>Ga0247842_10000013_pt1 | contig 428575 bp, 422 predicted proteins | sample LaCruzMarch2015__3_FD_192411 | JGI IMG/M metagenome (GOLD analysis project Ga0247842, IMG submission 192411) | Freshwater microbial communities from meromictic Lake La Cruz, Castile-La Mancha, Spain - LaCruzMarch2015_19m | ecosystem: Environmental > Aquatic > Freshwater > Lake | place: Spain...
TCCTTGAAGGACGATCATGGCCTTGGTTTTGGGGTCCCAGTTGCGTCTTTTCATGGCTGCTTTTCTCCTCATTTTCAGCCATTTTACTCTCTTAGCTTCCCGCCTGTCTTAATGGGGAGCAGTATATAGCTCCACACATCCGTCTAAACCACCAGTTTCATAATCTGATAAATGCAATCCATATCATTATGCGCTGTGGCTGAGATAGACTGGATAAAAAAAGGGCCGGTGTTCACACCGGCCCTTTTCCTTTATTCTATAGTAAAAGCTATTTAAGTTCCATTGATTCCGCGACCAGCTCCGCGATGTCCTTCGCGATCAGTGTCTCCTCCGCGCCCTTGGCCTTGATGGCGTCGGTGAACATCTGGACGCAGTAGGGGCAAGCAGAGGCCACGATATCCGCGCCGGTCTCCATGACCTGCTCGATGCGCACCTCGCTGATACGCTTGCCGATACGTTCCTCCATCCAGAAACGTCCGCCGCCCGCGCCGCAGCAGAAACCGTTGTTGCCCGAGCGTTCCATCTCCAGCAGCGGCAATTTATTAATAGCCTGCAATACATGCCTCTGCGGCTTGTAAATATCGTTGTGCCTGCCAAGGTAGCAGGAATCGTGGTAAGTTATCCTGTTTTCCTTCATAACCGAGGGCTTGATCTTGCCGTCGCTGATAAGCTGGGAGATGAAGGTGCTGTGGTGGATGATCTCGAAATTGCCGCCGAACTGCGGGTATTCATTCTTGAGCGTATTGAAGCAGTGCGGGCACATGGTGATGATCTTCTTGATGTTGTAGCCTTTGAACTGCTCGACGTTATTGGCGGCCAGCGTCTGGTAGAGGTACTCGTTGCCCAGGCGCCTGGCGGGCTCGCCGCAGCACATCTCCTGTGCGCCCAGTATGCCGAAACTCACACCGGCGGCCTTGAGTATCTTGGCCGTGGCGATAGCTATCTTGGTGCTCCTCTCCTCGAGCGACGCGGCACAGCCCGCAAAGAACACGTACTCAACATTCGGCTCTTCGGATAACTGCTTGATGTCCAGGCCGGCCGTCCAATCTGTCCTGGTCAGGGTCGTACCCTTGCAGCTATGTCCCCTGGCCTCGATGCACTGCAGCACCGCAAGCCCGGTTTCAGGCACCTGCGCCAGGTCCAGCACCAGGTGGCGACGCATGTCGATTATCTTGTCTATATGCTCAACGAAAACAGGGCAGATGTCCTGACAGGCCCGGCAGGTCGTGCAGGACCAGATAACGTCTTCCGTTATGACCTCGCCCACCATGGCTTTGGCGCTTCCGCCGGCTTCCTCCGCGGGGGCAGGGGCGGCTTCTCCGCCGGCCTTGGCTGCCTTGGCCCTGGCCTTCTTTTCCTCCATCAGAGCGGGAGAGCGTTCCAGCCAGTGCGTCTTAAGGTCCTGTACCAGTTGCCTCGGCGACAGCGGCTTATCCGTCAGATAGGCGGGGCACCTGTCCTGGCAGCGCCCGCAGTTGGTGCAGGCATCCAGGTCGAACAGCTGTTTCCAGGTGAAATCCTCGATCTTACCGATGCCGTAGGTCTCGGCGTTCTCAAGGTCAACCAGGCTGAGCGCGCCCTTGGGACGGGATGTTTTAAAAAGCACATTGACCGGTGAGATCAATATGTGGGTCAGCTTGTCCCAGGCAACGATGACATAGAATACCGCGCCCACGGTGATTATCACGTGACCGTACCAGAGGACCTGGTACCACAGCAAACGAGAAGCTTCGGGTAGACCGGCGAATAATCCCGCAATCCAGAAGCCGCCGAAGCGGAGTTGTCCCCACTCGGGATGCACATAATATTCAGGCTGGGCCAATCCCAAAGCCTCGGGGGTGGCAGCAATCATCCTGAATCCCTGCAGGAAGAAGCCTGAGATAACGACGATGAAAATAAGGAAAAGGGCAACACCGTCGTCCATTATGGTGTTGAGCCTCTTGGGCCGCTGAATATAGCGGCGTATAAATGCCATAACAAGGCCGATCAGCACCATGACCCCGGCGATGTTCCATAGTCCGCCGAGGTATATATATACCGGGCCCTGGATGAAGGCGGCGTGAAACGGCTCGAAAACGTAATGGTTCAGAAAGTCCAGGCCGGCGCCGATAAAGAGGAGTATGCAGCCTACGAAGATCAGGAAATGCATGATGCCGGGATAAGGCTCACGCAGAAACCTCCTGTGGAAAACGCCGTCCAAAATAGATAGTCTGATGAACTCGCCGATGCGCCCGCCCGGGTTGTCGAAACGTTTATCGGGCTTGCCCAACATCCACATCTGGTAGCGCCTGTACACCGAATAGCCGATCAGTGCGATGGCGGCGGTCGCCGCCAGGTAAAGGGCTATCTGCACTAATAACGGGATATGCCAGAAAATTTCTCGTGTCGCTTCCATGTTACTCCTTCCGAGATTATTTCCTTAAAACCGCAATATTATATTACTTTTTTATAGCTTGTTCCATCCGCTTTTTAACTGAAATACGGGGCGGCATTTTGTGATGGACAGTGCCCGCGGGTCTGCAGCCTTATGAAAAATCAGGCGGGCCTGTAGGTCCTGCCGGCGGCGGCAAACAGCTTCACTATGCAGCTTTCCGGTATGTCTACACTTCCCAGCGGGACCTCCCTGTCGTCGCAGAAATGGTGGTAATCACTGCCGCCCGTGGTCAGTAAATCGTGGCGCTTGGCCAGACCCACAATCCTGCTGACGGTTCTGCTGTTATATTGACCGTAATAAGCCTCGATCCCATCCAGGCCAGCCGTCTTTAACTCAACGATAATATTGTCCACATCCGCGATATCAGCCGGATGCGCCAGCACCGGGATACCGCCCGCCTTCTTAATGATCCTGACCGCCTCGACCGGTCCCACCTTCTCCCGTCCTACGTAGGCCGGGCAATTCCTGCCTATATATTTATCGAAGGCCTCCCGCTCATCAGAAATATATCCTTTCTCCAGCATGGCCTGCGCTATATGCGGCCGGCAGATCGATTCGCCCCGGGCCAGGTCCAATACCTGCTGCCACTCTAAGGGCATACCCAGTTCCCCCAGTTTTACCAGCATCTTCTGCGCCCTGCCGACACGCGACTCCCTTATACGCGCCAGGGCCGCCACCAGCTCCCCATCCTCATAATCAATGAAATAGCCCAGCACATGCAGTTCACCCGTGGACAGGTCCGTATTTATTTCAACGCCGGGAACCACCGTCAGATTCCCCACCTTGGCAGCCGCGGCCAGCGCCTCGCTCACGCCGCTGACGCTGTCATGATCAGTGATGGATATAACCTCTAAGCCCCGTTCCACCGCCAGGGCAACCATCTCAGCCGGCGTCAAACGGCCGTCTGAGCCCGTGGTGTGCAGGTGCAGATCATACTTCAAGATTCGCTCTCCTCTCGCCTGATACGTGTAATACCGAGCGCCTTTCCCGTCTCTGTGTTTATATCCAGCAATATGGCATCCAGTGCAGCTACGCCTTTACCCACTGACAAACGATGAGGGAGTCCGGTCAGAAAGCTGCTGAGGACGTTCTCGACATCATCACCTATTATAGAATCCACAGGACCGACCATGCCGATGTCGGTGACATAGGCCGTGCCGCCGGCCATTACATGGCTGTCCGTGGTGCCCACATGTGTATGCGTGCCCAGCACTGCGCTCACGCGGCCGTCAAGGTATCGTCCCAGGGCAATTTTCTCGGATGTAGCCTCGGCGTGAAAATCAACCAGGACCACCCTGGGCAGCGGACTCAGCGAGGACAGCAACCCGTCCATAGCCCGGAAGGGGCAGTCCGCCGGCCCCACGAATATTCGCCCGATCAGGTTCACAACCAGGACGTTATTTACGATAAGGTAGCCGCGCCCGGCCACGCCGGGCGGGAAGTTAAGCGGCCGGATGATAGGCAGGTCCCCGTCCATGTAATTGGCGATCTCGCGCTGCGCCCAGATATGGTTTCCGCTGGTTATGACATCCACGCCGGCGTCCAGCAATTCCTGCGCGGTTTTGACCGTGATGCCTATACCGTGGGCGGAATTCTCGCCGTTGGCGACAACCAGATCGATACTGAACTCATTAATTAAGCCTGGCAAAAACTGCTGTAAAGCTCTCCTGCCAGGCTTACCTATAACGTCACCGACAGCCAGGATATTCAAATATCTACCTCGTGTCGATCATTTAGCGTAATCTACCGCCCTCACCTCACGCATGACCGTAACCTTTATCTGACCGGGATATTCGAGGCTTTCCTCGATCTTTTTAACGATATCGCGCGCCAGCCGCATGGCCGCCAGGTCATCCACCTGTTCCGGTTTAACTATTATCCGTACCTCTCGGCCAGCCTGGATGGCGAAAGCTTTTTCCACGCCGGGGAAGCTGCTGGCAACGTTCTCCAGCGCCTCGATACGCTTGATATACTGGTCGAGCGATTCGCGCCTGGCCCCCAGCCTGGAGCCGCTGATCTGGTCAGCGGTAGCCAAAATGAATCCCAAAGAGCTGGTTGTGGTGGACTCGCCATGGTGCTCGGATATAGCCTGCGACACTTCCACCGACTTGTCCCATTGCTTGACGAGGTTGGCGCCGATCAGTGCGTGCGGCCCTTCCACCTCGTGATCCACAGCCTTGCCTATATCGTGCAGCAGCGCGGCTCGCTTGGCCAGCGTTACGTTTGCGCCTATCTCAGCTGCCAGCATACCGGCGATGTGCGCCACCTCCAGGCTGTGCGTCAGCACATTCTGCCCGTAACTGGTCCTGAACTTGAGCCGCCCTAACAGCCTGACCAGCTCCGGGTGAAGGCCCTGCACACCGGCCTTGCGGGAAGCCTGTTCTCCCTCGAGTTTAATAGTAGACTCAACCTCGATCTTGGCCTTGTCCACCACTTCCTCGATCCTGGCAGGGTGTATGCGCCCGTCCAGTATAAGGTTGGTGAGCGCTACCCTGGCCACTTCCCTTCGGATAGGATCGAAGCTGGAGATGGTGACCGATTCGGGCGTATCGTCGATGATGAGATCGACGCCGGTGGCCTGCTCCAGGGCGCGGATATTACGGCCCTCTCGGCCGATCAGCCGTCCCTTCATGTCATCGCTGGGGAGGGGCACATTGGAGACAGTGGTCTCAGATACCACGTCGGTGGCGCATCTCTGTATGGTGGTCGCCAGAATGTCCCTGGCCTTGTTGTCTATCTCGTCCTTGAAGCGGACTTCCCATTCCCGCACGCGTCGCGAGGCATCATCCTTGATCTCATCTTCAACGGTATTCAGTAGTTGTTGTTTTGCTTCGTCGCTGGACATTCCTGAGATCGCTTCCAGGCGCTGTAACTGTCGTACCTTGACCTCCTCCACCTGCTCTCTGACGGTGTCGATCTCCTTTTCCTTTCCGATCAGGCTGCGCTCTCTGTGTTCCAGGGCTTCCAGCTTGCGTTCCAGGCGTTCTTCACGCTGGCTTGACCGTCTTTCGAGCCTTTGCAGCTCGTATCTTCGTTCCCTGCTGTCCGCCTCGGCCGCCGCCCTGACCTTTACCGCCTCTTCCTTGGCGTCCAACACCCTCCGCTCAGCCAGGGTCTGTGCGCTCTCAAGGAGCTTTTTCGCTTCGTTCTGTGCGTTGCGTATCTGTTGATTTGCTAATAATTGCCGGGCAAAGTATCCAACCAGTAGAAACAACACGGCTACAAGGCCGATAATCACATAGTATATCCAATCCATAATACAGTAGCCTCTCTTTATAATTAAACCGTCGCAGGTTGTACATTTTGTTAAACCTCGTTAATTATTATACCCTTATTTAATATCTCGTAGCCAGTTTGTATTGTAAACTTTGCTATTTTCCCGCTTTGTCACCCTTTCCGCTCTCCCACAGCCGCATTACAACACCCCTCACCAGCTCGGCCCCATAACCCTTTCTGCTTAAATACGCAGCCAGACGCTTGTAGAACTCCGGGTATTCGAGGTTCATAAGCTGCCTAGCCTTGCTCATGCCCGCCCTCAGCGCGTTGGCATCGTCGTCGATGTTATCAGTTACGCGTTCGATGATCTCACCGTCCACACCTTTCTGCATCAACTCGCGCCTGACCATCAGGCTGCTTTTGTGCCTGTGCGAGACGCGTTCCCTGGCCCACATCTCCGAAAAAGCCCTGTCATCTATCAACTTAAGCTTCTTAAGTCTGGCAACGGCACGGCTCACGCATTCCTCATCGAACCTGCGCTTATACATGAGATGACGCCGCACCTCGGCCTCACTTCGCGGCCTGTACTCAATGTAATGCAGCGCCGCCTCGTAACACTCCGAATAGCCGTCCTCTGACTTTCCGGGTGTAGCTTCGCTCTTACTCAACTGCATCCTTTCCGGCGGCGGCGCTCACCTGCGCCGATATGGCGACCTGCCTGATCTGCTTCTCTATCTCGGCAGCCATATCCGGGTGCTGCACCAGGTATTCGCGCGCCTTCTCCCTACCCTGCCCCAGCTTGGCGCCGGCGAAGTCGAAGAACGCTCCCGATTTCTTTATCATCCCCGCACTCACCCCCAGGTCGATTATATCGCCCTCTTTGCTGATCCCGCTGTTAAACATTATGTCAAATTCCGCCACGCGGTAAGGCGCTGCCACTTTGTTCTTGACCACCTTGGCGCGCACACGGTTCCCGATGATCTCGCTGCCGTTCTTAATGGCCTCGGATTTACGCAGGTCTATCCTGATGGAGCTGTAGAACTTCAGCGCTCTGCCGCCCGGCGTCACCTCCGGATTGCCGAAAATAACACCGACCTTCTCTCTCAACTGGTTGATAAAAACAACTGCGGTGTTGGACTTGCTTATCTCGTGTGTAAGCTTGCGCAGCGCCTGCGACATCAGGCGTGCCTGCAGCCCGACGTGGGAATCTCCCATCTCCCCCTCTATCTCCGCCCTGGGCACCAGCGCCGCCACGCTGTCGATGACCACAACATCCAGAGCATGCGTCCTCACCATTCTCTCGGTGATATCCAGCGCCTCTTCTCCCGTCCCCGGCTGCGCGCCCTTCAACGCATCCACGTTTACGCCGCAAACTGCCGCGTAATTGGTGTCAAGCGCATGTTCCGCGTCTATATACAGCACCAGCCCGCCCGTTTTTTGCGCCTGGGCAATAATATTGAGCGCCAGCGTGGTTTTGCCCGATGCCTCAGCACCAAATATCTCCGTTATGCGACCCCGCGGTATCCCCCCCACGCCCAAAGCAAGGTCAAGGCTCAGAGATCCGGTGGGTATCACCTCGACCTTCACCCTGGCCCGCCGCTCACCCAGCGACATGATGGAGCCCGCGCCATACTGTTTTTCTATCTGGCTTATGGCCAGGTCCAACGCCTTGCCCTTTTCAGCCCTTTCTTTATCCGATTCCATTTCTCCTCCTGCGATGTTATTCTAACCCTGTAATCGTACCTGTTTTACCTTATATTAACACAATTGTACTACAAATAAAAAGGCTCTGCAACATTTGACTATTGCGGTCAAATTACGCACAATTTTACTGAGCAAAGTATATGCCAATCTACGAATATATATGCCCCAAATGCCACATCAGGTTCGAGCAGCTGCGGTCCCTGTCCAGCTCCGAGGAGGATGCCGACTGTCCAAAGTGCAAGGCGCGGTCCTGCCGCGCCATATCAAAATTCGTTTCGCGCTCCAAGTCCGACTTCGGCATGCTTGACCATATGCCTGCCGGCAGCGGAGGCAAATCCTGCAGCGGATGTTCTTCCACCAACTGCTCCACCTGCGGCTGACCTCTCTGTCGCCCGCCGTCGATACAAACCGGATTTACCGGGGCCTGGCAAGCATCGTCTTCTCTATGACCAGCATAACCAGCCCGAGTATCACTGCCTCGGCCATAATCGTTGCTGTGACCATGATGGCCGCATCATAGAAAAAGCTCTCTGTAAACATCATTATCAGGTAATCCCTGGATGGGTCCAGCAGCCACAGGTCGTTGGAGAAGCTTACGATGTGAAAGAGGTAAAACAGGCTGTTGAAATCGATCAGCGCCCAGACTACCAGCAATACCATCAATGATAATGTGGCAACCGCCCCTATCAGGATGCCGCGCAGCAGCCTGCGGATTCCCAGCATGGCGAAGACCGCGGCGGCGGCAGCCAGGAAGGTCACTATGGCCGCGATTTGCAATATCTTGAAAACCGAGATGATGTAGCGCACATCTTCCATGTGCACCAGCTCTTTTTGGCTGTAAAGCAGTCGATCGTGACCATTCACCTCCACCATCATCTGGGGAGACGGCAGCTTCCCGCTGAAAAAGTCCACCATATTTTGAGCCACTCCGTCCAGTTGCTCGTTACTGATGCCTGTGGCCGAACTAATATCATATTTGTTGAACCCGTACCTATAGAGGTCTGTGGAATGGGCATAGATATTGACCGTGCCCGAGATAATGAGGACGGGTATCGAGATAATGAGGACAGCCAGAACAAGCCCGCCCGCCAGATCTATCTTCTTCAATTTCATCACCTCTGTTTTACCCATATTTTCACTTCGTAAACCGCGTTTGGCCTGAAAAACTTGTGTTATAATTTTATACCAAATCTCCGGTCGTGCCGTATGTTTACCCACCTACACGTTCATACCGAGTACAGTTTACTTGACGGATGCTGCCGTATTATTCCCCTTGTGCACAGGGCAAGGGACCTCGGCATGCGCAGCCTGGCCATTACCGACCACGGAAATATGTACGGCGTTATCGATTTTTACAGAACGGCCAGGGAGTGCGGCATCAAACCCATCGTTGGCTGTGAAGTCTATATAGCTCCCGGCGATTACCGCAGTAAGGAGGCCGCCGACAAGACCAGCTACCATGCCACTCTCCTGGCGCAAAATCATACAGGCTACAGCAACCTGATTCAAATGGTGACGCTGGCCAACCTCGAGGGATTTTACTACAAGCCGCGCATCGACAAGGAGCTTCTGCTTAAATACAGGGAGGGTCTGGTGGTGCTCTCCGGCTGCGCTCAGGGCGAGCTGGGACGCCTGATACTTCAGAACAGGCATGGCGAGGCCGAGGAAGCGGCTGCCTGGTATAAAAGCAATTTCCCTCATTACTATATCGAGATCCAGCGGCACCCCATAGCTGAGATCGAGAAGATCAACGAAGGCCTGATCAAGCTGGCCGCAAAACTCGGCATACCCATAGTGGCCACCAACGATGTCCACTATATCCACAAGGAAGACGCCTACATCCAGGATATCCTGCTGTGTATCGGCACCAACACCACTGTCAACGACGAGCGTCGTCTTAAGATGGACGGCGACTATTTCTACCTGAAAACGCAGCAGGAGATGCAGGAGCAGTATGCCGATATACCCCAGGCCATTGAAAACACACGGGTCATCGATTCTCTCTGCAACCTCGAGATCGAGTTCGGCAAGCCCCACCTCCCCCAGGTGGACCTGCCGGAGGGAAAAACCTCGCATTCATACTTATCGGTGCTGTGCTGGAGGGGTCTTAAAGAAAGGCTGCCCGATGCCGACGCATCGACCGAGAAACGGCTTGAATATGAGCTTGAGGTAATCGAGAAAACTCAGTTCGCGGACTATTTCCTGGTGGTACACGACCTCGTATCGTTCGTGAGAAAAAGCGGCATATTCTTTGGTGTGCGCGGCAGCGCCGCAGCCAGCCTTGCCCTATTCTGTCTGGGTATCACTGATATCAATCCCCTGACATACAACCTGGTGTTCGAGCGTTTTCTTAATATCGAACGCCGCGAGATGCCTGACATCGACCTCGATTTTCAGGATGACAGGCGGGAGGAGGTGATCGCCTATGTCAACCATAAGTACGGCGCCGACCATGTCGCCCAGATCATCACCTTCGGCACGCTGGGCGCCAGGGCGGCCATAAGGGACGTCGGCCGGGCGCTCGGCATGAATTACGGCTCGGTTGACCAGGTGGCCCGGCTGATACCGGCCAGGCCCAACATACGGCTTGATGACGCCATGATGGAGGTCAAAGAGCTGACCGATATGTATAACGCCGATGAGATGATGCGCAAGCTGATCGACACGGCCAAGAAACTGGAGGGCATCTCACGTCATTCCAGCACGCACGCCGCCGGCGTGGTCATATCTCGCGAGCCGCTTACCCGCTACCTGCCCATGCAGCGCGCCAGTCGCGACGGCGGACAGCACTCGGCCATGACCCAGTTCTCCATGGAAAATGTGGCCAGGCTCGGCCTGCTCAAGCTCGATTTCCTGGGCCTGGCAAACCTCACCCTGCTGGCCAAGGCCAGGGAGGTTATCCGCGAACAGCATGGGATTGAATTGGACCTGCTCAAGATACCGATCAACGACCCCAAGACCTTTGAGCTGTTCTCTTCAGGCGAGACCATGGGGATCTTCCAGCTTGAAAGCCCGGGCATGCGTCGCTATATCAAGGAGCTCAGGCCAACCAAGTTCACCGATATAGCGGCCATGGTGGCCCTCTACCGCCCCGGACCCATGGAGCATATACCCACTTTCATCAAGGCCAAGCACGGACTGGAATCGGTCCACTACCCTCACCCGGACCTGGTCCCCATCCTCGAGGATACTTACGGCGTGATCGTCTACCAGGACCAGGTACTCTTCATCGTACAGCGTTTCGCCGGATACAGCCTGGGCCGCGCCGACATCATCCGTAAGGCCATGGGTAAGAAGGACGCCGCCGTCATGAAGAAGGAGAGACAGAATTTTATAGACGGCGCCCGGACCAAGGGCTACACGGAGAATGAGGCCGCGGCCATCTTCAGCCTGATCGAGCCGTTTGCCGGCTACGCCTTCAACAAGGCGCACAGCGTCAGCTACGCGCGCATAGCTTACGAGACGGCATACCTTAAGGCCAATTACCCCATCGAGTACATGGCTGCGTTCCTTAATACATACTTCGATAAGGCGGACCGCATAGCCTCCGCCGTCTCCGAATGCAGGCGCATGGGTATCGAGGTCCTCAAACCGGACGTCAACAACAGCTACGCGCATTTCACCATCGAAGCGGAAGGGGCCAGGCGGGCCATCAGGTTCGGGATGGTCTCCGTTAAGAACGTTGGCGCCAACGCCGTGCAGCCCATAGTCGAGGCCCGAGAAAGCGGAGGCGTATTCAAATCGATCGAAGATTTCTGCCGCCGGGTAGACCTGCGCAACGTCAACAAGAAGGTCGTCGAGAGCCTGATCAAGGCCGGGGCACTCGATAGTCTGGGCCAGCGGGGCTCACTGCTGGCAGCCATCGACCGTATCGTGTCGCTGTCACAGCGCGAGCAACGCCAGCGGCTATCAGGACAGTCCAGCATGTTCGACCTCTTCGGGAATAATGTGGACGTGCCTCTGCCGGCCCTGGACCTGGAGGACTTCGATATTATGCTGCAGGAGAAGCTCTCCTGGGAGAAGGAACTGATGGGGCTCTATTTCTCCGAGCACCCGTTAACTGCGATGGCTTCCAGGCTGGCCGAGCACGCCACCGTGCTGTGCGGCGAGATCAACAATGAGATGGCCGGTGAGAAGGTCATCGTAGCCGGCATGGTTACCGCCGTCAGGCACGTAACCACCAGGACCAACCGGCTCTTTATTATCGTCACTTTCGAGGACCTCAACGGCAGCATCGAAGTCACCGTTTGGTCGGACGTTTACTCGCAGACACAGGACCTGTGGATGGACGGCAGCATCCTGCTGGTGGAGGGCTACATCAAGGTCAGGGAGGACAGGGCCAATATCAACTGCACCAAGGTAAGCCGCTATGAACCTGAGCCGATCAAGCCTGAGCCGGTAAAGCTCGAGCCGACAAAGCCGGAAAACGGCAGGAAAAACAACCACGTAAAACCCAGGACGCTGATTATCAATATCAGGCAGAGCGATGACTCGCAGAAAGACCTGGAGTACCTGCAAAAGTTGATGGGCGTGCTGCGCAAATATCCCGGCAAAGACAGCGTGCAACTGGCCATCCGCAGGGGCGACGAGATTACGCGCATGGAAGTGCCCGATACCAGGGTCGATTACTGCGAGGAGCTCCAGAATGAACTCCCCCCGCAGATCGATGCCTGAACCCGGTGGATTATTGTTCTATGAATTCACGGATCAGGGAATTTATCAGTAGTGGTTTCTCGCGTACCACCCAATGCGAAGCATCCGGCACCCTTTTGATGCTCAACTGCGTCACATATTCATCCAGCCCTCTGATGCAGCCAGTCAAGAGGGCGGTATCTTTCTCCCCCCAGATCACCAGGGTAGGCAGCGTGATTTTGGGCAGCATTGCCGCAGCAGCGGGCTTTTTGATCGCCGCTTCAGGGTTTTCCAGGGCCTCTACATCCGCAGCCCGGTAGTAGTTCAGCCCACCGGTCAGCGCGCCCGGCTGCGACCAGGCCCTTTTATAGCCCTTTATATCCGCGTCTTTCAGTACCCCGCTTTTAATGATCTCACCGAAAGCCATGTTGATCAGCCATGAGTAATCATCGGCAGCAAGCACGGACTCTGCTTCAGGGCTGCGGAACAGCAGCATGTAGCTGCTGGCTTTGCGCTGTGCAGGATTCTCCCTTAGCTCCCGCTCGAAGGTGGCGGGATGCGGTGAATTGATTATGACCAGCTTATCCAGGTACTGGGGATAAAACATGGCAAAGATCCAGGCCACGGCGCCGCCCCAGTCATGTGCCACCAGCACAAACTTCTTATGACCCAGGGTTTCGGCCAGCTGCCTGATATCTTCCACGAGGTATTTTTGCCTGTACTGCTTCACCTGCGCCGGTTTGGAGGACAGGTTATAGCCGCGCATATCCGGCGCGACCGCCAAGTGGTCTTTGCCGAATTCCTCGAGCTGTTCCTTCCATATGTCCCAGTACTCCGGGAATCCATGAAGGAACATGATTAGCGGCCCTTTACCGCTGTGCGCGTAGTGAAGTTTTATCCCGTTGACATCAGCAAAGGCATGCTCGATCACAGACCACCTCTGGATAAATATTTACAGCAATATCCGCATAAACGGATTTAAGTTCGTACCCGGTAACCTTCCAGCGAGAGCATATCCATCTTGGCCTGCACGTTCCCCATCCTTCCCCCGAACCCACCCGGCTTCCCGTCGCTGCGAATGACCCTATGGCAGGGTATGATCAACGGCAGCGGATTGGCAGCCAGCGCATTGCCGACGGCGCGGCAGGCGGCGGGGCTGCCCATTTTTTCAGCCACCCACTTATAGCTCCTCACCTGGCCGTAGGGGATCTCCCTCGTGGCCTTCCAGACCCGGCGCTGGAAAGGCGTCGAGCCCGACAGGTCCAGCCTGCAATCGAATAAAGCCGCTTTACCGTTGAAATAGTCTTTTATCAGGCGCCGTATAGAAGCCAGGCTTTTGCATTCTGATAAATCAGTCACCTTGCGCAAACCCAGCATGGACAGAGCTTCCTGCTTGTCCTGAACTGGAAGATACAACCTCAGCACTCCCCGCTCTGAACATATAACGCCTACCCATCCACGGGCTGTTGATACAAGCGTGCGCAGCATCTAACTTTCTTCTGCTCCCGGGGCAGACCCGTTACGCGAATTCCGGTTGGATCAATCCGTATTTGCCGTCCTTGCGCCGGTAGACCACGTTGATGGAGTTGTCGACATCGCTGACAAAGAGGAAGAAATCATGGCCCAGGAATTCCATCTGCTCCACAGCTTGCTCAGTGGTCATAGGCTTCACGATAAAACGCTTACGCTTATAAACATACTGGGGTTGTTCGCTTTCCTGAGCTTCCTCCTCAGCCGCAGTCCTGATGGTCTCGTGCGCCTTGCCCTTATTAACACTGTACCTCTTCTTGTACTTGTCGATCAGGCGCTCCATCACGTCGTTCACCGCATCGATAGCGGCACGTGGATTATCGTCCCGCTGTTCTCCTCTTATCAGGAGGCCGTTCACATTCATCGTCACCTGTGCGCCGAATACGGGCTGGCGCGATTTCGTTTTCTCCTCGATCAGGTCCAGCTTGACCGAGCTGATATTGTTGAGGTATTTAGAGAGCCTGCCGAGCTTCTTCTCGGCGTAGTCACGCACATCCTCTTCCAGCTTCATGTTGCGCGCAGCTATCTTAATCTCCATGATCAACTCCTCTGAGAGATTTCCCTTGCCAGTGTGAATCCCAGCACGTGGCCGGCCCCTGCCGACTTGAGGGCCGCCGCGCATGATTCAAGAGTAGCGCCCGAAGTACAGACATCATCGATGATGATGACATTTCCGCCTGTCACCTCGCCTGAATCACATATAAAAGTATTCTGCATATTAGTCATTCTTTCGTAAACGCTGGCGCTGCGCGCCTGCGGCCCCGTATTCCTGACACGTTTCAACAGCGCCGCATTGACCTCCATAGAGATCATTCCCGACAGATCCTCCGCCAGCAACCGGGACTGGTTATAGCCCCTTTCCCTGAGGCGCCTCTCGTGAAGCGGCACGGGCACCAGCACGTTGCCGCTTAAGCCGTGTTCCTGGAAATAGAGGGACATAAATCCGGCCAGGCAGCCGGACATAGCCTGCACGTTGCGATATTTTAGCTCGTGCACGGCCTGTCGAACGATGCCTTCGAAGATGAATACGGAACGGATGCCGTCAAGGCTGCTTTTTTGACCCCAGCATTCGGTGCAATATGCACCGCTGGATTCGGGCCTGCCGCATCGCCGGCATAACGGCGGCAGTATCCTGCTCATTTTCTTTGAGCAGCTTACACAAATAAAATCACCGACCTTCCCGCATCCGATGCACGTCCGCGGAAAGAAAAAATCGGTGACTTCAAGCTGGAGCTGTTTCAACCATCCGGTCAAAACAACAACTCCATACTGTGATCCGCCGTTATCCCGCCTTTCTCTTCTTTTAGTGCCCGCGCAAGGTATGGCTCGCGCCGCTGAAGATAGGCTCGTTCAAATAGATGTCGCCGTTCCTGATTTTCAGGTTAAAACCGCATTCAGGATTTGTGCAAACCCAGGCTTTATAATGTATCGCTGCCCCCTGGCTTCCGAAATCGGACAGCGGAACCAAATCACCTACTTTGCATTTTAAACACTTTGGAAAGGAATAGTTTTCCACTATTTTTTCCACCTCCTCCAAGGATGAATAAAGTATAGCATTAACCAAATTTTATTAGCAAATTGTGCCGTTCGCACACCGTTGACCATCAGCCAACGGTTTAGCCGCCCTTCAGGTCGAACTCAGCCAGGCGGGTGTACACAGCGCCCTTCGGAGTGAGCCTGCTGCGCATCAGCGCCACCGACCGCACCTGGATGGAAGGGCCCGCTTCAAATACCGCATGCTGTGCCAGGCCGGTGAACTCGAGCCGCTCCTCCCGGCTGCATTCCTCCCGCAGCCTGGCCAGGGTGAGGTGGGCGGTGAAAGGGCGATTCTCGCTCTCGAATCCCAGCCCGGCCATGGCCCTGTCGATGCCCTGTTGCAGTTTGCCCAACTCATCGATATCCCCTTCCAATCCCAGCCAGAAAACGCGGGCGCGCTGCGGCCCGGGAAAGAAACCGGTATGCCCGGTGCTGAGCTGAAACGGCCTCTGCGACATCGCAACGGCTTCAGTTGCCCCCTTTATCGCTTCAAGGCGTCCCGGATCGACGTTTCCTAAAAATTTAAGGGTTAGATGGATGGAGCCGGGATCGACCCATTTCACGGACCGCAGGCGGGATGAGTTGAGCCCGGCCTGGAGATCCCTCAACCGTTTGACCAGTTCAGCGGGAAGCTCGATGGCTATGAACGACCTTACAGCTTCATCATTCATGAATTTCTATTTACGCTCAAGATTAAACAGCCGCTGCGCGTTGCCTCCCAGCACAGCATCCAGTTCGGCATTGCCGAATCCGGACTCCCTGATGTGGCCAATCACTCTCTGCTGGCTCATCAACGGCCAATCGCTGCCGAAAAGTATCTTTCCTATTCCGCTCACCACAGCCACCGCTTTATACACTCCGGATTTATACAGGAAAGGCCCGGCCGCCGTGTCGTACCAGGCATTTGAAAGCGCCTCTCCGACCTCGGGCATCATCTCGTAAAAGGGCAGGCCCCCGCCGAGATGAGCCAGGATGACCTTCAGCCCCTTTGCCAGGGACATAAACCTGTAGACGATTTCCGGCGTATTGCCGCCCTTGCCGGGATAATTGTGCCCCACAGGCTCCGAGACATGCAGCGACAGCACCATGTCAAATCCGATCAAACTATTGATTATGGGACGCATCAACTTGTCGTCGCACAGATCGAATTCCTGGACATCCGGCCGCAGCTCGCCCACACCCCTTATTCCGCTATGGCTGCAGCGCTCCAGCTCCGCCAGCGCTTTTTCACCCTCGCGGGGTTGTATTGAGCAAAATCCGATCAGCCTGCCGGGATGCCTGCCGATCGATTCCAATATGTAATCGTTGCTGCGAACACACATCTCCTGGCTGGACCATCCGATATTGTGAGCGACCGATACATCTATCCCCTGCTCATCCATGCTGCGGATGAGCTCCTCTGCCGTGCACAGCTTGGCCTTCGGATTGTCGTAGAGAAGGCCGAAACAGCGGTCGGATGCGCAGTAGTGCCCGCGCTCCTCGATCACGGCAGGGCTGAAGATATGCGTGTGAGAGTCGATTATCACGTTAAGCATTATAGATTAGCCGGCCCTCGTTAACAATGCGGGGCGGCGAACGGAGAGGGCCGGCTCTGATAAAATGGACATAGCAATCTCGTGTGGCATATAATGAGTCAATTTCAAGCTGAACGGCCGGGGCATCCCGCATCATACAGGGGTCCCGGGGCGCATGCCGCTTCCTATGACCGATTATAGTATTGAAGATCTCCAGGGCATCGCCCGCAAGCTGCGGCGGCACGTTATTACCATGATCTCGACCGCGGGCAGCGGCCATCCCGGAGGATCGCTCTCAGCGGCCGACATCGTCACAGCCTTATATTTTCACACCATGCGGCACGATCCCACCAATCCCAAATGGGCCGACCGCGACCGTTTTATTCTGAGCAAGGGCCATGCCGCGCCCGTTCTTTATGCCGCGCTGGCCGAATGCGGATATTTCCCCCTCGAATGGCTGACGACCCTCAGGAAGACCGGCACCTGCCTGCAGGGGCATACCGACAGCAGGCTCACCCCGGGAGTTGACATGTCGGCCGGATCGCTGGGCCAGGGCCTGTCCGTGGGCATCGGCATGGCGCTGGCCGCCAGGCTTGATAAAAAAGATTACCGCACCTACGTTTTGCTGGGCGACGGCGAATGCCAGGAGGGGCAGGTCTGGGAGGCGGCCATGTTCGCCCCCAACTACAAGTTGGACAACCTCACAGCCATCGTCGACTACAACGGCCTCCAGTTGGACGGTTTCACGAAGCAGATCATGGACCTTGAGCCGTTCGTAGATAAGTGGCGCTCCTTCAAGTGGGAGGTGCTGCAAATCGACGGCCACGATATGAAGCAGGTGATTGAAGCGTTGCAAAAGGCCCGTCAGGTAAAGGACAAGCCCGTAGTTATCGTGGCGCGTACCGTCAAGGGCAAGGGTGTCAGCTTCATGGAAAACAACGTGGACTACCACGGCAAGGCGCCGGGCAAGTCCGAAATCGAGACTGCGCTGCGGGAGCTGGCATGAGCGACTATTCCGAGCTTACGACTCGCGAGGCCTTCGGCAAGGTGTTGGTTGAGCTGGGGAGCGCGGACACGCGCATCGTCGTGCTGGATGCCGACCTGTCGCGTTCAACCATGACCAAATACTTCGCCCAGGCCTTCCCCGAGCGCTTCATACAGTGCGGCCTGGCCGAACAGAATATGATAAGCATAGCCGCGGGGCTGGCCACCTGCGGCAAGATACCCTTCGCCAGCACATTCGCCGTTTTCGCCTCAAGCAGGTGCTTCGACCAGGTGCGCATGTGCGTGGCCCAGCCACGGACAAATGTGAAGGTGGTATCCACGCATAGCGGTATCACGGTGGGCGAGGACGGCTCCTCGCATCAGGCTATTGAAGATATCTCGCTTTACTGCTCGCTGCCCAACTTCAATGTCGTTGTACCGGCGGACTCCATAGAGACCGTCGAGGCCATCCGGGCGGCAGCCTCCACCGAAGGCCCGTTCTACGTGAGGCTGGGCCGGTCCAAGACCCCCGTGGTATACACTTCCGGCTGCAGCTTCAGGCTGGGCAAAGCCGACATCCTGCGCGAGGGAAATGACGCGGCCATTCTCGCCATCGGCATCATGGTATATAAAGCGCTGGAGGCAGCAGACTCACTGGAGAAATCCGGCATTAAGTGCCGTGTGATCAATATGTCCAGCATCAAGCCGGTGGACAGGCAGGCCATAGAGGCCGCGGCGGCCGAGACAGGTGCGATCGTAACCGCCGAAGAGCATTTGCTGCACGGGGGACTGGGCAGCATTGTAGCGCAGGTATTGGCCTCCGGCCAGCCGGCGCCGCTTGCGTCCCTGGGTATAAAAGATACATACTGTAAGTCGGGCAAGCCTGAGGAGCTGCTCGAGGCCAACGGGCTGACAACGGGCGATATCGTGGACGCCGTTAAAAGCGTATTGGCCCGCAAGAGGTAGTGGCGATATAATAGTCGTACCGGGTGATACTGATCAGCCGGTGATAAATAGTATGGAAAACGATCTTCGCACGGCATTTTTAAACAAGGAGAGGGCTGAGCTTTTTCTCAGCAACCTGGAGAAACTGCGCAACGATAAGTCCATCAACGACCTCTCCTATACAGCGCTCAAGACCGAGTACTCAGTAAATCTGCAGCACGCGCAGATAAAGATCGACCAGGTCAAGCAGGAATTTAAAAAGAGGCTGGCGCTGCGGTCGCGCCAACTCGGCGTATTCAAGCAGGAGATGGCCAATCTCGACGCCCGCTTCAAGGTTGGGCAGATGCCGGCCGAGGACTATCTCAAGCAGATAAAGAACCCGCAGAAAAAGGCGTCCGAACTCGAAGAGCAGATCGCTCATCTCACTTCTCTGACCGAGGCCAAAACCTCCGCCGAGATATCGGTGCCGGAATCGACCGGCCTGGCTTCACTGTTTTCATCGCGCCTGCGCCAGGGCAACCGGCAGCCGTCATTAATGCCGTCCGATCTCTCATGGACACCTCCACCTGCCGAGCCCGAGCCGCTCAAGGAAATACCCCCGATTGAAGTACCTGACACCACCAGCATTTCGAGCCTCCACATACTGCCTGACAGGGCCTATCCCGGAAGCTCGATCGGTATAATAGCCACGGTTACCAATTCAGGCCACGAGAAAGTGCAGCACCGGGCGGAGTTCAAGATCAACGGCAGGATCGAGGCCGTCGATGAAGTCAGTATCGAGCCGGGCCAAAGCCGGGAGGTCACATTTATGACTGTGGGAGGGACTCCCGGAGATTACAATATATCCGTCGACAAAGCCACCGGCGTGCTGAAGATCATGCCCCCGGCCTGACCGCCGCTCACCCGATATGAAAACTCGCATACTGGCCCTGCTCATCGCTTTCGCTGTGCTTGGCAGTCTGATTGCCATAGCGCTGTACAGCAACCTGGCCATCTATATATCCATCATAGCCATCGGCCTGGCACTGGCCCTGCAGAAGTACGTGGCCAGCTACTTCGGCTACTTCATCATCGTCTTCTCCAACATGCTGCATGAGGGAGACCGCATCAGGATCGACAGCTACAAAGGTGATGTCAGGCACATCGGGTTGTTCTTCCTGACGCTGGATGAAGTGGGCGAGGATGAGAAGCTGGGTGGAGAGCTCACAGGCAAGATATTGAACATACCCAACCTGATCGTGCTGGATAAGCCGGTGCTCAATTTCTCCAAGAGTTATGTGAAGAAAGGCCAGACGTTACAGTGCGACTACATCTTCGATGAGATCAGAATCCCTATATCCTCCGATAGCGATATCGCCCGGGCGGCCATATTGCTGGAGGAGATCATAGACGAGGAGGACGGTGCGTATCTGGATCTCTCCAGGGAGGTCTTCCGAGAGAACTACCCGGCATTCCTGCACGAGGCGGAGATCAACAGGCGGGTTCTAATACACGTGGATGAGCAGAGGATCTGGCTGAAGGGAAAGTTCGTGGTGCCCTATAAACTAAGGAACCAGTTGCGTACCAAGATGTATCTCCATTTCCTGAAGCACGTTGGGCAGGAATCTAATATCAAGCTGGCCGGAACTACATTTTCCTAAAGAAAAGGGGGGAAAGTGCATGCGCAAAATGACAAGGAACTTTACACTGCTTTTAGCAGCGGTACTACTGATGGCGCTTTCCGTTTCCCCTCTTGTCGCTCCACAAGCAGTTTCTGCAGAGGAGAGATGCAACTGGAATTTAGTGAGCGGAATTTGCAGCAACTGGTTGATGGATGTATGGGGAACAGGCAGTAACGACGTCTTTTCGGTGGGATGGGGCGGCACTATTCTTCATTATAACGGCTCTCGCTGGACGATGATTGATACAAGCCGTATCACGGATCAAAGCCTCTGGGGCGTCTGGGGCAGCGCCCACGATGACGTTTATGCGGTGGGGTTCAATGGCACTATTATCCATTACAACGGCAGCCATTGGAGCAATGTCAATATTAGCGCGGTTACACATCATGACCTGCTGCATATCTGGGGAAGCTCGGCCAACAGTATCTTTGTAGTCGGGAAGCATGGCACCATACTGAACTACAATGGTGTGGCCTGGACGTCCATGCCGAGTGGAACCACTAAAAACCTGAACGGTGTCTGGGGAACGTCCGGCAGCAACGTTTACGCGGTTGGGGATGACGGGACTCTTCTCCACTATGACGGTACGAACTGGAGCACGGTGGACATCAGCCTGATCAGCACCGCCGGTCTATCCGCGGTGTGGGGAAGTGCGGCAAACGATGTCTTTGCTGTTGGACAAGATGGTACCATTCTGCATTACGACGGTAGCTGGAGCGCCATGGACAGTGGAACGACGATAATTGCCCTGTACGGCGTCTGGGGCAGCTCAGATGACGATGTCTACGTGCAGGGCTGGACGGGCGAGATATTCCATTACACTTGTGCAACCGGCTGGGAGCAAATACATGATTCGGACAATCAATCCTACGCTGTCTGGGGAAGTTCCGCCACCGATATCTTCTTTGTCGGCGGGCAGGGCTGGATACTGCATTACAACGGCGCGCAATGGACCCAGATGCACATCGGCGTTACTATGACCAAGCTTTTCGGCGTCTGGGGAAGCAGCCCCGGTAACGTTTATGCTGTCGGGGCGGGGGCCGGCCTCTTTCATTATGATGGCAGCGAGTGGAACCCAGTCGATATTGGCCATCTCACCTCCGCCGACCTCTTTCATGTCTGGGGCAGCTCTGCCAGCGATGTATTCGTAATCGGCGACAATGGAATAATACTGCATTACAATGGCTCACAATGGAGCAAAATGGATGTGAGCCATCTGACGACCCATCCGCTGATAGGTATATGGGGCACATCGGCAGGAAATGTTTTCGCCGTGGGATACGCGGGAACAATCCTGCACTATGACGGCAGTGTCTGGTCCGCCATGTCCAGCCACACAGACAGGGACCTGATAGACGTATGGGGTAGCTCAGCCAACAACATACTGGCCAGCGGTGGCCACGGAACAATCCTGCGCTACGACGGCACAATCTGGGCGCCTATGCATAGCGGGACCGAGGCAATGCTCGAGCGTATCTGGGGGTCCACGGGGCAAAACATTTATATGCCGGGAGATGATGACCTATTCCATTACAACGGCAGCGCATGGCGCAAAATCATGAGTTCGACGGACTCCCTGTACGGCGCGTGGGGGAGTTCATCTAACGATGTCTATGTTGCCGGTGACTGGGGCATCGTCCATCACTATAACGGCATCAACTGGTCCGAAATCAGTTGTACTTCCACACTCACCGCGGATACGTTATTTGATATCTGGGGCAGTTCAGCGGCAGACATCTATATCGTAGGTGATGAAGGTACCATCCTTCACTATGTCGGTACACCGGCAGCGCCCGAGGTCAGCACAGGTGAAGCCACCGGTATCACTACAACGGGAGCAACATTAAACGGCACACTAATATTACCGGGCTCATGCGAACTGGTAAATGTATCCTTCCAGTACGGGACGATGAGCGGTGTTTATACTGCAGAGACCGCAGCGCAAGGGATGTCAGCACCAGGACCATTCCTTACGGAGATCAATATCGGCTCCAATTTTGCCGGCCAGACCATTTACTTCCGTGCCAAAGGTGTTTGCGCCTCGGGAGTAGCGTATGGTGCTGAGAATAGTTTCGTCGTCAATGTGCCATCTTTCATCAGCCCGCAGCCTCAATCCAGCGGGGCAAGTATTTCGCCCCCGCAGCAGCCGTCGCCTGTGGCGCTTCCCAGCATAACAGTGCAAAGTGCCTCGCTGTCTGCTGCAAAGGTCGCGCCCGGGACACCGGTTACTGTCACGGCCAACGTCGCAAACAAGGGAACGGTCAACGGCACCGCCAATATCGGGCTCCTGGTCAATGGCCAGGAGGAGACCAGCAAGGGCATCACGGTCAATAGCGGCTCGAATACCCCTGTCACCTTCACTATCAGCCGCAGTCAGCCCGGTAATTACACGGTTTACGTAAGTGGAGTGTCCGCGGGCAGTTTCACTGTGGACGAGACGGCCGATTCCAATATTATCCTCTATATCAGCGTTGCCCTGATCTTCATATCCCTGATGGCGGGTACGGCAATCATGCTGAAGAGAAAACAGCCGGGGCATTAAATCTTCAGAAAGTTAATTGTCCCAGGCGAATTGTAAAAGTGCTCATATTGCTTAATGCATACGTAAACACTATGCCCGGGAAACAGGGATGGGAAGAGCTGTTGCGCTGATGAGTTTGTTAGCATTATTAACAGATTTTGACTGGAAAAAGGGGGAAAGTGCCGAGGGAGGGACTTGAACCCACACTCCCGTGAGGGAAGCGGATTTTAAGTCCGCCGCGTCTGCCATTCCGCCACCTCGGCATTTTCTTGGAGGCGGCGAGCGGAGTCGAACCGCTGTATAGGGGTTTTGCAGACCCCCGCCTTAACCACTTGGCTACGCCGCCACGAGCAAATAAAAATGGAGCGGAAGACGGGGCTCGAACCCGCGACATCCTCCTTGGCAAGGAGGCATTCTACCACTGAATTACTTCCGCTCGCTCAACCTTAAGTATATATTCTTTTTGGTGCCGAGGAGGAGATTTGAACTCCTACGGGCTTACGCCCACCACCCCCTCAAGATGGCGTGTCTACCAGATTCCACCACCTCGGCCTGGCAGGGGTGGCAGGATTCGAACCCACGACACGCGGTTTTGGAGACCGCTGCTCTACCAGACTGAGCTACACCCCTAAATTATACTAAAAATATAAACTTTTTAAAGTGCAGTAAATCTTACAATAGCCGGGCGAATATTGGCAAATGCCGACCCTCCCAAATTATCTGCAGGAAAAATGCGATAAATAATGGTACCCCTGGTGCGAGTCGAACGCACGACACGCGGTTTAGGAAACCGCTGCTCTATCCACTGAGCTACAGGGGCCCGCAATCATAAACTGTAAAGTAACGCGCCGCCTTTGCGTCTGATCTTCTATCGCTATAACCAATAACACGGCATGGCCCTCACGGGCCATGCCTGTTTTATATACCTGAATATTATAAGAAAGCAGCCTTTAATTGTAAACGCCGTACTCGAGGATCATTCTACCAGCGGACCGGGCAGAACTCCTCCGTGATACCTGAAATGGAGGTTAAAGTTAATGCTGCCTCCCGCCGGCAATATCTGGCTGGAAGGAGTCACGGCTTCCAATACGCAGCTGGGCGGGCCTCCTGAGCTGTAGCTTACCGAGTATGTCCCGGTTGCCGCGCTGGAGAAGCTCTGCGGCACATAACTGCCCGACTCTATATAGGGGCCATGTACCACGTAGCCTACAGAGCCGGTCCACGGCTCTCCATTCAGCGTAGCCGTCACATGCACCGTACCCCTGGCCTGACCGTGGAAGTTAAGCGTGTAGTAGATAGTCCCACCCGCTGACAGCGTCTGCGAGGCGGACGGGCTGACACTGGTCAATACCGCTCCTGAGGGGCCGCCGGAACTGTAACTCAGCGTATAAGTCCCGGTGGGCTGCGAACTATAGCTGGCCGGCACGGTAGAGCCGGAATGTGTGCTGGGGCCGATCAGGCTGTAGTTGATACTACCCGATCCGATGGCTACCTGCCAGGGCGCTCCATCAAGCGTGGCGTTCACCACGATGGCGCCGTGGGACGGCTGTTGATGAACAAAATTCATGGTGAAAAACACCGTGCTCCCGCCTGTTGCCGTCTGATGTGTGGACGGTGTAACGCTGGCCAGGGTTGCGCCCGACGGACCGCCGGATTTATAGATCAACTGAATATTGCCGGCGGGCACATAGCCTATCGTGCGAGGCACCGAGTATTCGTTATCCTCGACCGGTCCGCTCACGGTGTAATGCGTCAGTGAATACTGTACGGCGCCCGACCACGGCATGCCGTTGAGCGTAGCGCCGGTCTGTACGCTGCTGCCGGAAACGGCGCCGCTGAAGCCCATCGTATAATGTATAGTTCTTCCGGATACAAGGCTCTCAGCCGCTGAAGGAGAGATGGAGTTGAAATTGGCCCCCGGCGGGCCGCCATAATTATACGTCAGCAGGTAACTGCCTGCCGGCATATCATTAAAGGTCTGCGGACTGGCGTTTCCCGATACGGTCACCGGCCCCGTCAGAGTGTAACTGATGGACCCATACCAAGAGGTGCCGTCCAGGATTGTTGCTATGTTTATAGTGCCGGTTGCGGAGGGTGGTGGAGTAGGACTGCTGCCGGGTGTGATGAAATACCACGCTGTGGTCCACGGTCCTGTTTCTCCCCCGGAGGATGCGCGCACACGCCAGAAGTAGGTCCTTGCCGTACTCAATCTGCCTGACGGTACTACATAGATCAACTGTGTCAGATGGCTTTCATTCACCTGCAGATCCTGGAATCCGCTGTCGGTCGCTATCTGTAAATGATATGTGTTGTTGCCAATGCCTACCCAGGTCATGGTCGGTGATAATGTCTGCGTCGTGCTGCCGTTGCCCGGCGTAGCCAGCACAACCGTCAGAGGGCTGGTGGGGACGGAACATCCGATTAAAGTAAACACAACGAGCAGTAATGCCAATGCCATTCTATACATAACAGCCTCCAATAATATTTATTGAGTTACAGTGAAACGTATCTATGGACGCATGCGTCTGACCCGGAAACCTTCAGGAGTCATATAGCTGCTTTTACCAGGCTCTTCACCAGCAGGCTCTTTACCCTCTCTACGAACTACGACCTCTTTGCCGCCGGTGGGCAACTCGGACTTGGCCACTGGTCTGCCCCTGTCTTTGGCAATCATGACGCCCTGAGGTGTCCTGACCGGCCCTTCGGTATCCTTCTCCTCCACAGCTTGCTCGATCCTTTTTACCGGCGCCCTGCCGTCCTCAGCCCTCAGCTCGGACCTGGGCAGTTCCCTGGTCCTGATCACCCTGCCGCTGCGGCCGTATCCGCGTTGCAGCCTGTCTTCCGTTGCAACCGGCTCTTCAATGTCAGGGGCAGGAGTGGACGGAGGCGGTAGCGCCCCGGTCTGGCGCATATCGTTTAACGTGGACTCAAGATCTTTGATCAGGTCGGTCAGCTCAATGGTGTCGACCTCATCTTCCTCGGCGGCCCAGCTCTCGATCTCGGTGGCATAGTGCTGCAGTTTGAAGCTGTGCTGCTCGAGCTGCTTAATCCAATCGGCCAGCTCCCTGGAAGCGGTCTGTATATCAGGTATCTCAGTTTCCAGTAAATTCTTGATTAAATTTTGAACCGCGCTTTTTTTCGGCTTCGCAGCCATTTTCAACCTCGCTTTAACGGCACGGGCAGGGATTTACAATACCGTGACCGTAAGGAATTATAACAACGCACATCTGTCAATGCAATGTATCGGGGCGCATCAGGCCTTGCGGACAAACACGTGATACTTGCCCCCCACCTCCTCGATTCCCAGAAACTCGTTGCCCGTCATTTTGGCCCAGCTGGGCATGTCCTGCTTGATTCCCTCGTCGTCTGCCACCACCTCCAGCACCTGTCCCGGCTGCATGGTCTTTATTTTCTTTGTCGTATTGACGATCGGCATGGGACAGTAAAGCCCGACGCAGTCGATGGTAACATCGGGTTTAAGGTTCAGCGTGATTTTCTCCTGCTCGGCCATGCCGTCCTTCCCCTATTTTTTCAGCGGCTTGCCGCATTTGTGGCAAACTGTCAGCGTCTCCTCCATAATGAGCGCGCCGCAGCTCTCACAGCGGCCGAAGCTGATCTTGCAGACCTCGCAGAACGGATTCTCGGCCACCACCAGTTCCACATCGCAGTACGGGCAGGTGCAGCGGCAGATCAGGGGTTTCTTATCTTTCTCAGGTTTCGCAGGCATGTTCATCCTCCTCCGGCTCTTCTTTGTCCGTCAGACCTGGTATATCGATCTTGTTTTTTACGGCGTAGTCCCTGATGGCCTTGTGCAAAGCCTGTGCACCCAGGTTGGAGCAATGCAGCTTGTTCTTGGGCAGGCCCTCCAGTTCCTTGGCCACCAAAGAGGGAGTTATAGTCAACGCCTCCTCCAGCGTCTTACCTTTGACCAGATCGCTGACCATGCTGGAGACGGCGATGGCTGCGCCGCATCCGAAGGTCTTGTATTTAACGTCCTCGATCCGGTTGTCCTTGACCTTAATATAAAACGTCATCATGTCGCCGCACACCGGGTTTCCTATCTCACCCACACCGTCCGCGTCTGCGATCTCGCCCACGTTGTGCGGACTCATGAAATGCTGCATAACCTTCTCGCTATAAACAGGCATAGCTATCACCCCTTCTGTTCTTTGAGATACTTGGAGTACAGGGGAGACATCTGTCTCAGGCGGTCCACCACCTTAGGCAGCTTCTCCAGCACGTATTTGACGTCTTCCGCATCGTTGCCGGGCCCTAAAGTAAACAATGTGGAGCCCTGGGCCAGTTCGTGGTTGATCCCCATGGCCAGCAGTACATGTGAGGCCTTCAACGCACGCGAAGTACAGGCCGAGCCGCTGGCGGCCGCTATGCCATGGCTGTTGAGCAGCATAAGTATGGCTTCGCCCTCGATAAAACGCAGGCAGAAGCTGGCATATCCGGGCAGCCTGTTTTTCGGATGTCCCGTCAGAATTGAATGCTCGATCCCGCTCAGCACCCCTTCGATCAACATGTCACGCAATCCCGATAGCCGCTCAATCCTGCCTTCAAGGTCGCGTTTGGCTATCTCCGCAGCTTTGCCCAGACCCGCGATGGCCGGCACGTCCTCCGTCCCCGGCCTGCGTCCATTTTCCTGTATACCCCCGTCCATCAGGGGCAGCAACCTGACTCCACGCTTGACCCAGAGCGCGGCGCTGCCGCGCGGGCCGTTGAACTGGTTGCCTGCCAGGCTAAGCGCCTGTACACCGAGCCCTTTGACATCCACCGGAATGTTACCGGCGCTGGCTACGGCATCGGTATGCAATAGCGGGCCGTCCTTGGGCAGGCCTGCCGCTATCTCCGCAATGGGCTGGATGGTGCCAACTTCGCCGCTGGCATGCATGACCGATACCAGTATGGTGTCGGGCCTGACCAGCTTCAGCAGCTCAGCGGGAACTACCGTGCCGTTGGAATCAACCGGCGCCAGGCTGACCTCGAATCCCTCCCGTTGCATGGTACGCGCCGAGTTGAATACAGAGAAGTGCTCGATGGCGGATACTATGATGTGCTTTCCCTTCTCGGCCCTGGCCCGGGCGATGCCCTTGACGGCCATATTATTGGCCTCCGTGCCGCTGGAGGTAAAGATAATCTCCTCTGAGGCGCCGCCGATCAGCGCCGCGACCTGCTCGCGCGCGCCTTCAACCGCTTCCCTGGCCCCGTCTCCCCAGTTGTGCAGGGATTGCGGATTGCCGAATATCTCGCCCAGGTAGGGCAGCATGGCCTCCCGGACCTCAGGCAACAGCGGGGAGGCGGCGACGTTGTCCATGTAAACCTGTCTCATCTTACACCACTACACATAATAATAATGTATATCCGGACTATGCGGAAATCAAAGTGCCAGCATCCGGTCCACCGCCGACATGGCCCGCTGCCTCACAGCAGCCGGCACCCTGACCTCAGGCTTCATTTCCTCCAGCGCCCACAGCACCTTTTCCAGTGTGATCTTCTTCATGTTGGGGCAAACCGCCTTCACCGTTGCCGGGACAAAGGTCTTGCCCGGATTCTCCTTCTTCAACCGGTGCAGTATGCCGATCTCGGTAGCGATTATCATAACCTCTGCGTTCGCAGTGCGCGCATACCTCAGCATCCCGCCCGTGCTGAGCACCTCGTCCGCCATGGCGGTCACCTCCGGCCTGCATTCGGGATGCACCAGGGCCACCGCGCCCGGGTGCTTCTCCTTCTGACGAATGATGTCCTGCGCCTGTATCTTGACATGGGTGGGACAATAGCCCGGCCACAGGACCATCTCCCGTTTGATTACGGTCGACACGTAGTGGCCGAGATACTGGTCGGGTATGAAGAGAATCTCTCCGTCGCCCATGCTCCTGACCACGTTGACCGCATTGGCCGATGTACAGCAGATGTCCGACTCCGCCTTGACCGCCGCAGACGAATTGACGTAGCAGACCACGCGCGCCCCGGGAAGCTCTTTTTTCCTGGCTATGAGCTGTTCAACCGTGATCATATCTGCCATGGGGCAGCCCGACTCCGCATCGGGCAGCAGCACCCGACTATTGGGACATAGTATGGAGGCCGTCTCGGCCATGAAGTGCACGCCGCAGAAAACGATTACCGGGGCCTTCACCTCCGCCGCCTTCCTGCTCAGCTCCAGCGAATCGCCGACGAAGTCGCCGATGTCCTGCACCTCCGGGCGCTGGTAATTATGCGCCAGTATAACGGCGTTCCTCTTTTCCTTCAGATTGAGGATCTTTTCGACCAATTCCCTGTTCTTTGTATCCTGTTCCATTGTTCTCTTATTATATTATGTAAACTTTATTTCTGTACGCCCGGGCGCGCCTGAAGGTACGCCCCTACGTAGATTCATTTCTGCTTCGCGCATACAGGCGCGCTATCTCGACAGCCATTTTGACCACGCCCACCGCATCGCTGCCCAGGGCCACGAAGAGCGGCTCTTTGCCCCAGCCGTCGCCCTCATAAAAAAGGTCGGGCACCCTGCCGCCGCGTTCGACGAGCTGTTTTACTTTCCAGGGCATGGATTTGCCGTCGGCCTTCGACACCGCATCCGGCTCCCTGGTGCGATCGATCCAGCCGAATACCAGCTTCTTCTCGCGCGCATATTTCTTCACGACCGCTATGATGCTTTCATCGCATTTAAAATTGATGCCGGCGCTGATATCCGGGCTGTACTTCCTGGCCTCCATTATCAGCCGCGCCATGTGGTCCGAGCCTCCCCATTTCGGCAGTCCGCAGGCCAGGGGATATCCATTGACCACGGTTATTCTGCCGTCTATGGCGGCGACATCTGTGGACTTTTTAGCGCCGGGCAGGGCATAGACGATATTGACCCGCACCTCGGGCATGAGCAGGGAGAACTCCCTGCAGCGCTGAAGCCTCTCCACTGCCTGACAGAGGTTGCCCATGATCCTTTCAGCAGCAACTTTCTTTGTCATGCATCAACTCCCGACCGCGTTGAAATAGGCCGCCCAGAATGGGTCCACCCGCACCGGTGTCAGCTTCTGCTTTTTGCCCGATTTCCTGATGAACAGCCTGTCCCGGGCGGTGATCTCACCGATATCCCAGGCGGGTATGTTCTTCCTTTTCAGCTTTGATATGATCTTGCTACTGTTGGCGGGGGATGCAGTAATAACAAGCGTACCTTCGCTGATGGAGATGAGCGGGTCGATCTTGAAAGCTTTGCAGACGGCATCTATCTCATCCGGCACTACGATCCTGTCCTCATATAGCGTCACACCCAATTTCGAGGCCGCGGCTATCTCGAAGACACCGTTGAGCAGACCGCCCTCAGTGGCGTCATGCATGGCGTGCGCCAGCGGCGCCGCCGTGATCGCATCCTCCACCACGGTCATCTGCAGCATATATTTCCTGGCCTTCTCCACCGTGCTCCGTCCCAGTTTTCTGGTCAGGGACTTGGCAGCCTGATTGGCCAGCAGCCCGGTCGCCTCTATGGCGGGACCTTTGGTCATAATCACGCGGTCGCCTACCTTTGCATTGCAGGCCGGCGTGATCTGATCCCTCTTGCCTATGCCCATCACCGTGCAGCCGCCGTTCAGGGGGTAGTCCATGCCCGGGTAGATGCCGGTATGGCCGCCGATAATGGCGATGCCCAGCTTCCTGCATTCCTCATCCACCTGCGTCCACACCTTATCTATTAAATCTTCAGACGTGCCCGGTGGAAACATCAGGCAGATGGTCATATACCTGGGTTTGACGCCCATCACAGCCACATCGCTGGCGCAGATATGCACTATGGCCCAACCGAAATAGGGCATGATCACGGGCATGGCGAATGTCGGGTCCTCGGCGATAACCATGACATCCCCCCCGGGCAGGTCGATGACCGCTGCGTCAACGCCGTGCTGTGGTCCGATGAAAACCGACCTGTCCTTCTTGCCCAGCCTCGATAATATCAGCCGGTCGAAGGTGGCCCGGTCCAGTTTGCCTAGTTCAGGTAACATTATAATCTCCTCGTGCGATTTGATGAGACTATAATACATTCGGCGGATCGTTTAATCAACCTGAGGGGCTTCAATTGCTCAGGATTTGTCCGTCCCTGAGCCTGACCATTCTATCGGACCTTCCGGCCAGCTCCATGTTATGAGTGACCACGATCAACGACAGCCCCCCATTATTCAGCTTCTTAAACAGGCCGTAGATCTTCTCCGACGTTGCCGTGTCGAGGTTGCCGGTCGGCTCGTCGGCCATGATGATACGCGGCTCGTTAACCAGCGCACGTCCGATACTGACCCGCTGCATCTCGCCGCCGCTGAGTTGGTGCGGCAGGTGGCGAGCTCGGTGCGACAGCTCCAGCATCTCCATGATCCCGGCAATCCTATCCTGCTCGACGGGTTTTCTGCTGAAAAGCAGTGGGAGCTCGATGTTTTCCTGCACCGTGAGGGTGGGCAGCAGCAGAAACTGCTGGAATACGAAGCCGACACTGCCGCGCCGCGCTTTCACCAGGTCGCGCTCCTTCAGTCCGGCTGTCTCCCGTCCCTCCAGTGAGATGCTGCCGGAGCTGGGCGTCTCCAATAGCCCCAGCAGGTGCAGCAGCGTGGACTTGCCCGATCCCGAGGGGCCGACGATCGAAACGAACTCGCCCCTGTTGATGGAGAGATCGACAGCCTTGAGGGCATGCACCTGCTCGCTCCCCCTGCTGTAGCTCTTGGCCAGTCCCCTTGCAGCTATTATTACATCGTTCATTCCAGGTCGCTCCTCATGGCTTCCATGGGCGTCAGCCGTGCGCACTTGACCGCCGGGTAGACGGAGCAAAGCAGGCCGATCGCCAGGGCGAAGCCTATGCAGACTAATATCAATAACGGGTCGATGCTGATGAGCTCACCGCCGGGCGAATAGGGGATCACCCCCCGCACAAAGCTCTCCACCAGCTTCGAGCCGACCAGCGCCACCAGCAGTCCCACGGCGCACCCGGCCAGGGTGATGATGAGGGTCTCTACCACGATGAGGCGCGAGACGTCCCAGCCAGAGGCTCCCACAGCCTTCATCATGCCGAACTCCCTGGTCCTTTCGTTGACCGACATGATCAGGGTATTAATGATGCCCACGGCGCTGATGAAGAGAGCGATGATGATGACCGAGAAGAGCAGCGCCTGCGCCGAGCCCACCAGGTTCATAATGGTGCCCATCACCTGCGTCATGGTGACCACCTGTATATCAGGTATTTGCTCCAGCTTCTTTGAGATATCGCTGATGTTAGACAGGTCTTTGACCCTGATGGCGATGGTAGTGAGTTGGCCTTCCTTGCCGAAGATGCGCTGCGCGGCCCCAAGGGGCAGGAAGTGGAACTCATCGTCCTGGTTGCCCGTGCGCTCCAATATACCCACTATGGTGGTGGGCACCTTATCGGGCCCGAAATCGAGCACCTGCCCGACCTTGAGGTTCTCCTTGTCGGCCAGGCTGCGGCCGACTATCATAACCCCGGTTTCGTCGTCCTTGAAATATCTCCCCTCCACCTTCCACCAGGGCTTCAAGGCCTTCTGTTCCTCTATATTGATTCCGTAGACTATATGCGGTTTATCGTCCTTGAAAAACTGGTGTAGCAGCATGGGGCTGGCCACTTCGATGCCGTCTATTTCTTGCACCTGCTCCAGGTCGGAATACGACAGGTACTTTGGTATCACGCCACCGTGGATAATGAGCGAGGCCGCCTCGTAGGGACACCCCTTGGGCACGGCCAGCATATGTATGCCCAGGCTGTTCAGTTCTCCTCCGAGCTGTCGCTCATAACCGGCGTTAAAGGAAAGCAGGCTGAAGAGGACGGCTATGGCGATGGCCACGCCGGCCACCGTGAGCCCGGTCCTGACATGCCTGCGCATGAGGTTCTTGGCTGCCAGACTGAAAATATTCAAATCTCCTCCCGCCTAAAAATCGACTTTTGTGCCGATCAGGTATACATCGCTGCCCTCGGCAATCACTTTGGCCGTGACCTTTGCGTAGGAACCCTTCCTCTGCGGTATGACCAGGTTGCTGGGGATCAGATCGATATAGATGACGGCGTTGCCGTCCTTGAGCGTGAACCAGCATCCTGCCGGGCATTCACTGGCTATTCTCCCTTCCACCACCACCTTCTTACCATCCCATCCCCTCGGGTCCTGCAGGATTTCCCCGATGCGGGCAGCCTTCGCCCCTTCAGCCGCCGGAGGCGCAGGAGAAGCCCCCGTGTTGTTATCGGCAGAAACAACTGATCCGCTGGCGGGAGTTTCATCGGCCGGCGCCGGCTGTGACGTGGCCGGCTGGCTCTGGCCCGGCGGATCGGCCGCTGTTTGGGAGCAGCCTGTTAATAATGCCCCGGCAAGCAGAAATACAAGCATACTCGCTAATAATGTGGTTCTCATTCATCTATCTCCTTGGTCGATATGTTAACAGGTCCGTCCGGTACAACTGTGGCGTGATCCCAAGATATTAAGGTCCCGTCAGGCCGCAGTCAATTACAAGCAATGATATCCGGTGACTGTGAATTCCGTATGAAGATCAATACAATTCTTGGTGAAGCCCGGCGCATTAAATAAAACCCTGTTTTACTGTATAATCGATTCACATGAATGCCAGAGAAAGTACAGCGAAGCTGATCGACGGCTTCAGCAAGGCGGTTGTTGCTGGCAGTGGACTTAAGCTGACGGTGATCAACCTGGGGGATAGCCGCGCGGTCGCAGCGCGCAGCGGGCTTACTCCTCTTGAAGTTGAGATCGCGTGCCTTGAAAATGGGGTGGTCCCCATGCGCTACCTGCGCAACATTGGCACCGCCGGCATCGAGGGTCAATTGAAGCTTCTACGCTCCACCGTGGCCGTCTGCGGGGCGGGGGGACTGGGCGGCACAGTTATTGAGCTGCTGGCCCGCCAGGGGATCGGACATCTGGTGATCATCGACAACGGCAGATTCGTGGAGAACAACCTCAACCGCCAGATCATGTCCGGCGAGGATGACTTGCACAGATACAAGGTGAAGGTCGCTGCCCGGCGCGTCAGGCACATAAACTCCGCGGTGATCGTAAAGGAATGCAGTACTTATATTGATGATTTCAGCGCGGACCGCCTGTTGAGGGGATCCGACGTCGTGGTCGATGCATTAGATAGTCTGTCCTCGCGTCTGGTGGTGGAAGCATCCTGCTGGAGGCTGAAGGTGCCCTTTGTTCACGGCGCCATCGCCGGCTTCAGCGGCCAGGTAATGACCGTGTTGCCGGGCGATAAAGGACTCGCCTCAATATACGGCTCCGGACGGAATATCCGCGGACTGGAGGCCATCACGGGCACTCCGCCGGCCACCCCGGCCGCCATCGCCGCCTGGGAGGTGCAGGAGGTGGTCAAGCTGATCACCGGCACGGGGACCCCCGTACGCAATCGGCTGCTCGTTGTGGATTTCACCGACGGCAGCCTGGAGGAGATATCCCTGGCACAGGAAGATAAATAATGGCAACGGTCAATGTCAGGTTCGTCGGGCCCTGGCGCCTCTACATGGGCGTCGAGAGGTTCACGCTTCAGGCCGAAACCGTCGAGGACGCCGTCGAGCAAATGGAGACGGCCTACGGCCCCAAATATCACGAACGCCTGCTCAGAGGCGGCATCACGGAGAAACGCACGATATCCGGTGACAGCAATATCCTGGTCAACCGCGTCCATATCAGGCAGATAACAGACCACAATCTGCGGGACAGCGATAATATCGACGTCATCCCTCGCTTCGTGGGCGGCTGAGCGCGAACCCGTAGTAACACAGTCTCTTTAGTGATAGAATATGCGAACTCAAATTTCCGCAGGGAGTGTACTATGGCTGCCAGAGAATATATCCTCTCCATAGACCAGGGCACCACCGGCAGCGCGGCCATCCTCTTCGACCGTAACGGCAAGCCGGCCGCCGCTGCCGACACCGAGACCAGGCAGATCTTCCCCAACCCGGGCTGGGTTGAGCACGATCCCAATGAGATCTATCAGACCTCGCTCGAGGTGGCGCGCAAGGCCCTGGCAAAGGCCGGTGTAAAGCCGTCCTCCATAGCAGGCATCGGTATAACCAACCAGCGCGAGACCACCATCATCTGGGATAAAAAGACCGGCGAGCCGGTCAGCAACGCCATAGTCTGGCAATGCCGGCGCACGGCCGGGCTGGTGGAAGAGCTGAAAAACCGCGGCGTCGGTCAGACCATCTGCGACAGGACCGGGCTCATTCCGGACGCCTATTTCTCGGCCACGAAGGTACGCTGGATACTCGACCACACCAAGGACGGACAGAAACGCGCCGAGGCGGGCGAACTGCTCTTCGGAACGGTTGACTGCTGGCTGGCCTGGAAGTTAAGCGGCGGTAAAGCGCATGTGACCGACTACGGCAACGCCTCCCGCACCATGCTGTACAATATCAACACCCTCCAGTGGGACAAAGATATACTCTCGACGCTCAACATCCCATCAGCCGTACTGCCCCGTGTCATACCCTCCAGCTTCAGCTATGGTGAGACGGCGGAGGGCATTTTCGAGGGTACCCGTGTGCCGCTCTGCGCCATAGCGGGCGACCAGCAGGCCGCCCTTTTCGGCCAGGCCTGCTACAGTGCCGGCATGTCCAAAAACACCTACGGCACAGGCTCGTTCATCCTTATGAACAGCGGCGAGGCGCCGATCATCTCCAAGCGGGGGCTGCTCACCAGCCTGGCCTGGGGGCTGGACGGTAAGGTCAATTACGCGCTGGAAGGGAGTATCTTCATTACCGGTGCGGCCGTGCAGTGGCTGCGCGACGGGCTTAAGATTATTGCAAACGCCGATGAGAGCGAGGCGCTGGCGCGCTCGGTGGACGACAACGGCGGCGTCTATTTCGTGCCGGCCTTCGTGGGACTGGGCGCGCCCTACTGGGACATGTACGCTCGCGGGACCATAATAGGAATCACGCGCGGCACCACCAGGGGACACATCGCGCGCGCCACATTGGAGGCCATCGCCTTCCAGGTCAGGGACGTTATAGACACCATGCGCTCCGAGACCGGCATCGGCATACCGGTGCTGCGCGTGGACGGCGGCGGCACGGCCAACTCCTTCCTCATGCAGTTCCAGGCCGACGTCATGAATGTTCCCATACAGGTGGCCGCCATACCTGAGACAACGGCTCTGGGCGTGGCCTACCTCGCGGGATTGGCCGCCGGCCTGTGGAAGAGCAAGGAGGAGATAGCCGGCAAATGGCGTTCATCGGCTACCTTCGAGCCCGGCATGTCGGCCGACCGGCGCGAGAACCTGTATGCCGGCTGGAAGCGGGCGGTGGAACGGGCCAGGGGATGGGCAATAAATTAGATTGAAGGTGAGAGATATGAAAAGAGATTTTAAAGCGGTTTCCGAAAAAACCTTCGACGTCATCGTTATAGGGGGCGGCATAGTCGGCGCAGGCGTGGCCAGGGATACCACGCTGCGCGGCCTGGATACGCTGCTTCTGGAGAAGGATGATTTCGGTTCGGGCACGACCTCGCGCTCCACCAGACTGATACACGGCGGCCTGCGCTACCTGCGCCAGCTCGAGTTCGGACTGGTGCGGCAGGACCTCGGCGAAAGAGAGGTGTTATTACGCATCGCCCCTCACCTGGTCTACCCGCTGTCCTTCTTCATCCCCATACCCAACCTGAGCCTCAACGTGGCCATGTTTCTGGGCACAACGCTCTACGATGTTATCTCCTTCGATAAAACGCTGCCCAATCATAAATATTTAAATAAAGCTAAAACGCTGGCCGAGGAGCCCGGACTGCGTGTCGAGGGGCTGCAGGGCTCGTATGTCTACTCCGATTGCGCCATACCGCTGACGGAACGGCTCAACTGGGAGACCGCGCTGTCCGCTGCCGAGTTCGGGGCCACCGTGGTCAATCACGCCAGGGTCACGGGCGTCCTGCGCGAGGGCGACCGTATAACGGGCGTTGAAGTGCGTGACCAGATCAGCGGGGAGGTGCTGCAGGCCAGGGGCAAGCTGGTGGTCAACGCGGCGGGCCAATGGGTGGACATCGTCAAGGAGATGCTGTTCAAGGACAAACCGCCGTACCTGCGCCGCACCAAAGGGGCGCATATCGTGATACCCCAGGTATCGAAGCATGCGCTGGTGCTCTTCTCGCCGCGGGACGGCCGTCTCTTCTTCGTAATCCCCTGGGAGGGATTCTCGCTGGTGGGCACCACCGATACGGACTATAAAGACGATCTCGATGCCGTCTATGCCACCAGGCAGGATGTCGAATATATACTGGAAGGGCTGCATTTAGCCTATCCCGACGTCGGGATCGACGACGTTCATTACGCATATGCCGGACTGAGGTCGCTGGCGCTCAAGCCCGGCAAATCGGCCTCGGACACCTCGCGCAGCCACGAAATCATCGACCACACCAAACGCGATCATCTTGAAGGCCTGGTGAGCATACTGGGCGGTAAGATCACGGCCTATCGTGCGGTGGCCAGGGACGCCGCCGACCTGGTCTCTCGTAAGCTGGGCAACAAGTCGCGTTGCGTCACGGGCGAGAGGAGCCTGCCGGGGGCGCCGGCGCTGACGTCCTCTGACATAGCGGACATGGCTCAAAGATCAGGCCTGTCCAGCATGACCGCAACGCACCTGTCCCGCATCTACGGCTGCAAGAGCGGCGAGGTCCTGTCCATGGCCGGGGATGATAAGTCCGGCCTGCGACCGCTCAGCCCGGGAGGGCCTGACATCCTGGCGCAGGTCCGGTACGCGGTGCAGAACGAGATCTGTATGACGGTAAGCGATTTTATGCTGCGGCGCAGCGCGGTCGGCCTGCGCAAAGACCTGGGCGCCGATGCAGTGCCCGCGGTTGCCGCCGAGATGCAGAAACTAATGGGCTGGAGCGACCAGGAGAAGGAGCGTCAGGCGCAGGCCCATAACACTGTTGCAGCACTGGCGCGGCGTTTCAGGAATCCCTGAAGCCCTTGTATAGAAACGCATGTGAAATTTCCTACCTATCAATTACCGGGCTTTTTCGATATTATTTATATAAGGAGGTACGGATATGAGAATAAAGGTGCTGGCAATCACCGCCCTTTTGAGCATTGTCCTCAGCCTTGTTCCCGCCGGTGTGGCTACAGCGGCAAGTATGAGCCCCGCTATGGGCATCTGCGGGCTTGAAGTGACAATTACCGGTCTCACGGAGGGTAATTCATACAAGGTTAAGTGGGACGCGGAGATATATAAACAGGGGGTGGTGGGCAGCGGCGGCAGCATATTCTTTTTAGTGCCCGAAGCGTACGGGGGGGAGCACCCGGTGGTGGTGGAAAGCCCCAGCGGCACCTCAGCATTTTCAGGTGAATATATTGTCGTACCCAATATTACCATCGATCCCACTTCCGGCGAAGCAGGCACCGATATCACCGTGGCCGGTTTCGGCTTCGGCGTGAGCGAGGATGACATCGCGGTCACCTACGATGGAACGATCATCAAGAGCGGCATCTCGGCCGATGAGAACGGGTCCTGGAGCACCACTTTTGCCGCTCCTGTCTCCGCCCGGGGCGCGCGCCCCATAGACGCATCCGGCGATACCACCAAGGGTTCGGATGTAGCCGATAAGAATTTTACCATCAGCCCCGTGGTCAAGATGGACCCCGTGACAGGGGGCGTCGGCACGCAGGTCACCATAACGGCCACCGGTTTTGCCACAGCTGAGGGAGGCATCAAGGTACTCTTCTCCGACAAAGAGGTCAGGTCCAACATGACCTCTGAGGTCAACGGGTCCTGGAGCACCAGTTTTGCCGTTCCTCCTTCCACCAGGGGCGGCCATGTCGTTAAAGTCCAGGGCAATACCACGGCGTCCAGCGATATACCCGACATGATCTTCACGGTCGCACCCGCCGTAACCATCAGTCCCACCAGCGGCGCCGTGGAGGACAGCATCAAGGTCAGCGGCAGCGGCTTCGCCAATAACGAAACCGCCATCGAAGTCACCTTCGACGGCAAGATACTCGAGCGGAACCTGCTGGCGGACGACAACGGCAGCTGGTCTGTAAACACCAAAGTGCCTGCCTGCGGCAGCGGGCCGCACAGCGTCGCGGCCAGCGGCAGGATCACCCCGGCGACGGATATAACGCCGGCCACCTTCACGACACAGGCAGTGCTCACCATCGTCCCCAAGAGCGGCAATGTAAAAGATGAGTTAAGGGTCACAGGTTCCGGTTTCAACGCCGGCAAGGATTACTCCATTTCCTGGGAAGGCACTTCGGTGGCCAGCGGAGCGGTCAATGAGTCGGGCAGTTTCCAGTCTATTTTCAAAGCGCCGGGTGGCAAAAGCGGTTCGCTGACCATCACAGCCACCGACATCAAAGGATCCACGGCCTCCACCACCTTTAACATGGAGAGCGCCGCGCCCGACACTCCACAGATCTCCTCACCCAAGGACGGCGCCACGGTTGGCTTCATGGGCGATACCAAGGTCGCTTTCAAGTGGAGTGAAGAGACCGATCCCAGCGGCGTTACCTACGACATCGATGTGAGCGAGGGCTCCAGTTTCGCCAAGAATCTCGTTTCACACACCAAGCTGGGCGACGCCAAGTACACGCTGACCGAGGCTGAGGCGCTGCCCAACGGTGAATACTACTGGCGTGTGAGGGCAGTGGACGGCGCAGGCAACGCCAGCGACTGGACGTCCGCCAACTCGGTAAAGGTTGGCTTCATGACCACAAACACACTGGTATTTATCGGCATCGGCATCGTAGTCCTGCTGATACTCATCATGGTGCTGCCCAGGGCACTCAAAAAGAAACGACCCAAGAGCGACTGGGAATAGCGCCGGATAATAAACTTGATCCGATAATTCGAAAGGCCCGTCTCCCGACGGGCCTTTTTATTTCCGGTTATCTACTTATTTGCCCTGCATCAGCTCGCTTACCGAGGAAATAAGGCTGGAGTTGAGCTGCCGCCAATCGCGCGGCGGCACCGGGGCGTCGCTCCGCGCTACCAGCCGCAGGGACCCGGTGGGACAGGTTGAGGAGCAAAGCCCGCAGCCGATGCAGCGCTTGTCGTCAAATACGAGATTGTCATCGTTCATTGTCAGAGCTTCCATGGGGCATCTCTCCACACAATCGCCGCAGGCTATGCAGCTTTCAGCGTCCAGAGAGGTGATAAATCCGGAAACCGCCGCCGAGCCCTTCATGTTGAATTTCTTCATGCTCTGCAGTATGCCGCAGTGGCAGGAACAGCAGTTGCAGACGAACTGAACGTATTTGCTCATGTTGCTGGAACAATGGACCAGGCCGGCCTCCTCAGTGCGACGCAGAATGGCCCGCGCCTCCTCTTTGCTGATCAGCCTGCCGAACTTCCTCTCGGCTATATACCTGGCATCGGGGCCGAACCCCATGCAAACGTCCTTCGGCTTGGTGCATGGGCGTCCCAGCAGTTCGCCATGGTGCCGGCAGTAACAGGTCCCCACGGCTATATATTCCGCCTTATCTATGTATTCCGAGACCTTATCGTAGGTGTGAATTTCGAAAGTCGCGGGTATCTCTTTTTCGATGCTTATCACGCGCGCCACGGGGAAGGGGATAGGCGATTGCGTCGTATCGGAACTGTATTTGTCCAGAGCCAGGAAATAATCTTCGAAGAGATGCGCCAGCTTTATCGCCCTTTCGCTTACATCGCCGCTGAGAAATTGCATCTCGAAGATGCCGGGCAGCAGCGGCAGCAGACTGTAATAGCGTACGCTATTCTTGTCAAAGGTGTAGACGAGGCCCTTGTCGGCCATCGTTTCGAGATGCGATTTGACCTTGCCGGCATCCGTGCCCGCCTTATCGCCTATTTCGTCAGCGGAGGCGGGCATAATGGGCATTGCAACAGCCAACTCAGCTTCTTCGGGAGAAAACAGATAATCGATAAGAGCGAAAAATTCGGGACTTTTAATCGCCGGCATTGAGCCACCCCGCATCTGGATGGCCGCTCTGAGGTTCTCGTATTTATGATCCGGCATTTTTCCACTCTCATCTTATCGATTATTCACGGCGAATTAAACGGCGGACTGTACTTTGCTCAGGTAAAACCAGGATATCTAAACCGGCACCTTGCCTCAAAGTGAAATGCCATGCTCTGTATATTGTGTTTTCTAGTAAGCGATTCATTATAACATTTATAAGCGGCAATTCCGTGTTTTACTCGGCCACGTTTCGAAGAAATAGCCTCAACAATTGCAGGGCAACCTGGGCTATTCTCAGAACCACTTGACAGGAATAACCCGCAGGTTCTATCATGTTTTATGGGCATATGCTCATTATATTAATATAAAGCGCGCCATTTCATTAACTATGGTAAGAATATGAGGGCTATCCAAGCGAAGTGTACTATGAGTATTATTGATGATCTCATCCCGGTAATAAACTATGAAGCGTCGGTAAGAGATATACGCCAGGGGCCTTTTCAGACGGCGGTACTGACCCGCTATTGCGGGCTGGCATCAACTCCCCATGAGTCCGGCCCTCATCATTCCAGAAAGCCGGTTTCGGAAGCCGGTCAGCTCCTAAACAAAACCGCCCGCGACCTGGCTTGTATGGCCAGGTCGGACAGCCTGTACGAGGCGGCCATCGGCATGGCGGCTATTAACTCGCTGATTGAGGTCAATGAAAAAGAATGTCAGGAACTCAACGCCAGAGACCTGATCGCCGAAAGAGGGAAAGAGAAGAGAGTGGCTATCGTGGGACACTTCCCATTTGTATCGCAACTTCGCGAAGTGGTAAAAGAATTATGGGTCATAGAGAAAAACCCGCGTGAAGGTGATCATACTGAGGCCGAGGCCGAAGATTACATATCGCAGGCTGACGTGATCGGCATCACCGGGACAGCGTTCACCAACCACACTATCGAGCAATTACTGGGATTTTGCAGTCCGAAGGCTTACGTGGTATTGCTGGGAGACACTGCGCCACTATCCCGCGTGCTTTTCGACTATCATATCGATGCGATATCAGGCACCAGAGTCGTTGATCATGAAGCGGCTTTACGATGCGTTAGCGAAGGCGCCACCTACCGGCAGATTAAAGGAATCCGTCAGCTTAGCATGTTAAAACAGGCTTAGAAAATGCGGCTTCTAAAAATGACAGGATATCAGGAGTTGCTCCACCGGTAAAAGTAGTATATTAACATTTATCAGCATATATTGGCGAGGAAGCAGTATGCAGGAATTGATCAAAGAATTCATGAAACAGAAGACGTTCGCAGTGGTCGGCGCCACTGACAATCCGCAGAAGTTCGGTAACAAGATAGTGAGGAATCTGAAAAACCGCGGCTACCAGGTCTATCTCGTGAATCCCGGCTGAAAGAGGTGGAAGGGTGCGTGTGTTATCCTTCGCTTACCAACCTTCCGGTTAAAGTCGATGTCGTCGACTTTGTTGTGCCGCCGGCGGCGACCGAGGAGATACTCAAAGAGTGTAAAGAACTGGGACTGACCCGCATCTGGCTTCAACCAGGCTCTGAAAGTGAGACCGCCATAGCTTTTTGCCATAAGCATCATCTGAAAGTGGTGCACAGCGTATGCGTCATGATGAATTGAGAAATAGTATGCGGGGCAACCTCTTTCTACACTTCGATAAACCTGTAAGCCTGCCGAAAAAATGCTGCCGCCCGTGAATTAACCAACGGCCGCAGCCTGGCGGCAGTCGAATATCAGGGGCGGAAATTCTATATCCGAAAGCTCACAAATCGGGATTAAGGAGAATGGATATGAGAGTTCTACCAATCAAACATTTCCCGGATGACAGTGTTTTAAGGCAAAAAGCCAAGAAGGTAACAAGCATAGACGGCTCGATTCAGCGCCTGATCGACGATATGATCAAAACGATGCAGCAGTCGAATGGAGTGGGGCTGGCTGCCCCCCAGGTTGGCATATCGCTCCGGGTTATTGTGCTGCAGATGCCGGAACAGAAGCCCTTCGCGCTCATAAATCCGGAGATAATAAAACGGGGCGGAGAGCAGGAAGTTACAGAGGGATGTCTGAGCGTACCCGGCTATTGTGGAGAGATCAAGCGGTCGGACGAAGTCGTGGCCAAAGCAAAGGACCGTCATGGTAAAGCAGTGAAAATAAAAGCCACCGGCCTGCTGGCGGAAGCCCTCGAACACGAGATCGACCACCTTAACGGCGTCCTTTATATCGACCATATAGAGAATAAAAAGAATTTACACAGCATCGAATCGGGTGCTGAGAATCAGGCCGGGAGATGACATATTATGGTATGGGTGAATCAAGACTTTTGTGTTGGTTGTGGTAATTGTATTGACAGTTGCCCGCAAGCCGCTGTCTTGTTTCAATCCGGTAAAGCTTGGATTGACCAGAAAAAGTGCACCGAATGTAGTATCTGCCTTAAAGTTTGCCCGTGTGGGGCAATTATTGAATCTTATCCCTCATCGCCGACGGACCTGGCATTAACAGTAGATTTACTGAAACAAAAAGCAGATGACCTTATCGAGCGTATCGATAAGCTTAAGCGAATCAAGAGTGTCTGAGCAGGAAGTGAAAAGGCTTGAAGACGTATCTTGATTATCTGCCGTGCCTTTTGAACCATGCACTCCGAGCGGCAAGAGCGGCAACAGACGATGCAGTAGTATAAAGACGCGTGATAGATGCCGTAACTGTTGGATATGGACAGAGCGGCGTGGTGGGCAGTACAAGACTCGAACTTGTGACCTCTACGATGTCAACGTAGCGCTCTAACCAGCTGAGCTAACCGCCCCCGGACCACATGGCATTTTATCAACGGCTATATGGATAGTCAAGAATAGAACGACTGCCGTAGCGCGCCTATACTTTGGTCGAAAGTTTGGTATTGCCCGTTAACGAAACGTGGACATTGCTGCCGCACTTGGGGCAGACCACCTCGATCGTGATGACCGGCTGGCGCATGACCCTTTCGATGAGGGTGGATACCATGGTATCGAGCTGGTCGATGCGTTTGTACATCATCTCCAGGCGTTTTTCCATCTGGGCCAGTTTATCAAACTGCTGTTCGGCTTCCTCGAATTTTTTATCCATGTCCCGGTATCCGTTTATTTATTCCGGTATAGAAATGAAAGAGGAGAAATCGCAAATTCCTCCTCTCGGTGATACCGCTTAACCTGCATTCACAGGCTCTTTTCCTGGACCCCCATGGAATTGAGCTCGTCGCGGTCTTCCTTGACCTGGGAGTCGAGCAATCCTGTCATCTTGGATTCGAGCCACTTCTTGTAGGCTTCCTTGGCCTGCGGTGAATTCCTCACCGCTACCTTGGCAGTCTCCCATTCCTCGAGAAAAAGCTGGCTCAGGCGTTCATCTTTGAGAGGGAACTCGACGTCCATCAAAGCCTCCGCCCGCTCGATTATCCTGTTCATAACCGCCCTCTTGAGGCGATCTATCGAAAGCAGTTCCTGATCTTCGTAAGGCCGTGAAACGAATTGCTCAGTTGCCATCTGTACGACCTCCCGTTCGCGCTTTTACTGACCTTATAATATTCGTCTGATTATGCAATGTCAAGCCATTTAGGAGCATCGGATTGCTTTGACATCACTATCTCGGCGGGCTACAATGAGTGATTGTTCGCGGGAGTAACTCAGCGGAAGAGTTCCTGCCTTCCAAGCAGGGTGTCGCGGGTTCGAATCCCGTCTCCCGCTCCACTTATATCCACCAGTGCAGACTTTTTACATATTTTCTTCATTGTTCTCTTTGAAGTCCCGACGCTATTCCATTCCTCCATAACCGGATGTAAAATACTAATAGCTCCGGCGGTATTTTACATATAAACAACGGCAGACGGGGGCATTGAGATTATGCTAAATCGTTGTGACAATAAGACTATTTTGATATTTCTATCACTGATAATCCTGGTATTACCCTGCCTCATTTTATCCTGCAGTACCACTTCTATACAAGATCCAAAACAACTCGACTGGCCGGATATCATCCCGAATGTACAGGATAGTGTTGTATTGATTTTATGTAACTCGGATACCGGATGGCAGCAGGGTTCCGGTGTAATAATTGATTCTTCAGGATGTATTCTGACAAATGCACACGTGATAGAAAACGCGCAGGCTATTTTAGTTTTCATTGGCAATCAGGGCGCTGTAAATATGAATTTTAATAACGCATATCCAGCAAGTGTAATTGACGAGTGGGCGGAAACCGATTTAGCAACAATAAAAATCGCCCCGACGTCGATCGCTCTAAAGGCCGCAACTTTTATAAAGCCGGGCGTACCCAAGAAAGGCACACGGGTAATGGCATTGGGTTATCCGGTCGCAGAAACTATCGGTATTCTTGCTTCCAACGAAGAGCAATCCGTTACCATAACAACCGGTATAGTATCTGCAATACGGGATATCAACGGCTATGCATTCATCCAGACTGACGCGTCCATCAACCCCGGCAATAGTGGTGGGCCGCTTATTAGCAATACCGGTGAAGTAATCGGTATCAACACATTCTGGTTAGATGAAACACAGGGGCTTAATTTCGCTATTGCTGTCAATTCGAATAATTCTTTTATCAGGGATTCAATCAGCAAGGGAGGACAATCTACAGCACCATCAATAATTCCCCTTACAATATCTGATTATAAATACGACGTTGTCCATTCCACTACTGCTGCTGCATCAGGGTGGGATATTCCATATACAGTTACTATTGCCTGGAATACATCCGTACCTGCCAGAAGCAAAATAACGTATACAGCCGGATCTCTCTCTAATACAATTGAAGATGCCGGTTATTCAACGGAACATAAAATAATTCTGCATAGCGGGACATGTCCGCAGTATGATCAGCCGAATGCCCCAAACTGTATCTGGTCCAAGAGGGATTATAATGTGAAAGTGATATCTAACGATATCTATGATCGAACAATAGAATCACCTGCTTATTCGCTCAAAGCGCCCTGAGCATCTTCGATCTGATTGTTAAGGCACTCTGTATTTAAGGATCAACTTGGCGTTGTCAAAACAGAACATGTCGCTTTTGCCGTCCCAGTTAGTAGTAGTGAAGAACTGGACCTTGAACTGGCTGCGTAACTGACCTGATTGAACCAGATTTTGTATTACGGGTTCTCCGGTGGACGAACCTGTGACATTTACCAACCAGGGTGAAGCGGGATAGTCGATGATACCGCCCCCATTGATAAGCGTACCGAGCCTGTTATATGCCATTATATCCAGGTCGGACAAACCGCCGTACTGGAAAAAATAGATTTCGATAGCGCCCATGTTGCCGTACATCGCTAAGTCATAGGTAGGGTTCCCCACTTTGGTGTATCCGCTCAGGTCCAGTATCGCCTCGGTAATAATGGCATTGCGGGGTATTCCGCTGATATCAAAGCTGAGGAAGGCGCGGCTGGGCAGATTGAGGTTTGTGTCCCCGGCACAGGCGCTTTCCTGAAGTGTGTAAACAGCGTTGTTTTTCACAAGTGCCCCTGATTCTTCCGGCAGGGCGAAAAGTGTGATAGCCGTCTCCTGCCCACTCTGATAAATGCCTCCAGTGGTATTGACCTGTATAGTCAATGTACTCTTTTTTACACCATAGGAATTGGACGCAGTCAGGCTATAGTTGGAAGTCACGTACGGGAACACAGTTGTGCTGCCCTGCGCACTCACTATTCCACCGGGCTCCAGACTCACCAGCGTAGCATCGGCGGTATTCCAGTATAAAGTGACACTGCCTCCCGGATTAACGTAGTTTTTATCAACTGAAAAGTACAGAATGGAAGGCTGTTTGGGTGGCTGGGATACTGATGAGCCGACCACGATTATCTGTGTTCTGGCTGTTGAGTTACCCGAAGAATTAAGAGCGGTAAGGGTATAATACACAGTTTCAGATGGTGATACGGGGAGGCTTCCCTGGACGGCTACATTGCCTACGCCGTTATCTATGTACACCTTGGATGCGCCCGTTACCGTCCAGCTCAATACACTGTACTCACCGGCTTTGATGACTGAAGGATAGGCTTCGAAAGTATGTACGATCGGAAGAAAACTAACTCCGGTGATTTCACCTGGCAAATAAACGCATCCGGATAGAGAAACGGCAATCATTAGAAAAACCAGGACTATTACTGCTCCATTTCGTAATCTCATTTTTCACCTCTCCATATATATTCGTGTCCGGGGGCCAGAAACTATATTATATTGATCTGTTTATTCTTTCTCACAGAGTAAAACGTACCGGTTTACCGGATGTTTATGCTCTATATATAAATTGTATGATTATCGGCCAAATGGGTGAATAAAGGTCAGACTTTAGCATTACGCAAAAAGTAGTACCGGAATATGCACAGCGCATTTCTTCTGCAGAGGCCGGTGCGACGGTTCAACCTGATGACCGACCATTTAAGTAGAGCGCATTTGAGGAAAGGGCGCTTTCGCGCCCTTTCTATTACGTTCATTTATTTGGCCTTCAATATCTCGCGCAGCTCCCGTTTCAAGATCTTGCCAATGGCGCTGGTGGGCAGACTATCGAAGAATACGACTATCTTGGGCACCTTGTAGGGGGCTTCGCGCTTCCGAATGAAGTCGCGTATCTTCTCCTTTTCAGCTTCGGTTTTCTCTACGCCTTCTTTGAGCACGATCGCTGTGGCAACCATCTCGTTGCCCGGCCGGTTGGGGTCGGGAACGCCTATCGAGGCGGCCAGCGAAACGTCGGGGTGCTCGACGATGATATCGTCCAGCTCCCGGGTGAACACCTTGTAACCCGAGACGATGACCATATCCTTGAGGCGGTCGACGATAAAGATATAGCCCTCCTCGTCCATGCGACAGATGTCGCCGGTGTAGAACCATCCATCCTTGAGGGAGTTGGCCGTCTCCTCCGGCTTATTGTGGTAACCCTTCATCACCTGAGGCCCGCGCACCGCCAGCTCGCCGGGCTCGCCGATGGGGATGGGCTCCCTGGTGGCCGGATCGACGATCTTTACCTCGGTGTCTCCGACAGGCAATCCGACCGAGCCGAATTTACGTTTACCGTAGCGGGGGTTGGCCGCGATGAGGGGACAGGTCTCGGTCATGCCGTAGACCTCGCTGAACTTGTCCTTGCCCACGATATCCTCGAACTCCTTGAGGTATTCCACGGGGAAGGGCGCCGCCCCGGCGATGCAGCCCCAGATGTCCGTGAAATCAAGCGCGCGGAACTCCGGTTTTTTCATAAGTTCTAGATAGATGGTCGGTACGGCGGTGAGCACGGTGGGCTTGTATTCCTTGATGCTCTTGATGATGAAGTCGTAATCACGCGGGTTGGGTATGGCAACCTGCGGCGTAGCCCAAACCAGGCAGAACAGCCCGAGGAACAGGCCGGCCTGATGGAAGAGAGGGAAGGGACACAGGATGCGCTCCTGTCCCTTGACTGCTTCGACGTAGTTGCCCCACTGGATCATATGACGGACGACGTTGTTGTGGGTCAGCACGGCGCCCTTCGAGGGCCCGGTGGTGCCGCCGGTGTACTGCATCAGCAACGGAGCTTCACCCTTAACCCTGACATTCACGGCATCGGCGGGGTACTCCTGCATGAGGTCCGTGAACCGGTATGCCGGTATCGGTGACTCAGGCACTTTGAGCGGTTGCGCATCCGGCAGAAAATCGCTGAAGCCGGTCAGCACGATGGACTTTAGCTTGACTTTATCGATGACCTGGCTGATATTGCCCCAGAAAACGTCGAGCGCCAGCAGGATCTTAGCGCCCGAATCGTTGAGCTGGTACTCCAGCTCCCTGGGTGTCAGCAGCGGGCTGACGCCCGAGAGCACGCAGCCTGCCTTCGAGATGGCCGGTATGGCAATATAGTAAGCCGGCAGGTTGAGGGAATACACTCCCACCACATCGCCGGGCTTCAACCCCTGCTTGATTAAAAAAGCGGCAAAACGGTTGGAGAGCGCGTCGATCTGCCTGAAGATCATTTCTTTTCCCATGTAATTGACCGCGGTGATATCCGGCACCTCGTTTACGGCTTCCAGGAAAAGGTCGGTGAACAGCTTGTTCTCCGGGTAGTCGAAATGGCTTTTCACGTGCGGATCGAAGGACTTCCGCCAGAATTTAGCGGCGTAAGGATCGCTCACCATACTGCAACCTCCTCTAACTATAAATCTTCTGATGTTTCCCTATAGGTGCTCTTTTAGTGTAACAATCTTCACTCATCCAGTAAACACCGGCCTTAGCAGCCCTTTGAAAAGAAGCTATGAGTTTGCTATCATTCCAAAGCAATTAAACAGCGCATTGATAATCGAATGGACCTTATAAAAGCGATCAGCAATATCCTCGGTGTAATCGCCATCGTAATCGGTGTCTTTTTAATACCGCTGAGCATCTGGTTTCTTCAGCCTGCGATTAAAAATAAGGACAGGACTTCCCTTGTCATAGCGATCATTGTTCTGGCCCTGGCCGCGGGCTGCTTCATCGGGGCATATTTTATGTTTACCAGCGGGATAATCAAAATGGCCCCGATGTAGCCCCGCTTACATTTGTTTTAAGGCTGTAATATCAGGACCTGCGCCAGGTCACCTGCCGACAGGAAATGCGTCGACACCTGCTGCCCGTTGGCCCACATCTGTGCCAGGTCGTTGTAATAGGGACTCATGTAAAGACCGGACTGCCCGGGCGGGCTCATAATGGTCGAATTCTCGAGATCGGACATATCCACCACAAGCCTGATAACCCCGCCGGCATCCATGGCATACGGGTTCTTGCTGTCCCACATGCCCGCGTTGATGGTGAAACCGTCACCGGCGGTGGAAATCGGGCTCAGGTTATAGAAACTCAGCTTGCTGCCCAGCGGATGCTTGAACGTCATCTGGTGGACCTTTCCCCACTGCCATTTCGCAGGGTCCGGTCCCAGCCTGGCCGTCAACTCGGCATTAGCATCGTTCATGCTTTTTCTGATGATATCGTCGCGCGTCTCTTTCAGGTCAGCGGTTGTCACGTCATCGTAAAGGATATCATCCGTTGCTCCTGCTATCCTGGTCAGCAGCCTGTCGGGAATATATACCTGATAATCCTGGGCCAACTCCGCCATCAGTTTGGCGCCGACCTTGTTTTCCAGCGTATTCTGCGCCATATGGCTGTAGAAAGAGTTAAAAAGCGTGGCCGCCGGGCTGTTGACGTCGCAGGAGTAGTTCCAGTTTTTAAAAAGCTCCAGCGCCGGCTTCAAGTCGTTCGAGCCGCTGCAGGCCGACAGGATGAGCGGCACCCAGATCTGTGCCTCGATCGAGACGTTGTCCAGTTGCATCTTCCTGATCTCGTCGAAGGTGAACTTCTCTTTGCTCCTGACTATCTGGTCGAAGCGCAGGGCGCGCTCGATCATCCAGTAATCGGTGATGTGGTAGTCGACTTTATATGGAACGTTATTAAAGGATGCCACGTAACCCTGTGAGGGGTTGAAATCGTACGGCAGCTTCTCGAAGGGAATGTAGCCCGTCCAATCGTATTTGCCCTCTTCCCCCGGCACGGGCAGGGTGCCGTCGCCCGCCTTGCGCACGGGCGGCGACATTATATACTGGTAACCTATATTCCCGTAGATATCTGCGTATCCCAGGTTGAGCGTGGGCGTGCGCACAACGCTCAAAGCCTGGCGAAACTCATCGAAATTCCTGGCTTTATCCAGTGCGATAAATCCTTCCATGATGCCCAGGCGCGGCTGAAGGCCCACCCACATCATGGCGCAGTTGGCGGGCGCCCGGGTCATCACATCGGAAATAATGGGACCGTGCCTGGATATCCTGACCCGCAGCTTTTCCTCCCTGAAACCGTCCTTGCTTTTAACACTAATAGTCTCTTCGACGATCTGGAAATTTTTATAACCGTCCTCGGTCAGGTACTGATCGGCGTCGGCGGGATTGATCTTTTCGATGAAGAAGTCCATCTCATCTCCCCTGCCGTTGGTCGTGCTCCAGGCGAAATAGCGGTTCAGTCCGAGAACGGTGATGGTGGGTGTGCCGGGTATGGCGCCGCCCATCACGTCATAGTCGCCGCCTTTAAGGTGCACCAGGTAGAAAAGCGCCGGTATGGTGGGCGCCAGGTCCGGACTGCCGGTGAAGACCGCTTTGCCTGAGTCAGTACGTTTGCCGGAGAAGATCATCCAGTTGCTGGCCGGGACATCCAGCGGTATAAGGCTGTCGATGTTTCCTCTGCCTGCGGCAACGCCTTCACCCCATGCTGAAGGACGATCGGCATCAGACGTGGCAGGCTGAGCCGGCTCACCTGTGCCGGATACGGTTGGCGCATCGGCGGGCACCCTGGGTATGATCGTATCGAGTAGTTCGCTGCCGGCATAATCTCCAACCTGGTTGAGGATGAGCTCGGTGTCCTTGCTGCGGTTGAGGCTGTAGGCCATCAGTATACCGCAGACCATGGTATCCTGGGGCTTCCAGGCCTGCGGCTTGAAACCGAGGACCGTATACTCGCTGGGGAGATATTTGACGCCGTTGATATAAGCATTTACACCGCGGGTATAATCGTCGACCACCTTCCTGGCCGCGGGATCCATGCCGGCGTACTCCTCCTCGGCGGTGCGGTAAAAACCCACCGTCCTGAAAAATTTATCGGTATCCAGCGTCATGTCGCCCAGCACCGTCGAAAGCTCGCCCCTTCCCGCAAGACGTGTCATATCCATCTGGAACATCCGCTCGCGGGCTGTGATATAACCCTGTGCGAAAAATAGGTCGGCCTCGTTCTGCGCAAAAATATGGGGTATGCCGTATTCATCGGTGCGCACCTCGACCGCGGCCGAAAGGCCATCCAGTTTCTCGGTGCCGGAGTATGCGGGCTGCGGAAGCCTGAATACCACCTGCACGGCCGTCACAACGACTATAGCCAATACAAGTATGATGCTCAGCGATATGACCAGCGCCCTGACTTTCTTCGATCTCACGTGCCTACCTCCTGCCTGTAATTGCCTGTGTTAAAACGGCCTCGTAGCCCAGCTACCTGACTTCCATGCTTTTTTGCGCCGCCGGGAAGATGTCCAGCATCACGTAGATCTTCATGGCGGCCGGCAATACGGTTGCAGCCGGTATGGACAGCGTCACGGATTTGAGGTTCCCGTCCGCGTCGGCCTGAGGGGAGGTATTGGCCAGGTAGTCCATGTAGACGGCCTCATTGCTCTGCGGATCCACCAGCAGCAGCGCGGCGCGGTGCTGCGAAACGGGATAGGAGACGCCGGGGTCCAGCGAGAACTCGGCCGTCGCCTGCGCGGGGGCTTTTCCGTCCGACGGCTGGAAGCCGATATTGGTAATGTGTATCCCCTGCGGGGCATGGTTGACGGTCCCATCGTAGGGGCGCGTCACGTAGGTGCCCGAGACCAGCAGTTTCTGATACCAGTTGTTGGCCAGCCCGGCGATGACCATGTACGGCCCGAATGTTGGTATACCCAGCGTATCGGTGTCCGCGAAAGCGGCGGCATAGGTTGAATTGCCGTCCGCTGCCAGGCGACCCCTCAGTTCGAAAAGGTTGAAAGGTATCTTGATGCCGGTGATGGCCATGGGGAAGCTCTGGTTCTGCAGAATAAAATCGGACCCCTGGTAGCGTCCGTTGAGTGGGATGGCGAAATCGCTGGAAGGATCGGCGACCAGCTGTCCTTTGTCGTCGTGCCTGGCGCCGATGGCCCAGAGTATGAACTTGCCGCGTCCGTTAGCATCCGCGGCCGTTACAACCACCGGACCGATCAGCCAGTCGATATAGTCGAAACCGATCTGGTTGAGGCTGGGCAGCATGGTGGGGATGGGCGCCGCCAGGCGGGTCCACTCCAGCCCGGTCACTTTATCGGCGGAGATGCTGAGAGGCAATCCGCCTTCAGTCGCTGCAATGCGGAAATTGAACTGCCCCTGGAAGTTGCCTGCCTCGGACCCGCCCAGGGTCATATTTCCCACTCTCCAGCCGTCTGTATAGTATTTGCCGCGGATGTTCAGCCTGTAGTCCTGTCCCGGCGTAAGAAAATCCTTCGGCCTGATATAGATATAATGTCCGTCCGCCGAATGGTCCACGTCCATGGCGATATCCGGCTCGATCTCAGCCACCAGTGCGTCCTGCGTACATCCCACAGGGCTGTCGCAGAGCCGGGCGTTTACGGTCTCCCCACCTTTGCGCACGACCAGGCGCAGCGCGATCATGGCTGAGGTTGGCAGAGCAGCGGGGAATTTGTCCAGCGTATTGCCGCCCGGCGTTACGTAGTAAAGCGCGCAGACGTCGTCGGGGAAGGCCCGCGCGGAGGTGCAACGGGCATCGTTGGCGTTGAGGCAGTAGTCGTAGGGCACATACCAGACCTGTCCATGCTCGCCCCCGATATAGACGCCCGTCTTGCCCAGGGCGGGAGAGCCGTTAAGGTCGTTGCGGTCGCGAAGCTCCTCCGCCGTCGAATTGGTGTCGAAGGCCCAGCGCAGACTGCCGTCCGAGTTAAGCGCATACAGCTTGCCGTTGCCGCAGCCGAAGTAGATGATGCGTCCATCGCCCGTGGGCGCCAGCCCGATGACGGGAGAGGAGCGGATAACGTCGCCGGTGTCGTATTTCCAGATGAGCGAGCCGTCCGGCCTGAGCGCGTACATCGTTCCGTCCGCGGAGCCGAAATAGATGGCCGTGGTGTTGCCGGCCTCATCGCAATCCAGGGCAGCCGACGAGTAGATATGGTCTCCGCTGCCGAATTTCCATTTGACATCGCCCTTCTTCGGGTCGAGCGCATACATGTTGCTGTCGAAGCCGCCCATATAGACCGTGCCGTCCGAGCCGACCGCGGCCGAGGCCGCGATGAATCCCAGCGTGCGGGTGCGCCACAGCTCCACGCCGTCCGGCTTGACGCCCCGGATGTAGGTGTCGAGCGAGCCCCAGAAGATGGCGCCGTCCGCGGCGAAAGCGGCCTGGGACCAGTTATTGCTGGCGGTCTCGTAGGTCCACTTGAGCGTGCCGTCGGGATTGACGGCGTAATAGTTGAAATTAGTGTTGCCGGCGTATAGGGTGCCGTCCGGCCCGATGGCCACATTGCCCTCGAACCAGCGGTTATAGCTGACGCCCGGCCGCAGTTGCGCTTCAAAGGTCCAGACCTGCCGCTGCTCCATTGGAACGTCATCGATGCGGAAGCGGTACATCTTGCCGTCGCCCGAGATAAAGGTAACGGCCGAATAGCCTTTGGCAGTATCGAAAGCGCTCAGCGCGCCTGCGGAGTCGATGATCTCGCCTGTCTGGTACTTCCACTTTAGAGTGCCGTTGGGATTCAAGGCGTAGAAGTAGTGGTCTGCTGAACCCACGTAGACCGTACCCTTGTCGTCGATCACGGGCGTTGAGAAAATGCCCTTGTCCGTCTGGAACATCCAGGGCTCGTCGCCCGTAAAGGCCGCGCGGATTGGGCTGAAGCCAGTGTTGCGCGTATCGTGGCGGAAGGTGGGCCAGGGCGAACCGGCCAGCGTGGCGCTGACGTTATCCGCAGCGACCGGCGTTTGGACGGTCTCAACAGGGGCGGCCGGTGCGCAGGCCGCAACCGCCAGAGAAAGCAGTATCAGGAACGATGTAAAAACCCACAGCACCCTATATTGTTTCTTCATAGTGCCTAAGTCTAAACCAGCCAATTACCGCAGTCAATGGGCTCTTCGAGTATACAACGCCCCATTTTCCGCCCGTCAAGGCAGACAGAGATGCGTATGTCGCACCGTCTCTTATTGGTGAGACGGGACCTCTTATGCTCAGAACCAGTGGTAATACTGCGTCAGCAGCATAATGCCCTGGATGATAAAGATGACCGCGACCAGCGCGTTCAGCACTCCGGGATTTACCATCACGATGATGCCGAAGAGCAGCGTGAGTGCGCCGACGATGAGCGGGAACAGGGCCCAGCCCGATGCGAAAATCTGTCCCAGTCCCAGTATGATCAGGTATACCCCCACCACGTAGTTCAGTATCCGCGGTATGATCAGGATGACTATGCCGGCGGCTATGGCCAGTATTCCCCACAGCCAGCTTCCGGCGACGATCCAGCCGATGCCGCTCAGGATAAGCGCGGCAGCGACAAGGTAGTTTATTATGCGCGGGATGATCAGGATGACGATGCCGATCAGAAGAAGGATGATCCCCAGGGCAGGGCCGCCGGCCGGCAAGCCCGGTATTAGCCAGGTCATGCTGCACCTCCTTTATTCTATTAGATACCCTTGTTCTGTATGATACCCTATGCTGACCAGATGTCAAGTGGTCAGGCAGTTCGGCCGGGATGCACTGCTTTCCGCCCGGCCGGACAGACCGCAATGCAGATACCGCAGATCTCATGGTCGTCCTGTCCCGTGGCGGCCAGCGATATCTCTTTGGCTTTATCCCGGCACTTGAAGGCGTTGTAAAACTCGTCCCGGTCGACTTTTATATTCCACAGCTTGCCGCTGGCGGCGCCGGCCGGGCATTTCTCCACGCAGACGGTGCATTTGCCGCAGCGGCTTTTATCTATGGGAGGCTGCAGCGGCTTGAGAGGAGTGTCGACCAGCACGGAGGCCAGCCTCAGCCGTGCGCCGAACTTGAGCGATATGAAGAGGTCGCATTTGCCGATCCAGCCCAGACCCGCCCGCGTGCCCACCATCTTGTGGGAGAAGTAGTGCCGTAGCGTGCGGGTATACTCGGGCGAGCGGTAGAGCTGGTTGGAGGTGGGCGTGATGGCCAGGCTTTTCACGCCCAGCGAGTTTATCTTTTCGGCGAGCTCCGTCACCAGTCCCAGCAGATAGACGTTGGTCTCATTGTACAGCCGGTAGTAGTCCATGTTGGTGCCTTTTGTAATGAGCGAGTCGATGACGGCGTCGTCCAGCTTCACGCCGATGCTGATGCCGTAGTTGTAGCCCGCGAAGCGCTCATGCAGCAGCCCCGACAGATCGGCCAGTCCCCAGATGTGCCACCCGTCGTCCGGTATGACGCCACGTATCTGCTCTACGATCCTTTGCTGCATCTAATGCCCTGTTGAATGGAAATATTATATTAGATTGTCCCCTTTCACATGTAGTTTTTGCCCGCCCCCGTATCTGAACTGAATACAACCGCACGGGAAATAGCTGATATAATACATTCATTTAAAGAAGAGGGAGAATGAAATGCCTGTAATAAAGGTAAACGGCATCGATCTTTACTACGAGGTGCACGGCGAGGGAGAGCCGCTGCTGCTGATCATGGGTTATGGCTCCAACGCGGGCCACTGGTTCGTGATACTGCCCCACCTGGCCGCCCGCTTTAAAACAATTATCTTCGATAACCGCGGCACTGGCAGGAGCGGCAAGCCGGAAATACCCTACACTGCCGATATGATGATAGGAGACGCCGTCGGATTGCTGGACGCCCTGGGCATAGAGTCGGTATACGTCTTCGGTGTCTCCATGGGAGGCATGATCGCCCAGGAGCTTGCCTTAAGGTATCCCAGGCGTGTGAAAAAGCTGGTCCTCGGTTGCACATCCTGCGGCGGGGCACATTCGGTCGGGTCCACTCCCGAGGCGACGGCCTTTCTTTTCGACCCGGAGCGGGCCAAACTATCGGATGAGGAGAGGGCTCTGTCAACCGTGCCGTGGCTGTGGAACGAGGATTTCATCGCCGGGCACCCGGAGGCCGTCGAGCGTTATGTTAAGACCACGACGCAGTATCCCACGCCGATCCACGGCTATCTCAGCCAGGCGAACTTCGTTCTGTCCCACGATACTTATGACCGCCTGCCGCAGATCAAGTCGCCGGCGCTGGTCATGACCGGCGCGCGGGACCGCCTGATACAGCACGAGAACTCCAGGATTCTCGCTTCCAGGATACCGGGCGCCGAGCTGGTGGTATTCGAGCAGGCCGGGCACGGATTCATCTCGGATACTGCGGAGGGGAGCAGCGATAAGATCATTCGCTTCCTGGAACGGTAGCGTCAATGACCCGTTCACCCTGAATATTCAGCCGGAATTGCCCACATACAGGATTATAAGGCTCATTCACTGAGCATTTTAACAATGTGTTTCGCAAGGCTATCGCTTATTTCCTTATGCCGGGGTATCGGCTGAGAAATCCTGGTGCTCGGATTCTGATACCAGTCATGTTTACCGCCGTGCCGGATCAGGATGCATCCTATCTGCTCGATTTTCTTGATGAGCTCATCCCGTTTCAATGAACCACCAGTTCCCCATATCTGCGCACATTGGGAATCTTTCCGCCGGTGATGTCAATATATACATCTTTAAGGTTCTCTTTTAACTCGTCCAACGTCGCTCCCTGTGTGCGATAATCAGGGTATTCCTCCAGCCAGCCGATCCACATATCGCTTTCCTGATAGTAAACGAACTTTTTTGTTTCCACTTCTCGACTCCCGTGATATAAGTCCAAAGATTAAACAGCCATGTATACGCTTATAACCACACTATATTACTACTGAAAGTATAGCAGATGGCTTGCATCAAGCACTATCTATCATATTTTACTTCGCCGCAGTCCTCTCCTTGTAGGCCTTCTTTTTCTGCTCGTAAAGTTCGTAGTATTCTTCCATCAGGTCGCGGATGGGCAGGTGGTAGGGGCACCTTTCCTCGCATTCGCCGCACTTGCTGCATTTGGCGGCCAGGTCGAACAGGCCCGACCAGAAGCCGAAGATCTGGTCCTCCGGCAAGCGCGCCATGAAGCTGGGGAAGGTCATCACCGACGATATATGGATGCCCTCCTTGCAGGGCTGGCAGTAATCGCAGCGGTGGCAGAACCTGGTGCCGAGCTTCTCCTTCAGTTTGCGCATTTCATCTCGGTCCTTTTCGGTCAGGTCCAGCGGCCCGTTGAAAATGCCGACGATCTCGTCGATCTCCTCCGGCTTCTCGATGCCCGGTATGGTGGCGACGTCCTTGAACTGGAAAAGGAACTTGAAGGCGATCCTGGCGTTGTCTATCATACCCCCTGCCATCGGCTTCATGTCGATGAATCCGACGTCGTGTTTGCGGCAGAGGGGCAGCAGTTTGTCGGCCGCCTCGTCGGTGACGAAGTTGAAGGGGAACATGATGGTCTCGAAGCGTCCCGATTCCACGGCCTTTTTAGCGACGTCGATCTGGTGTGACGTGATGCCGATGTGCCTGATCTTGCCCGCCTTCTTCGCTTCCTCCAGCACGGCCATGGGACCCTGCGGGTCGAGCACCATATCCAGCGTCTTGAAATCGCTGACAGCATGGTACTGGTAGAGGTCAATATAGTCGGTGCCCAGCCGCGTCAGGCTTTTATCCAGGTGTTTGGCGATGCCCTCCCGGTCCCGGTGGGTCGTCTTGGTGGCGATGATGAGGTCTTGCCGGCGTCCGGCGATTGCCTTGCCGATGCGCGCCTCGCTGGTGGTATAGGCGTTGGCAGTATCCAGGAAATTGATGCCGTGGTCCAGGCATCTTTTGATCACTGCGATCGCGTCCTCTTCATTCAGTCTCTGAATGGGGATCCCTCCGAATCCGATCCTTGTTACCATTAAGCCGGATTTTCCCAGCCTCATTTTTTCCACGGGTCAGTCCTCCTGTATATCAAGTATAAATTAAAGAAACCTGGTCTTTGCCTGTTGTTATTTTACCACCGATATTCGTGTTAAAATAAACCGTTTTACACATTCAGACGCGCGAGGAGGTATGTGTCATGGGTAAGATCTACGGCGGGCATCTGGTTGCCAGGTATCTCAAACAGGTCGAGGGCGTCGACACGGTATTCGGGTTGAGCGGTGGGCATATCGACCGCATCTTCGACGGGTTTTATGAATACGGCGTACGCCTGATAGACGTGCGGCACGAGCAGGCGGCGGTGATGATGGCGCATGCCTGGTCTATCTTTAAGAACGAGCCGGGCGTCTGTATCGTCACAGCCGGCCCTGGCTTCACCAACTCCCTCACCGGCCTGGTCAACGCGAGCATGGAAAACGCCCCGGTGGTGATGCTTAGCGGCATGGCGCCCATCAGGGACAGTGAGAAGGGCGCGCTGCAGGACATGAGCCAGGCCGACATGGTCAAGTCCATCGTCAAGTGGCATGGAGTCTGCCATGACACAAAGCGCATACCCGAATATATCTCCAAGGCCTTCCGCATGGCTATGTCGGGCAGGCCCGGCCCGGTCTTCCTGGAATTGCCTCCTGACATACTCAACGTGCAGGTCAACGAAGAGGAGATCACATGTCCGCAGAAGGCCTGCAAATCATATAAATCCATGGCTGACCCCGAGGCGATCAAGGAGGCCGCGGGGCTGATCAACTCGGCGGCCAGACCCCTGCTGGTGGGCGGCAGCGGCGTGGCCTTCAGCGGCTGCGACAAAGAGTTGAAGGACTTCATCGATAAAACGGGCATCCCTTTCGTGCTGATGAACAACGGCAGGGGCACACTGCCGGACGAACATCCGCTGTCGATCTGGGACGGCGGCCAGATCGGACTATTGTCGGCGCTGCCCATGGCCGACCTGGTGATCGTGCTGGGCCTGCGCTTCAACTGGTTGATGTTCTTCGGGCAGGGCTTCCCCGACGCCAAGGTGGTGCGGGTCGACGTGGACGCCTCCGAGCTGGACAGGAACAGGTGCTGCGACATCGGGCTATCCGGCGACATCGCGCTCACGCTGCGCGAGCTGAACAAGCTGGTCAAGAAAAAGGACCACGCCGCCTGGATGAAAACATTGAGAGACGCCTATCTGCCCCTGGTGGCGGGTGAAATCGAGCAGAGGGATAAGATCAGCGACCCGATACACCCCGGACGCCTTGTAGAGCAGGTTAAAAAGGCGTCGCAGGACAGCCCGATCTATATTATCGACGGCGGCGACGCCTCGTATTTCGGCCTGACCGGTCTCAGGGCGAAAGAGAGGGCGGGCGTCATCGGCGGCGCGGCCGGACTTTTCGGCTGCCTGGGCACGGGGATACCCATGGGCATCGGCGCCAAGGTCGCGCGGCCCGACAAGACGGTGGTGGTGATCAGCGGCGACGGCTCCTTCGGCCTCAACGCTATGGAGTTCGACACGGCGGTTCGGCACAAGATACCCTTCGTCTGCGTGATCGTGAACGACCAGGCCTGGGGCATGATCAAGCACGGGCAGGAGATCTCGTACGGGCCGAAGCGTCTGGTGGGGTCCGAGTTGGGTGTGGTGCATTACGAGAAAGTGGTCGAAGCTCTGGGCGGACACGGCGAGTTCGTGACTAAGGACGACCAGATCATGCCGGCCATGAAGCGGGCGTTGGAATCCGGCCTGCCGGCCTGCGTGAACGTGCTGACCGATCCCACGGTCACCAGTCCAGGCACACTGCTGCTGGTCGACGGCCTGAAAATGGAATAGGTGATAGAAAGGAGGATAGGGGAGATGAAGGCCTTACAGTTTTCCGTTTCCGTGCCGCAATACCTGGCGCTCACGCTGCTGGGCGCCATAAACAAGAGCCTTTTCTATAGCGGGCCCCTGGCGACCGTGAAGCTTGTTGACGCGCCCGAGCCGGTCCTGCCATCACCCGACTGGGTGAAGATTAAGACGCTGATGTGCGGTTTCTGCGGCAGCGACCTCAACCTCATCATGCTCAAGGAATCGCCCACGGCCTCGCCCTTTTCGTCCTTCCCCTGCACAATGGGTCACGAGATCTGCGGCGAGGTGGCGGAGGTAGGAGGCGGTGTCAAGGATTTCAAAATAGGCGACCGCATAATACTGATGAACCACCTGGGCTGCGTGACGCGGGGGATCAAGGACCCCTGCAAAAGCTGCCGTGAGGGACGTCCCTCCAACTGCGAGAACTTCGCCGAGGGCAAGCTGGCGCCCGGCATGTTCACCGGCATCTGCCGCGACACGGGCGGGGGCTTTGCGCCACACTTCATCGCCCACAAGGACCAGCTTTTCAAACTACCCGAGGGGATTTCGATCAAAGAGGCCGCGCTTTTCGAGCCGCTGGGGGTGTCTTTACAGGCGGTGCTGGAGAACCATCCGCGGGACGACGACCAGGTGCTGGTGATCGGGGCGGGCGTGATCGGTAACCTGGTGGTGCAGTCGATACGCGCCCTGGGCAGCAAGTGCCAGGTCACGGTGGCAGAGCCTTACCCCTTTGCCGCCGATATGGCGATGAAGGCGGGCGCGGACAAGCTGATCACGGACGGCGACATACTCGGGCATACCATCGAGATCACCGGCGCGCGGGCCTATAAACCCATGATAGGACAGGAAGTATTGATGGGCGGTTTTCAAAAGATCTTCGACTGCGTGGCCATCCAGTCGACCCTGGTCAGCAGCATGCGGGCGCTGGCGACGAGCGGGACGCTGAGCATGGTGGGCATAGGCAAGGACGCGAAGCTCGATCTCACACCGCTGTGGCTCAAGCTGCAGACGGTCAAAGGCGCCTATTCGTCCGGATATGTGGATTACGACGGCGCCAGGAGGCACATCTTTGAGATAGCCTCCTGGATGGTGCAGTTGAAAAAGATACAGCTCGAAGACATGGTGACGCACACCTTCAAGCTGGAGGACTACCGCCGCATGATCGAGGTCAACCTGAACAAGGGGAAATACAACGCCTTAAAGACCGTGGTCACGTTCGAATAGTGCAAGGGTGTACCTTCAGGTCTACCCGATTGTTTATCCCTACAATGGTTTCCGCCTACTCGTTTCCATAACCCTGGCCGCAGAGGCAATCTTAACCCTGTATTCGCTTTCCTCATCAATCAACGGTTCCAGGCTGGAGCTTATCCTAAATCCAAGAGTTGCCAATATACTACCGATGTGTCCTATGGTCGGATTGGCCTCTCCGCTCTCTAATTTGGCCAGATAGGGCTGGCTTATACCCAGTAGTTTCGCTTGAGCCTCCTGTGTCAAATTCCTTTCCCTACGCGCTTTAGCCAGTAGCAAAGCCAACTCAGCTCGTGCATACTCTGCTCCAAACTCTACTGCAAATTCAGGATCCTTCAATCTCTTGCACAAATCCCTTTCGGCTTTGGTCATTATTTAATCACCTTACTTGAAGATATTCGTTGCATAAGCTGATAGCCCTGGCAATATCCAGTGGCTGTCTGCCCTTTGTCTTAATCCAGCCGTTGAGCAATACGAAACAGTCTCTTGCCAGGTCATGATAAAAGGCCAATCTCCAATTACTGTGCTTGAGTTCATAAAGCCCTCTAATCCACAAGCCGTGTATATCCCGGAGTGGCACTATGCTCCCGCCTGCAATCAAATGCTCCATGTCTTCCCTGCCATGCTTTTTAAGTATCTGCAGCCTTGCGTCGATTCCAGCTCTGATATTACTCCGCTTTGGATCATCAATGAAATCACGCGCCGGACAATCACCATTAGACCTTGTAAAATATTCATAAATTGACATACGTAATATAACCCATCAGATTATATTTTTCAAATAATACGCCACTTAAGAACAAAAACTTCTCTCGGGATAGAACATGTGTACTAATGTAACTTACAGGACAGCGCAAGTCAATATACCCGCGGTGCGGACCTGTAGGGGCGTACCTTCAGGTCCGCCCGCCATCCACGTCATTGCGGGCTGAACGGGCGATCATTTCGTCCACGGGTATTGTAACCATAAAATCAAGGAATGCGCTGTGCTTTTCTGCTATAATAAATTCTATAGAAACATGAGAATTCTTATCTGTGAAAAGAAAGGAGCTTGTTAAATACCTGACCAACCATGGCGCTGTCCCAGTTAGAGAAGGACGACGGCATAGCATTTATTCAAAAGGGAAATACAGGACAGAAATTCCACGCCACAATGAGATTATAGATGAGTTAGCCAGATAAATTTGCCGGGATTTGGACTTACCTTTCCCGAAATAGAGGCAGCAGCTAATGCAATATAGAGCAGCTATCAAGAAGAGTGAAGATTGGTGGATTGGATGGCTCATCGATCTTCCCGGCGTAAACGCACAGGAAAGAAGTAAAGAGGAGCTTATAGAATCCCTGCGCATCGGCGCTGAAGATATGCTTGCTACTTCTTTTGAGCCGACCGCCGGTGAGGAACTGGTAAAAATCGAAATTTAACACTGCCAGCCCCTTTACACATCCTCCGCCGCCTCCAGTATCCGGTCTATCCTGAAGGTCCTCTCCTCCCCGCGTTTGAGGCAGAAGGCGCGCAGGCCGCGGAAGGTCTTGCCGCCGTAGGTGAAATCCCCCACCGCCAGCGGCTTGATTACACGTATTGACTTCTCGTCATTTGGCTTAAGGTAGGTGATGCGCAGCTTCCCGCCCATGGAAATAGTCATGAGGATGAGCTTCTCCTTGTCCTTTGCAGGCAGCAATTGCTCGGCCTTGCCGTACTGGTAGCGCGTGACGAACTGCACCACGCGCCAGTCCATCCAGATGTGTTTCTTCTCAATGATCTGCTTGAGCACGATGCCGTTCAACGAGGTGCAGCGGCTGAGCGCCACGTACATCTGCCCGTGGGCGAAGGTGCCGCGGCCGATATCGATAACCACACGTTCGAAGGTCTTGCCCTGGCTCTTGTGGATGGTCACCGCCCAGGCCAGCATCAGCGGGTACTGGGTGAAGGTGCCCACGGCTTCCGATTTTATCTCCCTGCCCTCCAGCTTATAGTTGAATATCTCCCAGGTGTAAGGCTCCACCATTTCATGCTCACCGCCGGACAGCTGCACGTTTATGTAAAGTCCGCCCTCACCATCCTTGCTGAACCCCGTTATTTTACCCATGCTGCCGTTGACCCAGCGTCCGGCGGTGTCGTTGTTGAGCATCATCACCTGGGCGCCGGACTTGACCGTGAGCAGCTCGGCTGTGGGCAGGGAATCGTCGCTGAATTTGCCCTCCCTGTCCGCTTTGAAGGTATGCAGCTTACCCTTGAGCTTTGCCAGTTCGGCGGCGTTGAGGTCCGCCGCCATGGCGTTGGTAGTGGTGAGCCGAACCGATATCCCGCCGCCGGGCGTATTATCTTCCGGTATGCAGCGCCTGTTGAGCAGTCCCAGTCCGTCGCCGTCTATGCTGTTATTGCGGATAGCGTTGAGCAATTCTATGAAGCTTTGATCGTGCTGGCGGTAGACCTTCTCCAACTCGACGAAATCCATGTCGAAATCCCTGAAAACGTTTGAGCTGAAGAAATAGGGGGTTTCATAAAGCCCGGCGAAGATGTCCTTATCCCTGGAGGTCACCACGGGCGGGAGCTGGTAGAGGTCGCCCACGAACACCATCTGGACGCCGCCGAAGGACTTGCGGGAGTCCGGGCCATTTAGGCGCAGGAACCGGTCCACGCAGTCCAGCAGGTCCGCCCTGACCATGGATATCTCGTCGATTACCAGGATGTCCAGCTTCTTGTAGATGCTGCCGCCCTTTTCCACTTTCTTGACCTTCCCGGGCGAGACGTCCGGCTTGAAGCCGAAGAAGGAGTGGATGGTCTGGCCTTTAATGTTGAGGGCCGCCACGCCGGTTGGTGCCAGCGCCACGACCTTCTTGGCTGTTATGACGCGGAAGTATTCGAGCAGGGTGGATTTGCCCGTGCCGGCGCGTCCCGTAATGAAAACGCTCCTGTCCGTCTTCTCCATGACGTCCAGGGCGCGCTGGAACTGTTCGTTTATCTCGATGTTCTGCACTGCTGTTTCAGCAGATTATACAACTGTCATCTTTTCTCAACATCCCCCAGCCTGCCGCTGGCCAACCTGGAGCGCAGGCCGACGCAAAGGGCCAGGTTGCAGACCAGGTGTCCCTGGTCGAAGATATACTGAGTAGCTGCATCGGGCGGTGGGATCCGTCCCGCATCATTGACGGCCACCCACAGCAGCTTGTGACACTGGATGCCATTGATATATTTGGATTTTAAGAGATTTCTCTTAAACATCTTACAACAGCCTGATGAATTCCTCGTCGCCCAAACCTGCCTGTTTGAGTATCCTGCGTAGGGTCCTTTCAGGAAGGTCCTTGCTATGAATAGGAATGGTGACCCTCAAGTTTTTCCTGGTCGTATGTTTCAATCTTGCGTGGCTGCCTTTTTGATGGTGAATAAAGAATCCCCCTTTTGTACTGACCAGCGCATCGAGGATCTGTTTGCCCTTGAGAATAGGGAGTTTGGGCATTTTATATTTTTACAGCTATGCGCTCCAGGGATGGCTCTTTATCCTGGGGGATCGATTCGTTATCCTCTAATGCACTTTCAAGATAGCAACGTATGGCATCCTCGGCCATTTTTCTTGCCGCTTCGATTGTAGCGCCAAAGGTGCATATCTCCGGGATCGCCGGCACTATAACGTCGTAACCACCCTCTTCAACCGGCTCAAATATCACCGTATAGTTGTATACTTTCATAATTGGCCACCTCTGGTTACGAGCAATTATAGCATAGCCGGCCGCTTTACTCACTTACGCAGGCCGATATATTAACGGGGAGCAGTATAAGCAAACATATATGTTGACGATGCCCCATAGGGGCGTTCCCGTAGGGGCGTTCCTTCAGGTGCGCCCGCCCTTCCTCTCGAGTAACATCTCCATGAACGACCCTGCCCGGTCCTCGAACTGAGACATCGAGAAGTTAGCGGGGTCCATGTGGTCGGCCTCGATCACCACCGAAGGCACGTCCAGTTCCTCCTGCAGCGCCCGTTTGATGTCCATCTGACCCAGCGTAATGGGCAGGCACGACTTGTTGGAGTGCAGTATCACGCCGTCGATGTGGTAGTCGCGGCAGGCCCTGAGCACCATCTCCTTCCTCCTTGTCATTGAGACGCAGGACACCATGGGGTAGGACTGCAGCGACTTCATGGCCAGAGCCTCCAGCGGGTTGGACGTATCAAGCCGTATGGACCAGGCCGCCGAGTACGTCTCTGCCACCACCACGCCACCGTACTTCTCGAAGTAATTGAAAAGCCCCAGGTTGTACCATAGCGGAATGTTGTCCCAGAAAAGCCTGACCTTCTCCTCCGCGATTATCCCGGTGCCCTGCTCCGCACGCTGTTTGACCTCGTCCCTGACCCTGGTCAGGTAATCGACCGCGAGCTGTGTTCCCTGCCTGGTCACCATGACGAACATCAGACCCACCTCGGCCGCCGAGATGGGCGTGGGTATGCAGCGCCGGAATGACGTGATCTCGTCCCATAGTGCGCAGGACTGGTCGGACAGGCGCACGACCTCCGCCAGCCGGTCGTAGTCCATCTTCCTTCCGGTCGTCTCGGTCAGGAAGGCGATGATGCGGTGTATCTCGCTGAGGGCGTAATCGATGTGGTAGCGCTGGATATTCTCGATGGGCACCTGCGGCAGGTCGGCGTTGAATACCTTAGCATCGGGAAAGCGTTTGGCGATGTACTGGAAATTCTTCATGGCCGGTACGCAACCCGCGCCCGGCACGAAGATCATATCGGGTTCCGGCAATCCGCCCAGCGGCACATCTTCCGTTCCCATCATGCCGTTGATATAGCCCACGCAATTGCGCAGGTATCCGCACAGGTCCGGTGAAAACCCCATGGACTCGGCGGTCATGTAGTTTTTATGTATCAGCCCGAAGGCGGCGCAGACGGGCGACCAGTTCTCGGGGAAGACCGGCTGCAGGTCCATGGCGTAGAAGATCTCGATCAGCCCGTTCATGGGCGGCATCCAGCCTATGGGCTTGCCGGCCTTCTTCGCCTCGTGCCCCTCCAGGTAAAATTCGGCCACGATCCTCTGCAGTTCCCTGGCGGTGGCCAGCCTCTTGGTCGATTTCCCTGTACTTTCCATCTTATCCACCGATCATCTCGAAGAAGGCCCCGAAGCGTGTCTTGAGCTGGCCCTCGATGTTGCCGCTCTCGTCCATCTCGATCGATAATACCGGTATGCCGTCATTTTTCAGCGCCTCCGACAGCGCCGGGTAGTCGGCTAAATGCGGCGTGCAGAACTTCTGGAAGAGGAAGATCACGCCCTTTGCGCCCGACTTATCCACCAGTTCCTTCACCCGTGGCACGCGGTCCTGGATGGTCGAGCGGGATGGGCAGGGGAAGCGGTGCATATAGCGATCGATCAGCCGGTCCATGGGGTTTGCGCCCGAGCCGTCGACAGGCTCGCAGTAGCGGTACCCGTTGCAGAGGTCGTCGGCAACCACCTGTCCTCCCGCAGCCTCCAGCAAGTCGAAAATCCACATCTGCTCGACGATGCTGCCCGATACCAGTACCGGTATGCCTTTAGCTGAAACAGCTTTCTTACCATCGAGTGCGCCGGTGAGGTTGGTGAGGAGTTTGAGATACTCCTCGGGCGGCATGCAGAAGCCGGCCTCCATTATCGTGTAAAAGTCGCGTGCCGACGGCGCAAACATGTTCTGCAGGCGCAGGTCGTGCAGGTGAAGCAGGTTCTTCCTGATCTCAGCGTAAAGGTCGAGGGACCGGCCCAGCGTAGTCGAGTCGATCCTTCCACCGGCCCCTGCCAGCTTGTCGATAAGCTCGTTGAGGGTTTGCCTGTAGTAAGCCCTGGCCCTTTCACCGGAGTTATAGGGAAGAGGTACTGTATGAAAAAGCCCGATCCCAGTATTTGCTTCCCATATATTCATCATGCCGCAGGATATATCGCAGGTGTAGCCCTGTATCACTCCCGAGAGATATTTGTACTCGCCACGCAGTGCCCTTTCCAGCGAGGTTCGCATATAGGGGCAGACGAAGTTGGGTACCAGTGACCCGGCCTTTTCTACCGTTGTCATGCCGCCGTAGATCCTTACCGGCAGGAACCCCGCCGCATGGATCAACTCGATGGGTGTATAAGTACAGAACCAGCCGAAGATCTTCTGCTTTTTCGCGTGACGGGTGAGCCGCTCAGTCCTGTTTCCAACAGCATCCGCAAAAGGGCCCAGATCGACGGGAATCCCGGTTAACCCGGTGCTATCCGCCATAAAACTCTTCCTGATTATAAGAGCACCTTGTAAATCAATTGCAGCGACTGGGATTGAACCAGTGACCAAGGTCTTATTTGGGAGCCGGTTAGCTTCAATTCACTTCTCATTATTACCATCCTCATAGACCCGCTTTACCATATGTTAACATTTTACCTCTTCCCGGCCATTTGGCACGCAGAACAAAAACCGAAACCGGGAATTAATTTTCGGCAAAAATAAGATGGCTATTAGAAAATCCGGTAGGAAGATTTTCTAATTCGGCAATAACAGCTTTGTTGGGGAGGTTGGGTAGGGTCGAACTCCACCTGAAACACGAAGGACTTTTGGTTATCGTAGTACCCCCTCAACCATGTTGCATCTCCCCTATAATTCTTCATTATCTGTCTCAGCGTCCAAGCCCAATTCCAGTTGGCAATTTCGCTGCCTTGCAAAGAGCTTCAATGAGATTCATAACTTCATGAATCATCGTTCCACAATAGCGTGGTTCAATTGTAATTGAATCATCATCTAAATATAGGGGTGTCAGATGATTTGAGTTAGATTCGCTACCTATATGTATCCCAACATTCCCCTTGGCGATTCTGCGCAGTTCTGATTGCAGGTCGGAACTTCGACGTGATACGTCGCCTGATGCGTGCACTATGCAATTCCTAACACGTCGAAAGTCTTCTACAAAATCCCAAATCGATTGATCGTATGACAGACCAAAACTGTTGATGTAACTCTTGTAGGTCTTAATATCAGCTCCGGGCTTCGGAGGTTGTTTGCTATTTCCTCTAACTTTGTGCAGAGTCCGCGACAACTTATCTAAATGGTCACCCAGAACGAGATAGACCAGAACGATGCAAGAGTATCTGAAGAAATTGGGGAGGAACATACCGTACATTGGTTCATGCTCTATGTCAACTTGTGCGCTCCATTCGCTAAATTTCTCATCTTCGGTTAGTTTTCGCTCCTGCGCAATCTTGTTGACCTGCTTTGCAATTGCTGACAAATTGGCCTTTCTATCTGATTCCAGCAGCGATTCGCTCTTTTCATAATATTCGAGTAAACCATGTAATGCGGAACTGCTCAAAATACCAAACCATTCGTCTTCGTATTTCATACATCTATTCCTCACAATCCCGTTTTGAACTTTCTCTAAGCTGGTGCTAAACGGAAGAAGATATTCAAGGCCTGACTGCAAACATCTTACCCGGATAGAAAGAATGAACCTCTTTCAAATCAAGACGAAGGCATTCTGCATCTGGCTCTGTGGACTTATCTCCATTGGTAATCAGGCAATTGCTGACCAACAATACCAAATTAGAGAGATTTATCGCTGGCTTGGCTGTGCCCCTAAGTTGTAGGACTTCAAGCCACCACCCAAATTCTGAAAGTTCTGCCATTGTAATCCTGGTTCTATCATCCGTCTTGTATTTCGCATCCCAGATCATTATTACTTCCGTGTAGCCGGGCGCATCGCCCGCGTCTGGGCTCTGAAATGACAGGTCAGGAGCACGATCTTTTCCATGAATATCGGCTATTCTCGTGCCAGCACAAATCTGCCACAGTGTGTGTTGGCTTCTCTTGTCGAGAACTTCAAATCTTGGACGCCCACTTTTCAATGCCGGCTTGCGTGGGAAGTGATGTCGCGTATCACCACGCCCCTCAATGTATTTAATTGCATATTGGTTCTTGAGATCATGCAGTAACTCAAATAGTATGTATATCTCGTACAAGAAGTCGTCATTCACCTTGAGTGGCAATTGACTTTTGGCCCACGTGGCAGCTTCCGCCAATGTGCGAGCCGATTCGTGCACCTGGCGTATTAGCCTTCGATCGTTTGCAGTGGCCATGATGTGTACCGAAATGCTTCTTGGAAAGCCTCTTGTGAAGCAGATTCCTCAGCAATCCGGTGGCTTAGTCGTTCGAGCAGGTCGCCTTCCTCTGGTCTTGTTGCCGCCAAGAACTTTGAGAGAAGTACCTCTTGCTCGTAGAGCGAGTCATTCTCACCGTCTTCCGTGGACACCCCTAATTCCATGTAGTTCAAATTAGGGATATCGCTGCCACTAATTTGATCCGCTCTAGCATGGACGAATCGGAGCAATTCAGCTGCGGCAATGTATTGGACTTCAATGAATTGCCTCAATACCTTCCACGCAAGACCAAAATCCCATTGGTGGATAAACACTTCCGGCGAAGAAGCCGCCGTCTCCTGAATAAAGTGCTCCAATTGCTGTCTGCCTAGCATATTGATATATATACCAAAGGCTGTTCTTGCCCAATAGATCGATCCACTGGTGATGCTGTCAAAATCATACTGACTAAGACTTAGGTATTTTCTTAAAAAGTGACGGCGGGGTTGGCGGAAATTGTAGATTTTCTGTAATGAATAGGTTAGTTCACTCAACAAGGATGAATCAGTCAATACACGCAAGTTAGATAGATGAGCAACGTACTTCTGTTTGTCCTCTTCGTACCTTCCCACTTGGGATTCCTCTATGATCGCGCGAGTGTGAAACTCAATGTCATTATCTCCCACACGTTTGAATAAAACCACTTCATCGCCGTGTCGCATGTTTACTACGCGGTTTGAGAAGATCGTCAGATCATTAGGTGGACTTATGTTAGCGTCATCTACAGCCCAATAATTCATCTTGAACGTTCTATCAAGAGAGTATCTCTTGCTTTTAGCCTATTCTATACATTCATAGACTATCCTGCAACACGCATCAGGTTTGATTGTACTGGTAAGTATCATAGTGAGCCTTATCGATAATATTAGTGATCGAATCCAGGCAAACATTGCTGATAAAGCCGCAAATTCCTCTTATAGTAGAATAGGTCCTCAGGCAATGTACTTGCGCTCGTGTTTGTCCGACATAGATTCTGTTTTGGGAAAAATGACAGTGCGCATCTTTTGTAATATCTACTGTTTTTGTTATAAGGGTTTTGCGTCAATCTTCGACAAAGCGGATATAGATATTCTGCTACTTCATTACAGCCCTTCGAAGTTGCGCTGGTCGCATCAATGATCTGAGAAAACCCTCCCAATATTACATCCACAAAATTGATGATATCTACATGCTCGGGATACTCAAGCTCCCTTTGCGGGTCGCTGGCAACCGATGTTATTTGTGAACATTTGACGGAAACGTTGGAGCCTCTAGTATTTATTTTGAAAGGAGAATGCACCCGAAATGGATCATCTACGGAAATATTTCTATCCTCGGAGCAGATATGTACCACTTCTACATTGTCACTATCAACATCGAAGAAATAGCGACAGGCAGAGAATAAGCCTATGTGAAAGAAAGTGTTATATATTCTGTGATCTCGAAGTTGCCCGTCAGACGGAGGGCCGAATTGGTTATAATCCAGATTTCCTGTGTTTATGCCAAAAAGATAAAAGTTTACGTATTGATATAATTCTTTTACATACAATTTGGCCCATGCGGATGCTGTCCTTGTTCTGCTGCTTATCAGGCTATTTGAGCGCAATTCACTAAAATGTATTCGCTTTTTAGCATCACAACCTGCATCATTCTTGGCTCTACTTAAATACTGGCTGAGTAATGCCACCGAATGTAGGTCACATATAATATAACCGTGATACAGCCATTCTGGGATGACTCGTTCGTCATGAAAAATCAGTACCTCGATTGTAGCCACGCTTCTTACCTAAGTACCTCATCCATCTGCAAAGTTTTGCCACTAATAATACACCAAAATTAGTACGCATTCGACTAAACTATTTAGATCAGGACGCTTAAAATAGGGTAGCTTTGCTGGGATTTTAAAACAATGGTAACGAGTGGAATACGTAATGGGTCTGGCAATATACGACAATTCTCGCCAATGTAACCTTTATTGAATATATGGCTAATGTACGCCTATAATGTGACAAAACTGATGCATTGTAGAACAAGGGTTTCATCAAGCGTATGACATTATATGAAAATTTAGCTCTAGCAGTTACCCAATGGCGCACAAAAGGATACCCCTGTGAGAAGTATCCGGCCATAAGTGAAATCCTTTCTTGGGCTAATGCACCTGATGGAGAGGGATTTCGCTTGCGGCCACCGCAGATACGAGCATTAGAAACCTATTGGTATCTCCGCCTTTGCGAGGAAACGCCGCATATCTTTGACCTCTATCGTAAAGTATTCCCCAAAACTACGGAACTGCTCGATGCCCTAGGGCTGGGACATCGCGATATCAAAGACCTCGCCATAAATGAAAGTCTGGATAAAATCCTGACACGTGTTAAAAGAGATGATGAATTTGTAAGAAAATACCAATTACAGGCACTACGTGAAACCTTAACCCTGAAGTATCCCAGCTACATATTTGCACTTGCAATGGGTGCTGGTAAAACTGTCTTAATAGGATCAATTTATGCAAGTGAATTTGCGATGGCACTTGAATATCCGGATGGCCCATTTGTTCAAAACGCACTTGTTTTTGCGCCAGGGAAAACAATCATTGAAAGCTTGCGGCAACTGGCAGACACTCCTTTTGAACGTATTATCCCACCTAGATTTTATAAGCCATTTGCAGCCTCAATCAAGATAATATTTACCAGAGATGGCGAAGCAAGTATTCCTGTGATTAGTGGAAGTTACTTCAATGTTATTGTTACTAACACGGAAAAGATTCGCATTCAAAAGGAGAACATCAGAAAAGCCGACATCGGGTCGCTCTTTACGGTGGAAAAGGAAGATGAAGCAAAAGCTGAAATAGCTAATTTACGATTGCAGGCGATCGCCAGCCTGCCAAACCTGGCTATATTCTCTGATGAGGCCCATCATACTTACGGTCAATCTCTGGATACAGAATTAAAAAAGGTACGCAAAACCGTCGATTATCTTGCGACAAATACCAATGTCATTTGCGTGCTTAACACAACTGGAACCCCTTATTTCAAACGACAGATACTGCGTGACGTGGTAGTATGGTACGGTTTATCACAAGGCATACACGATGGAATTCTAAAGGAAATAGCCGGTAATATACAGGCGTTCTCATTTGATGATAATGTTGAAGCTTACCTGACTCACGTTATAGATGATTTCTTCAAAGATTACGGCAATATATGTTTACCGGATGGAACTCCGGCCAAGATAGCAATATACTTCCCTCAAACAGACGATGTTGCTGCACTTCGGCCGTCGGTCGAGAATAAACTTATAGAACTGGGATTATCTCCTTTGCTAGTCCTTGAACATCACACAGCGAAGGAAAACAAAGCCGATTTTGATAGATTCAAATTTAAAGATTCACCATATCGCATAGCCCTGCTGGTTGATAGAGGTGTGGAAGGTTGGGATGTTCCAGGGCTTTTTGCATGCGCTCTCGCCCGGAAACTTAAGAGCAGTAATAACTTCGTATTACAGGCATCATCGCGATGCTTAAGGCAAATCCCTGGAAATAAAACCAAGGCTCGTATATACCTATCGGAAGATAATCGAGCTATTCTGGATCGTCAATTACAGGAAACCTATGGGGAGACCATCGAAGATTTGAATCGTACACAAACAATGAGTCGGCGAACAACTATTTGTGTAAAAAAACTGAACATTCCACCGATCCTGATAAAACAAATAGTTCGTACAGTAATCAGAACAGATAATTCCAGTAATAAAATAGAACTTAAAAAACCCGATGATACCAAGGCAAAATCATTGATTAAATCAACATATACGGTGACTGAGCAGGTAGCAGCCTACAGAGTCCTCACACAAACGGGTGATGCTCAGAAAATTGATATAGAGGGTAGTAGCATTGATTTATATTCGGCAGCTGTCGAGCTGGCGGCTATATATCGCATTAATATATGGGCAGTTTTCGATGAGCTAAAACATATTTATCCTGAGCTTGATGAAATACCTGAAGACCACATAATGGTCTTGGCACAACAAATAGAAGAGCAAACACGCAACTATCAAATAATTGAGGAGACCATTGAAAAGGCACTTGCCCTGATTAAACTTGACGGATTTGATAAATCCATTTCGGATGCTACCGAGATTTACACTGCAGAGATAACTTATCCAATTGACAGAGAAAACCTGCTTCAGCGATGGGAAGACTGGAAAGATAAGGCCAAAGATTTTGGGTTCCATTACACACCGTACAACTTCGATTCACATCCTGAAGTGGATTTCTTAGAGCAACTCCTAGATCATATTAATATACACCCAAACGAAATCGATGATATTTATTTTACAGGTGCTCTAACAGACCCAAATAAAACGGATTTCTTTATCGAATATAAAGGGGGAAATAACCAATGGCATAGGTATACGCCAGATTTTATTATCAGATGCAAGAATGGTAAATGTCTGGTCATAGAAATCAAACGGGAGCATGATCGCCATAATCCAATAGACGGACAAAACGGAAGTAAAGCAATTGCTGCACGCAGATGGGTGGATTTAAATCCGGACCGGCTTAAATATCAAATGATATTTACAAACAGCGACGGTATCGCCTACGACAAATTAAAAGATGTTCGAGATTTTGTTGACGAGGGCAGTTAGATATGGAAGGGAAGAAAATAGAAATAACGGCGGCCAAAGGACGACCTATGTTAACCTGGGTTGGAAAGCGTCCATTAAGATACGTTAATGCCTTTCCCGCTCAACAGATAGAGTCTTATAATCCAAATAGAGTTCTGCAATCACACAAAGAGGAAATATGGAATGACTGGCCGGTAAAATATTCAAGAGGCGGGCTGCTTTTTCATGGTGACAATAAGGAAGTATTGGCTCACTTGCTTGCCAACGGTTTCCGCAACAAAATTAAGCTCATTTATATTGATCCTCCGTTCAATACGGGAGTTAATTACATCCGTAAAGTTACTCCGCGTGGAATAAAATCCGAGAAAATCGAGGGGGAAGGATACTCTTATACAGAGCAAATTCAATACGCCAATAGCTGGTATATTGATGCCTACTTACAATTTCTATACGAGCGTCTTCAATTAGCCAAGGAAATTCTTGCGGATGACGGCATTATCATTATTCGAATGGATGTTCATTTTGGTTTCTATCTCAGAATGATTGCAGATGAAATATTTGGGCAGGCTAATTATCAGAACGAGATTATCGTCAATCGTATTAAGAAAAATGTGACTGAAAAAGGACGGAGGACAATACCAAACGCGGTTGATTACCTTTATGTATATTTCAAAAGTTCTCAGGCGGAGTTCAAGAATGTATTGCGACAACTACCCAAATCCAAGCCCGGATATTGGCACAATATGGATTCCCCGGAAATTTCAGGCCCACGCAAATTGACACTGGGAGGGAAGACGTATTATCCATCACCTGGTGCTCATTTAAAATTGCCGCAGCCACAAGCTGAAAAAATGTGGGAGAAAGGCTTGCTAAGAGAAAATCCTAAATCAGGGGTTCTCGAATATTGGGTCATAGAAAAAGACTATGAAAACCTTGATTCAGATTGGACTGATGTGCCAGGCTACACATTCACAACTGGTTATCCTACCGAGAATGCCGAAAAATTACTTGAAAGGGTGATAGAAGTTGGTTCACGGCCAGGTGATATAGTCCTCGACTTTTTCCTCGGTTCGGGCACTACGGCTGCAATGGCTCAAAAGATGGGGAGGAGGTGGATTGGGTGCGATATCAACAAAGGTTCTATTCAAACAACTTGCCATCGTCTTCAAAATATTATTGACGAGCAGATTAAAAAGCACCAAAAAGGCAAACAAAAAGAGCTTATACCAAATGGCATGAGTGATGATAGCCAACCAGCTCAGCTTTCGTTCAGCACTTACAAAGTCAATGACTATGATTTACAAATTCAGCATAATGAGGCGGTGAATCTTGCCTGCGAATATATAGGTATCACAAGAATAAAAATAGATTCTTTCTTTGAAGGTACATTGGGAAAGAAACTGACGAAAATAGTTCCCTTCAATCATCCGCTTACTCTATTAGACCTGGAAGAGATAAAAAAAGAACTGGAAGCGAGGCCGGAGGAGACACGCGATATAACAGTTGTAGCCCTGGGGAAAGAAACAACCATATCTGCATGGCTGGAAGAATGGAACCGATTGCGCAAACAGGGAAATGTTCCAAATAAAATAGATGTCATCGAACTGCGCACGGACCCTAAATACGGTAAGTTCTTCGAGCACAAACCCTGTTATGCAAAGGTCAATGTGCAGCGCGAAGCAGGGATGATCAAAATAGATATTGAAGATTTTATCTCGCCGACAGTTATAGAACGATTGAAACAGCAAGAAGGGATATTAAGCCCGATAGTAAATAACTGGCGAATGATGGTAGATAGCGTCATGATCGATACTGCCTATGATGGCAAGGTACTTAACATAGTTTACAGCGATGTCCCTGAGAAGAAGGATGACCTGGTTAGCGGGCATTACGAAATTAATGCGCCAAAGGGAATGGCTACTATTGCCGTGAAGATCACGGATGTTCTGGGGGAGGAGTTAATAATCACAAAGCAGATTAAATAATGATAAAAGGGATTCGCACTGACCGAGCTTCCCTACCAACAAAGTGAAAACGCATGCTGTCCCATGTAGAAAATGGGGAACCTTCCTATCGAATTTTCTAAATAAATCTCTTATTTTTAGCTAAAATAGAAAGTTTTCCTATTACAAAACTAACATTTTATCTGGCCGTGGCAGCAACCGGGATTAAACCAGTGACCAAGGGCTTATGAGTTCCCTGCCTTGATGATGAGTCAAATTATCGAAACGAGATATTGGGAAGCCCGAGTGACCAATTTCCAGTATATATATCGCTTTCGCCTATCCAGATTAATCAGCTGATCGCTCGATTTGTTGATTATCCTTTGGCCTTATATGCTTATTGTATGAAGGACAAAACAGAGGTTGCAGTGTTCGGCGGGGGCTGTTTCTGGTGTACCGAGGCGATCTTCGCCGAGCTCAAAGGGGTAATCAGGGTTACACCGGGCTACACGGGCGGACGGACCGATAATCCGACCTATCAAAAGGTCTGCAGCGGAAATACCGGGCACATTGAGGTAGTGAGGATCGAGTACGACCCCGGACTGATCAGCTACAACGACCTGCTGGAGGTCTTCTTCTATACCCACGACCCGACCACACCCAACCGCCAGGGCAACGACGTCGGCGAACAATACCACTCCACTATCTTTTACGCAGACGACGAGCAAAAGGAGCTGGCCGAGAAGTTCATCGCTAAATTGAATGCCTCCGGGGATTACCATGCCCCCATTGTCACCTCACTGAAACCGCTGACCAAGTTCTACGAGGCAGAGGATTACCACAAGGACTATTATCGCGAGAACACCACCCACGTGTACTGCCGGGTGGTCATCACCCCCAAACTGGCTAAACTCAGGGCGAAGTTTAAGGACGCTGTGAAATAACTCGGTGGTGGTTTTAGTAGAAGATAGGGTCCTTATGTGGTTTCGTGTTTTGATCACAGCAGATTGCCGCGGCCTTCGGCCTCGCAATGACAAGAGAAAAAACGGTCGCAATGACGGGGAGAGGGAGCCCGCAATGACGGGAGAAGAAACCGTTATAATAGCCTTGTGAATTCCTCGTCGCTCAAACCTGCCTGTTTTAGTATCCTGCGTAGAGTTCTTTCAGGGAGGTCCTTGCTGTGTATTGGTACGGTGAACTTACATTGGGGAGCTTGGGCATTTTATATCTTTACAGCTATTCGCTCCAGTGATGGCTCTTTATCCTGTGGGATCGTCTCGTTATCTTCCAGTGCGCTCTCGAGATAACAACGTATGGCATCTTCGGCCATTTCTCTTGCTTCCTCGATTGTGGCACCAAAGGTGCATATCTCCGGGATCGCCGGCACGATAACGTCATAACCACCCTCTTCGACCGGCTCAAATATCACTGTGTAGTTGTAAACTTTCATAATTGGCCACCTCTTGTTACGAGCAATTATAGCACAGAAATGTCACCGAATTGCAGGATGCAGCATCCTTTAAACAAATTTCTCGCAGAGGTAGACCGCCGCCATCGCATCTTCCCCATGGCCGTCGCAGCCCATCTCCTTAGCCAGGCCCGGCGTGGTGCAGGCGCCGCCGATGATGACTTTTACCTGGTCCCGCAGCCCGGCCTTCGTTATCTCCTCCACCGTGGACCGCAAGGAGACAATCATGGGCGTGAGCAGCATCGATAGCCCCACGATCCCGGCTTTGTGCGCGCGCACCGCATCGACGATGCGCTGTGGGGCAACGTCGGACCCCAGGTCGATCACCTCAAACCCGGAGGCGTTGAGCATCATACCCACCAGGCTCTTGCCCAGGTCATGGATATCCCCTTTGACGGTCGCCAGCACGACCGTGCCCTTGCCCTGTACATCAGTTTTGGTAAGCAAGGGCTCCAGCGGGACCAGCCCGGCTTTCATCACCTCGCCGGCCAGCAACAGCTCGGTCAGGAAATACTCACCGCTCTGGAAGCGCTCACCCACGATCCTCATGCCGGCGCTCAGGCCGTCGTTCAGCACGGCGCGCGGGTCGGCGCCTGCCTTCAATGCAGCGCTGACCTGCCCCGCCACCTCATCGATATCCAGGCTGACTACCGCGTCCAGCACACCTTTTATAGCATCACGTTCGTTCATCGCTCTCCTCGCCGATCTCAGGCTAAACTAAGGGGATAAACCCCGTAGCGGTGGGTATCTTCAATCATCCAGCGCGTGTTTCCGACCTTCACCGCATTGTGCGAGTTGGTCATGGCCATGATGAAACCGCCGTCCAGGGCGGCGGCCTTCAGCATCGTCCTGACCGCTGCCTCCACCTCCTCCCGCGTCCCTTCACTCAGGACGTGGGAAATGTCCATGTTGCCGAAAATGCACATGCGCTTCCCAAACTTCTTTTTCACGGCCGCCAGGTCTATGCCGGCAGTCGGCTCCAGCGAGTGCACGCCGTCGAAGCCCCAGTCTGCGAACATCTCCAGCAGCAGGTTCACGTTGCCACAGGAATGTATGATGATCTTGATGCCGCGCTTGTGGGCCTCCTCGGTGATCCTGCGCAGGCTGGGGCCGAAAAACTCCTCCAGCACGCGCGGCGGCATCTGCGGGCCGCTCTTATGGCCCATGTCGTCGGAATAAACGAAGGCCGGCATACCCGCATCGGCCGTGGCGTTGATGGTCGCCAGGTAAATCTTCTCGTAGTATTTCACCATTTTCCGCACAAAGTCGGGGTTGCGGCGCAGGATAACGGAGAAGGCCGTCAGGCCCATCGACTGGGAGGCGGACTCCCACAGCCCGGAGAACAGGCTGCCCATCAGGTAAATCTTATCTCCATAGCGCTTTTGCAGGTCGGCGAATACACGGTATATGGTCTTGTAAAACTTGTCGGGATCGGGGTGACTCCAGGACTCCCACAGCTCCGGCGTGGTCAACAACCCCTGCCGGTACATGGGCGTGTCCACGTTTCCATCCGGGTCGGCCACCAGATCGTACAGCTTGCCCCAGATGTCGGTAGCCTGCCTGTTACCCCTCAAATTGAAAATCGACGAGTACATCAGCCAGGAGCAGTCGTAGCCCAGGACGATGTCGGCCTCGAGCTTCTTGGACATGAATTTCTCGGTCTCGCCGGTCATCCAGCCTATACGGTTGATCAGCGGTGCGGCCAGCTTGAACAGCGCTCCGGTCACACCCTCCCTGATCAGCTTCAGCGGGAGGGCCCCTTCCTTATGGCCCAGGATCTCGTAAATCTGGTTCTGCTCCTCGGTGCAGGAGAATATGGGAACGCGGTCCGGCACTCCCAGGTTTAATGCGTTCGCGGTTCGTTCGTGACTGTTCATAGGCTGCTCCTACCTCCCTGATTTCCCAATTGAATTATGAACCTGGTGACTATTTAAATTAGCCCAGCCCCGATAGTATCCCTTTGCCCGGCGACTGTCAATGGCATGGCGTTCTATGCAAAGAGCGCCAGGGTTGTTATACTATGCATATGTATGCCTGTATGCATCTATGCCTGTGTGGAGGTAATCAATGACTAGAAGAATGACTGTAGTCTTTCATAATGATGAATTGTATACCGATCTGAAAGTGGCGGCAGTCCGCCGCCGCCGTACAGCCAGTGAAATAATTGCAGAGGCTGTGACCGAATGGCTTGAAAGCCGTGAGGATGCGGCTCTTGCCCCATTAATTAAGGCTGCACGTACTGAATATAAGGCAAAAGGCGGGCGTCCCTGGGTTGCTGTGAAGCAGGAAATGAATCGATCCATTTCCAAGAGGAACGGAAAGAGAAATCCCAGGTAACTTATGACAGAATCGCCGGACTACCAGGTTGAGGTATCACCTGCTGCGGACCGTGATCTTCAGAAGCTAAATGAGCGGATCCCTAAGCAGGATTACAACCGCCTTTGTCAAGCTGTTGACCATTTATTCGAAAATCCACGACCCCACGGTGTCAGTAAAGATTAAAGGCGATGTTACGGCGTATCGGATAAGGGTGGGTGACTACCGCATTGTTTATGACGTCTATGATGATAAAAAGCTCGTCGTTATCCTGCAAATTGTGCGTCGTAGCGAAAGCACCTATAAATAGCAAGGAACGCAGCGATGAAGCAATCTTGTACGTGATTGCGGATACACAGGATTGCCGCGTCGCCTTCGGCTCCTCGCAATGACTAGCTTAAGCCTTTGGCCGCGTCCTTCTCACGCTGGTCCAGTATCAACTCGACCGCCATAGAGGCAACCTCCCCGGCCAGCGAGGAGCACCTCTCCAGCACTCCGGCCTTGAGCGCAGCCTCGAGTTCGGACGGTTCCATCAGGTTGAAAAAACGGCCGTAAAACTTCACCTGCAGGTCGTGGCAGCGGCATGTGCCGTATTCGCCCATGAACCTGTTCTCAAGCTGACGGCAAAGCAGGAGGGCCTTCATCATCTTGCCGCGGCGGTGGAACTCCTCCTTTTTTCGCCCGAAAAGATGGCTGATGGCCATCACCGCGCCCGACAGCGCTCCACAGTGCCCGTCACCGGATAATCCGATGCCGTCGGCAAAGCCCGTGGCGGAGCGGAAAACATCCTCGCTCTCCAGGCCCAGCGACTCCGTCACAGCCGCGAATACGCTCTGCGCGCAGTTGCCGTTCTCCATCTCGTATTTCTTGGCCAGCTCAAACGCTTTTTCTTTGATCTCCTGCCTCGATTTTTCCATCTCTACACAACTCCTTTATTCAGTGGCCGGGTAACATTATATCCTTATCATATATCCTGCAACACCTTGCCAGACCACCCGGCCAACACTATACTGTGATTATTACGATGAAAGTTGCGGACGTCGGACGGGACATCAGGATCATCGCCCTCGAGGGAGTTATCTCCTCGTCCATAGAGGCGGAGCTCGGCGCACTGATCGCCGATGAGACGGGCAAGGGAAAAAGTCACGTTATTCTGGACTTCCAGGCCGCATCGTCAATGGACAATACCGCCCTCAGCATGCTGGTACGACTGCACAATACCGCACGATACAACGGTCAGAAACTGACCGCCGCCGGGCTGAGAGGCCGCCTGCTCAACGCCTTCCACCTGGCACGACTCGATGAGGGCATACCCTGCTTCGACGATATGGCCGCAGCCCTTAGAAGCGCAGGCTACACCGGCCTGCCCCCGCAGGACTTAACGGAGCCGTCAGCGATAGCCTCTGAGGCCGCGTACGATCCCTGGGCTGCGCCCGTCTCGCGATTGCAGGTCAAGACCATGCCAAAGGGGGCGGTCAATCTCAACGTGAAGGGCCGTAAAGTGGCGGGACCCATGCAGGGATTCGGACAGCTCTGGCAGAAAACCTATCGAATCTCCCTGCCGGGCAGCACAGTGCCCGCACAGGCAATATCGATACTCAAAGAGAATTTCACCAGATTTCAGCCTCCGGCCAACCGCTTCTACCCTCCGCCGGACGGCATCAAGCCGGGCGAGGTCATACTGATCAACGCCGACACGCCGGGCGGGCTGATAGTAACCGGCGTGGTGGCGCTCTATTCCAGCCTTAACAGCTTCACCTTTATCACGCCCCAGGGACACCCCGAGGCCGGCTGGGTCACCTTCTCGTCCTTCAGAGAGGGGGACACCACGATCGTGCAGATAGAGGGACTGGCGCGCGCCGGCGACCCCATCTACGAGCTGGCCTTCCGCATCGCCGGCTCCAGGCTCCAGCAGGGCATCTGGACACATGTGCTGCAGTCTATGCTCAAACACCTGGGCGTAGAGGGACAGGTGCAGGTGACACCGCTCTGCCTGGATAAACACGTACAGTGGGCGCGCTTCTTCAACCTCTTGCTCAACGCCCAGATACTCACCACGCTCTATATGCCCGTCCTGCTCTGCCGCAGATTATTCAAAAGACAATAAATTCGGACTTGCCAATGATATCAACCGGCAGCGATAACTCGCAGGTCTTCGTCATCGGATCGGGGCCCAACGGCCTCGCGGCAGCTGTTGCACTGGCACAAGCGGGATTACGGGTCACCGTGATCGAAGGCAACCGCTCCGTCGGCGGCTGCGCGCGCTCGGCGGAGTTGACCCTGTCCGGCTTCGTGCACGATACGGGCTCGGCAATCCACCCCATGGCCGCTGCCTCGCCCTACTTCAAATCACTGCAGCTTTCCGACTACGGCCTGGAATGGATACAGCCGCCCGTGGCCATGGCGCACCCCTTCGACGACGGCACCTCCGCACTGCTCTGCAGATCGGTGCACGAGACCGCCGGGACGCTGGGACACGACTCCCGCAAATACAGCGAGCTGTTCACGCCTCTGCTGGAAGACTGGGACCACCTCCTGCCGGACCTGCTGGGCACGATGAGGATGACTCGACACCCCTTAACACTGGCCCGTTTCGCCCGCAATGCCCTGCAATCCGCCATCGCCCTGGCGGAGCGCCGCTTCCAGGGGGCGCGCGCACGGGCATTTATGGCAGGGCTGTGCGCGCACTCGATATTGCCCCTGGACGAGAAGCCCGGCGCCGCTTTCGGGCTGGTCCTCGGTCTGGCCGGGCACGCCGTCGGCTGGCCCATACCGAAGGGGGGCGCCGGCAGCATCAGCGCAGCGCTGTCCGCTTACTTGAAATCCAAAGGCGGGATAATAACCACGGGCAAATACGTCGAATCCGTGGACGACCTCCCCGCCCGCAGCCCGGTGCTCTGGGACGTCACCCCCGCACAACTGCTGCGCATTAAAGGTCTCAAACTGCCCGACGGATATCGCAGGTCGCTGATGGGATACCGCTACGGACCGGGCGTCTTCAAGATCGACTGGGCGCTGTCCGAGCCTATTCCCTGGAAGTCCCGCGGATGCAGGCTGGCAGGCGCCGTGCACCTGGGCGGGACTATGGAAGAAATAGCCTTGTCGGAAAGCTCTGCCTGGAGCAATGGGGCCTCACAAAAACCCTTCGTTTTCCTGGCGCAGCCCAGCCTCTTCGACGGTTCCCGGGCGCCTGCTGGCAAACACACGGCCTGGGCCTACTGCCACGTGCCAAACGGCTATCAAGGCGACATGCTGGACCTGATCGAGAGTCAGGTCGAGCGTTTCGCGCCGGGCTTCCGCGAGGTCATACTGGCGCGCTACGCTGTGGGTCCTGCCGGCCTGGAGCGCGATAACCCCAACCTGGTGGGCGGCGACATCAGCGGCGGCGCTCAATCGCTGCGGCAACTGTTCGCCCGTCCCGCGCTACGCCTCGATCCCTACAGGATACCTGCCGGGGATATGTACATCTGCTCATCCTCCACACCCCCCGGCGCAGGTGTGCACGGCATGTGCGGGTTCCACGCCGCCATGTCGTACCTCAAACATATGTGACCTGCAGTCAATTACAGCTCATCACCCGGACCCTGCCCGGCACGAATGATAATAGTTGCCGTACGGGCAAGTATGCTACAATCTGGCCTGCAGATGACGGGACACAAAAATTTCAGCGGTCATCTTCAGGCGGGTGACGAAAAATGATCGAAAAAGTGCACACCCACATAATCACCGAGCTCGAACAGAACACCAGGACGGACACCATCTTCATACTGGCCTCGATCCTGCTCAACCTGATTGCGCTGGCCGTCAACTCCGGTGTCGCCGGCTCCTCCGACAAGAGCGGACCGCAGTGGATCGTTTTTTTCACGTTTATAGTCCTGGTGATCGTGATCAATCTCGTGGCCGAGATCGGTATCATCAAGGGCAAGCAGACCAGGCAGAAGCTGTTGGACGGACTGCTCAAGATGTACAAGGACCAGGGCGTGGACGGCTACTACGATCCGTCGCTGATCAACAACTACCAGACCCGCTACAGCCTCTTCCTGCTGGTGGTGCTGGTCACCGGCCTGGTCGCTATTATAGTCCCGGTGCTGCTGCTGCTCTAATCCATTAACTGCGCCGGCCGGCAACGTTACTCATGAAAAATATCGAGACCATCACACCTGCTGAATGTGCCCGCATCCGCGGGATACTATTCGATATCGACGACACCTTCACGCACGAAGGTAAAATGGTGCCCCAGGCCTTCCAGGCGCTGTGGGACCTGCACGAGGCGGGCCTGATCACCGTCCCCCTCACCGGACGCCCGGCGGGGTGGTGCGACCACTTCGCACGCATGTGGCCGGTGGACGGCGTGGTGGGCGAGAACGGCGCCTTCTATTACTATTACGACCACGTGGCGGGTAAGCTGCGCCAGCGCTATATATTCACGCCTCAACAGATCGCGGACAAACGCGGCGAGCTGGAGGCTATTAAAAATGAGGTGCTGCAGAGGGTGCCGGCAGCCGGAGTGGCGTCCGACCAGCCCTTCAGGCTGTTCGACCTGGCCATCGACTTCCGCGAGGACGTGGCGCCGCTGGGCGAAGCCGAGATCGACCAGATCTGCCGCATCTTCGCGGAGCACGGCGCGACACACAAAATAAGCTCGATCCACGTCAACGGATGGTTCGGCGACTATAACAAGCTTTCCACAGCCAAACTGTTCCTGGAGGAACGCTGCTCTTTGAAATGGCCGGAGGCGGCAGGCTGCATGCTCTTCGCGGGGGACTCCCCCAACGACGAGCCTATGTTCGAGGCGCTGGAACTGACCGTGGGCGTGGCCAACATTAAGAATTTCAGCCATAAGATGAAGCGCCTGCCTAAGTACGTCACGAACAAAAGCGGCGGGCACGGCTTCGCCGAGATGTCACGTATCATACTGGATAAAAGAAAACAGGCTTAAGGAGCAGACAAGTGAGCGATAAACCGATCGTCTCTATCGTCAAGGGCAAGTTCCCGCCGGACAGGCAGGAGATAGACAACATGGTGCGCAGGGCCGTCGACCTGGCAGGCGGCCTGCATGGAAAAATAAGGAAGGGCAGCCACGTCGTGCTCAAGCCCAACCTCTTCGCACCCTATCCCCCGCCCATCTCGGTGGACCGGCGCGTCATCTCCAGCATGGTCAGGCTGGCGCGCGAGGCCGGGGCCAAACGAGTGACCGTGATCGAGGGCGTGAGCGTGGGCACGATGATGAAGCGCGTCAGGCCGTCGGCCACGCCCTGCGGTATGAACAGGGGTTTCAAGACGGCCGAGATCATGCGCATGCTGGGGATCAAACGCGAGGTCGAGGAGGCCGGCGGCGAAGTCATAGGCGTCGAGGACGCTGCAAAAGTCGAAGTCGATATCAAGGGCGGCATCGCCCTGCACCACGTCGACTACCCGAAGATGGTGCTGGACGCCGACTGCTTCATCAATATACCCGCCATGAAGACGCACACCATGACCATGGTGACGCTCTCCCTCAAGAACCTGCAGGGACTGCTGGACGAGCGCGGCAGGTATTACTCACACCGCGACGACATGCACCAGCACATGGTAGATATCAGCAAGATACGCAAGCCGGACCTGGCTCTGCTGGACGGCCTGCTGGGCATGGAGGGCATGGGCGCCGGAGAGGGCGGCACGCCCGTGGAGATGGGCGTGATCATGGCAAGCTATGATACCGTGGCCCTGGACTCCATAGCCTCCATGTGCATGGGCATCGATAACCCGCTGGTGGTCAGCACCACCAGGCTGGCGGCCCACGATAGCCTGGGAGTCGGCAACCCCTTCCTGATCGAGGTCGCCGGCGAGACCGTAGCATCGGTCAAGAAGAAGTTCCAGCTGCCTGTGACCTATACCATGCCCATAGATAGTCTGGTGACGGGCATGTACCCCAACATCGACATCTATATCGGGGGCGCCTGCTGGACCTGCTGGCTGATGGCCGCATTAGCAAGTAGTCAGCTGGCCAGGGCGCCGCAGCGCTTCTCGCTGATCGTGGGTGTCGATCCCAAAATACCGCCGAAGCTGAAGACCGACCTGGCTCACACCTTTTTCCTGGGCGAATGCGCCCTGGCCACGGGCGGGGACCTGCTGGAGCTGCGCAACGCCATGCAGCTCGCAGGCTACGACCGCTTCCTGGGAGGCTGCCCTCCCTACGAGCAGAGCCTGGTCAAGCTCGAGGACACACTGATCGAGATGGGCTACCTCGACCCGCAGGAGCTGGTAAACAAGGCGGGCAAGCACAGGGAAGAGTTCTTCGATTATTATCATAAATACGACCCCACGTGGGAGCCTGAACTAATTTGATTTGAGGAGGTTGACATGGCTGAGAAGAAATATGTGATCGCGATCGACTCCGGCACGCAGAGCGTGCGGGCGGTGATCTTCGACCGGCAGGGCAACCAGGTGGCCATCGAGCAGGCCGAGCACGAGCCCTATTTCTCGCTGCAACCGGGCTGGGCCGAGCAAAATTCGCAGGACTACTGGACCAAGCTGTGCCACTGCACCAAAGGCGTAATGGCCAAAGCCAAAATCCCGGCCGACGAGATAACCGGCCTGGGCATCACCACGCAGCGGTCGGCCTCCTTCCCCGTGGACCGCGAGGGCAACCCGCTGCGCCCGGCCATCATCTGGCTGGACCAGCGCGTCACCGAGAACGCCCCGCCCATCAGCGCCAAGGCGCGCCTGATATTCAGCGCCATGGGCCTGGGCGACGCCATGGACAAGGCGCACCGCGAGTCCAAGTTCCTCTGGATCCAGGAGCACGAGCCCGAGATCTATAAAAACACATACAAGTTCCTGCAGATCTCCGGCTGGCTGGTTAAGAAGATCACGGGCGAGTTCAAGGACTCGCTGGGCATGATGGTGGGCGCCTGGCCCATGGACTACAAGGCCCTGAAATGGCATTCCCTGGACCTGGCCTACGAGACGCTGGCCGTCAAAAGGGAGCACTGTGTGGAGCTCTTCCCGCCGAATACCGTGCTGGGCCACGTGACGAAGAAAGCGGCGGAGGAGACCGGACTGCCCGAGGGGCTGCCCGTGGTGGTGGGCGCGGGGGACAAGCAGTCCGAGCTGCTGGGCGCGGGCGCCATCGACCCGTCCATCGGTGTGATCAGCTACGGCACGGCCACCTGCATGGAGGTAATCAGCTACAAGTATATATCCGAGAAGCATATGAAGTTCTACACCTGGCCCTCGGCGCTGCCCAAAGCCTGGAACCTGGAGATGTTCATCTTCCGGGGGTTCTGGATGGTGACCTGGTTCAAGCAGGAGTTCGGCCATAGGGAGGCGCTGGAGGCGGAGAAGCGCGGCGTGGCGCCGGAGGTGGTGCTGGACGAGGTCATAAGCAAGATACCGCCCGGATCGCTGGGGCTGATGCTCCAGCCCTACTGGACGCCCATGATCTACGACAAGTACGCCAAAGGATCAATCATCGGCTTCGGAGAAGTGCATACGCGTGCGCACCTCTACCGCGCCATACTGGAGGGCATCGGCTACGAGTTGAAGCGCATGTACGAGGAGACGCGCAGGAAGACGGGCATACCCATCAAGGAGATACGTGTGGGCGGTGGAGGCTCCAAGAGCGACGTGGCGGTGCAGATAGCCGCCGACCTTTTCAACCTGCCGGTCTCGCGCATGGCTACGTCGGAGATATGCGCGCTGGGCGCGGCCATCGACGCGGCGGTGGGTACGGGCATGTTCGGCTCGTTCAAGGAGGCTGTTGATTCCATGGTCAAGAAAGGCAGGACGTTCGAGCCGAATCCGGCCACCCACCGTGTCTACCAGGCGCTGTACGAAGACGTATACCTCAAGACATATAAATCGCTGCAGCCGCAGTACCGCAGGATAGCCGAGATCACCGGCTACCCGGTCATTTACAAGCCGGCTAAGTAGACTGCCCGGCGGCCTTGATCATCTCGGTCAGCTTGCGGCTGCCCTCGTAGAGCGTGCGCTTGCGCGTGGCGAAGTCCACACGGTACAGGCCGAACCTGGCCTCGAAGCCGTGGGCCCACTCGAAATTGTCCATCAGGCTCCAGTATAAATAGCCTTTGACGTTGATGCCGTCCGCGATGGCCTTGTTGATCACCAGCAGGTGGTCCTCGATATACCTGGCCCTCTTGGTATCGGCGGCATCGGCGATGCCGCTCTCGGTGATATAGATGGGCTTGGAGGTGTAGGCGGCTATTGTTTTGAGGGCACGGTACATGCCCTCGGGATAGACGGCCCAGCCCATATCGGTCAGCTCATCGGGCGGCGCCTTGGTGATCTCGACGAACTGCTGCTTGCTGAAGGGCTTGAAGACGCGGTAGTGGTTGGTGTAATAGTTGAGCCCGACGAAATCGAAAGCGTCCTTCTGCCCGCCCCTGTATTTTTCGTTGACCACGCCGGGTATGGAGAAATCGAAGCTCCCGTCCACCAGGTACTGGAAGTGAGAGTTGTTCATGTTGTTGTTGAGCATACGCGCCATCAGCACATCCACCAGGTTCCACTGGTGCGGAGGATCGAACAGCGCCACGTGCACCACCAGCCCCGCCTGCGCATCCGGCTTGATCTTCTTGATGACGTTATAGGCCGCCGTGTGCGCCAGCAGCATGTTGCGGTACACCCGGGCCGCCTTTACGGCGTCCGTAAGCGCGGGCGGAAACTCGGCGTTGAAATAGCTCAGCACGGCGTAGATGGCAGGCTCGTTGATGGTGCACCACAGCTTGACCTTTGGCCCCAACTTCTGTACGACACGCTCAACGAAGCGCGTGAAGACGGCGGGGGAATCGTCCTGCAAAAAGGCCCCCTTGTCCTCGAACCAGATGGGGTTGCTGAAATGGTGCAGCGTGATCATGGGCTCGATGCCGTTGGCCAGCATCTCGTCTACTTCCTTCTCATAATGGTCTAAAATAGTCTGGTCGAACTCGCCCTGTTTGGGCTCGATCTTGCTCCACTCGACGGAGAAGCGGTAGGCGTTGAACGAGAGCGCCTTCATCAGCTGAACGTCCTCTTTGTACATGTTCCAGGCATCGCAAGATACGCCGGCTTTCTGGCCGTTTAGGATGCGTGGTTTGCCCCGCTCGTCCACGGCGGACTCGAACTGGTACCAGTTGTTGTTGGTGCAATTACCCTCGATCTGGTGGGAGGCCGTGGCGCTGCCCCATAAAAAGTCCTTGCCGAAACGCAACGGCGCCTGCTTCAACTTTTTGAAATCGAACTTCAGGTTGAGCAGGCGGTCCCTCAGGCTGAGTACCAGTATGATATAAACGATAACCAGTGCCGCGATGATCAGTGCCACAATCAACATGCCGCTCATAATCTACTCCTTACCTTCGCATTCGATGCCGGAACGCCAGCCATGATAGGGTTTAAGAAGTCCGCTGTCAAGAGGGTTTGTACACAATCGATGATTGACAACCGGAGGTATCTTCTATAGTATGATTCACAATTATGGCCGGCCGCCGCCAGGCGGCCGAATCGAGGTACGGCACAGGCAGTTGCGTTAGATGGAAGATATAAAGATTGGTTTCGTGCCCGCCCACCGTGAGCCGTTCGACGATGACTGGGCGGTGCAGATGCGCAAAAGGTGCCTGGCCGCCCTGGCAAATATCAAAGGCCTTAAAATCGTAGTGCCCGACGGGAAGCTGACGCAGGGCGGGCTGGTGCGGGACGACAGCGACGCCGACAAGGCTATACAGTTATTCCGTGACGAGAAGATAGACGGGCTGATCATCGGCGCCATGACCTTCGGGGACGAGGTGTCGGCGCTGGCCGTGGCATCGGCCTTCCGCAACCTGCCCATGCTGCTCTTCGGCACCAAAGAAGGCGCCTTCACCTCAGACGGCGGGCGCCGGTCGGACTCGTTCTGCGGCACGCTGGCGGTCTCGTCCGGCCTGCACCGCAGGAAAATACCCTTCCTCTTCTCCGGCATTCTTTTCCCCGAGGACGAGGGCTTCAAGCCGGACATCGAAAACTTCATGGCCGTCTGCTCCATCGTCAGGGGTTTTATCGGGGCCAGGATCGGCCTGGTCGGCCCCCGGCCGGAGCGTTTCGAGACCTGCATCAGCAACGAGGACGCGCTGCTTGAACAGTTCGACCAGAGGGTGGTCCCCACCTCCGTGCTGGATATCATGCTGCGCCAGGAAGGGCTCAAGGAAAGCTCCCCCGAGCTGCGCAAGATATCCCTGGAGATGAAAAAGGAAGTCGACCTGTCAGCCCTGGGGCCGGTCAAGGTCAGGAATATCGCGGGCCTGCAGTACGGCCTCAAGCAGTTCGCCGCCGAAAAAGGGCTTTCTGCCCTGGCTGTCCAGTGCTGGACCGCCGTCCAGCAGGCCTACGGCATATCCGCCTGCTACGCGCTGGGCCGCGTGACCGACAGCGGGCTGATGACGGCCTGCGAGGTGGACGTTTACGGCGCGCTGACCATGCTGATACAGAACCTGGCCACGCTCAAGACCGTGCCGCCGCATTTCATCGACTGGACCATCCGGCACCAGACCAAAAAGAACGTCTTTCTCTCCTGGCACTGCGGCAACGCACCGGTCTCGCTGGCCTGCAGGCCGCAGGGCATCGCCATCCACGCCCACAGCATACTGAACAAGCAGATGGGCGAGAGCTCGCTGGGGACAGCCGAGTTTCAGCTCAAGCCGGGGGTGGTGACCCTCTGCCGGCTGAGCGAGTTCGACGGCGAATTCAAGATGCTGGTGACGAAGGGCGAGATCGTGGAATCGCCCCAAAACCTGAGGGGATCCTGGAGCTGGGTCAAGGTGCCCGACCTGGACGGGCTCTACATGACGCTGGTGGAAGAGGGCTTCACGCACCATGCCAGCCAGATCCACGGGGACTACACAACGCCCATCGAGGACGCCTGCGATTTCCTGGGCATAGAAGTAGTCAGTGTTTGATATCGATGTGTCCGGCCTTTGCCACAGGTATCTGCCGGAGATAACCGCTGTAATAAAATAAGGGGTTGAAAATGGAAGAAAAGAAACTGCCACTGGCTACCAAGCTCGGCTACGGATGCTGCGATTTCGGAGGCAACCTGTTTTTCACTGCCACGGCCTTTGTGCTGATGAATTTCCTCACCGATACGGTGGGACTGGCGGCAGCGCTGGCAGGCATCGCACTGATGATCGGCCGCATCTGGGACGCCTTCTACGACCCGATCATCGGCTATATCTCCGACAGGACTAAGAATAAAATGGGACGGCGCCGGCCCTACATGCTGGGAGGCGCAATCCCGCTATTTATTGCCGTGGTACTGATGTTTACGAACCCGGCGCTGATCGCCGGCGCAGGCGTCAGCCAGGCCACGCTCTTTATTTATGCGCTGGTGGTCTACATCATCCTGTGCACGACTTACTCCACGGTGAATATACCCTATTCGTCACTGGGACCTGAGCTGACCGCCGACTATCATGAGAGGACCTCGCTCAACGGCTACCGCTTCGGGTTTGCCGCCGTCGGCACACTGCTTGGAGCAGGATTGGCCCTTCCAATCGTGGCCATGGCCCCGGACAAAAGCCTGGGCTTCGTGCTGATGGGCATCATCTTCGGCGGCGTGATGATGATATCCGCCCTGGTCACGGTCTTTACGGTCAAGGAACCGGTCAAGATCCAGCCGGCCCAGACCCTGGGCTTCATCGATACCTACAAGGCGGTGTTCAAGAACAAGCCCTACGTTCTGATCCTGATGACCTACGTCGTCCACATACTGGCCATCACCGTTGCCAGCGCCATCGTGATCTATTACTTCAAATACATACTGGGAGATGAGGGCGCCACCACCTTCGCCATGCTCATACTGATCGCCACCGGCATGATCTTCATACCGGTCAGCGTGGCCATGAGCAAGAAGGTGGGCAAGAAGCTGGTGTACGGGCTAGGCTTCGTCATCATGGCCGTCATGCTGATGATCATCTTCATCTTTGGCCAGACCATGGGCGTGACCTTCACCCTGGTCTGTATGTTCTTCGCCGGCACTGGCTTCGGACTGCTCTACGCCATGCCCTACGCCATCGTGGCCGACGCCATCGAGTACGACTACCTGAACACCGGTGAGCGACGCGAGGGCGCCTTCTTCGGCATCTGGACCTGGGGGCTGAAGATCGGCCAGGCCCTGGCCATCTTCCTGATGGGCGTAATGCTGGAGGGGATGGGTTACGTGCCCAACGTTATGCCGCAGTCCGCCAGCTCGCAGCTCGCCATCACCCTCTTCCTGGGACCCATATCGGCTGGACTCTTCCTGCTGGCCGCCGTGTTCCTTTATTTCTATCCCATCACGGAGAAGAGGTATAAGGAGATACAGGCGGGCATAGCCGAGATGGAGGCTAAGAAGGGCATCGCCGCTAAAGCTTAAAATCGAGGATATCGGGGAACCTCTGCCTGATATCCAGCATGGCGCCCAGCGTGAGCACCACGGTCCAGGCCACACAGGTGTGGAAACGTCCCTTGGCGCCCAGTATCCTGTGCTTGTAGTCCCAATTGGTCTGGTTCAACTGCTCGGGCTGCCAGCCCAGGAAATCTTCGCTCTTGCCCAGCCGGTCGCGCGGATTCGAGATAAGCTGGCTGCAAGCGCCGATCATAATCAGTGCGCATCTCTTCCAGAGCTCCTCGCCGCTGGCCTGCCTGAGCCTGAGGAAATCATAGGCGATGTAAAAGCCATAGAAATCCAGATGGTGATGGGCCACCGAGACCGACGTCATGCCCTGCGTTTTGAAATCCCTCCTGCCCAGCGGGCTGCGCGGATCGAAGGCCACACTGTAGGTGTACATCCAGCTCAGTACGAAGCCCGCAGATAACCTGGCATAGCGCAAATAGAACTCGCTGTGCGATCTCTCATACAGGTCGAGGAAGGCCCGCAACAACGCCACCCCGGCCTCCTTGTCCACGCAGTCGGCGTCCAGCGTGTCGGCGTAAAAGGCCCCTTTATCGATCAAAGACGCGTAGTATTTACCCGCCTTCTCCAGCGCACTGTCGATATCATCACGCCTGCCCGTCAGTTTCTCCAGCTCGACCAGCATGCTTATGATGTAGGCGCCATTGGTACCCAGCGTGTTCATAGGCCTGCCGGATATGTCCCACCACCGGCCGAAGCTTCCCTCCTCCACACCTTTAAGCTGGTGTTCGATATAGAAAGCGGCGTTCTTCATCACCAGGTCCAGAAACTCGGGCCGCTCCCGTCCCCCGTTTTTCAGCAGCCTGTAGAGTCTCAGGTAGTTGACCATGGCCTCTCCGTTGCACCTGGTGTTGGCCCCGTTTTGCAGCTCGGGAGGCGTGCCCACACCGATGTACCCACCCCAACGGCCGTCTTTAAGCGAGTAACAGTCGCGGTGCAGGCCGTTGGGCAGCGCGCCCGCCAGGAAAAACCTGCCGATCCTCTCGGCGATGTCCGTGAACCTGTTATCTCCGGTCTCATTTGCGGCGCGAGCAAAGACGGTGGCCCCCTCCAGTCCTTTCACCAGGAACGACCCGGCTGCGAACTCGTAGAAAGATTGAAAAAGCCCGTTTCCCCGTCCCATCTTGATAACAGTCACCGGATCGTCGTCGATCAGCAGGAACCGGAGATGGTTGAACTTGAGAGCGGCGATTTCAGACCAGTCGGCTGCGGCGCGGACGCCGCCGGACGCTACGAACTCGCCCAGGGCCAGGTCCGCCAGGCGCATGAATATCTCGCTGATATGCTCGCAGCGGCCGCAGGCGATATAGAAGGTGCGCGCGTATTCGAAGGGGACCTTCCTTATCTTGAGCAGCTTCTCTTTGCCCCTGCTCAAGCCGCCGATGATTATGCCTTTCTCCGTGTAGCTAAAGGGCTCTTCGCTGTAGGGCACCCTGACCTCGAAGGCGGGCCTGGAGTCCCGCAGGTACGTCTTGACGCTGGATGTCTCAGTATCCTTTTTGGCAGGCTGCGTGAACACGGCCTGCCAGTCCTTGCCGTCATGCAGGATGGAGCAGGAGGGCACGGGCATCCTGTCCTCCCTGAACGACCAGCCTGCTTCGATGCCGCCGCGTGGAAAGCGTCCCGTGCCCATGACGTTTTTATCGTACATAACCGAGGGAACCAGCCATTGGTTTAAACCCGCGGGCGGGCAATAGCCGAAGCCCAATTGCCAGCTTCCCGACCGATGAATCTTCCAGCGCCTTTCGACGCGCACCAGGCCTTCGGCGCAGGTCAGGCGATCCGTCAGCTCCGCGTGCTCATACGAAGCTTTGATAACGTTGCCCGGGCCGGACGCGACCTTCTGCGGCTGTACCCATTCGCCACCCCTTCTAAGGGGGAAATACAGCTTCCCCAGCTCATTCCCTGCGATGATGAGCGCGACCTCTTTTCCTTCCTGCCTCAGATCCAGGTCCATCGTGTACCTCCTCGAAAGATGCGCCGTGTAGGGGCGTGCCTTCAGGTGCACCCGTCCTTTTCGGGCGGGTTTGAAAACCCGCCCCTACAGGTTACCACTTCAGATCAAGTCATTGCGAGCCCGTAGGGCGCGGCAATCTCGTGTCCCCGCAATCACGTACAAGATTGCTTCGTCGCTGCGCTTCCCGCAATGATCCGAAAATAGCCCTTTATTTTTTATGTACATCACCGTATAATCATTTCAATGGAAGACGAGAATACGAAAATACGTCCCGAATTCGCCTGCTACAACCACCCCGACAAACAGGCCACGGGCGGGTGCTGGCGCTGCCAGCAGCCCGTCTGCGACGAGTGCAGCGAAACATTGCTGGGTAAGACCTACTGCAAGAAATGCGCCGAAGAGGTGAAGAATCTCTCATCGGAGCCTGAAAACTCAAGTATTCTCAAACGAGAGATCAATTCCCCGGCGCTGATGATGATCATCATTATCATCACGCTGGCCATAGCCGGCGTCGAGATTTTCGTCATGACCAGGTGACCAGCCCCAATCCCCACCGGCATCGTTAAGAATACAATAATCTGCTATACTTCTTGCCCATGGAAAACGTTGCGGGACTGAAACCCTTCTTCGAGCCCGATTCGATCGCCATCATAGGTCTTTCCAGGAAAACCGGCCCCGGGACATACAACGCGCTGGAGAACCTGCTCGGCTACGGCTACAGCGGACGCGTCTACCCCATCAATCCCAACGCCTCCGAGATCGCGGGTGTGAAAGCCTATGCCTCCATAAACGATGTGCCGGACCCGGTGGACCTGGCCGTGATATCCACACCCCGCGCGCATGTGCCGCAACATATCAGGGATTGCGCGGCGCGCGGCATCAAGTGCGTGAGCATACTGACGCAGGGCTTCAACGACGCCGGGGATGAGGAGGGCAACAGGCTGCTGGGCGAGATAAAGCAGATCGCCGCCACAACCGGATGCAGGGTGCTGGGCCCCAACAGCTTCGGCAGCGCCAATTACTTCCATAAATTCTGCTCGGCCTTCGCCAGTATATCCATGCAGGCCATACCTGTCGGCATGGTAACCCAGACGGGAGGCCTATTCGACGGAGTATCCGAGTTCAGGTTCGTGGGCAAAGGCATCGACGTGGGTAACACCTGCAACGTGGACTTTGCCGATTGCCTGGACTATTTCGAGCAGGACCCGCAGGTCAGGGTAATCGCCCTTCATATAGAGGGAATGCCCGACGCCAGACGTTTTATACAGACCGCGCGGCGCGTCTCTCGCAGCAAACCCATCGTAGCGCTGAAAACCGGCAGGAGCAGACAGGCCGTGAAAGCCGCCCAATCGCACACCGGCTCGCTGGCCGGCAGCAACGAGGTCTGGGAGGCGGCCTTCAAACAGGCGGGCATTATCAGCGTGTACAGCATGGAGGAGCTGATGGACATGACCCGCGCCCTCTATACGCTGCCTCCGCTGACCAATCCCAATATCTGCGTGGCCACCTTCAGCGGCGGCGCCGCTATCATGGCGCTGGACGCCATGCAGGGGACGGACCTCACCGCAGGCGAGCTGTCGCCGTCCTCGCGCGAGCAAATCACCGGTCATGCCCCGTCATGGCTCGGCGTGGGAAACCCGGTGGACTACTGGCCGATGGTGATGGGCTCCGGATCGCTGTATCAGGCGGTCGACGATATCATGGAGATACTGCTGACCGACCCTGCCTTCGGAGGCTGGATCTTCATACAGATCGTCCAGAATATGCAGCAAGGCGCTTTTACCAGGGATCTCCTCAAGAGGATGGTCGCAAGGCACCCGGATAAACCGCTGGTGGGCGTGCTGACCGGCCCCAGTGGATTCGAGGTGGCCAGAGAGATGCAGGAGAACGGCATCCTGGCTTTCCCCACGCCCGAGAGGGCGTCACGCGCGCTGGCCCGTCTCTACCGGTACTACCTGCGGCGCGGCGCCCTGTGACCGGCGCGGCGAGCACCTGATCACGATTACATCGCTCAGCATGGGGAAGACGCGCGACAGACCATCCAATGAACGGACGATGAAGCGGGTTAGCCCAACAGGCAGAGCGGCCAGCGTATCGCCCCAGCCCGGCGTGCAGCAGAGCATCGACACGCCCGTAACTTTCTCCACCTTCATATGGCGGCCGGACATCTCTATCAGAGTGCGGTAGTCGAATTTAAAAGTATGGTCGGGCGGCAGCTCCCAGGGCAGCCGCTTGTAAGGATTCCTGATCCCCAGCAGCTTCCTCAGGCCGAAGATCAGCTTGCCGATCTTGAATCCCAGGCTCTCGAAGTTGGCGATAGCGATGACAGCCTTGCCTCCCGGCTTGACGGCCATGGCTATCTCTTCCAGGGCCCGGTCAGGATCCGAGAAATGGTCCAGCGCGCCCTTGCAGAGCACCTTGTCGATGGAGCCGGGGACAACGGGTATGCTCTCCCCGATGCCCTGCAGCACCGCCGTGTTGTAACCGTCCATTTTGAGGGACTCCCGCGCGTGCGACAGCATGACGAACGAGGGCTCCACGCCGATCAGTTCCGCACCCGACCCTGACATGTTGACGATATCGATGGCGCGGCCGCAACCGATATCCAGAATACGCTCACCGGGATGGGGGTCGACCATCTCCAGGGTGGCGCTGCTCATGCGCCCGAAAAGGAACTCAACGTCCGGCCTCAGTTTGTCGGGCAGGACCTCGTTGTCGTCCCAGTTGAGATCAACCCTGTTCATTGGCGCGCGTAGAGGCAGAAAGAATTCATGGCTGTTAAAGTATATCAGATTAATACGCCGGCATGCCGGACTTACAGCGCTGCCGAAGCTGCAGGCGGTCAGCGCGGCAGGTTTTTAACCGCCTCTTCCAGCGCCGCGTGGCCGGTCATGGCTGATACCCGGTCAACGAACCCGGCCAGCGATGCGGACGCCTCACGCAGTTTTTTCATCTGCCCGTAGACCGGGCTGACTGAGCCGGGGTCGCGTCCATAGATACCGTGAAAAGCAAAATAGGCCTGGTTCAGCTTCCTGATATGGTAGCCATGGCTGTTGAAGAAGATCCTCTGCTGCTCCATGTATGTTTCAGCCTGATCGATCTTGCCGGCGGCCAGCAGTTCATCCGCCTGCCTCCGTGTCAGCCGCATCTCCGCAGCGAAATCGAAACCGTCAGCCGGCAGACTATTCTGATGCAGGGCCTTGCCTTCTTCGTAGCGCTGATAGACGGCGGCCCCGATCTCGTCGGCGATCATCCCGGCCAGCGTCTCGTTCATGGTTATCACTTCAGAATCCTGGCTGAAGCCCAGACTATCTAAGAGATAGAGGAAGCCCAGAGGCCTCAGGGCAAGGTACTGGTGCGCCCATTCTTCCACGGCTGCATTGACGATATTTTTCAGTGGCATGGAAGATGAAACGATGGCAGGGTAAGCGGCCCCGAGTCCTCCGATCTCAACAACCAGTGACGACAAGCCCAGGGTATCGATGTCTTTCTCTATTGCCCCGACCTGGCTGACCGACAGGCCGGGCCGCAGAAGCAGGCGATCTAAATACAAAATGCGGTCCCTGGGCGATACAACCAGTAACAGAGGGGGCGGCTGAAGCCTGGACCTGACCGGGGGCACGATTGTTATTCCCTGCTGCGCCAGTACCTGCTCTATGTCTTCGTCCAGCGTGGCAGACGATACGGGCAGGCCGGATGAGGAAGAGTCCTGCGCAGATGGAGCGAAGGAATTTTGCAGCTCCCAGGCCACCAGATTTAAGGCATACGGCTCAGAGGCGCGTCGTATCTCAGCGCCGGTATCCTGTCTATCCCCCGGCAAGCACCCGGCTGTGAGTATCAGCAGTACGAATAGTAAGTTCAGCGGACCTGTGCAAAGAAATCTGCGTCCGGACACCCGGACAAATCCCTTGTGCCCTGCCGGGCGCTCAATAAAGCCGCTATTTTTTTTCATCGAAACAATAAAATCCGGCTTTTATTGTGCACGAAAATCCCCGCCCGGCCAAATCGGCAGCGCTCTGCAACTAAGCATTTCCACCTAATTCTTTTTACCCATATATGCGCTTGTGCGCAAATTTAAATTAAGCGTCATGACGGATGTCCGTGCGCTTTACGCATGTTAAATTTATAGCGTAAGGAAAAAAGAAACGGAATAACAAAGGAGGACAAGACAATGGCTGAATTAATGGAAAAGGTCCAGAACACCGAAACGGCACAGGGAGTATCGAGGTTCAATTTCTGGGCTGACAAGCAGCCCTGCTGGGAGAAGTGCCATTGTCCCGAGATGATAAAGGCGGAGTGCCCGTCCACCATGTACCAGTTCCTCCCCTGCTGGGAGATCGAGGGCACCTACTGCAAGCTGGATGACCACGGGGCAACCGGCAAAGACACCAGCATCTGCGAGGTCTGCCGGGTGTACAAGAAGTACGGCAACGGCGAACCCATCAGGATCAAGCTCCACGGCAAGGGCATGGACACACAGCTCAAAGCCCTGGAAAAAATAGCCCGCTGAGCGGTCCATTTTAAAGGATCCCTTAAGGCCGGCCTTTAAAGGCCGGCCTTTCTTATTGTAAGTATCGTTTATAATCAAATGTGACTTTTATTACTTTCGCACGCTAAAAAATTGTTATAATTGGCTATCTGGCGCACGGAGGATGTATATGAAAGACGGGCAGAATGCCATTATAGAAGCGCTGAAATATGCGCTGCGTATGGAGCTGGACGGAAAAAAATTCTATACTCTGGCGGCGCGGGAGAGCGCCAACCGGGTGGGCAAGGATCTTTTCTCCTGGCTGGCCGAACAGGAGGGACTTCACTATAAGCGCTTCGAGGATATCTATGCAGCCGTGACAGCCGAACGAGGCTGGCCGGCTTCAAGCGTCAAGCCCCCTAAACCGGTCAAGCTGGGGACGCTCTTTTCGCGCCTGATCAAAGAGACGACTAAGCCTATGGGCACAAAGGCGGAGATAGACTCGGCCGATAGGGCTATGGATTTGGAAATAAAGTCCCGCGACTACTACAGGGAGAGGGCGGACAAGGCGTCTTCCGACGCCGAAAAGGAGTTTTTTACAACCGTTTCCGCCGAAGAGCAGGGGCACTACCTGGCGCTGGTCGATTACAAGGAATATATCAGCGATCCCGTCGGATGGTTTACGCGCACGGAACACCATCTACTCGATGGGGCATGATCCTATAATAGTATGGAGGTGAAATACATATAATGAACTCCAAAGCCCTGTATTCTCTGACCTACGGCCTTTTCGTCGTGTCATCCCTGAAGGGCGACAGGATCAACGGACAGATCGCCAACACGGTCATCCAGGTTTGCTCTGAACCTCAGGTCGTACAGGTAGTGATCAACCGCAGCAACCTCACGCACGAATATATATCCGCCAGCAAAGTCTTCACGGCGTCCATACTGTCCCGTGAAACGCCGCTCAGCTTTATCGGCGGCTTCGGATTCAAGAGCGGCCGCGATGTCGATAAATTCTCCGGCGTCGGATACAAAACCGGGCAGAGCGGCGCGCCCGTGGTAACGGATAATTCCCTGGCATATCTCGAGGCTAAGGTGATATCGCAGATGGACGTTCATACTCACACCATATTCGTGGGGCAACTTATCGACGCCGACGTCATTAAGGAAGGCGAGCCGCTGACCTATGCATACTACCAGCAGGTCAAACGGGGCACCACGCCCAAGACGGCGCCGAGCTATGTAGTAGATAAAAAGGAGGAAAAAGCGACAATGGACAAATATCAGTGCAGCGTTTGCGGGTATATCTACGACCCCGAGAAAGGCGACCCCGACGGCGGCATTAAGCCCGGTACCAGGTTCGAAGATATTCCCGACGATTGGACCTGCCCCGTTTGCGGCGCGGAAAAGAGCCAGTTTAAAAAGCTGTGAGAGGAGATTAACATGAAAAGGCTACAGATCAGGCCCGGTATCGATCCGGTGGGCGCCATAGACTGGGACAGGCGCCTGTTCGACTCACTCATACCGCTGCCGGACGGCACAAGCTATAACTCATACCTCGTCCGCGGCAGCGAAAAAACCGCGCTGGTGGACACGGTGGATCCAACTATGGACATGGTCCTCACGGACAACCTCGATGACCTCAAGGTGGAGCAGATAGATTATGTCATCTGCAACCATGCCGAGCAGGACCATGCCGGGAGCATCCCCATTATCCTGGACCTGTACCCGGAGGCCAAGGTTGTCTGCACACCCAAATGCAAGGGCATGCTGATCGACCTGCTGCGTCTCGACGAAGGCGCCATTATGACCGTCAACGACGGCGACACCCTGTCACTGGGCGACAGGACGTTCGAGTTTATCCATGCCCCCTGGGTGCACTGGCCGGAGACCATGGTCTCCTACCTGCGCGAGGAAAAAATCCTTTTCTCCTGTGACTTCTTCGGCTCCCACCTGGCGCAGTCCGCCCTCTACGTCCAGGACGAAGGCCAGGTATATGAGTCCGCCAAGAGATATTTCGGCGAGATCATGCTGCCGTTCAGGACCAACATCAAAAAGAACATGGAACGGCTCAAGGGCTACGCCATCGATGTCATTGCTCCCAGCCACGGACCGGTATACGACAGGCCCGAATTCATCCTCGAAGCTTACAGGAGATGGGTCTACGACGAACCCGCCAATATGGTGCTGCTGCCGTACGTCTCCATGCACGGCAGCACTAAAGACATGGTGGACCACATGGTGGGTGCGCTGGTGGAGCGGGGCGTCAACGTCAGGCAGTTCGACCTGACGGTGGCCGATCCCGGCAAAATAGCCATCGCCCTGGTGGACTCGGCAACGCTGGTGCTGGCGACCCCCACGGTGCTGGGCGGAGCGCACCCGCTGGCAGCCAATGTCGCCTTCCTGGCAAACGCGCTGCGTCCCAACCTGAAATTCGCCACTATTATCGGCTCCTTCGGCTGGGGCGGCCGCACCCTGGAACAGATCACCGGCATGCTGACCAACATAAAACCTGAAGTGCTACCGCCCGTTTATATCAAGGGCAGTCCGTCTGAGGCCGATTTCGCCGCCCTCGATGCGCTGGCGGAAACCATCGCTCAGAAACACCGGGAGAACGGCTATAAATAATCGTTGCGAGGAGTACCGGATATGACTTACTGGATGTGTGAAAAATGCAGCTTCGTGATCGAATCTCCCAAACCACCCGATCCCTGCCCGAGTTGCCGGATCAAATGCGCCTTCAATGATGTCACCTGCTATACTCCCGACTGCGGCGGCGCCGGCATGCTGGATTCCAGGCTGGTGGCCCAGCGCGTGATGAAGAAAGAGAAACCGGGAAAGGTCGTTCATTTCAGCGACCTGGCCAGGGGACGGACCTCGGAGGGCAAAGAGAAACATATCCCGAGCATCGAGCTGATCAGGGGACAGGGCAAAATGGGCAAGGACCTGGTCGAAATCACAGTAGGGAGAGAAGCTTCCCACCCCAATACCGTGGACCATTATATAGTCTGGATCCAGGCTTTCGGCGTTAAAAAGGACGGCCATATACTTGACCTGGGTAGAGAGGTATTCAAGCCTGAAAAAGGCAGGCCGGTGTATGCCTTTGAGATCGAGTCATCGGAGTTCAAACACCTTTTCTCCTTCAGCTACTGTACCCAGCACGGCGTCTGGGAGCAACACCTGGAGATGTAATGCCCGGGAAAGATAGCCCGGCAACGGAAAAAACCACCTTCAGCGTGAGCGGTATGTCCTGCGCATCCTGTGTCTCGCGCGTCGAGAAGTCCCTGCGGGACCTGCCGGGCGTGGTCTCAGTTAGCGTCAACCTGGCGTCCAACAGGGCGATCGTCGAGCACACCAGGGATGCCGACATCGCAGGTATGCTGCGCGCCGTGGCCGACGCCGGTTATGGAATAGAGGTAGTGACGGCGGAGGAGGGCAGGGAGGACGGGGCGTCGCAACGCGAAATTTCATTACTCAGGAACCAGTTCGTATTCTCACTGTGCGTGGCTGCCGTAGTCATGTTGCTGAGCATGACCGATATGCTCGACTACGCATGGAAGCCCTACCTGCTCTGGGCGCTGGCCACGCCCGTGCAGTTCTGGGCCGGCCTGCGTTTCTACAGGGGCGCCTGGGGCGCGCTCAAGCACGGGGCTGCGGACATGAACACGCTCATAGCTGTGGGCACATCGGCGGCATACCTGTACAGCGTGGCGGTGGCGCTCTTCCCGCATTTCTTTGCCGCGGCAGGTATCGGCCACGGCCTGTACTTCGACACCTCCTCCATGATCATAGCCCTGATACTGATGGGGCGTTTCCTGGAGTCCCGCGCCAAAGGCCAGACCTCCGAAGCCATTAAAAAACTGATCGGCCTGCGTCCCAACACGGCCATGGTCGTACGTGGCGAACAGGAGGTGGAGGTGCCGGTGGAGGAAGTGGTGGCGGGAGATATTTTACTGGTGAAACCGGGCCAGAAGGTGCCGGTGGACGGCATCGTCAGCGAAGGCTATTCGGCGGTGGACGAGTCCATGCTGACGGGGGAGAGCATGCCGGTCGAAAAAAAGGCGGGTGACAGTGTGACCGGCGCCACGCTCAACCTGACGGGCAGCTTCAGGTTCAGGGCGACCAGGGTGGGCAAGGACACTGTGCTGTCCCAGATCATCAGGCTGGTCGACGAGGCGCAGGGAAGCAAGGCGCCCATCCAAAGGCTGGCGGATATCATCGCCGGCTATTTTGTGCCCGCGGTCATCGCCATCGCAGTCGTCACCTTTCTTATCTGGCTGATAATCGGGCCACAGCCCTCTTTCGTCTACGCCCTGCTCAACTTCGTGGCCGTGCTGATTATCGCCTGCCCCTGTGCGCTGGGACTGGCGACGCCTACCGCCATCATAGTTGGAACGGGCAAGGGCGCCGAATACGGGATACTTATCAGGAACGGGGAGGCGCTGGAGCGCACTCACAGGATAACCACCGTGATGCTGGATAAAACCGGCACACTGACACTGGGCCGTCCCCGGCTGACAGACATAAACGCCGTCCCGCCGTTTTCGGAAGATGAGGCCCTGCGGCTGGCGGCGGCGGCGGAGCGCAACTCCGAGCATCCGCTGGCGCAGGCCGTTGTTAAATCCGCTCAGGAACGGGGCCTCGCCGTGCCCGGCCCGCTGACTTTCCAGGCCCTTCCCGGGCTGGGAATCAAGGCCGGCGCGGAAGGCCATACGATTACGATCGGCAACAAGACGCTGATGCAGGAGAACGGCATTGAGACCGGCGCGGTTGACAGGGTTGCCGAAACCCTGTGGAACCAGGGTAAAACCGTGCTCTTCCTGAGTGTCGATAACAGGATAGCGGCGGTGCTTGCTCTCTCCGACACGATCAAGCCGGAAGCCGCGGCGGCCGTTTCAGCTATGAAAAAAATGGGATTGCGCGTGATGATGCTGACAGGCGACAACGCACGAGCAGCCGAATACGTTGCAGCCCAGGTAGGAACAGACGGAGTGATCGCCGATGTGCTGCCTGAAAACAAGTCGTCCGAAGTGTTAAAATTGCAGCAGGAAGGCCGGGTGGTGGCGATGGTCGGAGACGGTATCAACGATGCTCCGGCGCTGGCCCAGGCCGATATAGGCATCGCCATGGGCACGGGTACGGACGTGGCAATGGAAACGGGGGACATCACGCTCATGAGAGGGGACCTCGGCGGTATAGTCACCGCTATCTCACTGAGCCGGCGAACTATGAGCACGATCAAGCAGAACCTCTTCTGGGCCTTCGCTTACAACGTAATCCTCATACCCGTAGCGGCCGGCATACTGTATCCCTTCTTCTCCGCGGGCAACGTTCCGCCGGGGCTCCAATTCATATTCGGCCGGTACGGTTTCCTCAATCCCATGCTGGCCGCGCTGGCCATGGCTGCCAGCTCGGTGACGGTGGTATCCAACTCACTGAGGTTAAGAGGATTCAAACCCGTGGAGCTTTCCCCGGCGAAATAATGACTTACGTCACATCTTGAGGCAATATAATTCTGGTAACATGCGACCAACGCAGGTTGATGCATGTAAGTAAATGGAGGTGGAATTGAAAAAATCCGAGATCGTCGAACTGCTTAACATGGACATCGAGGGGGAGCATGCCGCCATCATCCAGTACCTGGCGCATGCCTATGCCATGGGTGAAGGCGAACTTTCCTGCGAGATCGAAGCCATAGCGCGCGAGGAGATGCGCCATCTCGATTGGCTGGCTGAGACGGTGACCGAACTGGGAGGCACACCCAGCTTCACGCGGGGCAAGATGCGCCAGGGCGGCAAGACCGTGACCGCCTGGATGAAAAACGACGTGCTGGCCGAGGAGGACGCGATTAAGATGTACCGCGACCATATCGGCCTCATCAAGGACTCCAGGATCAAGAGGTTGCTGGAGCGTATCCTCTCAGACGAGATGTCACACCACGGCGACTTCGTGGGCTTCGCCAAAGAGGCGGCCGATGAGAAGATGAAGGACCTGCGCGGCATGCGCAACGACAAGGTCACCCGTGTGCTCGACTGGGGCATTGAGCACGAGTACACCGTGATCATCCAGTACCTGCTGCATTCTTACCTCGCGCCCAACGAGGAGATGCGCAATGAGATGCAGGACCAGGCCATCAACGAGATGCAGCACATGGGGTGGCTGGCGGAGAAAATGGTCAGCCGGGGCGGGCACCCCCACATGGAACACTCGAAAATCGACAGGTCCAAAACGGCTCCTAAGATGCTGGATGCCGATATCAAGATAGAGAAAGAGGTTGCAGCCAGGTACGACAAGGCTGCCAAAGAAATAGACGATAAAAAGCTTAAAAAGCTACTGACCAGGATCCGCGACCACGAGCTCTACCACGTCAAAGTATTCAATGACCTGAAAAAAACGGTTGAATAACAATAAGGAGGATCAATAATGGCATACGAGGCAAAGGATTACGCGAAACTGCTGGGGATGGAGGGATTCAGCGACGTTCTGCTGAACAACCATTTCACGCTCTACAAAGGTTATGTGGCCAACAGCAACAAGCTGTTCGACACGCTTGCCGGCATGCTCAAGGACGGCAAGGCCGCAACCCCCGAATATGCCGAACTTAAGAGAAGGCTGGGCTGGGAATTCAACGGCATGCGGCTGCACGAGTACTACTTCGAGAACCTGGGGGGCAAGGCCGCTCTCAACAGGGACGGGAAGCTGGGCAAGCTGCTGTCCGACGGCTTCGGCAGCTATGAGGCCTGGCTGCAGGACCTCAAGGGCACGGCGACCATGCGCGGGATCGGCTGGACCATACTCTATCAGGACGTAAGCGGCGGCAGGCTATTTAATCAGTGGATCAACGAGCATGACGTCGGCCACCCGGCAGGATGCCAGCCGCTGCTCGTGCTGGACGTTTTCGAACACGCCTTCATCACCGATTACGGCCTCAAGCGGGCCGATTATATCGAGGCCTTCCTCAAGAACATCGACTGGAAAGCCGTCGAGGCGCGCCTTCGCTGACCCGGGCACGGCTTAAGAAAAAATCGAATAAAGGCAGGTGGCATGATGTTTAACCTTCACGCTTTTCGCGCGGTTATCCCGGCGCTGATATTAATGCTGGCTCTGGGTCTGGCAGGATGCCAGGCGCCCGCCCAGCAACCTCGGTCAGCTTCCTCACCACCTGTTCCTGCGCCGGCTGTCAGCACCCAGCCCGCAGATCAACCGGCAGCCACGGGCAATGTCACCTGGGTTGCGGACGGCGTGATCACACCGGGGGAGTACCGGAGCAACAAGTCCTTCGACGCTTATGATCTCTGGTGGACCGCCGACGACCAGTATGTTTACGTGGGCATGAAGGCCAAGACGCCGGGCTGGGTCGCCGTGGGCTTCGACCCCGAATCCAAGATGCTACATGCCGATATCATCATGGGCTACGTTAAGGACGGAAACCTGTCAATTGCCGATCAGTACAGCACCGGCCAGTTCGGACCCCATCCTCCCGATACGCAGCAGGGCGGGACGGACGACATTCTGGCGTCGGGAGGCAAATCGGACGGCGGTTATATAACCGTGGAATTCAAGCGCAAGCTGGACACGGGCGATAAGTTCGACAAGCCGCTGCATAAAGGGACAAACAAGATCATCTGGGCTTACGGCAACGATCCGCAGTTCACCATCAAACATGTGGCGCGCGGACCGGCAGAGATCGACCTTTAAAAGGAGAGCGACTGTACAAATCATTGATATCGAGGTGCGCCGTGGATGCATTTTTTCACTCTCAGATAGCAAGGGACTTCATACTGGCTTTCGCCATATCCAACATCGTCCTGGGCCTGCTCGTCTTTTTCACCTGCCGCTGCCTGCCGGGATTCCAGTTCGCGCGCGGCCTGATGCAGAACAAGAATTATTTAAAGCTTTATAAATTCCATTGCTATCTGTGGCTGCTCTTCCTGGTATCGGTCATGGTCCACGCGGTGTTTGCCATCAACTTCATGCTGTAAAAGGGTAACTGCTATGAAACTAAAGCGCGTTTTTTCTCTGACCACCTGGAGCACTCTGATGCTGGCGCTTCTGGCAAGCTGCGCCGGCAATGCCGCATCCGACAACAGGGATTTGTCCGCCGTACAGATAAAGGACTACCAGGGGGAACGCCTGTCCGACCTCGGCGATTTCCACGAGAATTCGATCAAAGGCCCCCAGCATGTTGATATAGGCTCCTACCGGCTGCGGGTCACGGGCCTGGTCGAGAAACCGCTTACCTTCTCTTATGCCGAAGTGCTGGCCGGGCACAAGAGCTACAACAAGCTGATCACGCTGGACTGTGTGGAAGGCTGGTCGGTTAAAATCCTCTGGGAAGGGGTGCTGGTCAGCGACCTGGCCGGTCAGGCCGGCATACTGCCCGCGGCAAATACAGTCATCTTCCATGCGTATGACGGGTACACCACCTCTCTTCCTCTCAAGTACATACAGGACAATAACATCATGCTGGCCTATAAAATCAACGGGGTGGAGCTGCCGCCTCAACGCGGGTTCCCCTTCCAGCTGGTAGCCGAAGATAAATGGGGATATAAGTGGATAAAATGGGTGACCGAAATAGAGCTGTCGGACGATCCCGGCTACAAAGGATACTGGGAGCGGGCCGGCTACTCCAACGACGCCGACCTGGACAAACCTTTCTTTGATAGATGAGCCTGCATGAAAAGATCGGGGTTTAAGCGGTCTTCTTGCTGACGGTCAGCAAAAGGCCGTCGATCGTCTCAACTATGACCTCTTCCCCGACCTTAAGATCGCCCCCGGGGCAGGACGCTTTCCACAACTCCCCCTGCACCCTGACGAAGGCCTCCGGCAGGACAGTCTCCACCGTGCCCATGCTTCCCACGATGGCTTCGGCGCCTGTCACGCCCTCGTATAAGACCGTGGGATGTCCCACTCGGTACATAATATAGGAAAACACAGCGTAACCGGCGAGCAAGGCCGCCACCGCCCAGGGAGGCACACTCACCCCAAAGATCGGCAATATCCACAGCAGCAGGGCGGCAATGGCCAGCTCTTCGATAACTGTGCTGATGATGGAGTAGATGGTATGCCAGAGTCCCGATTTGCGCTTTCTCAACTGTTCCCCGGCTGCCTCACACTAATCATCGAATATCGCCACCACGCGTGCCCAGCCGGCGCTGCCGCCGGTCAGCCTGACCGGAAAGCAGGCCGCCTTAAAGCCCGTGGGCCGCGGCAGATTATTTAAATTGGCCAGTTTCTCGATGTGGCAATATTCCTTTTTTATGCCTGCCTTATGGGCGGTCCAGAGCAATCCCTTATCGTGCGTCCTGTCGAACTCCTCCTTGATAGCTGCAAAGGGACGGTCCCAGCCCCAGGTATCGATGCCCATCACGCGGCTGCCCTGCTCTATCAACCACAGTGTAGACTCCTCCGTCATGCCGCATCCCGCCGAAAAATATTCGGGCTTGCCCCAGAGTTTATCGGAGTCCGTCTGTATCATGACAATGTCCCACGGCTTGATGGTGTAGTTTATCTTCTTAAGGGCCTCCTTCAGATCTTGCACGGTAACGCCTGTTCCCTGCGGCTTGTGCCGCATATCCAGCACCACGCCGTCGTGGTAAAACCAGTCAAGCGGCATCTGGTCGATGGTCCTGGCCGCCCTGCCTTCGGAGAGGGGAGCGAAATGCCAGGGCGCATCGACATGCGTGCCTGCGTGCGCCCCCAGCGTTGCGGAATCATCGGCCCAGCCCAATCCGTCCACCATGTCCTCCTTTTTCCCTCCCAGGAACATCTCGATGATGGGCAGGCTCAGCTCATGCTTCTTGTGCTCAACCTTGACGGGAAGGGGCTCGCTGGGGCTGTCCTCGGTAGGAACGCTTAAATCGTAAATCCGGGTCATCTCACCTCTCCTTCTACGTTATCAGGCCACGAAATATAAAACACTTAAGGCAATGGTAAATTGAGCGGCATAATACAGGATGTGATTAGTCGCGATAAACGCCCTGGAATCCTTGTTATCGTAGTAGGTCATAACCAGGACAAGGTCTGAAAGCATGAACAAGATCGCCCCTGCAGCCAATAAAAGCGTGCAGGCAGTGTAACCCTGAGTAATCGCCGCATAGCAAGCCTGTGTCATCATATAGGACAGTACAAATGAATACGCATAGGTGTCAATTGTATGTTCAGCGAAATTGAACTTGAGTATAAACTTGCTGATGCAGGCTATTATGATTGCCAGAGCCAGTGCAATAACCAGAGGTATCCAGCTGAAACCGAAATAAATGATCAGCGCTGCCAGGTAAAACAGATGCCCTGCGAAAAAAGCCACCATCCCACCGTGCTGATAAAGCGATGACGATTCTTTGTACATTATCTTGAGGTCCAGAAGTATGTCCCCTATGAGGCCGCATACAAGCCCCATCGTAATGAGCATGGCGAATGTAGCCACGCCCTGACCTGGATTTAGCATAAAGGATGCAAAGGCCACCAGTATAAAGAGGAAGCTGGCGATTGTCTTATATAGCAGAGCCTTCACGCTGCCTTTGCGGTCTCTGTAGATGAGAAACATGGTTAACGCAATTGCGCCTAAAAATACGATCACGTAAGGATAATAATTCATGACTTGTAATCTCCTTATTTCCGTTAAGCGATTCGCGATATATCCGGATTGAAATTTTAATCTTAATATAACAGTTTAATGTGCATGCATCCAGTTGTTGATATGCCGGGATAGGCAGGCGCAACCGCGGTCATCGATTACCCTGACGTCCGCTGACGTCCGACATATATTTAGTCTTGGCTTAATGCTATAATTTCCACAATTAGACGGCTACGGATGTTGTTCGATGACGGAAGTTGAACTCGTTAAGAAAAAGGTTGCCGGGCTCAGGGATCAAATCAATTATCACAACCACCGCTACCACGTCCTCGACGATCCCGAGATCAGCGACGCCGAATACGACGACCTCATGCTTGAGCTTAAAAAGCTGGAGCAGGACCACCCGGAACTGGTCACGCCCGACTCGCCGACGCAGCGTGTCGGGGCGCAGCCGGTGGCCGCCTTCGGGATCGTGATGCACCCCCGTCCGCTGCTCAGCCTGGCCAACGCATTTTCGGATGAAGACCTGGACGCCTGGTATAAACGGCTGACCGGGCTGGTGCCGGGCCAGAATATCGATTTCGTTTGCGAGCTCAAGATCGACGGCCTTGCCGTGGCCCTGACCTATGAGGACCGTGTTTTCACAGTCGGGGCGACGCGCGGCAACGGCTACCAGGGAGAAAACATCACGCAAAACCTGAGGACCATCAGGAGCATTCCCCTCTCGGTCGACCCGCAGGCGCCGGGTCGTTTCGAGGTCAGGGGGGAAGCTTACCTGCCTAAAAAAGGCCTGAAAAAAATCAACGAGGAGAGGGCGATCGAGAATCAGCCCCTCTTTGCCAACCCCCGCAATGCGGCGGCCGGCTCGGTCAGGCAGCTAGACCCCCGCATTACCGCCGGGCGCCCGCTCGATATTTTTATTTATGCGCTCGGCTGGGCCGAGGGCAGGGACATGCCGGGTACGCACTGGGAGACAATGCAATACCTCAAGGCGCTCGGCTTCAAGATCAACAGCAATATAGCCCGCTGCAAAGATTTGGACGAGGTCAAGGCCTATTGCCGCGGCTGGGTAGACCGGAGGGAAGGACTGCCCTACGACGTGGACGGCGTGGTGATCAAGGTGAATTCTATCGCCCTGCAGGAGGAGCTGGGCTCCGTCGGCCACGATCCCCGCTGGGCGATCGCATTTAAATATCCGGCCGTCCAGGGCACCACACGGCTGATCGACATAAAAATCAACGTGGGAAGGACCGGCAGCCTCAATCCATACGCCATCCTGGAGCCTGTCAGTATAGGCGGCGTCACCATCAAGCAGGCCACGCTTCACAACGAGGAGGACATCCACCGCAAGGACCTGCGCATCGGCGACTGGGTGCTGGTGCAGAGGGCGGGCGAGGTGATACCGGAGATCGTCGAACCCATAATCTCGCGCCGCACGGGAGATGAAAAAGTATTTCACATGCCGCCGGCCTGCCCGGTCTGCGGCGCGGAGGTGATAAAGCCCGAGGGCGAAGCGATGCACCGCTGTACCAACACGGCCTGCCCGGCGCAGGCGCTGGAGGCGATAAAGCATTTCGCCGGCAAAGGCGCCATGGACATCGACGGAATGGGCGAAAAGCTGTGCACCGCGCTTTTCGAACAGGGCCTGGTCAAAGACTCGGGCGACCTGTATTACCTGACAAAGGAACAACTCACGGGCTTGGAACGGATGGGCGAGAAGAGCGCCGCCAGGGTGCTGGCTTCCCTCGAGGCCAGCAAACAGCGCCCGCTGGCGCAGCTCTATTTCGCACTGGGCATACCCAACGTGGGGGAGGAGACGGCCGCCATACTGGCCAGGCAGTACACCCATATAAATAGTCTATTGAGTGCCGGGGCGGAGGAGCTGATGAACATACCGTCCATCGGACCCAAGATCTCCGACGGCATACTGGCCTTCTTTCGCCAGCCTCAGAACGTCCGCATCATCGAGAAGCTGCGCAAAGCCGGTGTAGTAATGGAGTCGGCGGAGGCGCCGGCCGGGGACCTGCCGCTGTCGGGTATGGAGTTCGTCATCACGGGCAGGATGGAGACATCAGGCAGGCAGGAGATCGAGGCGCGCATCAGGTCGCTGGGCGGCAAAGCCGCATCCGATGTAACCAGGAGGACGAATTACGTGGTGGCGGGAAGCGATCCCGGGTCCAAACTGGCGCGCGCCCAGTCACTGGGCATAAAGATATTGAGCGAGAAGGAATTGCTGGACCTGCTCAACAGCCGCGACGGCGGCAATAAATCTCAGCAGGCAAGCCTGTTATGAAGATTATTATGGGGCTGGGCAATCCCGGCAGGCAATACCAGCATAACCGGCACAACGTAGGCTTCCACTGCATCGACCGGCTGGCTGAGACGCATTCCATCAAATTTAGAAACAAGCTGTGCCAGTCTCAAACCGGGACGGGGCAGATAGCAGGAGAGGAGGTTGTGCTGGCAAAACCGGCAACCTTCGTGAACCTGAGCGGTAACGCCGCAGCCTGCCTGCTCAAACGTTTCGACTGCACCCCCCAGGACCTGATCGTGATACACGACGACCTCGATCTGTCGTCCGGACGCATCCGCGTCAGGCTGGGCGGCAGGTCGGGCGGCCACCGAGGGATTAAATCGATAATCCAGGCCATCGGCAGCCAGGATTTCAACCGGGTGCGCATCGGCATCTCCAGGCCTTTCTCGGAACGCGCAGGGGATGATTACGAAAACGAGATCGTGGACTATGTGCTGGGCAATTTCAGCCGCGCAGAGGACGAACTCATACAGCCGGCGCTCGACCTGGCCTGCGACGCGGCCGCAACCATATTGACGGAAGGCATCGCCGCAGCCATGAACACGTTCAACCGGCGCAGGGCTGGTCTTTAACCTTCTGTAACATCAATTAATCCATGTTTGACAACGGGCATGGGGTAGTCTAATATCATTATTGGAGTGGGTAATTCCTGCTTGGTGTGCTAATTGCATAAATTGTATGTATTACAATCGCCAGGTAGGCGCCACACAAAAAGCCGCGCAAGCGGTTTTTTTGTTGTTAGAAATAGTAACGTTTAAGTACCTTGATTTTGCCGCTGACCACCCTATAGAAACTATCATCCTTCTGCTCAAACTTCCTAGAAAGTGCCCAGGCAACAAAATCAACCGCACTGATACCAGCAATAACGTTTGAATCGCCATGCTCGATCCGAAATGGGAAATTGTGCCCTTTAGCAATTAAAGCTTCCGTATAAAGGTAATCATCAAAGTGCTTCATCTTATGGGTTTGTTTGCTTGTCCGATCTATGTATAAACTGGACTCACCATATTTTATGATTCGTTCTACCAGAACATTCTTCGAATAATAGTTATACAGGACCCCATAGGGCAGTGTTTTTAAGCCGGCATTTATTTTGGCCTTATTTACCACGATCGCATCGATTTCTATTGATAAAGTGACCATTTTTTGCAGGAATTCAAGTATTGGGATATCCGGTGAATTCTTATATTTGTAGGTGGATGGGATATCGCTATTATGTTTAGCCATATGCAAATGGGTAGCCTTTATCTCAATGGTATTAGGCCAACCCAATTTGATTAAACGTCCTTTAAATTTACGAACGACATTGCCAAGGTGCTTACTATTCTCGGGACATAAGAGGGTAATGATGAAATATTTGCTGCTTCCACGCTTGAAACCTAGATCGCCAGACTCATCCTGGAAAATGTTCATCGTGCGGTATTATACTTCAAATGTAAGCGTATATGACAGATAGAAGTCAAGCCATAACCCAGGGGAAAGTCAGTACAAGCTATGAATTGTCTCTCCATCCCCAGCCGTTCAATTTATATTGCCCGCATTTTCAGCCGGATGATATAATGACACGGCTTTGAATAGCGGCATCAAAATTCCCCGTACATAAAAGGCAGGTAGCAATGGTATGAAAATAAAGAATATCAGCGCACGCGAAATAATCGATTCCAGAGGCAATCCCACAATCGAGGTGGAAATAGTCCTCGATAATGGGATAACAGGCAAAGCTTCCGTGCCTTCGGGGGCCAGCACCGGCAAATACGAGGCGCTGGAGCTGCGCGACGGAGATAAAAAGCGCTACGGCGGATTGGGCGTCCTGAAAGCTGTGGAGCATGTGAACACCACCATCCGCAAGGCGGTCATCGGACAGGATGCTTCGAAACAGGACAAGCTGGACGGGCTGTTAATCGACATGGACGGCACAACGGACAAGTCCAGGCTGGGGGCCAATGCCATACTGGGCGTGTCGCTGGCGGCGGCGCACGCGTCGGCCAACTGCGCCGGCCTGCCGCTCTATAAATACATCGGCGGTGAAAAGGCCGTCACCCTTCCCGTCCCCATGATGAATATACTCAACGGGGGCAAGCATGCTGAAAACTCCACAGACCTGCAGGAATTCATGGTGATGCCGACGGGCGCCGCCAGCTTCTCAGCAGCCCTGCAAATGGGCTGCGAGGTCTACCAGGCCCTTAAGAAAACGCTCAGGAAGAAGAATTACAATACCAATGTCGGCGACGAGGGCGGCTTCGCCCCTTCCCTTTCCTCCAATAAAGAGGCTGTTGAGCTGATCCTGGAGGCAATTGAGCTGGCGGGTTACAGGCCGGGCACCGACTGCCATATAGCCCTGGACCCCGCGGCCAGCAGCTTTTATAAGGACGGCCGCTATCTACTGGCGCGCGAAAGCAGATCGCTGAGCGGTGCTGAAATGGTTGATTTCTATGCTGACTGGGCCTCGAAATACCCTATTATCAGCATCGAGGACGGGCTGGATGAGGACGACTGGGACGGCTGGGTTTTGCTCACCCGCAAGCTGGGCAAACAGGTCCAGCTGGTAGGCGACGACATCTACGTCACCAATGTCACCAGGATTCAGAAAGGCATCGCTATGAAGGCATCAAACTCGGTTCTGATCAAGGTCAACCAGATAGGCACGCTCACCGAGACGCTGGCCGCCATCGATATGGCCCGCAAGGCCGGCTGGACGGCGGTCATCAGCCACCGTTCCGGTGAAACCGAGGACACTACCATAGCGGACCTGGCGGTGGCGACGAATTCCGGGCAGATCAAGACCGGCGCGCCCTGCCGCAGCGAGAGGGTGGCCAAATATAACAGGCTGCTCAAGATCGAAGCCGAACTGGGAAAGAAGGCCAGCTACCCGGGCCGGGGCGCCCTGCTTATTTAGGAGGATGATATTTCATGGAGCTGTTCAAAGGCATCAACCAGATCAAACTGCCACTTCTCAAGGTCGGACAGGAGAACGTCAACGTTTATATCGTCGAAGGCAACGAAGGCAACCTGTTGATCGATACGGGCTGGAACACGACCGAGGCCTTCAACACGCTGGCCCAGGAGATGAAGAACAGCGGCTTCGCCATGAAGGACATCACCGATATCGTGGTTACGCACGTCCACCCCGACCACATGGGGTTAGCCGGCAAGATTGCTGAGTTAACGGGCGCCAGTATAGCGGTACCCGAAATTGAGAATAACCTGCTCGATTCCTATTATGCTCATCCCGAAACCTTTATAAGCGAACTAATAGTCTTTTTTATGTCCAACGGCGTGCCGGACTGGGAGCTCAAGATGCTCTCGGAGGCATCGTTCAACATACGCAGCTATGTCTCACCCTTCAAGGCCACGAAGCTGCTGAAGGGCGGTGATGTGATATCCATGGCGCCGTACGAATTCCAGGTCATAGCCACTCCAGGGCACTCCCCCGGCCACATATGCTTATACGAGCCGGATAAAAAGTACTTTTTCAGCGGCGACCACATCCTGCCCGAGGTAGTCCCCAACATAAGTTACCACCCCAGATCAAGCGAAAATCCGCTGGGGGATTATGTAAAGTCTTTGAATGCGCTGGCGGAGTTGGAGGTACGTTTTGTCTTCCCCGGCCACGGCTCGGTGTTCAGCGGGCTCGGCCCCATGATCGATGATATTATGCGCTTTCACCGCGACAGGATGGCCAGAATCCAGAGGACTATGGGTGTGGAGACAAAAACCGCTTTCGATGTGGCAAAGTCCATACCGTGGGTTGTCAACGGCGAGGAAACGGCCTACGATAAGTTAGAGCCCCTGGACCGGAGGCTGGCGGTGTTGGAGACGCTGGCGCACCTGCAGTATTTATTGGCAGAGCACAAAGGCAAGAAAATGGTGGAAGGGGAAAAGACCATATATTGGTCGGGGGAATAGCGTATGGATAAGCTTCTACGCAGGATTCAGTCGCTCAACCTGGAATACACCGACTCACCGCAGCCCGGCCTGCTTGTTGCCATGCCCAACCCGTATGCGGGACGGGACTACCAGATAGAGGTTGTTTCGCCCGAGTTCACCGCGCTGTGTCCCATCAATACAGGACAGCCCGATTTCGCTACCATCACAATCAAGTATGTGCCTGATAAATCTATCATCGAGTTCAAATCGCTGAAACTGTACCTGACCAGCTATCGCACCGTCAGGACCTTCTACGAGGAATCCACCAACCGCATCCTGGAGGACCTGGTCAAGGCGCTCAAACCTAAAAGCATGGAGATCGTCAGCGAATGGAATATCCGCGGCGGCATGTCGACCAGAATCACCGCCGCCTACAATAAGAGTAAAGCAAGAAAAGGAGGTTGACCAATGGCATATAAAATAGGCATCAACGGATTCGGGCGCATAGGCCGGCTCGTCTTCCGGGCAATCAATACACATTATGGCGACAAACTTGAGATTGCCGCCATCAATGACCTCACGGATGCAAAGACCAATGCCCACCTGCTTAAATACGACAGCTCTTACGGGATCTACCCGGGCAAGGTGGAAGCAGCCGCCGATGCAATAATTGTGGACGGTGAGAAGACAAAGGTCATCGCAGAACGCGACCCCGCTAAAATACCGTGGAAAGACCTCGGTATCGAGATCGTACTGGAATCAACCGGGCTGTTTACTGATGCTACCAAAGCTGCTGCGCATCTTCAGGGTGGCGCAAAGAAGGTAATTATCTCAGCTCCCGCAAGCAACGAAGATATAACCATTGTCCTCGGCGTCAACGAAGATAAGTACGATGCTAAAAAACACAACATAATTTCCAACGCGTCCTGCACTACAAATTGCATCGCCCCGGTGGTAAAAGTCCTGAATGACAACTTTGGGATTGCCAGGGGCTTATTAACAACTGTACACGCTTATACAAATGACCAGAGATTACTTGATATGTATCATAAAGATTTACGCAGGGCCAGGTCAGCCGCCTTGAATATAATCCCGACCACAACAGGCGCGGCCAAGGCCGTGGCGCTGGTTATTCCCGAGATCAAAGGCAAACTGCACGGCATAGCGCTGAGAGTCCCGGTGCCCACGGTATCGCTCTGTGACCTGGTATGTGACCTGAATAAGGACGTCACAGTTGAGCAAATAAATAGCGCCTTTAAAGAGGCTGCCGCAGGCAAGCTCAAGGGAATTCTCGAATATTGCCAGGAGCCGCTGGTGAGCACGGACTTCAAAGGCAACCAGAACAGCTCGATTTTCGATTCACTGCAAACCCTGGTGCTGGGAGGCAGCATGGTAAAGGTGATCGCGTGGTATGACAACGAGTGGGGCTATAGCTGCCGTATGGCGGACCTGGCCCTCGTGCTCTTCTCCAAAGGCCTGTAAAAAGCCTGCTCCAGATAGAGATTAAGAAGATGCCGGAACAAAGCGTTCAGGGAAAGGAGGCCTGCGCATCACCGACGGCCGGCGCCGCCGACGCCTACGAAAAGCACTGGTTCTGCGTCTCCCTGTCCACCGACGGCAGGGTCACCATGCAGGACGCCGACTCACCTGAATGCTTCCTTCAAAGCCTGAGGACTTCGCTGCTGGCCTGGGTGGACTACCGCACCGCCGACTATGAAAGAGATGTGCGCAACGGCGCAGTGGCGCTGGGGTTCTCATCACAGCTGGTCGACGCGCTGGTCGGCAACCAGCGCCTGCTGTATGAGGATTATTCCAGCGAGATGGGGATCAAGCTGCCGTCGATACAAATACGCATCAACGCAGAGATCAACGTACAGAACTATCCCACCCTGCTACTGCTGCGCAGGAATTTCATCCTGACCGTGCACCCCATACTGGTCGACCGCCGCTTCATACGCCTGCGCAGATACTCCGAGACCGTCTTCAAGAAGGTGCCGCTCGATATCTGCGGCGAGGACAAGCTGACCACGCTTTTGATTCGCATCATCGACCAGAACAACGACCGCAATTTCGAGCACCTCAGGCAGATAGAGGGGCGCGGGGACGATCTCAATAAGATACTGATGGACCCGCAGACCCCGCGCCAGCTGCTGGGCCCGCAGATATACAACATGAAGCATTCCCTCATTACCTACCTGGACGCGCTATGGGAGACGGTGGACGTGCTGCACGACCTGCGCTACGGGGACGCCGATCTGCTGACCAACGACACCTTGCTGCTCAACAGGATGGGTTACCTGGCGGACGACGTCAGCCGGCAGATCGGGCTGGCGGAGCACATGTCGGACGTGCTGGCCTCGGGCCTGGAGGTACTGCAATCCATCTACAACAACCAGCTGCAGGCCATGAACAACAGGATGGCGCTGTTGATGACTTACCTGACCGTGCTGGGCACGGCGGTGCTGGTGCCGAACACACTGGCCACCATATTCGGTAACTCCGCCTTTGCCATGGGGCCCCAGGATATCGGCTGGTACGTCACCATGCTGGTCGTTTCCACCGTGCTGGCAACCCTGCTGGCCTTCATCTGGGTAAAAAAGTCAGGTTTTCTACCCAAGAAAATGGATTAAATGCGCGGGGCGCCGGCCAGGCCTGTCAGCCGTTCGCTTACTTCCCACAATTTCGCGGCTGTTTCCCTGTTGTAGCTCAGGGTCGATGATTTCGACTCCGTTCCCTTTACGTTCACCCGGGTAATCTTAAGATGCTGTTTGGTCTCAAAATAGCGCCCGGTCAACCCCTCGACGCCGGAAGAGCATGCCAGATGCAGCGGCAGCACGGCGCCCTGCTCCGGCCCTTTCATTAAAGCGTGGAAAAAGGAGTCGATCGTCCTGCTTGAATGCGACCATATGGCGGAGCTGCAGGCCCCCGGGCAAACGCAGTTAACCGTTACGCCGCTCCCTTCCAGCCTTCTAACCAGCTCGTAGGTGAAAAGGACCACGGCCAGCTTCGACCTGGCATAGGCCGAATCACGCCCGAAGGATTTCTCCCCCTGCAGATTGTCGAAATCAAGCTTTGCCATGCGGTGGAGCGATGTGGTCATATTGACTATCTTGGAGGGCGCCCCCGCTCTGAGAGCGCCGAGCAGCAGGTTGGTCAGCAGGAAGTATGACAGGTAGTCGACGGCAAAGGTCATCTCGATGCCGTCCTCGGTCAGCACCCGCTTTCCCATTATGACCCCGGCGTTGTTGACCAGCAGGTGAAGTACGCCGTGTTTCTGTAGAAAATCCGCCGCAAGTGCTTTTATCTGTTTTTGAACGGACAGGTCCGCTATCAACAGGTGGACGTCGCTGTTTCCCGATCGCTGCCGGATGTATTCCTGCGCCGCGCGTCCCCTGCCGGGATCCCTGCAGACCAAAAATAAGGTGGCATCCCTGCGTGCCAGCCCCAGCGCAATCTCCCGGCCTATGCCCGAGCTGGCGCCGGTGACCATGCAGTACCTGTTTTTCAGACTCTTGTCCGCCGGTTGTCCGTGGTTTGTCATGTCTGTGTCCTCCCTCCCATACCCTGGCTCGATCATTAAACGGTTACGACCTTCTCCAGCCGCTGTATGACTTCATCGATGTGAACGCCGGATTGGTTGACCATGACAATGGCGTTATTGGGACACGTTTCCACGCAGTTGCCGCAGCCGAGGCAGCCGTCGCCTATCACGGACCTCTGACCCTCCTGCCTGATGTTCTTAATGAAACATGCGTCGACGCAGGCGCCGCAGCCCAGGCAATCTTCCGTGACATGGACGCTGATGCCGGGCATGCGCGAAATCTTGGACCTTATGCGAGGGTCGATATTGGGTGTAAAGCGCCACAGGCAACAGCAGGGACAGCAGTTGCAGATAGTCAGCAACTGGTCTCCGGACTTCAGGCCAAGCCAGACCGTGTCCAGCCTGTTCTTGCCCACCAGGTGAAAAAGTCCGGCCTCACGGCATTTCCTGGCGTGCTCGTGGGCCTCTTCCTTTGAAACCAGCCTGCCCAATTTAGGATTTATGTCAAGCACCGCTTTGCCCAGGAAAAGGCAGCCCAGCGTTTGGGGATAATCACGGCATTTCGAGCTCTCGCGGCAGATGCAGAAATTCATAATCCAACGAAATTCCGCCCGATCGATAAAATGGTGGACTATCTGAGAAGGGAGCACCGTCTGAGGGGGCTGCTCAAGCTCCCTGCCTATGCTGATGACCCTTTCCCTGGGCAGGTAGACGATGTCATCTCCCTCGAAAAGCCAGCGGTCCAGCAGTGACCCCAGCACGGGTACCTTCGTCAGACTGGCCAGGGCGAAACGCTGGGAAAAACCCTTCTCTATCAACCTTACAAACCACATCGGTCTCGACATGAGCAGCGCACCCTCTCTTTTTAAAAATCAGGCCGGCCGCCGCGCGGACGCTTAAGCCTGGCTATATTGTAAAGACACCCGGCCAATCATTCAATTATATCTGTAAAACAGTTTATTCCGGGATAAATAAACTTTCTATAAAATCCTACGTTTAATATAATAGACGCCAGGTAAATAGAGGTAGCCTGGTGTTAATTGAAGAACAGTTAGTACAGAGGGCCGTAAATGGAGACAGAGACGCATTTACGCAAATATATGATCTGCACTTCAATAAGATCTACAGATATATATATGTCAAAGTGCACAGCCAGGCCGAGGCCGAGGATCTGGCTCAAGATGTTTTTATTAAAGCTTACGAGGGTATCAAGAACTACAAGTGGAGGGACCTGCCCTTCACCGCATGGTTGTTTAGAATCGCACATAACAGGGTCATCGACCATATTAGAAAAGTATCCAAGGAGAAAAAGGCCAGCCTTGACGAAGCCGGCGGAATCAGTTCAGGCGACCCTGTGCATATGACGGAACTAAATATGGAGATATATCAGTTGAAGGATGCGCTGCAGCATTTGCCTGACGCGCAGCGCGAGGTCGCGACCATGCGCTTTATCTCCGAATTATCCATCTCGGAGGTCTCCCTGGCGCTGGGCAAAAGCGAGGGCACGGTTAAGGCGTTGCAGTTCAACGCCATAGCGTCTCTGAGAAAACTGCTCTACGGTAAGATAAATGGCTATTAGGATCGAAGAAGCTTTTAACGACTGTTTTGAACGGCTCACCTTCGGGGAGAGCCTGGATAGCTGTCTGCGGAGTTATCCTGAGCACGCCGCCGAGCTGGATATCATGCTCAGGACGGTTTATGACGTCAAGCGCAGGGCTTATCCCATACAGCCCAGGCCGGAGTTTAAATACTGGGCCCGCGTCAGGTTGCAGGGCGTACAGGATTACATGAGCAGGCATGTTGCGCCGGAGAAAGTCAGCCCGTTCAATTTCCGCAGGAACCTGGCTATCTCGGTGGCCGCTTTGGTTGTCCTGGTGATCGCTTCCAGCGGCACTGCCGCAGCTTCAAATGATGCGCTGCCGGATCAGCCCCTCTACGGCGTTAAGATGGTGGTTGAACAGGCCCAGCTGTCTCTGGCTACTTCAGACATCGACAAGGCGCAGATATATGCCCAGCTGGCTGATAAGAGGGCACATGAGATAGAGGCCCTGGCAAGGCAGGGTAAAGCCGATTATTTAGTCAGCACCTCGGCCAAAATGGACTACCAGCTTGAACAGGCCGAGAATTACATCAGCAAGTTCCAGGCGGCAAATACCGTCAGTCCTGCGGCAACAATGGAAGCTACTACCGTCGAGACCTCGACCGACGAAACAACCGATCAGCCCACCCGGACTGCGCCTGCCACCGACAAACCGGAGGTCCCGCCGGCTGGAACATCGACCACCGACACATCCGATCGGCCGGTCTGGACGACACCGGCTCCCGCCACCACCCTGGTTAAGCCTCCCTATACCGACAACAAGTCACGCAACGAGAAACCGACTGTAAAACAGCCTCTGCCGGCAACGCGTGCAACCGCAAATGTCATTAAGGCCAAAACTGCTTTGAACACAAGCACAGCCAAGAGCCTGGCCACGCTGCAGGACGCACTGGATAAAGCGCCTGAATCAGCCAAACCGGCTATAATCAAGGCCATCGAACGTGTTAAAAAGGCCAACGAGTGGTCACAGCAAAATTTCAATAGTGACCAGGATAATAAACCCGAAATAATCATACCCAGGCCGAAGTATATCCCGCCCACAACCAACAGGCTGAACAGTCCCACTACGAACACGGTCAAGCCAACAGTCATACTGCCGAATACGCAGAAACTGGTGCCCTCTACTTCGGTGATATCCGGGACCTCGGAACAATAACTCCACAAGGCTATTATTCAAATAAAGCCGATATCAGTGATATTATAGAATTCAGGCGTTGTAATGCGCCGCTGGGAGGATAAAATGAACCGAATAGTAAAATATGCCCTGCTGCTGGCCCTGGTTGCCGCGCTGGTGATCCCGGCTGCCTGTGCTCAGAAAAGCGTGAGCGAGGAAGGTACCAAATGGTCCGGGATGTCGACCCCACAGGCGCCGGCTGCGTCGCCCGCGCCGTCCTTTCTCGGGAACTCCAGGTCAACAGAAACTGCCTCATATGATTATAGTGGCGAGTCCGGGGGCGGCATAGACGATGCCGCCATAGACCGAAAAATAGTCAGAACAGGCTCCATGACCATGGAGGTAGCGGACATCGGCAAATCGCAGGCTGATATCGCCGGTATCGCCGTCCAGTACGATGGCTACGTGGTCTCCTCAAACCTGAATGCGGACAAAGAGAACCCCCGCGGATTCATCTCGTTCAGGGTCCCCGCCGGCAAATTCAACGATGCTCTGGCCAGGCTGCGGGAGCTGGCGGTCAAGGTGAATTATGAAAACACCAACAGCCAGGACGTGACCGAGCAATACACGGACTTAAAGGCCCAGCTCAGCAACTACGAAGCTACCGAGGCCCAGTACCTCGAACTGCTCAAGAAGGCTGACAACGTTAAAGACATGCTGGAAGTGCAGCGGGAGCTTTCCAACGTCAGGGGCAATATCGAGAGGATCAAGGGCCGCATGCAGTACCTGGAAAGGACATCCGATACATCACTGATCGAGGTCACCCTGACCAAGTCCGTGCCCATCGGCGAAAGCACCTGGGACATCTCCGGTGTTTTTAAAGGCGCAGTGGACGGATTAATCGCCTTCGGGAAAGTGCTGCTCAGCATATTGATCTGGCTTCTGGTATTCTCACCGGTCTGGATCATCGTGCTGGTAGTAATATTTGTCATACGTCGCCGTAACAAGGCCAAAGGCGGCGCGGCACCGTCCAAGTAAATTATTTCAGGATGCTATAATAAAGGGCAGCGCTCAAAAGGCTGCCCTTTATTTATTCACATGGACTTCTCGGTATACCAATGTCGATGACAATGAAACCGATACAATGGTCGGGCGGCAAGCTCAGATTGCTTGACCAGACCGCGCTGCCGCAGCAGGAGATATATCTGGAGATCTCCGACTACAGGGAGGTTATTCACGCTATAAAGACGTTACAGGTGCGCGGCGCCCCGGCCATCGGCATCGCCGCGGGCTACGGTATAGCGCTGGGGGCGCAGTCGATCAAGGCGTCATCGATAAAAGCATTTAACAACGAACTCGATCGCCTACTGGAGGATTTCGCAGCTTCCAGACCCACGGCGGTCAACCTCTTCTGGACCATTAACAGGATGAGACAGGCGATTTCCATGACAGGCTCTTCAGGGCCGGCCAGGGATGCGCTGCTCAGGACGGCCCGTCTCATCCACAGACAGCAGGCCAGGGCAATGGCGGACCTGAGCCGTTTAGGATCATCACTCATCGGCGATAAGTGCACAGTCCTTACACACTGCAATACCGGGCAACTGGCCACGGGTGTGGAGTACGGCACTGCGCTGGGAGTCATCAAGGCCGCAGCAGAGCAGGGTAAAAAAATAAAAGTTTACGCCGATGAGACACGTCCTCTGCTGCAGGGCGCGCGCCTCACCACGTGGGAGCTGGACCGGCTGAAAATACCTGTCACCCTCATAACCGACAGCATGGCCGGCCACTTCATGAACCGGGGTATGATCGACTGCGTAATGGTGGGGGCGGACCGAATCGCCGCCAACGGCGACACAGCCAACAAGATCGGAACCTACTCCGTGGCGGTGCTGGCCAGGGAAAACAAGATACCCTTCTACGTGGCAGCGCCCGTCAGCAGCATAGACATATCCATCGGCTCCGGTGATCACATTCCCATCGAGGAGAGAGGCCGGGAAGAGGTGTTGATGTTCAACGGTGTGAGGATCGCGCCTCACAGGGTCCGTGCAGTCAATCCGGCTTTCGATGTCACTCCCCACAAGTACGTGACGGCCATCGTAACGGAAAAAGGCATCATCAGGCCGCCATATAAACGCAACATTAAATCCGCTATGCAGGAGGTCCAATAATGCAGGAAGCCAGGGTAGGTATAATCGGGGGCAGCGGCCTGTATCACCTGGAGGGCATGACACACGTCAGGGAGGTACGAATATCGACGCCTTTCGGTGATCCCAGCGATGCCATAACGCTGGGCAATATCGAGGGTATCCACGCCGCCTTCCTGCCACGGCACGGCGTCGGCCACAGGATAAGCCCGACCGAACTGCCGTCCAGAGCAAATATCTACGCCCTCAAGTCGCTGGGCGTTGAATATATCATCGCCATCTCCACGGTCGGCAGTCTCAAGGAAAAGATCAAGCCGATGGATATCGTCATACCGGACCAGTTAATCGACAGGACCTTCCTCAGGCCAGACACGTTTTTCGGCAACGGGATAGTCGGCCACGTGGCCTTCGCCGATCCGTATTGCCCGCATTTGAGCGACGTGCTGTATGACGCAGCCCACCGCAACGACGTCCGTGTCCATGACGGCGGCACCTGCATAGTCATGGAGGGTCCGCAGTTCTCCACGCGAGCCGAATCGGAATTGTACAGGTCCTGGGGCGCGGATATCATCTTAATGACCGCGTTACCCGAGGCCAAGCTGGCCAGGGAGGCCGAGATATGCTACGGCATGATGGCCATCGTCACGGACTACGATTGCTGGAACGAACTCAGCGAGACCGTATCCGCCGATATGGTCGTATCAAATTTGAAAAAGAGCCTGCAGACGGCTAAAAAGGTCCTGCGCCACGCTATAGTCAACCTGCCTGAAAAAAGAGAGTGTATTTGCGGGCACGCTCTGGAAAATGCCATAATAACTGCCCCCGAATTGATACCTGAAAAAGCCAGGAAAGACCTCGACATTATCATCGGGAAATATATTAAATAACAGGAGTCATATATCCGTGCCTGATTTCAACTGTGCTGCCACGATCATAGGAGGTATGCCGGACACAGATGCAGCCACCGCCTGCGCCGGGATAAGCAGACACCTGCCGGACCTGCCGGCCTGGCCGCAACTGCCCATGCACTCGAACCTGGAAAACATGTACATACAGTGCAGCCAGGGATTCCCCGGCGTTGCCGTGGACGGCCAGAAGATACATGTGGAAAGGGGGCCGGGCTTCGACCACGGCATCGAACGGCTTTATTACGACTGGACCGAAGGCAAAACAGGCAGTTACGCCATCGACAAAGAGCATGCGTCAGGCCTCTATTACCTGGCATCGCATGGTTCTGCGGCCTTACCGCTGGTCAAAGGCCAGATCACCGGGCCGATAAGCTGGGGATTGTGCGTTACCGAGGGCTCGGGGAAGGGGATAATCTACGATGAGACGCTGGCAGACGCGGTCAGCAAGTTCCTCAAGCTGAAAGCCGCCTGGCTGGAGGGTTTCATGCAATCATTCTCCAGGCAGACTGTTATCTTTGTGGATGAACCTTATCTGGCATCCCTGGGATCGGCTTTTGTGGCATTGCCCAATGAGCAGATCGCGAGCCAGTTGAATGAAGTTCTGAGCGGCATAAAAGGTATCAAAGGCGTCCATTGCTGCGGAGGAACGGACTGGTCGTTGCTGCTCAACCTGCCCATCGATGTTATCAGCTTCGATGCCTATAACTACCTCGATTCCGTGTTGTGTTACGTGCCGGACCTGCTGGCCCACGTTCGCAAGGGCCGTGCCGTCGCCTGGGGCATCGTTCCCAACGACGAGGAGGCCCTGAAAAAAGAGACTCCCGCCAGCCTTTTCGACAGGTTCGGGGATGCGCTGTCGCACCTGACCGGAGAGGGGCTATCCATACGCCAGGTGGTCAGGCAAAGCCTGGTTACCCCGAGCTGCGCGCTGTTATCCCTCACTCCCGATGGGGTGGAATACGTTTATAACCTTTTGACGGAGATGTCATCCAGGGCGAGACGGAAATATGGTTCATAAGCGACTGCCGAAGTTGAAATCTACGGCCGCTTTAGCGATAATACATAACGAGTTCTATATTAGGTAACGATATTAGGTGATATGAAATGAACAAACGCAAGAAAATGGCCATAATCAAGCACCGCCGCAAGAGGAAAAAGTTTGAGGAGCGCAGGAAGGCTCTGAATCTCGCTTCCGGCACGGTAACCAGGCCGACTGTCAAGACGGCTGTGAAGAAAGAGATCGAGATACCAAAGCCCGTCAAGGCACTGGCCGACATGCTTAAGCCCAAGGAAGCGCCGCCTGCCAAAAAGCCCGTGGTCAAAAAAGAGAAGCCCGAGCCGGTAAAGGCTGAAGCGGCTGAAAAGGTGGAAAAACCCAGGAAGGCGCCGGTTAAAAAGAAAGCCAGCCCGGCATCCGGACCAACTACGGCAGCCAAGGCGGCAGCGCCTAAAAAGGCCGTCAGCCGGAAAAAGAAGCCGGAGTCCACCGAAGGGGGCTGATGGGGCAAGCTTATCTGCTAACGGGCATGCCCGGCACAGGTAAAACCAGCATCATCAAACAGGCAATTACACAGTCTAATTGCAATGCTGGCGGCTTCTTCACGCAGGAAATCCGGAACGTGGGCATCAGGCAAGGTTTCCGCATAGTTACCCTGGACGAGAAAGAAGGGGTGCTGGCGCATATTACCATCGACAGCCCCTTCCGCGTGGGTAAATACGGCGTGGATATTGATGTGCTCAATACCATCGGGGTTGATGCCATTTACAATGCCATAGAGCACAACGATATTGTGGTGATCGATGAGATCGGCAAAATGGAGCTTTTCTCCCCGCGGTTTATACAGGCCGTGCAGGATGCATTGAGCAGCCCGAAGAAGGTGCTGGGGACAATTACCCTTAAACCACATCCGCTGGCAGATACCATCAGACAGATCAGGGACATCAAGGTTACCGAGCTGACGCGCAACAACCAGAGATACGTGCTGGCCGAGATGTTGGCCTGGCTGGCATATCGCTGAATGAACGTAGACCTGATCCCCATCGGTGATATCGATCCCGGCATCCTTCAGCAGTTGAAAGGCGGCCTGGAAGGCGTGTTCGGGTGTCCCGTACGTATCGACAGGTCCATCGCCATACCCGACAACGCATTCGACCGCACCAGGGATCAGTACCTATCCGATACCCTGCTCGACAGCCTGCGACGGCATGAACAAAAATCAGCACACCTGTTGGGGGTAACCGAGGTCAGCATCTTTACCCAGGGCCTCAACTTCGTATTCGGCCAGGCTGACGGCGTTAACCGCGTGGCAGTGATCTCCCTCAATCAGTTGAGAGACGAGAATTGCATTCTGCCCGGTGGAGAGAAGCTCCTGGCTGAAAGGTCGCTCAAAGAGGCCGTCCATGAGCTTGGACACACCCTGGGGCTGGGGCATTGCGATGACGTTAAATGTGTCATGCATTTCTCCAACAGCCTGATCGATACGGACGTCAAAGGCTGCTATTTTTGCAGCCGCTGCCGGCCCAAACTGATAGAATAAACGGCGAATATTTAGATATAGCCTGCCTTCGCAGGTTTTGTCCAACAACACCTGAGGAGGCTTGCGTGAAGAAACTGGACGACTACAGCGGCGATTTCAATCCCGATCTCAAGCCCGGCGATTTTTCCTACGAAGCGCTGGAGAAGCTGATCAGGACATATTCGAAGCTTTACAAGGCGCTGGACGGATTCTGGTACCTTGCCCTCATGGAGAAGCGGGGCAATGACGAGGCGCTGGCCTGCGACATACTTGTTTGGGAAAAACTATGCCTCTATGAAATGAAGCTGATCACCCGCGCCTTTAATATAACAGGAAAAGACGTCAAGTCGCTGATGAAAGCCGTTCAGATCAGCCCGTGGGCCTGGAATATCAAGTCCAGCTTCGAAGTGATCAACGATAACCACATAATCTGGAACGTGCTGCACTGCCCCACCGTCAGTGCGCTGGAGCGCGAGGGACGGGGAAGGGAGAACGATATCTGCAAAAACGTGGAGCCCAGGCTCAACAGGTTATATGCATCCTTTTTCAATCCGGATATGCAGGTCAACTGCCTGAAAACTCCGCCGCGCGAGAGCGAGGATGACTACTACTGCCGCTGGGAATTCAAACTGTAGGGGCGGTCTATTGACAAATATATAATTTACTCCTAATATAATATTGTCCATCGACCCGCAGGGGCGGTGAGTCAGAGACACGGTAATAGAATACAAAGTCCGCTTGGATCAGCGATGACCGAGACGGTATATACAGAGAGTCTGTAATGACCTTCCCGGCTGCTGCCTGGAAGGTTTTTTTATTGTACGGAAGGCATGAAACGATGAAACAGACTATTGGATTTATCGGCGCCGGGATGACCGGTACAGCGCTCGCAGTCCGTCTGTGGCAGCGAGGTTACCCGATCGCAGCCGTCAGCAGCAGAAGCGTAGACTCCGCCCGCCGACTATCTTCATTTGTCAGCGGTTGCACGGTATGCGATAGTCCCCAGCAGGTTGCCGACCTGGCCCGGGTGGTCTTTATCACCACGCCCGACGATATCATCCCTGATATCGCCGCCGGCATCAGGTGGCGCCGGGGGCAAATCGCAGTTCACTGCAGCGGTGTTCATTCCATTGACATCCTTAATACGGCCAGCCACAGCGGCGCCCATGTCTGCTGCCTGCATCCCCTGCAAACCTTTGCCGGCATTGAAGAGGCCATTAATAACATATCCGGCTCCACCTTCGCCCTGGAGGGCGATAAAGAGGGTCTGGCAGCCGCGCGTGAAATGGCGCAGGCGCTGGAGGGCAATATCATCCTGCTCAAGGCAGGCGATAAGGTAAAGTATCACATCGCCGCGGTTACTCTCTCGAATTACCTGGTTGCACTGATGAAGACCTCCGCCGACCTCTGGCAATCCTTCGGAATACCTCAGGAGGAGGCTATTAAAGCCCTGTTACCACTGCTCAAGGGAACCGTCAGGAACATCGAACGGATGGGCATCCCGGGCTGCCTGACCGGACCCATTGCCAGGGGAGACGTCGAGACCGTCCGCAAGCATATCAACGCGCTTTCAACCGGGCAACCTGATAAAACAGGCATCTACCGTGTGATGGGGCTGAAAACTCTGGAGATCGCACTCGCTAAAGGGAGGATCAGCCTTGAGACCGCCGAAGAGATACGTGACCTGTTGACCAGGATGGATGAAACACGGGTCCCCGATTACAGGGATACCTTCAACAATTACGATCTTGAATTCGCCTCCGCATATCTGTCGAAGTCGACCGATGAATAAAGGTGAGCGCTGATATTTCGTACAGGCAAGGAGATAAAAGGATGTCAACTTTCAGAACCATGCTCAAGAGCAAAATTCACAGGGCCAGGGTAACCGACTGCAACGTCGATTACGAAGGCAGCGTCACGATCGACAGCGACCTGCTGAAGGCGGCCGACATATTGCCGTATGAGAAAGTTGAGGTCCTGAATATCAACAACGGCGCCAGGTTCAGCACCTATGCCATCGAGGGCGAGCCCGGATCGGGCTGCATCTGCCTGAACGGCGCCGCGGCAAGGCTGGTCTGTCTGGACGACCTGGTCATCATCCTCACTTACCAGGAGGTGCCGTCGGGTGAGGCTGAAAAAGTCAAGCCGCGCCTGGTATATGTGGACAGGTGTAACCGGATTACATCCGTCAAAAACGTTGACTCCTGGATGGACGACCTGATAGCGGCAAGATAGCCGGAGGCTGGCTTCCATGCCGATTACTATCAACAAGATCCAGGACCTCAAAAACGCCGGTGAGAAAATCATCATGCTCACGGCGTACGATTACTCCACCGCCAAAGTCGTCGATGAGGCGGGCGCGCATCTCATACTCGTCGGCGATACCCTGGGAATGGTTGTACTGGGTTACAGCTCCACCTTGCCCGTTACCATGGAAGACATGCTGCACCATGTCAAAGCCGTGGTTCGCGGCACTAAGACTGCCCTGGTTATCGGGGATATGCCGTTTATGACCTACCAGGTAAGCGTGGAAGACGCCGTACGCAATGCCGGCAGGATGCTCAAAGAGGGCGGTTGCCGGGCTATTAAGATTGAGGGCGGCGCGGTTATGGCTGAGACAACCCGTCGTATCGTCAACTGCGGTATACCGGTGATGGGGCATATCGGCCTGACACCTCAATCGATAAACCAGCTCGGCGGCCACCGTGTGCAGGGTAAGACCACGGAAGCAGCTAAACGACTGGTCGAGGATGCCCTGGCGCTGGAGCAGGCCGGCGCCTTCGCCATCGTGCTGGAACTGGTACCGGTGCAACTGGCGAAGTTGATCACCGGCAAGCTCAGGATCCCGACCATCGGTATCGGGGCAGGCCCGTTCTGCGACGGGCAGGTGCTCGTGATCAACGATATGCTAGGCCTCTTCACCGATTTTGTTCCGAAACATACCAGGCAATACGCTAAAATGGCCGCTACCATGAAAATGGCTATCTCAGAATATTGCGCCGAGGTCAAATCGGGAGCATTCCCATCCAACGAACATAGTGTCTCTATCGATGAGAGCCTGCTGAAGGATATTTAAACGCTGTGCAGATCGCACGTACCATAGCCGATATGAAGAAGCTGCGCCGGGAATGCACGGGCAGCGTAGGCCTGGTGCCCACCATGGGCTTTCTGCACGAGGGGCACCTGGCCCTGGTAAAGCAGGCCAGGTCTGAAAACCCGGTCGCCGTGGCCACCATATTTGTGAACCCCACTCAGTTCGGCCCCGGCGAGGACTTCAAGTCATACCCCCGCGACCTGGACCGCGATCTGGCCCTGCTGGAAAAAGTCCGTACCGATATCGTCTTCATCCCGTCCGATAAAGAGATATATCCGGGAGGCTACAACACCTGGGTGGAGGTCAGGGGCATAACCGCCAAACTCGAGGGAAAATCGAGGCCCACACACTTCCAGGGCGTTACAACCGTATGCAACAGGCTATTTAATATCATCGAGCCGGACAGGGCTTACTTCGGGCAGAAAGATGCCCAACAGGCCATAGTGATTCAAAGGATGGTGGCCGATCTCAATATGAACCTCGATATCGTGGTCTGCCCCACCGTCAGGGAAAGCGACGGCCTGGCCATGAGCAGCCGCAATACTTACCTGACCAGGGAGGAGCGTCCTTCGGCTGTGGCGCTGTACAGATCGCTCTGCCTGGCCAGGGATCTGTATGAGAAGGGGGAGAGGGATGCCGCTGCAATCAAGCAGGCTATGAATAGCTTAATTACTGCTGAACCGGCGGCAAAGCTCGATTATATCAGCATCGTCGACATTGCGAGTTTGGATGAAGTGGATATCATCCGGGGAAGGGTGCTGATCTCGCTGGCCGTCAGGCTGGGCAAGCCCAGGCTGATCGACAACATCCTTCTGGGATGATATTGCGGTACTGGTTTTAAGGAGTCTTAGATAATCTATGAATAGAGCTACCAGTTGTATATTTTGCGATATAGTCAAGCATAAAATGAGGGTTGAGATTCTATACGAAGCTGAATACTACCCCGATAAAAACCAACATTGTAAATAAATTGGCTTGCATTTCAACCTACGATCTATTCAGCTTTGCTAAAGCAATGACTGCCTTTGTCTTAATGCGCCATATGTCATTTCATACAGGAAGAAAGGTCAGGTTTAGGCATAGTTTCTTCCAGCGTAGCAAGGCTGGTCTTGATATTCGCCAGTTGTTCAATAGCGGATGTAATCTTTTTTTGCTCAGGTTCGATGCTGCCGCTGTCCTTAAGCCGTTTTTCGCGGGCTGCTAAAATGGCGCCGCTGGTAGAATCGATAACCTTTTCAATTTGCCCATCTATATCGAGGCGGAAGCGGTAAAATGAGTCCGTAATGTTGCAGACTGTTGCCCACCTTAGATTACCCACATTGTGTGAGATGATTGAGTCAATATCTTCCAGAAGGCGTTTCTTTAATCTACTGATTCTCATATTCCCGGGCAAAATACGTTCAAACACATTCTCAGGTAGGGGGCTCCAATTTACACGCCATCCTTCCGTGACCCAGAAAGGTTCGTGTTTCATTTCAAAAATTTCTTCTCCGTGCGATTCCACGTAGCCTATTTCGAATATATTGGCTGCGGTCATGCGCACAGCTTCCACAAGATCAAGCAACTGCCTTTGATAGGAACCAATGATCCGGTTGATATATTCGTCCATCTGAGATGCGGTTTTATCCAGGGCCTGATTAAAAACCCCCGGGATAACCTCTATTAAATGCTGGCGGGCTTCTTTTTCGATTGAACTCAAATTACTTGCCCCGGCCAGTATTTTTTCAACTTCAGCGCAAAGCTGGTTATAATACAGCCGATAAAGATCTCCCGACTGCTCGTTGATTAGTTCGATGGTGCGTTTCTGATCGCCGGCCAGCAAGTCCTGAAATGCGATTCTCTTTTGCTCAGCTTCCTGCAATTTCTGCTGGAACGTTTGCAAGCGAGTTTCCAAATCCTCCAACGGGAGGCTCAACGACTTCTGTTGGAGCTGTAAACGCATCAGGGAATCATTGGCAATATCCTGCGTTTTCCTGGTTAACGCCAGGTGCAAGGTATGACTCTTTTCTTCTACAAGGAAATTTATCAGGTGCTGCTCTATTTCAGCCATGCCGCTGGTGCGCCAAAGCTCTTGATTGCGAGTGATTCGTGCATCAAGCCCCTGGCGCGAAGAGATACAGAAAATCCGCTCTTTACCCGTAGCGCCGAATTGTTCCTGCAGTACTTTACGCAGGAAAGACTCGACTGCTTCCTGCTCGCCTTTATTCAGGTAGTCGATCTTATTCAGGACAAAGAAGAGCTTGACCACGCGAGCCCGCACGGATTTAAGGAAATCTATTTCAACCTGTGTAATGGGAGGGTCTGCCGATAGCAGAAAGAGAGCAGCATCGCACTGCGGGATAAATCGCATGGTAGCTTCTGTATTATGCTCAAAAGTCGAGCCTATGCCGGGCGTATCTATAAGGACGACACCGCTGCGCAAAAGCGGTGATGGATGGCTAACTTCGACCGATTCAACCAATAGGCCATTGCGCGGATTTTTTTCTTCTGTTACAAAGTTTGCCAGTATATTGCCGGCTTGCCCCATATCAGTTACGGTGAATTCCTCGATTTTACCCGTACGATAAATAACCTTTATTTTAAGTTCAGGCGCCCAGGAAATGAAGGTAGGAATTGAAGTGAGAGGGACAACTGCCGAAGGAAGCAACTTATCTCCTAACAATGCATTGAGAAAGGTGCTTTTCCCTCGTTTGAACTGCCCGAGCACTGCCAGGTGGAAGCATGATTTTGTTAACCGATCTTGAATGGCAGATAGACGCTGTTTTTCGGCGGAGAACTCGTTTCCAAACCCGTCGAGAGCGCTATTAATTTTGGCCAGCAAAGAGCTTAATGCTGTCCCATCCTGAATGGCGGACGCACCTTCAGAAACGCCCTCTATATTTTCCGTATTATTGATTGCCCCGGACATATTAACTCCAAAAAAAAGCTTCTACCGTCTCCAGTAGAAGCTATCAGCTTTTCAGCCAGTTGGGGGTTGCCCCCCTGCGAGCTTCATCGCTACTATTCAATTGAATTAATTTTACCGTCCTGACTGCCGGCAGTCAATCTGAATTACAATCTGAAGGACATATATTATATTTGCATAGTGTTCTTTAAAATCGAAACAGCATAATACGTGTCATCAAGCGTGGGGATACCCATGACGTCCTTCCTGGCAAAACCGCCATTCGGCCGCTGGCAGCCTTTTACAAAAGATATTATCCATTCAGTGAGGCGGATCTTTTGTCCGAGATTGAAAAGACTGTTAGTCAGCCAGTACATATCCTCGATAAAATTCAAATTCCACACATTCTCCCTGCTACGCAAATAGCTCACAGTGAGGTCCAAATCCGTGCCGCTATATCCTGTCAGTTTAAAAATCTCGGTGGCATAATAGGTCGACGCCATGGATGAGACGTGATTTCTGCCAAAACCGCCATCTTCGTTTCTATATTTGAACACGAATTCTATTAATTGCTTCCTATCAAAATCTCTGCCCAGGCGAGTCAATATGGATAGAACACGATAGGTGGTTTCCAACTCTGAAACCACTGCATAATCAAGATTGTAGATGACGCCGAAACCGCCCATGCTGTTCCTTAATAGGTTCAACCTGGCGAGATATTGATACAGGAATTCAACGCCGGCATTAAGCTCATGTAATACTTCAGTTGCAGAAAAGAGACCATTTAAACCCAGGAAAGAATTTTTCTTTATGGCTCTTAGAAAGAACCTTTCTATTTTATCAGGCCGATCGGGTTTAAGCCCCAACAATGACAGCGTTTTTACAGCATAGTAAGTATCCATTGCACTGGAAAATGGCATATTTGCAAAGAAATAACCGCCGTCATCCCGGTGGCAGTTCTCCACATATTGCTTGACCTGCTCACGCAGGGAATTCAAATTCAATTCCTCTTTCTTACTCACAGTCAGGTTATGAATCGCAATTTGTCCCTTGCTATTCAAGGGTTAATAAACAGGGAATGATATTATTCCCTGATAAATATCATCAACCCTATCACGGCCAGAACAGCCGTGGCTGCGCCGAAATAAAAGGGGGCCGCCGGGCTGACCGCCTGCCAGAGCCATCCCGCGATCAAGCTGGCCGGCAGCAGGGTTATTCCCACCACTCCGTGATAAGCCCCAAAAGCTGTGCCCCTCCTGTCTTCAGGCACGAGGTCGCAACCCAGGGCCCTGGCCACACCCTCGGCCAACCCATAGTACACACCATAGAACGCCCATAGAATCCATACCATCCAACTCTCGTTGAAGAAGGCAAAGCCCAGGTAGACCAGGGCATATATGGTCCAGCCCAGCGCAATGATATTCTTCCTTCCCAGCTTGTCGGACAGCATACCAGCCGGTGTCGAGATAAGCGCATAGACGGCGTTGAACACGATCAGCATAAGGACGATATAGAGAACGTTGTTTCCCAGGTTTTGCGCCCTCAATATCAGAAAGGCATCGCTGGAATTGCCCAGTGTGAAAATAAAACAGATGACCAGAAACAGCTTGAACCTGCCCGTGAAAGCTGATGTGGCCGGCGGTCCGGCCGCGCCCTGACCCGTTGATTGGGCCTCCGGTATTGCGCAGGCCTGTTTGGGAGGCTCATGGATAAATATGAAGAAACACAGCGCGATGAAGGCCGGGATCACACCCAGGATAACCAGCCAGCGGTACGCATCCGCCTGTAATGACAGTAATTCACCCTGAACCAGGAATATGACCAGCGCGGCGATGACCAGTCCCAGGGCGGCGCCCGAAGTGTCCATGGCGCGGTGGAAGCCGAAGGCCTTGCCCCTCTCGGATTCGTCGCAGGAATCACCCACCAGCGCGTCCCGGGGCGCGCTGCGTATGCCTTTGCCGAACCTGTCGGCAAACCTGATGCCCATGACCGGCCCCCAGGTATTGGCAATCAGCATGAAGGGCTTGGCTAAAGTGGAAAGCGCATAACCGATAAAAGATAATTCTTTACGGTTGCCGATTTTGTCACTGAGCCAGCCGCTGACGACCTTCAACAGTGATGCAGTGCTCTCCGCCACTCCCTCGACCAAGCCTATGATGACTGTGCCGGTCTGCAGCACGTCGGCCAGGAAAAGAGGCATCAGGGTGAAGATAAGCTCGCTGCTCACGTCTGTGAGAAAGCTCACGGCGCCCAGCCAGAAGATATTGGGATTTAAGCCGAATATCTTCTTGTCTTTATTTGGCATACTCGAGCATCTTGGCCAGAACCTGCTTGCCTAACTCGACACTATCACGATCGGGGCAATGCCGGCCGTCCGGGATGTAGAAATAATAACCCTGCGCGATCTTATAGTCTTTTTCAAGCCCTAACCCCTGCCAGGGGTCCATACCGCCGCAGACGTAAATCAGCGGGACCTTGAGGTCTGCCAGCCTGGAGCGCGGAGACCAGGCCGGTTTGACTGCGGATTCCGGGTCCTTGCCGAACAGCGCCCTGCTTTCCGCAAAGAAATCGTCTTTGCTGCGGTTGAAAACACCGTCACCGCCGTCGGACAGCTCGAAGATGCCCGTCTCATCGCACTGCTGGTAACGCCACACACGCCAGCCGTATTTGCCTGTTATCGCCTCTTCGCGTGAAAGCGTTTTCCTGGCATTTGATTCAGCGTATTGCATCCCTGTTTTTTGTGCGATTGCATCGTCGATCATATGCAGGACGCCCATGAATGCCGGTGTGGGAAGGCTGGCAGCCGCCTGGAAGACCGGCATGTATGACTTGTATCGTCCATACTGGGTCATGCCATGGATGAATGCAACGAGGAGTTCCCTCTCCAGCCAGTTGGCATCGAACATCTCGACGGGCTCAAGGTTCTTGATGTGTTGCACCAGGCGGGCATAAGTCTCGGTACCCATCGTGATGCGCACCTGGCGGTCATAGGCGTCCATGGTGAAAGGCCAGTCGATGACGCCGCTGGAAGACAGCGTAACTTTTACATCGTCAGGATATATGGCGGGGAAGTCAACGGAAAGGCCGCCTCCGTAGCTGTAACCGGCAGACATCCAGGGTCCCGTGTAAGTCTTTTTCAACTCAGCAATGACCTGGTGGTAATCGGCCAGGGCCTGGCTTACGGTCACGTATGCGGGAACAGTTTGGTTATCATCCGAGCTGATGCTCTGGCCGTAGCCGCGATGCTCGGCCTGGATGAAAATGACACCCGGAGGCGAACCGTACATATTCCATGTAGCTACCAACTCCTGATTGGTCAGGTCATGTTCGTTTCCCAGGATAAAGAAAACGGGTGAGCTATCTGGAGCTTGATGAGGAACGAGTATATCTATCTCCTCATCAAAGCGTGGTCCTCCCGGGTTAGCATGGTCCAGCGGCTGAGAGATCGTCATGCGTGTGAGCTCGTAATTCTTATCAGCCGGGGCGCATGACAGAAAGGGGACGGACAGCAACACCACAACAAGTGTGATCAAGATCGCATTAAATACAGATTTTCTCATAACACCTGCCTCGAAAATGTTTGCCTACATTGTAGATTAACCGGGGCTGCCTGCCAATCCGGTAAAATATCGGCCGGAAAGTTCACTGCACTATTGAGGCTATTGTGTAGCTTTGAACAATTTGGATTATTGTTTGATAGAACTTGGGAGCAGTTTTTGTAGTCTACAGTACTCTTTCGACTCCTCTACCCGAGGCCAATAACTGTGATTTTGCATGGAAGATATGGCCATTAAGATGTACCGAATGTTTAGAGTGCTTCTTTACAAATTCATATGGTATTTTCCACATCTCTTTCACGTTGAAATTTTCGTCAAAATTCACCGCTATCAAGTAGTCAAACAATCTCTCATTGAGATTTCGAATTACGCTCAACTGCCGAGATAAATTATGTCTTGTTATTCGCCTGCCTTTGATTTGATACTTGTGATCTTGTGTATCAGCGGCATCGAACCCCTTCTCCTCTTTCCCCGATCGCCTGAGGTTCAGCTTTTCAACTGCAACAATTTCGGCATAATCTGCTACTGGATTATTGTTGGTTCGGATTATTTGTCGACGACGAAATTCCTCCATCAATTCCGAATAAATGGATAGAAGTTCCAAATTACTCGCTGAACTGAAATCCAATTTCTTCAAATCATCATCACCTCCGACTGCCTATAACTCGCTGGCAAATAACAATCCGCCCTTTTATGACCAATTGTCAAAGTTTGCACTGTATCTATTTCCAAGTGCACAAATTACGCTCCTCAAACTGTGTAAAAACCTCCTTTAAAATCTCGTACAATGTCTCGTAACCGCGCCGGTCGGCATGGTGAAAGAAATCAACGCAAAGACATTCGTGACTCCCTAGATTCCATTTAGAATATTTAATCTCTCGCCGCTGCTTTATATTACAAAGGAGAGTCTCCTGACGAGGCCCAAGCAATGTAGCCATTAGACCATGTGTGCCAGTGCCTGAACAGAGAATTACCTCCGGATTCATGATCTTCAGTTCATCTTTCCAAAGACTCGATTGAATACAAGCGATTTCCTTCACTTGAGCAAGATTCGCTTTTCCGCTTCCCGCAATTTTCGAGAAATTTGTCCAACCGATGCTCTTCAAACCTAGGGCGGCATTATAATTATGATCTAACTGATGGTAGTCCTCCTGAAACCCTGTCATTATTCCATACGCCCACAAACCAGCCTGCTTTGCTGACATCTTAAAATTCTCGCCTTTGTTACCTTTTTCAAGTTCACGTCTCAAGAATCCAAGGAAGTCGAAGTCAGGATTCCCATTCGCATTCACTTCCCTGCCTAAAAGCACAATCCGTGGCTTGGCGGAAGTATAGATGTTCTCACATACCAATCCCTGTCTTATCAATTGCTCTTTTGGATGGTCTTTTCTCCATTCATCATACCGTTGACCTAAGCGACCGTTTATTAACATCATGTTTTCTTCAATGAGAGAGTCCCAGATATTTTATTATATCTCGAGGACTCTAAGACAGGGTGCTGCTGTTTTACGGGGGAAAGTCAAGCGTCGCCCAATATAGCCGTTTTTAAGAGACTAATCCAACGAGCTATGCCAAGAGTAGGTGATAATTTACAACTTGATATACTAGATAATTAAACCTATATATAGTGATTTTACCTTGTTATATACACAATATGTTGTGAAATACTTGACACTGCAAACAATTGTGTTAATATAAAGAAAACTGAAGAGAAAAGGCCACTCTTTGCCGAGAGTGACCCTTTCGGAGATTGGTACTTTTGGATTGCTAACGTAGAGTACAACAATCTTTGATAGGTTGTCAACACCCTTGGCTGAGATTTAGCTAAGGGTGTTTTGTTTTGGCCATATCCATGGGCGGTCGATAATAGCCCATTGATTAACTTAATAGGAGGGCATCAAAAATGACAAGATTAACAGGCGACGACAGAGAAGAAATAATTCGTCGGCGTAGTTGTAGGTCTGATGGCGATGGTGAAACACACCGGATTAGTAATCTGGAGATACACCACAGGGATCGCAATCCAAACAATAACGATCCTAAAAATCTTCGTGTTCTGACGAAGCAAGAACACCAAGACTTACACAGTAAGTACGACTAATTCTTCAACTGAAATGATGGAGCCACTGGGAATCAAGAGAATATCCCGATACTCTCCACTATCGGTTATCTCATGAGCAATCTTGGTGGCTTCGTCATTTCTATCTACAAGATACCCTAAACTCTTAAAAATATCCATTTTCCTATTTAGAGCATCCTCAACTTTATGCATCCCTGGGAATATTTTAGCGTCTGCCCATTTAACTAAAACCATCTTTGTTTCCATAATTCTTAACTGCTCAATATATTAGCCATAAAACACTCAAACAGTCTATTCATTAGTGACATCTCCATCTGCTATACTATTCAATCATCGTTTGGGAGGTTGTCATGGCGAGTCTCAAGGACATATTGGATATTGCAATCATAGCATTACCTACACTGGGTGCCCTTCTATTGGTAATAGATCAATATAGTGACAGTAAAATGACAAAACTCGCAGCCTGGGCTATGGGTATCATTTATTGGGGATTTATCGCATGGCTATTAAACAAGTACAGTCAAGAAAACAACTGGGGAGCCTTCGCTGCATTAATCTGTATAGGGATATTTGCAATAGTAGTTATATTGATTATCTATAATAAATCAAAAAAAGGCACCTAACTAAGCAAAAGAAATGTCAACTACCGGAATCTAATACTTTCCGTTTTAAAATATATTACGATACTATTATGCCATTTCATATAATTCACCAGTGATAGCTACTATTCTTAGTTAACCCAAAAGAGAAATTCGGCTGGCCCAGCGCCAAATTTGATCATTGGGTTCTGCTTCTGTAAGAGTTGGAATTTGGGAACCAGCTGGGAAAAGACGTGTCACATCTGTTGCGGCAGCAATCTTATCAAGTGTGGAAAGTCCAAATTTTACTAGGTTAGTGGCATATGAATACGGCTCAAGCATCATTCCAGGAAATTCGCGTTTGAGGCCCCACTCCTCAGGTGTTCCACACTGCTCAGCGTTGGCCCAAAGTACTGGTTGAATATTCTTTGGAACTTCCACGAGTGTAATCTCTGGATCGCCTGAACTTTGATATGCTATCGCTTTCATTGCTGGGCCATGTATTGTATTGCGTAGCCTATATAAAAGCAATAAGTAACTGTCGAACTGAGGATCGTTAATAACATTCATTAATTCTAGTGCGCCTTTTCTCTCTAATGTTTGCCTAAACTTTTTATCACGAAAGCTTGCGTATCGCTCTTCCCCCTCCACATGGTAAGCTCTGCGAGCAATCCGAGCTTGTGCGTCGAGAGCGCCGGCAAGAACTAATGTCAAGTAATCAAAATGATACATTATTTGGTCTCTGATGTTATTATTTTGTGGCATATAGAACATAGTCCCAATCGCATCACGTGCCTCAAGAGCACGAACTGCTCTAATGAGAATAGACTCTCCTAGTTCTTGTAGGTAATCACCCACAATTTGCCCTGCATGCAAGCAACCACTGAAGTATCGCCACATACTTGGCAATCTGTGACGAGCTAAAATCCAATAGAATCCACCGCGGTCGCAGTTTAGTTTATAGTTCTTTCCCGCGCTGTAGGTATAAATGTCGTGTGTTCGTAAGAATAAACCAACTATCTGTGCGGCTTCTTCTGGTTCACGAGGATTTGCGTTGCCAATAAACTCCTTGTGCCGATGTTTTAATAACAAATTTGAAGATGTAATAAAAATGTCTCCGCCAACTTGAATATGTGCTTCAGCTACGAGCAAATCTTCAAGGATTGTTTTTGTGTCTATATTAGTTTCCTTAGCTAAAAGGCCTGCCAGCTGAGGCAGATGCCGTGGAAATATAATACCTGTATATAATTGCGCTTCACCATTTACAATCAATCGAACGGGAATAGTGTTATCTTGGAAATTTACATTATTGTCACCAATGACTATATGCGGAAAATCGCCGGGCTCGGTTTGATAGGCCGTAATCTCGGCAACATATCCTAACTCTCTTAATGTTTGAAGAGCGGCTAAGGTTTCTCCCGTTGCATTCGCCAAACTTGAGATATGGAAAGTGATCTTAAGCGGTCTTTCACCCTGACCTCGCATAAAAGGACTGAGCAAATCCCTTGAGGCTCTGTTCCATTTTATGTGTTCTATCATAGATACGATACTAAGTATCTTACTTTTACTCAGCGTCTGAAAACAACACTATATGTTTCTGTTAGCAAGCATGCAAAAAGCCAATTTGTTATTATCAATTTTGCTAAATCCAATATTTCAGCTAACTCTCTGTATTCAGGGTGTGGAATCTCTAATGATCTTGTCATAGAGATTATCAGCTTTTGATGCTGTATATCCGGGCGAGCGACATAGGATGATACACGCTACTTCGTTGGATTTAGGCAATTTGCTAACTCGCAGCCTACGAACTTTCATGTAAAATGACCTGCCAAATCTTTCAACTCTCAAGTCCTCAAAGGATTCTTTCAAGAGCTCAGGCTTAGTACCATCATACATGGCGTCTGCCCAAGTATATCCCGGCATATTGTTCTCAAGCCACTGCAAAACTTTGGGGCTATAAGGTTTGACCAATGATTTAGGTAATTCCGGTAATGCAAAGCTCAAGAATTCAGGGTCTGGTTTTATCCATATATATTTATCAAGCACATCTGTTGCATGTAACACCCATATCCAGTCTGATTCCTCAGCCGCAGATGACAGTTGCTCGTAGGACGCACTATCGAGACCATTATAATGGCTATCATCATGAACCCAATACAGATCACTATGGGCATCGAAATTTAAGAGCGTCATTGGTGTTTGTAAGCGGTCTGCTTCTATAGCTGTATAAATATGATACAGGGACTCGTTATGCTTCTCTACACAATGAAAAGGAGCACATTCACGTACCCGTCTAAAATAGGAAATTAGGTCTTCAACAAGACGTTCTTCCATCCATAAGTCCTGTTTGGAATCAGCTTGCTGGCGTCTATCTTTGGAATCAAGAGGATCACCGGAAATGCTACGTAGCGCCGGAGTAAAGAAAAAGTCTAAATCAACAGAGATCGCAATTCTCATTTTCATTGGTATCTTATTCTATCAAATGATTTCTTTATAAAATACTTGGAATGCATACCGGGGATATTATCGAGGGCTGGCGCAAGGATTACAACGAAATCAGACCATGCAGTTCATCTCTGGATAGAAGCCGTTGTGCTGCAAACAGAGGTTATTGTCACACGTTAAGCCAAAAAGTAACATCAGTCTGATATAATGGGCGAGGTTACAATTATACTCGAGGGAGGCTGATATGACGATAGCCAAACGGGCACTGGTAATAACTCTACTGTTTATCATCCTTATCCTTTTCGGCGGCTATACTACACTGGACTGGTACCAGTTTCTAACGGGCACGGCCAACTTCGCCCGGCCGGAGATACCCTATGTGCGCGCCACCAAGGTCGCCGTCTCATTCATCTCGGCCATCCTGGTCTTCCTCATTGGCCGGGACGGTTTCAACCGCGGCGATACAAAACGTCTGGTACTGGCCTACGCCGCCATCGCCATCGGCGACATCTTCCTGGTATTCGATATCAATATGATCGGTATGCTGGTATTTGCAGTTGCTCACGTGTTTTTCATTATTCGCAATGGCTGGGGCTTTAATGACTACTTTAAAAAGAAGTCGAACATAAACAGAGGGTGGGATATAGCCTCAGCCCTGGTTATTCTGACGATAGCCGGGGGCGCGATGGGATGGTTCTTCCTGCCCATGATGGGGCCCAGCCTGATGTTCTACCTGCTGCTGGTTTACAGCCTCTTCCTGGGCGTTTCCCTGTGGTCGGCCTGGGCCGCTGTGAGGATAGGTTTTATGCCCAAGGCCAATGCATGGCTGGTGGCCATCGGCCTGACCTGTTTCTTTGTCAGCGACCTGCTGGTGGGCGTCCATTTCGCCACTGAGCCGGGCAGATTCCAGACCTGCGCCATCTATATCACCTGGCTTTTCTATACGCCGGGCCTGGTACTGCCGGCTTTGAGCGGGTACAAACTGGGCCGGCAGTCTGCCTGAGGCAGCCATCTGCCTGTATGCCGTTAAGTTTGATTTTGAAGCCGTTTTCTGATAGATTATTTAACTGGTTTGACTATCTTCTCTGTTTTTATAGCTATATCCAACTGGTATAACTGTCCCGTAAATCTTAGCCTGACATTTTCGGAGGTTAATACATCATGGCAAAAATAAATCTCACCATCGATGGAAAATCCATAACCGCTGACAGTGAAAGCACCATACTCGAGGCAGCCAACATAGCAGGTATATATATACCGCAGTTATGCTCACACCCGGACCTTAAGCCGTCCGGTGAATGCGGCCTCTGCGCGGTGGAGATAGAAGGGACGGGCGAACCGGTCCAGGCATGTAATACCAAAGTCGCGGACAATATGGTCGTCCACACAGGCACCAACGAAATCAGAAATAAACAGAAGCTGGCGCTGGAAAAGATTCTGAAACAGCATCCTAACGCCTGCCTCACCTGCTGGCGGAGAGAGCGCTGCAAACCTTACGACATCTGCCTGCGCAATGTCGAGGTAACCGAGAGATGTGTGACCTGCCCCGAGAACGGACACTGCGAACTGCAACAGGTGGTGGACTTCCTGGACATCGGCAATGAGAATATACCCTACACGTACAGGAATCTGCCGGTGCAGAGGGACAACCCGTATTTCGATCTCGATTACAACCTGTGCATCGCCTGCGGCCGCTGCGTCAGGGCCTGCCGGGACCTGAGGGGCATCAAGGCCATCGACTTCAAGGAGATAAACGGCTTCAAGGTGGCAGGGCCTGTAAAAGCTACTTACGAAGAGTCGGGCTGCAAATACTGCTTCACCTGCGTCGAGGTCTGCCCGGTGGGCGCGCTGGTGGACAAGCAGGCCAGGTACCGGGCCATCGCGGAGTGGGAAGGCTATGTCGTTCCCTGCAGCTATGCCTGCCCGGCACATATAGATATCCCCAGATACATCAACTACATCGCCCGCGGCAAATACCCTGAGGCCCTGGCGGTGGTAAGGGAGAAGGTGCCTTTCCCGGGCTCGCTGGGACGCGTATGCATACATCCCTGCGAAGAAGCCTGCCGCCGGGGGAAGCTGAATGAACCGATATGTATCAAGTTCCTTAAGAGGTATGCAGCCGACCACGATAACGAGCTTTGGAAGAAAAATAATAAAGTATTGCCGCCAACCGGCAAAAAGGTGGCTGTTATAGGCTCCGGTCCCGCCGGGCTGACCGCTGCCTTTTACCTGGCCAAGCTCGGCCACGCCGTAACCGTGTTCGAAGCGCTTCCACAGACGGGCGGCATGATGCGCGTCGGCATACCCGCCTACAGGCTGCCACGCGAGATACTGGACGCGGAGATAGATGAGATCAGGAAGGTGGGAGTCGATATCAAGGTCAACCAGAGGATAGAGTCCATAGACGACCTGCTGCAGCAGGGCTTCGACGCCGTGTTCATCGGCATCGGCGACCACAAGGGATCCAAAATGGGCGCTGAGGGCGAGGACCTCCCCGGTGTACTGGATGGGGTGGATTTCCTGCGGACCGTGGCCCTGGGGCAGGAGTTCAAGATCGGAAAGAAGGTCTCCATCATCGGCGGAGGCAACTCGGCCATCGACTGCGCGCGCGTCGCGCTGCGCGTGGGATCCAGCGATGTGACCATACTCTATCGCCGCACCAGGGCAGAGATGCCGGCTGCGCCGGAAGAAGTCGAGGCCTGCATCCACGAAGGCATCAAGATCGTATTTTTGGCCGCTCCCAACAAGATAACGCAGAAGGGCGACAAACTGGCCATGGAGTGCATCAAGATGCGGCTGGGCGATCCCGACGCCAGCGGCCGCAGGAGTCCGGTCCGTATCCCCGGCAGCGAGTATGTCGAGGAGTACGACAACGTTATTGCCGGCATCGGACAGGCTTCCGATATTCCCGCCAAATTCGATGTGGCTGTTAACCGCGGCAACATCAAGGCCAACGATAAGACGCTTGAAACCAGCCGCAAAGGCGTATTCGCCGGCGGCGATATCATGACCGGCCCCGCATCGGTGATCGGCGCTATCGCCCAGGGCAGAATGGCCGCATCTTCCATCGATAAATACCTGGGAGGCAAAGGCCGGATCGAGGAAGCGCTGGCGCCCGTAGAGGAGATGGAGCCCTGGTTCGGTGAAGAGCCGGGCTTCTCCACTAAAAAACATCCCGCCATGCCTGAGCTGGAGAAGGTAAAGAGCCTGGGCGGCTTCGCCGAGGTTGAACTGGGATACAGCGAGCAGGCGGCCGTGGACGAGGCCAGGAGATGCTATAAATGTCACTACAGGCTGAAGCTCTCGCACCCACCGGCGCCGCCGGTCAAGGTTAAATCTTTTTGAGGGGAGACGCGCATGTTCAAAATCATAGCTAATGAGAAGCTGACGCCGGTGATCGATCTTTTCAAGATCGAGGCCCCGGCCATAGCTAAAAAGGCCAAAGCCGGGCAATTCGTAATTATACGGGTCGACGAGACAGGCGAACGCGTACCGCTTACGCTGGCCGATTGGGATGCCGCCGAGGGCACGGTCACTCTCGTGGCCATGGAGGTGGGGACCTCCACCAGGAAACTGGGCCTGCTCAAAGCGGGCGACAGCGTGCAGAACCTGGTCGGCCCGCTGGGGCTGCCCTCCGATATAGAGAAATTCGGCGCCGTCATCTGCGTGGGCGGAGGGGTCGGCATCGCCCCCATTTACCCCATAGCAAGGTCATTGAAACAGGCCGGCAACAAGGTCATCTCCATCATCGGGTCACGCAATAAGGACCTGCTTTTCTGGGAAGAGCGTATGAAGACGGTCAGCGACGAACTGATCGTCACGACCGACGACGGCTCTTACGGACGCAAAGGCCTGGTCACCGAGCCGCTCAAGGAGAAGCTCGAACAGGGCAAGATCGACAGGGTGATCGCCATCGGGCCGGCAGTCATGATGAAGTTCTGCTCGCTCACCACCAAGCCTTACAACGTTCCAACCATCGTAAGCCTGAACTCGATCATGGTGGACGGCACCGGCATGTGCGGCTGCTGCCGCGCCTCCGTTGGAGGCGCCACCAAATTCGCCTGTGTGGACGGCCCCGATTTCGACGGGCACCAGGTGGACTGGAACACTGTATTCGACAGGCAGAAGGTCTATCTCAAGGAAGAAAAAGACTCCCTGAATAGATGGGAATCATGCCAGTGCGGAAAATCTTAAGGGAGGCGGAACTTGGAAGATAAACCTAAATCGAAGATCAATCTCAACCGGGTGGACATGCCCCGCCAGGACCCCAAGGTGCGCGCTCACAATTACAAGGAGGTGGCCCTGGGCTACAGCGACGAAATGGCCATCCAGGAGGCCACTCGATGCATCCAGTGCCCCAAACGCCCGTGCGTGGCCGGCTGCCCCGTCAATGTGGATATACCCGAGTTTATCAAGGCCGTCCGTGACAACCAGATGGAGGAATCGGTCAAAATCCTTAAAGGGAAAAACGCCCTGCCCGGCATCTGCGGCAGGGTGTGCCCCCAGGAGACGCAGTGCGAGCAGGTATGCTCACTGGGCAAGAAGGGGGCGCCCATCGCCATCGGCAGGCTCGAGAGGTACGTTGCCGACTGGGACCTGGCCCACAAGAAGGATATAAAGGTTGAATTGCCCCCGCCCACCGGCAAAAGAGTGGCTGTCATTGGATCCGGGCCCGCCGGACTTACCTGTGCCGCCGACCTCGCCAGGCTGGGGCACAAGGTCACCATTTACGAAGCCCTGCACACGGCCGGCGGCGTACTGATGTACGGTATCCCCGAGTTCCGACTACCTAAGAATGTAGTGCAGTCGGAAGTTGATTTTGTTAAATCTCTGGGGGTGGATGTACAGCTCGACTCGGTGATGGGAAAACTGGCCACAGTGGATGAACTGCTGGAAAAAGATTACGACGCGGTTTTCCTGGGCACCGGCGCGGGGCTTCCCATGTTCATGGGCATACCCGGCGAAAACCTCAACGGCGTTTACTCGGCCAACGAGTTCCTGACACGGGTCAACCTGATGAAGGCATACTTATTCCCAGAGTACGATACGCCCATCAAGATTGGAAAACAGGTGGCGGTCATCGGGGGCGGCAACGTTGCCATGGACTCCGCCAGGTGCGCTCTCAGGCTGGGCGCGGACAAGGTCTATATTGTCTACCGCCGCTCGCGCACCGAGCTGCCTGCGCGCCATGAGGAGGTTGAGAATGCCGAGGAGGAAGGTATTATTTTCAAGTTCCTCACCAATCCCAAGCAGATAATCGGCGACGACAAAGGGTGGGTCAAGGCCATGGAGTGCTACGAGATGGAACTGGGAGAGCCCGATGCCAGCGGCAGACGCCGCCCGATAACCAAACAGGGCAGCGAATTCACCATCGATGTCGACGTAGTTGTAGTTGCCCTCGGCACCACGCCCAACCCTCTCATACCGTCCACCACCAAAGGGCTTGAGATCACCAAACACGGCACGGTGGTCGCCGACGAACAGTCCGGCAAAACCGTCAAGGACCGTGTCTGGGCCGGCGGAGACGTGGTCACCGGCGCCGCTACGGTGATCAGTGCCATGGGAGCTGGGAAACGGGCTGCCGCCTCCATAGACGCCTTTCTGATGGGGCAGAAACCTTAACGGGCGCAGCTAAAGCAACGCCCCTACATGAAACGCTGTAGGGGCGGGTTTTTAAACCCGCCCGCGTTATCGGATAATATTTATTGACAGCCAGACAGCGTTTTGGTTATTATAGTAACAATTGAATATGTAAAGGCTGTGAACGGGAATAGTAGGTCCTGCAGCAAAGGCTACAGAGAGTCAAGCAAGCTGAGAGTTGACGCCGGAGCAGGGATTGAATGGGCCCGGGAGCCGCAAACCGAAAGGGCTTTGCCTCAGTAGGCTTTGACGCAGGGATAGCGTGATCACAATCCAGGGTATCGCCAGCAACGGCCGTACCTGCCAGAGATGGTCCGGCAACGGATCAATAAGGGTGGCACCGCGAAGTTTAACCTCTCGCCCCTTAGGCGAGAGGTTATTTTATTATATGGAGGTCTCAAGGAATGGAATTGAATATGTGGCCCGGCGGGGCCGAGAATTTGGTCTGATATACCGGCATACACGGACATAAATAAAAATATTAAAAGAGGTGAAAAATGGCAAAAAAATTAACAAAGTTCATCCTGGCTGAAAAGGACATGCCGACTTCCTGGTACAACATACTGCCCGATCTGCCCGAACCCATGCTCCCGATGCTTCATCCGCAGACGCATGAGCCGACCATCCTGCCTCCACCACTCTTCCCGGCAACCCTGAACGACCAGGAGTTCAGCAAGGAACATTTCATCGAAATCCCCGACGAGGTGCTGGACGTCTATAAGATGTACCGTCCATCGCCACTTATCCGCGCCTACAGGCTGGAGAAGGCGCTGGGCACGCCGGCACAGATATTCTACAAGTACGAGGGCGTCAGCCCGGCTGGCAGCCACAAGCTGAACACCGCCATCGCACAGGCTTACTATAACAAGAAAGCAGGCATCAAGCGCCTGGCTACCGAGACCGGCGCAGGACAGTGGGGCAGCGCCCTGTCCCTGGCCTGCCAGTACATGGGCCTTGAGTGCAAGGTCTACATGGTCAAGGTCAGCTACAACCAGAAGCCCTACCGCCGCATCATGATGGAGACCTGGGGCGCCAAATGCGTAGCCAGCCCCAGCACCGATACGAATTTCGGCAAGCAGATACTGGCCGAAGACCCCAACTGCCCCGGCAGCCTGGGCATAGCCATCAGTGAAGCCTGCGAAGACGCCTTTAGCCGCGATGACACCAGCTACGCTCTGGGCAGCGTATTGAACCATGTCATACTGCACCAGTCCATCATTGGGCTCGAGACCAAGAAACAGCTGGAAATGGCGGACGTTGAAGTGGACATCATCATCGGCTGCGTGGGCGGCGGCAGTAATTTCGGCGGCCTTGCAGTACCCTTTGTTAAGGACAAGATGAAAGGCAAGAAGATAGAGATCATAGCCGTCGAACCCACCGCCTGCCCCAGCATGACCAAGGGCCCGCTGGCCTGGGACCTGGGCGATGTCGCGGGCATGGCCCCGATCTGCATGATGTACACGCTCGGCCACTCATTCATCCCGTCACCCATCCATGCCGGCGGGCTGCGCTACCACGGCATGTCGCCGCTGGTATCCCACCTGCATAAGCTCGGCCTGATGGATGCCAGGGCGGTAAACCAGAAGTCCACTTTCGAGAGTGCAATCCTGTTTGCCCGCACCGAGGGCATCATACCCGCCCCGGAGCCCTCGCACGCCATCAAGGTAGTGATCGACGAGGCTATTAAGTGCAAAGAATCCGGACAGAAGAAGGTTATCGTTCTGGGCCTCAGCGGTCACGGCCATTTCGATCTGTCCTCTTACGACCAGTTCCTCTCCGGCAAAATGGAAGCCGACGCCTACGACGAGGCCAAGGTGAAACAGGCCCTGTCGCAATTACCTAAAGTCGAATACGTAGCGAGCAAATAATATCCATACCGGCACGGCAGGCGGGGAGGACGGCAACAAACCGTCTCCCCGCCTGCCGTACTCCCGATAAACACGGTACCCACTTTGCCGGTCAAATACCTTTGTGCTAAAATCCCAGCACGATTACGATCAGATAGAGGTAACCAAATATGAAAATCCCTGCCATGACGGCTTTACTGCTTGCAGCTGCGCTGCTTTTAAGCGCTTGCCGGGTTGAATTCTCCACCACCCCCATATCGACGCCTTCGCCCGCACCCGTCATCCAGAAAGTAATCCCCCTCGATCCAGGATGGAAATCGCCGAGCCCATCAGAAAATGCGCCTGTCCTCCCCAATATCGCCGACGTCGTTGAAAAGGGCTACCCCGGGGTAGTCACCATCACGACCGAACAGATCGTTAACGACATGTTCAGCAGGACGATGCTGCAATCCGGCGCTGGATCAGGCTGGATACTCGATAAAACCGGCATCATCGTTACCAACAACCATGTTGTCGAGGGCGCCCGCAAGGTCGTCATTCAATTCTCGGACGGCAGGACCAGCGAGGTCACCGCCGACAGGGTTTTCCGCGATCCTCTGACCGACCTGGCCATCATCAAGGTTGACATTACCAACCTGCCAACCGTGTCTATAGGCGATTCCGGTAAGCTCCGGGTGGGCGATTGGGTGGTAGCCATAGGCAATCCACTGGGCAAAGGCATTAAAGCCAAGGAGGGCATAATCAGCGGCCTCAAAGTCTCGCTCTCCCTGGATGAGGATGAGTCGCTTTACGACCTGATCGAGACCTCGGCGGCCATCAATGAAGGAAATAGCGGCGGTCCTTTACTGAATATGAAGGGCGAGGTCATAGGCATCACCAGCGCCAAGATCGCCAAGATAGGCGTGGAAGGTATGGGCTACGCAATTAGCGTCAACTCTTCCATGCCCATACTGCAAGAACTGGTTAACAAGGGCTATATTACACGGCCTTTCCTGGGAGTAGAGCTCTACACGGTAAACGACTACATCGCATACTACAACGGATTGGCGGTCAAACGTGGAGCTGTTATCACCACGGTGCAGCCCGGCAGCCCGGCGGCCAAAGCCGGTATGCGCAGATTGGACGTCATCATCCGGTACCAGGGCAAGGAGATCAATACCGCGCCGGAGCTTCTACGCGAGCTGCGCAGCTCCAGGATAGGCGAGGAGATATCGGTTACCTATATCCGGGGAAAGAACACCTACGATGCCACTGCCCTGCTTACCGACAGTCCCCCTCCCAGATAGCCATCTGATTTTCCGGGCGGTCCGCAGTGACGTTTAATCCTGTTTCTTAATAGATAGGCTGATCTCGAGCCCGGACAGTTTGAACTTCTCTGTGTGCGCCGGCTGCTCGGCTGAACCCTGAAGAATTTCCGTGGACAGGGTTTCCTGCTTGATATAATCCGCGAAATCCCTCATGACGGCCTGCGCCTGTTCGCCGCTCTCGTAATAAGTCTTTATATGGTCCGCTATCTCGAGGCCGGCGGACCTCCTCATCGTCTGTAGCCTCCTGACTATCTCCCTGGCTATGCCCTCCGCCAGCAGCTCCGGGCTGATCTCCGTGACGACGCCGACCTGGTAGTCGCCCTCAGCTATCACGGACAAGTTTTTATCCTCTTTCATCTCTTCCGATATAAATCCCATGTCCTTGACGTTTAACTCGTCCGTGATCTGGGTACACAGGTTTTGCAACGCCTCTCTTTCACGAGACGACCTGGCTTTTATGATCACCTTCGGCAGAGGCTGTCTGACCTTGACCGCGCTCTTTGACCGCGCTGCCCTGCCCATACTGCAAACCTTCATTGCCAGCTCGGTTCCGGCGATTATATCTGTGTCGATCAACCTCTCATCCGCCACCGGGAATAGCGCCAGATGAACGCTTTCCGGCGCATCCTTATCAACTGTCCTGACGAGATTCTGATAAATCTCTTCAGCGACAAAAGGCGTGAACGGAGCAAGCAGTTTGGACAGCGTCACAAGCGCCTGGTAGAGTGTGTTATAGGCGGAGAGCTTGTCATCGTCGTTCTGGCTTTTCCAGAAACGACGGCGGCTGCGCCTCACATACCAGTTCGACAGATCGTTGACAAAAGACTCGATCTTCCTGCCGGCCCCGGTGGGATCATAATCGCCCAGCAGCCTGTCCACATCGAGTACCAGCTGGTTTAAACTTGAGGTCAGCCATTTATCCAGCTCCGACGTGATCTTCGGGGCCTTCTTGCCGGGAACGAAATTATCGATATTGGCGTAGATAACGAAGAACGAGTAGGTGTTCCATAATGTCATGAGAAAATTACGCATGACCTCGACCACCATGTCGGGCGACATGCGCCTGACGTTGCCGGGAGGACCGGAGGTAAACATGTACCAGCGCAGGGCATCTGCGCCTGAAGAATCGAGGACGGTCCAGGGATCTACCACGTTTCCCCTGGTCTTGCTCATCTTCTCCCCCTGCGCGTCCAGTATATGGCCCAGGCAGATGACGTTTTTAAAGCACGGCTGGTCGAATATCAGGGTGGAGAGAGCGTGCAGGCTGTAGAACCATCCCCTGGTCTGGTCCACGGCTTCCGATATGTAGTCGGCGGGGAAGCTCTGTTTAAAGATCTCCTTATTTTCGAAGGGATAGTGCCACTGGGCAAAAGGCATGGCGCCCGAATCAAACCAGCAGTCGATCACCTCGGGCTGCCTGGCCATAGTATCACCGCAGGCTGCGCATCTGAACGTCACGTCGTCGATATACGGCCGGTGGAGGTCCATGCCGTCCGAGTAACCCTGTAATCCGGGTTTTCCCTTGATCTCCTCCACCCCACCCGGGCATTCGTATCGCCCGCATTTGCGGCAGACCCATATATTCAAGGGTGTTCCCCAGTATCTCTCCCGCGAGAAGGCCCAGTCCACATTGTTCTGTAACCAATCGCCGAAGCGCCCCTCTTTGATATGCTCGGGATACCAGTTTATCTGCCTGTTTCCGGCTATCATCTCATCTTTTCTGGCTGAAGTCTTGATGTACCAGGTCTTCTTGGCGTAATAGACCAGGGGCGCGTCGCAGCGCCAGCAGAACGGGTAGGTATGTGTGATCTTGACGGTCTTATAGAGAAGTCCGCGCCTCTCGAGATCGGCCAGTATATCGGCATCTGCGTCTTTTACGAATTTGCCGGAAAAAGAGTATTTGCCCGTGATATTGCCGGACAGGTCCACCTGTTGCACAAAATCAAGATTGTTCTCCAGGCCAGCCTGGAAATCTACTTCACCGAAAGCCGGCGCGATGTGTACGATGCCCGTGCCGTCCTCCATCGAAACGAAATCGGCGGTGATGATTTTATAGGTGAGGTCTTTAACAGGCTTCTGCACGTCGAACTGCCCCGGCTGGCCTTCCCTGGCCCGCTTTCTTTCGACGTCGTACTCATGAGGATTGTACAGAGGGTAATAGAGCGAACCTGCCAGCTGGCCTCCCTTAAACGTTTTGAGTACCGGATGGTCACCGAGGCCGGCCTGCTCCACCCGTGCCCGCGCAAAGATCAGATACTCGTCGCCAAGCGCAATGACGGCATAATCAGCGTCCTCCGCCAGGGCCAGTGATGTGTTGCCGGGAAGCGTCCACGGCGTTGTCGTCCAGGCTAAAAAGTAGACCTTTCCCTTCGATATCGCATCCGCCAGCGCGAAACCGCCGGAGGCATCGGAAGCTACGGCCGGCGGCAGCCTGTGTATCCTGAATTTCACATACACAGATGGATCGACCGTATCATCCTTGTACCCGAGGGCTACCTCGTGTGAACTGAGTGATGTGCCGCAACGCGGGCAGTGGGGTGTAACCTTGTAGCCCTGGTAGATCAGGTCCTTGTTCCACAGCTGACTGATGGCCCACCAGCCAGATTCAATGTACGAGTTGTCCAGCGTAACATAGGGATGGTCGATATCCAGCCAGAAACCGATCCTCTCGGTAAGTGAATCCCACTGTTTCACGTATTTGAATACGCTTTCCCGGCAGAGCGCGTTAAATTTGGCCACGCCGTATTCCTCGATCTGCGCCTTGCCGGTAAAACCGAGTTGTTTCTCGACCTCGAGCTCCACCGGCAGGCCGTGCGTATCCCAGCCGGCCTTCCTCGGCACACAGAACCCCTTCATGGTCTTATAGCGGGGTATAACGTCTTTGAAAACACGTGACAGGACATGGTGGATGCCGGGGTTGCCGTTGGCGGTGGGGGGACCCTCATAAAAAATAAACCTGGGGGAAGAAGACCGGGCGTCTATGCTCTTCTGAAAGATGCTCCTCTCGCGCCAGAAGCCTAATACCTTCCTTTCAACATCAGGAAAACTGATCTTGTTGTTAACGGGCAGGAACATCAACGCTTCCTTGATTGAATTACCACACGGCGCCCGTCCCCGTCACCCGTGCTTTGGGTCATGATATCAGGGTCATCGGCCAGAGTTATATGTACAATTCTCCGTTCATCCGGAGGCATCGGTTCCATGGTAATGGGACGCCTCCTCTTCGCGACCTGTTCGGCCAGACGCAGCGCCAGTTTTTTCAGCGCCTCATAGTGACGTTTTTTATACCAGTCTACGTCAACATTGACGGAGACCCATTTTTTCAATTTTTCGGCCACGATCAGCCTGACCAGATATTGCAGAGACGACAGCGCCTGCCCTCTCCGTCCTATGAGTACCCCAAGGTCGTCTCCCTCGATATTCAGCGTAATAGGGTCACCATCGTCGCCGGACCCTGCTACATCCACCGTGGCCTGTATGCCCATGGTATGCAGGATATCGCACAGCACCTGGCGGGCTGTATCAGCCGCATCACTCATGGCGCCCGGCTGCCTTTCATCGTCATCATCAAGCATGACTACCTTGATCCTGGCATCCTCGGCGCCCACCCCCAACAAACCCGATTTCCCCTTCTTGAGTACGATGATATCAACCTCTTCACGGGAAACCTCAAGCTGTGCGAGGGCAATTCTGGTAGCCTCCTCCACCGTCTTAGCGCTCAGTTCTAATTCTCTCACTTCTATCCCTTCTTCTTTTCGCTGCCGTCTTTGAGTGCCTTTGAGGGCTGTTCGGCTGCTTTTTGAGTCGCAGTCTGAGTTTGAGGCTGAGCCCTAAACGACGGGAAGGAGAAGTAACCCCAGCCACCGCCTACCAAGTACTGGATGATTATGCCGATGATGTTGGATACCACCCAGTAAAGGGCCAGGCCACTGGGGAAGGACAGCGTGAAAAATGCGAACATCATGGGCATCATCATTGTAGTCATGCTCGACATCTGCTGCTGACGGGGGTCCGTAGCAGGCGGCGTAACCATCTTCTGCTGCACCCACATGGTAAGGCCCACCAGTATGGCAAGGATCATCGTCGGGTCAGGCTGGGACAGCTTGAGCCCCAGGAAATTTTCATTCAGCGGTATAGCCTGGTCTACCATATCCCATGCATAGAGATGCTGCGACAGTAAAATAAGGTTTTCCGGCGTAGCCGCGAGGGCCTGCATGATCGACTGGTACAACGCTATCCAGATCGGCATCTGTATCAGCATGGGCCACATACATCCCAGGGGATTGATGCCTGCTTCCTTGTAAAGGCGCATCATCTCCTGTTGCAACCTCTTCTGGTCACGCGCATATTTTTTCTGGATCTCCTGGAGCTTGGGCTGCAGTGCTTGCATAGCCTTGGTAGACTGCGTCTGCTTGAATGTCAGGGGCATGAGTATAATCCTGACTACAATGGTCAGCACAATGATAGCCAGGCCGAAGTTGCTCCAGAGCATCTGGGAAAGGGCAATCAGACCGTTCAGTACCGGATCGAGTATTGCTACATTCCAAATATCAACCATATAATTAACCTACTTTATCGCTGAGGAAAAATCCCAGGTTATAATATTCTTCACCGTATCAACTGAGTAGACCGTATGATCCCGGGCATAAATGTAAACCATGTCACCCTCCGCATAAGGGTTACCGTAGACCGTATAGTTGACCGATATACTGCTGATCTTTTTCCCATTTGCTATATCCAGCTTGTAGAGCGTGCCCTTTTCACTCACAGCATATACATATTTATCGGTAACAGCAGGGGTTGACACCATCTGGCTGTCCCCCTCGAATTGCCAGACCTCTTTGCCGCCGGCAGCTTCGATCGCATATATCTTTTTATCCATGCAGGCTGCATAGATCGTGCTATCGCGAACCACCGGTGTGGCCCAGAACCAGTTGCCAGCCAGGTATTTCCACTTCGTCGTCCCATCGGCCTTGTCAACGGCATACAGGTTCCTATCGAAGGTGCCGAAATAAAGCAACTGGTCTTTTACCGCAAGGGACGACGCAACCGCTGAGGGGATCTTGATGCTCCATATCTCCCTTCCGGTTTCAGCCGCGATGGCATACACATTGCCACCATAGTTACCAGAGTAAATTACTCCATTATCCAGAACGGGAGCCGTCCATATCTTGCTGGAGGTCTGGAACTCCCAGATAAAATCGCCTGTAAGGGCATCGAGGGCATAGATTTTACCGTTGGCGCTGCCGAAATACAGCGCCTTCCCGTCGGTGATGATATTGCCGACGATTGCTCCCACTGTATCGTAGCCCTCTCGCGGATATATCCACCTGACCACTCCTCGATTGGCGTTGAGGGCATAGACCTTGCCGGTATAGGTGCCCACGAAAACCAGGTCACCGACTACCAGTGGAGTGGCATAGATGCCTTTGCCGGATGCTGACGATGACGGTGCGCACATCGCGCCGCAAGCAGCTCCCGGTGTAGCGGTTTTGATCGCATATATCCATTCGTTCTCGGCAGGAAAGGTCTTGTTCTCGCTTCGCGCCTGCGGGCTGAGGGTAATGACCGATCCCTCCATGGACCCGAAGCAAATCAACCCGTTGAAGGGTGCAAAGCCGGACCAGCCCTGGGCTTGTGCGCCTGAACATCCCCCATCCATACCAGGCATACAGCCTGAAACAAATACCAGCAGAAGTACTCCCAGTAAAATAACGACTCTAACCAGATTTTTGACTTTTATCATAGATAATCCTATAACACTTCATTTTTTTCTAAGACAAGGATATTATGGAACAGGGTCGTAGCCGCGGGGCGTCCAGGGATTGCAGCGGCAGATCCTGAGAAAAGTCATCCAGCTTCCTTTAAAAACGCCGTATCTCTGTATCGCCTCGTAGCCATATTGGGAACACGTGGGTGTAAAGCGGCAGGCCGGAGGCGTGACCTGCGATATAGTGCCCTGGTACAATTTAATTGATTTCAGAGCTATCGTTTTCAACATCTATTACCATTAAATCCAGGCGGTTCAGCAATTTTGTTATCGACCTGTTTATCTCATGATAATCCGTGCCGGCAACAGGTCGCCGCGCGATCAATACTACGTCCCACCCGGGCCTTATAACCATCAAGCGTATATTCTCCTTTAGCAGCCTCTTGATACGGTTTCTGACAGTCGCCTTCCCAATATCCTTGGTTACCGAGAAGCCCACGCGTAAAACATCCGTATTGTTGGGAAGAACTTTAATTACCAGCAGTTTATCCGCTGCAGCTTTGCCAGATTTATATACTGCTAAATATTGCGCTCTCCTGGTTAAAGCCAATCTCTTGGCCATTTCAATGCTATACCTGGGTGAGCTTCCAGCGCCCTCTGGCGCGTCTGGCCTTCAATACATCACGTCCACCGCGGGTGGACATGCGGGCACGAAAGCCATGCTTCCTGATTCTTCCTCTTTTTTTTGGTTGATATGTCCTCTTGGGCAATTCAATTCTCCAGATTTGATTAAGCCTTTTTGTCGGCTCCGCTAATATTGTAGACATGGTTGGGTGACGCGGGCAGCATGGCCAGAAAACGCGACCTCTTAATGGCCTGGGCCAGGCTGCGCTGATGCCTGGCACACACACCGGTGCGCCTCCTCGGCACTATCTTGCCGCGGTCAGAAACAAAACGCTGTAGAAGAGACACATTCTTATAGTCGATAGGCGCTTTGTCGGCACAGAACATACACACCTTGGGCTTGACAATGAATTTGCGCCCTCTTTCCCTTCTTTGTACGGTATTGGTTTCCATCGGTCTAAAAAACTCCTTCTCTAACTATTAAGGATTTAGAAGGGGATATCCTCCGGCTCAATATCACCTTCAATTACACGGGCATCCTCGGGCGGCAGTTGCGCTGGCCCCTGTTTATCCAGGAAGAGCACCCTGTCTGCGGTCACATCCAGGCTAACCCGCTTCTGTCCGTCCTTACCATCATATAAGCGTGTACGCAAATTTCCTTCCACGTAAACCAGTTTACCTTTATTTAAAAACTGGTTGCATGTCTCTGCCAGCTTCCTCCACGCGCTGATGCGAAACCACTCGGTCTCCTCTTTAAAGGAGCCGTCGGGCTGGCGCGTGTTGCGGTTGGCTGCCAGGCTGAAAGTAGTGACGGCAACACCGTCCGCAGTAAACCTCATCTCGGGATCACCTCCGACCCTGCCAATCAGAATAATCTTGATTAAGCTCGCCATCAACCACCTCCAGAGATCAGCTATTCTCGCGGACGAATAAGTACCTTAATACATCCTCTGACAGCTTCAAACTGACATCAAGCTCCTTTAAAGCCGTCTGTTTGATCTGCACTTTTTGGAGCACGTAATTGCCTTCAGCCTGCTTTTTAATCGGGTAGGCAAGCCGTCGTTTGCCCCATTGATTCGTCTCTGTAACCGTTCCACCGAGCTTGGTTATCTGGTCGTTGACCTTTCCCAATACCCGGGTGAAATCATCTTCACTCAAGTTTGCATTCAGAATAAAAACCAGTTCGTAACCGGGCACAATTAATCCTCCAAGCAGCGAAATTCTACTGATTATAGCACACAGCCCAATTTCACAACAAGCTACAGAACCACGCTGCGGTATTGCATTTTCGTTCTGGCTGTCATATAGTTTTTTAGCAGGTCAGGTAATAATATGGAAATCAGCATCATAGGCTTACCCGGTAGCGGCAAAACAACTGTTTTCGACGCTCTGACCAAATGTTCCGCCGAGCCCAGACCGCACGGCGGCGCCGGGCTCACGCTGTTCCCGGCGGTGGCCAAGGTACCTGACACGCGCGTTCTGAAGCTCAGCGATATGTTCCATCCTAAAAAAACAACACTGGCCGAGATAAAATACGTGGATTACGCCGGCCTTCCCAAGGGTTTCGGTAGAGAGCAGGGGGTCAGCGGGCAGTTTCTCAACAGCCTCAGCACGTCCGATGCCATACTGCAGGTCGTGAGAGCTTTCGAAGATGAGAACATCCCCCATGTAGACGGGAGGGTCGATCCGCTCAAAGACATCGAGACACTGGATATGGAGCTTGTGTTTTCCGATCTCACCATTATTGAAAAAAGGCTCGGCCGCCTCGAATCAGCTTTGAAGATGGGAAAATCCTCCGAGCGTGATGCGGCCGTCAAAGAGCAGGCGCTGCTTAACAGGATCAAGTCTTCTCTGGACCAGGGCATCCCCATAAGATTGCATAAACTGGCGCCGGACGAATTGCGGTCGATCAGCAATTACCAGTTTCTGACGGCCAAGCCGATGTTGATCGTGATCAATATCGGCGAAAAGCAGTTGCCCGCGGCAGAGAGCATCCTCGATAAGCTGAAGGCAGCCTACTCCATGCCTCAGGTGGAGCTTATCTCCATGTGCGCGAAACTGGAAAGAGAGCTTGCGCAACTGGAGGAACAGGAGGCGGAGGAGTTCCGCAAGGACATCGGGCTCAAAGAGACCGCCTTCGCCGCGGTTATCAGACATTGCTATGGACTATTGGGATTGATATCTTTCTTCACGGTCGGAGAAGATGAAGTAAAGGCCTGGACGGTCAGAGAGAATACGCCCGCTATCCAGGCGGCAGGCAAGATCCACACCGACATCGAGAGGGGCTTTATCAGGGCCGAGGTCATGGGCTATGATGATTTCATCAGGAGCGGAAGCACGGCCGAGGCGCGCAAGCACGGTTTGCTGAGATTGGAAGGTAAAACCTATGCCGTACGCGACGGGGATATCATGCATTTCCTGTTCAATGTGTAGTGATCGTCATATTTGCAGCGGGCCCGGCATAGTCCTTCCTCATCAAGTTCACCGTTAAAAAGCGTGGTGATATAATATACGTACAAATTTTCTCATGTCTGAAATAAATGTCCGCCAAAGGCTGGAGCGGGCCGAAGAGAACCTGTCGCCATACGCGGCGCGCAGTATTGCCAGCCGCGGCAGGAATACAGCTGAGCCGCCATGCCCGCTGAGAACGGCCTACCAACGCGACCGGGACCGTATCATATTTTCCAATGCGTTCCGCAGGCTTAAACATAAGACACAGGTATTTATTGCGCCGGAGGGCGATCACTACGTTACACGGCTGACGCACACGCTGGAAGTTTCACAGATAGGCCGCACTATCTCGCGGGCGCTTTCCTTGAACGAGGACCTGACTGAAGCTATAGCCCTCGGTCACGATCTGGGGCATACTCCTTTCGGTCATATAGGTGAAAAGGTACTGAATGAACTGGTCCCCGGCGGATTCAAACATTACGAGCAGAGCCTTCGTGTGGTCGACTGCATCGAAAACAAAGGCCTGGGACTGAACCTGACATGGGAAGTGAGGGACGGCATACTGAACCATTCCAAAGGTGATCTCGAGATACTGGAGGAAGGATGGAACAACGTGTCTACGGTCGAGGGCCAGGTAGTGAAGATGGCTGACCTGGTGGCCTATATAAACCATGACGTAGAAGACGCTATGCGTGCAGGAATAATATCCCGGTCCGACCTCCCGGCCTCCACCATCAAGACTCTGGGACAATCCAATTCAAACCGCATCAACACGCTGGTCACCAACATCGTCTCTTATTCAGCAGGGAAAATGGACGGCGGCTGCTCGAGCCGGCAGATTATAGGCATGAGCCCTGAAGTATTAAGCGCTGCGAACGAGCTGCGCGAATTTCTCTTTGCCAGGGTTTACCTGAACAGTGTGGAGGCCGAGAAAGCATCGGATGCCCGTGAGATAATACTCCTGCTGTATCACCATTTCCTGGATAATCCGGCGAAGCTGCCCGACGAGTACAGGTTGTTGGATGGCGATAATGAACGCCGTATAGCCGACTATATAGCAGGCATGACAGACCATTATGCTATACTCACAGCAGAAAACCTCAGATAAATATAGATTTGATTAGATATTAAAGTACAGTATAAGCGCTGATCAGGGAATGAACACAACTGACGAGATCAAGCAGCGGCTGGACATCGTGGATGTGGTATCACAATATGTCAAGCTGACTAAATCAGGTCGCAACTATAAGGCCAACTGCCCCTTCCACAGTGAAAAAACGGCCTCTTTTTTTGTTTTTCCTGAAAAGCAGAGCTGGCATTGTTTCGGAGCATGCGCAACAGGAGGTGACATATTCACCTTCGTGATGAAGAAGGAAGGCATCGATTTCGGCCAGGCTCTGCGTGTCCTGGCGGAAAAGGCCAACATCACACTTACCTATAAAACGAGCCAGGCCTCTTCGGAAGACAAGGCCAGGCAAGACAATCTCTTCAAATTGAACGAGGTGGCGGCTGAATATTTCCACTATCTGCTGATGCATGATACGGAGGCCGATACGGCCAGGAAGTACACCGCAGGCAGGGGACTTTCTCAGGCAGTAATAGACAATTTTCAACTGGGATACTCGCCCAATAAATGGGAAGGCCTGCTCGGCTATTTGGCCAAAGCGGGCTACAGGGATGACGAGATGCTGGCAGTCGGCCTGATCGTTCAACGCGATACCGGCGGCTTCCACGACAGGTTCAGGAACAGGCTGATGTTCCCCATCCGGGATTCAAAGGGCCGGGTGGTTGGATTCGGCGGCCGTGCGCTGGATGATTCGACACCCAAGTATCTGAATTCGCCGCAGTCTCTGCTCTTCGATAAGAGTTCCATTATTTACGGTATCGAGCGTGCTGCAGGAGCGATCAGACAACATGACAGCGTAGTAATCACGGAAGGATATATGGATACCCTGGCGGCACACCAATTCGGCTTCGAAAATACGGTCGCATCGATGGGGACGGCGCTCACGGAAAAACAGATATCGACTCTGCGCAAGCTGACGCGAAATATCATCGTTGCGCTCGATGCCGACGCGGCCGGGCTCGAGGCCACAGCGCGCAGCATAACCACCATCGACGAACAGATACCCAGGGAACACTGGATGTCCTGGATTGAGCCAAGGACCTACAGTGAACTGGTCAAGCACGAGGTCCAGGTTGTTGAGATTACAGGGGGCAAAGATCCGGACGAGATCATACGCAATTCGCCGGAAAAATGGGCCGGGCTGCTTAAAGAATCTCAGCCTATAATCGATTTTACTTTAAAAAAGGAAATTGCTAATATAAACAAAGATAGTTCCAAAGACAAGTCCGCGTTAGTATCAAAATTTTTACCGATTTTATCTCATATTGATGACTCTGTCCGGCGCGCCCATTATGTTGAAAAGCTCTCGCGTTTGCTGGGCCTGGATGAGAGATTCGTACGTGATGCGCTCTTTGAGCTCCAGGCCAGGGAAAAGAAATCTAAAACAGCCAGCGGAAGCAAGGTTATAAAGAACTATGCTAACCAGATCACATCATCGCGGCATATTGAAGAGTATTTGCTGGCTTTGCTGTTGCAATTCAGCGACCTTCGAGAGGAAGGCATGAGACTATCGGTGAATTATTTTGAACATCCGGAGAATAAGGATATATTATTAAGATGGCAGGTTAATGCCGATACCAATTCGTTTGACGCGGAGATCGATCCCGCTGTTAAGGAATTCTACGATCATCTGATCTCCCTGGCACATCAGTTACCCCCTTCTCTGCATCAGAATAAGCGGGAGAGAGAATACGCGTTAAACGATTGTATCAACAGATTGCTGGAAAGCCACATGAAAAATCTTGAGATCGAGAAGAAGCTCATCCTATCTGAAGTAAAAGGCAGGGGCGACGTGGAAGAACAGGTCGCCAAACTGATCGAGCATGGTATACAGGAGAGTCAGCAGCTACATGATATTTTCAAGAAGCGTGGCCGACTTTTCAGCCGTATTAAGGGAGTCTGAATGGCAAAGAGCGCAAAATCGGTAAAGAAAAAGAAAACACCTCCGGCAAAGGCTGAACAGAAGGTCAAGGTTCAGGTTTCGGCTAAGGCTAAGGTGGAAGCTGTGATAGCGGAGGTGGCAGAGGCCGCGGTGCGTACGGATTTCGAAGTCCGCCCCGACCCCTGGGGCAAGATCGAAGCCGACGCCATCCCGCAGGACGAGAAAGAACTGCTTTTCAGCGATATCGAGGCGGCTCCGGAGTTTGCCGAAGAGTGGCTTAAGCCGGAAGTGGAGGAAAAGCCGCTGGTAGAGCTTGAGATTGAGCTGGCCGAGCATGAAGCAATCGACGACCCGGTCAGGATGTATCTTCATGAGATCGGAAAATACCCGCTGCTGAATGCCAAACTGGAGCGGGAGCTGGCCAGTAAAATTGAGCCCTACAAATATATGGCGCATATACGGGAGGCCTTCCGCCACCAGGAAAACCGTTTCCCCAGCATATCCGACTTTGTTATTCAGATGCTTAAGAACCTGGCGGATTCCGACATCGTTATCGATAGACTGGGGGAACGGCTTAACGTCGCCAAGAAGCCCAGCTTTAAAGAAAGGCTGCTCAGCCAGAAGTTGCATCAGGCGATCGATGACTTCATCAATCCCGAAATGGTTATAAAAATTGCGGCGGATATGAGCCGTGAGCCCCACGAGATCGAAAAGAGGCTTGTCGATTACTCGATATATGTACGCATCATCAATCCTGAGATATTTTCTATCATTGACAGCAATTCGACCTGGGACAAAGTCAAACAGATCGTTAATAAGGACGGCGAGACCAAACTTGCCGCTAAAATTGATGGCCACAGCCACCCGTTTCAACAGAAATTCGAACACATCGACAGAGACGGCAGGGAAGCCAGCAAGCAACTTACTGTCTCCAATCTCAGGCTGGTGGTCAGTGTGGCCAAGAAATACGTCGGCCACGGGATGCCGCTGCTTGACCTGATACAGGAGGGCAACATCGGCCTGGTACGGGCTGTGGAAAAATTCGAATACCGCAAAGGATATAAATTCAGCACATATGCCACGTGGTGGATCAGGCAGGCCATCACACGCGCAATAGCAGATCAGGCCAGGACCATACGCATACCGGTACATATGGTTGAGACTATCAACAGGCTGCTCAAGGTCAACAGAAAACTGTCGCAGGAGTTCGGCCGCGAGCCCAGTTGCGAGGAGATCGGCGTGGGTATGGAGATATCGGCAGAGAAGGTCAGGGAGATTATGAAGCTCTCGCAGGTACCCATCTCCCTGGAGATGCCTATCGGAGAGGAAGAGGACAGCCATCTGGGTGATTTTATCGAAGATCGTTCCAACCTTCCCCCCGCTGACGCAGCTTCACGCGAGCTGCTGAAAGCCCAGCTTGATAAAGTCCTGGGCGAACTGACAGATCGTGAGCGAAAGGTACTGCTGCTGAGGTTCGGCCTTGAGGATGGCCGGGCCAGGACACTGGAAGAGGTGGGGAAGGAATTTAACGTGACACGCGAACGTATAAGGCAAATCGAAGCCAAAGCTTTACGCAAATTACGGCATCCCAGCCGGAGCCGCAAGCTTAAAGATTACCTCGAATAATCACTGGCTGACTAAGGAGGAAACCGATGAAAATCCTTCAAGGATTTTTGATATTCATGGGCGCCCTGGCGGTGCTGGCCATTATCGCCCTCATGTTTGGCTATGTCCTGGCGCTGTTAACACCTGATACCCGCGCAAATATGAGGCCTGTGGTATTGTCTTCGGAGGCCGTCGACAGCCTCAATAAAAAGTTGAGCGACATCAAGAAAGTTACTGCCGCAGCCGACGAAGCGAAAACCTCCAAAGATGTCCAACTGGTGATCACAGAAGAGGAAATCAACTCTACCGTCGTCATGGCCCTGGCCGAGGGAACGCTGCCTGCCAAAGAGATGCTGATAAACTTCAATGACGGTTATGTAATGATGTATACCTCCTGGAACTTCCCCGGCATACCGGTCAAAACGGGTATCATAGGGACACTGGATGCGGAGAACGGCAAGCCGGTATTCGTAATCCATGATTTTTACCTCGGGAAACTGCCGGTCCCCGACAGCATCGACGGGGGAGTACAGGACCTGGTAAATATCCTCTTCAAGATGAATGCTCCCATGGAAGAGCTGAACTTCGAGCTTAAAGAGGTTACGATAAGCGAAGGGCAGCTTAAACTGGGTGGAGTTACGAAAGCAGGAAAGTAATCTGGCGCTCAGCGCCCCAGCAAGCCGGTCATATTCTTCGGCAATTTACCTTTAGCCATCATCTTGGTCATCTTCTGAATATTGTAGAACTGATTGAGAAGCTGGTTAACATCACCCGGCGCGGTTCCGCTGCCCCTGGCTATCCTGCGCTTCCGGCTGCCGTTGATAAGGTCGGGATTTGACCTCTCTTCTGCGGTCATGGACAGGATGATGGCCTCTATCTTATTAGTCCTGTCCAGACTGTCTTTATCCGATATCCCCTTGGTCAGCTTGGAAAAGCCGGGGATCATGTCAACAAGCTGGCTGAAACTGCCCATCTTCTTTATCTGCCTCATCTGATCCAGCAGGTCATTGAGGTCGAACTCGGCCTTGCGTAGTTTCGATTCCAGCTTCTCCATCTGTTGTTTGTCGAAAGTCTTCTCCGCTTTCTCTATGAGCGTGAGCATATCGCCCATACCCAGGATGCGCGAAGCCAACCTGTCAGGATAAAAGACCTCCAGCGCAGCGGTCTTTTCACCCATGCCGATAAATTTGATGGGGACTCCGGTAACCGATTTGATTGAAAGCGCTGCGCCACCTCTGGCATCTCCATCCATCTTGGTCAGTATCAGTCCGGTCAAGCCCAGGTTGCTGTTGAATTCCCCGGCGATATTCACCGCATCCTGCCCGGTCATAGCATCAGCAATGAGCAGTATCTCAGCCGGAAGGACCGCCTTTTTGATGTCTTTCAACTCCTGCATCAGAGGCGCATCGATATGCAGCCTTCCCTGGGTATCTATTATCACCCACGCTGCTGCCATCTCCTCCGCCCTGGCAATAGAATTGCGGCTGATCTGAACCGGGCTGACCGTAACGTCCTCATGATACACGGGAATATCAAGCTGGCTGCCCAGTACCTTAAGTTGATCGACGGCGGCCGGCCTGCGCGTATCGGCTGCCACCAGCAGCACCCTCTGCCCTGATTGATTGAGGTGAAACGCCAGCTTGGCTGCCGTTGTAGTTTTGCCCGCGCCCTGAAGCCCTACCAGCATTATCACGGACGGCTGCAGGGAGGAGGCCTTTAGCCTTGCAGGCTCGCTGCCCAGTATGCCTACCAGTTCCTCGTCGACTATCTTGATGATCTGCTGGGCCGGCGAAAGACTCTCGAGCACATTTGCCTCCAGCGCCTTCTCCTTGACCACGGCCAGGAAGCTCTTCACGACCTTGAAGTTGACGTCGGCCTCCAGCAGGGCCAGACGTATCTGCCTCAATGCCTCGTCTATATCTTTTTCGCTCAGCTTGCCCTTATTATTCAGCCCGCTGAATATCTTGCTGAGCTTCTCTGTCAATACTTCAAACATCAATAAAGCATAGCATATTTTTCTGCAGTTACAGTATCCTTCCTGCCACCGATGCCCGGCATATCCCGAACAACGTGCGCCATTGCCTTGACAGCTACTTGCGGCGGGATTATCCTAAATACACTTCATATGGCTGATAAATACGAGATCAATTCCTTCGAAAAGGAAGAGTCCTGGCGGCTTTTCAGGTATCTCGGCGAGCTGGTAGAGGGATTCGACAAGCTGTCGGGAATCGAGCCGGCCGTAACCATCTACGGCTCGGCAGTGGCCACGGAGGATCAGGCTGATTACCAGAATGCCCGCCAGATCGCCTTCCTGCTGGGAAAGCAGGGTTTCAACATAGTCACGGGTGGTGGACCCGGCATGATGGAGGCTGCCAACCTGGGAGCGCATGAGGCCGGTGTTAAATCGGTCGGGCTGAATATAGTCCTGCCCCATGAACAGAAATGCAATACCTATTCCGACCTGACCATAAATTTCAACCACTTTTTCGTGCGCAAGGTAATGCTGGTCAAGTACGCCACTGCCTTCGTCATAATGCCCGGCGGCCTGGGCACACTGGACGAATTAACCGAGGTGCTGACCCTTATACAGACCAATAAAATCAAGCCCTTCCCCGTGATACTGTTCAACTCTACATTCTGGCGTGGGTTCCTCGATTGGCTGCAGACCACGGTCCTGGGGCCGGGCTACATATCCGATGCAGACCTTCACCTGCTCAGAATCACGGATAAACCCTCCGAGGTGCTTGAGATCGTCAGCAGCTGGTACCTCAGGCAGGCCATAGTAGGCAGGCAGGCTATTGATTAACCTGTCGTTTCACGGCGCCGCACGCACGGTCACGGGTTCGCGGCATCTGCTCGATGTCAACGGTTATCGAATTCTGCTTGATTGCGGCCTCTTCCAGGGCCGCAGGGCGGACACATATCAGCGCAATCTGCATTTCTCGTTCGATCCAAAGTCGATCGATTCAGCCATCATCTCACATGCGCACATGGACCACCTGGGCAACCTGCCCAACCTGGTTAAGCAGGGCTTCGAGGGCGAGGTAAACTGCACCTCGGCCACGCTTGACCTGGCCAATATCATGCTCACCGATTCAGCCAGTATCCAGGAAGGGGATATCCAGTATGTCAACAAGGTCCGTCGCAGGCACAATGAACCGCCGATAGAGCCGTTGTATGATACGACCGACGTACCACCCACGTTGAAACTGCTGCGCGGCAATTCCTATGAGCGTGTATTTGATCTCTGCAGAGGTATAAGTGTTATCTTTCACGATGCCGGACATATACTCGGCTCGGCCATTACGGTCATCAATATAATTGACGGGGACAGAAAACTGTCTGTTTGTTTCACAGGCGACCTGGGACGCAATGGCATGCCTATCATCCGTGATCCTTACCTGGTTGCCAACGCGGACGTGCTGATCATCGAAAGTACCTACGGCAACAGGCTGCACTCAGATATAAATTCGGTACTGGATAAGCTTTCTATGGTGATCAATGAAACCATCGCCCGGGGAGGCAAGATCATAGTGCCCTCGTTCGCACTCGAGCGGACGCAGGAGCTGATCTACTGCCTGCACCAGTTGAAACTGAGCAGCCGTATACCGAATTTCCCAATATATGTAGACAGCCCGCTGGCCATCGATGCCACCGACATTTTCAGGGTCCACCCTGAGTGTTACGACGCCGAGACCGCTCAATTGCTCAGGACCGCGGCCGACCCCTTCGGCTTCCGAGGCCTGCATTATGTGTCAAGCGTGGAGGAATCCAAGCATCTCAATACTGTTAAAACACCGATGATGATCATCGCCGGGTCGGGCATGGCCGAAGCCGGGCGCGTACAGCACCATCTTAAGAATAATATAGGAAATCCCAGGAATACCGTGTTAATCGTGGGCTGGCAGGCAGAGAACACCCTGGGCCGCAAGATCGCAGAGAGGTGGCCGGAGGTCACCATCTTCGGAGAGAAACACAAGCTGCGCTGCCGTGTCGAGATATTCAATGAATTCAGCGCCCACGCAGACCGCAATGACCTTATCAGGTGGGCCGGCGCCGGCAGGGAAAAGTGGCAGAAGGTATTCGTGGTACACGGGGAGGAACAGTCGGCGATATCCCTGGCTGATGCGTTCAAAGAAATGGGATTGCACGATGTAGTAGTGCCCGAGCAAGGACAGGCCTTTCAACTGTAGCTTTGACCGGCCCTTCATATAAAAGCAGACGACTATCGATGGCAGAATTTTACCAGCATAATCTCGATGAACTTCGCGATCCCTGGAACGACATTTACCTGCGCTCCCGGATCAGGTCGCCTTTCTCCTCGCCGGACTGGGCCGAGGTCTGGTGGAAACATTTCAACGAAGGGAGCACGCTGTATGCCGGGTCGGTGGAAGAAGACGGCAAAGTAATCGGCATAGCGCCCCTGCGTCTGAAGGATGGGATACTATGCTTTATCGGCAATGACAACCTGTTCGATTTCCAGGATTTCGTAGTCGACAAAAGCCGCGAAGAAATATTCTATCGCGCTTTATTGCATCACCTGTCTGAGATCAAGGTGGCAAGGCTGGAGTTGGGACCATTCCAACCGGACTCCAGCATTCACCGTACGCTCCTCCCCCTGGCCCGCGAGAGCGGGCTCGATGTGAATTGCACTCAGGACGACGTCACAGTGTCGCTTGATCTGCCGGCGGATGAGGCTTCATATCTCGCCCTGCTCAGCGGAAAACAGAGACACGAGCTTCTGCGTAAGGAAAGGCGCCTGAACGAGGAGGGCGATGTATCATTCCGGGTACAGGACAGGGCGGACAATGCTGATATAGATCTCTTCCTGCAATTCTTCCGGGAGAGCAGGGAAGATAAAAACCGGTTCCTCACACCGCCGGTGGAGCTCTTTATGAGAGACATAATCTACTCAAGCGAGGCCCGCGGCATGCTGCGACTGGGAATACTGGAATTAAATTCCACTCCGATTGCAGCCACTCTGTGCTTTGAATACCAGGACGGTATGTACCTGTATAACAGCGGCTATTCGCCGGACTACCGCTGGTTGAGTGCGGGGCTGCTATCAAAGTATTACAGTATCCGCGACAGCATCATGAAAAGAAAGTCATACTATAATTTCCTTAAAGGCGCCGAGAAATATAAATTTCACCTGGGTGGTAAAGAAACCGGACTTTTTAGATGTATAATTAACCTTTAGCTATTCAGATACGGGAATAATAGTTCAATGGACCATTTACGCATCGCGCTCTTAAGCTTACATAGTTGCCCCTGGAGCAAGCCGGGAGGCCGCTATACGGGCGGTATGAACGTATATATTCAGAACCTGTGCCTGCAGTTAGAAAAGCTGGAAGTAACTACAGATGTCTACACCTGTTCGCATGAAGATAACGAGCTATGCAACTTCAGCGGTCCAAGCTGCCGTACAGGATTGATTCATATCAATGCCGGCCCCTTCAGCCGGATGACAGAGTCCGGGCAGGCGGACTATGCCGGCAGCCTGGCACAGGCTGTCTACTCTCACTGCCGGGACCTGGGCCTTCGCTATGACGTTATTCACAGCCACTACTGGCTTTCGGGGCTGGCAGGCAACTACCTGAAGGACCTGTGGCGGATACCGCACGTAACTATGTTTCACACGCTCGGCGCCCTCAAAAACATCTCGTTGCCGGCCTCGCCGGAGCCCGCGTCCAGAATAGCCCATGAAAGTTCGGTAATGCGCTCCTGTGATCGCATTATCGCCTCTACCTCGATTGAAAAACAGGAAATGGTCAGCAGGTACGACGTCCTCGCGGACAAAATCAGCGTCATTCCCTGCGGCGTTAATCCCTCTCTTTTCCGCCCCATCCACAGGCCGGCTGCCAGGGCCGCCTGCGGCCTTCCCCAGAAGACGACGCTTTTGTTTGTCGGCCGCCCCGATCCCATTAAGGGGCTTGAGAACCTCCTGCAAGCGGTCTCGATACTCGGGCCGACCAACGATTTTCAACTCCTGGTGATAGGCTGCGGCAACCGCCATATGGGCGAATTGGTGCAGTCCGCCGGCCGCAGGACTGAAGATATCAGGGACCGCGTCATCTTCGCGGGTCCGGTCGACCATGAAAAAATGTACCTGTATTACAACGCAGCCGACCTCTGCGTAATACCGTCGTATTACGAAAGCTTCTGCATGACTGCGCTTGAATCAGTAGCTTGTGGCACGCCTGTCCTTGCAACTTGCGTGGGGGAGATACCGGAGATATCCAGGCTGTCTCCGTTATGTAAAATAATCCCCGATAACAGCCCGGACAGCCTGGCCGCACATATCAGCATGTATCTTCAGGAGAATATGCCGGCGGGGGTCCGATCGGGAGCGGCACTCTCAATGAACTATGGCTGGGATTCGATTGCCGGCAGGGTAATACATGAGTACCAGAACGTTTTAAGAGTACTTGTAGAAGCCGGTTAGACCGTAGCGTCATGCGGATTATATAAAACTGCCAGAGGAACATAATATGACAGAAAAATTTGACCTTATGGTTATTGCCCCACACCCCGACGATCCCGAATTCGGAATCGGCGGCACGGTAGCGCAATGGACGAAAGAGGGCAAACGGGTTGTGTATTTAATATGCACCAACGGCAACAAAGGCACCGATGACCCTGCCATAACGCCGGCGCAACTTACTGAAATCAGGCGGGCTGAGCAGATAGCTGCAGCGAATTCATTGGGCGTATCCGACATCGTCTTCCTTGACCATGACGACCAGTCCATCGAGGACACACCGGAGTTCCGCAAGGAGCTGGTAAAGATGATACGCACGTATAGGCCAGATGTTGTTGCCGCCCCGGACCCGCACAGGAAATATGTGTGGCACCGGGACCATCGTATAACCGGCCAGGTGGTGCTGGACGCCGTCTATCCTTATGCCCGGGACAGGTTGTCTTATCCTGACCTCTTACAGGAGGGCTATCTGCCGCACAAGGTCAGGGAACTGCTGTTCTGGGGGGCCGAGCAGCCCAACCACTTCATCGATATCACAGCCACCTTTGACAATAAGCTCTCCGCTTTGAAGTGTCACAAGAGCCAGTCGAGCCATTTCCCGCCGGGATGGGAAGATGCCTACCGGACCGTGCTATCTAACTTCGGTAAAGACCACGGGTACGATGTGGCGGAGGCATTCTACCGCGTTGTTTTACCTCCGTAACCCAGGCCCGTTCAGGACGACCATTTCTCTGCCAGGTCACCGATTACCGGCAGCTTGAATTTCTCTCCTTTGTAGGCCTTGACCATCAGGATAATCCACAGCACCAGGGCGATTATCCAGATGAACCAGTTGACGAAGGGTATGAAGGAAAGGATGAAACAGGCGCCAAACGTTATGATCGATTGCATGGCGTGGAACTTCACAAACTTGCTGTCCTTCTCAATCAGGAAAAAGACCAGGCCGGAGATCCAGCCAACGAGGTAGCACAATAAACCTGCAACATTCTCTTCCAGTCCGGTTGATGATTTCGCCATTGCTCGTACCCCCTCTTCATTTATTATCGACAGAATAATCTTACCAGTATCGAAGTGTCAATAGTACATCTTCGGGCCACGATGACGGATCAACCGGGCAGGTTATGACCGAAGACGCTATATTTTTTTCCCGGCCTTTAAGGCTGCGATGGTCACGATTACAATTAACAACGCCCCGACAGCTATGACTGCGATAGCCCAGCCCGGCACATGCTCCGCGGCCGAGGCGGCCGGACTATCAGTTGATGGAGCGGATTCTGTAGAGAAAGTGAACACGGATCCCGCGTCCCCCGGTACTGGCTCAACGGCGGAAGCCTGCCAGAAATAAGCCGTATCATAATTGAGCCTGACGGGAAGTGAATATGCGGTTGTGGGCGTGAAATCCTCTATCACGATATTCTGCAACTGAGCGTCCCTGGCCAAGATAATTCTGTACTTGGTCGTGCCCTGGTAACCTCTCCAGCTGAAAGCCAGCGGGCTGACCGGGCAACCTGTTGCCCCGCTGGCAGGGCTCATAGCCTGCACACCGTATGAAGGTGTGCTCACGGCATACCCCGGCCTGACGCTAAAAGGCACGGCTTCAGACCATGGGCTGGAAATCCACTGCCCCGTGGCTGCCCTGACGGTGCGCACCCTCCAGTAATATGTATGGCCGGCCTCCAGATTCCCGGGCGGGTACCAGAAGGCCGGCGCCGTGGAGTCGGCCGGCGTCAGCATTCCCGAATCGTAGACCTTAAGAGTAAAGAGAGCATCCCTGGCGATCTGGACCTGATAGTCGCCCGATAAGCAATAATCCTCCCATCGCATGTCGACTGAAGCGTTTCTACCGGTCACCGGATCGACGTCTACCATGTTTGCAGTTTCCTGTTGCTGCAACTGCGGCACAATGACATTCAGGGTAACAGACCTTGTCCTGGTCCCCGCAGAGTTAACCGCGGTCAACTTATAGGTGGTCGAGTAAACTGGCGACACGGCAGCCTGCCCCGCCGGGAGCACCTCGCCTATCCCATGGTCGATGTACACCGAGGCGGCATTTTTTACATCCCACGAAATGACGGCGGAAGCCGACCGCTCTATGCCGGCCGGAGTAACTTTATAATCGATTATCTCAGGAAGTGTGATCGTATCTGCAGTCCCCTGACAGGGCGGCGGAACCACTGTGACGGTCAGGCACGCACAGAGCAAAAGCAGCCCTGCCAGCCGTAAGAACCTCGATCGATATGTCCTGATATTCATCCTCTTGTCCTCTTCGGGGCGTTAACCTTGGCTGATATCTGATGCTTTATGGGTGACCCCCGATCTGACCAGGTAATCATAATAGCCGGTAAGCTTGAGCAGGACCCTGGCGGCACGATTGCCGGAGGTATAGTCATAGTGATCGCCCGCCAGCTTGACCTGTTCCTCTGTGAAGGTCGTGGTGATTACCGGCTTACCGTAGCTCTCGATCCACTGTGAGCTGAGTGCCCGCATCAATCTGACGATCATGTTATTGATAATCTCCATGCGCGACCTGCCCGTATTTGCCAGCAATGCCTTGCCGCTGGCCAACTCGAGCAGATCGTCCACCAGCACATCATCGATTTTGCCTGAGAAACGGGCGGCTATGATCATGACAGCCAGGTCCTCGACTTCCATTTTACCCTGAAGTCCGAGTACCCATCCGAGCATGTCAATCAACTGCTTGATGGCGGTCTCAGTTTTATATACATTACCAGATTTGATATCTTCAATTATGGGTATGATAGCCCTCAGGGCGCTGTCCCTTTTGGCCAGATCTTCAGGCGACATTTTCTGCTCCTGTTGGGAGCGCTGTTGGAGCAGCAGGCTGCCGAAAAGTGTAAAGCCGCCGAAGCCCATAAATATGAGCGAATCTACGGTTTCCAGCTCCAGCAGCCTGGCCGGCGCCGTCAGATAGGCGATGAAATTGCGGTCACCGGCAGGATCGACAGGATTGCCGTGGCTCCACCTGGGCGGAAAAATCTTGTCGAACTCCTCAATAGTCTTTTCAGGCAGCTTAACCACGTTCAGCCCGCCTTCCTCGCATGCCTCGGCACAGAGTACTCCGTAACTGCCTCCGGGAGTTATGATAGCCACGTTGCGCCCTCTGGGTAAGGGCTGCGTCAGACACCCGATGGCAACGTCGAGCATCTCCTCGGGGTTGTCAACCCGCATGGCGCCCATCTTCTTGAAGGCTGCATCGTATACAGCGTCGCTGCCTGCCATTGCTCCTGAGTGCGATCTTATGGCCTCGGCCGCCGCCGCCGTTTTACCCGGCTTCAATACGATAACCGGTTTGTTGCGTGTGACGTTCGAAACTATGTCCATGAATCTGGCGCCGTCATTCAGCCCCTCGATGTAGGTCATGATCGCTTTGACCCTGGGATCCTTCCCGAAGTAATCGATGTAATCCTCGATCTGTATATCCGCCGCGCAGCCACAGCTCACGTAATGCGTGAAACCGACGCCCCGCTCGTATCCGGCCACGACCACCGCGGCGCCGACATTGCCTCCCTGCGACACAAAGGCCAGCGGCCCATCTTTGACCAGCAATGGCATCATGAAGGCCGCAAGAGAAGATGACGAGCTCCAGTAACCCATGCAGTTCGGGCCGATGAATCTGATATTGCCGCTGCGCGCTATGCTCAGCACCTCGTCCTGAAGCTTCTTTCCCTCAGGGCCGATCTCTGCGAAACCTGCCGAAATAATGACTGCCGATTTGACTCCCTTCTTCACGCAATCCCGCATAACGCCGGCCACGTGTTCGGCCGGGATAGTGAAGACGGCCAGGTCGACCGGTCCCGGGATATCGGTCACCTTGGGATATGCCGTGAGACCCTGTATCTCGGCTTCCTTCATATTGACCGGATAAATAGATCCTTTGAAGCTCTGCATAAGGCTGGTTATAGTGGAGAAACCCCACTTGTTGCGGTTGTTGGTAGCTCCTATGTGGGCGACCGAGAGCGGGTTAAAGAGGGGATCCAACTCCCTGATAATGTCCTTGTTCATAAGTATCGGCCCTCACAATCTATAGACTCAGAATAGTCCACGCTGTAAATTAAAAAATGCCTTGAGATTCAAAGCATCATGCTATATAATAACACCCCGGCAGGTGTCCGACAAATTCAGTTTGTTCGTTTTTACATTATCCGTATGCGATATTTATTGCGATGCCTGCAACTAATTTCATAAGGAGCGCCTGATGATTAAAACCCGCATGACCGAGCTTTTCGGATGCAAGCACCCTATCATGCTGGCGGGCATGAACTGGATAACCACGCCGGAACTGGTGGCCGCAGTCTGTAACGCGGGCGGGCTGGGCATATTCGCCACGGCCAGGTGTACGCCCGAGGAAACGAGAAAGAATATTAATGAGATCAGGAAGCTGACCGATAAGCCTTTCGGCATCAACCAGCTCCTGATTCTGGGGCAGGTGGCCCGTGACACGATCCAGGTGGCCATCGAGGAGAAGGTTCCCGTAATCAATTATACCCTCGGCAAGCCATGGTTTATCGACGACGTCCATAAATACGGCGGCAAGGTAATCGGCACCACGGCCTATGTCAAACATGCGCTGAAGGCTGCCGAGCTGGGATGCGACGCCATCGTGGTCACAGGGACTGAGGCCGCCGCCCATGGCGAAGAGGCCTCTACGCTGGTCATGCTTCCCATCGTCGCCTGCAAGGTAAAGATACCGATCATATCGGCCGGCGGATACGGTGATGGCAGGGGCCTGGCAGCGGCATTATCCCTGGGCGCCAGCGCTATCTCCATGGGAACTCGCTTCGCCCTGACCAAGGAGAGCATGGTCCACGAGAACTTTAAACAGCTCTGCCTAAAGGCCAGTGAGAACGATACGATCGTCAGCACCAAGTTCGACGGCATGCGCGGACGCGCCCTCAAGACAGCCGTCACGGAGCGTATCGCCAGGGGCGGATTCCCCATGGTAGAGGCCTTCCAGGGAGCTTATGATACCAAACTCCTGCTCAACCTCAGTTGGCCGCAGTTCCTGGGAATGAGCTTCACCATGATGGGCGCAGATAGTGATCATCCTTTCTGGGTGCAGGCGCGACAGGCCGCTGGCTACCGCCGCCACACGATGGCTATCTACGACGGCAACATGAAAGAAGGCATCTACTTCGCCGGTCAGATACTGGGCGCATGCAACGACGTGCCCTCGGTATCGGAGCTTATCGACAGGATCATGGTAGAGGCCGAGGTGACCCTCAAGAAGACTTATTTAATGCTGGCCTGAGCAGGTAGTTCACAGATAGAAAAAGGGGAGGCTATTTAATGCCTCCCCTTTTATTTTTCCTGGCAGATATCGGTTTTATTTCAGGCGCGAGCCTCTAAGCAGGGCCTCAGCCTGTTTGACCATCCTCTCCACCACTTCCTTGCAGCTGACGACGTCATGGATCAGGCCGATGGACTGTCCTACCGGCATCAAGCCTGCCTCGATATCGCCGTCGTCCCAGATGGCAGTCTGCCGCAGGCCGGACAGGAAGGGCGCCAGCTCGTTGATGGTGGCATGTTTAGCTTCCATGTCCTGTATCTGCTTGAGCACCTGGTTCTTCATGGCGCGGCCCTGGAATCCGATGGTCTTGCCATAGAGCATGGTGTCAAATTCCTGGTGATCAATCAGTTCCTGTTTGACCTTTGCGTTCATGCGGCACTCGGTGGTGACCATGAACCTCGAGGCCATCATAACGCCTTCGGCTCCCAGTACAATAGCAGCCGCCAGCGATCTTCCGTCGGCTATGCCTCCCGTTGTAATAACGGGGATTTTAACCGTCTCCGCCATGCGAGGGGTGAGCACCATGGTGGTAACGTCGTCCATCAGGGGATGTCCACCCTCCTCCACACCGGCAGCGATGACAGCGTCGTACCCGGCATGCTCTGCGTGGACGGCGTGCCTGACTGAGCCGAGCTTGTGGATGAATTTGCAGCCGGCGTCATGCCCGCGCTTGATAGCGTCCGGCCCGAAGAATTTATCCACCGGCGTGCCCGAGATCTCGAATGCGGACACCTTCTCCGCCAGACAAGCGTCGAACCAGTCGGTGTACATATCCTTGGTTATGCGAAAAGAGGGCAGCAGGGACAGGTTCACAGAAAACGGCTTGTCCGTTTTCTCCCTGGTCTCCCTGATAGCCTTACGCAGCTCTGCGCCATCTTTATAATTGGCGGCCGTAAGGTTCCCGAGTGCCCCGGCGTTGCTGATCGCTGCGCAAAGATCGGGTTTGCACAGCCACATCATACCTCCGCACATGATCGGGTGTTTAATGCCAAGCAGTTCAGTCATTCTGGTTTTCATCTCTCGTCTCCTCTGTCAACCAATATAAAATTTGAGCGATTATAACACGCTGATCAGCTTAAGGTAAAGTTGACTAACCAATCAATCATCTTTGACAAAGACGGCTATTTTTGAGATTATTACCGTTCGATAGGAACCAACTAATAATGGAGGTTTGTACTCGTGAAAACCAGAATAACGGAACTTTTCGGAATAAAACATCCTGTTGCACTATCAGGAATGGCCTTTGTCAGCCTGCCCAGGCTGGTGGCAGCGGTCAGCAACGCCGGAGGGCTGGGCATCTTTAACAGCGTGGCCAATTCACCTGACCAGCTCAAGGGTATCATCCAGGAGATCAAGTCTCTTACGGACAGGCCATTCGCCATAAATGTCACCCTGATATTCCCCAACGGGAAAGAGAATGCGGAGATGGCGCTGGCTGAGAAAGCCCCGATCATCAATTTCGCCCTGGGCAAGGGTGACTGGATCATAAAGCAGGCGCATACATACGGCGGCAAAGTCATATCCACGGTAGCCACTGAACGCCATGCCATCAGGGCGGCCGAGCAGGGTGCGGACGCTATTATCGTTACCGCCCATGAAGCGGCCGCTCATGGCAGTGATATCGGGGGCATGGTCCTTCTTCCCCAGATCGCGAGCAAGGTGAAAATTCCCATCATCTCCGCTGGAGGCTATTGCGACGGCCGCGGGCTGGCTGCGGCCATGGCGCTGGGCGCGGACGCCATCGCCATGGGCACGCGGTTTGTGGTAACACAGGAGTGCGAAGTGCATCCCAATATCAAGCAGGTCGCCATGAAATGCCAGATGGAAGAGACCATCTACTCAGCAGGCATCGATGGCCTGCCCGGGCGCTGGTACGCCAACAAGCGCGCCCTTGAGATGGCCAGCAGCAAGACATCTTATATGGATGCGCTGAAGGCCGGCTGGGCGATGAGAAAACAGGTTGATACCCCTATCTGGAAACTGCTCTTCGGCAGCCTCCAAAAGAGGGGAGTCCAGCAGCTCGCGCAACAGGCCATCGGCATCGATGCGCTGGGCAAAATCCTGGACGAGGGCGATCTGGAGAACGGCGTAGTGCCATTCGGCCAGGTCGTGGGCCGTATACGCGATCTGCCCACCTGTAAAGAGCTGATCGAGCGCATAGTAGCCGAGGCTGAGGAAACCATCAAAGGGCTCCAGGCCAAGGTTTAAGCGGCCTCAAGAAATATTTTTTTCTAACCTCATACTACGGTACAAACAGATTATTTCATACAACGTTGGACTTTCCTTGCACATTTAACAATAATGTTTTATGCTATGAATGTAAGGTATCAACCATACAATCATGTCACAAAACATAAAATATTTAGGCAAAGCTGGCAACGACTTATTATCCGCACTATTACTGGCTGGTAAAAGACTATTTACCTTTAGTGAAGCTGCTCAGTTCTATAGTGAAAAGCCCGGCCTACGGACGATGCTATCTGCTCTTGTTAAAAATGGCTGGTTGCAACGCATTGAGCGTGGCAAGTATCTTATTTTACCATTGGAAGCTGGTAGTACCGGGCAGTGGAGTGAGCATGAATTTGTTGTCGCTTCCTTCCTCATACAACCATACTATGTTGGGTTCCAGAGTGCGTTGAGTTACTATGGCTATTCAGAGAAAGTCAGCAAAACGGTTTATCTCGTTTCCACACATCGTAAACTGAAGCCATTTCTTAACATATCCGGAGTCACTTATCAGTTTGTGAACCTGGATAAGCGCCAATTTTTCGGCATCCAAAAATTATCTATTGGAAATCAGAAGGTAAACCTGTCTGACCGCGAGAAAACCTTGGTAGATTGCCTGTATATGCAGGAATATTGTGGCGGGGTTGCTTCAGTGGCGCAAGCCTTATGGTACGCCCATGAAGAGTTGGATTTCCAGCGCCTCGCCAAATATGCGGTCAGATCCGGTAATAGGGCGGTTTGCCAGCGATTGGGTTATTTAATAGAGACCCTTAATCTAAAAAAACCGAATGCAGTTTCCATTCTATACAATAACGTCAGCAGCAGTTACGCACGTTTGGATACATTGGCGCCTGCTCAAGGCACTTACATATCGAAGTGGAAAATACGCGTAAACGTCCCGAAAACCGATTTGCGGCAGTGGAGGATGGATTAGTGCTCTCCAGGGCAGAATTGCAGAGGTTGGCAAATCGCGAAAGAGTCGGGCTTGGCGTCCTAGAAAAAGACTATGTTCTTACTCAATTACTGAATAACATATCACTGATTGATGACCTGGCCACACTGTTCGTATTCAAAGGCGGAACTGCGCTAAGAAAAATCTATTTCCCGGACTGGCGGTATTCAGAGGACCTTGATTTTACGGTAATACGTGATATGCCTGAAAAAGAGCTGCACAGCTGCTTACATAACCTGTATGCCCAGGTGCTGCGCACTACAGGGATAAAGCTTTCGACGCTGATGCTGCATAAACCGAATGGCTATGCCCGTCTGCGCGTACAATTCATCGGACCACTCGCATACCAGGGTAAGATCTTCATGGATCTTAGCTTTGATGAACCTGTATGCCTGGAGCCGGTATACCGCAGAATAATAGCCCACCCATTTACCGTTGACGAACGGTCAATACTGGTCTACCCACTTGAAGAGCTCCTGGCAGAAAAAATACGCAGCCTTAAAGAAAGGGGTAAATCCAGGGACTACTACGATGTCTGGCTCATCACCAAAGAACATATAACGGATATTGATACCAATCTGTTAACAGATGTTTTAGCTAAGAAGCTTCGCCATAAGCAGATTATCTTGAACACTATTTACGACTTTTTACCAGATAATATAAATAATGTGCAGCGTTACTGGGATGAGGATTTGAGCCACCAGGTAAGTGATTTGCCAGGGCTTGATGAAGTACTCAAAGAATTGACTTCTCAGTTAAGTGATTTGATCAAACCCGAAATTTTTGGAAAATGAAGCCATTCCTGTTGTCATTAACCACGAGCTTTGACCCACCCGTTATTACTCCTCAACCTCTTCTCATTATTGGTATTTCCCTTGGCCTTGTTACAGCTTGTAAAAGTCTGACTTAAGCCTAGGACCGAGCAGGCTTTTATAAAGCTAACCGGAATTTGCCGGCTTCCATAATCTGACATCAGATACTTTTATTACTCATCATTAGATCACATAATCTTGAATCGTTAACAGCTACTTCTGGTTGTCTGATAATATCTTGCCCCCTGATATGCTAATATCTTGGTAGGTTGAATAGTAATTATGCGAGAGCGCAGTCATGACAGGAAGCACAGGCACCGGTGGACTGGACAGGTTTAACAGGACCGTCGCCCTCAAAGACGGATCGGTTTTACATCTTCGGCCGATTATGCCCGACGATGAAGACCGGCTGATGTCCTTCTTCCTGCGTTTGAGCGGGCGCACCATTTATCTGCGCTATCATCATGTCCTGGCCAATCTCTCCAGAGAGGAGGCCCACCAATATTCAATTATCGACTACGACAATACCTTTGCCGTGGTGGGAATACAGGGAGAAGGGGCTGAGGAAAGCATTATAGGCGTCGGCCGCTACTGGAGGCTGCCCCAGCCGGATAAGGCGGAGATCGCTTTCATCGTCGAAGACCCGCACCAGCGCAAGGGAATCGGCACACACCTGCTGGAGCTGCTCGCCATGGCCGCCCGCGAGCACGGTATAAGTGTCTTTGAGGCAGAAGTGCTCCCGGAAAACACCGATATGATCGATGTGCTGCGGGATAGCGGATTCAAACAGCTCGATAAAATTACAGAGTCTCACGGGTGGAGGGGTGTATTCAGCATAGCTCATACACCTCTGGTGGAACAGAAGTCGGCGGAGCGTGAGAAAATCGCCTCTATCGCCTCGATACGTAAATTTATGTTCCCGCGATCCATCGCCGTGATCGGCGCATCCAATAAGCCGGGCATCGGTAACGCGCTGGTCAAAGACCTGATCAAGAATGAGTATAACGGCATTATCTATCCGGTCAATCCCAAAGATGAGGTCGTATCATCGATCAAAGCCTACCCGTCCGTGCTGGATATTCCCGGCCAGGTGGATCTCGCCATTGTCGCTGTAGCGGCAGAGAGGATGCAGCCGATAATCGAGGAATGCGGCAGAAAGGGCGTGAACAGCCTGGTTATCATTACCGCCGGCTTCTCCGAGATGGGGGGAGAAGGCATTGAACGAGAGAAGAAACTACTGAAGACTGCCGGGGCATACGGAATGCGCATCATCGGCCCCAACTGCCTGGGCATCCAGAACACCAATCCCAATGTCAACATGAATGCCAGCTTTGCGCCGATCTACCCGCTGTGCGGTAGAACGGCTTTCGGCAGTCAGAGCGGCGCGCTGGGCGGCGCCATCATCAGTTACGCTATCCAGATCAACCTGGGCCTTTCAAATTTCGTCAGCATCGGTAACGGGGCGGATGTCACAGGCAATGAACTGCTACAGTACTGGGCGGAGGACCCCGACACCGATCTCATACTTCTTTACCTGGAATCGTTCGGAAATCCCCGCAAATTTGCGCGCATCGCACGTGAAACCACCCTTAAAAAACCCGTCGTAATAGTAAAAAGTGGACGCTCGGCGGTGGGCGCGCGCGCGGCCGCCTCCCACACGGGCGCACTGGCGTCGGATGATACTGCCACCACCGCACTTATCAAACAGACCGGCATGCTCAGGTGCAACTCGCTGGAAGAGCTTTTCGACACAGCCCTGCTGCTATCGAACCAACCGATACCGAAGGGTAATCGAGTAGCCATTTTAACCAACGGTGGAGGCGCCGGCATAATGGCGGCCGATGCGTTGGCGGCCCACGGTTTTCAACTGCCGATCCTCTCGGATAAAGCCAGAAGCGCCCTCAAATCGTTCCTGCCTCCCAAGTCCAGCTATATGAATCCCGTAGATACGACCGCCGCCGTATCCCCCGACCAATATCGCCAGGCTCTCAACGTGATATTGCAGGAGGACATCGACGCCCTTATCATCATCTATATCCCCCCCATGGAGTTCCTGATCGAGCTGATGCGGGGAGTGATACGCGAGATGGCACCTTCCTTCCGCGCCAAAGGCATACCCGTCCTGGCCAATTTCCTCGGACTCGAATCGAGGCTGGTTGTAGGCTCCAAAGAGGAAGGCTACGTCCCCACTTATGTCTTCCCCGAGTCCACCGCGCATGCGCTGGCTAAATCGTACGAATACAGCGAGAGGCTTAAACGTCCCCTGGGCAATATACCCTCATTCGCAGATATAGATAAGGCCGGTGCTGAAAAGGTGATCCAGGCGGCGCTGGCCCGCACGGATCAGCACCCTGTCTGGCTGGATACGGGAGAGATAGTCGACCTGTTCTCCGCCTATGGTATCAAGTTCGCACAATCCGGCGTTGCATCCACGGCTCAACAGGCGGTTAAAATGGCCGACAATATCGGCTACCCGGTGGCGCTGAAGCTGTTCTCGTCAACGATTTCACACAAGACCGACGTGGGCGGCGTAATGCTGAACCTGAGCTCTGCGGCGGAGGTAAAAAAAGCGTATAGTCAGATCGAGCAAAACCTGGAGAAGATCTCGCGCAGGGCGGAGATGCAGGGCGTGACGGTGCAGAAGATGTTAACAGGCGGCGTGGAGCTAATAGTGGGCGTCACCGAGGATAAATTCTTCGGGCCACTGATAATGTTCGGCCTGGGCGGCATCTACACCGAGCTGTTTAAAGACGTGGATTTCAGGATCCACCCTCTGACCGACTACGATGCCCATGAAATGCTTGCCTCGTTCAAGGCGCATAAAATACTGGATGGATGGAGGGGCGCGCCGCCCTCCGACACCGGGGCCATAGAGGACGTGCTTCTCAGAGTTTCATCCATGATTGAGGATATTCCCGAAATACGGGAACTCGACCTTAATCCCCTCATAGCTATGCCCGCAGGAGAAGGTTGCGTGGTGGCGGATGCCAGGATATCCATCACACCGGTTTCGGTATAATATAGGCTGAGCGGTTTGCTCAGACCATTATATAAAGGATCGTAATGATGACGGCGGGTTTGGACAGTAAAAGCTTTGAGAAGTATTCGATCAGCGTAGCCCTCAAGGACGGCTCCAGCCTGCATCTGCGCCCAATCCTTATGTCCGACGAGGAGAGGTTGCTGGCGCTTTTCAGCCGCATGAGCAAGCAAACCATTTATCTGCGCTTCCATCATGTTCTGACACATATGTCCAGGGAGGAAGCGCGCCGCTTCTGCACCGTAGATTACGTAGATACCTTTGCGCTGGTAGGCACGCTTGGAGAGGGATCCGATGAACGCATCATCGCGGTTGGACGCTACGCAGGGCAGCCGGGGGCCAACCGGGCTCAAATAGCCTTCGAGGTTGAGGATAAGTATCAGGGGCTGGGCATAGGTACCCACCTGCTCGACCAGCTCGCTTATATCGCGCGCGACAAAGGCATGACCACGTTCGAAGCCGAGGTGCTGGCGGAGAACAAAGACATGATGAACGTTCTCATCAACAGCGGCTTCACCATGCAGAGACAATACCAGGGCACGACTTATGTTGGCCTTCTCGACCTGGCCCCCACAGCGGTTGTCGAGCAGAAGTCGTTTGAACGCGAAAAGTTCGCATCCATCGCCTCCCTGCGGGCCTTCCTCAATCCAAGGTCGGTGGCCGTCATCGGCGCCTCCAGGAGACCCAATACTATCGGCAACTTCGTCTTCCGCAATCTCATCCAGCAGGACTTCAAGGGCGTTGTATACCCGGTCAATCCCAACGCCGAGGTGGTAGCGGCCATCAAAGCCTATCCCTCTATCCTGGATATACCCGGAGATATCGACCTGGCCATCATCGCCATACCTGCTGATAAAGTCCAACAGGTGGTGGAGGAAAGCGCACACAAGGGCGCCAGGGGTGTAGTCATACTGTCCTCAGGCTTCGCCGACACAGGCGGCGAAGGGATCGAGCGTCAAAACAAGCTCCTCACGACTATCCGCAGCTACGGTATGCGCATGCTGGGACCCAACTGCATGGGGATGATGAATACCAATCCCGAAATAAACCTGAATGCCACGTTCGCCAACGTGGTGCCGCCCCATGGCAATATTGCTTTCGCCACCCAGAGCGGTGTGCTGGGTTCGGCCATCCTCATGTATGCAACCAGCGTGAATATCGGCCTCTCCACCTTCGTCAGCATAGGCAACCGCGCAGACATATCCAGCAACGAGTTGCTGCAGTACTGGGAGGACGACCCGGATACCGACGTCGTGCTGCTTTACCTGGAGTCGTTCGGCAACCCCAGGAAATTCACGCGCATAGCTCGAAGCATCACTGCTAAAAAACCGGTTATCTCCCTGACCGGCAACCGCGGCAACGTCCAGAAGAGGAAGGTCACCTCGCACACAGGCGCCATGGCCACCGACCAGGCGGCCACCGAGGCGCTTTACAAGCAGGCAGGCATATTAAGGGCCGACACGCTGGAGGACCTCTTCGACACCGGCAGCCTGCTGGCCAACCAACCGCTGCCGCAGGGAAACAGAGTGGCCATCATATCCAATGCAGGGGGGCCGGCCCTGCTGACAGCCGAGGCCTGCAGGGGCAGGGGCCTTGAAGTCCCCCCGCTGTCCGATGAGCTTATATCGCAACTTAAAACTCTCTTGCCTTCGCGCGCCAATGTAGCGAACCCACTCGACATGTCGCCCGAAGTGTCAATAAGCCAATACGGGGACACTCTCAAACTGCTGCTGCATGACACCAACGTGGATATGGTGGTGGTCATATTTATACAGCCCATTACCAGGCTGTCAGAGGAATTTTCCGCGGTTATCCGCGAGGTAGCCCCATTGTACCGTGAAGCCGGCAAAACGCTTGTCACATCCATCCTTGGCTCACGGGGCGCAGGCATCAGTCTGGGCCCGCATGAGAAGAGGGTTGTGCCCTCCTTCGCTTTCCCCGAATCGACGGCGGGCGCCCTGTCACGTGCCGTGGAGTTCAGCCAACGGCTGAAACGACCATCGGGCAAGATACCCGAGTTCCCCGACATCGACAAAGAGAGGGCCGACCGCATCATCAATTCGGCCATTGAGAAATCGGGCAAGAGCCAGGTATGGCTGGATGCGGAATCCATCCTGGGATTGTTTGAGTGCTACGGAATTAAGTTCGTCACGCTGAAAATTGCCAGGACTCCTTCGGAGGCCGTGGCTGCCGCCGAGGAGATCGGATGTCCCGTAGCCGTCAAGATACTTTCCCCCTCAATTTCCCAGAAGACCGAGGTAGAGGGCGTGGTCCTCGACTGCCGGGCAGGGGACGAAGTGGAGAAAGCCTTCGCCCGCATCAAGGAGAACCTGGAGGGGGTTGGCAAAAGCGCCGAGATGGACGGAGTGATAGTCCAGAAGATGGTGCAGGGTGGAGTTGAGGTGATTGTAGGCGTCACCCAACACCCGGCCTTTGGACCTCTCATGATGTTCGGCCTGGGAGGCGTCTATGTAGAGCTTTTCCAGGACGTCATTTTCAACATCCATCCGCTGACTGACATAGACGCGCACGAGATGATCAGGGCGGTCAAGGCCTACCAGCTGCTGGAAGGCTGGCGGGGCTCGAAGCGCGCCGATATCCCGGCTATCGAGGACCTGTTATTGCGTATCTCCACCATGGCCGAGAACCACCCTCAGATACTGGAGATGGACTTAAACCCGGTCAAGGTATTGCCGGAAGGCCAATTCTACCTGGTGGTGGACGGACGGATACTGGTCAGCAAAGACGAAGTTGAATGATATCTTATCTGAAAATACCCACCGTTAATCGGGTTTTGCTCTTGACAAGCTACTCCATTGCATAGCCGCTTTTTGTATCGGGTCCCAGGGGCTGGACAAAGGCGGAGTATATGAGAGATCAAGGTCGCAGAGGTCCTCAACCTGCATACCATTGTAAAGCGCCGCAGCGATTATATCGATACGTTTAGCGACTTCAGAGTCCCGACGCCCCACGATTTGCGCGCCCAGCAGTTTTCCCGTACGGCGGTCGCCGGTGATGCAGATGGTCATTTCCTTTGCTCCCTGATAGTATGCATTATGATCCAGGGTAGTAAACGTGACCGTCATAGGATCGAAACCAGACCTTGCTGCCTGCACGTCCCGCAGTCCGGTCCCGCCTGCTATTTGATCGAATACCTTTACAACCTGGGTCCCCAGACTGCCCTGAAACTCACGGTTGCCATGAACCATGTTTTCGCCGGCTACCCGGCCCTGTTTGTGGGCAGTAGTACCCAGTGGCATATAGACTTTGTTTTTCAGGATATGGTGCCATGTCTCGGCACAGTCGCCTGCAGCCAGAATATCCGGGATATCAGTATTCATTTTACGATCAACCTGAATAGCTCCGGCAACTCCCAGTGCGATGCCTGCGGTTTGGGCTAATTGGGTGGATGGCTTGACTCCTGTGGCTACCAGAACCATATCAGACATCGTGATTTCACCGGTGGTTGTATGCACATGCAGGCTATTGTCTTTATGCTCGATGCGCTGAACAGCCTTCCCGGTGATAACAGTGACCCCCTTGGCTTCAAGCTCAGCCCTTATCAGCCTACCCAAAGTAGTATCCATAGTGGTTAATATCTCTGGAGCAAACTCTAATATGGTCACCTCTAATCCACGATGGGTCATTGCGTCGGCCATTTCCAGACCGATATACCCGCCACCGATAATGACACATTGGCGGGGACTATTTTTCTCTATGAACTTTTGCATAGCAAATCCGTCCGCCATCCAACGCAACAGGAAAACACCTGGCTGGTCCAATCCTGTCATCGGCGGCCTGGTTGATTCAGCCCCGGTAGCTATTAAGAGCTTATCGTAGGTTATCTCCCGAGTTTGGCCTTTAATTGCAACTGTTTTAACCCTTTTTGTCTCAGGTAAAACCATATCCACCCGCTGATTAAGGAGCAGACGGATACCCTGTTCTTCGAACTCCTCAGCTTTATGATGAGCTAACGCATGCCAGTCAGTCACCTCTCCACTAAGAAAAAAAGGTAAGCCACAAATACTAAAACCCGGATAGGCGTCGGCTACTACCACTGTAACATCGATTTGCGCATCAAGCTCCTTGACGCGCAATGCTGCGCTGATTCCGGCATCGCTACCACCGATTATGAGCATGTGAGACATCCGTGCTTCTCCTTCTCGTCCAAATACCCCTTAATCAGTATATCAATCCACTCCGGTTATCTGTTCATTCCGAAACCCATAGAGCATATTAGTAGGTGGATACGTTTAACTCTTCCATCTTACCGGTCACCATAAACACCACACGCTCACAGATATTGGTGACCCTGTCGCCCGTCCTTTCCAGGTTATGTCCCACCCACATCAATCTGGTGGCCCTGGTGATGGTACGAGGATCCTCCATCATGAATGTCAGCAGCTCCCTGAAGACCTGGTCGTAGAGCTGGTCGATCTCATCGTCCTCCGGCACAATTTTTCGGGCCGCTTCAGCATCATGAATGATGAACGCATTCAGACTGCGATGAAGCATGTCAATGGTCTTTTCATTCATCCGCGGCAAATCTATCAACGGCTTAAGGGGCGGCTCATTGCCTATCATCAGCGCGATTTTCGCGTTGCCGGCGGCATGGTCGCCCATCCTCTCAAGATCTGTAACGATGAAAAGGATAGCCAGCAGGATCCTGAGATCACTTGCCATGGGCGCCTGGCACGATATGATATCCAGCGCCTTCTCTTCGATCTCGAAACGCTTCTTATTCACGTTCCGATCCTCCTCAATCACCAGTTTGGCCAGATTGAGATCACGTCCCTTGAGGGCTTGCATGGACCTTTCGAGCGCCTTCTCAATCATGCTCCCCATGACCAGCACCTCATCCTGTAACTCGCGCAGATTTCTCTGATAAGATTCTCTCGGCATATTCAACCTCCTTTAACCGAAACGCCCTGTAATGTAATCCTCCGTCCGCTTGTCTTTAGGCACAGTGAACACTTCCTTGGTCGGAGCGTACTCTATCAGTTGCCCCAGCAGCAGAAAACCAGTCAGGTCCGATACACGGGCAGCCTGCTGCATATTATGCGTAACGATGACCACGGTGTACTCTTTTTTTAATTCCAGCATCAGCTCCTCTATCCTCAGCGTTGAGATAGGGTCCAGCGCCGAACATGGTTCGTCCATCAGTATGACTTCGGGCTCGATGGCTATGGCGCGCGCGATGCAGAGGCGCTGCTGCTGGCCACCGGATAGGGAAGCCCCCGGTTGGTCGAGTTTATCTTTCACCTCCTCCCACAAGGCCGCCTTTCTAAGGCTGCGCTCTACGACATCGTGCAAATCCCTGCGCCGGCTCCAGAAACGCGTCAGGCTTATTCCAGAGGCTACGTTGCCGAAGATGGACATGGTCGGGAATACGCTGGCTCTCTGAAAGACCATACCGATACGGCGGCGGACGGCTACCGGATCGATCAGCGGGGCATAGATATCCTGACCGTCCATCAGCACCCTGCCGGTCACCCTGCCCCCCTCCGACACTTCGTGCATGCGGTTTAGACAACGAATGAATGTCGACTTGCCGCATCCGGAGGGGCCGATAAGGGCTGTGATGCGCTGAGCGCCGATGCCCATGCTGATATTCTCAATCACCATCCTGTTGCCGTACCAGGCATTCAGTTCCTCCACGGTCAAAATGCATTTCTCAGGCCTCAGTTCGCCGCTGCTTTTACTGCCAATGGCTTCAACCTTGATATTCTGACCCAGCATGTTGTTTATCATAGCACTATGTCCTTCATCTTAACTTACAAGACATTTATTTCTTTTTCCTGCTGCTGACAAGACGCACAATGATGTTTATGCCAAGAACAAGTATTACCAGCAGGAAAGCGGCTGCCCAGGCCTGCTGCTGCCAGTCGCTATATGGAGATAGGGCGTAGCGGTATATCTGCAACGGCAAAGCCCCTATTGGCTCGGTCAGGCCCTGCACACCAAAGGCGCTTCCCAGGGCGGTAAAAATGAGCGGCGCAGTCTCACCCGCGATGCGCGCGACGGCCAGCATGATGCCCGTTACTATTCCCGTAATAGCGCCGGGCACGATCACACCGAGCGTTATCCGCCACCGGCTTATGCCGAGGGCCAAAGCTGCTTCGCGCTGTGAATTCGGCACGAGCCGCAGCGATTCCTCTGACGTACGCGCTACTACGGGTATCATGATTATTGCGAGGGCAACGCCGGCGGAGAGGGCCGAGTAGCTGTGCATGGGACGTACGAGAATGGCATAGGCAAAAACACCGACGATAATCGATGGCACTCCGGCAAGTATATCTGCTGCAAAGCGGATGGCCGAGGCCGCCCTTGGCCCGGCGAACTCGGCAAGGAATATGCCCGCCATCAGTCCCACCGGCAGGGCAATGATCGAAGCGAGGCCTACAAGGATAAAGGTGCCATAAATATCATCCCTCATGCCACCCCCAACCTCACCCACCGGTTTGGACGGCTGCGTTATGAAATCCAGGCTCAGATAAGATATGCCGTTGACCAGCGTATAACCCAGGATCAGAATAAGAACCAGTATTACTACGGCTGTGGCGCATCCGCACAGGACGAGCATCATCCGGCTGAACTGCTTGCGCCTGAAATAGACGCTCTGCGCCTTCATTCGCCTGTCCCCCTGACGGAAACGGTGCGCCAGACCAGTAACCGGGCGATGATGTTGACCAGCAGTGTGATCGCGAAGAGAACCAGGGCAAGCTCTATGAGACTGCCGATATACAGGTCCCCGGAAGCCTCATTAAATTCACTTGCCACCTTGCTGGCAATCGTCGCCCCGGGGGAGAACAGCGATGGCGACAGTACATAGGCATTGCCGATAACCATTGTTACCGCCATGGTCTCTCCAAGGGCACGACCCAGACCCAGTATCACCCCACCCACCAGGCCGGAGCGGCAATAGGGTAGCACGGCCCTGTTGATCATCTCCCAGCGGGTCGCTCCCAGCGCCAGCATCGCCTCGCGCTGAGTAAGGGGAACGGCGGCTATGACCTCGCGGCTGACCGCTGTAATGATCGGTATAACCATGATGGACAGGATAATGCCGGCGGAGAGAAAACCCACCCCGAAAGGAGGCCCCTCGAAAAGGGGCAGAAAGCCCAGGTTGCTTCCCAGCCATATCTCGATGGGATTCCTGATAAAGGGCACCATTACGTATAGCCCCCACAGACCGATAATCACGCTCGGTATGGCAGCAAGCATCTCTATGAGAAAAGAACATGGCTTCCTCATCCACTCGGGGGCCAGTTCGCTTAAAAATACGGCTGAACCGAGACTTATAGGCACGGCGATAACAAGGCCGATCAGCGAGCTGAGCAGCGTGCCGTAGATAGCCGGCAGGGCTCCGAACTCCTCTCGCACCGGGTCCCATTCGATAGATGTGAGAAAAGAGAGCCCAAACTTCTGGATGGCGGGCCATGCATCGATATTCAGGACGATAAGTAACGCGATAAGAATAACCGCAATTAAAATGCCGAAGAAAAGGGTCAACCGGGAAAAGATCCTGTCGCCGATGCGCGCCCGGCTTGCAGTTACGGTGTCACTCCTGCCTGCCGAAAGGGATGTATCGGGTCTGCACTTATTCATATTTTTCAATCGCCTATTATAAACTGGATGAACTGGAAATGCAGGAAAGGCGGACCTTTCCCGCATTTCCACGACTAACCACCCGCCTGTTACGCGGTTAGCGAACGATTAAAGGCTGTCCCTGGTACTTTATCGACAGTATGGCGTTCTCGGCCTTGGATACCGCCGAACCGGCAAGGCTGGCATAAGTGAGCGGCTCCGTATACTGCTGGCCTTCATGGACCGCCCACCAGAGCATCTTGGCCAGTGCCTCTCCCTTGTCCTTGTCATTCTGATTGACATATACCAGTATCCATGTAAATCCGACGATCGGATAGGCTTCCGGATTGGATGAATTGGTCAACATCACCTTCATGTCGTCCGGCAGCGACACGCCCTCCGCCGCCCTGGTAGTCGCCTCCAGAGTTGGTTCGATAAAGTTGCCCGCGGTATTCTTGAGCTTAGCCCAGGCCAGTTTATTCTGTTCGGCATAGGCCAGCTCCACATATCCTATGGAGTTGGGGATTTGCTGCACCTGTCCGGCTACACCGGCATTGCCCTGCCCACCGATGTCTCCGGGCCATTTCACGGATGTGGCATTGCCGACCTGTGTGCTCCAGCCCGGGCTGACCTTGGAAAGGTAATTGGTAAAGATGTAGGTCGTGCCGGAGCCATCGGAACGGAAGACCACCGCTATGGCGGCATCGGGCAATTTCAGGTCCGGATTAAGCGATGCTATCGCCTGATCGTTCCATCTGGCAATTTTTTTAAGATAGATATCGGCCAGCACCTCACCGGTGAGTTTAAGCTGGCCCGTACCTATACCGGCCAGGTTATAAATTACAGCTACAGCGCCGCTGGTCATGGGCACATGAAGAATAGGCCCGTTTTTCTGTTCCGCCTTGGTCATCTGAGCCTCAGTCATGATGCCGTCGCTGGCGCCGAAATCAACCGTGCCCTCCGTGATCTGGCTGATACCGCCGCCGGATCCGATGGGCTGATAATTAACTTTGACTCCGGTGAGCTTGTTATACTGATCAAACCATTTGGTGTAGAGCGGCGCAGGAAAAGTCGCCCCGGCCCCGGTGAGATTAACGGACTTTGCCGGGACCGCCGGCGTGTCCGCAGGGCTGCCGGATGGTGTTCCACAGGCTGCCAACGCAATCGATGCAACCATGACAGCGGCTATGGTTGTGTACCAATTTTTACCCCATTTGTTCAAGCTGTTTTCTCCTTTTTAAATTACTTCAGTGGTTTTTGCATCTGCCACTAAATAAAGTCTATAGCCGCTTTATAAAATAAGTATTAATCCAATGTTAAATTTTGGTTAAAACTGGCGATGTGCGACCTAAGAGCTAAACGGCAGCGTGAAAAAGAAGGCCGATCCCTTGCCCTCCGCGCTGTCCACCCAGATTTTACCGCCGTGAGCGGAGATAATATGCCGTGATATGGCCAGCCCCAGACCGGTCCCTTCATCATCCCTGGCCTTATTAACCTTATAGAAACGCTCGAAAATACGCGACAGTTCATTGGCCGGTATCCCAATGCCCGTATCGCTCACGGCAAACAGGATCTCACTGCCCTGTTTTTTCACACGAATCGTAACAGAACCGCCCGATCCCGTGAACTTTATGGCGTTATGGATGATGTTCAGTAAAACCTGCTCGATCCTGTATTGATCGATGATGAGATCCGGCAGCTCCGGCTCGATATCCAGATTTAAGGTCAGACCTTTTTTATCTGACTGCGCCTGTAAGCGCTGCACTACCTGCCTGACCAGGGCATCTATCTTCAAGGCATCTTTGCTCAGCTTTGTTTCATTGTTCTCCATCATAGACAGCTCGGTCAGTTCATTTGTCATATGCGCCAATTTGTCGGCCTCTATATTTATTTTAAGCAGGAAATCTTTGTAGACCGCGCTGTCTATCGATGCTCCTTCGGTAAGGGTTTCGGCTATCAGCTTGATGGAGGAAATAGGGGTGCGGAACTCATGGGATACATTGGATATAAAATCCCTGCGTATCTCTTCGAGATGGCGTTTCTCCGTAAGGTCCTTCACAATCACGATGTAATTGCGGCTTTCCGTGTCGGGGCTGACCTTTAAATCCAGGTACTGGTTTTTCCCGCGTATCTTGATGGATGCGGTCTGTATTTCGCCGGTTTTGATGCACTTCTTCACCAGAGCATCGCACTCGTAGTCCCTGACAACCTCAATAAACGATAAGCTCCTGTTTTTGACGTCAGAAACGCCGAATATGAGTAAGGCCGCCTGGTTTATATATATAATCTCGCGGCGCTCGCCAAGGACGAATATGCCCTCTTCGATCAAAGATAATAGATATAAGTAGTCTGTATCAGACATCGTCAGGCCGCCCACGATCAGCCGGCAAATTTATAGCCATATCCACGCACCGTAATCAGGTATTGGGGATTATCGGGGTCTGTTTCGAGCTTACGGCGCATCCACCGCATATGTACGTCCACCGTCCTGTCATTTCCGATATAGTCGTAACCCCATACTTTTCTTAATATCTGCTCCCTGCTGATGACCTGCCCGCGGTTGCTTAGAAGCATCACCAGCAGCTCAAATTCCTTGGGATTCAACTCCACCCTGGCTCCACTCCTGTTAACTTCATGCTTCTTAAGATCGACTTTAATGTTGCCGGCTTCAAGAAATCCACTGCTTCCGGCAACAGGCGCCCCTGTGTCCTTTCCAGCCTCTGAACGCCTTAACACCGCTTTGATCCGTGCAAGCAATTCGCGCATGCTGAAAGGCTTGGTGACGTAGTCGTCCGCCCCGAGCTCAAGACCCACCACCCTGTCAACTTCTTCCGACTTTGCTGTAAGCATGATTATGGGAGTCTGCGATTCTCCCCGGATTATCCTGCACACTTCGGTACCGCTCATGAGCGGCAGCATGATATCCATGATGATCAACTGCGGCTTATCACTGCGGTATACTTCCAGTGCTTCAGCCCCGTCCCTGGCGGTCAGTACGCCGTAACCCTCTTTTTTCAAGTTATACTGGAGCAACTCCCTCAGCGTATCGTCATCTTCAACTACCAGAATGTGGGCGTCCATATATCTTTCAATCTAATAATCGGGCAACTTTATTATCAACTAAGCATAAAACAAACACTCGCAGCATTACAAACGCTGCGAGTGTATCAAGTGCTTTACGACCGGGCTTCCTATGCCAGGTAGTCTATCAATTTGCGGCTGCGGCTGGGGTGCCTGAGCTTGGCCAGCGCTTCCTTTTCTATCTGCCGTATCCTTTCACGTGTCAGGCCGAACTCGTGTCCGACCTCTTTCAGGGTCAGGCCCTGCTCGTTATCCAGGCCGTAACGCATCTCGATGATCTTGCGCTCGCGGTCGGTCAGTGAGGAGAGGACGTCCCTGAATTGCTGCCTGAGCATGCTGTTGGCAGCCTCATCCTCCGGCGCCGGATTGACCTCATCCTGGATGAAGTCGCTCAACTGGCTCTCATCGTCGCCGATAGGGATATCCAGTGACACAGGCTCCGCGTACAGAATGCTCACCAGCCAGTCTATCTTATCAGTTTCGACTCCCATTTCGGTGGCGATTTCATCACTGGTCGGTTTTCGGCCCAGCTTCTGTAAGAGTTTCTGCCGGGCATTGTTCATCTTGGTAATGGTCTCAACCGTGTGCACGGGCAGGCGGATGGTCCTCGACTGGTCAGATATCACCCTGTTGATGGCCTGCCTGATCCACCAGGTGGCATAAGTACTGAATTTGAATCCGCGCCTGTAATCGAATTTTTCAACTGCGCGCATCAGGCCTATGTTCCCCTCCTGGATAAGGTCGGAAAGCGGCATGCCGCGCGCCCTGTATTTCTTGGCCATGCTCAGTACAAGGCGCAGGTTGGCCTTGATCATGTGTTCGGCAGCCTCACGGCCCGATTTTTTCAGGGCCGTAAAATGCTCCCTCAGCTTCGTGTTCATAGTCTCAAGGTACCTGGCAAATTCCGGCCTGGCTGCAGCATCTTTCATCTCGGCAACGGTCTTGAACTCATCGTAGCCATCTATTATCTGCCAGGGGATCAGGCGTGTAACTATGGAAAGCTCGGTAATATCCTGCAGGGACTCCTCTGTTTCAACATGCTCGGATTTGGCCGCGAACTGCACCGTTTCCTCATTGATCACGTCGTCGATATGGGCCCTCAGCGCGCTGTCGGAAACCTTCATAGACAGGGTAGCCGGGCCGGCGGCCGAGCGATAATGTTTAAGCAGCTTTTCCAGCAGGCTTGCGTGAACCACCAGACGTGATATCAGTGACCTTACGATATCGACCTCGGGGGATTTCCTGGAAGCCCTGGCGGGCAACTGCTTCTCCACATGGGAGAGATAGTTAGCCAGCTCCATGCGACTGCTCAGAATCCTCTCATCCCTGGATGTGAGCAAAGGAGTTTTGCTGCATTCCGCAATATAGAGGCTGACCGAATCCTCGGCAAAATCTGAGCTTTTCCTGTCGTCGGGATAAACTACGTCCTCAATATCAGCTTTAGCGTAAGCTGATTCGCTGGATGTCCTGTTGCGTTCCAGGTGCGCTAATCCCCAATCGACACCAATTTTTTCCATGGTCTTTACATCTTGTTTCATCTTAGCCATATCAATAAACTCCTTCCGCGGTCACCGACTGAACGGAATGTAATAATTCAACAATAAAATTGTGAATTCTTTATGAATTTTCAGCACAAATATGTTAACGCATGCCGGTTTGACGGTAAGCGACTTAGGTCGCAAATAGTAAAACGTCTCAAGTGGTAAAAAGGTTGCGCCGCGGCAAATATTTGGATTGTTTGAATAAATAAGTGAAAGCGGCTGCCGGGGTCGGCTTTCAACTTTCCAGAGCAACAATTTCAAACGGACACTGCAGTGCACCGGTTGCGCAGACAAGTTCACAGTCGGTACACCAGCCGCAGTTATCAACCTCGAGTATAGCCACGGTATTATCACTAATCACGAGGGCGCCGCATTTGCAAACCGTGACGCAAAGGCCGCATCCATCGCACCTGGCATGGTCAATGATGGGCATTATGGGCAAACGGTTCTTCTCCTCCGATAACACATCAATTGTATTTTTATTTTAACACTTCGCTGCGCCGTATACTGTAACCTAAATCACCTCAGTTCAATCCGGCCAGCCTGTCCAGGTAGCTCCTGTCCTTGATGACGATGCGGTGTCTTTCGAGACTGATGGCGCCGCTGTCCTCCAGATTCTTGAGAGACCTGCCCACGACTTCCCTGGCAGTTCCCGCCATGGCTGCCATCTCGTATTGAGTTAACCTTTGATAACCTTCCGGCCCGGGAGCGGCATTCTGCAGCAATATCTTGGCTACGCGACCCGTGACATTTTTGAAGGACAGGTCTTCCACCAGGGTCAATAGCAAACGTGTTTGTTCCGAAAGAATCTCAAGGGCATTGCGCACTATCCGCCAGTTCTTCTCCATGACAGGCAACAGGTCGTTCTTGTGAATCCAGTATATTATGGTGGTATTGCCCAGGGCCTGGGCGCTGTAGGGGGAAAAGCTTCCCCCAAAAACAGCCACATCGTTGAAAGATTCGCCCGGCCTGACGATCTTTATTATCTGCTCTTTGCCCTCGGACGAGGTCTTATATATTTTAACCACGCCCGCGTTGACGAAATGCAGGTTTTCCTGTTTATCCCCCTCGGATACGATGGTCTGACCTTTAATGAAAGACTTGCTGTTAAACAGGGACGGCAAACCTGCCAGCCTGTCATTTCCAACGCCGTCAAAATAGCGCAGCCGGCTTATATTTTCAATCGTTATATTCATTCCACTTATAGCAACGCCCGAAATATACCAAATTATACCAGCCCTCGCATCATTATGAAACGGTATGCCCGTCCCACCGGCGGCGATAACAGGCATATTGCATCCATACAGTTTGACTGTAAATCATACAAGTCCTTATAATGTTTTAACCTGCAACAGACGCAGCCGGGCATATATGGCGCGGTCGGGCTTAAAGCAACGGACAATGACTCCGTGGGAACACAGGTTCCACGGAGTCTTATTAATTTAATTATGGATATTCAGAGACAAAAAACTTCGGTAGCGCTGCTGTCAGTAGCGTCTAACGGCATACTTGTTACCCTTAAACTGATAACCGGTTTGCTCACGGGGTCCATCTCGGTACTGTCCGAGGCCGCGCATTCCTCCATGGATTTAATAGCCTCCGTCATTGCTTTTTTTGCCGTGCGGATCTCGGCCAGGCGCCCGGATGCGGAGCACCCCTTCGGGCATGGCAAGGTCGAGAACATATCCGCCCTGGCCGAGGCGATGCTGATCGTTATAGCCGCCGTCTGGATCGTAGCGGAGGCAATCAACAAGATCATTGCTCCCCAGATAATCGAGACCATCGATTGGGGCATCGCCGTGATGCTTTTATCTGTAGTGGCCAATATAATCGTGTCGCGTCTCCTTTTCACGGTGGGGAAAAGGGCCGACTCGCCCGCCCTTATAGCGGACGCCTGGCACCTGCGCACCGATGTCTGGACCTCGGCAGGCGTGCTGGCAGGCCTGGCGATCATCTGGGTGGGCGCCAGGCTGTTGCCCGAGGTCAACCTGACCTGGATCGATCCGGTGGCAGCCATCATGGTGGCCATATTGATTCTACGGGCAGCTCTCGTACTAACCACTGGTGCGATCAAGGACCTTATCGACACCAGCCCGCCGGCCCACGAGCTGTACTGGCTGTCGAGTTACCTTGAAAGCTGGTATCCCACGGTACGGTCCATCCACCGTATCCGAACCAGGAAATCCGGCGCCTCGCGGTTTATAGACCTGCACATCGTGGTGGATCCGGCCATGACGGTCAGCGATTCCCACGCGATCACCGAGAAGATGACAGCCGCAGTCAGGGAAAAATTAAGCGGCGCAGATCTGACGGTGCATATAGAACCCTGCGACGGCCTTTGCAAAAAGTCCTGCGTCAGTGGCTGCATGTTGCCCTCAGAGGAGAGAACGGCTATACAGTTGGCGGCGGCAGCCGCGGTAAAGAAGGCCAGACAGACGGTTTAACTACCGCGGACGCCCATTAAATTTCAGGAATGTGAGGTAGTAAAGATGGCGATAATCAAATTCTACATACCAACCAGATTTATCATCGGCCAGGGGAGCTTTGCTCAGCTGGGCAAGGAAGCTGCTCGCCTGGGTAAAACCGCCCTGCTGGTGACGGGATCGCGCAGCATGCGCTCCTGCGGCGCGCTCGAGAAGGCGGCCGGGGACCTTGCGGCAAACGGCGTCGCCACAGTCATTTTTGATAAAGTCGAGCCCAATCCCCGCACATCCAGCATCGATGCCGCGGCAAAGATAGCGCGGGATAATAAGGCCGAAATGGTCATCGGACTGGGCGGGGGAAGCGTGATGGACGCGACCAAGTGCATTGCACTTGCTGCTGCCGGAGGCGAGCCCATCTTTTCATATTACGAGGGCAAGGCCAACAGTAAGATAAAAGCCCTCCCCATTGTGGTCGTGCCTACAGTGGCAGCCAGCGGGTCCGAAGCCAATAATGGGACAGTCATAACAAACTGGGACGTACATGAAAAAGTAGTCTTCATGCACCCTTCTATCTATCCTGCGGTGTCCATCGTCGATCCCGTCCTGACCGTAACCGTTCCGGCTAAAACGACTGCCCAGGGCGGTGTGGATATCTTCTGCCACCTGGCCGAAGCTTACATCACGGCGCACGAATCCACACTTATCAACGACGGGCTGCGAGAATCGTCCATGCGCACAGTGGTCGAAGCTCTGCCCGAAGTATTGGCGAGGCTCGACGATGTAGAGGGACGTTCCAAGCTAACCTGGGCCAGCACCATAGCCTGCTCGCAGTTCGCCGGACTTGGAGGCGGCACAGGCTTGATGACGCTGCACGGGATTGAGCATCCGCTGAGCGCATTATACGATATGGCCCATGGCGACGGGCTGTCCTCACTTCTTATCGAATGGATGAAGTTCACCCTGCCCGTCCGACGGGAACGCGTGAAAAAGCTCGGACAAAACGTATTCGGAGATAGCGACGGTATAGCTGCCACACAGGCCTGGCTTAAGAAAGTCGGCATGAGTGAAAAACTGCGCGGCCTCGGTGTAAAAGAGACGGATCTGGAGATTCTGGCCGATAATGCCCTCAAGACGGCGCCCTGGATCAAGTTCCACCCCGTTCCTTTGGACAGGGCGGCTATAATCGCCATATACAGGAAATCTTATTAGGGCAAGTTCAGGTGGCTACCAGTTCCCTGGCCCCGCTCTTCCATTTCTCGGCATTTTTGATCAGGGCCTCGGCACCCTTCATCATGACGCCGCCGTTCCTCTCTGATCCGAGCATGACAGCCAGCTCCCTGATGCGGTCCTGTCCTTCAATTGTCTCAACGGTGCTTGATGCCCTTCCACCCTCGATGACCTTATTCAATTTGAAATGAATGTCCCCGAAACAGGCGATCTGCGGCAGGTGCGTTATACACAGCACCTGGTGGAAACCGGCAAGGCTGCCCAGCTTACGGCCTACGGAGTCGGCGCTCCTGCCGCCCACTCCCATGTCTATCTCGTCGAAAACGAGTGTCGGGATGGGATCCGCGATCTTGAGCGCGCTCTTCACAGCCAGCACGAGGCGGCTGGTCTCACCGCCCGAAGCTATAGCGGACATGGGCCTGACTGGTTCACCCGGATTGGTGGCCACCTGGAACTCCAGCCGATCGATGCCGTCCCCGGTGTAGGCATATTCTTTGCCGCCGGCCATCGAGAGCCCGTTAACGTCCTCCCTGCGCGAAAGCACGATATCGAACCTGGCCCATTCCAGGCCGAGGTCGGCAAGCTCGCTGTTGACCAGTCTGACCAGCTTCTCCGCAGCGCCGCGCCTGGCCAGAGAGAGCTCTTCCGCCTTTCTGCCAGCTTCAGCCTTAAGCTCCGACCTCTCGGCCTGCAGCCTGGCCTTGGTCTCCTTGCCGTTTCGCAACTCCAGCAACTCCGTTGCGGCCCTATCGCGAAAGGCTTTTACGGCATCAATACTGCTGCCATATTTACGTTTCAGCGCCGCAAGCGTCTCGATATTATTCTCGATTTCCTCCAGCTTTTCCTGACAGCTCTCCACGTTTTCAGCATAAGATCTCAATTCCCGCGCCGTTTCCTCTACCGCGGCCAATCCACCCTCCAGCCCCTCTGTGAACTCGGCCAGGCGCTTATCGGCCGAACTGATGCCCCGCAAACAGGTCAAGGCTTTGTGCATAAGGACGGATACCGACCGGTCGTCGCCGTAGAGATTTGCATAGGCGTCAAGGCAACCCCCGCTGATGGCCCCGGCTCTGCGATAAATATCCCTCTCCTTGAGCAGCCCCTCCTCATCCACCTCGCCCAACCCGGCCCCGTCTATCTCATCTATCTGATATTGGAGCAGGTCGATGTATCCTTCCTTTTCCCTGTGTTCCATAGCGCCAATAGCCTTCTCCCTGGCCCGCAATTCTTCGACAGTTTTTCTGACCTCTTTGCGCTTGTCCTCCAGTTCACCGTATTTATCGACCAGCGTTAACTGATTGGCGCTATCCATCAGGGAGAGGTATTCCATCTGACCATGAATGTCCACCAGGTGCCGTCCGATTTGCCTCAACAGCGAGAGGGGCACCGCCCGGTTGTTTACCCTGGCTATGCTCCTGCCGCCCTCCTGGAAATCGCGCGATATGAGCAGCATTCCATTGGCCTCGGGCTCGATGCCGCTTTCCTCCAGTATCCCCCTTATCATGCCGATCGTGATCTCGGACAGCCAGAATATGGTTTCGACGTGCGCCGACCTGCTGCCGCTACGGATCAGACCCGATGGCGCCCTGGCGCCCATCAGCAGGCTCAACGCATCCACCAGCAGCGACTTGCCGGTGCCCTCATCCCCACTGATCACGTTCAATCCAGGGACGAAATGCATGGAAATATCCCGTATGACAGCGAAATTCCTGATGTGCAATTCTCCTAACATCTTGCGCCTCCTGCATTCACAGGCATTAATACATTTGTTCTACTATCATAGTGAACAATTGTTCTATTTGTCAAATTGACATGTAGCGCGAGTTAGGGTTAAATACCGTACACAATAAACAGCCCGAGGAGGCAGAATGGAAAAGAAGGTCCACGATTTCGATTTTCTGATCAAAGGCGGCCCGTATTCCCATGTTATTGAAGCCAACGGCTTTCTCTTTGTGTCAGGCATGACTCCCATCGACATCGAAAAAGGAATCATGATAACGGACGATGTGAAAAATGGGGCGGAACTGGCCCTGAGCAATGTTAAAAGGGCGCTTGCCGGAGCAGGCAGCAGCATGGAGAAAGTGGTCAAGGCCACTGTCTACCTGCGCGATATGGCCGATTTCAACGCCATGAACGAGGTCTACAAGACCTTCTTCCCATCCAATCCGCCGGCGCGCACCTGCATCGCTGTAAAGGAGATACCCGGCAACTCACCGATCGAGGTTGAAGTCATAGCCCTCAAATAAAATACTGAAATGGAGGCCGGCATGGTTGGACTGGCAGAGATCAAGGCAGCCAGGGAGAATATCGCTGGTTTCGTACACAGGACGCCATTATTGTCTTCGCAATCTATTAATAACGCCACGGGGAAAACCCTCTGGTTCAAAGCTGAATGCTTCCAGAAAACAGGGTCTTTTAAAGCCCGCGGCGCCAGCAACAAGATCATAGCGCTGGCCTCGCAGAAGGTTAACGGGGTAATCACCATATCCTCGGGCAATCACGGACAAGCCACTGCCTACGTTGCCGGACGCCTCGGCATACCTGCCGTGATCATGGTCCCCGATGGAACTCCTCAGCCCAAGATAGATGCGGCGAGGGCGTATGGCGCCGAGGTGATAATAGGAGGCGACCTCAATAACGTCGAGCCCCTCATTGAGAAGGCCTTCGCGTTGGCCGCCGAAAGAAAGCTGGAGCCGATACATCCCTTTGAGGACCCGCTTATCATCGCGGGACAGGGCACCCTGGGTCTTGAGATAGTAGACGACCTGCCGGATGTGGACATCGTGACCGTGCCGGTGGGCGGAGGAGGATTGCTGGCCGGGGTTGCAGTGGCCCTGAAACAATCCAGGCCGAACATAAAGGTGTTCGGTATCGGCCCGGTCAACGCATCCAGCATGTTCACCAGCTATCACAACAAGAAAATGGAGACGTTGCATGATATGCCGCAGACCATAGCCGACGGCATCCGCTCGCCGGTGGTCAGCCAGGTTACGCTGGAGCACGCCCTCAAGTACGTGGACGATATAATCACGGTGACCGATGATGAGATAGTGAGCGCCATGAAGCTGGCCTGGAGCAGGCTGAAAGTTGTGGTCGAGCCGGCAGGCGCCTCGTCACTGGCAGCCATCATTGCCGGCAGGGTCCCGGTCCCTCAGGGTGCCAGAGTGGTGTGCGTATTCAGCGGCGGCAACGTGGACTTCAAAAAGGTAGCAAAGCTGCTGGCAGCCTGACTGTTACCGATTCATTTGTATCTGCATTGGGCGAAATCAAGGATACAATTTATTTTTCAGCCATGTGGCTGCCTTTACCGTCCAATCCTTCTGGTTATGGGGTGCGCAATGGCCGTCACCTTTGTAGACTAACTCATCCTGCACTATGCCTCTCTTCGAGATTATATAAAGGTCCTCGATCGGTACCATATTGTCTTGATCACCGTTAATGCTCAGGAGGCTCGCTCGATGGTCAGGGTTGATAAGGAATCCCTGTTTTTCTAAGCTCATAGGCTCCACTGACTGCGCTATCTCTTCGATTGTCTTGCCCCCCATATCCACTTTCATAGCGTGACTTATGGTGAGCACCATCACATCAGGTACTTTTTTAATGTTTTCCGGTGTGTAAGCAATGGCGACCGGACCTCCCACATTCACAGCCGCCTTGATCATGGGCTCTGAAAGGGCCAGCTTGACTGCGAACCAACCGCCGTAGCTCACACCATACACACCCATGTTCTGGCTGTCGATGTCGTCCCTGGTTTTCAGGTACTCGAGCGCATGGCGGTTTACTCTGTCAGAGTCAGGGCCTAAAGCCCAGGCGCTCTGACCCGTACCAGGAATGTCAATGGCAAATACCGCCAACCCTTCAGCCAACAACGGCTCGATTACAAAGTCGATGTCGCTCTTCCAGCCATCCACCCCTCCGGTGACCAGTACCACCGGCGGTTTTTCCCCGTGTGGTATCCTCAGGTAACCGATGATCTCTTTCCCCTCAAAGGGAATGCGCACAACCTCAAGCGGTGGATCAAATGATCGAGCTGCTTTGAGATAACACTCGATGTGCTTCTCGTAGGCTGCTTGTTTGGCTGGCGAAGAGACGAACGGGAAGCGGGCTATATAATAGAACATCGCGGCGGTCTTATATTCGCGAAAAGCGGTCTCTGTGTCACCTGCGACTTCGGCTTTCATAGCCACCAGTTCATGCTGGGCCGCCGGCTTGGAAAGCTCATAAACCCAGGAACCGGGGCCATCACCTACGGGGTCATATATCCTTTTAAGCGCAGTATCCAGCTCTTCCTCAGTGGCACCACGTGACACCCATCCAGGGAAACGGTCCTCCACAAAGGGGCGCATTCCGGTAACACGCAACACAAGTTCCTGACGAAAAACAAACGCCAGACTCAGGACTATGACTAGCACTACTCCCAGGACAGCCAATATGATCCATTTCTTACCTTTCATTTCCCCTCCCACAATTTATATCTATATTGTTTTGTCCATAAACATTATATATTATTTCTTACCATTACATTACATATAGTTTTGTTTCCAAACATTATATAACCCCCCTCCAGCCAGATAATCATCCACATAGGTCTCTATCTTTTTCAGCACATCATTGAAGTTGCTGATCTGATCAATTGTGGTGCCATTCGAATAACTCTCCAGGAAACGCCGATGGTATTCATCATGCGCAGCTCGTGCTATCTCTCCCTTTTTAGTCAGAATCAGCCGCACCTCCTTATTATTTTCAATGGTACGCATTTTGGTAATGTATCCTTCTTTGGCCAGTTTCCCCGCCAACTGACTGTATGCCCCCTTGGTTACTCCAATAAACCGTGCCTGCTCGGTAACCGTACTCAAAGGCATCTGGCCTATACCGGCAATGAGGTGGACCTTACTGCTGCTTAGAGCCTCGCCTGTTCCAGATTGATGTGGCCGCTGCTTTACGAGTATAAACTTGCTCACGATCCGGTTGAAACGGTCAGTAGCTTCTAAGGCAATATCCTTTTTTTCGAGCATATATAAATGGTATAGTTACAAAACTATTTTGTCAAGAGGGTCCCTCTGGCAAGGATTAAATTAGTCTGTGTATTCAGCGGCGGCAATGTGGACTTCAAGAAGGTGGCAAAGCTGCTCGCTAGTTAACAGCCACCGGTTCAACTACATACCGGGTGGCATCACCTGTCTTTGGACATATAGGTTGCCCGTTATATACTTATATCCGGCACATCAAATAATATTGGATATTGTGATTGAGCGAGCATAGTCACGGCACATCCGGCGCCGCCACCAAGTTAAAATACGGGCTGATCATCACCGGCGTAATACTTGTCCTGGAAATAGCCGGCGGTATCCTATCCAACAGCCTGGCGCTGCTCAGCGATGCCGGGCATGTCTTTGCAGACGGCATAGCATTGGCTCTCAGCTGGTACGGCGTCAGACAGGCTGCACGCCCCTCCAGCAGCCGTATGACCTTCGGTTACCACCGGGTGGGCGTCATCATAGCCATCGTTAATGCAGTAAGCATCCTGGCCATTGCAGGCATTATTCTATTCGAAGCCTACCAGCGTTTTTATCAGCAACCCGAGATCAACAGCGTCATGATGCTGGTAGTAGCCGTGATCGGCCTGGCAGCCAACATATTCGTAGCAAGCTGGCTGCACAAAGAACAGGGAGAAAGCCTTAACGTGAAGAGCGCTTTCTGGCATGCCGTCGGCGACGCCCTGGCTTCGGTCGGCGTGATCGCAGGCGCCATCATTATAATGTTTACCAAGCTGTACTGGGTCGATGCCGCCGTGAGCGTACTCATCAGCCTGATCATAATATTCGCCGCCTGGGGTATCTTCAGGGAGGGAATGAGGATCTTACTGGAGGCAGTGCCCCGCGACATCAGTATTAAAGAGGTGCAGAAGGCCATGAAGAGCATCCCGGCGGTCAAGGATATACATGACCTGCATATCTGGAGCATCTCGTCTAATTTACACTCCATGAGCTGCCATGTGCTGGTGGATGATTGTTCGGTCAGCCAGGCGGAAAGCGTGCGCCAGCAGATCGAGGATATGTTACGCGAGAAATTCGGTATAAGCCACACTACGATGCAGACCGAGTGTACTCAGTGTAACAACGGCGACCTCTTCTGCCGGATGACCATGGCTGATAAGAACCATGGCCACGGATAAAGCCAATTAAAAACAAAGCTGCTGCTGCGAGAAACCCCATATTCATAGTTCACAAGTTTTCGCCAAATATTTCATGATATCTTCACAATTTCTCTATAAAATAATCGAGCCAATTCATTAACAATTAGTGCAGTTGAAATTACTTTCAAAATAAATACCTGTGGAATATAATTGAGACCACGTTGCGAGCATAGTCTCAAAATGGAATCACCCGATTGCTGAATTACGCTGTAAAAGAACTGCTTAACAGATACAAATCATATGTGCTGACCGTGATTGTTATCGGTCTGGTCGCATGTATGGTCATGACTTTGAATTTCCTCGGGGCTGCATATAAAGAGGCATCTCGCTTACCCTTCAGTGATATTCAGGGCACGATAATAGTACAGAAAAACGGGAACGTTCCGGAGACTATTTCAGGTGTCCTGATGTCATGTTCACTTGCCCCTATACATCAGGATGTGATCGGTAAAATCGGTAAAATCGAAGGCGTCAACGGCGTTTCCAGCGCTCTTTCATTGTGGGTATTTGATACCGACCATTTTAAAAGGGTATTGGGTGTAGACTGGCAGGACGGTTATGGAAAATCATTATTATCCAGGATTATTGATGGTTCCATCCCGAAGAGTGAGGGCGAAGTCCTGGTGGAAAAGACCTATGCCGCGAAGAACGGCCTCATCACCGGAGGAACTGTAACAATCTCAGGAAAACAGTATACAATCGCGGGTGTAGTCGGCACCGCTGCCAATGAAATTGTAGCATCCGATCTGTATCTCAATCTTCAGACCGCCCAGGATATGGCCTATCAATCAAAAAATCTCCAGGCCGTAGAATCGGTCGATAATACTGACGTCAACATAATTTTTATCAATGCCGACCAGCAGGACCTTACCGCCATAACACAGAGCGTAAAACAAACTCTATCCGGGCCAGATACAAATGCGGGACAGACTCCTCTGGGTCAAACTATCGGTAACTACAATATTTACACGCCCGCCACATTCGAAGACCAGATATCGACTGTAATGCGCCTGTCCGACCAATTAATCTGGGTTATCTCCCTGGTGCTTTTCATCGGGGCCTGTTTGATAATTGCCAGAAATACCCTGCGCTCAATCCTGGAGCGCAGAAGGGAATTCGGTATCCTGAAGGCGGTTGGCTTCAGGGGCAGAGATATACAGAAGGTCATCGGCATTGAGGCTACCATTCAAGCTCTGGCCGGGTTTGCCGTCGGTCTCCTGCTGACGGCGCTTGCCGTCTTTCTCCTTGCTAAAACGACCGTGTCCATAGCCATACCATGGGAATTGAGTCCTTACCCGCACTTCCTGCTTGCCAACCCGGACGATGCAAACGTTGTCCAGACTCATTTCCTGCCGATAAAATTTGAGCCGGTATATGCATTGGTTACGTTCCTGGCAGTCCTGCTCATAGGTCTCATAATCTCACTGCTCAGCATATGGCGGATAAGCAAACTTAAACCTGTGGAGATACTACGTAATGAATAAAATCGTGACGGTTAACCATCTGAGCAAGACTCTGGGCGACATCAGGGTAATTGATAACGTGTCGTTCGATATAGAGAAAGGTGAGTTCGTTGCGATTCAGGGTCCATCGGGATCGGGAAAAACTACTCTCCTTGGTTTGCTGGCGGGACTTGAAAAAGCCGACGAGGGGAACGTGGTAATCGGTGGCGAAGATATCATATCGATGACTGAGGATCAGCTTGCATTGTTCCGCAGGAGCAATGTTGGCTTTGTCTTTCAATCATTCAATCTGATTCCGACGCTTAACGTGCTGGAAAATATTGGCCTTCCTCTTTTCCCCGAATCTATACGGCGGAAGGTAATGCTGGAGCGTGCCCAAAAGGCCGCTGTGGATGTCGGCCTGGGTGAACGGCTTAACCATTACCCCGGCCAGCTTTCCGGTGGTGAACAGCAGAGAGTAGCCATAGCAAGATCGCTGATTAATGGTCCCAAGGTCATCTTTGCCGATGAGCCAACCGGCAATCTCGATACCAAGACGGGCCAAAAGATAGTCGAGCTGTTGCGCGTGCTCAATAGAGAAAAAGGGCAGACATTCATCCTGGTTACACACGATGATAAAATAGCCGGTGAGTCCGATCGTATTATCAGGCTCGTTGACGGGAGAATGGTAAATGACCATTGAGGCAAGAAACTCTGCTGTCATTTTTTCTATAATTCTTCTGATAGCTGTATTGTTCGGCGTCGCAGGCTGTGCTCCATCGTCTTCGTCAAGTACTGCTGTGACACCCGAGCCCACGCCGCAAAGTACTGCATCGTCCCAATCAATTGACCCGTCCACGACTTCTGCTCCACAAGCACCCGACCAGGCCGCAATATCCACCGGTGCCATTAACGTCGTGGTTGCCGGATATATCGATCACGGGCCTCTGCAGCCTACTGTAAGGGCTATAAAGGAAGTACTCGCCAAATATGGCGACAAAGTAACTGTAACGTGGGTAGACCTGTCATCGCAGCAGGGTCAGGATTATTTTAAAGAGCACCAGCTTTCGGCGCATATGAACGTAATAATTAACGGCACATCCCAGTACGAAGTGAACGGCAGATCCGTGGATTTCCAGTGGTTTGAAGGTCAGCAGTGGACAAAACAAGATCTGGACACTGTACTCGCAGGGCTGGCTGATAAATGACCTGCCGGCTGGCATCTTTACTACCAAATCTACAAGGGAGCGACCATCGTTCGGCGATATGTTTAAATTGAATTTCCCCTATCTCGTCAAGGAGCTTACCAGGAGAAAAAGCAGGTCACTGACTAATATCCTTGCGGTTGCCATTCTGGTGGCTATCTTCATCGTCTTGACCTCTATTATGAATGCCTACGCCGATGCTATATACCTGCCGTTCAAAGACGTCGGAGCTGATATGATCGTTCAGAAGTCGGTGGCTCAACCGTCCGAGAATATCACAGGCTCAATCCAGTTGCCCTTCGGTAAAGGAATCTTCAGCCAGGAAGCAACAGATAAAATTGCTGCACTGCCTCATGTCAAAGAATCATCGCGCGCCCTGGTGCTCTGGCGCTATGATAAAGGGAAATTTGTTACGATCGAGGGATTTGAGCCGGGCAGCTTCACAGGCGCTAAATACGGCGCATGGGTTACGTCCGGTCGCCCTCTACAGCCTGGTGAAAGGAATAAGGCCATGATCGAAAAGCATTTCGCCAAGTTTTACGGGCTCAAGGCCGGAGACACCCTGCAGTTGGGCAATACTGCATTTGAAGTGATCGGAGTCCTTGGTGTGCAGGATAAGAGCCAGGTCGCCGCCACTAATATCTTCATAGATGTGGTAGATGCGCAGATGCTTCTTGGCACACAGGGATACAGCCAACTTTATTTGAGGCTTGACTCATTATCCTCCGAAAACACAGTGCGGGCGGAGATCAACGGTGTAGACAAAAATGCGCTCATCATGTCCGGCAGCTCGATAGCAGCTTCTCTCAGCAATTACCTGGACATATTCGAAAAATATCAATTGCTGGTTCTGCTGATAATTGTAGCCATCCTGGCGCTCATATTATTCCAGGTGAATGCTGCATCGCTGATGGAAAGAAGAAAGGACATTGGAATACTTCAGACCGTCGGCTGGACGAGAGGAAATATAAGTACCCAGGTGGTCGGTGAGATATTTGTACAGACCCTCCTGGGATTTATATTGGGTATCGTCATCAGTGCGCTCACATTGGCTTCAATAGGTTCTATCAGCGTGCAGGCCAGGATATCCCAGGGCCTGGGCAATGATCTGACCACCCTGAGCGCTCCCTTGCAGCTATCCGGCATCGCTGCCGGCCAGTTTTTTCTGTTGACACTGATGATATCAGTTTCATTATCTTTCTTCCTGGCAAGGAAAATAGCAGGGATGAAGCCTTCGGTCAATCTACGAAATATCTAAGGTTTTTAGGATCAACAGAAAGTAATTACCTTATCCGAATTTGTAATAATCTCCAATAATTGTGACATAGTCGAGATCGGACAGACGCCGGCCTCCTGCTGCCTTACTTTCAAACAGGTGCCACAGGCAAAGAGATTTCCACCGTCTTTTGTAAATCTTCCCAAAACGTCAGGCACGTCAAATGTCTTATTCTCTATTGACTCAATCTCCACCCCGGGTCCAAGAAGAAATATATTGACTTCATGACCTGCTCCAAGTGCTGTATTGGCCAACCGTAGCGCATTAAACACGGTCTCCGGAACGCTTGTATTTAGGATAACACCCAGTTTCATTTATTTACCTCCTTCAAATATTGGACGTTTGCGGCGCTGATATATGCGCTGCATAGAATCTGGATTGCGAATAAGATCTGGTATGACATTGCGGTAAAACCTAAATCATCTAATCACTGCTAATATGCAGGAGACGCTTTACTTGCTTCACGATAAGCTCTGCTGCAATATCAATCTCTTCAAGGGTACTCCAGCGTCCCAGCGTCAGACGCAATGCCCCAAGAGCCAGTTCCCGGCTCAAACCCATTTCCAGAAGCACACTTGATGGCTCGGTGGAACCGGCATGACAGGCTGCTCCCGTAGAAGCTGCGATTTCCGGGATTTGGCTAAGCAGTTCGTCGCCAACTGTGCCCCGGATACTGATGTTAAGGGTATTCGGTAGCCTTTTCCCCAAATGACCGTTGAAGTGAACCTTATCTGTCCCAAGACCATCAACAAGTTTTTGATACAGCCTGTCCCTCAAGCCTTTGACATTCGTTCCGAACTCCGAAAGAGCTTGTCCGGCAACCTCACAAGCTTTCCCCAACCCCACTATGTACGGTACGTTCTCAGTTCCCGCCCGCATACCTTTCTCCTGACTGGCTCCGTGGATTAGCGAATCAATTTGAACGCCTCTCCTGATGAATAACGCCCCGATTCCTTTAGGAGCATACAGCTTGTGCCCGGCAATAGTCAGCAAATCAACCTTTAGGTCGTTGACATCTACCCTGATTTTACCGCAGGACTGAGCGGCATCAACATGGAAAATAATTCCCCGCTCTCGGGCAATCCCGCCGATTTCCTCAATCGGCTCGATAGTTCCAACCTCGTTATTGGCGTGCATTATCGTAATCAGGATAGTCCCACCGTTAATAGCCCGGCGAATGCCCTCCGCATCTACCAACCCACATTTATCGACCGGGATATAAGTGACCTTAAAGTCCAACCTCTTCTCAAGATAGCGACAGGTGTTGAGCACGGCCGGGTGTTCTATGCTCATAGTGATAATATGCTTTCCCTTATAGGAGTTCGCCAGCGCCGCGCCGATTATAGCGTGGTTATCGCTCTCGCTCCCGCCACTGGTGAAGATGACCTCCTCCGGCGCGGCACCGATGAGGGAAGCCACCCGCTGGCGGGCTCGTTCCACCGCCTCTTTAGCTGGCTGCCCATAGGCATGAGTGGTAGAAGGATTACCAAAATGCTCTTCCACGTAAGGAAGCATTGTGTCTTTGACGTACGGGTCAATCGGCGTGGTAGCGTTGTAATCCAGGTATACCGCTTTACCCATTTGTCCGCCTCAATGTCAAAATTAATCTTACTCTTCTACCAGAAAAGCATAATAGTATTGTTTGTCAGACTAAATCTTTCTTTCTCTCGTCATATTCCTGTTTGGTTATCTCGCCCCGGGCATAACGCCTTTTGAGTATTTCCAGAGCCGAGTCTGCTTGATTGGAAGACCCCGTGTTGCCAGGCCAGGTAACACCACGCACCAAAGCGACAATTCCCCAGATAACCAGTCCCCAGAAAACAATCATTAATATAGGCATAAACCACATTCCTCCAAAACCTCCCATCATCCACGGGCCCATCATTCCGTATCCATAACCTTGCCATCCGTAAATCGCTCCAAAAACGATAGGCACGACTATGAAAATTGCCAGGATTACCCCGCCGATGATTAGGGCTGTTTTGATGTTCTTATTCATTAAATCATCTCCATATACAGATTAAAATTTTAGAGCATACCAGAATCATTGTATGTGACTTTTGTTTTAGTCTGCACCGCGCCTTCCACTGTGTTATTCGCTTTAAAAATACCCTGGGATTTATTGCGCATTGTTATAGCCCTGGCCGCCTTTATTGCACTGTTTTTACAGGTAGAAATCTATCGGGTGGTCATAGCAGGGATTATTGTTTCAATCATTTTGCTTTAAGCGCACGAAGATTTTCACTGCAGGACGCTTGCCAGCTCCTTGCCTTTGTTCAGCGCTGCAATATTCTCTTTGATAGCCTTGGGAAACATATCTTTGATTGTCTTCTCAATAGCCGCCTGGCTGATGGCCACCAGACCGGTCTCAATAAGCGCACCGATCAGGATCATGTTAGCAAGCATAGCATTGCCCAACTTCTGAGCTTCCTCGGTCGCCGCCACCACATAGGTTTTGGCCGACATGCCTTTTAACTGCTGCAGGAGGGACTCCATATCCGGGTAGCCGCTCCCCGAGCCGGTGAAATCCACCGGGTGAATCGGCCGGGGGTTGACCACAGTGACCACATTTTGATTGCCAAAGGATTTAAGGACCCTCAGTGTTTCCACCGGCTCCATGCCTAGCACTATGTCAGCCTGGCCCTCCGGTATCAGCGGGCTGTACTGTTTCTCCGCTGATACTTTAAGGTGGCTCATCACCGAGCCGCCGCGCTGCGATGAACCGTATGTTTCACCGATGGTAACAAAGTAACCATCATGCACCAGGGTATTACCTATAACCAGTGAGACCATCACGTTACCCTGGCCGCCAACACCTGCCACGACCAGATTTATGGGATCTTTAGAAAGCTTATTCATGCTACCGCCTCCCTGGTTATAGCGCCTTCGGGGCATATATCGGCACAGACACCACACTCGTTACAAATCACCTCGTCGATCCTGGTTTTGCCAAGCGCAGGGTCCCAGATCAATCCCGGGCATCTGAAGACCCGGGTACACAGCCGGTTGCACCCACAATCCTCGCCCAGGCACTTATCCGGATCGATTTTCATCTTGTAAGGCTTCTTATCTTTCTTCTGCCTGACCAGCTCACATGTGCGGCGCATAATGGCAACCCTTGCCCCCTCATTTTGCTCTATCAGGTCAAGCATTGTCCGCGTGGTATTTTTCAAATCAAACGGATCACACACCTCCACCCGTGCGCCGATGGCCCTGCAGATATTCTCCATACTGATTTGCGCCGCGGGTTCACCCATGGCGGTAAGCTCGGTACCCGGATGCGGCTGAAAACCGGTCATGGCCGTGGCGCCATTATCCAGTATTACCAGTGTGAAATTGGCATGGTTATGCACTCCATTCACCAGGGCAGGGATGATGGAATGATAAAAAGTGGAATCACCCACCACTGATACCACCGGCTGGTCGAAACCAAAGCGGCTCAACTGTCCGAAGCCGTTGGCCAGCCCGGCCCCCGCGCCCATGCACTGGTGCGTCCTGGTTTGAAAGAACCCCGCCGGTCCCAGAGCCATCGTATAGCAGCCGATATCACCGGTGACAAAACCGTGGCGCCCGTCCATCGCCAGCGCATTCTTAATGGCCCAGAAGGAAGCCCGATGAGGGCAACCGGGACAAAAGGTGAGCAGCCTGTCCATGATATATTGCTGCGGCACGGCTTCAACCTTTTTCATGTACTCGGCGTCGCGCGGTTCGTACTTGATATCCAGCACGCCGGTGATGGCCTTGATCACGGCATCCGGCGTCAGTTCCCCGAAGGAATTGAGGTGCCGCGTGTGATTGCCGTAGAACAGGTTACGCTTGCTCTCAGGGGAGAAACTGGCGGCGAATTCCATGATGGCGCCCTCGAGGAAGGGGTCAGTCTCCTCGATGAAAAGTACCTTGTCCGCCCTAGACAAATGGGTTTTAATCAGCTTCTCGGGCAGAGGCCACAGGGTGCCCAGCTTCAATATGCCGATGCGGTCCTCGGCCTTGAGTGCATTTACGGCATCCTGTGAATATAACCAGCCCGAACCGGACGTAATGATCAGCAGGTCGGGTTTTTCAGGGCCAACATATTTATTGAACGCGGATGACTCGAATTTCTCTCTTATTTTGTCAATACGCATGTGCTGGAACATGTGCCGGAATGAACTCGGTATACACATGATGGGAGTGGGCATCGGCGCAGCCGTGTCATAGTACTGCTCAAAGCGCGCCTTGTGCTCGACCTTCGGTATCTCGCCCAGTCTGATATTGCCCCTGGCATGCGCGATTCTGGTTACACTGCGCATAATGCAGATCGTGCCGAATTCTTCACTGATGTCGTACAGGAACGGCATCATGTCCTTCGCTTCCTGGAAATCGCCGGGTTCAACCAGCGGTATATCCAGCCACTTGGAAACAGGACGCGAATCCGTCTCATTCGAGCTGGAATGGGCGGCAGGGTCATCGCCCACCATCAGGACGAGACCTTTCTTGCCAATACCGCTTAGAATTATCGTTGACAGGAAGTCGATAACGACATTAAGGCCGTTCATTTTCATGGCCACCAGCGACCTTATGCCGGCAAAGGACGCGGCAGCCCCGGCTTCGATTGCAACCTTCTCATTTACCGACCATTCCACGTAAATATCGCGCTTCTTTGCTATCTCGGCCAGGCTGCCGAGGATCTCCGATGAGGGAGTCCCCGGATAAGCCGAGGCAAAGCCGATTCCCGCTTCCAGCGCTCCCCGCGCCATGGCTTCATTGCCTATAAATAGCTGGTTGCTGCCCGGGGCATCCATATCGATGTACGGCATTTCAATGTCCTCCCTGCGCGGTCACCCGATGATTGAGCAGCTTTCCCTTCAGGTTATCGGAAATGCCCAGGTACATCAGATCATTTTTATCACCGGTTTTCTTGACTATCTCCTGCACAGCCCGCGCCTTCTTGATTAGGGCGGCTTCTTTGAGGTGCACCAGGTTTTGCGCGGGCAATTCCTTTATTTCGAGTCTCCCTTTCTTTTCAGCATCGGCGATTATATCCATGCCGCGCTGGGTGCGTACTATGACAGTATTCCATCCCTCCACGCCCTCCACTGAACCAACGGATATATCTGTAAATTCCGCCGTCATATCGAGGCAGAAAGCGCAGGTAGGCATGCGGTACTTCCTGACTTCGTCCAGTGAGTAGGATTTGATCTCCTTGCCAATGTACAAATCAAGTCTGTTAGCAGGGGGCGGCGGGATGTCGAATTTCTTGATCTTGGCGGGAGTAACATTGTTCTTGATAAACTCGTAAAACCTGTCGTAGGCCAGCGCCCAGGTACAGAATAGCCCAATAGTCAGCCGGACGTTGCTCATGCTGACACGTTGCGAGGGGGGACTGGCAACCATCTTGGCAAGGGCGATCGCCTGGCAGGGTGTGACCACGACTCCAAGCCTGTCCTTGCTGTCTTTAGGCAACCTGTTCAGCGCCTCCAGTGCGGGATAGGCCATATAGTTTGACCCCGCCCCTTCCATCACCTGCGCGGCCGAACGGGCCACGAACCCGGCAGGCAGCTTTTCGTCGGTATTTTTGGACAGGATGGCTGCGTCGATCAGGCCGTTGTCCAGCGCCATGGCCAGCAGCGCGCTGACGGTGCCGCCGTACTGCCCTTTGGTCCTGGTCTTGGCGTCCCCGGCCCTGGCCATCAGGACCTTTTTAACAGTGCCGATCTCGTCACCCGTGTATGGCGTGCTGTGGATTTTATTGCTTATGGCGTCCAGGTCGGTATACGTGCGAGGGCAATACTCGTAGCAATGTCCTTCCGTCCGATTACAGAAGTCCAGCATACGTATCTTCCCCCGGTAAAAGACCACGTACGGGCAGTCCCCCACACAGGCCCCACATACGGTGCAAAGCCCTTTATCGATTACTTCCTTGAAAAGGTCCCCGATCCCCTTTGTTTTAGTGACCATGGATGCCTCCTTGTTATGATCCGGGATACGTGACGATATTGAGCAAAACCAAAGCTAATTTTAAATCCATGCGGGGCAATAATCAATTTCAGACGTGATGTCCTGGAAGTAGGGGGATTAGAGATAATACGGACCAATCAGCCTGATTTAGCTGAACTCGCAGCCCCTGAGCAGGGCAGCCTTGTTCAATTCGAGCTGTCGTTTGTCCTTGGAGAGCATCTGGTTCAGCACCTTGATGATGCTGGATGTGGTGGCGACGTCCGTGTTGGCGATCACGGCGCCCAGCGCGATCAGGTTGCCTACCGATTCGTCGCCGAGCTCTTTGGCAGTCTCGACGGTCGGCACGTAGACAACCTTGATGTCGTGCCTTTTGGACTTCGTTTTAACCAGAGATGTGTTGACAACCAGAAGCCCGCCGGTCTTGACCGTGGGCTCCAGCATTTTCATGGCGGCCGGATTCATAGCCACACCAATATCGGGATGTGTGATAAAGATGGAGCCAATCCTCTCGTCCGAGATATTCACGAAACAGGAGCACATCCCACCCCTCTTTTCACCGCTGTAATAAGGCAGCCAGGTCGTTTCCAGGCCCGCTTTGAAAGCGGATTCCATGAGCAGCCGCCCTATGAAGAGGACGCCCTGACCGCCGAACCCGGATACGGTTATCTCCCAGCTCAACTTTTGTCCCCCTTCCTCAGCGCGGCGACCCCCGGTATGACCTTGAATTCGCCTAAAGGAAACTGCGGGATCATGTTGGCTGTCATCCACTCGGGCGCATCCACCGGCTCAACCCTCCAGTTGATAGGGCACATTGAAAGGACCTCTACCATGGCGAAGCCCAGTCCTGCAAGCTGCGTGCGGAAAGCCAGCTCAATGGCTTTCTTGGCCTTGCGAACGTTTGCCGGATTGTTCACGGCCACCCTGGCGATATAAGCGGGGCCGTCCAGCGTAGCCAGCATCTCGCTCACCCTGATAGGCCAGCCCGACTGCTCCGCAGTGCGGCCGCCGGGCGTGGACGCCGTGTACATGCCCATGAGAGTGGTGGGAGCGAGCTGTCCGCCGGTCATACCGTAAGTGGCGTTATTGGCGAAGATGATAGTGATCTTCTCGCCCCTGGCGGCGGCGTGTACGATCTCGGCGGCGCCGATCGAGGCCAGGTCGCCGTCGCCCTGTATGGCAAAGGGCACCAGGTTGGGCCTGCAGCGCTTGATAGCTGTGGCCACGGCCGGCGCGCGCCCGTGGGGCGCCTCCATGCCGTCGACCTTGAAGTATTCGTAGGCAGTCACAGTGCACCCGATGGAGCCTATGCATATGGCCCGTTCTTGAAGGTCCAGTACCTGCAGGGCTTCGCCCACCAGTCTTTGAATAATACCGTGGCCGCATCCCGGGCAGAAGTGCGTGGAACGGTCAACCATTATGTCCGGTCGGGCAAAAATCACGTTGTCGTAATCGTTCATTTCAACTTCGTTCATAATTCTTAATCACATCAACAGGTCGATGGCCTCGAATATGGGGTCTGCTTCCAGCGGCACACCGCCGTAGGTGTTGACCAGCTTTATCTCGTTCTGGTTTCCCACCGCTATCCTGACATCCTCCACCATCTGCCCGCCGCTCATCTCGGCCACCACGAACTTGCATCCCCGTTCCGCCAGGTCGGCCAGCGGCTGGTAGGGGAAGGGAAACACCGTGATGGGACGGATGAGGCCCACGCGCAGCTTCTTGCTGCGGGCCATCTTCATAGCGCTGATGGCGGACCTGGCTGCGCTACCATAGGCAACCAGTATGATATCTGCGTCCTCTGTATTCAGAGCTTCGAAACGGACCTCGTTCATGCGCATCCTTTCAAATTTATCCAGCAGCAGCTTGATCCGTCTGGGGTGATCGATGGGATTCATCTCAAAGGAGTTGATCAGGTTCTTGGTCCTGCCCTTGGCGCCGGTGATGGCCCACTTCTTTTCCGGCAATTTCTTCACGCGGTCACGCATGACTACAGGCTCCATAGCCTGCCCCAAAAAGCCGTCGGCTATGAGCAGTGTTGGATTGCGGTATTTATCGGCCAGCTCAAAGGCAAGCATAGTGAGATCCATCATCTCCTGCACGGTGGATGGCGCCAGGTTGATTAAATAATAATCGCCATGCCCGCCGCCCCTCGTGCACTGCATGTAATCGCCCTGTGCTCCACCGATATTGCCCAACCCGGGCCCGGCCCGCATGATGTTTACGATAACGGCGGGCATCTCGGCGCCAGCCATATAAGAGATGCCCTCCTGTTGAAGGCTGAAACCTGGGCTCGAGGTGGAGGTCATGGCGCGGAAACCGACTGCAGCGGCGCCGTAAACCATGTTTATGGCGGCCAGTTCGCTCTCGGTCTGCAGAAATACCCTGCCCTCTTCGGGCATATGGCGCGCCATATGTTCGAGCAGGTCGTTTTGCGGTGTGATGGGGTAACCAAAATAAGCCTGGCACCCGGCGAGTATGGCGCCTTCTGCTACGGCAATATTACCCCCCATGAGGGTCCTTTCGGGCATCGGTCGGCTCCTCGGATTAATAATGGTCAGGAAATGGTGCCGGCTTCCAGGACACGGCTGCGGAAAACCGAGATAGCAAGATCGGGACACATGATCGCGCATGACTTGCAGCCCGTGCATTCGTGTGCTTTATCAGGAATCACCTCGGCATAATTTACGCCGAGCCTGTTAATCTCTTTGGATGTCCCAATGATCTCCCTGGGGCAAACTGCGATACAGTAATGGCAGGCCTTGCACTTATCCTTGTCGATTACTATGTAGTTGGTTTTCCTGCTTTCAGAGATTAGCAATGCACCATACCTTCAAATTACTCTATGGCCTGAAAAAAGCGCAATCAGAAACATAGTTTACATACACACGAAATATCTGTCAAGAGGCGAGCGTAAAAGGACTGCTCTTATACGCTATTCCGGCTTGTCCTTGTATCGTCCTACACAGACTATATACTGCTTGCCGTCGCTGCCTGTCACCGACTTGTAATACACGGACTTGTAGAACAGGCCGATTTTTCCGGGCATGGTAAAAATGTAATCCTCCCAGCCCGTGCCGTTTTTAAGCGCTCCCTCCACGATGCTGTCCCTGAAAAGCTTACCGGCCATATCAGGGACACCCTTCAGGTTGCGGCCGACCACAGCCGGATTGCTGGCATTGGCCGCCTCAGTCACATATTTATCGAAGACATACACGTAGAGGTCCGGCCTGTCCTTATCCCTGTAGGGACTTTCGCCGGCATTGATCTTCCTGATAGTACCCGCAGCGTCGGCTGCGATATCGCCGGCCGTCTTTTCCACAAGCTGAATAACCGCTTCGCCGGATACGCTGTCGGTCGTGTAGCGGGGCAGTACGTAGCTGGTAATAATATTATCGTAAACGCTGCAGACGTCGGGATTTTCCGATTTCTTCATGTCGTCAAGAGCTTTCTGCCAGGCTTCGATAGTTGTATCCGCAGTCAGGCGGTTGAAAGCGATGTACCACTCGGCCCGCCGAACATATGAAACCGGTTCGATCTCCGCGGGATTGATGCCGGCCTCATAAGCCAGGAAGGCAAATCCCTGGGATGGGCCCAGCCAGAGGTCAACCTTGCCGTCCATGAGCTTCTTGATGCACTGGACATCGTTTTCGCTGACATCCAGGTTGGTAAAACCCTTCTCCAGCAGGTAGAGCTGATTGGAATCATCTCTGTAAACGGCGATGGATTTGAATTTCTTCGCATCGTCGAGGGAGGTGATCCGGATGTTCGATCCCCGTTTGGCATAAAACCATTCGTCGGCGAACCCGATGGGGCCCACCCACTTAAACATCTGGTCTCTAAAGGGCATCCTGCCCGTAGAGTAAATCATGGTATTGGGCTGGTTCTGCACTATATCGTATCCCTTCGACCACGGCATCAGCTCGATGGTCGCGTCGCTGCCCGTCTTGCCGATAAGCGATCGCACTATCTCGGTTGACTGGCCGCTGATATTGCCCCTCTCATCTGCAAAGTTATAAGGCGGATTATCTTCAGTAATAATGCGCAGCTTTCCGTCCGGCACTGCGCAGTTGTAGCCCGAAAACAGTATCAACGCAGCCAGCAATAGACCTGCGAATATTTTCATCACACATGCCTCCTAATAAATTAATGCTTCAGCCATAAAGCCGCCTGATGCATATTTTTACACACGTCTCCTACAAATGTCCAGAGTTTAACAGGCGCATATCTGTCTATGTTATAATACCGTGCTTTTCGCAACCTGGCACTTCCGCCGGTCCGTATACCACCGAGAGATAGTCCATTGATTGATTGAACAATTAGCCGGAATTGTATAAGATAATGCGGTGCAACACCGTAAATGACGCCATAATCTTGACTCGTATTGATAGGAGTAATTGATGCCGCAAAAAAAGAGCAGGGTGTTTCAGACGAGAGTGGTGGCAAAAAAGAACAACAAGCTGAACCGCGCTCAGCGCGGGAAACAGATAGCCAGCTACAGGAAAAGACAGATCACCCGCGCAGCATACGAAATCATCGCCGAAAAAGGCTATTACAATTTCACAATGATGGATATCGCCAAGCGGGCGGGTGTCTCCTCTGGCCTCATCCACCACTACTTCAAAGACAAGGAGAACATGCTGGTAACGCTGCTCAGGGAGATGCAGCAGAACGTCCGCTCGTCACTGGAGAGGGCGCTCGAGCGAGAGGCGGATCCCAAGGAAAAGCTGGGCATCTTTGTCGACCAGGGCTTTAACCTGGTGGAAAACGAGAAGGAATATATCTATGTCACCTTTGATTTCCTGACGCAGATCAAGTTCAACGAGCGCATGCAGCGCATCCTGAGCAAGCTCTACCGGGGTTACAGGGAGAGCCTCGCGATGATACTCCGGGAAGGCAAGGAAAAGGGCATCTTTAAAGACGTCGACGAACACTACATAGCCACCATTTTTTCATCCATCCTGCTGGGATTGGAACAGCAATATATCGTGGATAATACGGCGTTCTTCTATCGCGAATATGCCGCCAGGGTGAAAAATTTTATCTTCGATATGGTCCTGATCGAGAAATAGCATCTCAGGACGGGATGACTGCGTCATCCCTGCACAATTGCTTCAGACTATCAAAAGCCGCGTCCTCGCCCAGCTTGCCGCTTTCAAAATCCTCTATGATCCGCCGCACTTCCTCCTTGATCCCCAGGGCTGCCAGCCCTTTCTCATCCAGCGGGAACTCGGGGAATAGAAAGAACAGGCTGGCTATCTCGCTCTTGCTGCCGCAGATAAGGTCCTCCACAGGCTGCTGCATGAGGTCTTTCTCGTCCCTGGTCAGCGACGCTGCCGTGAACACTTCGTTGCAGAAGTGGTAACGGCACTCGCGCGGCCTCCTGTCGAAGATGGGGCAGGCGCTGAAATACGGCGAATAAAACATGCAGCGTATATTCTTGCAGCAGTAGCCGTTGCAGCCAGGACAGATCCCCGCCGCGGCCTGATTCATGATGCCGACCAACCGGGCTATGCCGACCCCGAAAAGCTCACCGAACTCACTATCCGTTAAAAATATCCTGGTGTTAAGACTGCTGTTTATCATGCGATATACAATGCCGTTGGCGATGGCCGCTTTAATTCGGCTGTCTAACCGGCTTTACGCGATGAGCTTTGCAGGGATTTCAGTTCCTCTATCATATTGGTGTAGTTGTAGGCCTGCTCCTCGGTTATCAATCCCTTCTGTATCAACTCGGCTAATGCCTGGTTAAGCGTTTGCATCCCTTCCTTGCGGAAAACCTGTATCTGGCCGTAAAGCTGGTGTATACGCCCCTCGCGAATTGTATTCCTGATTGCATTGTTGCTGAGCATGATCTCGCAGGCCAGGACCATCCCGGTATCGTCCTTAGTAGGTATGAGGAATTGGCAGATTACGGCCACCAGTATCTGGGAAAGCTCGCTCCTGACCTGCTCCTGCTGCCTGTCGGGAAACATATCAAGGACGCGGTTGATTGTCTGGGCGGCATCTATGGTATGCATGGTCCCCATCACCAGGTGCCCTGTTTCGGCTGCCCTGATGGCCGTCTGCATGGTCTGGATCTCACGTATCTCCCCCACCACGATCACATCGGGATCATGCCTGAGGGCATGTACCAGGGCAACATCGAACGATTCGGTATCATGCCCTACGTTCCGCTGTACTATCAGGCTCTTTTTATTTTTAAAGACATACTCAATCGGGTCCTCGATAGTTATTATATTGCGCTGAACGTTCTGATTGAGGTATTCGACCATCGCAGCGATGGTGGTCGACTTGCCGCTGCCTTTGGCGCCGGTGATGAGTATCAACCCCGACCGTTTCATGGCCAGGTCTTTTATCACCGGGGGAAGGTTCAAGTCCTCCAGGGCGGGAATAGTATAGGGGATTATCCTGATTGCAATACTGAGTGTGGAGCGCTGCTGCATCACGTTCACTCTGCACCTGGTATAATTCCTGACGCTGTATTCGAAGTCCAGCTCATGCGTGGCTGCAAATAATTTCCTCTGCTCGGCGGTTGTAACCTCCTCGAAATAAATCTCAACGTCCCTGGGAGTTAACGACGCCATATCGGGTATCGGGATCAAACCCCCGTAGATCCTCACCGTCGGTACCGACCCCACCCTCAGATGCAGGTCCGAGGCGTGGTTATCAATAGCTATTTTGAGGAGATCCTGTATTCCCATCTGGCCTTCCTATGCTCACTTATACCATTCACTATTGTATAGATTATGGTTTCAATTATCAATCGGTATGGGATTAAGTTCCGGACCTGCTGAAGCAAGATTATTTTTATGGCGCAAAGGCCGCGGTTGTGCCCGGCGGCATTATCCAGTATATTTCACCCGGCGTATAGACATTCGAACGAGGTTATCAATGACTGTTGACCATGGACTGCTGGAGAAATTCAAAACCGAGGCCACTCTCACCGGGGCACAGGTGTTCCTGTCAGGCTCGACTGAAGAGGCGATAGATCATGTGCTGAAGCTGGTTAAAGACAAGTACATAAAAATAGTTATCAAGTCGGTCTCGCCGATTGCGGACAGGCTGGATCTGCCCTCCCGTCTGGCGGCAGCCGGGATAAAAGTCGCAGAGACATCGATCACACTATGGGCGGCCCAACTGGCAAGGGGAAAGGAAGTACCCGTCGATAAACTGGCTGAACTCATCTCGGCCGCAACGGGCGAAAAAGTGCCCGCTGAGCCCGTAGCTATATTGCAGGCTGCACGGCGCATGCTGAAAGATGTGTATGCGGGCGCCGGGCTGGGCATTACCGAAGCGGATTTCGCTATAGCTGAAACTGGCAGGCTGGTAACGCTGGAAAATGAGAGCAACGCACGCCTGGCGGCGATCCTGCCAAAGCTGCATCTCACGCTACTAGACGGCAGACGTATAGTCGACAGCCCGGCTGATGCCGCTGAGCTTATCAAGGATTCGCCCGGCGGGATACCCGGCCACAAGATCCCCACCTTCATAACGTACCTGACCGGGCGCAGTACCACCGCAGATATACCCGGAGCAACCTTCGCCCGCGCCCGGGGTTCGGCTGAAGAGCACATAGTGATCTTATGAACCTGCTTTAGATTGTCCCTTCAAAGGATTTTCAATGGCAGGCAAATTGAGAAAACAGGTCAGTCAGTAGCAGCTCGCTCAGGGCAGTACACATCGCCGAATTGCCGGCCGGTCAACTTTAAGGCGGGCACTTGGCGCAAACGGAGCGGAAGAGCGTGGTGCTGAGATAGCGGTCGCCCCGGTCCGGCAGGATCACCACGATGTTGCCCTTGTCCATACCCTCGGCAACCCGGACAGCCCCGGCCACGGCCGCCCCGCTGGACATGCCCACGAAGACACCTTCCCTGGTGGCCAGCATCCTGGTCATTCCAAACGCCTCCCCATCCTCCACAACTATTTTCTCGTCAAATCCTTTAGTGTCGTAGATGCCGGGTACGATGGATTCGGTCATGTTTTTGAGTCCCTGGATGGTGTGGCCCACGGTAGGCTCCACGGCTATGATACGGACTCCCGGCTTTTTCTCCCGCAGGTATTTGCCCGTACCTATCAGCGTACCCGAAGTGCCCAAACCGGCGATAAATACATCAACTTCGCCGTTGGTCTGCCGGAATATCTCGGGCCCGGTGGTCTCGTAATGCGAGAGAAGATTGTTGGGGTTGTCGAACTGGTTGGGCATATAGTACTTGTCAGGCTCCTTCTCGATGAACTGGCGGGCACGGCGGATGGCCCCATCGGTCGCCTCCCTGGCCGGAGTCAGAACAACCTCTGCGCCGAAGGCCTGCAGGCATATCTGGCGCTCGGTGCTGACGCATTCCGGCATAAAGAGCTTGACTTTATATCCCCTGGCCGAGCCGATCATGGCCAGCGCGATGCCGGTATTGCCCGAAGTGGGCTCAACGATGATCTTGTCCCGGGTCAACTGGCCGCTTTCCTCGGCTTTTACGATCATATAGTAGGCCGGCCGGTCCTTGATTGAGCCTCCGGGATTGCATCCCTCCAGCTTGGCCAGTATCTTTACGCGCGGATTCACCCCGTCCAGAGGTCCCAGCTCCACCAGTGGGGTATTGCCGATGGCGTCGAATACCCTGTGTTTAATCTCATTCATGCCGGTTATCTCCTTGCCCCTGCCTCGTTACAGGCTCTCCAGGTAGGCATCCTTATTATTCATAAACTCCCTGTATATCTGGTAATATTCCGTGTCCATATAATCGATCGGTTTGATGGGCACGCTGTCGAAATCATAGATAACGGCCCCCGGAAAGGCCAGCAGGATGGGCGAGTGGCTGGTGATAATGAACTGGGCATGGCCGTCCGTGCTCATCTCCTTAAACAGCTTTAAAAGCTTGAGTTGGCTCCTGGGTGAAAGCGCGGTTTCGGGCTCGTCCATGAAATAAAGGCCCTTTATCTTGTACCTGGAGCTGAAGAACGAGATGAGGGATTGGCCGTGGGACTGGGTAAGCAGGGAGTCCCCGCCGAAATACTCGAGCATACCCGGGTCGGCATGCGCCCACTCGTCGAGGTAACGGGCAAAATCGTGGAAGATCTGCGAGCTGAAATACGATCCCGGTACGGGGCCGGACTCCCACTCCACGTCGATGTATTCATGGAAACGGCCCTCGTATGGATTATACTTGTAGCGCGCTCCCTCGGTATCCTCCCAGATATGTATCCCGCATTTCTGGCAGATGGCTTTCAGCAGCGTGGACTTGCCTGTTCCGTTCTCACCCGCGAAGAAGGTCACCGGGCCGGGGAAGGCGACCTGGGCAGTTTTATTGAAGATATCCAGGTTGAAAGGATAACAATCCTTACCGGGATATCTCTCCGAATGTAGCACTACTTTATTGATATGCATTGTAGATAATGATTCGGGCTGATATTATAACATAAACAGACGCAGCTATATGGTTAAAAATCGACCGCTGGAGCATTAAAGGAATTCGGTTCATGTCGATAGACGAGATACTTGATAACTTCGAAGTAGCGATAGACCCGCAGGTCATCTTGTCGGTACACGGGTACGGCGCGGCGAGAAAGGCCCGTCCTACCATCGTTGAGATGGCCTCCAGCATAGCCGTGGAGGCGGAAGGTCTGGTCAAGCCGCGTTCGATCTACCGTGAGTTCCCGATAGCCCGGCTGGACAAAGATAGCCTCACTCTGGAAAACGGGATTCAATTCAGCGTGGGCAGCAGGGTCAGTGCGTTATGGGAGGGGAGCAGGGCCCTGGGAATAGCCCTGTACACTCTGGGGCCTGATCTGGAGGACCGCGTTTCGTCTCTGGTTCAGGAGGGCGAGCAGATGCAGGCGCTTAATCTCGATATAGCGGGCACTATAGCCCTGGGGATAGTGGGGTTACAGGTCCAGCAGATGGCCTGCGAACGTCTGGGCGCAGAGGGGGAGGAGGCCGGGCCGTGGCTTAATCCCGGCTATATCGACTGGCCGTTGACCGACCAGCGCTTGATCTTCGGCATGCTGCCGGCGGAGAGCATCGGAGTGGTTCTGAACGATTCCTGCATGATGATCCCCAAGAAATCGGTCACCATCTGCGCGGGCATCGGTGTCAGCGGATCGGCTGCCGAGTTCAACCGCTGCCGCCATTGCGGCGTGGCCAAATGCCAGTTCCGCAGGTTAACGGTGTCCTCCGAGAGCGATGGAATTTAACAGCAAACACGTCCATAGTCCGGTATTTTCATCGGCAACATTGATGACCGTTTCATCGATGATCCAAACATACTAAGCATCCTGCCTGCGCAGTGCCGGCAAATGAATGAAAACCTGGAGCGGGAATTAAATTAGAATGAATATGTTGAATTGGCTTGAAGGTATCAAGACAGCTTCGCGTAAAAAGGCGATGCCAATCCTATCTTTTCCAGCTATACAGATAATGGGAATCAGCGTGATGGATCTCATTTCAGACAGCGATAAGCAGGCGCGGGGGATGAAATGCATAGCGGACCGGACAGATGCCCTGGCTGCCCTCAGTTTGATGGATTTGTCCGTTGAGGCGGAGTGTTTTGGATCGAAAATACGTTTCTCTGACGATGAAGTACCAACAGTCATCGGCAGTATCATATCCTCATATGATGAAGCAGCTGAGCTCAAAATTCCAGAGGTTGGATCCGGACGTACCGGAATATACATAGATGCCGTTCAAAAGGCGGTTAAGTCAATCAATGATCGCCCCATCTTTGCCGGAGTTATTGGGCCGGTTTCACTTGCGGGCCGCCTGATGGACGTAAGCAAAGCTATGATCTGCTGCTACGAACAGCCTGAAATAGTACATCTTTTATTGAATAAGATATCCGCCTTTGCGATCGAATACTGTCGGGCGTATAAAGCGGCGGGAGCCAACGGCGTAATTATGGCAGAACCACTTGCCGGACTGCTTTCTCCTTCGTTTGCGGACAGGTTTTCATCGCATTATATTAAAAATATTGTTGAAGCTGTGCAGGACCAGGATTTTATCGTGATTTACCACAATTGCGGAAATTCCACCATTAAAATAATAGACTCCATCCTTTCAACCGGTTCCTCGGCATATCTCTTTGGTAACGCCATCAAAATGAGTGAGATGATGAAACACATCCCGTCTCATACAATAGCAATGGGTAATATCGATCCGGCAGGACAGTTTCGCAATGGAACTCCTGAATCCGTGCGTGAAGCCACTCTCGGCGTATTGAATGAATGCAGCAGATACCCTAACTTTATTATTTCATCTGGTTGCGATGTTCCGCCTCTTTCAAAATGGGAAAACATCGACGCCTTTTTCACAGCTGTCACGGAATACTATGACAGCATCGGATAGTGGCAATAGCAACGCCAAAATCAACATACCAGATGTTCACAATAGCATTTAATATCAGGCCGACCTGACCCCAGAATAAAGAGAGTCGGAGTTATTACGGTGCTAAGTTTCGCAGGTTAAAAGAGTGTACCGTTGAAAATTGACGTTTAGACGTCATGATGCTATAATGCGACAGGCTAAATAGGTTCAGGAGACATGAAAATGACTACGCAGAATAAGCGAACCACCATATATTTGGATGCCGAATTGCACAGGGCATTACGCCTGAAATCGGTCTCCATATCCCGTTCATTGTCGGATCTTGTAAACGATGCTGTGAAGGAGGCGCTTATCGAGGATGCAGAGGACCTTGAAGCATTTGAAGAAAGAGTAAAAGAGCCACTGATCAGCTATGGCGAAATGGTGAAAAGGCTCAAGAAAAATGGCCGCTTATAAAATCTATTTCAGAGCATCGGTCGAAAAAGATTTTAGAAAGATTCCTACAAGCGACGTAAAGAAAATCCTGCAGCGGATAAAAGATCTGACTGCCGAACCACGACCGATGGATTGCGAAAAATTAACCGAGCAGGAACAGTATCGAATTCGTCAGGGAAGATATCGTATCGTATATTCAATTCAAGCTAATGAGTTGACTATCTGGATAGTGAAGATCGGTCACCGCAAAGATATTTATCGTGGAAGAAAGCGCTGAAAGCAATTAGTTTTTATATAAACGGTGATTTTGGCAGCAATTATGAATATCATTGGTGGAGATAGGGGGATTCGAACCCCCGACCTCTGCGATGCGAACGCAGCGCTCTCCCAATTGAGCTATGTAAGGGAAAGTCCGAATACATAGGTTGTCCCCACAGTATTAAGAAGGAACTGCTGAGGCATTTGGTCAGCAAATTGATTGACAGCTTTCCACCCTGTGCAATGCATAGGCACGACAAAATCCGGTCCTATCCTTTTCATCTCCTCGATAGTTGCACCAATAATCGGTTCATAAACCGGCCCTGTAAGATGAAACCCGCCCATAACCGCGTGAATCTTATTAATTGCTGTAACCTTCTGGATATGTTTGATTGTATTAATGATTCCAGCGTGAGAACACCCGCCTATTATTACGAGTCCTTTGTCCTTTACATTAACTGCCACACCCTGATCATCAAAATAAAGATTGGCAACCCATTTGTCATCATTTTTTGCTTCAGCCCATGGAAAACCCTTCTCGAAATCAGTCACCCTGGATACTTCTCCAGATGCTAATATCAAGCCCGAGGCCAATACGGAAGCTTCTTTGTTTTTATGCATGACAGCTCCCGCTAATCTCAACTCTTCTTCATCCAATTGAGGCATATCTACCACGAGTCCGATAGGTGCGATGTTGAGACGTCGTTGAAGAAATGCGTCCGGGTGTAGGGTCAGATCTATTTTTTTCCCTGCTCTCATCAGAAATTCTTTTAGACCTCCGAAATGATCAAAATCGCCATGGCTTAAAATGATGGATGTTACCTCGCTCAGGTCAATTCCTAAAACATCTGAATTGTAAAAAAGGCAAGTTGCTGATACACCGGTATCCATCAATACTACATGTTTCTCCGAGCCGGAATATACCTTTATCAGACATGAAAATCCGTGTTCCGCTAAAGGCAGTTTCGGAGGACGAATCTGTAAAGGCCGTTTAACGACCTCTGTACCCAGAAGCAAGAGTGCATCGGTATAATTATCTATCAACACAGTTACTTCCAGTTTGTCAACTTCTGTCAATTTAAACTCTTTCATTTTGTAACGCCTCCCCTGTTAATTTTGTTTCCTCATGGTTAAGATATGGTATTAAGTTCTTTTCAAAGCACCAATGAAATGATCTGGGTAGCTTTGTATAATCATGATTGACCTTAATTTGACTGGTGAAATCAACTCCGTTATATGTATGCCAATAGAGAATCGGTACATTGTCGGATAAATACTGTCTGATAAAATTAACGACGGCAGCAAAAGTCTTGGCAGTGTAAGTTACTTCCAGTTCGATATTTTCTGTTCTCCGTATCAGTTCCATTGCTTCAAGGCCATCAGGCGTGGAAAAACCATACCCTTTCCCAAAAAAGTTGTGCATTATTTCAATATCTGTGGGCTTGAAATGAAATAACGGCAAACTTTTATCGTACTTACATAGCAGTGCACCTATACGATTTGCCAGCTTCGATACTTTTTCCTCATTGCTCAAGCCGATCTCTGTAACGCGGACGCCTATAACCCTGGTTTTCATTTCAGCTAACCTGCAGCCCAATGTCAGTCCCGCCAATGTGCCTGCAGTTCCCAGTGGACAAAAAATGTAAGCCGGCTCCGGTACCTGGCCGGAAAGCACCTGTTGTTTCAACTCGAATGCAGCATTAACGAAACCGAGACCGCCTGTGGGCGAGGAACCACCCAGGGGCAGAAAATACAGATTTTTATTTGTTATTTGATAACCAACTGTCTTCAATAAAACATCCAGTTTGTTTGTAGCATAGACTAGCCGAGCGCCATAAAGGCTGTCCAGAAGCAAGTTTTCCTGTACATGATCGGTCACCGGTTGATTGTGAAGCACCAGAATAGTCCTGATTCCGAGTTGCCTGGCATATATCGTGGTAGCAAGGCCGTGATTCGTGCCAAGACCACCATACGTCACTATAGTGTTATTTTTGTTCTTTATCGCGTCTGCGAGAACGAATTCCAGCTTTCTAACCTTGTTACCCCCGTACTCATCAGACGACTTGTCGTCACGTTTTATCCAGATGTTTTCATACTCCAAACTTCTGCCAATATTCTCCAGCTTTTGTACTGGCGACGGCCAATTGCCCAATGAAACCCAGGGAAGCTTTTCCCCTAACAGCGGATACCTTTCAAATAATGGAATTCTATTATTCTGGTTCATCTCAGCTTTTTTCAACATATGCTTATAGAATAAGTCTCTTTCTCATGGCGTCAATCATAAACATCAACTATCACAAGAATGTATAAATCCTTATTTTGCACCAGTTCTATAGATGGCAGTTGATTATCGCTCAGCTATAATGGCTTCCTGGCTGACTTTTTCTACATCAGCGCGATAGAATCGTGATCCGATAAACAGTAACAGAAAGGCGATAAAACCACCGGCTGTTGAGATCATCAATGCGCTGCTTAAGCCGCTGGCGCCTCCCCCTAACCCATCAGAAATTGAACCGATCACATATGGCCCCCAGGCACCACCTAGAAGATACTGAGCAAAAATGGCCAGCCCCATTGAAAGCCCCTTGTCCTTAACATGTACTACGTCCTGTGAAATCGCATACAGCGCGGGAAAGGCGGATGTACCGACAATGGCATAGGCCGCTGCCAGCCCTACTCCGATGGAATTGAAATTAGTGAGAAGTATGCCAATAAGAATAATGCTTGATAGCAACCATGCAATAGTCGCCAGAAGTATCCTGCCCCTCGGGTTCTTCTTTTGCCAAAAATCTGCTAAAAAGCCACCTAAAAAGGCTCCGACAATAGCCAGCAGACAGATGGATCCCCATAAAGTACCGGCTGTAGCTTCATCAACATTCCGTACTCGCATTATAAAGCTGGGAAACCATGACAGGACCGAGGTAAACATAAACATATATGCCGCATACCCCAAATAGTACCAAACTAAAGTACGTACTTTTAGCAATCTACCTATTGATTTAACTAAGCTGGTTGTGCCGCCTGAATCTTTTGGTTCAACCTGGGTTTTATAGTCTTTCATGAAAAAAGCCAATATTGCCAGGATCACGCCCGGAATCGCAAAAAAGTAAAAAGGCATTCGCCATCCGAATTTCTGAGAAATAATGCCACCTAATATCACACCCAATGCTGCGCCGATAGCAGAAGCAACGTTGAATATCCCCATTGCCTTAGCCGTTGATTTTTTTGAATATACTGCGCTTATCATTGCTACGCCACCGGGGACAAAACCAGCTTCACCTACGCCAACGACAGCTCGTGGGATAAGCACTCCGATGAAATTTTTTCCTAAACCTGTTACAAAGGTAAATGCGCTCCATATCAATGCCATAAGACTGAGAGTTTTTCTTCGACTCCATCGATCGATTAGATAGGCAATTGGAAAAGAGAACAGGGCCGTCCCCAATATGAATACAGTCTGAGCCAATCCACATTGCGCATCGGTCAGACCAAGTTCTATTTTCATAGGTTGTAATACTGCTGAAAATACCTGCCTGTCCATTTGATTTACCATGTAAAGCAAGGAACACACGATCAAAATATAATGTGCGCTCCAGCCACCAGTCTTGTATTCCCCTTTTTCCGACATTATTTTCGACATTGGCATCTCCTTTTAATTAAGTTGGTCAGGTCCTTACTATGTGTAGAAGGTTTATTTCTTGGTAATGATCCGGACAATGTTTTTATAAATTTAATGAATCCTCCACTCCTCATCAGTCCAATAATCCGATATATCAATAGACTGATACAATTTAATCGCTCCGTTTAAGAGCCCGGCCGCCTCTGTTTTCCGTAGCTTTACCGTTCTCGATTTCCATTATGCCATTAACAAAAAGGTACACAACACCCAATGAAAATACCTCGGATATTTCATAAGTGGCAGGCGCTTCAATTTTGTTCAAGTCAATGACAGCGATATCAGCATAATTACCTTCGACTATCATCCCTCTCTTCTTAACACCGATTTTCGACGCCGGCAACGAAGTCATTGATCGTATCACATCAGTCATATTCATTATTTTTTCATCCATAGCGAACTGCCTTATTTTCTTGATAAACGTCCCGAATAAACGCGGGTGCGCCTTGATACCAAAAGCAGATGGGTGCGTCCAGCCATCGGACGCAGTAAAAACATAATCATGCGAGGCTAACTGCTTTATAAAATCCATGTCCTGTGTGAAGAAAATACCCAGAGGCGCAACCTCGCGGATAACAAGTTCCACATATATGTCAGCAGGCTCCTGTTGCCTCTTACTGCCGATCTGCTTTAAGTTTTCACCGGCATATTCGCCCTCACAGATGATCCATTTTTCGGGTGGGAAGTATCTGAAAACCTCTTTTATTGCTTCTCTCAGCTTTTCCTTTCCCAACTCAGTTTTATACTCCGGCTTCACGCTTACTTCTGTTTTGATCTTATCGGGAAGAAAGTAATTAATTGTCGTTGAGTTTGCGTCGTAGGGATATTGATCGGCCGTTATATCCAGGCCCTTTCCCCTGGCAGATTCAATAAGCTCAATCATCTGCAAAGCATTAGTGGTACCAAAGGGAAGTAGGATTTTGAGATGCGATATTTGCACCGGAAGTTCCGCCTCGTCTCCAATTCTAATCACTTCTTTTATACTTGAAATTACTCCGGATTCTCCCCTCACATTTGCCTTTCCCGACTCATCTCTCATATGACTTGTATAAATTCCACCAAATCTTCTAACTACTTTAGCTAGGTCTATCAGTTCGTCCGTCGAAGCTAAAGATCCAGGCGGATACTCAAGGCCGGTGGATAAGCCTATTGCACCCTTTTCCATTTCATCAGAAATTCTGCTTTTAAAGCTCGCCAGTTGATTTTTTGACAACTCTTGTGGCTGATCAGCGCCAAACAGCTCCTGACGAACAGCCCCATGCGGCATCAGGTGATATACATTTGTGCCGAACTTAAAAGAATTTACCTGATCCAGCCATTTAGCTGTGTCTGTAAAGCCCATACCACAATTGCCTGTTACTACAGTAGTAACTCCCTGATGAATATAGCAATGATTTCCTTTCCACTCGGGCGTTTCAAAAGCCTGCGGTTTCAACTTACTCATGCGTAAAAAAGCTAAATCAGTATGAGTATGAATATCGATGAAACCAGGTGTAACAATACAATTTGTAGCATTAATTATCTTATCGGCATAAACGTCAAGGTTTCCGATAGCTTTTATACGATCCCCGACAATGCCTACATCCTGTTTTATTGGAGGATCAAGTGTACCCGTATAGACAGTGCCCCCCCTAATGAGAACATCATAGTGTTGTGAACCGGTTTCATCCGCATGAGCCGCCATACAAAAACCTCCTTACAGTTAAACACTCCAACCATGTATAAATAACTACCCGCTATTACAAGGTCTTAATAGGATTCAATTGAACTCCTATCCATTCATTCTTTGAACCCGACAGCCTCAATTTCCACCAGAGCGTCCCTTATTAACCCGGATACTTCGACAACCAGGCGAGCAGGAAAGCAGGATTTTATAAATGTCTGATATACTTCGTTCATTGCGGCCAAATCATCAATATTGGTAAGATAAACACTGACTTTTATCAGATTCCCCACATCCATTCCGGCGGCTATCATAATAGACTTTATATTGCGCAATACTTGACAGGTTTGGGATGCTATATCATTGCCGACAATATTCCCCGTAGCCGGATCAATTGGTAACTGACCGGATACGAAAAGGAAATTTCCTGCGCGAATAGCATGTGAATAAGGCCCTATCTTTGCAGGTGCTTTACTTGTGTTTACTATATCCGGCATATCGCCTTACTTTCCTTTTTTTATTTTATTTAAGTATCGATAAATGGTAGCTTCCGAGGTGGCTAGTTGTTTGGCTATTTCACTGATAGTACCTTTTAATAAAAAAACACCGTTATCATATAGTTCTTGCACAATCTTTATCTTTTCTTCTTGAGACATTCTTCCTGATGGTATGCCCGCATTGCCTATGACATTTCTAATGCTGTCGAAAGCCAGTTCCGCAACCGAGCTGCTGAATCGTTCTACTACGCGACTATCATCAACTTTTTCAGGTATAGCAATTATAGTTTCAAGATAGTCTTTGAACCTGACGAATTTCTCAGTATCAATGTTTATACAAAGCATTCCGACGATACTGTGTTTCTCATTGCGGATAAAATAGGTAGAAGACTTTAACGTTTTTCCGCTCTCGGAAATCCCCCTGTAATTTGATAAAAAATCTAAATTATTATGCTTTCCTTCTTTAATAATTTTCAGCACGAGATTAGTAGCAGGGGCACCTACATTTCTCCCGCTTATATGATTATTACGAATAGCAACTACAGAACAGTCCATGTCTTTGATATCATGTAGGACAATCTCAGTATCTTTACCCAGCACCTCCGCTAAGTAGTCGATGAACGGTAAATACCTTTGAACATAGACATTCATAAAACTTGTCCTTTTATAAAATATCAAATGCTATTTTATTATCACTATAAAAATTTATTATCATTATATCATTAATTATCCGGATGTCAATAGGTCCTAACATCTATCATATAATCAATCTTTTTATCTATTAAATTCTGGTTTGATGTGATTCATGTAGGGCATAAATGACTTTATTTCTTTGCACATTGCACAATGAATTTACTAGATTTAAAGCGTTCAATCTGTTCAACAGTAAAACCTATTTCTGACAGGACTTCTTCTGTATGTTCACCCAGTAACGGTGAAGGCCTCTTCACAATTCCAGGAGTTTCAGAAAGTTCCGGGATGACGTTCAGAATTTGTACTTTACCCCAGTCAGGATGATCCTGGAAAATGAATATCCCCGATTCCTGGCAATGCTTGTCTTTGAAAATGTCGTCCATATGTAAAGATAGCGCGGCTGGAACACCGGCCAATTGTAGGATAAGCACCCAGCCTGCTGCGGGTGTTGTTAAAAACGCTTCTGTTAATATTCCCCTCAGTGCAGCGTCATTCTTTTTCCTGGCGCTGCCTTTTTGAAACCTTGGATCTTCAATGAGACTTTTAATCCCCATTACATTGCACAGCGATTTCCAGTGTTCCTCCTTTTCAATTAACAAGTAGAACCACTCGCCGTCGTTACCCTGATATAGACGATTTATTGCACTTACGCCCTTTATATCGGGACTGCCCATGTTCTTCCGTTTCATACCTTTGTACTGTATGAACTGTCCTGACTGCAGGGCTGCCGCGCAATTCAGGAGGGACGTTTCAACAAACTGACCTTGACCGGTCTTCAATCTATGAAGCAACGCCAGAGCGGCACCATAGGCCCCAACTATGGGTCCGGCTTCGTCATTAAGTGCAATTTTGTGGAAAACCGGTATTTTGTCGATGCCGCCTTGCCCGACCATTTGACCGCTTAATGCTTGCATCAGCGGATCGTAACCAGGCTTCATTGACTCAGGGCCCTTAGAGCTATAGGCGGGCAAGGACACATAAATTATATCCGGCTTTATCTTTCTTACCGTTTTATAGTCCAATCCGAGCTTTTCCATAGTGCCTGGCCTAGAATTTTCAACCATTAAATCTGATGAAGATATAAGTTTATATGCAATTTCTCTCCCGCCTTCAGTATTGAGATTTACAACAATACTTCTTTTTCCCCTGTTCGTACCCATAAAACTACCTGCAACCATCCTCCAGGGATCACCGTCAGGAGGTTCTATTTTAATTACATCGGCACCCATGTCACTCAAAGCGGTGCATATGCCTGCTCCCGCCAACATCGTTGTGAAATCTGCTACTCTAACACTCTCAAACGGTAACACTTTTCTGCCCCTCCACAGTTTTATTTGACTACGAGCTCATTCATTAATTTATTAATAGCCGCTGTTGAATAACCAAGGCTTGTTAATATTTCCCTACTGTGCTGTCCAAGGGATGGCGAAGCACATCTCACAGAACCCTGACATAGCTCCATTTTCACAGGTATTCCCATTTCTCTAACCTTTCCCAGGCCCGGTTCATCTATTGTTGCAAGCATGTCATTAAGGAATACCTGTGGGTCATCCATGAATTCATCTATCGGCCTCACAGGAGCAACGGGCAAACCCTCCTCTATTAGTAAATTCATCCAAAAATTCTGTGGTTTAGTTATAAATATGTCTTTAAGAATGGCAATCACCTTTGCATTGCGGGGTGGAAGGATAAGGAAAGGGGCTCCCTCAAACAATGGATCAGATAGCCATTCTTCATGTTTCATAGCGAGGCAAAATTTAGTGAAAAATTTGAAGTTCCCCAGAGCTAAAAAGAACCACTTCCCATCCGAGCACTGATACAGTCTATAAAGAGGCAAAACGCCGGTAGGACCCCATGGGACTCTAAACCTTCCCGAAAATTCAAGCATAAATATGCGTTGCGCGCCCAAAATCGAACGAAACATTGAGATATCTACCCTCTGACCTTTGCCGATCATCTCCCGTACATATAAGGCCACGGTGATTGCGTATACAGCCTGAAAAGCCGAATAATAGCTTGCTATAGGTAGAACTATATATAGCGGATGAGCACCGTATCCTTGTTCCGTATAAACAGAGCCCAATGCACTTATCAGCGGTTCGTAGCCGGGGATATTACTATATGGTCCTTTTGACCCAAAACCGGATATAGAGCAGTAGATGATTCTTGGATTTATTTCTTTTAAAACGTTATAGCCAATACCCAATTTTTCAGCTATATCAGGTTTGTAATTTTCAATAACGATATCTGCGTGCCTGGCCAAATCCAAAGCAACTTTTTGACCATCTGGTTTTTTTAGATCCAATACAATTGCTTTTTTACTACGATTCCAGACCTTAAAACCTTCCTGTGTTCTATATGGATCACCATTGGGACTCTCAATTTTTAGTACATCTGCACCCTGTTCGGCTAATAGCATTGCAGCATAGGGACCAGCTATATATTGACCAAAGTCCAATACCTTATAACCTGATAAAACTTGCCCACTCATATTTCATCCTCCAGCAATCTGATTAGTATTTCTCAAGATTTTTTTGTATAACTACTACTATTGATGCCTGAATATCTTCCGAAAGCGCTATGCAGCCAATATCACATTATTCATACCTGTAATTTAAATAACGTTGTATAATAATTTATTATCGTTATGATGATTTATTATCATTTTACCAGTTATTTTTCGCATGTCAATAGGCCTTTAGTTGTTCGCGGCTGCTGGCGATAGAAGCAGTACTTCTATAAAAATGGAATTGTCAGAGGATTCTTTAGGACTGCGGAGTGATTAATGAGCTTAACCAGCTCAAGTGTCTTATAAATTACTACTCATAGATTTGGATTGAAATGAAATATCTTCGAAAAAGAGCCGCCACTTATACATCTGGAGTCTGTATCTTTTTATCTGGTGATTAGCTTGAGTTTTTTTCGACAATATTAAATAGTTGGGCAATCAGATAAATCACATATCTGAACTTTGAGATATAAATCTATCAATTGCAGATATATATTCCAGTGACCCGCGATGTGAAGGTGCATGTCCGGCATTTTGAAGCGTGCATATCTGTGCCGATGGATATAGCATTTTTAATGAGTTACGAATTGGTTGTTGAAACGCCAGGTCATCGTCCGACTCAAGGACAAGCATCTTTCCTTTCCATTCTGCAAGGTCGTCAGATGAGAATTTATAGTTGCTCATATAGTCAAGGGTATTCTGCAAACGACACACCATATCTTTTCGAGTCACGTGGCAAGAAAATTCTTCATCTAGAAATGCCTTCCAGAATTCCAGTTCCGAATCCGTAGGTGATATGAGTTTCATAATTCTCTCTTTATTTGCGGCTTTTAAAAAGCCTAACGGGAGAAAACGTGCTGATGCAACACCAATTTTTACTTGGTTTATAGAGAATCCATCGGGTCCTGAAGTGTTCGATAAAATCAATTTATTTATTACTTCTGGATGCTTACGTACAAAGCACTGAGCCAGCCACCCTCCAAATGACACACCAAGTAGATTTACTTTCTGGACGTGTTCTGATTCTAATATGAGAGCAATTCCTTCTATCAGATCATCCATCGTCCTCACTTGCGGATATTTTGCTGTAATGATATGGAACTTTTTTTCAAGTGCCATAATAACCTTGAACATGGCCTCATAAAAGCCCAGCCCTCCCGGCAATAATACCAATGTCTCAGTTCCTTCCCCACATGATATGTATTCCCACACCACTCCGTTTCTGGTTAGACTCAAACGTGGGTGAGAAGAACGAAATTGGGCAAGCAGCTCTTTTTGATCATATGGTACATTCTTATATATATTGTCAAACTCTTCATTCTTCATAGGACACATATCGCAAAACTCCAAATGCGTAAATTTTTGGTATAGGGTAAGTGAAACTTATGAGTAATCTTATAAGAGTATAGTGGTTCTGAAGTAGACGGGCAAATAGATCAGCTAAATTATTACTTGTGCTGGTACTTATTTTTCAAACGTTGGTGGAGATAGGGGGATTCGAACCCCCGACCTCTGCGATGCGAACGCAGCGCTCTCCCAATTGAGCTATATCCCCACGGGATTTGTATACTACCAAGGCGATTTACTTATGTCAAGGGTAAGATATTAATGCCTGCGAGGTGGTTTGCGCTTGCCGCCGGGGCGACCCCCTCCATATGACCTGCCGCCCTTATTGTCGCGAGGCCTTGATTCGCTGATATCCAGCGTCCTCTCCTTGAGCATCTTCCCTTTGAGGCCTGCTATAGCTGCCTCTCCCTCTTCATTGTTGGCCATCTCCACAAATGCGAAGCCCCTTGGCTGTCCGCTATATTTATCTTTGACTATGGATACGGAGGTCACCTCGCCGTAAACAACGAATTCCGCCCTGATATCTTCCTCGGTCACGTCACGGGCCAGGTTACCCAGAAAAATATTCATATCAGTACCTCCAATCAATTTCTCCTGCGTCCAACCGGGCCTCTTACTCAGGTCCTGTCTTACAGCAGGGATGGCGATAACCAGCCTTTAACCGAAATATCGAGTCACCGGCCTCAGAGGCCGGCCCGGGGATTTTACGTGAACGGCTGAAAAAGGCCGTTATTTAGCAGCAGGTTCGAGGATGATCCTGGCGTCCACCGCTATGGCCCCATCCTTGTAGGCGAAAACCGGGTTGAGATCGAGCTCTTTGATCTCGGGATTCTTATCCACGAATTCAGATACTTTGATTATTAAATCCTCAAGGTAGGGCACATCGGCCGGATCGTGGCCGCGGTAACCCTTGAGTATGGGATAGCCTTTGATTTCGCTGATCATCTCCGAGGCATCCCTCTTCGTCATGGGAACTATGCGGAATGAGACATCCTTGAGCACTTCGACCAGGATTCCGCCCAGCCCGAACATGATGACCGGGCCGAACTGCGCATCTTTGGTCATACCGATTATAACCTCGATCCCCTGTTTGGCCATCTTCTGTACCGTGACGCCGACGATTTTGGCCTTGGGATAGTGCTTCTTGATGCTCGCCAGTATCTCGGTATATGCCTTGCCCGCCTGTGTGGCGTTCATAATAGATAGCCGGACGCCGCCCGCATCACTCTTATGTACAACGTCGGGAGATACAATCTTCATCACCACGGGGTAACCCAGCTTGGCGGCTATCTCCATGGCCTCCTTTTTGGATGTCGCCAGCCTGGTCTCAACCACGGGTATGCGCGCCGCTTTCATCAATTCCTTGGACTCTATTTCGGTCAGGAGAGACCTCTTCTCCGTGGCAGCCTTAGCTAAAATCTCAGCTTTTGTCATCATTTATCTCCTCGTTAGTTTGGGATAGCCGACGCATATCGATGCGGGAAAAACCGGCTACATTTTAGCCAATATATAGCCCGATTGCAAAATGCCTGCATAACATTATATCATTACTTGTTTTAATCAAGGGTCCGGACAACCCTGGTATCAGTGAGGGCTGTTAAGCGTTGAAACTATTATGCATATCGGGCAGCCCCCGCCGCGGCGGCAACACCGACCGCCTGCTGAATGAAGCCATTATCGGAGCTGCAGGCAAAGGCGCGCTGATCAAACATATCGTGCTGGCCGACCTCGATATCGCGCCCTGCGCCCACTGTGACGGCTGCATACAGACGGGCGGACGTTGCGTGATAGAAGACGACATGCAACAGATACACGCGGATATCAGGGAATACGACCGCTTTATCGTGGCTTCGCCCATCTACTTCATGGGCGTCACCGCTCAGGTCAAGGCCATGATCGACCGTTGCCAGGCCCTGTGGGTGATCAAGCACCTGCTGAAAATGCCCGTGGGCCTGAACAAAGACACAGCGCGCAAGGGCGCATTTATCTCCGCCGGGGGCACCAACTACAGTAACCTGTTCACAGGCTCGATCGTCACGATGAAAAGCTGGTACAAGACGCTGGATATCGAGTACACGGAGGAGCTGCTGGTCCCCGGCATGGACAGCTACAATGCGTCAGCCGGACAGCAGGCAGTGCTGGCACGGGCACTCTCGCTGGGCCGGCAGATTGCAGATAGTTAATAAAAATCTCAAGGAGGCACACATGGATTTCTTTTTAACCGAAGAGCAGAAGATGTTCCAGTCGATGGTGCGCGATTTCGCCACCAATGTAGTGAAGCCGGAGGCAGCCAGGATCGACGAGGAGGGCAAGTTCCCGGCCGAGATTTTTAAGAAAGCGGCGGAACTGGGGCTTTTCGGCATCACTATCGACGAGAAATACGGCGGCAGCGGCGGCGATTACCTGTCCATGACGATATGCTGCGAAGAGCTGGCCAGGGCCTCGGGTGGGCTGGCGGCCATATTCCTGGCCAACCTCTCGCTGGCCTGTTACCCCATATATAAGTTCGGCACCGAGGAGCAGAAAAGGAAATATGTATCGGCCATCGCCAAGGGCGAGAAGATCTGCTGCTTCGTGCTTACCGAGCCGGGCGCCGGCAGCGACGCCGGAGCGACGCTGACGACGGCGACCAGGGAAGGCGATAAGATCGTCATCAACGGCAACAAGATATTCATCACCAACGGCGCCGAAGCCTCCATCTCCGTGGTCTTCGCCACCGAAGATAAGTCCAAGGGCACCAGGGGCATATCTGCATTCATCGTCGAGAGCGACACGCCGGGCTACTCGGTAGGAAAGCTGGAGCACAAAATGGGCATCCACGGATCATCGACAGCCGAACTGGTCTTCGAAAACTGCAAGATACCCAGGGACAACCAGCTCGGTGAATCGGGCAGGGGGCTCCGCTACGCCATGGAGTCCATCGACGCCAGCCGCGTTACCGTGGCGGCGCAGGCGCTGGGCATCTCGCAGGCCGCCTTCGACGACGCGCTGGCCTACTCGCAGACCCGCGTCCAGTTCGGCAAGCCGCTGGCACAGCACCAGGCCATACAGTGGATGCTGGCCGATATGGCGACGCAGATCGACGCCGCACGCCTGATGGTCTACCGCGCGGCCTGGCTCAAGGACAAGGGCCTGCCCTACATGAAGGAGGCGGCCATGGCCAAGCTTTACGCCGCCGAGGTCTCCAGCTTCGTCACCAACAAGGCCCTCCAGATACACGGAGGTTACGGCTACTGCAGAGATTATCCCATGGAGCGCTACCTGCGCGACGCCAAGATAACCGAGATTTACGAGGGAACTTCTGAGATGCAGCGCATGACCATTGCGCGCGCCATCACGACTCAGTAAAGAAAGAAATATAAAGGGAACAGCTAGCGCCTGGCGACGCCGCGCAGTTCACCGATGCTGCGCACACCGTTGCTGGCAAGGTATTTCGCGAGGCCGTCGATGACGTGCAGCATTGCGCGCGGGTCGGCCAGGCCGGCCGTTCCCACCTGAACCGCCGTCGCACCCGCCATGATGAACTCCAGGGCATCCATGGCATTCATAATGCCGCCGCATCCGATTACAGGTATTTTAACGCAGCCCGCCACCCTGTAGACCATCAGCAGGGCAATGGGCTTGATAGCAGGCCCCGATAGGCCGCCGGTTACGTTACCCAGCACGGGTTTGCGCTGTTTCACATCTATGGCCATGCCGCTGACCGTGTTGATAAGCGATACAGCGTCGGCGCCTGCCTTTTCCACTGCCTGAGCGATGGCTACGATATCGGTTACATTGGGGCTGAGCTTGACCATCACCGGCAGGGTGGTAGCGGCCTTTACAGCGCTGGTGATTTCAGACGCCGCGGACGGATCGGCGCCGAAGCTCATCCCCCCCTTGCTGACATTGGGGCAGCTTATATTGACCTCGATACCGCTGATCCCGGCCACGCCTTCAAGCCTGGCAGCCAGCTGCGCATACTCATCGATGGTGCTGCCGGCGATGTTGACCAGCACCGGCACCTTCCAGGTAGCCCACACAGGCGCCTTCTCCGCTACCAGCGCCTCCACTCCGATGTTCTGCAGGCCGACCGAGTTCAGCACGCCGCCCGTTACCTCAACGATACGCGGCTGAGGATTGCCGTCGCGAGGCGCAAGCGTGGTACCCTTGCAAATGATGGCGCCCAGCTTATTCACATCGACCAGATCGCCGTATTCATCCCCGTATCCCCAGGTACCGGAAGCGGCGATAACGGGATTTGCCAGACGCAGCGCGCCGGCCACCTTAACGCTCAGATCGGCGCTTTTGCTCATATATTGACGTCCGGCCTCAGCTTTTTTACGCGGTTCACCTTGCCCTGCATAGATAGTCTCAGGTCGCAGCGGTCGTCTATCTTGAGCGTGGTCACGACGCGCAGCGCGCCCTTCTTGAAAGGAACCTCGTGCATGGCGCGCGTGACCTTGAGCACCTGGTCCAGCGGACCCTCCAGTATGGTGCCCATGGGCGTGAGACGGTACTTTATGCTGCTGTTCCCGATCAACACATCCATGCAGCCGGCAACGTACTCGCTTACACCGGCGCTCCCCGTGCCCAGCGGCACGACCGATATCTCAGCTACGACATTTCTCTTTTTCATGGCTACCCTCTCTTGATAATATGACAATCCTACGAACCGTGCCTGTAGGGGCGTACCTTCCGGTGCGCCCGCTTTTGTCTATAGTATATACAAGCCCCCCGGGAAATTACAGGCGCTTCCGGTTAAACGCGCAGCCGTTACAAATATGTTAAAATTTTACATCTGCAGGTTGATTGGCTCAGATGGAGAGTAACAACGCATATCATATCAGGAGTATGGCTGACAGGGACATCCAGCAGGCCGTAGAGGTTGACCTGGACGCCTTCCCCAACCAGTGGCCGCACCCGACCACGAACTCGTTCCATCACGAGTTGCGCAATAAATTGGCGCACTATGTAGTGATCTGCCGGGGCGGCGCCGGCGCGGCAGCGGACAACGGCCACCGTGTTATCGGCCTGGGAGAGAGATTATTGTTATTAAAGCAGCTTTTTTCTCGCGGGCTCGGCTTCAGTCCATCCTGCCCGCCCGGGGAATACCTGGTGGGCATGGCGGGGATCTGGATGATGGTGGACGAGGCGCACATCGTGACCATCGCCGTGAGGAGATCGCACAGGCACCAGGGGCTGGGAGAATGGCTGCTCATCAGTATAATAGAGCTGTCCACAAGGCTGAGGGCCAAATACGTGACGCTGGAGGTGCGCGAATCCAACAGGACCGCGCAGGCGCTGTATGAGAAATACGGTTTCACCAAAGCCGGCACGAGGAGAAAATATTACTCGGATAACGGAGAGGACGCGCTGATCATGACCACCTGCGAGCTGGATTCGCCGTCCTACCTTGAAAGATTGCAGAGGCTCAGGCAGGAGCACCACGCCCGCTGGAACCACTGCGCCGCATGAAAATGAACTGAAATGGAGTATCGATTATGGGTGAGATGAAAAGTTCATGGCAGATAGCCATGGAAAAAGCCGAAAAACTGGGCAAGGTCAGCCCCGAAGAGATCAACAGCATCAAATATGTGCCTGAGGGCAACAGGATCGCCTCCCAGTACCTGCAGGACGACAAATCGGACCTCATGGCCGAGATGGCCAAATTCCCGGCCGGCGACGCTGCCGTGCATGTTAAAAAAGGCATCGACGAGATACTGCTGCGCAACATCAACCTGCCCCACAACGAGGAGGACATGCGCCGCACCAACCGCGCCACGGACGGGCTGCGGCTGATAAAGGAAAATAAAAAGCAGATCGAGTCCGCGCTGGGTCTGGTCAATAACCTTCTCAACCAGTACCAGTTAGCGCTCAAGCAGACCTACGAGGAGTTTAAAAAGAAGGCTGAGACGACCATACAGCAGGCGTCGCGCAGCGCCCGCCCGCAGCGCGGCGACCAGATGCCTCTCGAACAGAGGCTTCAACTACAGATACAGGAAGAGTGGCGCCAGATACACAGCGAGCTGGACGCCCAGTACAGTAAAGCGCTGGACGAACACAAACAGAAGATCAGAGATATAGCCTGACCGTCCTGTATCAGGCCCTGAAAGCCCTTTCTTTCCAGAACGGATAGAAATCCGGCATGTTTGTGCTCACCTTCATAGGAAATTTAGGGGGGCGCTTCTCCAGGAAGGATGCCACACCTTCCAGCACGTCTTTTTCGCCGTAGATCCAGTTCAGCGCCCTGGTCTCCAGTATATGGGCCTCCATCGGGTGGTCGGCCCCCAGCATCTTCCACATCAACTGCCTGCAAAGGGCCACCGATATGGCGGAGCTGTTGTCTGCGATCCCTGCGGCTATCTCCCTGGCCCTGGATAACAGGTCTTCCGGCTCCAGCAGCTCGCTCACCAGCCTTTTATCGTAAGCCTCCTGGGCGCTGAAAACCCTGCCGCTGTAGGCCCATTCCGACGCCGCCCCCATGCCGACCAGGCGCGGCAAAAACCAGGTGGCAGCGCCGTCGAGTATAATGCCCCTCCTGGCAAAGACAAATCCCATCCTGGCGCCCTTCGCAGCTATGCGCACGTCCATGGGCAGGGTCATAGTGATGCCGAATCCCACGGCCGGCCCGTTGATGGCGGCTATGACCGGCTTCTTCATATCGTAGATGCGCAGGCAGACGATGCCCCCTTCATCCCTGCGGGGGGCGGTATCCGCCTTGCCCGTGAACCTGTCGTGAAATGAATCCAGTTTGCTGCTATCAGATAAATTGGCGCCGGCGCAGAAGGCCCTGCCCGCTCCCGTCACGATAACCACGCGCACACTATCATCGTTGTCAGCATAATCGAAGGCTGCAGTCAGCTCGGCGCAGGCAGCCGAATTGACCGCGTTCATGATCTCGGGCTGATTAAGTGTCAGCAGCAGTATATTATCGGAGACCTCGTATTTCAGAAACTTGAATTCCATTTGCCCTCCTTATGTAAAACGATCATTTTATACTGGTTTGTTCACCAGCCCGCTATTATAGATTATTGTAATATCAAATGGTATACATATTTGTTATAATACGATCATGCGATACCCGACAGCCGCTGGTATAGTCGTGCTGGCCTTCATGATTATCGTGATGCTGGCCTCCGGCTGCCAGTCCTGCGCCCCCGATCCGCTTCAGGGGGGCGTGAAGCTTTATTCGGGGAATAAAGGCGTTGATGTGGAGCAGCATCCCCAGGCTCCCCTTTCCTCTCAACCCGCCAGCCCTGCGACGCAGACAACCGAGCGGCATGAGACGGTCACCGATGCCAACAGCGTGTTCTCGATCGGGGTGCCGCCGGGCTACCGCGAGGAGCGGCAGGTCACCGCGCAAAAACCGGTGGATTTCTGGTTTGAATACCTGACGCCCGATATGTCTTTAACGCTGAACGGCGTCCCTGTAGAGATAACCGTACAGTACGGCGCTGGCAAAACCGCGTTTACCTCCGGTGTCACCGGCTTCAGCTACGTAATGAAGAATACTTCCACGCAGTATCTGTCGTACAACCTGCGCATCGTGCCTTCAACCTCGGGAGCGTCGGTTCCCATGGTCACAAAGGAGACCTGGACGGCGCCCTAATTCTGATCCACCAGTTCCATAGTGTGCGCGATCTCTTTCCATGTCTGCAACCTCCCAGGCGCGACGTCCAGCGGCGCCACGCCTCCGAACATGATATAGCGGCTGCCTTTTTTTATCCCGTAGACGTAGACCTGGGAAGATATTTTAGTGGCCGACTTATGCTCATACAGTATCTCCCAGGCCGGGGTGATCCCGTCCGCCAGCGTGGTATTTTCACTGGCTATTACCTTGGGGCTGGCCCCACCGCCCGACAATCTAATAGCCTTGGCCCACTCAAATGCGGCAGGTATGAAATCCACGCCGTAAGCGCTCTGTATAGCCACCCTGATGTAGTTGGCCTGCGGAGTGGAGCCTGAGGCGACAGCTCCCCAGACCGCATCCTGCAACGACTGCTGCCTGTATTCCTTGGGATACCTGATCCTGAAATTATAGACGTCGTTGAAATATTCGTTGTAGTCCCAGGGCGGCAGCGGCGTCTCCTTTTTAGCCGCGACCGCGGCCTCGGCGGCTGTCGGAGCGGGCGCTGTGATGACCATGGTCACCAGCACGTTTTGCGGCGAGTTCCTGGTGCCAATGCCCTCGATGGTGATGTTTTCCGTATATGTCCCGACCGCCAGGCCGGCTGGGGCGATATATATATCCAGCGTTTTGCTATAACCTTTTTCCATCGCGCCGTCCATCTCGGTCGTCCACATCCAGGGGACGGTCTCCCTGAGGGCCCAGATCATGACTCCTCCACCCTCATTCATAAAGGTGATGTTCTTTTTAACGGTCTTGCTGTCACCTTGCTTGAACTGAACACTAATAGTCAGCGAGTTGATGCCCAGCCTGGGCGACGCATCGACTGCAGGCGTCTCAGGCACGACCGGCGCAGGAGCAGGCTCTGAGCAGCCGGTAATTAACAACGCGATTATTAAGACCACCAGGCAGATGTTGCTTCTGATCCGTGGACTATAACCTTTCGTAAATAGTTTCATCATAATTTAATTATAACAGGGAGAGCCAAATAGTACTGCGGCTTGAGACGCATACAACCGGAGCCCTCAGGTCCCGTTGAAACGGCATATACGCATGGAGTATGCTGTAACTGCGATGGGGCGCAGGGAATAATGGACAGGAATCTCAATCTGAAGGCGGGACGAAACAGCTACCGCATACCGCTGACCCGCGTGCATACGCTGGTGCTGGGCAGCGGCGCCGCAGGATTGAACGCGGCGGCGCAGCTTTACATCAACGGCGTTAAAGATTTAATGATCGTTACCCAGGGACTGTTGATGGGCGCCTCGATCAATACCGGCAGCGACAAGCAGACCTACTATAAGTTGTCTCTCTGTGGTTTTGAAGCTGATTCGCCTCGCGACATGGCGCAGACCTACTTCGACGGCGGCTCCATGCACGGCGACCTGGCGCTGGTGGAATCCAGCCTGTCGCTGCGGGGCTTCATTAACCTGGTCAACCTGGGAGTCCCCTTTCCCCGTGACGAGTACGGGCAATTCGTGGGCTACAAGACCGACCATGATCCGCGCCAGCGCGCTACCTCGATCGGGCCCTATACGTCGAGGGAGATGTGTCTGACGCTGATCGACCGGGTCAGGGAGCTCGGCATCAGGATACGCGAAGGGCTGGAGGCGGTCGAGCTGGTAACGACGGGCGGTGAATCTCCCCGTGCGGCCGGGCTGGTCTGCGTGGACCGGGACGGACATTTCGAGGCCTTCATCTGCGAGAACCTGGTCTTCGCCGTGGGCGGCCCGGGCGGTTTGTACAGGGCCAGCGTGTATCCGGTTCAGCAGTCCGGCGCCATCGGGCTGGCGCTGATGGCCGGCGCCTGCGCCGCCAACCTGCCCGAATCGCAGTTCGGACTGGCCTCCACGGCTTTCCGCTGGAACGTCTCGGGCACGTATATGCAGGTCATACCCAGGATCATCAGCCGCGGCGCGGACGGCCTTGCTGACGAACAGGAATTCCTGCTGCCCTATTTTCAGTCCCCCGGCGCGTTGAACGGGACGGTCTTCCTCAAAGGCTACCAGTGGCCCTTCGATGCGCGCAAAGCCATCGGCGGCTCCTCGCTGATCGATATACTGGTGTACATCGAGACGGTGGTTAAAGGCCGCCGCGTGTATTTGGATTTCCGCTCCAATCCGTCGGGTTACCGACTATCTGATCTTCCCGAAGAGGCCCGCAGCTACCTGGAGAAGTCCGGGGCGACGCAGGATACACCCATCCACCGCCTGCTGCATATGAATCCGGGCGCCGCCGACCTCTACAAAAACCACAATATAGACTTATTGCAGGAGCCGCTGGAGGTGGCCGTCTGCGCGCAGCATAACAACGGCGGGCTGGCCGGAAACATCTGGTACGAATCGACCAATATCAAACACCTCTTCCCCATCGGCGAGGTCAACGGATCGCACGGCGTAACGCGTCCCGGCGGCGCCGCACTCAACGCCGGCCAGGTGGCCGGTTTCCGCGCCTCCGAATTCATAGCCAACCGCTACGAGGAATGGAGCCTGGACGATGACGAAGCCGAGCAGGCCGTTAAAGAGTGCGCGCAGGGTGTCATAGAGTACGCGGAACTGTGCCTCAAGTCCCGCAATTCCTGGGAATCCGAGCTGGAGCAGGTCCGCGGGCGCATGACGCGTTCGGGCGCGCATATCCGCAGCATGGATTCGCTGGATAAACACAGTCCGCAGGCCCGGGAGCAGGCGCGCAGGCTGATGCAGTCCGGCTGCGAGGCCGAGGGCAGGGAGCAACTCAGGCACGCCTTCAGGGTCAGGCAGCTCGCCTTTGCCCACGCGGCCTACCTGGATGCCATCCGATATTCGCTGCAGAGCGGCGTGGGCAGCCGCGGATCCTCGATCGTGCTGGATCCCGGCGGTACGCAGGTTCATAAGATGCTGGACGACTACTGGAAGATCGCCGGTGAGGACACTTCATTCAGGACGAAGGTGCTCGAGACGCTGTGCGACAGAAAGGGTGAATTCCAGCACCGCTGGGTGCCCTGCCGTCCCATACCCGAGGTCGATTCCTGGTTCGAGACGACCTGGGCCAGGTTTCGCAGCGGCGAGATTTACTTCCGGTAGGGTTTCCCCTCCGGTCAGCATCCACGACCGACCGCCCTATGTTGAGGACTTCTTGATGCGCTTGAGTTCTTCCGCCTCCGGCAGTTCCCTGTAGTAATGGTCCAGCGGATAGCATCCGGAGACCAGACCCAGGCGCGGCGCCGTGGTGCAATCGCTGAAGGTCCGACAGATGCGGTTGCGGGTCAGCGGGCGGCCTGCCAGCACATCTGCTGGAAGGTCGGGATAGGAAAGCGTGGAACGGCCAAGCCCCACGAAGTCGATTTTCCCGGCCTCAACCACGGCCTGGGCGACGTTGGGTATCCACTCCTGCAGATAGCTGTATCCTGATCCAACACACAGCATATCCGGAGCGGCGGCTTTCAGCTCGGCTGCAACTTGTATGTGCCGCGCAACTCCAACCAGCGGGTCCTCCGGCGGCAGATATCCGTCTGCGTGCGGAAAATAGGCCGGCCGGATAATGTGAGGATTGTAATAAGGGCTCCCGGCCGAGAAGTTGACCAGTTCGACACCGATCTCTCCCATGATCTTCATCAGGGCCGCCGGCTCGTCCAGCTTTATCGCCCCCGGTACCCCGGGATCGCCACCGAAGGCATAGGGATAACGGCCATCTTCATCGCGGTACTCGAGCAGGTGTCCTATATTGTCTTTATCCGGACGGTAAGGAGGCATGTCGAAACTGCTGAACCTGACCCCGATCTTGAGGCCGGGGCATTCGTTTTTGATCCCCGCGACAATCTCGCGCATGAAGCGGGTGCGGTTTTCAAGGCTGCCGCCGTATTTGCCCGGGCGGGCCACGGCGCTGAGGAATTCATGCCCCAGGTAACCGTGGCAGTGCTTAACATCGACGAAATCGAAACTGACAGCGAGGGCGCGCTTGGCGGCCCGTATGTAGTCCCCGACCAGGTCGTCGATCTCGGCATCGGTCATCACGGGGTACTCCGGCTCGATACCGAAGAGTTTATCCAGCAAGGGGTGATGATATAGTATTTTCGGTTCCAGCTTTGTTTTTTCGTTCGGGCGGCAGAAACGGCCCGAATGCGTGAGCTGCAATCCCACCAGCAGGTCATCGGTCCGCCCGTAATGCTCCCTGTGTACTTTTACCAGCGCCTGCCGCAACTCCTCCATGTCACGCATAGTGTAATCTAGCATCATCAACTGGTTCGGATTGGCGCGTCCATCCGGCCTTACCGCTACAGCTTCACCACCCCAGATTAACTTCGCGCCGCTGAGGCCGAATTTCCTCCAGCGCCGAAAGACCAGGTCGGTGGGACGTCCGTCTACGCTCCCATCCCATCCTTCCATTGGTTGGACGCAGAACCGGTTGCCGATCACCTTACCGCCTTTCAGAGCATAAGGTTGCGCCAGGGCGCCGGAGGGGGCAGGGACCACTTCGGGACTGACGGGAATATGAATGCCCAGCGTATCGACATGGTCACGAAACTCCGTGACTGTTTTCAACTGAGCTATGCGAGCGTACAACTTTATTAATCCAGGCCGCTTTTCAAGCGATAGGAGATTTGCCCGAACGGGCTTTTTGGATCCACCCCAGCACCTGCTTCACCTTTGCGGTGACTGCAGCGTAATTTCCCGCATTGATCGTCTCTTTGGGGAAGAGTTTGCTCCCCATTCCAACGCAGCATACACCGGCTTTGAACCAGGCGGTTATGCTTTCCTCCGTCGCGTCGACGCCGCCGGTGGGCATCAACCTGGCCCAGGGCAGGGGGCCGAGAACGTCCCTGACAAAACCGGGCCCGCCTATCGTTCCGGCGGGAAAGACCTTGCAGATCTCCACGCCCAATTCCTCGGCGTTTGATATCTCGGATACCGTGGCGCAGCCCGGGCAATACGCTACCTTGCGCCTGTTGCAGATGCGCGCCACCTCAGGATTGAGCACAGGGCCCACAATAAAGTTGGCGCCGAGCTGTATGTAAAAGGCGGCTGTAGCCGGGTCGATGATCGATCCCGCCCCCAGTATGACCCGGTCATCGGAGCTGTAATGCTGGGCAAGCTCCTCGAATATTATGTGCGCGCGGTCCCCGCGGTTGGTAAACTCGAAGCAGCGCACCCCCCCGGCGATGCAGGCATCGATTACCGAGATGGTAATCCCGGCATCCGGATGGTAAAACACGGGGACCAGCCCGCTTTCCACCATCGCGGTCAGGACTTTCAAACGAGAGTATTTAGCCATTTCAATTTTCCTCGATATTAAATTCGCCTAACGGCTGACACGTCCCGATCCGTCGCCCTTCATCAGCTTCTCCACTTCAGCTATTGAAACCAGGTTGAAATCGCCGTAAACGGTGTGTTTGAGGGCCGAAGCTGCAACGGCGTAATTCAGAGCCCTCTGCGGGTCGGAGGGTTTGGAGATCAAACTGTAGATAAGTCCACCCGCAAAGCTGTCACCGCTGCCGACGCGGTCCACGATGTGCGTGATATCAAAAGCCGGTCCTTCGAAGGTCTTGCCCGATTGCCACAGGATGGCGCTCCAGGCATTGTGCGATGCGGAGAATGAGCTGCGCAACGTTATCGCGATCGTTTTCAGGTTCTTGAACTTCTTCGCCAGCGACTCGCAGACGAAGCGGTACCTGTCCGCAGATACTTTACCTCCGGCAACATCGGCCCCCGGCGCTTTTATGCCGAACACCTTATCCGCGTCCTCCTCATTTCCGATCGCCACGTCGCAGTATGAGACCAGTTCCTGCATAACCTCGCCCGCGGATTTTCCCCACTTCCACAGCTTGGCCCGGTAATTGAGGTCGCAGGATACAATAACGTCCATTTCTCGCGCAGTTTTGACCGCCTGCAGGCAGGCCGCCGCCGCCCCTTCAGATACGGCGGGAGTGATGCCCGTCCAGTGAAACCACTCTGCGTCGCTGAATATCGTTTTCCAGTCGAACATGCCTGGTGAAACATCGGCGAACGAAGAGTCCGCACGGTCGTAGATGACCTGGCTGCCGCGCATGACCGCCCCGCTCTCCAGAAAGTAGATGCCCAGGCGGTTGCCGCCGCGCAGGACATACTGAGTGCCGACGCCGTACTGGCGCAGATGCTGCAGGCAGGCTTCGCCCAGGTCGTTGAGGGGAAGGCGCGTGACGAATTCGGTTTCCATGCCGTAATTGGAGAGAGAGACCGCGACATTCGCCTCGCCGCCGCCGTAAGCTACGTCGAACGTTCGCGCCTGTCCGAATCTCAATTGCCCGGGCGGGGCAAGGCGGAGCATGATCTCCCCGAAGGTGACTATTTTTTTCATTTTTCCCTCTACAAACGGCGAATGTGAAATCCTCCGTCCACATCTATAGTCTGGCCAGTGGAAAACGGAAAGTAGTCCTCGGCGATAGCGACCACCGCGCGCGCGACGTCTTCGGGCTGTCCCCAGCGTTTAATAGGAGTGATCCCCTCAGCGATCAATTTATCATACTTATCTTTTACAGTCTCGGTCAAAGGCGTCCTTATGATGCCCGGCCGTATCTCGTACACGTTGATGCCCTCGCCGGCCAGGCGGTCGGCGTAGAGCAGCGTACTCATGGCCAGGGCCGCCTTGGAAATGCAGTACTCGGCCCGGCTGGTGCTGCTGGTGTAGGCGCTGATCGAGCCGATATTCACGATCTTGGCCGATTTAATTACCTTTTTCTTGATCAGTCTGATCATCTTTTTAGCCACGAGCTGCGTGAGAAAATAGGGCCCGATGGCGTTGACCGCCATCACCTCAGTCATGCTTTGTTCGCTGATCTCAAGCATGTCCCTGCGCACGCGCGGCGCGATGCCTGCGTTGTTGACCAGAAGGTCGACCTGTCCGTATTTTTTAATTGCCGCATCCAGCAGTTTTTTACGATTGGCTGCAGACGTGATATCGGCCATGACCACCATGCCATCCGAGCCTTCCCTGCGGACAAGCTTGAGAGTTTCGGTTGGAGGGTCCGGGTTCCCGATATCATTGATTACGATTACCCAGCTGGCTGCGGCAAGCTGGGTCGCGATGCCGCGTCCGATACCCCCGCCGGCCCCGGTGATAATCGCAACCTTCAATCTCTTATCCATACTGTCCGCTCTCGCTAAGCAGCCTCACAGCCGAATTGAGCATATCATTTAACGTACTTCGTTCGCAACTCAGTAGTCTATCATTTTGAATCTACTGTATACCCTGAATGTTAAGACGGGAAATACCCGTTGACAAGTGATATCATTATTGATACTATTATATCGAATGACGGATTCCGTAACGAAAATAATTAAACAAATGCGGAGGAATCCACAAAATGGTAACAAAAATAATGAAACATGCTGACCAATATACGTATCGTATTACCTGGTCTGAAGAAGATAAAGAATTCGTTGGTTTATGTATCGAGTTCCCAAGTCTAAGCTGGTTGGCTAAGACTCCGGAAGCGGCATTGCAGGGTGTACGCAGGTTAGTGACAGAGGTAGTTGCAGACATGCAATCTAACAACGAAAATGTGCCTGAGCCACTTGCAATCAGGCGCTATTCGGGTAGACTCATGGTGCGTATTCCACCACATATGCATCGAGAACTTACTATACAGGCAGCAGAAGCTAAAGTTAGTATTAATCGTCTTATCAGCTCCAAGTTGGCGGCAGTGTGAAAAGTCCAGCCAACGATCAGTCATATTGACATTCGAATTGCGCATTGTAGTACACTATGAACCGGTGAGCCAGAATATACTGCTCGTTACGTCCGGCGTCTTTCATCCGCCGTATTTCGGGAGGCTGGCCCTCCACGAAGCCCTCAAACAACTGGACGGGTTCGCCTTTCGACATGTCCCGTCGCTGGAGGCGCTGCCCTCCGATCTGGACAGTTTTTCCGCGATGGTGCTTTACTATCATGGTAAAACCATATCCGAAGCGGCGCTGGCGCGTCTGGACGGCTTCGTGGGCGGCGGAGGTGGGATACTGGCGCTGCATTCGGCGACCGCCTCGTTCAAAGATTCGAAGCGCTACTCTGAAATCCTGGGTGGACGGTTCATCGGTCACGGTCCGGTGGAGAATTTTGAAGTTACCTGCCGGAAGTACGATATTTTCAACGGTATAGCACCTTTCACCATCAGGGACGAGCTTTATATCCACGATCTGCAGCCGGGGGTGGACGTCCATTTCACGACAATGCAAGAAGGCAGGGAGGCGCCTGTCGTGTGGACGCATAGCTACGGCGCTGGCAGGGTCTGTTACGCCGTGCCGGGGCACACGACAAACAGCCTGAAACATCCTGCAATGCAGGAGATACTGCGCCGCGGTTTGAAGTGGGCCTGCGGCGCCGAGTGACGGTGAATGATAAAGCGATGAGGATGAATTTAGGCATCGTCGGCTGCGGCGATATCGCCGGATATACGGCCTTTTTTGCGCGCTTGAACCGCAGAATCGCGATGACCGCCTGCTGCGATGTTTCAAAGCAGCGCGCAGATTCCTTTGCCAGACGGCATGGTATCAAACATGTCTTCACGGATTACGCCGGGATGCTGGCAAACGCGCGGCTGGATGCAGTCTACCTGGCCGTGCCGCACAACCTGCACTTCGAGATGATAAAACGGGCTGTCGAGTCCGGCAGGCACGTTCTGGTCGAGAAGCCGGTCACGAAGACCTACGCAGAGGGAGTTGAGATCGTCCACATGGCGGAGCGGACCGGTATCAAGCTGGCTGTCAATTACCAGTACCGCTACGATGCGGGCTGCTATCGCATGGCGCGCGCCGTGCAGAGCGGTCAGATCGGAGAGGTGCGCTACGGCCGCATCAACATCCCCTGGCATCGTGAGCGTAAGTACTTCGAAGGTTCACCGTGGCACAAGACCATCGACCGGTCGGGCGGCGGGACGCTGATCACGCAGGGCAGCCACTTCCTGGATACTGCTCTCTGGGCCTGCGGGAGCCGTCCCGTATCCGCCGTCGGCGTAACGGCCAGGCGGGTTTTCCAGGACGTGGAAGTGGAAGACCTGGCGATGGGCATTGTCGAGCTGGGCAACGGCGCGTGGATCGAGATATGCAGCTCGATGGCTTCCGCCAGTGAGCAGGCTGTGTCCATCGAGATCTATGGCTCGAAAGCCACCGCGGCCTATACGGACCGCCCGTTGCCCCGGGTGCGCTTTGTGGGCGGCGGGGTGAAAACAGAGAACGTGCCCATTTTCGGCTTCCATGCGCTGCAGCGCAGCATCGAAGGATTCAGGCGCTGGGTGGACGGCGGAGAGCCGCACCTGGCTGCCGGGCGCAAGTCGCTGCCCGTGCTGGCGACGGTGGAGGCGATTTATCGCTCGGCCGAGAGCGGAAAACGTGAAAAAGTAGAAACCGGCAGCGAATAATACGAGAAAAAAGGAGCGGACGATGCAAAGCAGGAGCGAAAAACTTAGCTGGTGGACCAAGATCGGTTACGGGCTGGGCGATATTTACGGCGGCGGGTCGGTGGTGATGCTCAGCTTCTACTATCTGATCTTCCTGACCGACGTGGTACAGATCGCCCCGGCGCTGGCGGGCACGGCCATCCTCATCAGCAAGATCTACGATAGCATCACCGATCCCTTTGAGGGCCTTATAGCCGACCGCACGCGCACCCGCATGGGGCGCCGCCGTCCCTACCTGCTGGCGGGCATACCGCTGATCATACTGTCGTTCTTCGCGCTGTTCTACCCGTTCAGCATGGATAACGAGATGACCCGCTTCGTCTGCGCGCTGGCCTGCTATCTGTTTTATTCCACGGTGGTCAGCATCGTTATGCTCAACTACAATGCGCTGCACGCCGAGATCACGCTCGACTATAACGAACGGGCCACTCTCAGTTCCGTCCGCATCTTCTTCTCCACCATCGCCTCCATTGTGGCGGCGCTGGCGCCGCTGGAGATCGTCGCAGCCTTCCCCGATGTCCACACAGGTTACATCGTGATGGGGATGGCTATGGGCACCTTCTTTGCGCTGCCTTTCATCGCCACCATCGCCGCCGTCAAGGAGCGACCCGACTTCCAGAAACCGCCTGCGCCCTTTAGCTGGCGCAGGACATTCATCGACCCCTTTAAAAATCGCACCTTTGTTTATACCCTCGGTATGTTTCTGTTCGCGATTGTCGCTATGGACGTAGTCGCCTCCATCGTGGTGTATTTCGTCAAGTACTTCCTGCTGCGCAGCGGCGAAGTCACCTTTGTCACCGGCACGCTGCTGGTGGCGCAGGTCGTATCTCTGCCGTTGTTTGTATGGATAAGCAGGCGCACCAGCAAGGCACGCGCCTATATCGTGGGCCTGGCGATCTGGGTGGTGGCGATGTTGTTCAGCTTCCTGCTCAGTCCCGCCAACGATGATTTCTGGGTCTATGTTTTTGCTTCGGTGGTCGGCCTGGGCACGGGCGGCATCATGGTCATGATCTATGCCATCTTCCCCGATATCCCCGATGTGGATGAGCTCGCCAGCGGCGAGCGCCGCGAAGCCATCTACTCGGCCTTGACCATGTTCATCCGCAAGTTCAGTTCGGCGCTGGGTATTTTCGCCGTCGCTCTTGTAATCGGGTGGGCGGGTTACGTCGCGCCGTTGCAGCAGACGATTGATGGCGCAACCAAACTCATCGAGCAGCCCCAGAGCGACACATTCCAGCTCGTCTTGCGCGCGATTTTCGTGCTCTTGCCCATTGTCCTGCTGGGATTTGCGCTGTTTTTTGCCATGCGCTTTCCGCTCACACCTGAGCTCCATCGGCGGTTGAATACGCTGCTGGCCAAACTGCGCCGGAACGAGCCGGTGGATGAAGAAGAAAAGCGACAGCTTACCAAAGTATTGCTGGGATAGCCGATGACCGTCCACACGCAGCCTGACTACCGCATACGGGCATCAACTCCCGCCCCGGCGGGCTATCCCGTGTCAGCGGCGCCCGACTCCTTCTCCGATCAGCCCTTCCTGCCCGATTATGAATCACGGCGCCGGGCATTGCTCCAGCATATCCTGCGCAATCCCGCGCCGGAGAACACCAAGGCCGCCTGGTACGAGCTGGCGCGCCTGGCGGCGGGAGGCAAGCCGCACGAGGGCGTCCTGCTGGCCTCGCTGGATTTCATCGACGCCCGCAGGGACTGTGCTGATTTCGTGCTGCACGGTATACTGCGCCTCTTATATCAGTTCACGCCCTACGGCGGTGGGCAGGGCATGAGGATAGGACAGCCACTGTCTGTCTCACTGGTCACAAGGGCCCGACAATCGATTCTCAACTTCAAGTACTTCCCCGACGAGCCGGGTATCGACTCGCTCTGCACCTGGACCGAGAACCACTACATACTGTTCACATCCGCGGCCTACCTGTCCGGGCAGATGTTCCCCAAAGAAGTCTTCACTAACTCCGGCCGGACCGGAAAGCAGAAGGTGGAGCTTAACCGTCCACGCATACTGCGCTGGCTTGACCTGCGTTTTCATTCGGGCTTCAGCGAATGGCTCTCGCACGTTTATTACGACGAGGACCTGGCCGCCCTGCTGGCGCTCTACGATTTCGCCGCAGACGAAGAGGTCCGCAAAAAAGCGGAGATGGTGCTGGACCTGCTGCTGCTGGACATGGCGCTCAACTCCTTCAAAGGCGTCTTCGGGTCCACGCACGGGCGGGCCTACGAGAACACCAGGAAGTGGGCCTCCAACGAAGGCACCACCGACACATCCAAGCTGCTCTTCGGCACGGGAGTATTCTCCGGCTTCGACAACATGAGCGCGATCGCCTTCGCTCTGAGCAACTATTGCGTGCCCCCAGCCATCGTAGCCATCGCCAACAGTGCTCAGACTTTTGAAAACCGCCAGCGCATGGGCATCCAACTCTCCGAGATGGAGAGATGGGGCATACGTCCCGACAATTTCGAGGACGGCATGCACTATCTCACGCTGGAGGCCTATCTGCATCCGCGCACGATTGCCAATACCCTGCGCATGTTCGATACCTGCAACTGGTGGGAGAACTCGTTCCTCAGCGATTTCAAACCGTACCGCGGGTTGTTGAAGACGCTGGGCGCGGTGGGCGGACTTCCCCTGCTGGCGCGTTTCATGCAGCGCGACATCTGCCGCAACACGCGTGAAGAAGTCAATATCTACACCTATAGAACGCCCGATTACATGCTCTCCACTGCGCAGGACTACCGCAAAGGCTACGGCGGCGACCAGCAGAGCATCTGTCAGGCCACGCTGGGCGCTGACGCGGTCTGCTTCACCACGCACCCGGCCAGGATCGAGGGAGTCACGCCCAATTACTGGGCGGGCTCCGGCCTGCTGCCGCGCACGGCGCAGTATAAGAACGTGGCGATAGTGATATACAACATCGAGAGCATACCGGCGCTGTACGTGCCCATCAGGCACTTCTACACGCACGCCTGGCTGCCGAAGGATAGGTTCGACGAGATGGTGGAGAGAGGCGGCTGGGTCTTCGCGCGCAAGGGCGCGGGCTACCTGGCGCTGCGGTCACAAAACCCCTATTTCTGGCGGGAAAATGTTCCTCAGAATCAGGAAAAACATAGAGGAAAGGACTTTTCAGCGCGCGCTGCGTCCCTGTGCCCGAAACCGGAGGATGCCGACCGTGAAATACTCGTCGACGGAGCGCGCAACATCTGGGTCTGCCAGCTCGGCCGCGAGGCCGACGACGGCCCGTTCTCTGCTTTCATGGAGAAAATCTCGGCGGCCGATATTGTGTTCGAAGTTATGAATATTCAGTTCCAGTCGCCCGGCAACGGGATAATCAGCTTCGGCTGGAAGGGGCCGCTCAGCATAGACGGCGTTGAAATCGCTCTTAAAGACTACCGCCGCTATGACAATCCCTTTGTGCAGGCGGATTTCAACTCGGACGAGGTCCGTGTGACAGCGGGTGAGCACAGACTGGCCCTCGACTGGAAAACCGCAGAGCGCCTCTTAGAATAATCCATCCAATAGCCTATTTTATGGCTGTGTAGATGGCTGCGGCGCCGAAGAAAAGCCTCTTTGCCTTGGCCTGTTTGAAACCCGCTTTCAAAAGATATTCCTGCATTTCCTCAGCGGAGCAGAAATGTTGTGCTGATTCCGCCAGGTAGCGGTAGGCCTCCTTATTTCCGGAAATTAAATATCCGGCCGGGAAGACCCACAGTTTCAAATAAAGGTGGTCGAGGAAAAGGACGAAGGGCGATCCGGGCTGGCTGCTCTCGACAATGACGAACCTGCCGTCCGGTCTGAGCACCCTCAGAATTTCATTTAAATAATCTGCCGTCATGGGATTATTGTAGGTGAGATTGCGGAATGCGAAGGATATTGCGATGCAATCGAAGTGACCGTCCGGGAAGGGAAGCCGGGCAACGTCGGCGTTGATGAAACGTATGTTTCCCAATCCGGCGGAGGAGGCTTTGGCGGCGGCTATTTCCAGCATCGGCCGGCTGTAATCGACCCCGGTGATTTCAGGTGGATATTGAGCGAGCCGGGCGATGGTGATGGCCAGGTCTCCCGTGCCGCAGCATAAATCCAGGAGTCGTCTGGGGCTATCTTTCAAACAGGTGAGAGCCGCCTGCCTGCGCCAGCCGCTGTCCATGCCCAGCGTGATGACATGGTTTATCAGGTCGTACCGGTCGGGTATCCGGGTAAAGATATGGTATAAAGGGCGGCCGGTTGCTGGCTTGTTCGAGTTTGATGCCATGACGATTTATATTTTGAATACTCCGGACAGTATATACCCGATGGCCATCAGCAACGGTGTGAGCAGGACTACCATGACATTGGTGGACATGGCGGAAACGAGCTGCGCCCTGTCGTTGTATTTGAAGGAGCCGCGTATTGCCTTGACGGCGAGCGGTAACGTCAGCAGGGCCAGTAAAGTGAAAACGGGCATGGCCTTGAATATGACGGCTCCAATGATCCAGATATAAACCATGACTGTGAATATAGTGTAAACGATAGCCGCCCCGCGACCACCGAGGGTTATCGGCAATGTTTTCCTGTTTGCCACCTTATCCGCTTCAACGTCGGGGAATTCGTTGAGCAGCAGCAGGTTATGCACCAGGAAGCCCGACGGCATCGAGGCGATGACGGCGTGCCAGGTGTACATGCCCGTTTGCGAGAAATACATACCGAGCACCGGCAGGACTCCCAATCCAAGAAACGGTGACCATTCAGGCCAGTAACATTTCTGTATCAGCGGGCTATACAACACGACGCAGGCCGCCGCCACGATTATGAGGGGCAGCAGCAACCAGCCTTTGGTAAGTATGAAATATATGCCTATTGGAGTTGCCAGCAGCAATGTGATGATGCCTATCCACATCACCTCGCGCTGCGTTAACAGTCCTGCTTTGATCATACCGCTGCCGCCGCTGAAAGGTGTCCTGTCGGTGACCTTATCGATGCCGCTCCTGTAGTCGAAGAAATCATTCAGAGTATTCACGCTGATATGAGTCAGTATGAGGCCGAATGTGGCCAGCAGGGCATCGCCGATATTGAAAAACCCGTCGTACCATGCGACACAGATGCCTGTAATGCCGAGGACTACCGAAAGGATCAGGAACTGAGGTCTGGTTTCCAGAAAATACAACTTCGCTTTCATATCATCTCCAAGCCAGCTATTTAATCCACAGCCGCGACTGTTATTTTATTGATTTGAAAGACGGGCCGCGAATAGGGATCTTCGCTGTTGGCTACGATTTGCAGCGTGGCGCCCGGCATGGCCCCGCTTCTGATCAACCTGTTGACGTAATTGATGTTGTCGTCTGTAGCGTCGACCAGTTCATAGCCGTTGACCGAAAAGAACACGTCCGGATTGAACCATATCTTGATGTTGTTGACCGAGTTGAGGCCCTTCACACACGTGTAGGGTGCGCGCCGCAGGAAATATCCCGGTTCCAGGTCCGCGCTGGATCCCTTGATTTGATGTTTCGAATAGCAGCAGACCGACCCGTCAGATGGGAACAGCAGGAAGTAGTAGTCGGAGGGCTGTTCGTAGCCGGCAATGCCCAGAGGATTGATGTCGGGCCACTTGAGCATTACCCCAACGCGGTCGTCCCTGCTGCCGCCCAGCATCGTCACATCCATATCGATCGTAAAACGCTTTAACGAGGCCAAAGCAGGATTGACTGTATATACTTTGAACTCAGGATACGAAGGCCTCGCGCATTTCAAAAAATAGCCGCCGTTTTCATAGTTTCCCGCGCCGAAATCGTTGGTGAAAACCGTCCAGCCGCTGCCGGGATTCGTGAAATCATCCTGAAAAATGATATTGGGATTCGGCTGCGGAACAGTCAACGCGGGAGCTTTCTGAACATTATCAGAAGTTACTAAATGAACAGCAATAGGAAAAGACGACTCTGGCATTGATGTGTTCTCATCTGGTAGGCAGGCAACCATACAAATATAAACAATTATAAATCCAACATAGGCTAATTGAACCATTCTTGAACGATTCATAGTATTTACCACGTTTCAAAGATATTATAATTATACATGGATCTATACGTCGGGATCAGTTACATATCATAGAGACGACTAAGGGAATTCAAATCACTTTTAACTGACTATGGAGCCATTGACCTCAACTAATATGAAGAATAGAATTTAATCATATAGGTTTAAATAAAATGATTTCCGTGTGGATTACATATGCGTGGGACGATAATAAAGACAGAGATGTGGATTTTGCTGCTCAAGAATTGAAGAAAGCAGGTTTAGAGGTAAAATTAGACCGTTGGAATCTTAGCGCGGGAAAACGTTTGTGGGAGCAAATTGAGAATTTCATCCAAGATCCATCTTTATCAGATGGTTGGCTTCTATATGCTACTCAAGTTAGCCTAGGTAATGAGAAATGCAGAGAAGAATTTGCTTATGCCCTTGACCGTTCTTTAGAAAAACGAGGGGGTGATTTTCCAATAATCGCATTATTCCCAGCTTCAATTGATAAAGAACTAATCCCAGCAGCAATTAAGACGAGGCTATTTGTCAGCATAACTGATCCCGATTGGAAAGAGAGAGTTACAGCAGCAGTTCAAAGACGCTCACCCTCGATTACAAAAGCGCAGGTCGAGCCCTATGCTATTACCGTTCATAAGTCAGGGGAGCAACAGGTTATCGAGGTGCGTCCGCGTGGCGGTACTTGGTCGCCATTTGTTTGCGGCATTCCTATTGATGAAAAGGATATAGTCTCTCCACGTTTAGGTTTCGGATCAGCTAAGCGGATTCCTGGTGCGTTCATTCTTATTAGCTGCGGAGAAGGAGCTTCTGGCGATGGGAAATGGTGGTTAATGTCTGCTGGTAATGAAGCAACTCCCACGCAAAGTTACTATATATTCTGCAAAAAACTACCTTCCCTGTTAATCTTTGGTGTAAATGGCGGTCCTCCACAATATCAAGCAAAGTTCTAGAATCCCAGTTGTGGATGTTCGTAAAGATTATACCCATACCGTGCGAAGTGCAATGAGCAACTTAAAAAGGCGAGGTATCGTCGAACACCGTGGTAAAGGGAAAAGACCAGGCATATATCAAGTAACTGACAGTGGTTTAAGCGAACTATCTCAGATTTAATCATAGAATATGATTCCAGAGCCAGTTATGGAGCGCCTGTCGAGGTTGAAAGCTCAATACTATAAAGACATATTGACATATAGATTAATCATAGATTCTCTTTTTCTTTTTGCCGCCCATTTTCTAGTCATCAACTCTATTGAGTATGAACAACAGGGCATAGGTCAATGATAGCTTGCCACCTTATAATCACATTCTAAGTTAAGCGAAATATGTCACCTATAAAATACGCTTTATTGACACATTTATTGAAAAGAGTATAAACTGAGTCGCGAGAGTAAGAGGAGCTTTTTATAGAATATAAAAAGTGAGATGACTTGTGATGAGAAGTTTGCTTATTTTATTAGCATTGTCTCTCATGATAATGATCTCAGGTTTTATCGGTTGTTCAGATACGGTAAGTTACCAAAGAGGTTATGAAGCGGGTTATATTCAGGGAAGAGAAACATGTCAGTTGGAAATCAATAAAATCAAGGCTGACACTGAAAAATTAGTTCAAAATGCCGTTAATTATGGTTATAGGACAGGATATAATAAAGGTATCGATGAGTGCACTCAACCTTCAGTGTCACAGACAGAATTGGTAAAGGTTCTTTCCTATAATCTGGTCCGAGATACTGCGGATTGGGTTACCGTCGTTGGAGAATTGCAAAACCTATCAAATAGAAAACTTTATGTTTCCATAACCGGTGCGTTGCTTAACAGTAGTGGCGAGATCATAAGTACGAGTAGGAATTGGAATCAGTATATTGAACCGCAACAGAAGGCTTTTTTTAAACTTGACGGCTTTTTTAAACAGCCCAATGCAATTGATGCTCGCCTAACGGTTAACACAGAATAATAATAGATACGGGCCCCAATTTTACTAGAATACTTATTTTCCCGATTTTATAGCCCATAATCCACGATTATTTTCACGTGCTTCCCTCTGCAATAAAAGAAAAAGGTCTTGATACTTTACATCAGGTGGATAAGTGTATGAGTATGCATATCCCAGACGTACCAACACAGCATTCACCATCGTTACATCATCCGTCCAAACATATCTGAGTAAACGTCCATATTTATCTTCCTCAGATATATCTTTCTCTAAATAAACAGTTTTCCCTCCAACTAATTCAGTGTTCTTTTGCGAGGCATCTTTTCCAAAGTATTCCACAGGTTTAGAAGGATGCACTGTTTCTGGCGTATCCATCCCGATATAACGAACCTTATAACTTTTACCACTTATATCAACCCAAATGGTACCCCCGTCTATGACCTTGGTTACTAGAGCTTTAACCGTATAGGATGGTTTAATGGGTGGATAGACAGGTATTGAAGCACCTGATTGAGCTATATCGGATTTAACTACAATAGTTGCATTATCCTGAATGATCCTATCAGTATTTATAGCTGTAATTATATATGCTGTTGTAGCTTTAGGCTCGATGAATAACACACCACTGGGAGATACTTCGCCTATGCCATTATCGATTTCCACTGATGTTGAACCGGTCACACTCCAACGCAGTGTGGCTGATTATCCTGGCGATATCGGCGAGGGAGTAATTAGAAAATAGTTTATTGCAAGATACGGTGAGGGGCTACAAGAAATGATAACGGCATAATAAAAGGGGCCCAGTTTTAAGATAAACAGCCGAAGGTGGTCCCCAATGTACTTGCCGAAAACAAAGAAACAGTGCATAGACCTGTAACTAGGAAAAAGAAAAGGCATATGCAGTAATAGAATGACTTTTTAATACTGCCTTTGCTAATAAACCATGGGCAAAGAACGGATTTAATAATTTGCATTATGGTTTACACTTAGAGCAAGGAGTATAGCCATTTTTAATAGCTTCTGCTCGCTCAATCGGTATTTTACTCTGAGACAAGTATCCACAATCTGCTCTATGGTACTTATCACCAGTCTTGGTGATATATACTATATCTGTACCACTGGATGATACATTGGTCGTGTTATTAGTTGTCGAAGTATCTGAAGTTGCGTGAGTATCAATAAGCGGCAAGGTTGTAGTCTTATTTACTTGGGTATTACTATTAGTAATATTGATAATACCGCCTATTATAATGAGGACTATGACTGCCAGGATACCAATGAGCCAAGGATTTTTCCTTTTTTCTTTTAGTGCTTTTTCAGTCTGCGTTGTCTGTTGCTGATATTGCTGTCTTGAGCTACTTGTTTGTTGTTGATAATAGGATTGCTGTGGAGCTTGTTTCGGTACATTTTGCTGCTGAGTTGGCCAAGGTAGTATTACACGGCAATATGGACAATTTGCCATCGTGTTTTGAACAGGAGCTCTGCAGTTGGGGCAGTTCCATTGAAATGGAGAATAGCAATTCCAGCAACAAGGCTGGCCAATGTAGTTCTGAGCACCACATCTATAGCATTGAAATATTTGCCGCACTTCCATAGCCTCACGTTCCCAAACGCATTGTATCGCATTAACATAACTTATACAATGGACTCATATGGGTATACTATAGAGTTGAGAGGTAATTCAGTACACTCAAGGAGGCAACAATTGGGTAAATATGAGGACGAAATTGAGAGTGAAATGATGAAGAAATTAGCTGAACAAGAAAGGCAACTCTCAATCACTAACGTTATTGAAGAATTAGACAGGAAATCTAAAACAATTGAATTTCAAAAGAAAATAAGTCAAACATTGCATGAAGCAAGTACAAAGCACCGAAAAAAGAGATGGTTTGATATCTTTACAAGTAAATAATAGCTATATCTAATCTGAGTAATATGATATATGAAGAATGGTGGTGCCCTCAAGGGAATTCGAATCCCTGTGTCCAGCTTGAAAGGCTGGTGTCCTATGCCTCGAGACGATGGGGGCACGCTCTAGGGATAGAGGGGAAGGGACTCAAGGCCGGACGTCTCCGGCAAATCAAACATTACAAAATTCTCTACGTAGATGCACCGTGTCAAAACTAATACGTGTGTCTATCGCCCTACAATGCAAACACTGGCTACGATATTCCAGGGAAAGCCTCCAGCATTGTTGGTGAGCCCGATACTGGGATTCTTGATCTGTCTTTTATCGGCCTTGCCCTGCAGCTGCTTGTACATCTCATACACCATCCTTATGCCGCTGGCGCCGATAGGATGCCCGAAGCATTTGAGTCCACCGTCAGGCTCCATTGGCTGGGCGCCATCCAGGTTGAACCGGCCTGACTCAACATCCTCTTTGACTCTCCCCCTCGGACTGAACTGCAGGTCTTCCATAATTAAGGCCTCCGTGATGGAAAAGCAATCATGTACTTCGGCCATACTGATCTCTTCACGCGGATTCCTGATACCAGCTTCCTCATAAGCAAGCAGGCCGGCACGGTATATGCCTTCGACATGTGCTCCGTCCCATGTATTGCAGAGCATTTCTTCGCCCGACGACGCCACCACCTGAAGTGACTTAAAGAAAACCGGATCCGGTCTGAACTTATCGGCCATATCAGCCCTGCATACGATGGCGGCAGCAGCGCCGTCGCTTACTCCGCAGCAGTCGAATAGCCCCAGAGGCCAGGCAACGATAGGGGCATTGATGATCTGTTCCACGGTGACCTCTTTGTGTAAATGCGCCTTGGGCGATAGTACTCCGTTTCTATGACTCTTGGCTGAAATCCGTGCCAGCATCATCTTGCCTTCCTGCGGGCTCAATCCGTATTTGGAGAAGTATTTGTTGGCCAGCAGCGCAAACATGCCCGGACCTGTTATATTGGCGGTTATCTGCGTCCCTTTGTACCCGGCGATGCCGCTTTGCGGCAATCCTCCATATCCCGTATCCTTCAGCTTCTCCATACCAAGTGCCAGACAGATATCGTAGGCACCGGAAGCCACAGCATAGACCGCGCCCCTGAGCGCTTCGGTTCCCGTGGCGCAGAAGTTCTCTACCCTTGTGCACGGTATGTAGGGCAGTTTCAATATATTGGCGAGGGGAATCGCGCCTATGCCGACGCTTATGTCCGGCATGCAACAACCCCACCAAGCCGCTTTTATATCCTTCTTATCTATCCCTGCATCCATAATACATTCATCAAAGGCCTCGATAACCAAATCCTGCGGGCCGGCGTCAAACCGCTCTCCAAATTTAGTACAGCCCATGCCGATAATAGCCACTTTATCTCTTATTCCCTGCGTCATCGATATAAAATCTCCTTCGCCTGTCGATGGATGCTACGACATCACCGGCACGGCTTTCCATCCGTAGCTGATGGATGAGCGCTTCTCATCCCTATACCTTATCCTGAATGTCATTTCCACCGGCAGGCCCACTTTGAGTGCGTTCGGGTCGCAGTCGGTCAGGTCAAGCAGCGCACGGCCTCCTCCCACGAAATCTATGAAACCGTATGATGCCGGCGGATCGATACAGGGAGCGAGGAAATCACTGGCATAGGTGAAGATGGTAGCCTTTCTCTCCGCAAACCTGTAAGGCTCCATCCGGTCAGCTGCACCGCACACGGAATTGGCGCAGATGCGTTGATAAGGATAAAACGGATGTCCGCATGCCCTGCACCTGGAGCCGACCATCCCGTATAGCTCCCGGCTGTCCCGCCAGATCATTGAGTATGAAGTGAAGGCCGTCTCTTCACCCCTTATCCCCACCTCCACCGGCATCAAATTGCGGAAGGCCAAGTATTTCTCGTAGCTCGCCAGCGGGGCCCTAATGGACAGGTTTTTTCTTACACCTCGCTTATCTTTGACCCTGCTGATTTTATCTGTCACGGTCAGGCAAAACGCGTCACAGCCCTGACCGAAGCTGATAACCATGATCTTATCGCCCGGAACAGCGTCCTCCAGTGCGGCAACCAGCATCATGAGCGGATGCGCAGCGCCGGTATCACCGACAGTCGCCAGCAGCGGGTCCTGTACCTGCTCAGGCCTCAAACCCATTGCTCTGGCCAGGTCAGCATGCGCGCCGGCGAATGAACAGGCATAGATCACCCTGGAAAAGTCTTTAAGCTTGAGATCATACTTGCGGGTCAGCCCGGCTACGGCCTCGGGAATGAATTTCTTATAACCTTCATCACGAATGAACCGCTCTTCCCAGATGTGTTCAAACCTTTCCCCCTGCAGACGCCGGCGGTCGACCAGGTCGTGGGTGGTGGAGAATGAACCGTCGATGACGGCGATGACATCATCCCTGCCCAACAGGAATGCTGCGCTTCCATCACCGTAGATATAATCTCCGCTGCCGGACACCTTGCTGACCCGGCAATCGGAAGCTGTAACCAGACAGCCGGACATGGAACCGCCGCTGATTGCATCGGCAGCCGATAAAAACGCGGACGTCCCCGATCTGGTTGAATCGGTGAAATCGACAGTCCTCGTATCAACATTCAAATCGAGAGCCGCTGCAACTATTCCCGCATTCTGCCTAAGCGCATACACCTGTGATGTCGTGGCGAAGAAGAGGCCGTCTATTACTTCCTTATTTTCACCCATTGTACAGTCCATGGCCGCGGCAACCGCCATGGTGACGCTGTCTTCGTCCCAGTTTGCGACTGCTTTCTCGCCCCGCGACGGCGCTATACCCAGAAACATCAGCGCCGCCTGCATAACATTTCTGTCCAGCCGTAACCTCGGTATATGCGCACCGAACGATTTGATGCCGACCATATTTCCTCCTGACTCAGCCGCAGCGTTAAAGAACTACCTTCTTCTCCCGCAGCACATTAATCTGTTCCTGTGAGTAACCCACTTCCCTCAGTACTTCGGCGCCGTGTTCGCCCAGCCCCGGCGCTCCACGTTTCACCACCATATCCTCGCCGTTGAATTTGATGGGATTGCTCGTGATCCAGTCAACCCTGCCGCTGGGCAATTTGTACTGCATGATGAAGTTGTTTTCTATAGCCTGAGGATCGTCTTTAATTTCATTCCATCTCTGGCAGACCTCATATACGATGTCAGCTTCCGTCAACCTGCGCACAAGCTCTACAAGGGGATATCTCTCTATTTCGCTACGAATTATCTCGGCCTGCTCCTCTGCGTTGGTAATGGCGGAAAGAATGTTGCCGAAGCGCTGGTCAACCATAAGCTCAGGCATCCGCAATACCCGTGTACAGAAGGCTTTCCAGTAGCGGTCATAGTCCACCGCCATTATGGTCAACCAGCGGCCGTCACTTGTTTTATAGCTGTTCAAGAGGCCATGCCGCGGTTTACTGCGGCTCGGCTTCGACCAACCACCTTCCGTGTTATTAGACGCCGCAATATCAAGGGCAAGATTCCAGATCGCAGCGCTGAACAGCGCGATCTGTACCTTGCAGCCTTTGTTTGTCCTGGCGCGATTAATCAACGCAGCGCATATGCCGCCTGCCAGGAAGGTGCCTGAGGTAGTGTCACCGAATCCTGCAACGGGTGGCAGCGGCTCTGTGTCAGGCTCGCCGAATTCCACGCTTATACCCGACCTGACAAAATAGGCCGCCAGGTCGAAACCAGGCTTATTCATATCAGGCCCTTTATCACCATAACCGTTAAGGTAGGCATAAATCAAACGTGGATATTTCTTCGAAACCGATTCGTAATTCATATCGAGTCGTTTCAACGCGTCGGGGCGAAAGTTGGTTATCATCACATCGGCATTTACCAGCAGCTTATGAATTATTTCCTTGCCTTCATTTGTTTTCATATCGACCGCAATGCCCCGCTTGTTCCTGTTAAGTATTTCCCAGCAGATATTGTCGTCCTCCTTGAAGGGACAATTCATAGTGGCGCCCAGCAGGCGTGTCAGCATATCGCCGGATACTGCTTCCACCTTGATGACATCGGCCCCCCAGTCAGCCAGCACCACGGAACTTATGGGTGCGGCAGCCGCCGTCGAGAGATCGATAACCTTTACCCCTGCCAGAGGCATAGTTTTAGTTGCTTCAGCCATTTGGATTTCCTCCTCAAATTTTTATTCATCCTGACCATTCACAAAGCTAGCAGTGTCAATAAACAAAAAGACCGATCCCGCCATCCAGTTCCACATTGGCACCGGTAATATAGTTAGCCCTGTCGGACGCAAGGAAAGCCACCGTATCAGCCACGTCCTGAGGTTTGCCCGGCCTCTTCAGGGCGGATTGCGCATATAAACGCTCTTTCATATCAGGGCTCATCAGGTCAAACAGTTCGGTGGCTATCGCGCCCAGCGAAACGGCATTTGCCGTAATATTGAGCTTTGCTCCTTCCAGAGCGGCGGTCTTGGTCAGAGCTATCAGCCCGCCCTTGCTGGCCGAATACCCGCATTGCCCGTATCCACCCAGTACACCCACCATTGACGAGATATTGATAATCCTCCCCCACTTACGTTCGCCCATCATGTCAAAAGTCTCTCTTATCCAGTAGAAAGGACCGGACAGATCGATGGCTATGGCGGTCTCCCAGGGCGGGATCTGCTCTTTACTGATCTTACCCACGGAAGGGACCGCGGCGTTGTTTACCAGGATGTCCACGCTGCCCAGCTCTTTTACAATGGTTACAACGGCTTCTTTCACTGCGGCAGGATCGCTCTGGTCGACCTTGAGCGCGATCGTTTTCCTGCCCATGCTTTTGATCTCATTTGCTATCATCCTGGCGCCATCTATCTCAACATCCACGCAGGCGACATGACAACCTTCGCCTGCCAGCGTCACCGCAATAGCACGCCCGTTTCCGCGTGGCCTGCTCGTGCCGGTTACCAGAGCAACTTTATCCTTCAAGCCTAAATCCATACAGCTTCTCCCGTATTGTTTTATGTAAATCGGTTTTTCGGAATTTCACCGCAGCATAACGGTTACCGCGACATCTCCCTTGCCTTCAGTCTGCGTTGATTGTTGAATTTGTACCAGATGGAAATCGCCGACTCGATCAAAGGCCAGTTCCGCATGGTGGTCGGCACATTTGGCATGGCCCATTTACCATATGAAGGCGGCGGTATCCGCTTTTTTCGCGCGGGATCAAGCACCACATCTTCGACTATCACACCCTCTTCCATGCCCAGTTGCGCCTTGATCGTCCCATCGGAATCAACTATGGCGGAATGACCATCCCACGGAATATCCACCACAGCTCCCAGGGCAGGCGCAGGTGAATGCCAGTATCCAGCGCGATTGCACAGGATAACCGGTATCCCCAGCATGTCCGCATAAATAACGGGCAGCTTACGGATTCGTTCGTTAATGAAGTCGGCCACCTTTTGCGAAGTCAACATGTTGACCGAAGCAGTAGGCGACGTATGGGGCTGGAGCATCAGATCCACTGATTGAGAGAACATATTTCTGGACGTATAAGCGAAATGGTTATCATAACAGATGGCCACACCTACCCTGCCCAGTTGTGTATCAATGATCTGTGAATCAACTCCACCCCTGGTAAAACAGGCCTCCCCGAGGGCGGGCGAATGTTTGCGAACCCTACCATCCTCCAGACCGTCCGGATTAGTCAGCACGAAGGTATTGTAGAAGTCGTTTCCATCAGCCTCGAGATAGCTGGTGCCAACCCATACCCCCAGCCTTTTGGAGGTTTCTGTCAACCACCTGACAGTCGGACCCTGGCGAGATTCAGCGCTGTTCCATATCTGCACGGACCAGCAATATCCGATGGGCATAAATTCCGGAAGCAGTATCAGCTTTGCACCACGTCTCGACGCCTCCTCCACGAAACCCGTCGCGCGCTTGAGATTGTCGGCAATTTTACCCGCTTCCGAAACCATCTGAACCGCCGCAACACGCAGAGTTCTTTTTGCTCCGGCAACCGCTGCCTTTTCACCCATATTATTTACCTCTCTGATTCCATCCCCCACCCGATCGGATGCGGCCTATTCATCACAGCCTAACCAACCGCAGCACCGGGCAGCAGTAATTTCCTTCTATATGGAAACTTTAGTATACTTTGTATACCAGTGTATACTATAATTTTTTAAGTGTCAATATTTGCTTTGGCCTATAGGGGGCGGTTTGAACTTTGCTATCGTTGTATATAAAATGAGCGACGATGAGTTTTACAGGAAACGGTTTTTATGGTTAAGAAAGTAATCCCGCTGCGGAAAAGACAGGCCATGCTGACTCGGCAGATGATATACAGGGTCGGGCTCTCGCTGATAGCTAAAAAGGGCTTCTACAACGTAACTGTTGACGATATATGCCTGGCGGCCGGGATCTCAAAGCGAACGTATTACAGTCATTTCAAATCAAAAGATGATATCGTCCTGGAGCAGTTAATCAAGGCGGACCAGTTTTATATCGATACGGGCGTCAAGGCGATTGCCAGGAAACGGTCAGCCCCAGAAAAGCTGCGCGAGCTGAACTTCATTATGCTGAACAACCTTGTGAAAAACATCGGCGTGGCTAATGTAAAGGTAGCCTATCAGACTCAGCTCGGCGCTGAACGAGATTATTCCAGACTGATATCCGAGGAAAGGTCTTTTTTCAAGATTATTAAAGAAGTTGTCGATGAGGGCCAGCAGAAAGGCGAATTGAGGACAGATATATCAAGCAGCGAACTCACACACAGCCTGATACGGTCCATACTGGGATTGATATTCGCCTGGTGTCTGAACAATGGCAGCTTCGATCTGGTCAGGGAAGGCCAGAAAATGGCCGACCTGCTGTTTAAAAGCATTCAGAGTAAATAATCATTTCAGCCATATCTGCGCTTGAGCGGTACCGAGATGATATGGCCTTTCCCGTTGGAGCACTACACAGTAAATCCATACATCGGGAAGCTAATACCATAAGAATAATGGTGCCCCCAAGGGAATTCGAATCCCTGTGTCCAGCTTGAAAGGCTGGTGTCCTAGGCCTCTAGACGATGGGGGCACGCTCTATGGATAGAGGGGAAGGGCCTCAAGGCCGGACGTCTCCGGCAAACCAAACATTATATTCATATTTTGCACGGCCTGTCCAGCAGCGCCCTTGACCAGGTTATCGATGCAGCTTATCACTATCACCCGCCCCGTCCTCTGGTTGATGGCAGGATAGAGCAGGCAGAGGTTGCTGCCCAGTGTGTGCTTGCTCTCGGGAGGCTGCTGCACCACTTTCGTATATGGCTCGTCGCGATAGAAATCGAAGTAGATTTTGTCCAGCTCTTCCTTGCCGCCGCTGAGCTTGCCCGGCTTCACCTTCGCGTAACAGGTGCTCTCGATACCGCGCGTCATGGGCACCACGTGCGGCACAAAGGTCACCGAGACGCTTTTTGTGGCGTCCAGCAGGGTCAGCTCCTGCTGTATCTCAGGCAGATGACGGTGCCCGTTCAGTCCATAAGCGCGCACGTTGTCGCTGGCCTCGGAGAAGTGCGTGGGCAGGGTCAAAGTCCTGCCAGCGCCCGACGTGCCTGACTTGCTGTCGACAATAAGATCGGGCTCCACCAGTCCCAGCTTGACCAGGGGCGCCAGCGCCAGTATGGCCGAGGTCGGATAACAGCCGGGATTGGCCACCAGGTCGGCATTCTTGATGAGCGCGCGGTGCAACTCCGGCAACCCGAAGACGGCCTTCTTGAGCAACTCCGGCGCGGGATGGTCGAAATCGTACCAGAGCGGGTACCAGGCGGCCTCCTTAAGGCGGAAGTCGGCGCTGATATCCACCACCCTAACGCCCTTATTCAGCAGCGGCACGATGCCCTCTGCGCTGGCCTTGTGCGCCATGGCCGAAAAGGCAACGTCAATTTTCCCTTCCAGCTCGGCTGTTATGGTCAGACCGGTTACAGCTAAATGAGGAAAGACCTCACCCAGCTTCTTGCCAGCCGCGCTCCTGCCCGTCACCGAGACCAGCTCGACATTGGGATGTTGCCAGAGTATGCGCGCCAGCTCGACGCCGGCGTAACCGGTGACGTTGATGATGCCCGCTTTTATTTTGTTCATTGCTTTTTCCAATAACGTTGTTATCTATATTAACTTATTCAGGTGGCAGGTGTCATTTATGTAAAGGGCGGAGGGGACGCCGAAGCGGAACTCAAACAGGTTCACGGCCCCCGGCTGCTGGTCTACCTGGCCGTAATGCTTACTGTCCAGTCCCAGCAGGTGCAGCAGCATGGTCACCGACAGCGCCTGCTCAGAAACGATGACCGCCGTTTCTTTCTTATGCTTCACAATAATATCGTCCAGTGCGGCGGCCACCGCCTCGCCCAGTCCCGGCAGCGGTTGAACCTGCAGACCAAGACGTCCGGCGATGAACTGCGCCATCACCTCCACGCCGGGCAGCGGGCAGCAATAGACCGCGGCGACCTTGTATTCGGACAGCCGCTCCGCCACAGCCTGAGCTACAGCCTCCGCTGAAAGCTCCCGCACCGGCCCCGTGTTGACGATCAGTATCTTGCCCAAATCACCCCGCTTATTATCTTTCTACGACCATGGCGATTCCCATGCCGCCGCCGATGCACATGGTTGCCAGCCCGTGCCTGAGGTTGCGCCTCTTCATCTCGTAAGCCAGCGTAACCAGCACGCGTCCGCCTGTGGCGCCGATGGGATGCCCCAGCGAGATGCCGCTGCCATGTACGTTGGTCTTTTCCAGATCGAAGCCAAGCTCTTTAATGCAGCCCAGCGCCTGCGAGGCGAAGGCCTCGTTCAATTCAACTACATCCAGGTCCTTGACCGACAATTTGGCCTTCTCCAGCGCCCTTTTAACGGCCGGCACCACGCCCAGTCCCATGTATGCGGGATCCACGCCGCCGGAAGCATAGGCCTTTATCTTCACGATGGGCTCCAGACCCATTTCTTTAGCCTTTTTAGCCGACATCAGAAGCAGCGCCGCCGCGCCGTCGTTGATACCCGAGGCATTGCCGGCCGTGACCGTCCCGTCCTTTTTGAAAGCCGGCGCCAGCTTGCCCATCTTCTCCATGCTGGTCTCCATCGGTCTCTCGTCAGTATCGAAGACCACGGGGTCACCCTTCCGCTGCGGAGTAACCACCGGCACGATCTCCTGTTTGAAGGTGCCGTCCTTGATGGCGGCCATGGCGCGCTGGTGGCTCATCAATCCCAGCTTGTCCTGGTCTTCCCTGGTGAAGCCGTATTTTGCGGCGATATTCTCCGCGGTCACGCCCATATGATAGCCGTAGTAAAGCTCCCACAGCCCGTCATAGACCATCAGGTCCAGCACCTCGCCTTTACTGGTAAGGTCCATGCGGTAGCCCCAGCGGGCGCGTGTCATGGCATAGGGCGCGTTGCTCATGCTCTCCATACCGCCTGCCACGACGACTTCGGCGTCGTCCAGCATAATGGACTGGGCGCCGGCGATGACGGCCTTGAGTCCCGAGCCGCAGATCTTATTCACGGTGAAAGCGGGTGTCTCCTTGGGCAGCCCGGCATATATCATGGCCTGCCTGCCAGGGTTCTGACCCTGGGCGGCCTGCAGCACGTTGCCCATGACGACCTCGTCCACCTGCACATCTTTAAGGCCCTCCGGCCAGTCATAATATTTTTGTTCAAGCTCGCTCAGTCCACTACCGGCCAGCACCGCCGGGCCGTATCCCAGCAGTACGGCGCTCGACTTCGGCCTGAGGCCGGCCCTTTTCAGGACATCCTTAATCACTATCGAGCCCAATTTGGTCGCAGTCTGCTCTTTAAGGCCGCCACCGAATGTGCCGATGGCCGTCCTGACCGCGCTTACGATTACAACTTCCGACATCGATTCCTCCTTGAAGACTATTTTTTACCCAGCAGGCGCCTGCACAAAGCCGGCGCCATCTCGTGTACGAATTCCGTGCTGTACTCGCTGCGGTTGAAGCGCAGCGGCGTGACCGATATGCGGCGGTGCTTGAGCGCCCACAGGTCCGTGCCGCTGGCGTCCTCCATATCCACCGCCCGGTGCTGTATCCAGTAATACTCGTGCCGCCCGTCATAGCCCGTCTCGATACCGGCCGAGTAAATCTTCTCACCCAGCTTGGTCACATCTATACCGGGAATATCGCGTAAATCGAGGTCCGGCACGTTCACATTGAGCAGCATCTTGCCCTTAATGCCCTTCTCTTTGACATAGTCCGCTATGGCCCTGGCCACGCGCGCGCCGGTCTCGAATTTAGGCTGCGCGAAACCGTTTACGGAGACGGCGACAGAGGGTATGGAGTAGAAGAAACCCTGCAAGGCGGCGCCCACCGTGCCGGAAAGAAATACGTCGTAGCCGCAGTTGGGTCCCTGGTTGACGCCTGATACCACCAGGTCGATGCCTTCCTTCATGATCACCTTGATGGCCATGATGACGCAGTCGGCCGGCGTGCCCTCCACCGAGTACGTCTCGATGCCATGTATCTTCTCATGTATCCTGGTCTGACGTATGGGATGGTGAAAGGTGATGGATGTGCCCACGCCGCTCTGCTCGCGGTCGGGAGCAACGACCGTTACCTCGCCCGCGTCCTTCAGCCAGTCGACCAGCGTCCACAGGCCGTCGGCGTTGACTCCATCGTCATTGGTGACAAGTATCTTCACTTCGCTATTCTCCGGAAAACGCATAATTTTATCACAGACTACTATCGCTGATAAACATGGCCCGATACGGCAATCACGATGCTTGTCTGTTCCCATAGGCGGTGATATAATCTGGCAGAAGTTCGTAAATCCGGACAGGCCACGCCTGTCCACCCCACCTGTATGAAAACGATCCTGCCAAGGAGGTCATAATGGAGCCAAAGATAGGTGTCTATGTGTGCCATTGCGGCAGCAACATCGCCGGCACGGTGGACGTTGAAAAAGTAGCGGAATTCGCCAGAACCCTGCCCGCCGTAGTCGTCGCACGTGATTACAAGTTTATGTGCTCCGATCCCGGGCAGGACCTGATCAAGAACGACATTAAAGAGCTGGGGGTCAACCGCGTAGTGGTGGCTTCCTGTTCACCGCAGATGCACGAGCCCACCTTCAGGCGCGCAGTGCAGGAGGGCGGCCTCAATCCTTACTATTTCGAGATGGCCAATATCCGCGAGCATTGCTCCTGGGTGACCGAGCCTGGCAAGGAGGCCACCGAGAAGGCCAAGGCGCTTGTCAGCGCAGCCGTGCGACGCGTTTTCTACCACCAGCCGCTGGAGAACAAGGAGGTGCCTGTCCACCCCGATACAATGATCGTGGGCGGCGGCATAGCGGGGATACAGGCGGCGCTGGAGATCGCCAACTCGGGGCACAAGGTCTACCTGGTTGAACGTGAGCCCAGCATCGGCGGTCACATGATGCAGCTGGACAAGACCTTCCCCACACTGGACTGCTCGGCCTGCATACTTACACCCAAAATGAGCATGGTGGGGGCGCACCCCGGCATCGAGCTGCTCACCTACAGCGAGGTGGACTACGTCTCCGGCTACGTGGGCAACTTCCGCGTCAAGATACGCAAGAAGGCGCGCTACGTGGATGATACAAAGTGCAACGGCTGCGGCACCTGCATGACCAAGTGCCCGGTCAAGGTGGACAGCGAGTTCGACGAGAGACTCTCTAAACGCAAGGCCATCTATACCCCGTTCGCACAGGCCGTGCCCAACGTGACCGTTATCGACAGGGAGCACTGCACGTATTTCCTTAAGGGCAAGTGCCGCGCCTGCGAGAAATTCTGCGAGAGGAACGCCGTCGATTTCCAGCAGGAAGACCAGATACTGGACATCGAGGTCGGCAATATCATACTGACCACCGGCTATCAGCAATTCGATCCCACGCCTGTCAAGGAATACGGCTACGGCCGCCTGGACAACGTCATCACCAGCCTGGAATTCGAGCGCATGGTCAACTCGGCCGGCCCCACCTCGGGGCACGTCCTGCTCAAGAACGGGCAGGAGCCCAGGAGCATCGCGCTCATACACTGCGTGGGCAGCCGCGACGAGAAATATCACACTTACTGCTCACGCGTCTGCTGCATGTACGCCATGAAGTTCGCCCACCTGCTGAAGGAACATGTGCACGGTGTGCAGGTGTACGAGTTTTACATCGATATCCGCAGCTTCGGCAAGGGATACGAGGAGTTCTATAACCGCGTCCAGAAGGAGGGCACGGTGTTCTTCCGCGGTCGCCCTGGCGAGGTCACGGACGTAGCACAGACACCCGAGGAGAAGGGCAAGCTGATCGTACAGTTCGAGGATACGCTGGTGGGCAAACAACGACGCCTGCCGGTTGAGATGGTGGTGCTGTGCAGCGGCCTCGAGGGCCACAAGGATGCGCAGGACGTGGCGCACACCTTCAACATCTCCCTCGGCAAAGATAACTTCTTTATCGAGAAGCATCCCAAGCTGGACCCGGTGGCCACCATGACCGACGGAATATTCATCGCCGGCTGCTGCCAGGGGCCAAAGGACATACCGGACACGGTGGCACAGGCGTCGGCGGCGGCGGCCAGGGTGCTGGCGCTAATCAGCAAGGGCAAGGTGGAGATCGAGGCCGATACCGCCTTCATAGACGAGGCCAGGTGCTCGGGCTGCAGGGTTTGCAACCTGCTCTGCCCCTATAACGCCATCTCATTTATCGAGAAGGACAAAGTCTCGCGCATCAACGAAGCGCTGTGCAAGGGCTGCGGCACCTGCGTGGCGGGATGCCCCAGCGGGGCCATCACACACAGGCACTTCACCGACCAGCAGATCAACGCCGAACTCGAGGGCATTTTAGTATAGGAGAGACAGGGATATGGAAACGAAGCTGAAACCGGACTTTCTCGACGAAGTCGCCTCCATACCGGCCTGCGGCAAGATCAACGAATGCATCCAGTGCGGTGTATGCAGCGGCTCCTGCACAACCGCGGCCCACTGGGAATACCCGCCCAGAAAGATCATCGCCATGGTGCGCGCCGGCATGAAGGACGAAGTCCTCAACAGCAGCTCCATCTGGTACTGCGTATCCTGCTACCTCTGCACGGCCCGCTGCCCGCGCGATATCAAGCCGGCCAATATCATGCATGCCCTCGAGGCCATAGCGCTGAAAGAAAACTACAAACCGCCTACCAAAACTACTACCATGTACCGATCATTCGCCCGCTCCATCGAACAGAACGGGCGCATCTACGAGTTCGGCTTTATGCTGGAATACTTCCTCAAGACCAATCCTTTCGCAGCGCTCAAAATGCTGCCCATGGCCTTCAGCTTGCTGACACACAAGCGCATGCCGCTGCTGCCCAAGGCGGTGGCGGGCAGGCACGAGCTCAACCGCATGTTCCAGAACATAAGCACGGGAGGTTACAGGTGAGATATTACGCTTATTACCCGGGCTGCTCCATGGAAGCCACCGGCGCCCCGGTGGAAAAGGCGATTAAAACTATAGCCAAACCGCTCGATATCGAGCTGGTGGAGCTCAAGGACTGGACCTGCTGCGGCTCATCTCCTTTCAGCGGCGTGGACAAGGTCAAGGCCATGGCCATTACGGCGCGCGTGCTGGCGCAGGCCGAGAAAAGCGGGCTGGACCTGGTAACACCCTGCAGCTCCTGCTATACCATACTGCACGAGGCCAACGATCTGATGAAAGAGGACCACAAGCTGGCCTGGCAGGTGCATGAGGCTCTCACCACGATCGGCCTCAATTATAACGGCACTGTCAAAGTCCGGCATATCGTGGAAGTGCTATATAACGACGTCGGACTGGAGGCGCTGGCGTCAAAGGTAAAGCGTCCCCTCACCGGCCTCAAGGTGGCCTGCTACCACGGTTGCCAGCAGGTGCGCCCCGAGTACGGCTACGACGACCGCGAATATCCCGACTGGCTGGACCAGATATCCAAAGCCCTGGGGGCGGAGCCGGTCAATTTCCCGCTCAAGGCTAGGTGCTGCGGCAGCTCGCTGGTCATCTCCGAGACCGATATGGCGCTGGACCTCATCCACCGTCTGCTGGAGAACGCCAGCGACAACGGCGCGCAGACTATTGTTTCCACCACCTGCCCGCTCTGCCATACCGCGCTGGACGCCTACCAGCCGGCGGTCAACAGCAAATTCAAGACGCATTTCAACCTGCCGGTGCTGGCGGTGCCGCAGCTCATCGCAGTGGCGCTGGGATTCGATTTCAAACAGGCCGCCCTGGACGGCAACATCGTCTCACCGCGCAAGCTGCTGAACCCTTACTTCAACGGCAAGGCGCCGGCCGCCACGGACAAAGAGCCGGCGCAGAAAGCCGCCGCATGAAGATCCTGGCGCTGGGCATCGGCAATCCCATCCTGGGCGATGACGGCGTGGGCTTTCACATCGTCGAAGCACTGAGGGCCGATCCTCCCCCCGGCGACATCACGTTTGAATGCGTGGACGCCTCGGGATTCGCCCTGCTCGACTACATAGTGGATTACGACCGCGTGGTCATCGTCGATGCCATCATGACCGCAGGCGGGAAGATCGGTAAGGTCTACCGCCTGGGCCTGGACAACTTCCGGCCCAGCAAGCACACCATCTCCCCTCACGACACCGACCTCCCAACCGCGCTTCATCTCGGCGCCACCATGAAGCTCAAAATACCGCAAAAGATTGACATCGTAGCCGTTGAGATCCCCGCCGTTTACGAGTTCTCGCAGAGTCTATCGATCGAGGTAGAGAAGGCTGTGCCGGAGGCCGCTGAGCTGGTCAGGCAGATTCTGATCGAGCGGTAGGGCTGGAAAAGCGGCGCCGGCGCTTGCCGGTATTTTGTCTCCCACATTCATAATCTGTATAATTATGCTTCAACGAAAGGGAGCGCGCTTATAAAATGACAGCCGTGCTTATCAGTGGACTGGAGGTCGCGGCCTCCATCCGAAGTGAACTCAAGGCACGTACGGCCAGGCTGGCCGCGCGGGGCGTCGTGCCGCGCCTGGAAGTGATACTGGTAGGCGATGACCCCGCCTCAGTATCATATATAAAATCCAAGGAGAAAGGCTCCGCCGAGGTGGGCATCAAGGAGAACACCACGCACCTTCCCGAGGATACGTCCGAGCAAAAGCTGATCGCGCTGCTGGACCGCCTTAATAGCGACGACGCCGTGGACGGCATACTGGTGCAGGTTCCGCTGCCCCCGCATATCGATACGGAGAAGATCCTCTACCACATATCCCCGGCCAAGGACGTGGACGGGTTCCACCCGGTTAACCTGGGCAAGCTGCTGCGCGGCGAGCCCTGCTTCCTGCCCTGCACGCCTCACGGCATTCAGCAGATGCTGATGCGCAGCGGCCACGATCCCGCGGGAAAGCACGTGGTCATCTGCGGCCGCAGCAACCTGGTGGGCAAACCGCTGGCCGCAATTCTCTTGCAGAAGAAAAAAGGCGCAAATGCCACGGTCACCGTGGCGCATACCGCCACGGTCCACCTGTCCAGCTTCACCAGGCAGGCCGACATACTGGTGGCCGCCATGGGCAAACCCCTGTGCATCACGGCTGATATGGTCAAGGATGGCGCCGTCGTAATAGACGTGGGCGTCAACAGGGTACCCGACTCGACCAGGGAGCGGGGATATCGCCTGGTCGGCGATGTGGATTTCGAGGCGGTCAGACAAAAGGCGGCGGCCATCACGCCCGTTCCCGGCGGCGTGGGACCCATGACCGTGACAATGCTGCTGCAGAACACCATCGAAGCCGCGGAAGGCCGAGAGGGACGGACTTAAGGGAGATTTATTGCTATGCCGTATGACCCGCTGAAAATGAGCGACTGGCAGATCGCCGAGGAGGCAGAGAAGAACATGCCTCAGCCCGGTGACTGGCCCGCCAGGCTGGACCTGAAGAAGGAAGAGATCATACCCTACGGCAAGGTGGCCAGGCTGGACTACGCCAAAATCATGCACAGGCTCAAGGACAAGCCGGACGGCAAATATATACAGGTGACGGGCATGACGCCGACCCCCCTGGGCGAGGGCAAAAGCACCACGACCTGCGGATTACTGGAGGGCCTGGGCAAGCGCGGCCACAGGGTGGGCGGCTGTATCCGGCAGCCCTCGGGCGGCCCGACCATGAACATAAAAGGTACTGCGGCGGGGGGCGGCAACGCCCTGCTGATACCCATGACCGAGTTCTCCATGGGACTGACCGGCGATATCAATGACATAACCAACGCGCACAACCTGGCCATGGTGGCGCTGACGGCCCGCATGCAGCACGAGCGCAACTACGACGACAGGAAGCTGCAGACTCTCTCCAACATGAAGCGCCTTGACATCGACCCCACGCGCATAGAGATGGGGTGGGTCATGGATTTCTGCGCGCAGAGCCTGCGCAATATCATCATCGGCGTGGGCGGCAAGATGGACGGCTTCACCATGCAGTCCAAGTTCCAGATAGCCGTCAGCTCCGAGCTGATGGCGCTGCTGGCCATCGTCCAGGACCTGGGCGACCTGCGCCACCGCATGGACAGGATCACCGTGGCCTACAACAAGCACGGCGACCCGGTGACGGCCGGCGACCTGCAGGTCGGGGGCGCCATGACGGCCCTCATGCGCAACACCATCAATCCCACGCTGTGCTGCACGGCCGAGTACCAGCCGCTGATGGTGCACACCGGTCCCTTTGCCAATATCGCGCTCGGACAGTCCTCCATCATCGCCGACCGGCTGGGTCTCAAGCTGTTCGATTACCACGTTACCGAGAGCGGCTTCGCCGCCGACATAGGTTTCGAGAAGTTCTGCAACGTCAAATGCCGCCTGAGCGACCTCAAGCCCAATGCCTCGGTGCTGGTCGTTACCGTGCGCGCGCTCAAGATGCACGGGGGCGGCCCCACGGTGGTGCCCGGCATCAACATACCGGAGGAATATACGCGCGAGGACCTGGAGCTGCTGGAGAAAGGCCTGCCCAACATGCTGCACCATGTCAAGATCATCAAGGAGGCGGGAGTCAAGCCGGTGGTCTGCATCAATGTCTTCCATACCGACACTGAAGCCGAGATCAAAATGGTCAAACGGGCCGCCGAGCAGGCCGGGGCGAGCTGCGCCGCATCCCGTCACTGGGAGTTCGGCGGCGAGGGCGCGCTGGAGCTGGCCGACGTGGTCAGGGACGCCTGCGACGACGACAACGAATTTAAATTCCTCTACCCGCCCGAGATGAAGATACGCGACCGTGTGGACAAGATAGCGCGCGAGGTCTACGGCGCGGCGGGCGTCTCATGGTCGCCGGCGGCCGATGCCAGGGCCAGGATGCTGGAGAACGACCCCGAGTTCGACGACTACGCCACCATAATGGTCAAGACCCACCTCAGCCTGAGCCACGATCCGGCTCTCAAGGGTGTGCCACGAGGTTGGATCCTGCCCATACGCGACATCATCATCTACTCCGGCGCCAGGTTCCTCTGCTTCTTCGCCGGCGAGGTCAACATGATGCCCGGCACAAGCTCCAATCCGGCCTTCCGGCGCATCGATATCGATCCGCTCACAGGCAAGGTGCACGGCCTGTTCTAAGGGCATGCGACTATCCGATTTCGACTACCACCTGCCGCCTGAACTGATTGCCCAGCACCCGCTGGCCCGGCGCGATCAATCCCGCCTGATGGTGATCGACCGCCGCAGGCAGAGCATCGAGCACCGCCATTTCTACGAGATCAGCAGATATTTTAATCCGGGTGATACGCTGGCTCTCAACGATTCCCGCGTCATACCCGCCCGCTTGAACGGTGTAATCGAGGGCAGCGGGCGCAGGGCGGAGGTGCTGCTGCTCAAGCGCCTGGATGATGGAACATGGGAGGCGCTGGCCAGACCCGGACGGCGGCTGATGCCCGGGTCAAAGGTAACGGTAACAGGCATCAAGGCCGGAGTGGAAGGAGAGCTCACAGTCACCGTTCTCAAGACCGGCGAGGGCGGCCTGCGCAGCGTGAGCCTGGGCGGCAAATCCGCGCCGCACGGCTACGGGAGCATGCCGCTGCCGCCCTATATTCATGCCAGGCTCGACGACGATGAGCATTACCAGACGGTGTACTCCAGGCCCGAGGGCAGCGCGGCCGCCCCCACTGCGGGACTGCACTTCACCCCGGGACTGCTCAACGAATTGAAGGACAAAGGGATCGAGCAGGCCTTCGTTACATTGCACGTGGGGCTGGACACCTTTCAGCCCGTGCGCGCGGAGGACCCGTCCAGGCACCACATTCACACCGAATACGGGCTGGTCAGTCCGGATACGGCAGAAATGATAAACGACACTCACGCCCGCGGAAAACGCGTGATAGCCGTGGGCACGACTTCAGTGCGGCTGATAGAAGCGGCCTCACAGGAGGGACGGACGGAGCCCTGCGAGGGACAGGTGGGGCTTTTCATCCTGCCCGGCTACCGATTTCAGGTCACGGACGCCATGGTCACCAACTTCCATCTGCCCAAATCCACGCTGCTGATGATGGTGTCGGCCTTCGCCGGACGCGAGTTTATACTTGATTGTTACGAAGCAGCCAAAAAGGAAGGCTATAGATTTTTCAGCTTCGGCGACGCCATGCTCATCATTTAAAGCGCCTTCTCAACGATCTCGGAAAGTTCCAGCACGCGGACTTTGTCCGCCTGAAGGTCGCCCAGGCCGTCCTCCATCATGGTGAGACAGTAGGGGCAGGCCACGCATATAGTATCGGGCTCCTGCTTGAGCGCTTCACCGACCCGCTCGATGTTGATGCGCTTCCCGGTATTTTCCTCCATCCACATGCGTCCGCCGCCGGCGCCGCAGCAGAAGGACCGCGCACGGCTGCGCTCCAGTTCAAGGGGAGGCCGGCCGGTGGCCATTGCTATGACCTCACGCGGCTGATCGAAGATAGAGTTATAGCGGCCCAGGTAACATGAGTCATGAAAAACCACCTTTCCCACATCCGCCGGGACATTCAACTTCAATTTCCCCGAGCGCGCCAGGTCTCCGATCAACTCACTGTGGTGCAGTACCTGGAAATCAGCGCCGTACCGGGGGTAGTCATTTTTAAGGGTGTTGTAGCAGTGGGGGCACTGGGCAATTATTTTCTTTACTCCAAGCTCCCTGAACTGGCCAACATTCTCTTTGACCATCAGGTCGAAAACGTACTCATTGCCCAGCCGCCGCAGGCTGTCGCCGCAGCATTTCTCGTCACGCCCCAGTATGCCCCAGGACAAGCCGGCGGCATTCAGGATATTGGCGATGGCAACCGTATTGCGCTTGTTGCGTGTATCAAAAGACCCGGCGCAACCCACATAGAAGAGGTACTCGGTCAAGCCTTTTTCGAAGGACGGGGCATGGGTCTCTACGGCCCATTTGCCCCTTTCGGCCGGTATAATGCCCCAGGGGTTGCTCCGGTTCTCCATATTCTCAAAGAGCGAGAGCAACTCGTCCGGGAATCTGCTATGCATCTCCACCAGGCTCCGCCTCATATAGATGAGCTTGGGCACGTGCTCGATAAAGACCGGGCATACCTCCATGCAGGCGCCGCAGGTGGTGCAGTCCCAGATGGCTTCCGTCCCCACGCTTCCCTCGCAACCACCACCGATGAGGGGCAGGCCGGGCTCCCTGCCTTTTTGCAGCGCCGGCCCGTTGTGCAGCAGGTTGACTTTGATGTCGTGGATGACCAGCCGCGGGTTGAGCGCCTTGCCCGTGATGGTGGCCGGGCAGTTGTCGTTGCAGCGTCCACACTCGGTGCACGAGTAGGCATCGAAGAGGTCCTTCCAGCGAAACCGGTCGACGCGGTCAACGCCGTAGTTGCGGCCCACGACGAAAACCTCGGGAGCAATGGTGTTAACCGTTCCGGTATTGGAGAAAAAGCAGTTGGGAATGGAGGTCAGGATATGCATGTGCTTGCTGTAGGGCAGGTAATCAAGAAAGCCCAGCAGCGCAACGGCATGCGCCCACCAGAAAATAATGACCATGGTCGGCAAAACTGACGCCGGGATGGATCCGAACAGGGCGCTCCCCACAAAGCTGGAGATGGGCATAAACCCGGCGGCCTGCCGGCCGCCCAGCGCTATCTCGCTACCGTTCAGGCCGAAGTAGGCCAGCATCAGAATTGTCACCAGGCCGAGGATAACGAAGGCATCGGCCGACCGGGCATCTATGTAACTCGGCGGGAAAAGCAGCCGCCGGCCCATGGCGATCAGGACGGCCAGCAACGCCAGCAGCGAAACGATATCGAATATAAAAGCCAGCGCGTAATCCAGGCCGCCGGGCAGCAGCGACAACGATATATATTGAGGGAACAGCCCCTGCAGCAGGAACACGGCATTGGCAATGAGCAATATGATAAAGCACCAGAAAAAGACCAGGTGGTTTAACCCGAAAGGATAACTCCTGGTCAGCACTCGCCTCTGCCCGAAGGCATAAACCAGCATGCGCCAGACGCGTTTGCCGATATGGTCGAAGCGGTTATCCGGCTCACCCAGCGCCACCAGTCGGAACCTGTACCAGCAGCTCCAGATAAAGAAAAGGACGGCAACGCTGAAGAATACCGCGAATATCATCACCTGGCCCTGCATAAACTTCTCCTTTTCAAATCCAGCCTGATCAGCTTTTACTATTGGCCCGCAGGGCCTTTATCTGCCTCGTCAGCGACGGGACTATTTTAGACAGGTCGCCGACCAGCCCGTAATGCGCCACCTCGAAGATAGGTGCATTTCTATCACGATTAATGGCGATGATGATATCCGAGTTTTGCATTCCAACTATATGTTGTATCGCCCCGCTGATGCCGCAGGCAATATAGATTTTCGGGCGTACCGTCTTACCGGTCTGTCCTACCTGGCGTTCAGACGGCATCCAGCCGGCATCCACCACGCTGCGCGAGCAGGCCACCACACCGCCGAGCTCATCGGCCAGATCCTGCAGCAAGCGGAAATTCTCGGCCGCCTGCACCCCACGCCCACCCGAGACGATTATATCGGCGGCTGTTATGTCAACTTCGTTGCCCGTCCTGCGATCGATGATCTCGATCACCTTGGTGGCCACTTCGTCCTCCTGAATATCCAGCCATTCCCGCACGATCTCGCCGCTGAGGGATTCGTCCTTATCATGCATATGCATGGTGTGCGGCCTGACGGTTGCCATCTGCGGCCATGACTTCTCGGTGACGATGGTGGCCATGATGTTGCCGCCGAAGGCCGGCCGTGTCTGCATCAACAGCCGCCTCTCGTCGTCCACTGTCAGTCCGGTGCAATCGGCCGTCAAACCGGTGCGCAGCTCGGTGGCCACCGCCCCCGCCAGGTCCCTTCCCATACCGCTGGCGCCGATCAGGACGATCTCCGGATGGTACCGGTTAACCAGGTAGCAGAGCGCCTTAAAATAGGGCTCCGTGCGGTAGTAGCGGTAGACCGCGGCCTCCATGAGATAGACCTTGCCGGCACCGTAAGCAAAGGCCTCTTTGCAGATACCCTCGACTTTTTCACCGATGATAACAGCGCAAAGCTCCACTTTAAGCTGCCTGGCCAGGGTCTGCCCTACACTCAGCAATTCCCAGGAGACGGCTGCAGGTATGCTGTCGGTTTGCTCTACGAATACCCAGACACCCCTGTACTGGCCGTTGCCGGCCACTATCTCCTCCTCATCCGTGTCCTGCAGGTCGATTTTTTGCCCCCGTGCGGCCAGCTCTTCCAACAGCTTCAACTGTTCCGGCGTGTAATATATCTCCAGCGCCTGCGCCGGGCAGACCTTTATACACCTGCGGCAGCCAGTGCACCTGGTGATATCGACCAGCGGTATGCCCTGGTCCGTGATGCCGATCGCGTGCTTGGGACACACGCTCATGCAACGTGCGCCGCAGGATATGCACTTGCCTTCCACCAGCCTGGCAACGCCCAGCGGTTTCTTGATCTTCTTATCTTCCGGCATATCTTTCCAATCTCTTCGTCAGACCCGCTTTTATTGAGTCGAGATAACGTTCCTGCTTACCAGTTTTTCCAGCAGGATGCGGGCCGCCTCTTCCGGGTCGGCGATAGCCTCCCCGCCCAATATCTGGCCGGGGGGCCGGTCCGGGGAGAAAATCCTGCGCACCGATGTTGCCGAACCTTTGAGGCCGATCACATCCTCGCTCAGTTTTAGCACGCAGTTATCCCAGATATTGATATCGGCAGCCTGTGCCATCAGGCGCATGGGCACCGTCGGGTAACGGGGACGGTTAATCTCGCGCAGCACCGCTATCATGGCCGGCAGGGTGGAATCCAGCACCTCGTACCTGTCCTCGAACTTGCAGCGCACCCTGATCCTTTTATGCTCGAGGTCGACGCTCTCGATGCGGTCGACCGAGGTGAGCTGCGCGCACTTAAGACGCGTGGCAATGCCAGGCCCCACCTGGGCCGTATCGCCATCAATGGTCTGTTTTCCGCAGATCACCATGGCCAGTTCGTCCTCTTCGGCCAGCATGCGGATAGCTGAACTCAACACCATGCTGGTAGCCAGCGTGTCCGCGCCGCCAAAGGCGCGGTCGCTCAGCAGCACCACGTCGTCGGCGCCAACCGCCAGGGCCTTGCGCAGCGTCATCTCCGCGCCGGGTGGCCCCATAGAAAGGGCTACAACTTTAAAGCCGTACTTTTCCTTAAGCCGCAAAGCTTCTTCGAGGGCGTGGGCATCAAAAGGGTTGATGATGGAAGGGACGCCTTCGCGGATAAGCGTGCCCGTATCCGGATCGATCTTAACCTGAGTGGTGTCCGGTACCTGCTTGATACAGGCGACGATTAACAAGACAGACGCTTCCGGATATATTTATATATGCGCATTATCATATTATATTTTGCCGATATTAAGCCTATATATTATTGAATTATTAACTTCCGGTCAATATGCGCATTGACAACCGCATCCCGCAGTACGTAGAATGCAGCGCCGCAAGTGATAAAATCATGACCACCTCGAATAAAATAATCTCCGCCATAATAATAATCACCATATTAGTATGTATCGCGGTGATCGTCTACCTGGGCGTGACTTCACAGCCGTCTGAGAGCTTCAGCGAGTTCTACATTTTAGACAGGCAGGGCGCAGCTACTGATTATCCTTCGCAGGCCATATCCGGGCAGCCTGTTAGCGTAATCGTGGGCGTCGTGAACCATGAAGGGATACTGTCTGATTATACAGTTCAAATCAGGGAAAATGATGCTATAATCAAGTCGATAACGGTGGGCAAATTAAATGACGGTCAGAAGTGGGAGCAGCCGGTGGAATTCACTCTGAACCATGCCGGTGAAGGCCAACGGGTGAATTTTTACCTGTTTAAGGACAACGGAGCTGGGCCACACATCAAAGACCCGCTGGTATTGATCATGAAGGTAACGGAGAATTAAAAATGTGTGGAATCATAGGGTATTGCAGCAAGAACGGCAAGGCTGCGGCAGTAATCTTTGAAGACCTCAAGCGCATGGAATACCGCGGCTACGATTCATCGGGCGTGGCCATGATATCCGACGGCAAGCTGGTGGTGAAGAAGGGAGTGGGCAGACTGGAGGAGGTAAACCGGAAATACCGGCTGGACAGGATGCCGGGCAGCGTAGGCATCGGACACACGCGCTGGGCCACACATGGCGGTGTGACCCAGGTCAACACACACCCACACTGCGATTGCAGCAACAAGATTGCAGTGATACACAACGGCATCGTAGATAACTACCAGGAGCTGCGCAAGGACCTGATCAAGCACAAACACCGCTTTATCTCCGAGACCGATACAGAGGTCATCCCTCACATGCTGGAAGACGAGATGAAACGCGGCCGCTCGCTCGAGGAGGCGGTGATGGCGGTGGCGCCCAGGCTGGAAGGTTCATATGCCTTTCTCGCCATCAGCACAGAGGAGCCCGGCAAGGTCGTGGGCACCCGCAAGGGCAGTCCTCTGATAGTCGGACTGGGCAAAAACAAGGCCTTCGCAGCCAGCGACTCAATGGCGCTGGCCGGACAGATAGACCAGCTTTACATGCTGGGCGAGCGCGAAATAGTGGTTCTTACCGCAGATAAAACAGTTTTCTTCGACTCCACCGGGAGACCGATCAGCAAGAAGGCGTCTAAGCCGGATGCAGTCTGGAACGACAACAACAAGGAAGGGTACGAGTACTTCATGCTCAAAGAGATCATGGAGCAGCCCGAGACACTCATATCTGCAACGCACCAGGACAAGGACGTTTTCACAGCGGTGGCGCTGGATGTGTTGAGGGCCGACCAGATCATAGTCACCGCCTGCGGCTCCTCGCGTTACGCCGCCCTGGTGGGACGCTACCTCTTCTCGAGCGTCGGTAAAAAATTCTGCGAGGTGGTCATGGCGTCCGAGTTCCAGTACTTCGCCGAATCCGTGAGCAAGAACACGCTTGTGCTGGCCATATCGCAGAGCGGCGAGACCCTCGACGTGATCGATGGCGTGGAGCTGGCGCGCAAGGCGGGCGCAAGAATAGTCTCCATCATAAACAGGCCGCAGTCGCTGCTGGGCGAGCTCAGCCACAATGTCCTGTACCTGAACTGTGGCCCTGAGATCGGCGTGGCCGCCACCAAGTCGTTCCTCAACCAACTGGCCATCTTTTATCTGCTGGCATTTTCCATGGTGCATTCGTTCGATATGGCGGTCGACAATATACGCAAGGTCAGCCGGCAGGTCGCCAGGGCCATCGACTGGAACAATGACGAGATAGCCAGGATCACGCAGGAATACCACGATAAGAACGATTTCTACTACATCGCCCGGGGCATCAACTTCGCCATCGCCTCGGAGGGGGCATTGAAGCTGAAGGAGATCTCCTATATTCATGCCGAGGGCATGCCCGCCGGCGAGCTCAAACACGGCACCCTCTCGCTGATCGAGGAGGGCACGCCCGTGCTGGTGATTTGTCCCGGTGATTTTACGTACAAAGAGACGCTGGGAAATGCCATCGAGGCCAAGGCCAGGGGGGCCAAAATAATAGCGGTCTCCGATGTCAACAACGAGGTCTATGACCACTGGATCAGGATCCCGAAGGTGCACGACCTGCTCTACCCCATGGTATCCGTTGTGCCGCTGCAACTGCTGGCCTATCACATGGCCACCAGGCGGGGCCGCAATCCCGACATGCCGCGCAACCTGGCCAAATCGGTCACCGTCAGGTAGCCTGAATGAAAATAATCGCCGTCATCCCCTGCCTGAATGAAGCAGCTTTTATAGGCGACATCGTCACTAAAGCGGTTAAGCTCGTTGACAAAGTTATTGTCATCGACGATGGCTCCGGCGACCGCACCGGAGAAGTCGCCCGTCAGGCGGGCGCAGATGTAATCAGGCACGAGAAACGACGCGGCGCAGGCACGGCGACACGCACCGGTTTCCTGGCTGCCCTCAAGGCGGGAGCCGATATAGTGGTAACGCTTGACGGCGATGGACAGCACGATGCGGCGGAGATTCCCACTGTGATCGCTCCCGTGCTGCGTGGAGAGGCCGACCTGGCAATCGGATCGCGCTTCGTTAATCCCTCAACCAATATGCCCCCTTATCGTAATCTGGGGATATATATTATTACCTGGCTGTATAACATCGGCTCAAAGGACAAAATCACTGATTCCCAGAGTTGTTTTCGCTCTTACAGCCGCAGGTTGCTCGAAACGATCGACATCGCCCGCGAGGATTTTGGCTTCAGTATTGAAGTGCTGGTCAAAGCCAGGAAAAAAGGGCTGAAAATAGTCGAGGTCCCGGCCTCATGCTTATATCACTCCGGGAGCTCAACCATGAATCCGATCACGCATGGGCTGGGAGTTGCCTGGAGCGTGATACAGCTACGCACCGCAGTTGAACTATGCAGGCAAAAACCTGTGCTATAATTATTCCCGGTTATCTGTTTACACATCAGGCAATGCCTGCAGATCAGCTCAAGCCATATTTCCCGGGCTTTTTATGGGTTACCCTAATGTATAACGCGGTGTACTTGCTGATGCCGTACTAAAAGGAGGATACCTGTGGATTGGACCAATAGCAAAGTATTAGTGGCGGGTGGAGCCGGCCTGATAGGTTCACATATGGCCAGGACCCTCTTAAAAAGGGGCGCCAGGGTGAGGGTTGCGGATGATCTTTCCAGCGGATCTCTCAACAACATCAAGGACATCAAGAACAAAATCGATTTCCACAAGGAAGACCTGCGGGACAAGAAGAATTGCCTGAAGTTGACTAAGGGGGTTGATTACGTTTTCCAGTTTGCGGCCAACATGGGCGGCATAGGATACATCACCAGCATCGGAGCGGATATCATGCGGGATAACATATTGATCAACACCAATATGCTGCAGTCCGCCCACGAAAACAAGGTGATCAAATATTTCTACAGCTCATCGGCATGCGTTTACCCCGAGTACCTCCAGAAAGATGCGAAAGTAGCGCCGCTCAAGGAGGACGACGCTTACCCTGCCGATCCTGACCAGTTTTACGGATGGGAAAAAATATTCACAGAGAAACTGTGCGAGGCCTACCGCACCGACTATGGTATGAATATAAAGATCGCCCGGTTCCATAATATCTACGGAGAAGTTTATACCGCCTTTGATAAACAGAAGGGCAAGGCGCCCTGTCACCTGATTATGAAGGCTATTAAATATCCCGAGCAGGATTATGTGGTCTGGGGAGACGGCAAACAGACCAGAAGCTTTCTGTATATCGATGACTGTATCGAGGCTGTGCTGAGATTGATGGACTCCGATTACACGGGATCGATCAATATCGGCTCCGACCGGATGGTTACCATCGATGAGCTCGCCGAGATGACGATCAAAATTTCGGGAAAAAAGATCGAGATCAAACACGATCTATCCAAACCGCAGGGCGTCAGGGGCAGAAATGCCGACCTGACCCTGGTTAAAAAAGTCTTAAACTGGGAACCGCGCGTGAGCCTTGAAGAGGGATTGAAAAGCACGTACGACTGGGCCAAAGACAGATTTGCGGAGCTTGAAAATATTTAGAATCGTTCGCTATAAGTATGGCGCGCCCGGTCTGAGAGGAAACATATGAAAATCCTGGTCATGGCCTCCACTATCGACCTTAAGAACAAGATGGGATGCACCCCGGCCTGGTGGCAGCTTTTAAAAGCCCTCTATGAAGAAGGCAACGAAATCACCGTCATCCCGTATATGGGCATACCCGTAGAGAGCCTGTGGTGGAAGACTTACGACAATCCATGCGCGCGCGAAAGCGTCATGTATAACTCATTCCTGGAAAGCCGTAAGCGCCGTGGTAAATCGCCCAGCCAGAAAACCCTGATTTCGCCCATCGCCGACCAGATGATCAAGCACTATGTCAGGCCGAAATGGGCGAGGCATCTGCGGCAAATACTGACGAAGGAAACCGACTTCGACCTTCTTTTCCTGATGAGTATACCTCTCAACCACATCACCGGAATCCCCGGCAGTATCAGAAAGGAATTCGGCATCCCGGTCGTTTATTACGATGGTGACATGCCGACCATTCTGCCTAAATATACGATCAGCCGGGGCTTTAAATTCAACTATTACGAGGGGGCCGACCTCACCGAATATGACGCCTTTTTAACCAACTCTGCGGGAGTCATACCCGACCTGGAAAAACTTGGCGCACGGAATGTCCATGCCCTATATTACGGTATCGATCCCGACCTGGTGACCCCCGCTGAGGTTGAAAAGGATATCGACATAGCGTTTTTCGGCTACGGCAGCGACTTCCGCGAGGAATGGATGGAGAAAATGATCACCATACCCAGCCGGGAGATGCCGGATGTGAGTTTCGCAGTCGCCGGCGGAAATTTCGGTATTGATTTAGGCGCGGCAAAGATGCTCGGTGATCTTTCCTACAGCCAGTGGAGGCAATTCTGCTGCCGCAGCAAGATCAACCTCAATATCACCAGATGGTCGCATACCAGTGTTTTCGCATCCTCGACATCAAGGCCGTTTGAACTGGCCGCATTCGGCTGCTGTATCGTTTCCCAACCGTACAACGGCATCGAACAGTGGTTTGACATAGGAAAGGAAATGTACGTGGTAGAGAGCGCTGGTCAGGCAATTGAATTATATCGGAAGCTGCTGGCCGATAAGGACGAAAGGGAAAGGGCAGGCAGCAGCGCGAGGGCACGTATATTGAAAGAACATACTTTCAGGCACAGGGCAGCCCAGTTGATCGATATGGTCAAGGGCCTCAAGTAGGACCACCGATTCCTGTTGATAAAAGTACGGCCTCATTTGCTTTCCAGTTATAATGATATTGACTGCAGGTTCAACTATTGATTATGTCGGTGAATAAGGTTAAATGCCGCGTCTTCCTGGATAGCGCCGGCGACGATATGAAAGCGTCGCTGGAACGCGGCCTGCAATACATAGAATGGGACCGTTACGTAAACAATAAATCCACGGTTTTCATAAAGCCCAATTTTACCTTTCCCCGCCATATAGAGGGAGTGACCACTTCGCCGGAACTGTTACTCAGCCTGCTGCGGTTGCTGAAGGGGAAAGCGGGCCGGGTGATCCTCGGGGAGTCGGACGGCGCCAATCACGCATTCACCGCGGAAGAGGCCTTCGAAGGCCACGGCATTTACGAAATATGCAAAGAGACCGGCGCCGAAGTGGTAAGCCTGTCCAGAATGCCCTCGTCAATCGTCGAATCGACTATTCTGGGTAAAAGAGTCAAGGTCCGGTTGCCCGACCTGCTGTTGCATGATACGGACTGCTTCATCTCGGTGCCCGTATTCAAGGTTCATGCCATGACCACTGTAACACTGAGCCTGAAAAATTCCTGGGGCTGCATCCCGGATACGATGAGATGTCTTTTGCATCAGGACCTGTCGCATAAACTTGCGCTTATCGCCGGCCAGCTCAAGCCGCGCATAGTGATAATGGATGGATTGTACTCGCTGGATAAACACGGCCCCATGTACGGGGAAGCGGTGAAAACAGATGTGCTTTTAGTTTCCGATAATACCGTGGCTGCCGATGCGCTGGGAGCAATGATCATGGGATTTTCCCCTCGCAGCATAAAACACCTGGCCGTGGCGGAGAAGGCGGGGCTCGGCCCGCTGGCCCCGGCCGACATAGACGTAAATACGGATTGGAACAAATACAGGCGTCAATTTCGTATTGAGCGTACTCTGATCGACAGGGCCTCCGGCCTGCTGTTCCACAGCGGCCTGGTAGCCAAAATAGTAATGGACTCTGCTTTGACGCCGCTTATATACAAAATCGCAGGTTATTTCAGGTCGTCAGATGAAAAAAAGGTTGCGGGCCAGCTGGGCAGCCGCAGAAATCCGGGGCCGTATTAGACGATAGACGACAAATTAAGAGGACTGTCCGCAGAAAAGGAAGCTGATATGGTGAAACGTGATCCGTTGGAGGAAGAAAGGAAATGGTGGGAAAAATGGGGACCGGATGATACAAAATCTAAATCTATGCCTGCCAGGCATCTATTCGCACACAGCGCCGTGCGCTCCAGATTATACGATACGCTAGTGGAACTGGGATGTATCAGCAGCTCGCTCATCCTTGAGGTTGGATGTGGCGACGGGGAAGACGCGGTACATGTGCAAAAAGCCTCGACACACATAACCGGTATAGACATATCAGAAAACGCCCTCAAGAAATTCAGAGCAAAAGGTTTCGAAGGCATACTGGCTGATACGGGCAACCTGCCGTTTCCCGATTGCAGCTTCGACTACATCATGTGCTCGGGACTGCTTCACCACCTGGTAGGGCAGGGCGATTTAATTAATTATGTGAATGAATTCGTGCGCGTTACAAAAGCGGGGGGTTGGGTTATTGCCCTGGAACCAAACGTATTTAACCACTCCGGCCTGCTGATGAATATATTCAACAGCATCAAGCCGGGGATCACCGGTTTGGTGCCGCATGAAAGAGCACTATCGCCGATCCACCTCAGAAATGTTTTTCGCGATGCGGGATTGGAAGACGCCAGGTACGTTGCCTCGTCTTACGTATGGAACCGCTTTCCCCTGTCGATTTCCAGGTTTATCTACGATCATGATGACGGCATACGGCTGAAAAAACCGTACAACCTCTTTGGATGGTTTGAGATTATTTATGGTCGCAAGGTATTTAACGAGTCCGATTAACGACTGGCCGATCCGGAGGCTCCTGATAGTCTCTGCCGTCTTATGGGCGCTTATGGCCGTATTGACCGGCCTCGCGTGCGCCGGCTGCGACATACCGGTGCTGAGGCAGATCGCGGGCTTCATCTTCCTGGCCTTCATACCAGGCGTTTTAATACTTCGCATATTCAGGATTCACGGCATCAACGCGATCGAAGGCCTGGTATATTCGACAGGCTTGAGCATCGCATTCGTTTTGTTAAGCGGCGCCCTGATTAATCTCATACTGCCTGTAGTCGGTATCCAACGGCCGCTTTCATTGCTGCCTGTCACAATCGCTATTGGGTCCCTGGTTGTAATATTGATGATATTTGCCTGGGTGCGCGATAAAAGCTTTACGCCCCCTGCGACGACATTACCTGTACCGAAAATACCCCTTGTGCCGGTGTTGTCGCTCATTCTTCTCGTGGCCCTTACCGTGCTCGGAGTCACTCTGATCGATTGTTTCCAGAGTAATATACTTCTGCTCATCTGCCTGATAGGCATCGCAGCGGTTATCGGGCTGGCTGCTTTCGGCAAATTTATCACGCCTGCGCTCTATCCGCTGACCATATTCACGATCGGACTTTGTCTTCTCTACCAGACCACGCTGATGTCGCCCTACCCCATCGGCAGCGACATTTATACCGAGTATCATTTTTATCGCCTGGCAGCGGACGCCGGCTTCTGGAATGCCTCCATCCCCAACATTGTCAACTCGTGCCTCAGTATAACCATCCTGGCGCCGGTCTACTCGCTGTTCATGGGAGTAGACGGGAACTGGCTGTTTAAGGCTGTGTACCCCTTTATTTTCGCGCTGGTCCCTCTCATCCTATTCGAAGCCTTCAGCCGGCAGATCGGTCCCAAAAGAGCCTTGCTGTCCGTATTTTTCTTTATTTCCGTGCCCACTTTCTCAATGGAGATGATCGCCCTGTGCCGCCAGCAGATAGCCGAGCTTTTCCTGGCTCTGATAATACTGCTGCTGGTTGAAAGGAAGTTACAACACTGGCAGAAGATCACGGCCCTGATTATTTTTGCCGTGTCGATGGTTGTATCGCATTACGCTCTGGGGCTCATCGGCTTCGCGTATATCGCATTTTTACTGCTGAGCATGCTTATTATCAGGAACAGACCGTGCCGCAGGTTGTGGGGGTGTATAACCGGTCAAACGGATGGTGATATCAATGCGACGGCTCATGAGGCCGGATCTACAGGCGTAAAGGCGCTCATTATTTTATTAGCCGTTTTTTTCATCGCCGGCGCATCCTGGTATGGTTTTATAGCCTCGGGATTGAACGCTGCTACGTTTAACAGCATCTGGACTGAACAAACTCAGATCATCAGCACGCAGATAGGGAGGCTTGTAGAGGGGATACATCCGCAAACACCCGCACAAGCACCGGCCTTTATTCAATTCAACAATCGCGACGGCTTAATACGGACGGCTGTGGGGCTCGATTTTCCTGATGCCTCTCCGCCCGGTAAAGGCTTCAGGATTCTGCAATATATAACCCAGCTGTTGCTGATTATCGGCTTCCTGAAAACGATATTGCGGCCCGGGAAATCGGGATTCAAAGTAGAATTTATGTCTTTGAGCGTTGCCGGCATTTTTCTCATCCTGGCCTGTTTGATTATGCCGCGTTTTGCAGACTATCTGAATGTTACCAGGCTATACCATATTGCCCTGATGACGCTGGCTCCATTCTGCATACTGGGGGGCGAGGCCGTCTGGCGTGGGGCTGTTGACGCCTGGCAAAGGATAAAGAGGGCGATAGCCGGTAACCGGGCATCCGGTTTTGTCAGCCGTCCCGGCACAACCGGATATGATGATAGACCGGGTGGCCTTAGATTTGTTGCTCTGGTCGTACTGATCCCCTATTTCCTGTTCACGTCCGGATGTATTTACGAAATAACCGGGCAAAGCATGACCGAAAAAGTGGACCTCCCCTATTCAATAGCTTTAAGCAGTTACCGGCTCGACCTGGCCGGCGTATTGTATGCAAAGGACGGCGCGGCTGCGCAATGGGTCAGCCAGAGATCCGATAATCTAACAGGCGTCTATGCCGATCGGCATGGAGCCAATCTGTTGCGTTTTTATGAATTCCACGGTTCCGTCCTGGACCTTCCACACGACGCCCGTAATCTATTGCCGAACAGTTATATATTTCTAAATACCGTCAATATCAGCCATAGAGCGATTACTTTTGCCGTGGCCACCGGGCTTCGGCAGTACATTATATGGGATGATATCCCCGGTTTGACTCAGGTTATTGACGATGGGAGACGAATTTACAATAACGGTGACGCACACATATTGTACCTGCACTGAAAAGAAGTTATCATAAATTTATGAACCAGGCTGATAAAAATGATGCCGCCAAATAGTATAACCTACCTCCAGTATAAACAAATTCTTTGCCGTCACATTATTTCCACTGCAGCTATTATATAAAATGGGCATACAGGAGTTCATCCTGTCTTAGCGCTTGCCTGCATAAGAAATAGGACAATGACTAAATTTTCATCTTTTCTTTATGTCTGGCAATCGCGGCGTCTATAAAGTCTATATTTTTCTTTGTCCACTCGATAGTCTGGATCAAGCCGTCTGTCAAGTCCACATTAGCTACAAAACCCAGCTCCTTTTCCGACTTAACCGTGCTACCGAAACGTTTCCCTGAATTATCCCACGGCCTTCGCGGCAAATCTTGAAATCCAGCGGTATTACCGGTCAAATTGTTAATGCGTGCAGCTAACTCAGATATAGTAGTATCTTTTCCGCTGGCCAGGTTATACACGTCCCCACTCTTTCCCCTCAGCGCACATCCAATCAAGCCACGGCATATGTCGCCAACATATATAAAATCGCGGCTGTCGGAGCCCCCTCCTTCAAGCGGGAGGGGAAATCCTTTTAATGCTTTATAGATGAACGTGGGCGTAACGTTACGCCAGACTGTGGCGGGTGTACCCCTCCATCGACCTGCGCCCAGAATTTCCCCGGGACCGTAAACGTTTTGAAATCTTGCTCTCACCGTGGGTAGATTATGCTGTTTATAGTAATAAGCAGAGTAGAATTCTCCAATAATTTTGGATATGGAGTACGGGCTATCCTGCTTTATTTCTATAGGCCCGTCCTCAGTCGTTGCTACAACATTATCATGTGTCTTCTTGGCTACAGAACAACCGGCTGATGAATAAACCACCTTTTTAAGTTTCTTGAAATTTTTTATGCGCTCATATAGCTTCAAGGTAGTCAGTGTATTATTCTCATGATCTGCCAATGGATTTTCTATCGAGCTCTGATTGCCATGATAAGTTGCCAGTTGAAACACATAATCGAATTCATCAATTACCTTCGCCAGAATTAAATCATCGGTAATCGATCCTTCAATAAAATTTACACGTGGAGCACGAGGGACATTGCCCAAATCAGAAGATAGAAGGTTATCAATAATTGTGATAGTTACTCCTTTTGAGGAATTGAGCAACATTTTAGCGAGATTACTACCTACAAAACCGGCACCACCCACTATCAGGACATTGGAATTATCCATCACTGGTTAACCGAACCTATTATTTCCTGGCGTCCACAGGTTTCAAATGAGTAAAGGTTTGATTTATTTCGTGCGTTCGATACCATTCGATGGCCTTTCTGACACCAACCTCGAGAGAGGTAGAAGCTTTCCAGTTAAAATCCCGGTTTGTCTTTGAAGGATCCAGCAAAATTGAATATACGTCATCAGGACCACGCGGCCGGATCTCCACTGCCCTGTCAAGTTTGATATTAAGGGCTTTTAACGTAGCGTTAAAAAGCTCTTTAATAGAGCAATCTGCGCCTGAGGAAATATTATAGTAACCCCTGCTTCCCATACCTTTAAAAGAGTTGACCACTACATCGACTATATCATCTATAAAAACAAAATCACGTCTTGTATCCATGACAAAGCACTGTTTACCGGTAGTCAAACGTTGATAGAAAGTTGGCAACGGGCCACTGATATTCCTTGGTCCATAACCGTTTGCCAATCGGAATGATATAAAATCGAGGCCGCTTAACTCAATATACTGTTCCCCTCCTGTTTTACTGATGGCATAGCTGCTACCCCCGGGATACCCACCTGAAAAAAGAGGGTGTTTTAACGTGATCGGTTGTTCCAAAGGGGTTAATCCGTAGCAAAGAGCTGTCTGAAAATAAACAACTCTCTTTACTTTACAATTCAATGCCGCTTTTACTACATTTATCGTCCCGACAACGTTTGTCGTCGCATCTTCAATCCAATTATCCGGATCTTTATAAGCAGCAGCCGCATGAATTATGTAATCAGGTTGAAAAGTATTGACTAATTTATCTATCAGTTTGCCATCTACGATGGTATTCTCGATTACTTCCAAATTAACGTGAGGTGTTAAATTATCCCTTCTACCGGTCTGATAATTATCAATGACCATAATTTTATAGCCTTCCAACAGCAGTTTATCTGTTAGATGGGACCCTATAAATCCCGCCCCGCCTGTAATAAATATCTTCATATTTATGCCTCCTTAATCATCTTAGCATAAGTATATGACTTGTCATGAAACTCTTGTTGCCACAATTCCAAGCATAAAAGCCCCCATAGCTTACGACTGAATTTCCCTTCCGCGTTGACCACAGTGCTAATATCAAACTTCGGACTCAAATACTCCCTGGTCATGGCCTTCTGACTGAGAAACACATCGGATAGAAACGTATTCAGTTCGCCTTTCATCCACTCGCTTAGCGGAACCGGGAAGCCCATCTTATCCTGTCTTTTGAGTACCTTTTCCGGCAACAGGTCACTAAATGTAGTTTTCAGCAGATGTTTCAGATTGCCATCTTCGAATTTCACATTAGATGGAATGGTTGCCGCAAACTCAATCAGTGGATGATCCAGAATAGGTACCCGTGATTCCAATCCGTGGGCCATGCTCATTCGATCCTCAACGTGTAGTAATGCAGGCAATAGCGTCTTGAAATCGAAGTGAGTCATACTGTCGAAATATGATTCCTTCTGGACGTTCCTACCCCAAAATATCTCCTTAAATACCTCGAAGGCAGAGTACGGTTCCAGGATATCCCAGTTGATCTCCTCACTCAAGGTATTAGCCCTGTTGATCAAACGGAAATAACGCCTGTCCCTTGAATCAAAGAGGCCATCGCTCCAAAATTCCTTCATCAAAGGTTTATAACCCTTCAGTGCACGCAAATTTGGAATTATAGATTCGTATGTGACGATGTAATTGCCATTGTGTAATGTTCCATCGATAGCACCGATGATACACTGCTCAAAATAGGCCAGGAGGTATCGTGTATAGCCGCCGAACACTTCGTCTCCCCCCTGGCCACCCAGGGCGACCTTCAAATTATCTCCTGCCACTGCTGAGACCATATATTGCGGGAAGGAGCCAGGGCCGGCGACCGGAAAGTCCAGGTGATAGATTACTTTTCTGATATTATCGATGAAATCCTGACTGTTGATATCTATTTCATAAAGCGTGAGGCCGTTCTTCTCCGCCACCTCGCGGGCATACTCTGACTCGTCGTATTCACTGCCGATATTGAACCGCCCATTGAATACTTTGAATTTATCTTCTTTCTGGTGTTTCCTGGCCAGAGTTGCTATCAGGCTGGAATCGACACCGCCGCTCAGATACGCTCCGACCGGAACATCGCTCCTCAGGTGGATCCTCACCGACTCCTCGAGAAGTTCTCTAATCCTGTTCTGAAAATGCCGGTTGGTATGACTCCAATCCAGGATGTAGTTGACTTCCCAGTACCTCCTTACTTCGATATTGCCGTCCCTGAGGAATAGGGTATGGGCTGGCGGCAAACTCTTTACACCCTTAAATAAGGTCTTGTCGTTCAGGCACAACTGGAATACAAAGTAATCCTTCAGACCATCCAGGTCCGTCGCTATCTCCGGCAAAAAAGGCAACAGGGCCTTGACCTCTGAGGCAAAATAGAAGACGTTGTTTATCAACGCGTAATAAAGAGGTTTGATGCCAAAGCGGTCACGGGCACAGAACAGCTGCTTTTTAGATTCATCCCAGATAGCAAAGGAAAACATACCGCGCAGATGGTTAACACAATCAACGCCCCATTTCTCATAAGCCGCTAAAATAACTTCAGTATCCGAGTTCGTCCTGAAAGTGTAAGCTCCCGTGAGTTGATCTCGCAACTCAATATAATTATAAATCTCACCGTTATAACAAATCGTGTTACCGGAAGCGTCCGTTAGAGGCTGATTGCCGCTGACCAGGTCTATTATGGCAAGGCGCCTGTGTCCAAATCCAAGAAAACCACTCGCATGTGCCCAGATATTATCCCCATCAGGCCCCCTGTGCGCCTGCAGGCGATTCATCACCCTCAAATCATGTTCGAGTCGAGGATAAGCTTCTAATTTTGTATTAAATATACCGGCAATTCCACACATGAGTTTTATCTATAACCCTGAACCTGCACTAAAATAGCATTAACGTTTGTGAATTTTATAGACGCCGCCTATGCCGACATGCTTATCGTGATATAATGTATATCCTCGCGTATCGCGTTTTAAACCACTTAGACACTCCGGGTGTTGCGAGACCAGCCTGCCGTCATCGATTGTTTTACCCGAAATTATCTTGAATAATTGTAGCTTAGACCGATTAAAATAACCACCGATATCATCCACTTCAAGACCCGCTCACCAACAAATAGCAGTGAATTCCACATACCTGTAGCACCTGAATAAAGGATTACACGCACCACCAATCATAGTACCTGTCTGATTCCTATTGTGTCCGTAAGATCATAGAGTTAATGGTGTATGCAGGTTCATTTCTACATCTCCACGATGTTATAAGCTAATTAGTGCTCCGTGCCCCCTTGAGAATGAATTCTAATTTCTTGAAGCTCGCGTAAAGGTTCATTTTTAAAATCATTTTGTACACTATGACCTGGATATGTCCGATACAAAAAGCAACTGGAGAATAAACAAGGGGCAACCGCTCACGACGTTCCAATAGCTTCAGGTAATGGGCGTCGCTTCGTTTGGTGTCGGGAATAAACACACCGACCTTTTGAGCGTTGCTAAGAACTCCCCTGACAAAATGCCGGTACGTATACAGGCTTGGCTCAACGATATCAGTGTAAGCTCTGTCCGCAATCCTTTGACAAAACTCCACATCCTCTATCTGCTCCATAACCTCGTTTATATTGCTCCAGTCTTTCTTTATCTCGATATAATGCAGCCCCGGCTTCAATATTCCACCATACTCACCCTCCACCAACGCTTGGCATGTCCGTGTTATGCAGGCTTCAAAATGGCGAGGCGACAGCGTAAAAAATTTGAAGCTCCCATCTAAACCGGGGAAACAAGCGCTCTCAACTTCTTCAAAAGTTGCCTTTGGATGTTTGAGGACATACTCCTCTGTTCTTATCTTAATACTCCCATCGCTATCGAGAAGACTGGCACCACCTTCGCAACCCAGTACAACCCTGCAGTTGCCCAGGAACTTGTACCATTCATCGCCATGAAAAGCATCCTTCTCGTTATTCGATAAATCCAATTTAAGACCATGATTGATCGCGGCATTCATGAATTTCTCCGTCAACTGCCATTTTAATATGCCGTGCCTGCCAAGCCAGAAGGGAATATTCCTGGCCCGGTAGCCTACGTCAATTGGTCTCGCACCGTGACGCCGGTACAGCTTCGCCCACTTCCTAGCGGCGATCTCATCAATATACCCGGCAAAAACCGTGAAGTAATGCTGAAGTCCAGATTTTTCGCGAGGGTAAACCCGCTTCCATTCCGACTCCGGCACACAGGTGAATACTGTCTTGACCTCTGACTCCATGAAGAACCTACTAATGCTGTCGGTATTCAGGCATTCGTCCTGGGGCAGGGCAATCTTATAACCTTTCAGGTCTTTAAATATATGATTATTTTTGGGGGTCATCGCGTAATGCCAGCGGAATGAAAAAAAAGTATTTTGGAAGACAATTAAGTCGAAGTTAATCTTGGTGATATAGCGCGGTATACCGTAAGCTGCGTTCAGATAATAACATTCTTCATCAGAATACTTCTTAAATGAGTATAGGAACTCATTAATGGTATTCCTGTCATCCCTGTACAGTAAATCATATACGACCAATATTTTCATTTATTTGCTAAATACTAAAATTTGTCTTCGTAATTACTGCCTCTCAAGCATAGACACGATTTTCCTGTAATCCTCATACAGGTGTAAGCTCACCAGTACTCTGTAAACCATGAATTTAATATGCCCGGTTAAGAATGCCACGGGTGAAAAAACAAGCGGATATTGCTCCCGCAGTTCCAGCGATTTTAACCAGTGTGTCTCATCTTGATTGACGGCGGGAATATACGTGCCCACCTCTCTCACGCGGTTGATAACCATTTTAACAAATTCGCGGTAAGTGTATAGACCCGATTCAATAATATCGCGATAAGCATTATCAGCAATCCGTTCACAATAATCAACATCTTCTATTTGCAGCATTACATCAGCTATATTGCTCCAGTCATTTTTTATCTCAATATAATGTACGCCCGGCTTAAAAATTCCCCCATATTCCCCCTCAACCAGGGCCTGGCATGTGCGTGTCATACAAGCCTCAAAGTGGCGCGGCGAAATGCAAAAAAGGCGCAGGTTCGCTTCCTTGCCGGGGAAACATGCCCCCTCTACTTCTTCAAAACTGGCCCCTGGATGCTTAGCTTCATATCGGTCAACGCTTTTCATTATCTTGCCATCAGCATCATGAAGGCTGGCACCGCTCTCACAACCCAGGACCACCCTACATTTAGCCAGAAAGCCATACCATTTATCGCCATAGAAAACATCCCTGGGGTCGTTTGATAGATCAAGTCTGAGCTTATGCGAACAGGGTGCATTCAGGAATTTCTCCGTTAGTTGCCACTTTATCATCCCATGCCTGCCTAACCAGTATGGGTTCTTCCTGGCCCTGTACCCTATATCAATTGGCCTTGACACATGACTTCGATTCAGTTGGGCTAATTTTCCCATGGCAATTTCATCGATATAGCCTGTAAAAACCGTATAGTAGTGCTCCAGGCCAGATTTATGCCGCGGGTAAACCTTCTGCCACTCCGATTCTGGAAGGCAAGTGAACACAGTTTTTATACCGGTACGTAAAAAGAACTCATTTAACTTATCCGATTCTTGATATTCGTCCTGGGGAATAGCTACCTTGTATCCACTTATATCCTGGCATATTTGAAGCAGAGAGTACCATCGCACCCTGCCATACCTTATAAAGGCTAATAAGGTGTAATGGAAAATGACTAAATCAAAGTTAATGCTGGCGCAAAACTGGGGTATCCCATAGGCCACATTTACATAGTAACAACTTTCACCAGAATAGTGCTTGAACGAGTAAAGATGCTCGTTCATTGTGTTTCTATCCTTATTTGCTAAGTAATATACAACTAATATTTTCACAGTAGTCTGCTTAGGATTCATAACCAATCAAATTAGTCGACTCACTTTTTAACAACCAAATTTATTACGCATGGATTATAAAACGATCTCACAAAGAGTTTATACATCCCTTGATTAATATTTTTCATCCCGGAGATTGCATACTCCACGGTACGCATCAAAGGGCGCCATAAGTGATACTTAAATAAATTGCTCTGTGCAACCGGCACTGCCGTATGAAATTCCAAAATTTCACACCCTAATACTTTATCGAAAAGCAATTTTAGTGAATACTCATCAAAGTTACGCAAATGAACAAACCTGTATGGGTAATCCGGAGATAAATAGGGGCCTAAATTCTCACGATATGGCACCCTGACAATCAAAAGCCCACCTTTTTTTAAAACAGACAGCATTTTCAGGCAAGCCAGGTTAAGATCCAGTACATGCTCTAAAACATCTGTACATATAATCATATCAAACACATCTTTTTTATATGGCATATCCTCAATAAGGGAATAACAGACCTCAATTCCTTTATTTTTAGCAATCTCGAGGTACCCCATGCTGATATCCATGCCATATTTATCAAACGACGCTGGCAATTGGGATAACAATCTGCCTAATCCCACACCGACATCTAATAACCTATTCCCATCAATACTACTCGAATATTTCGTAACTAATTCTCTTGTTGACTCTTCCAGTTCAACCCATATATCCTCAGGAATAAATGGGTTCTCGCCTGTTTTTTTCATTTTATTCAAATGATCTGAGGCTATCTTTTCATAGTTTTCAATATATTCGTTTGTTTTAGAGAATATCGGTATATCCTGCGCATATTTAATTGGACTGATCCCGTACACTCTATTTGTTGTAGACGTATCCATTGGAACCCCTCTATCGGTTATCAAGGATTAATAAATTTACGATCTCTTTGTGCGAAACATTGTACCTCATTTAAGCGAAACGCCGTAGTTAACAGTACGGCGCTGTAATTAACTAAAATTTTATATTGATACCGGACAGAATTTCCTTTATTAGCGCCTGGTCATCTCGAGAAAATGCTCTTAAGAAAAAAAGCCCCGCTCCAAATATAATCAACCCGGTTATTGTAGTAAGCGCAATACCTAAAGCACCACCAATCTTAATAAAGCTTATACAGAAGGCCATTAATATGGTTGCCAAAACAATCTTGGCTATGAATTTGAGATCAAATGAATAGTTAAATATCTTTCCTGCCCAAACAGCCACAATTATTGCCAACAGAAGGTAGGCTATAGCCATTGAGCATGCTGCGCCTATTATGCCTAATGCAGGGATAAGGGCGAGATTTATGCAAATATTGATAGCCGCAGATAACGATATCGCCAACGGTAACCATTTGGTTTGTTCCGCTAAGCAAATAATACAAACGGCTATTTGGTAAATTCCATACATTGTGGTCCCCAGTGCTATTAGCAGTACTATAAGCCCACCTACAGCATACTCAGGGGTAGCAAGGAGACCAAGCAAAGGCTGGGACAAGAAATATAGTCCGACTGATCCGGGAATGGCCAGGGCTAAAAACAGCTTGATCGAATACTCCAGATAGTTTCTCAAGCGCGCCGTTTCCTTGTGTTCCCATAGTTTAATTAATTTGGGATATAGAACAAAAATAAGGGGACTGCTGAAAAACAATATTAGACTTCCTATCGAATAGGACGCCGCATATATACCGGCCTCCGATAAATTTAAAAGATGCGCTATGAAATACTTGTCGCTGGAACTTATGATGAAAAATGCGATCCCACTTGGTATATATGGTAAGCTGAAAGCTAAAAAGCGCTTCAATCCATTGAACCGTAACCTGGGGAATCCCAGCTCTTTTGTTATCAGCAGGAATGTGACTACGACAAAAAGTGCTTGAGCCACTATGATGGAGATGACAATCCATACAAGGCTATTTCCAGTTGTGGACAGTATGACTATTAATCCAATTTTAACAATCGAAGAGGCTACCTGGATTATGGTCAACTTCTTAATATTGCCTATGGCTTGGAAATAGTTGATCAGAAATGCGAAGAGAGCTTCTAGAGAAGCCCAGAGGAATGTCAAAGGAACAAATACAACAAACTGATCACTTGAAAAAATTATAAGAGATAAATCTTGCCTGAAAATTATTGAAAATATAGATACTATAATCATGGAGAAAAAGACTGTCCATAACATGGTACCAAACGTTTGTCGCCTCTGTTCCTTTTCTTTCTCCCCCGCTATAAACCTGATTAGAGCTGCACCCAAATACAATGACATTAAACTGGCGCATATCCCAATTGTCACATTTATCTGTACCCAGACGCCATATATTTCTGGTGGATAGGACTTGGTTAAAACAGGTAAAACTATAATGCCAATGGCTGACACGAGTATTTGAGAAATAGCGACCCAGATAATACCACTGGCGAATTTTTGAATGTCTGTGGATTCCCCGGTACTCATCTTTATTATTTGTTACTCCTCAAGCCATATCCCGATTGACATTTGGCTATGTGCCTGGACCGTATAGCGGGACTACATCTTTCTTATACTCAAAGATCTTGATACTGGGCTGGGACCTCGATCCCGCAGGCACTTTTTGCTGCGAACTGTAAACGAGCTTGTAGTCCTTCAATTCGTCCAGCGGTACAGGGCTTTCACCGGGATCCTGGCCGGCTATAATGTAATTCTTCCCCGCATTTTCTTTGATAAACTGCTCTGCCGCTGAATATGAGTTGAATTTTCGGCTATCGATGATCTCTTTATACTGTCCGCCATCCTGAGCCGTGAACTCATCGTACGCAATAACATCAACGCTCTCCGGCGCCACAGCCTTCCCGTCGAAATTATATAACCTGCTGACCATGCTGCGGTAATACTCAGGGTAAAAACGGATGGACGGCACATACTGGTTATTCTGTTTGGTTAAGAACATATCGTAATAGTGCGAGTAATCCGAGCCGCTCAAGGAGGCCAGCGCATGGAATTTACCGTCGTAGGCGGCTATCTGGTCATCAACGATCACATAACGTGAACCATATGCGTCTATTACCCGCTCAGCCGACGGGGCATCCTGGGAAGTAAAGAAATAAGCCGATCCGAGATGACCGGTCCCCGGGTTGGTAGTCGGAGGCCGTTGACCTATCCTGGCGATCCAGTAGCCGTAATCCCACCAGGCCATAATCCCGTAGGCGCCGGAAGGATATTCGAATCCTCCCTGCCGGTTAACGGGTTTATATAATCCATAGTAAGTATCTGCATCGCCAAACGGTTCAGGGGTTTCTGTCCTCAGCCAGTCCACGGCCTCGCACCACGCATTTGAAGGGGCGAACAAAGGCCGCGTGGCCAGGTCGGCTGAGGGCTTCTGCCCATCGGGCATCGGCCCGATATTGGGGTAATATACCAGCAGCACTATCAGAGCCAGTACCGCTGCGATTGCGAAGTTGCCCTGCATGGAGGTCCGCTTCGCCGACCTCGACTGCTGCGCCTGCTTTGCCGCACGTTTCTTTCCCCTGGCCGCGGTTCTCATAGTTGCTGCTGCCGTCGTTGACGCGCCTTTCTTCCTGATCAGCGCGTCAAGCGGTACCCAGCAGAGATAGCCCGTCAGCAGCGCGACGTTGACCGCGAAATAATAGGCGAAACGCCGCATGGATAGCGCCGATAATAAAATAATGATGCTCCATACCAGCAGCAGTGTCCTGTCCGCCCGGCCGCTTTTTATCACCTGGTAGAAAAGTACCGCTATACATACAAGGCTTAAGAAAAAGGCCAGCATATAGTTGCCCAGGGCCACTGCAAATGTGAAATTGCCCTGCTGAATGAGCAGAGGCTGCATCTCCATCACGGTCGTCCCCACGGGCCAGATAAAAATATTGGCCAGGCTGCCTGCCATCGATTGAAACATCAACGGGCTTACCAGCGCCAGTAACGCCACGCCCAGCACAGCCAGTCCCGCAATCACAACAGGATAATAAAGCGGTTTCAATCCCCTGCCGTTCATCCATCTGGAGATAAGAGGCAACAGCACGGACAACAGCAACCCCATAGCGAGTCCCACTACCGTCATCGTGCTCTTAATCCACGGCAGGTACATAATCAACCCCACCCCAAAAAGACAGGCGCCCAGAAGGCCCAGATAATCGACAGCCCAACCGTGCAGATGGTCGATAATGGCCTGCGCCACGATAAATATAAAAATGATCAGGGCGAACATCAGAGCGCCGGACCAGGTCAACATGTACAATCCCATGAAAATTCCTGCAAGGGCGCTGAACGTCACCATTTTCCCTATGCCGCCCCAGCCAGCCTTTGTCAGCACGCCTATACTCCTTCCCCGGCCCGCTCTCACGGCCAGGAAAACAAACAGCATGATGGCTGTGGAGAACATTACCTCGGCGATATGATGGTCGGTATAGCCCAGCAGCGACCTGTTGAGGAACTCCCCTGGCATGATGGCCAGCAATCCGGCGGACATCAGCCCCAGCCACCTGCTGCCCAGCAGTACGCCGATAAAGAACACGGCCAGTATGGTCAGCACCGCCAGCACAGGCGGAATATACACCGATATTACGTCCACGGTATGCTGATCAGCGTTTCCCAGGCTGAAAAGCCATATGATACCGCCCATGAAATAAGCGAAGAAATCAGGCTGTGACCCGGTCAGCACGCCCCCGGGATAGAGTAGATAGGGATCGAATTGCGTGAGCTGCGGGAAGTGTTTCATCAGGTTATCTACCAGGCGCATGTAGTAATAGGCGTCCACACCCGTCATCTTCACCCAATCCCCGACAAACACCTGATCATAGGGAAGCGCAATCCTCAGCCAGAGCGCCAACATTACAATAGTCAGAAGGAGTACTATCACGATGGCCCAGGACCATATCTTGTTAAACGTCATATATCTGACCTTGAGATAGATTATAGCGTTAAGGTTCCGGCAATAGCAACGAGTTTGCCGCAAGGGTATATTTTGACATCGCGCGATTTAAACTATATCCTTTATGCCAATTGAATATTTGAAGCAGGGCGCCCGCGGGTGACCGCAGGCTTAAACGGAATGCAAACCGGCGCAATACCGGTACAGTCCCGCCTACTGTGAAAGTCAGAACGCCACCCTGCTGAAAAGCTGCCTCCGCGGAGTAAGGAGGCGGGATTTGTTATTTGTTAACGATCCCCCTGCCCGCGGGAGCAGGGGTTTTTTGTTATCTGCGGAGGTTAAGTATGAAAAATGCACGGCGAAAATTATCGATCTACACGGCGCTGGCCGCTCTCCTGTTTATATGCGCGTGCGTTGCGCCGTCTGCTCCGGCGGAGATAAGAGACGACTCCGGCAATCCCATAATAACTATGCCACCCGCAGAACGCATAATATCGCTGGCCCCGGCCAACACCGAGATAGTCTACGCCCTGGGGCTGCAAGACAGGCTGGTGGGCGTGACGGAGTTCTGCAACTATCCGCCTGCCGCCAGGGACAAGGCCAAAGTGGGGGGATTCAGCACGGTGGACATCGAGAGAGCGGTGGGGCTCAAGCCCGACCTGGTGCTCGCAACCGAAATCCATAACAAAAGCGTTACACCGCAGCTACAGAAGATGGGCTTCCGTGTTATTACTATTTCTCCCAAAACGGTGGAGGGCGTCATCAAAGATATCACTCTTACCGGCGGGCTGGCCGGCGCCGATCAGGCCGCCGCAACGCTGACCGCCGGACTGCAAAAACGCGTGGATGCTGTTACAGCGGTGACCGCAGGACTGGCGCCCGACCTGCGCCCGCGTACGTTGCTCATCATCTGGAATGATCCGCTGATGGTGGCGGGCAAATCCACTCTCATCGACAACATCATTGGGCTGGCGGGAGGGACTAATATAGCCACGGAGATCAACGGCTTCGCCTCCATGAACTTTGAGTCAATCATCAGCGCCGACCCACAGATCATCATCGTGCCGACCAGCATGGATAACGAGGGCGATCCATTGTGGAACTTCATTACCACCGACCCGCGCATGAGCAATACTTCCGCAGTCAAGAACGGCCGGGTCTATAAGATCGAGGGGGACCTGATATATCGCCACAGCCCCCGCTGCATATCGGCCCTGGAACAAACCGCATCCTTCCTGCACCCGGACCTCTTCAGCAAGTCTACGCAATAAATCACCTCCGCGAAAAAGAAACATTGAGATGGACGCAGCATTAAAAACTGAATTGGACCTGCACCGCGCCAGAGTACGCCGCGGGCGGCTAATTTTAATTCTGTCGGCCTTGATACTGGCCTCGGTAGGCCTGTGGGCCATCACAGCCGGCAGCACGGCTATACCCATACATGATATCTTCGCTATTTTGCAGGCAAGGATATTTACGCCCGATCAAGCCGATGCCTATTCGGCCGTCTATAATACGATTATCTGGGACATCCGCCTGCCGCGCATCATCATGGCCGGCCTTACCGGAGCTGCGCTGGCAGTTGCGGGCGCGGCCTACCAGGGCATGTTCCGCAACCCGCTGGCCGATCCCTATCTCACAGGCATCTCGCAGGGTGCGGCGCTGGGAGCCGTCGCCGGCTTTTTGCTTCCGGCTGCCGTGCCGGCTGCCCTGGTGCCCGTACTGGCCTTCCTGGGCGCCATACTCAGCGTGGCGGCGGTCTACTCCATAGCAAGGACGGGCCGCACGCTGCCCGTTACTACACTCATACTGGGCGGTGTAGCAGTAGGGGCGTTTTTGGCCTCGATAACTTCCTATCTCATCATTATCTCGAATGACAAGGTGCACGGCATTGTTTTCTGGCTGCTGGGCACCTTCGCCCTGGCTGACTGGTGGCGGGTGGGAGTTATGATACCCTATGTATTCGCCGGCGCGGCCGTACTGCTGCTGATGGCACGTCCGCTCAACGTGATGCAGTTGGACGAGGAGCAGGCCGAACAACTGGGTATCAATGTCGAGCGCACCAAGCTGATTATTCTGGTGGCGGCCACCCTGACAACGGCCGCAGCCGTGTGTTTCTGCGGCGCCATCGGTTTCGTGGGCATCATCATCCCCCACGCCGTGAGGATGACCTGCGGGCCGGACTACCGCCTGCTCCTTCCCATGTCCCTGCTGGGGGGTGCGGCTTTCCTGATACTGGCGGACACGGCCGCCAGGACTATCATGGCTCCGGCCGAGATACCCGTCGGCATCATCACCGCCATCATCGGCGCGCCCTTCTTCCTCTACCTGCTCAATCAGAAGAAAAAGGCGGTGTTCTGATGCCGGTCATCTCCCTCATAAAAGCAGGCTTCAGATACGGGGAAAGGACGGCCCTTCACGATATCACGTTGCAGACGCGGCCCGGCGAGTTCTTAACGGTGATCGGACCGAATGGCTCCGGCAAGAGCACGCTGCTCAAGGGCATGTGCGGACTGCTGAGGCCGTTCGAAGGTTCGATCAACCTGGACGGACGGCCGATGGGCAGCTATAGCCGCACATATATCTCCCGCAACATAGCCCTGATGCCGCAGAGCGCTTTCCTGCCCGAGCTTTTCACGGCCATGGAGATCGTGCTGATGGGACGCACACCGCACCTGGGCCTGCTCAGGTACGAGGGCAGTAGCGATATCCTGGCAGTAGCCAACGCCATGGAGGCCACTGAGACCACCCGTCTGGCCGGCCGGCGCATTAACCAGCTGTCCGGCGGTGAGCGGCAGCGGGTGCTGATTGCCCGCTCTCTGGCACAGGAGGCCGGGATACTGCTGCTGGACGAGCCCACGGCCAACCTGGATATCAATTATCAGGCAGGCATACTGGATTTTCTTAAAAAGCTCTGCCGGGACAAGGGGCTGACCATTATCTCAGCCCTCCATGACGTCAACCTGGCCTCGCAGTTCGGCGACCGGATTATTGTGCTCAAGGACGCCGCTATGTATAAAGAGGGCGGGCCGCATGACGTTATTGACACATCCACACTCAAAGAGGCTTTCGGTGTCGACGTCACCGTCTATGCTCACCCGGTCAACGGACTGCCCACGGCGCTGGTAACGTCAGCGAACAAAGTGGAGGGCCGATAGTGGAGCTTTCGGGCCTGTATATTCTGTGCGGGGCGCTGCTGCTGGATGCGCTAATGGGAGAAGCCCCCAATCGCTGGCATCCCGTGGCCTGGCTTGGCAAACTCATCTCCCTGGAGCTCAAATTCGAGCCGCCTGCGGGGCCGCGGCGGCAATTAGTTTACGGGGCCGTCATAGTCGTTGCGATCTGTATCGCCGTAATCGTGCCGCTCCACTTCGCTTTAGCATTCCTGCTCAGCCTCAATCCGGTCATCTATATAGTTGTTTCAGCCTGTCTGTTCAAGAACACCTTCGCCCTGAGAGGACTGTGGCAGGCCGTGCAAGACGTCAAGCTGTGTCTGAAACGCAATGATGCGGAAGAGGCCAGGCTGAAGGCAACGGCGCTGGTCAGCCGGGACACCTCCGGCTTAACGGGAGAACAACTTATGTCGGCGTCCGTCGAGTCCTGCGCGGAAAACCTCTGCGACAGCTTTATAGCGCCGCTTTTCTATTTCGCCGTCCTGGGCCTACCGGGGGCCATGATATATCGTATCGTAAATACCTTCGATGCCATGATCGGATACCACGGCCGCTGGGAATACACGGGCAAATTCGCAGCCCGCCTGGATGACGCTCTCAATTTCATTCCATCCCGTTTGAGCGCGCTGCTGATCGTAATCGCGTCCGGCGTTTGCCGGGCTGACGTCAACGGAAGCTGGCGTACCATGTTGAAACAGCACGGGAGGACCGCCAGCCCCAATGCAGGCTGGACCATGTGCTCCATGGCCGGCTCATTGGGCATCGAGCTTGAAAAAAGCGGCGAATACACGCTGACAGGCGGCAGAGACGCCCTGTCGAGCGCCGTGGTGTCGCAGGCACAGGCCGTGATGCTGACATCCGCGGGTATGTGGGTAATAATGATCGCTGCAGTGGAGGCGCTGGTTGGCCTTGCGCGTTAATCCCCATATCAACAGCCTGCCTCCCATCGAACATGGAGGAGCGGGCTACGCCGGGCTGAAAGAAACCGCCGGCGCGCTGGACTTCAGCACCTGCTGCAATCCCTATGGTCCGCCGCGGGAAGTATATCGCGCCCTGCGTGTAACGAATATCACAGACTATCCAGATCCTGGTTCATGCGAACTGGTGGCATCCCTGGCCGGCAACCTGGAAATAGCCGCCGACAGGGTAATAGCCGGCAGCGGCTCGACCGAGATCATCAGGCTGGCCGCTCTGGCCTATCTGACAACGGGCGATACGGTTATCATAGTGTCGCCGACTTACGGCGAATACGAGTTGGCCAGCAGTATCGCCGGGTCCACCATCGTCAAATATATACTGCCCGAGGACCGGGACTTCCGGTTGCGCCTGGATGATTTCGCTTCCTTCGCACAGGCGCACAATCCCGGGGCTGTCTTCCTGTGCAATCCCAACAATCCCACCGGGCAATTGCTCCCGCGGGAGGACCTGCGCAGGTTTGTGAAAGGCTTCCCCGATACACTGATAATGCTGGACGAGGCGTACATGGCGTTTACCGGGAAAACCTCCGGTGAGCGCGACCTTGCAGATGAGCCCAACGTTTTAATCGTCCGGTCCATGACCAAGGACTTCGCCCTGGCCGGCCTGCGTCTGGGATACGGTCTGGCCTGCCCGGCCATCATCCGCAGCCTGGAAAAGGTGCGTCCGCCGTGGAACGTAAACTCACCGGCCCAGCGTGCGGGCATAGCGGCCATGGGCTGTGGCGATTATGTCCGGCAGTGCAACGACCGGATGCATAAATCCCGGGCTTACCTGACAGGCCGGCTATTCAAGATCGGATACAGGACGATCCCCACCGACACGCATTTTTTCCTGGTCAGGGTTGGAGACGCCGCCGGTTTTAAAAGCAGTCTGCTCGCAAGGGGATTCCTGGTACGTGACTGCTCGTCCTTCGGACTGCCGGCCTACGTGCGCATATCACCGCGCCGGATGGAGGACTGCAGAAAGCTGGCTCAGGCTATTTCAGCGATGGCATGGAAAGTGGACTGACGCCCATGCTGTACAATATTACTTGCGGAGGACCTCATGGCAGAACAGGATTTTAAAGGGCTGGTACAGGTTTACACGGGCGATGGCAAAGGCAAGACCACCGCTGCGCTGGGACAGGCATTGCGGGCCTGTGCGCAGGGCCTGAAGGTGATCTTCATCCAGTTCCTCAAAACGCAGCTCGGGGGAGAGCATTTCTTTGCCGATAAGTACAGACCCTTCGAGATCGTCCAGTTCGGCAAAGGCGACATTTTCAAGAAGGGAGAAGAGCAACTGCTGGCTGAGACGCGGCAGGCCTACGATTATGCGGTGAACGCCCTGAGCGGGGGAAAGTACGACATGGTGGTGCTGGATGAGATATTCATCGCTCACTGGCGGGGGATGATCAGCCTGGCGCAGATAATGGACCTGATAAAAATGAAGCCGTCCAACGTGGAGCTTATACTCACAGGACGCAAGGCGCCGCAGGAGGTGATCAAGAAGGCCGACCTGGTGACCGAGATGCTCATGATCAAGCACCCCTTTTCGGAAGGTGTACATCAGCGCAAGGGAATCGAGTATTAAAGCATGGATAAAGCACAAAAGCTTGAGCATCTTATAAGCCGTGTAGGGCACCCCGACTCTTCGTTCCGGGAAGCCGCCAGACGCAGGTTGAACAGTCTGACCAAGCCGCGCGGCAGCCTGGGAGCGATGGAGGACCTGGCCATACAGATTGCCGGCATACGCGGAGAGGTGATCCCGCGCATCAAGGACAAGGTAATCATCACCATGGCAGCCGATCACGGGGTGGTCGCCCGCGGCGTCAGCCTCTATCCGCAGGAGGTTACCTGCCAGATGGCCCTCAACTTCGCAGCGGGGGGCGCCGCTATCAACGTCCTGTCCCGCATGGTCGGGGCACGCGTGGTGATCGTGGACATGGGAGTGAAAGGTGGGCTGCCGTCATATGAAAAAATCATCTGTAAAATGATCGATTTCGGCACGGGTGACATGAGCGCCGGCCCGGCCATGAGCCGGGAACAGGCTATGGACAGCCTTCTGGCAGGATCGGAGATCCTTGAAAACGAGCTGGCTGCGGGCCTTGACATACTGGGCACCGGCGACATGGGTATCGGAAATACCACCTCTGCCAGCGCCATCACGGCGGCCATGACGGGCTTAGCGGTACGCGATGTGACGGGACGCGGCACCGGCATCGGTGATGAGCAGTTGGAACACAAGGTCAAGGTCATCGAGCAGGCCCTGGCGGTCAATAAACCGGACCCCGGCGATGCAATCGGAGTGCTGGAGAAGGTGGGAGGCTTCGAGATAGGGGGGCTGGCCGGCGTTATGATAGCGGGGGCGGCCAACCGCATACCGGTGGTTATCGACGGTTTTATCTCCGGCGCTGCGGCCCTGATAGCGGCTGGCATCTGCCCTCAGATTAAAAATCACCTGATAGCCGCACACCTCTCGGCGGAGAGGGGACACGCCGCCTGCCTGAAACACCTGGGGCTGCGTCCGCTGCTGGAGCTCGACCTGCGCCTGGGTGAAGGCACTGGGGCGGCGCTGGGCATATTTTTAGCGGAGTGTTCGATCAGCCTGATGCGCGACATGTCCACCTTCGAGGGGGCCGGCGTGTCCGATATCCCCGGGGGAGGTGTATCCTGAGCTTCCTGGCCGTGCTTCGGTTCCTGACCATACTGCCGGCGCCGGCATCGGATAGCGGCGCGGGCAAGACACGGCTGGCGGCGCCGCCCGCCGAACAGCGCAGCGAACATACAGCGACCGATATGAAGACCGTGCTCATCATACCCGAGGCGCCCGGCAAAGATGAGGAGATACGGCTGATCGGACGTTCCACAGTGTATTTCCCCCTGGTCGGACTGATCATCGGGCTGCTGCTCGCCCTGCTCTATATCGTGTTCCGCGCGGCCTTGCCTGCGGCGGTGAACTCCGTCCTGCTGATAGCCGCGCTGGCCGTCATCACGGGAGCACATCACATCGACGGCCTGATGGATACCTGTGACGCCCTCGTAGCAGGGAAAAGCAGGGCACAGAGGCTGGAGATCATGAAGGACACGCGGGTGGGCGCCTTCGGCATCACGGCCGCCATCCTCCTGCTGCTCACCAAATACATATGCCTTTCTGCGGTTATAAGCGTGTATGCCCTGCTGACCTTCCCTATCCTCAGCCGATGGGCCATCACGGGCCTGGTGTTGCTCTTCCCAACCGCCAAAGAGAGCGGCTCCTTCTATGCGCTCAAGAGCGGCGCCGACTGGAGCGGCTTTATCGGCGCAACGATCATAGCACTTGCCGTGACTATTGTGATGAACGGCCTGATCATCGGCCCGCTGATCATGCTGGGACTTTTCGGCCTGCTGTACTGTCTGGGCGTGCTCTTCAGCCGCCTCTTCGGCGGCCTGACGGGTGATTGCTGCGGCGCGCTCATTGAATCCGGCGAGGCGATCACATTGATCCTGAGCATCGTATTTATGCGCTTGATGCCCTATGTATCCAGCTATAATCTATTCAAAATCCCCATTCCGTTTTGATCGAATATGACCGATGACAAAAAAATGGTGCTGATACTGGGAGGGGCTCGTAGCGGAAAAAGCTCGTACGCCCAGCAGATGGCCGCAGACAGGGGCGGCAGGGTGCTCTTCTGCGCAACGGCCCAGCCGCTGGACGAGGAGATGCGGGAGCGCATACAGGCGCACAGGCGGTCGCGCCCGCCCGGCTGGGACACGCTGGAGGTTAAAGACAACCTGGCGGCAGCTCTCGCAGATGAAGCCGGAAGGTACGACACGGTCATAGTAGACTGCATAACATTGCTGACCGCCAACTGCATGGGTAAGGCTATTGATTATGCGGCGGCTGAAAAGTCAGTCGATGCCGAGGTCGACAATCTCATCGGCCTGATACAGCGATCACGCTGTAGTTTCATATTGGTCTCCAACGAGGTCGGCAGCGGCATTGTGCCGGACAACGCTTTAGCGCGGCAATACCGCGACGCCCTGGGCAAGGCCAACCAGCGCCTGGCCGGGGCGGCCGACGAAGTCATCCTCTTGACGGCAGGCCTGCCGTTGAAGCTGAAATAACGCTCCCCTTAATAATCTTTTAACAATCTTCATTCATAATCTTTAGTACAGTCGGCTTTCCTGTCAGCGTACGCGATGGTGTCGACAACGATATGAATTGTCATTATAATACAGTTATAAAAACTCCCGGCCATACGGATTAAGATCGAGTGAACAGCTACAGGCATATTCTTACCGCAACCTTCAGGTTCCTGTCTGTGTGCCTTATTTTGATCTGCCTTAATGCCGGTGTATTTTACGACGGTGCCGAGGCGGCTGCGCCGCCCGTAATCTCCGCTTCATCAACTAGTGGAATGGTTGACACTTACCTCACCATCACTTTCTCAGCTACCTGTAACCTCACGAGCTGCACTGCCCCGCTTGTCTGGTCCATATCAGGCTTAATTCCGCCAGGTATGAGTGCCTCATTAAATTACATTTCGGGAGAGCCAACAACTGCAGGTTCTTTTCCTGTAAACGTTCAGGTCACTGACGGTAGTGGTGGCTTTTCAGAGAAGGATTTCACTATTTTCATAACCGTACCGGCACTGACCTTCTCCACCACCAGCATACCCACGGCAGCCGTGAGGCAATCTTATTCGGCCAGCATCGTCGCCACGGGGGGCACCGGCGCCATCAGCTATGCGCTTACCAGCGGGTCTCTGCCGTCCGGACTCACCTTCAATAACGGCCAGATATCGGGCACGCCCGCCAGCGGCACGTCGGGAAGCTATTCCATCACGGTCACAGCCACGGCGGGAAGCTCCACGGCGCAGCAGACTTTCACCCTGACCGTGGAGAAGGGCAGTTACGACGTGACCGTGAGCATATCCTCAGATCTGGAGGAGGGACAGACCCGCGTCTATGTGGACAACGTGCCCCGGGCTACGCTGCGGGGAGGCGAATCTTACAAGCTGACCAAGCTCGATCCCGATACTTCATCGACGGTAGCGGTGGACAATATTGTGACGCCTTCAGGACGGACCGATATCCAATATAGGGCGGAATCCAGCTCAGCCACCGTGAGCGCGGGAGTCAGCCAGTTGCTGTTTACCTACTATCCCGAATACGATATCGATATCACCAGCAGTCCCGTCGGCATAACGTCGGTGAGCGGGTCCGGCTGGCACCGCGTAGGCAAACCGCTCAATATCAGCGCGCCGCAGGAAGTGGCCAAGGACGCCGAATCTCAGTACAGGTTTGCCTACTGGCTGACGCCGACAGGTGAAAAAAACAGCTCGGCCACGCTCAACACCGTGGTTGAATCAGCCGGCAAGTACATAGCGACCTACGACCTTTATTACAGGCTGACCGTGGACTCAAAATACGGCAACACCACGGGAGGCGGCTGGCAGAAGGCAGGCAGCATCGCCAAATGGAGTGTAGCCCCGGAAGAGGTGGCCATGCCCGGCATCGCCGGCTTCTTCGGCGGCAAGTTCAGGGCGCTGCTTACCTCGGGGTCCGCGCTTATAGAGGGGCCCAAGACCGTCTCCGTACAGTGGGACCCCGATTACTCGACGCCGGCAGTTACCATACCTATCACGGTACTGGTGATCGCCGGACTTATCTATGGCATCTATGCCCTGACCCGCCGCGACCGCATACCCCAGCCTGTCAACCCCTGGGCTACGCAGGTACAACAACAACCGCCGCCACCTCCACCACCTCCTCCTCCGGTCTATTACCCGCCTTATCCCCCCATGCCTCCACCACCTCTGCAGCCACCGCTGGCCGCTATACCTCCGCAGACGACGGTGGTCATGATCGGCGAAGGGCTCAAGAGGCCGCAGAACACACGTGAGCAGCTCATGGAGAAATTCGGCGAATTGCTACAGAAATACGAGGAAGAGCTGTCCCAGGGACGTGAGCTGCCGTCGCCGTCGATGCAGGAGTTGCCGGAGATGGCCACTATGATCGATAAGAAGGAGCTGTCCGCGCCTGATTATGCGGGCGCCATCGATTCCACGGCTGAGAGAGACTCAACCGTAGAGGAGTGCGGCTCGACCTCCAAGAAGCTTTTACGCTCAGTCGTCACACAATGGAAGAACGCCGCCATCAAGCCCATCGCGGTGATACCGGGCGACAAAAAGAGCGCAGCGATGGCGGGTGGACGGACGGTCACCTGGACGCGCGAATCATATAACGAATGGGAGCTCCATATCTGCAAGCTGCCGCTGGGACACAAGGGCATGCACAAGGGTGTCACCGAGATCGTCTACAGCGTGCTCGATTCCATCAGCGAGGACCGCAACTACGGGCCGAAACAACCGCTGAAACCCCCCATTCCGCATTACACCGACGGGATGCCCGAGATCAACATACCTGCCTCGCAGATCATACCCCCCGACCAGTTGCCGGCCTGAGCAGGCATAAACTGCATGCCCGGCTGAAACGTTCTATAATCAAGTATGGCGCCATTTAATCCCCGGAAATGCATCCAAAGGTCATCGCTTGCAGTCCTGGCTCTGGCGCTATCCGTCTCTCTTGTGCCCCTCCCCGTGCAGGCCGGCCGCATGATCTGGAGCGCGGTGGACACACCCGGCAGCCAGTTCAACGTCCTGGCCAGCCCGAGCGAGATAAACTTCCTGGCCCAGTCCAGGGACGGCCGGACTTTTTACGCTTCGGACACATCGCAGAGCAGGCTATATAGATCGGACGACTCGGGCATTAGCTGGCTGGAGGTCGGCGGCAACCTGCTCTCGGCCAGGGCCGAGCTTCCGAGCTGGAACATCGCTATCTCTCCCGATAACCCTCAGTTTGTCGCTGCAGTAACCAGCTCGGGAAACCGTCCGAGGCAGGTTTACGTCTCGCAGGACGGAGGGCAGACCTGGAACGATACAGCCTTCCCTGTTGCATCCGACATCAGCGCGCTGGCCGTCTCCCCTGCCTACGGTGTTTTTGATATCGCGGCCGGCACCCGTGCCGGCGGCGCAGGGGATGTCTACATATATAAGGCGGGCGGGATCGGAGGCGCCTGGGCCGCGCAGGGTCTTACCGGGGACGTGCTCTCCATATGCTTTCCATCGTCCTACCGGGCGGACCCTTCCATTGCCGTGCTCTACTCCACGGCAGCAGGCGCCTATTTCAATGCCGGCATTCATGATCTGAACGCCAATACCACCGACTGGGATATGGTCTTCAGCGGCAACCCGCCCGAGATAACGGTGAGCGGGGCCGGCGGCTCCCCAAAGGCCGCCCAGGTCGTGAGCGGGTGCCTTCAACTCACGGCCGATTACTCGGGACAGGCCCCCGCGTTGTGCCGGGCCTACCTGAGCATCGACGCGCCGGGCGGCAACGCCGGTGTATTTAGAGTGGATGACGCCGTGGTCTACCAGCTCATGGCCTCGCAGTCCAACCGGCGCATTTCGAGCATAGCCTATCTCGGTACCTATTCCGGCGGCAAACTGCTGGCCGGAGCGGTCACCGGCGACGCCGCCCGCGGCACTGTGTTGACCTGGTTCACCGATGCCCCCATGGCCTGTCCCACCACATGCTGGTACCAGACCGACAAGCCGCCCACCGGGGCCGGCGTCTCCGGCTACGGCAACGCCACAGTAATGTGGTCCCCCGACGGCAGCCGCGCCTATTGCGGCACCGGCTCGGCCCAGCTCAACGGTCCGGCGGCCTGGCCGGGAGGGTATCTCAGCAGCGTGCCTCTGGACGAGTCCGCTTTCTCACTGAGCAAAGATAACGGAAAGACCTGGAATCAACATAGTCTTATAGACACACAGGTAAACTTCCTCTCTGACGTGGCCGTCAAAGCAGATACAAGCGCGATATACCTGGCCTCGATAAACGAGGCCGGCGCTGGCCTGGACAGTATCTGGCGCTCGGGCGGATCGGCCACTGGCAAATCGTGGGAGCGCGTGCTCTGCCTACCCGCAGCGCGTAACGACATCATATTGCGTATGAGCAACTATGGGAACGACGGGGCGGTCTTTATGTCCTCGCGGGGTACGGACGACCTGCGCCAGTCACAGGACGGCGGACAGACATGGAAGGCGCAGTTGCCGGGCATGAACGTGACCGACTTTTCGGTCACCACGATCAATGACACACGCTATCTGTACGCGCTCTCCGCCGCCTCCATGCGAAGGGCAAACGTCTCATCGCTGACACCCCAGTGGTCGCAACAGGTGTCCACCACGCTGAACGCCGGTCATGCTATTTTCGCCGCGCCCAACGGCCTGGTGGTGGTGGGAGGCGACATCTCCGACGGCAGAGTAGCCGCCGCCTCTGGCGTCGGCCCGTTTGCGGTTACAGCGGACTTACCGTCCTCCGGCAATGTACACCCCATTTTGGATTACAGGTTCGGCGACGCCGCAATTATATACGCTGCCAGCGACGGAGCGGACAGCGACATTTACTACTGGCTTATCGGCCCCAGCCGCGACTGGGATATCATGGGAGCGCCCTCGTCCGGCTTCTGGGGACTGGCCCAGATGGGCACGCTCTACGGCGCCGCTTCCTCTTTAGGTGGGGCTTCCGTGGACAGGACTCTGTATCCGGAATCGCTGGGACCTCCCGTCATCGAGTGGGATGTGCTGACCACAGGACTGCCGGCGGGAGTGTCTTTCACCCGGGAACCTACCTCGCTCAAGTTGTCGGCGGGCGTCAACCTGTGGGCCATAGACGACAGGCCGTATGATTACATAGCAGGCACGGGAAAGTTATGGACCTTCTGCGATTGTCTATCCCCCACGCCCCAGTACAGGTTGCCGACCCCGTCTCCTTCATACAAAGAGGTTACTCCTGAGCCACCCCTGCTCCCTGCTACCCCGACGCCGGCGCCTCAGCCCGAAACAGTAAAACCCGCTCCACCTGGTCCTTCAGAGAATATACAGGCGCCGCCAGTAAGTACACCACCGCCGGATGCTCCGGCGCCACCCAAACCCTCTGATAACGCCACTCTCAATCTGGCCACGCTTTTTGCCAACGACATCTATCTGTGGATATGCGCCGTGGTGGCCGTCCTGGCCATTGTGCTGATCATTGTGCTGATCGCCACCTCAATCTCTCGCAGGCGCATCTGACGCCTCCCCTCCCGCCCGCATCGGTTATAAGATCTTTCTGCTACGATCCGGGCTGCGCATGCCTGAGCGCCTTGCGCCTTGCTATTACGGCCTGGGCCGTTTCACGGCCGCGCTTGAGCGCCGAAAGATAAAGCGCCCTGAGGTTTTCAGACTTGAGTTTCTCGCCGTTGGCGCACCACTGGTAGATGGCCTGTCCGACGGTATAGGTGCCTGCATAGGCAACTGCGATCTTGGGAACGACTCCGTATGCGGGTATGAGCCCGACCAGGAGCCTGGCCGCCTGCCTCCACAGGAAGGCGCTGCCCACCACGGCCGTCATCTTGGGCACAGTCTCCTTCCAGTCTGCGGTCAATCCCATAGCCAGCGATATCTTGTAGGCCATAATAGCCTGGTTCTTGGTCAGGACCACGATGTCAGCCATATTAAGCGGCAGGTCAAGAAATATATTGATCTCGGCCAGGCCCGTTGCAAGGCTGTATGTACTGTTGACGAGGCACGTGTCGTCGATCAGCTTGCGGGATACGGCTTCGCGCAGCATGGGAAGGTTGCGCGCAAGCTGGACTTCCCGACCGGGGCAGGCGCGCAGCATGGCCGGCGCCAGCACCCTGGCAAGCGATTCGCGGTCGCCGGGATTTATGGCCACCGTTTCCGCACCCTGCCAACCCTGTGTGATTATCGGCATAACCTTCCCGTCCTGCGGGAGATTACTCCGGCTGAAACAGACGACAACGGGGATCTTATCTTGTCGTAGTTGTTTAAAGACCTCTTTCTCACGGGCATAATCATCAGCATGGTCGCCGACCATCAGAATAGCCAGCGTGCACGCGCTTACGGGCATTTCGCCGTCAAGCCCGTACTCCCGCACCTGGGGCATAAGTCCACTGCCCTGCGAGCGCGGCCCCGTGAGCAATTGGCTGATCAGCGTAGATTTGCCCGCGCCCTCTCCACCCAGCACCGCCAGGTGAAAGGGCGACTCAGACTGCCGGCGGATGGCGTTGAGGTCCACCTCGCGCAGCAACTTGAAGCCGGCTGCCAGATCAGGCCACTTAGGCATATGTGCCTTCCACAGCCTAAAGTTTAGCGCAACTCCCGTCCTTGTGGCTATAATCGGGTAGCAGCGCCGTGTTAAAATCTGTGTAGGTAGGGGCGGGTTTTTAAACCCGCCCGAATTACGTTAGCAAGGAGTGTCGGATAAATGCAGAAAAAGAATACTCAAGCTATTCCACTGGCGATTAAAACGAAGAGTAAAAAGCTGAAGGCCGACCTGGAGCTGCTGCGGGCCAAAGCGCTGGAGCTGGGGGCGGCGGGCGCGGAGATCATCAAGGCCAACCAGTTGGTGGTGGATGAGCGTGTCAGGCTGAAATGCACGATACCGCGCTGTCTGCGCGCCGGTGAGACGCCGAACTGTCCCCCCAACGCACCCGACCTCGACCTTGTCAGGAAGGCATTTGCCAGATACTCTCACGGCATATTGATCAAAACCCTGGTTGAGCCGCTGGAGGACTATGAGCCGGGCAAATCCAGGGACAATAGCGGCACCGACCGCAGCCTGCTCTTTCATCAGAAGACCGCCAAGATCGTTTACGAGATCGAGCGCCTGGCCTACCAGCACGGGTATGCGCTGGCCATGGGTCTGGGAGGAGGGTCCTGCAAGGATTACCTCTGCCATGGCCTGATCTGCCAGTTCAAGGACAGCGGCAGGTGCCGCTTCCCACTGAGAGCCAGGCCGGCCATGGAGGCATTGGGCATCGATGTAGTTGACATCATCGGTAAGGTCGGGTGGAACGTCTACCCGCTGCTGGGTGAGACCAGCGAGATCCCCTGCGCCACCTCCGTGGGGCTGGTGCTGATCGACTGAAACAAGGAGGACGAAATGGCCAGAAGCGTGATGGAAATAACCGAGGAATTCCTGTCGGACGATCCCAAGAAATGGGGCAAGCTGGCGAGCGATATCAACTACCGGCGCCTGGAGCTCCTGCTGCTGCGCGAGATATTGATGGAGCTAAAGAAATTTAACACGGGCAAGCCGGATTAGCCTGTCCACCCGATCCTGCCGGCGGATCGATTACCTGCGCAGGCGGCCGCGGTTGCCCCACCATCCTCCGCCGTAAGCGGAGATATCGATGATGAATCCAAGTATGACCAGCGCCCAGGCGAAGGGATTGGCCATGCCCATATATATATCAACAATGACATAGAATAACGCCGTATAGGGAAGGAAGATGATTCCCAGCAGCGGAATGATAAAGTTGGAGCCGAAAACCCTGGTAATCATATCTGAGAATAGCCACATGCAGACGAGTGCGAAACGCGGACCGATCAACAGGAAAAGCGTGACAAAACAACACATGTTGCCTCCTCCTTGCCCGATGTATTAGCTCACTATTATGACAGATTTTAATTCTTTATAACAGTGCGGATTCCTATTCATGATTAACCATACCAGGCCTGAATAAAAATGGCCGATGCTATAAAATACACGGAATAATATGCTGGCAAACTGGAGAGCATCGCCTTTTCTGGCATTGGCTGCGCTGGTAGTAATCACCGCGGTCTGGGGCTACACTTTTCTCATCGTGCAGTCTGCCGTCGAATTAATGCCGGTCATGGACTTTATGGCCTGGCGTTTTGCCGCGGCCGCGCTGATTATGCTGGCGCTTCGGCCGAAATGCCTTCGCGGCATCACACGTCAGGAACTGCTGCGCGGCGCCGGCCTCGGCATCGTGCTCGGGCTGGGCTACATTGCCCAGACTTACGGCCTGCTGTATGCCTCCGCGGCAGTGTCCGGATTTATAACCGGCATGTTCGTGGTGCTGACACCGGTCGTGGCCTGGATCATCCTGCGCCATAAAACCGACGGAAAGACCTGGCTTCTGGTCGCCCTTGCCACCTTTGGAGTGGCCCTGCTGAGCCTCAACGGATGGTCGGTCGGCCCCGGCGAATTGCTCACGCTGGGATGCGCAGTACTTTTTGCCATACATATAGTCGGCCTGGGTGAATGGTCTCCGTATTACGATCCTTATACTTTTGCCTTCCTGCAGATTGCCACCGTCGCTGCAATTTCCATCGTAGCTGCCCTGCCCGGCGGCATAACACTGCCGCCTAATAGCGAAGTCTGGACCACCGTCGGCATCACGGCGGTATTCGCTACCGCGCTTGCCTTTGTAGTGCAAACCTGGGCCCAATCCCTGGTATCACCCACGCGGGCTGCCATCGTAATGACTATGGAGCCCGTGTTTGCCGGATTTTTCGCCGTCGTCATCGGCGGAGACCAGCTGACTTTCAGGACGCTGCTGGGAGGGGGCTGCATCGTGGCAGCTATGCTCATCATCAACCTGAGATCCGTCCGCACTGCCCCCCAAGATACCTGAAGCTGCCGCAATCTCGCCCTTTACACACATTTTCCCTCACATCAACAACGGATTAAAATTTTTGTATTATACTGTTACACAGATTTGAATTGGAGACCTGACTTATATGATTAAACGGTTATCCGGTCACATTAATGTAACGCTCGCGTTTATTGTACTCTGTGTGCTTCTCACATCAGGCGCCTGCTCAACTCCGGAGCCGGAAGGATTCGCCATTTATTTAACTGAAGGGGATATACCTCCTTCAAAAATGCCGATCTTAAGCCATGTTGATATCGAAGATCAGCCCATCATCGCAGAGAACGACATCATCTCGTATAACGTCATAACGCATGAGATTGTACTCACTGCAAACGCCTTTGATCGCATCTCCCGTTTGGAGGTCCCGGTCAGGGGCAGGTCGTTTGTGGTCTGCGTCGACCGGCAACCCATTTACTGGGGAGCTTTCTGGACCCCGTTCTCATCCCTGTCATTTGAAGGCGTCACTATCATGAAGCCGCTCGGCTCCCGGGATTCCAAGATCATTCAACTCGAGCCGGGTTATCCGTCGTCGTCTTTCTACAGGGGTGAAGACCCCAGGAATAACGCGGAGGTAATGAGGTCGCTTCAGCAGGCCGGCAGATTATCGATCATAACATCGACGGTTCCGGTGGATAAGCTTCCGCATTCCATGAAAGGATACGAGCTATATTCGTGGCAGGAAAATGACCAGTGGCATTTCACCCTGATTACGGGCACCAATCGCAACAAAACGCTGGAAGAAATAACTTCCGGGGAAAACACTGTTTCCGCAGATGAGTGGGTACATATGCACGTGGTAGGGATAGATGCGATTAAAACCGTGCTGGGCAGGCTTCCTCAGAACGAGTATGTCTTCTGGCTCTCCGGCCTGCGGTCGGATCAAATAGCTCAGGATGGCGCCAATATCACGCTTCCCGCATCATCGATTACAGACACTGTCAAAAAGTACACCGAAGAGTGCGGTTTAGACCTTGTGGTGCAGTCGCCTTAATCACTGAATCGCAATTATAAATAAATCATCAAAGAGGCGACCAGTACATCACCACATATGCGCCCATTTTCTGATCTCCGTCGTGATTAATAATTTTTTTCTCGACGCCTTCCCTTTTTGGTACCAGCCATAATATTAGTTTTGCGGATCGGTTGTTATCCGGTGGTGACGGTATTTTTCATGTTCTTCAGCGCAATTACAGCGATCATTGCTATGGTACTGGCTACTGATGCAATAATAAAAGCGATCATATAGCTGTCGGTGACATCGAATATCTGTCCACCCAGCCAGGAACCCAGGGCGGCTCCGAGGCGTGTAGCAAGCAACATTACTCCCACCAGCGCCGACACTGCCCTGAGGCCGAATCGCTCGCTGACCAGCAGTGTTAACAAAGGTACCTCTCCACCGAAGGCAAAGCTGAATAACGCAGCAAAAACATAGAGCATCCATAGCTCGCTGGAGAAAATTAGCCAGACCAGGCTTGCAGTTTGTATCGCCATACACAGGATCATGGCATTCATATTGCCGATTCTGTCAGATCCGCTTCCCATCAGTATGCGACCGAAGATGCCGCCAATTCCTATCACGGAGAGGATTGTTGCAGCCGTCAGCGGGGTTATCCCAATGTCAGTGGCGTAGTTTACCAGGTGCAGGAAGATCATTTGCGTGCAGACGCCAACGAGAGCCGCGGTGAAAACAAGTACCCAGAGCGGTAGGGTGCAACAGGCGTTCCATAGGGTTAGCCCTCCTCCGAACGCCGGGTGATATGATTTTTGTTCCTGGTTAACCGTGTCCTCCGGTTCGAGTTTCACAGCTCCGTATGGCAAACATCCTATGTCTTTGGGATCACGCCGTAAGAACAGGGCGGTAGCAATAAAAATTACCAGGGCCATGATCCCCATAATCAAGTAAGAGATCGACCAGCCGACAGCGCGAATAAAATACTCGGTTAACGGCGGCATGACGAGAATACCGAAACCGACGCCTGCCGAGACAATACCTAATGCGAGCCCACGTTTCTTGAAGAACCAGCGAGCGGTGATGCCGCTGCTAACGGCAAATACACCGCTGGTACCTATGCCAAAAATAACACCATATGTAATATAAAGCTGTACCAGGTCAGTGATCTGGCTGCTTAGTATCAAGCCCAGGCCGATCAGGAAGCCGTAGACTACTGCTACTCTAGCAGGGCCAAACCTGTCCGCCAGCCATCCTGCAGGTATGGCAAATAAACCTCCGCTGATCATTGATAAAGCGTATACACCTGAAAGGGAAGCGCGAGTCCAACCGAAATCTGCAACCAGGGGTTTAAAAAAGATTCCGAAGCTATATTGTATGCCGTTTTGCAGGGCCAGTTGGATGGCACACGCAATAATAATAATCCAACCATAAAAAAGAGGCTTCCGTGTGCCGATGAAATTGTGTTGACAATCAGTTGATCTCAATGCGGGAAACTCTCGTTCTGCATGGCAGCCGCTGCGCAGGCATTATTACCACTTATGTACCCACTTCTTAATCTCTGTTTGGATAGCAATTTCCTTTTTCTCGACTCCTTCCAGAGGATTGATAACATCTTTCAGGAACTCAGAAAAAGCTTCGATAGATTCGAACCAGGCCCAAACGCCTATATCCCAGGTGCCTGAATATAATAAAACCTGTCTGACTTCATCCATGCCTGACAGATAATCTACAATGCGGTTTAATGCGTCGCCGGCTACTTTCAGGGCTATTACGGCTGCAATTGTTTTGCCCATACGGAGGTTTGGGAAAGCCTGTATATGAATAATATTATTGTTTAACAGGTCGTTTATCCTGCGTCTGATGGTGGGAGCGCTGATATTGAGACTTTTTGCCAGCCTGGTGCTCTTTTGACGTGCATCTTTTTCAAGTGCTTCGATAATTTTCATATCGATATCATCAACCGGTTTATTAGCCGATTTGATTGGATCAGCAGTACCGTTCATTTTTATGAACGCATATTTCCTGTATCCCGTGCAAATCAAAGTGTCCGTTTCGATTATACCCTTCATTGGATAAAGCACTGTATTTAAAAACCTGGAATAGGATTCCACAGATTCGAACCAGCCCATGCAAACTACGGTATAATAGCCGGCAGTCAATACTATAAAACCCACTTCCTTCTGACTTGCCAATAAATCAGCCGTCCGGGTGATCGCATTGCTCTCCACTTTTAACAAAATGGTGACTGTTATTGATATTTTTACACGATTAATTTGAACTGCCTGTATACGGATGCTGTCGTTTTTTATAAGCCTGTTTACCCTTCGCCGAATAGTCGGAGCGCATACATCGAGCTGTTTGGACATCTCCATACTGCTCATATGAGCATCTTTTTCCAGCACGCCGATTATTTTCTTATCGATTTCGTCCAAATGATTCATAGTCGATATTAATACCATATATTACTGGGTATTGCAAATAAAATGATCAATAATGATATTGAATTGATCAATATGATAAAAATATTTGATGAAGATCAACATATCATTGACATGTATGAAATTAATGATAACATGCATGTGTACGCAATTGGAGGTAGTGCCCGCGGCAACGACCAGGTATTCGATGAACCTCAAAGTATAACAAAGGAAAATATGTTTGAGGGTATTTTCACATTTAAACGTATTTCATATAGAGAACGGATCTAATGAGAACGCTACTTGATGGCATACGCGTGCTGGACCTGACCGACGAAAACGGTTTTCTCTGCGGACGGATGCTTGCCGAGCTGGGGGCTGATGTTATAAAGGTTGAGAGACCGGGGGGAGATGCTTCCCGGAGCATCGGCCCCTTTTATCAGGACATACCTGATCCCGAGAAAAGCCTGACATGGTTTGCTTATAACCTGAATAAGAGAGGTATAACCCTCGATATCAAAACCAGGGATGGACGTAAGCTTTTCAAACAGCTTGTTAAAAGGTCTGATATCGTAGTGGAATCATATCCCGTCGGACATATGGAAGAGATGGGTTTAGACTATTTCGAGCTGAAGAAAGTCAATAAGAGCATTATCATGGCGGCTATCACGCCTTTCGGGCAGACCGGACCCTACAATAAATTCACAGGTTCAGATATTATCGCCCAGGCGATGAGCGGCTATCTATATATCTGCGGCGATCCCGACCGTCCCCCTTTACGTGTTAGTTTACCGCAATCGCCTTTATTTGCAGGTGGGGAAGCGGCAGTTGCCGCTTTAATTGCCCTGTATCACAGGGACATCGCAGGTGAAGGACAGTATATCGATGTATCGGCGCAGCAGAGCATGGTCAAGAACACAGTAAACGCAAACTCTCTGTGGTTTACTTATGGAATGATTTTAGAAAGGTCAGGCGCATATAGAGTGGGGCTGGGCAGCGGCACGCGTGCCCGCCAAACATGGCCATGCGAAGACGGACTCGTTAATTTCGTAATATTTGGGGGTGCGCCAGGAGCCGTAATGAATAAAAAGCTTGCGGAATGGCTAAAAGAAGAAGGCCTGTCCACTAAACAGAGAGAGGAAATGGATTGGGACAACTTTGACGTAACCAAGTTTACACAGGAAGAGTGGGAGCAACTCGAAGCCCCGGTAGCCGAGTTTTTTGCAAGATATACCAAACAGGAATTGTTCAGGGAAGCCTTGAAAAGGCATATGCCCATATGTCCGGTATTAAATCCGGCGGATGTGGTTGATTTTTTTCAGCTCAAGGCAAGAAATTTCTGGATAGATGTCGAACATCCGGAACTCGGCTGTGTGATTAAGTATCCTGCCAGTTGTATGAAGTTTACGGCGATGCCTGTCTTTAAGTTTCGAAGGGCGCCGCTTATCGGCGAGCACAATCCGGAGGTTTTTCAGGGCGAGCTCGGCTTATCGTTGGAGGAGATCAACACATTAAAACTGGACAAAATAATTTGAATGGAAAACAGCATGGGAAAGCAAGCACTGGATGGATTAAAGGTTCTTGATTTTACCTGGGTCATAGCAGGCCCCCTGGTGACGAAGTGTCTGGCTGATTATGGCGCAAAAGTCATACGGGTGGAAACTATTGCACGGCCCTGTTTTACCAGGTCGTCCGCCCCTTTTAAAAACGGTAACGGCCCCGATAATTCGGCATATTTTGCCTATTACAACCCTAACAAATACAGTATTTCATTGAATCTCAAGAGCCCCGCGGGGCTTAACGTCGCCAGGAAACTTGCAGACTGGGCGGACATCGTTGTTACGAATTACGTACCCGGCGTGATGAAAAGACTGGGCCTTGATTATGAGACAGTAAAAATAACAAATCCGGATGTAATCATGTTGAACACCTCAGGATTCGGGGAAACCGGGCCGATGGCGCCGATGCCCACTTCAGGTAACGTTCTGGTGGCCCTTACAGGATTTAATAGTTTCAGCGGGTGGCCGGGCAGGGATTGCGTTCAACCATATGGTCCGGTCAATGATTTTGTTACTCCCTATTTCTGCCTTGCTGCTATCATGGCTGCGCTGAGATATCGGGGCAAGACAGGCGAGGGGCAATTTATTGATATTTCGCAGCTGGAAGCGGGCATTCAGTTCCTTGAACCGGGTATGCTGGATTACACTGCTAATGGCAGACTGCCAGCCAGTGTTGGCAACACCTCACCGTATGCGGCGCCACATGGTGTTTATCCCTGCCTGGATAATAGATGGTGCTCAATAGCAATATTCTCTGAGGCTGAATGGGTATCTTTTTGCACGGCCACGGGCATTCCTGCCCTGGTTAGCAACACCAAGTTCGATACATTAGAGAACAGGAAGAGAAACGAAGAGGAGCTTGACGATCTGGTCGGGCAATGGACAAAAAAGAGGACGCCTGAGAGTATAATGAGCTTGCTGCAGGCTGCAGGGGTGCAGGCAGGCGTTGTGGAGAGCGCCAAAGACGTGTGTGAAGACCCGCAGCTGAAAGCACGCAACCATTTCTGGCTTATGCAGCATCCTGCAATAGGCGATTGTCTGCATTTGGGTGAGGCGGCAATACTGTCGGAGACGCCCGCGCAGCCCCGTATGCCTGCTCCCTGCCTGGGGGAGCACACAGAGCTCATAGCCACAGACATTCTATCTCTTTCGGAGGATGAATTGATTGCGTTGTTGACGCATCAAGGGTCCTGATAAAAGTGTCACGAATAAACTGATTGTACGGCTATTTGAGGAGGTATTAGAAGTAAGAAGATGAATAGATTTCCTGAAAAGCGATGATGGAAGCTAATAAAAATAATCAAGCTGGAGGATATAGATGAGGAACAAATTATTGGTCACCATATGTGCACTGGCATTGATAATTCCGTATGTACCAGCTGCATGCGCCGGAGCGCCTGCCGCTCAGACAACCAAGCCGTCAGAAAATGCGACATCTCAAGCAGCCGCGCAGGGGCCGATCGTTCTTGTGGCTGCAACCATGTATCCGGCGGGGAATCCATATGCAGCAATAGCGCAATTATATGCCGCGGCAGTCCTGGAGGCCACCCAGGGAAGAGTAAAAATCGTGGTTAATCCGGGTGAATCGCTTTGCCCCGGCGCAGAAGAGCTTGCTGCGGTAAACAGCGGCAGCGTGGACGCAGCTATGACCGTAATCAACTACGTTGTCGGCCAGGTACCCCTTGCCAATGTCGGGGCGCTTCCCTGGGTAGGAATATCCGATATCGATAGCAATCTGGCGGCAACCGCGGAAGCATTGCCTATAATCCAGAAGGGTTTCAGTAACTATAATATTCATGTGAACTGGTATGCGTGCGCCCCAACGGCATATGGTCTGGCAACCAAGAAGGCGGTACATGTACCGGACGAAGCCAAAGGCCTCAAGATCAGGTCCGCCGGAGGCGCCATGGACGAATTGATAGCCGGTTGGGGATGCAGCACAGTTACCCTCCCGACGTCCGAAATGTACCAGTCTATACAATACGGTGTTTCGGATGGCACGCTTCTTTCAGTTCCGTCGATGGTATCTTTTAAGCTGCCCGAAGTCGCCCCGTATTATTGTGACCTGGACATCGGAACCGGAGGCTTCCTGTTCTACATCAATAAGGACAAGTGGGACAAGATATCCAGCGCAGACCAGGAAGCGATCAGTAAGGTTACTCCCGAGTTCATGCGAGTTGTTTTGCAGGTAAACGGTGCAAATATCGATAAAGGTCGCAAGGCTCTGCCTGAATTGGGCGAGACCATGTATGTCCCAACCGCAGATGAAATGAAACTTTGGAAAGCGCCCGCGCAAGCCATCTGGGACAAATATGCTGCAACCAGTCCTGAGGCCAGGCAACTTACAGAAATATACAGGAAACATGGCGCAGGTTATTAGCAGGTCTGTCCCTACAGGACACGCTTCCCGGATAATAAATATATGGGATTGAATAGCTGTGATAAATAATTTCAAAATACAGCCGGCGCTGAGCAAATTCAATAGAATCTGCGCCTCCATCTCAGGTATCGGTTTCCTCATCATCATATTTCTAACCGTATATGAGGTTGTTGTACGGTATGCGTTAAAAGCGCCAACGGCCTGGACTCTGGAAATATCTTCGTACATATTGTTGACGGCCACTTTCCTATCGGCGGCATATACACTTGAAACCGGTGGCCATATCAAGATAGATCTGATCCCCACTTTGCTGAAGCCGAAACCAAGAGTAATACTGGCAATCATTGTAGATGTACTGGGGATTGTGTTTGTCGCCTTATGGCTTTGGAAGAGTGCGGCATTAGCATGGGATAGCTACAGCCTGCATTGGGTTTCAAGAACGAGACTGGAAGTAACGTTATGGCCTTTATATGCCGTCATCCCTTTCGGACTACTCTTTTTACTCCTGCAATACATCCTGCTGCTTGCCCGTGCAATAGCAGGCATACTGCCGGATACAGCAAATAAAGCGGAAGAAGAAATATAATGGACGTTGGAATCATCGGGATACTGCTGTTCGCCTTTCTGGTTTTGTTGATTCTTGTTGGTATGCCGATTGCCTTTGCAATTGGCCTGAGCAGCCTGCTGGGGATCTGGATTTTCATAGGGCCGAATGCATTATCACAATTGGCTGTGATAAGTTATAAATTCGGCACGGACTCTACACTGGTCCTGGTTCCCATGTTTGTCGTCATGGCGGAGCTTTTAAGCAAAAGCGGCGTAGCCGAGCAGGCGTTTGATGCGGGGAGCAAATGGTTTAACCGGGTGCGCGGCGGCCTCGGGGCAACAGCCGAGGTTGCGGGCATGTTGTTCGGAGCCTGCTGCGGCAGCAGTTCCGGAGGTACCGCTACCATTGGGCTGGCGGCTATGCCACAGCTTAAGAAACATCGATATGAAAGCGGTTTTGCCGCCGGCATAATTGCAGCCGCCGGAACCCTCAGTATCATCATTCCCCCCAGCGCAATGTTCATCATATACGGCCTGTTGACCGAGGAATCCATCGGTAAACTGTTTATCGCGGGTATCTTACCCGGAATGGTAACCACCGTAATTTTCGTTATTTATATTCTGGTGCACGCAAAATTCAGGCCTCAGGATGTGGAACCTGCCATGACCGGCGTTACCTGGCGTGAAAGGTTCGCATCGCTTAAAAACATCTGGGTATTCATATTGATCGCGCTCGGTGTGCTGGGATCCATATATGCAGGCATTTGCACACCGACCGAAAGCGCCTGCGTGGGCGCTTTTCTTTCCCTGGTTGTCGCAGCCTTGTACAGAAAGCTGACCTGGCACAGCCTTCGGGACGTTTTATACAGCGCGGCCAGGATCTCATGCTTTATTATTTTCATCCTGTTTTCCGCCTTCACATTTTCATATCTGCTCACTTACCTGGGTATACCGCAACAGATCGCGGAAACTATTGTCAAGAGCGGCATGTCCAGTACCACGTTTGTGATATTGACGATGTTTATTTTCCTGATACTCGGTTGTCTGCTCGATCCTGCCGGAATCCTGGTGCTCACCCTGCCGACTCTGGTCCCGGTTATGAGAATCCTGAATATCGATTTTATCTGGTATGGAGTCTTAGTCACAATGTGTATGATGATAGGTAACCTGACGCCTCCCGTCGGGCTGAACCTGTTTGTGATGAAGACTATAGCTCCGGATATCCCTATGAAAAGAATTATTATGGGGACGATGCCGTTTGTCGCACTGATAATCGTCGGCATGCTCATCGTTTTCTTTTTCCCGCAGGTGGCAACGGTCCTGCCCGATATGATGCGTAACTAAACAGGAGGATACAAACGACGAAATGGATAACCAAACAAATGAGCTGATATTCGAATGTGACAACGGGATTGGGGTTATCACTCTTAACCGACCTGAAAGGAGAAATGCGATCACCAGCACGATGGGTGAAAGCTTTGTCAAAGTATTGGAACAGGCCAGAAAAAGGGATGATATCAAGGTACTGATTATCACGGGCAGCGGCGAAGGCTTCTGTGCCGGCGCTGATGCTGCAAGCCGGCTCAAAGAACGGATAAGCGATGGCGGTTACACAGCGCTGGAGAAATCCCGCTCAGAACTTTTGGAACCCGGCATGATTGTGATGCCGCATGCGCTTATGGACCTTGGGAAACCCGTAATTGCCGCTGTTAATGGTGTCGCTGCCGCCTCGGGCCTTTCGCTGGCGCTTCTGTGCGACTTCCGCATAGCTTCAGAAAAAGCGAGATTTGTCGCTTCATGGGTAAGAATAGGGTTGATGCCGGATGCAGGCGCAAGCTACTGGCTGCCAAGGATAGTGGGAATTGATAACGCGCTGAAGCTATTTTATACAGGTGAGGCAATTGATGCTGCCGAGGCAAAGAGGATAAACCTTGTTACACAGGTTGTTCCTCATGAAGAGCTGATGAATACGGCCATGGACTTTGCGGGAAAAATAGCCAGGATGCCCTCAGTGTCGATTGAGTTGACCCACCGTACAGTTTACCGTTTATTCAATGAGGAGTTAGCAAGGCAATTATTTAATGAAAACCTGGCAATGAACATCTGCTTTAATACAGAAGACTTTAGAGAAGGTACAAAGGCTTTTCTCGAGAAGAGAAAGCCCGTATTTAAAGGCATTTGATCAATTAGAAAATATAAAAGGAGCAATAAAAGTGAAGAAAATAAGGATCGGGGCGGGTTCGGGCTACGCCCCTTCCAAGACGGGAGAAGCCCTGAGGCTGGTGCGGGAAGGAAATATCAACTACATCTGCTTTGATCAACTGGCGGAACTCACCATGTCCATCCTGTCCAAAAACCAGCAGAAGGACCCGACGAAGGGTTACCTCACCGGGCATATCGAAGGGATGAAGCAAATATTGCCTGAAGCTCACAAGAGGGGCGTTAAAATCATCACCAACGGCGGCGGCGTCAATCCCGAAGCTGCGGCGGACCAGATACTCAAGATAGCCGCCGACAATAACATCAAAGGTTTAAAAGTTGCCGTGATCAAAGGTGACAATATAGCCGGCAGAATCGACGAGCTGCTCGAGAAAGGATGGAAGTTCACCAACCTGGAAACGGGCGAGGACGATGTCAGCAAGATTAAAGACAATATCCTGATCGCCAATGCTTACATCGGCTCCGATTCCATTATCGCCGCCCTGGAAGCCGGCGCCGATGTGGTTGTTGCAGGAAGGTGTTCGGACAGCGCGCTTTTCGTGGCGCCTATCATGCACGAGTTCGGATGGAAGTTTGAAGACGTGTACTGGCCGCGCATAGGCGCCGCCATAACCATCGGCCACACGCTCGAATGCGCCGATTTCGTCACGGGAGTGGCCAGCCCGGTGTGGGAACATGTGCCAAAGCCCGATGAGATCGTCTATCCCTTAGCCGAGGTATCTGAAGACGGGACAGCGATTCTGGAGATGCCGTCATCGGGAGGCGGACTACTGAACGAATGGACCGTCAAGAGCCAGCTGGTTTACGAGGTGCATGATCCCAAGAATTATATAATGCCGGACGGCGTGGCCGATATGACTGCGGTGAAAGTGGAGGACCTCGGCAACAACAGGGTTAAGCTGAGCAATATGACCGGCAAGCGCAGGCCGGATACCCTCAAGGTGATTATTGGTTATCCGGGCGGATTCATCGCAGAGGTTATGAACTATATCTCGGCGCCCAAAGCTCTGACCAAAGCGAGAAGAGTGGAAGAGATCGGATGGAAAAACCTGGCCAAGTACGGCATGAAGCGCGAGGATGTGGACGTACAGATCGACTACATCGGAATAAATTCAATACTTAAATCCATAGTTCCCACGCCCGATGAAGATGAGATCAACGAAATCGGTTTGCGTATAGCGGCCAGGGGTAAAAACCCGCTCGAAGCAGGCCTGATAGCCGTGTCTTTCCTGGATATGTCGCCCGTGGGTTTCACGGTGTCCGTTCCTTCCAAGCCGAGGAGCTACATCTCCCTGTGGCCGACTTTGATACCGCGCGAAGAGGTGCCCACGAGTTTTATTATGAAGAGGCTGGAATAAAGATGAGCAAGAAAGTATTGATTAAAGAACTGGCCTATGTCCGCAGCGGCGACAAAGGCGATATCTCCAATGTGGGGATAATGGCGTTCAATAAAGAGAATTACGAGGTACTCAGAAAACAGGTCACGCCGCAGAAGGTCAAGGACCATTACAAAGAGCTGGTCAAAGGCGAAGTCAAGATATACGAGATGCCCAACATCGACTCACTGCAGGTGGTGATGTACAAAGCCCTGGGCGGGGGCGCCACCTCCACCCTCAGGTTCGATGAGACAGGAAAAGCCATGTGTCTTGGTATGCTTTTCATGCAGGTCGAAGTGCCGGACGGATTTAAGCCGGTAAGACCTCCTATGTAAAGAACTGCCTGAGAACCTAAAGATAATCTGCGAACAGCTTGAGGTGTGAATGGATACCATCGAATGTATATTGACACGCAGGAGCATCCGAAAATACACTGACAGGCCGGTGGATAATGCCGTGGTGAAGCAATTGTTACAAGCGGCAATGGCGGCGCCTTCCTCAGCCAACGAACAACCCTGGCAGTTCGTGATTATCAGAGACCGTCAAATGCTCAACCATATATCCAGGATCCATACGTTCTCATATATGCTTGATCAGGCAGCTCTGGCTATACTGGTTTGTGAGGATCCGACCCTTGAAGTTAACACCGGCCGGGGTCCGCTTGACTGCTCTAATGCTACGATGAATATCCTTCTGGCTGCCCATGCCCTGGGGTTGGGAGCGGTCTGGGTAGGAATTTTCCCAGTGCAGGAGCGCATAGAAAAAATAAGGAGATTACTCGATATACCAGCGCACATTATTCCCATAGCGCTGGTTTCCCTTGGATATGCTGATGAAAAACCACATATGGAGGACAGGTTCAAGGAGGAGAGAGTGCATCATGATTGCTGGACGAGTGGGACGGGGACCTGCCTGTAAGTATTATGCCGATGACAGTGCAAAATGCAGCGACAACGTATTTGTGGAGTAGCAGGTAGATGAATTCACTACTTGACGGGATAACGGTATTAGACCTGACTGACGAAAAAGGTTTTCTCTGCGGCCGGATACTTGCCGAGATGGGCGCCGACGTTATAAAGGTCGAAAAACCCGGAGGCGACGCCTCCCGGAAGACAGGCCCGTTTTATCACGATGAACCTGATCCGGAGAAGAGTTTGACCTGGTTCGCGTACAATCTGAATAAACGGGGTATAACTCTTGATATCGCTTCAAACGATGGATGGGCGATCTTCCTTAAATTAATCGAAAGGGCAGACATTGTCATCGAGTCGTTCCCTGCCGGTTATATGCAACAAATAGGGCTCGATTACATCGTACTTAAAGCAATAAATCCCAGGATCATCATGACCTCCATAACACCTTTTGGGCAGACGGGCCCCTACAAGGATTATGTTGCTTCGGATATCGTCGTCCAGGCCATGAGTGGATACTTATATCTTTGTGGTGACCCCGACCACCCTCCCATGCGAATAAGTATTCCCCAGGCATATCTTCATGCCAGTGGTGAAGCCGCGATAGCTACAATGATGGCGCTCTATAACCGGGAAAACAGCGGCGAAGGACAATATGTGGATGTTTCGGCGCAACAGAGCATGGTCAGGAATACGGTCAATGCTGTTCCTTTATGGCTGACCTATGGTGAGATACTGGAGCGGTCCGGAGCATTCAGGGTCGGGCTTGGCAGGAACTTGCGCGCACGACAGACATGGGCCTGCAAGGACGGATTTGTAAACTTCCTGTTTGTCGGGGGAATACTGGCGGCGGTAGCCGGATCGTCCGGATTAACGGACTGGCTTGAGGAAGAGGGCGTGTCGACCGATTACTCCGGTAGCTTAAAGGACTTCGACATATCCAAGTTTACTCAAGAAGAGTGGGAGCAAATGGAGGCGCCGGTGGCCAAGCTCTTTCTAAAGTATACAAAAAAGGAGCTGTTTGACGAGGGAAATAGAAGAAGAGTCAGCATATGCCCGGTTCACTCGCCGGAAGAGGTCGTTGACTATCCCCAACTGGAAGCCAGGGGGTTTTGGGCGGAGGTCAATCACAAGGAGCTCGGTACCTCGATCAAATATCCCGGAAGCTGCATCAGATCTACTGATATGCCTGCCCCCGAGCTGCGCAGGGCGCCTCTTATCGGTGAGCATAATATGGAAATATATCATGATGAGCTGGGATTATCCGCCCAAGAGATCACCCGTCTGCAGAAGCTGAATGTCATTTGAATGTGAAGTTATTATGAGTAAACTACCATTGGAAGGCGTCAAGGTCCTTGATTTTACCTGGGTGATAGCGGGTCCGCTCATCACGAAATGCCTGGCAGATTACGGGGCAACCGTTATCAGGGTCGAATCCATGGTTCGACCCTGTTTTCTGCGGGTGTCAGGTCCGTTCAAGGACCGCGTTGTCGGGCCGGACAACACCACCTATTTCGCTTATTTTAATCCCAATAAATACAGCGCCTCTTTGAACTTGAAAAAGCCGGTGGGGCTGCGGACGGCCAGAAAGCTGGCGGATTGGGCGGACATAATAATAGAGAATTATGTGCCGGGAAAATTGGCGAAGCTGGGACTTGATTATGAGACTGTAAGAAAAACCAACCCGGACATTATTATGCTCAGCACGTCAGGGCAAGGACAAACAGGGCCCATGGCTGGAATCCCGATGACGGGCATGATTCTGGTAGCACTTACGGGATTTATGTTCTACAGCGGATGGCCGGGAGAGGAAAGTACCCAGCCGTTTGGGCCCGTTAACGATTTTATTACTCCTTCATTCGGCCTCCCTGCGATCCTGGCTGCTCTCCGTCACAGGAAATTAACCGGCCAGGGGCAGTCCATAGATCTGTCACAACTGGAAGCGGGAATCCAATTTTTAGCGCCCGGCATCCTGGACTATACGGCTAACAAGAGGCAAATAGGCAACGTCGGCAACTCCTCTTCGGATGCGGCTCCACATGGCGTCTACCCCTGCGCCGATAACAGATGGTGCGCAATTGCTGTTTTTTCGGACAACGAATGGGAAGCGTTCTGTACCACCATGGGTCATTCTGAGATGGCGGGCAACCCCATGTTCAGCACTTTTCCATGCAGGAAAAGAAACGAAGATGAATTGAATGAAATGGTTGGCCAATGGACCATTAAACATACACCTGAGCACATAATGCAGTCGCTCCAGCGCGCGGGTGTACAGGCAGGGGTAGTTCAGAATTCCAGGGATGTCTGCGAAGACCCGCAGCTCAAAGCGCGCAATCATTTCTGGAGCATGAAACATCCCGTAATCGGGGATTCTATTAGTTTTGGCGAGCCTGCCATACTATCGGAAACCCCCGCCCAACCGCTCAGGCCCGCCCCATGCCTGGGCGAACATACAGAATTTGTTGCTTCTGAATTCCTGAATATGTCTGAGCAAGAGCTTGTCGAGTTATTATCAGATGAAAGCTGATATCCAAAACGCGAACGAACGAATAAATAGATTATCAGGCTTAAGTACGCCGTGAAAGCGAGGAATGGGATGGATGCAAGTTATATCTTAGCTGACAATATCGCCGGCATTACCATTAAGGACCTGCCGCCGGAAGTGGTGGATATAACAAAGAAATGCATCCTGGATACGTTTGGGTGTATATTAGCGGGCTCCGGTTTATCCCCCGATAGTAAAAACGTAATTGACCTGTTTATTGAAGCCGGTGGTCGCGCAGAGGCTACGGTAATAGGATTCAATAAAAAGCTACCTGCTTGGTCGGCCGCATTTGCCAATGGTGTGCTGGCCCATGCGCTTGACTATGACGACATAGTTGACGAAGCCGGGGTTCATCCCAGCTTATGCACTGTCCCGGCTGCTCTCGCTCTGGCCGAGAAGGTGGGCGGCGTGACCGGCAAAGAGTTCATCACCGCTATCGCCCTGGGGAACGATCTGATATGCAGGCTGGGGACTGCGATAAAAAGAAAGCAGGAGGGATTAATGCTGGGCTTCCGCCCCGCTCCCGTGCTGGGTATTTTCGGCGCAGCGGCAGCTGCAAGCAAGGTACTGAACCTCACCCGGGAGCAGATTGTGGATGCCCTTGGAATTGTCTTTCACCAGGCTGCCGCCGGGACATTTGAGGTATTCCTGAGCCCCGGAGACCCTAAAATCAGGGAACTTTACGGAGGCAGCATAGGAATGCAAGCTGCCCTGGCGGCCCTGATGGCGCAAAGGGGAGTCACAGGGATCAAAACGAGCTTCGAAGGTCCAGCGGGACTATTCAATCTATATTTTCAGGGGAAGTACGACAGGGATTACCTGGTAGGAGATTTAGGGACGAGGTACGACGGCGTAAACGTAGGATTGAAGGCCTGGTCAGCCAACAGGATCATGCATAATCACGTCCAGGCAGCTCTGGAACTGACACGTGAGCATGATATCAATCCTTCGGACATAGAGCAGATCATCCTTTATGTTACGGAAATACAAAAAAGATATGCCGGTGAAGATAGGAAAAAACCTGCTACCAGCACGGAAGCAAGGATCAGCCTGCCGTTTTGTGTGGGTGCTGCAATCGCCAACAAGGGACTGAGCATCAAGAGCTTTACTTCAGATGGACTATCGGATAATGTCGCGTTATCGCTGGCTCAAATAATAGTGTCCGAGGATATCAGCTATGGTGAGATCAAGTCCTTTTTCGCGCCCGGCAAATTATCTATTAAACTTAAATCAGGAACTGTCTACACTGGTCAGGTCGACCATCCGTTCGGTCACCCGCATAATCCAATGAGTTTGGAAGATGTCGTAAATAAATACACAGACTGCGCTCAGTACTCGAAAGCACCCAAAAAAGCGGCGCACATTTTGCAAATGATAAATGGGCTGGAAACCGTCAAGGATGTCCGGATGATTATTTGATCATTTCACAGCAGATCGAGTGCTTCCCTGCCGGTCATGCCGACTTTTATTCCGAGTTTGGATGCCTCGGCATTTGCCTCTTTGACTGTTCCGTCCAATATATCATCCACCGTAGCGATAGGATGACCGGTTGACGATTTAACCCGGGCCGCCGGGCAGGCGAAGGAATCCAGGGTCACAACATCAAAGGCTCCGCAGCCCACCATGCCGACATCTGTTATCACACAGACGATTTTCACATTTCTGAAAGGAATAACATACCCGTCCGCCTGCTTGTTGGTTAATTGCACTACCTGGTGGACCGTTTTACCTGCAGCTTGCGGTACGGTCTGGGCTGGCTCCGCTGATACCTGCGGCACTGATGGTTCATTTACAGGAGCCGGCGCGCTGCAGGACAGCAATGCTAAGGACAACAATGAAATTAAAGCCCGTACCAGTGAACATCTCAACTGCTTTTTCATCATCTCTCCTTATTCTAATTAACGATAACCGGGTCACGATGAAGAGAACAGCATAATTATAACAGAACAAACGAATCAGCTTGACTCTCATTGGCGCTTGAGCCGCTGGCGAGCCGTATCATTTCCATGCGATGGCTGTTTGAAGCAGATATGGGAATGATGTCTTGATGCGAAAGTCGGTAAGCCCGGTTCTTTGAAATATCGATTCAACTTCTCTCGAACCATAAGAAGCCCTGAGAGACTCCATCTCTCTCCATCTAACGGGCAATGAGCACAGCCAGCCTATCCTGCGAAAATCCAGGATATATAGCGCGCCGCCGGGTCGCACAGCATTCCAGAGATTACGGATAGATTCATCCGGATCTTTCCAGTGATGTAAAGAAAAAGTTGTATACACCAGGTCGAATGTCCCCAGTTTTTGCATAAATTGCTCGTCGCCAACATCGCCCTGAATGTAATGTACTCTGTTTTCCAGTTTCTTTTCCCGGATGAATTCCCCGGCGACCGCTATCATGTCGGAAGAAATATCAACTGCGGTGATCTCACTATCGGGTTTACGTTCCGCAATCATCATAGCCAGATACCCGGGCCCGGCTCCCATTTCAAGATAGCGACCGGAAAGGTTCAGCCCCTCGATATCCTTCACCAGACTGCCATACATCAGGCCCGCATATTTTCGATGGGATGCCGCATACACTCTCGCATTTTCCATGCCACCGATCGCCTCTTCTTGCTCATCTCTGTCGGACATTTGTACCTCCTTAATTAGTTAGTCCTTACAAAGTTATTAGCCCTTAAAAAATTGCCCTTTTGCGTCAATCTTGCGGTTACCGGACATTATTTCTTTTTCAGACCGCCGAGAAAGATATCGATCAGTATTTCCACCACCTTTTCGTCCGGGAAGGGCAGCGGCGGGCCCATGATGGCCATCGATTTGTCGGCGATATGCATAAAAACCGCATCGACAAAGAGCCGCGCCGCGATCCCGGCATTGGTTTTTACGAATACGCCATCATCAATCCTTTTCTGTATGTAATCACTTATCAGGGTTATCATCAAAGGCCCTGTTTCATCCGTCCTGGTCAGTTCCCAGAAATGACCACCTTCGATTGAACTGTAAAGGGCCAGCTTCATAATTCTGGGATCTTCGCGATTGTGCCGGATGAAATGCAAGGCAAGCGTACGAAAGAAACGGGCATCATCTTCTGTTTTTTTCAGCTGCTTTACCAGCTCGCCACTGACCGGATGCGCATGAAACAATGTGGCCAGCGCTGACCGTATCAGCTCGTCCTTGGCCTTGAAATGCTGGAAGATAAGCGTCTCGCTGATACCGGCAGCCTCGGCTATTTCACGGGTCCGCGTTCCCGCAAAGCCTTTCTCCGCAAAAAGGGTCAGAGCGATATCGATAATCTGCGCCCGCCTGTCTTCCCCGCTGAGGCGCTCTCTCTCCCGCTTATCCATTTGCATAACCCGTCTTATATTAGTAACTACTTACTAATATTATACGAGGTGTTACAATAATGTCAAGTTATTTGGTGGGCATGCAGGGCACGCCTATCCACCTCGGGGTCCTCTTCATATATTCGACGTAAACAGGGCCGAATTTCCGGCAGCAAAACTTCTCTTCATTAATCATCTGCAATCGCTGCAGGAAAAAGGTGATGACCGTGATGAGCAGAAATATCCAGGAAGCGGCTGCGATGCTGACTCCCAGATAGACGAGGATCATGGAAAGGTACATCGGGTGCCGGGAAAAGCGGTATATGCCTGTGGTAAACGGCTTATCGGGCGCCGTCCGCATGACGGTCAATGTTGCCCAACCAAGAATCATCAACCCGATGGCAAAAACACCCAGTCCGATATACAACCATGCCGTTCCAACGGCCAGTGGGAGGAAGACGGAATACAGGGTGGCGCCTACCCAGAAGATTTCCGTTACCCTGACAGAGACCTGACCCCTCAGGTCCTTTTTAAATTCGGCAGGATGACTGGTCCTGTCACCGATTTGTTTGGGCAAGATGAGCACAACAATCCATTGCAGGGGGAATATGATCATAAACAACCAGGCATTCCACACGCCTATTTCGAATGCAGGTATGAGTGACATGATCGACTCGATTATCCTTTCTTGCTCTTCCGATAATATGAATCCAATGTTTGAAGCATGAGTCTAACCATCTTCGATCATCCTGTCAAGATCACTATATTCAGACCACGAGAGAGTTTGACCATTTGCACACACCAGTTTTTTATGTAATAATTAAGCTGGCTTAATTAAACTAACTTAATTGGAGAGCCACATGGAAAGCGAACGGATAGAGGAATACCTGGAGGCTATATATAAAAGACAGGGCAGGGAAATCCCGGTTTCCACTTCGTACCTGGCGGCTGACCTGGGAGTATCCCAGCCTGCGGTCACGGATATGCTGCGCACTCTGGAAAGCAAGGGGCTGATCGATTACAAGGCGAGGATGGGAGCTTCGCTTACGCCCTCAGGTGAAGAGAGGGCGCTGGCTGTCATAAGACGTCATCGTCTATGGGAGAGGTTCCTGACGGACGTGCTGGGGATGAAGTGGGACAAGGTTCATAAAGAAGCCTGCCGCCTGGAACATGCTACTTCACCTGACATTGAGAAAGGATTATCCAGCATGCTGGGTAATATCGATACCTGTCCGCACGGGCATGCAATACCCGACGAAAAGGGCAATATCAAGCCGGAAAAACACACTCCGTTATCTTCCTTTCGCCCACCGCAAAAGGTACGCATACTGGCTATCGAAAATGAGAACCCCAAGTTATTGAGAAGGATCGAGAAGTTGGGACTGCGGCCAGGCGTAGTCGTCACTGTATTGAAAAAAAACAAGGACGGCTCGCTCGATATCGAATTTCAAAATACCAGATTCACACTGGACAGTGCGATATCCTCTGTCCTTGCAGCTGAACAGATGCCCGTGACATCGCTTCCCACCGACGAAGGCGAAATAGCCCTGGGCCGGCTGGAGTCCGGTGAATTCGCGGTGATCAAGACCTGCGGGGGCGGGAGAGGGTCGCTGGGAAGGTGCCTGTCATTGGGCTTCACCCCGGGCAGCATCATCAAAATGATAGAAAATTATCGCCGCGGTCCCGTGCTGGTAAGGGTGCATGATACTGAAGTGGCGATCGGCAGGCAACTGGCTGAAAAAATATTAGTAGTGCGAAAGGAAGCCTCATGATAGAAAGCGCAAAAGCAAAGGAAATTACAGTTGCCCTGGCCGGCGCGCCCAATGTGGGTAAAAGCACCATTTTCAACCTGCTGACCGGCCTATCTCAGCATGTCGGCAACTGGCCGGGCAAAACAGTTGAACAGAAAACCGGTGTCTTTCGCCAGGGCGACCTGACGATGAGCATTATCGATCTTCCCGGCACATACAGCCTTACCGCCAATTCGGTAGAGGAACAGATAGCCAGGGACTACCTGGTACACGAAAATCCCGACGTTGTGGTGGCTGTCCTCAACGCGGCCAGCCTGGAACGAAATCTGTACCTGGTAGCCGAGCTTATAGAGCTTGCCCCGCGCCTGGTAATTGCCCTGAACATGATTGATGTGGCCGAACAACAGGGAATGAAAATCGACCCCGAAGCTTTATCACGAACTCTTAATATACCGGTCGTACCGATCGTGGCCCGCGCCAACCGGGGTCTGCGCGAGCTGATTATCCAGGTCGAACAGGAGTGCGGCACGGCCGCCGGCCTGCCTGATGTAAAGCATATTGAGTACGGCAGTGAGATAACGAACGTGATAGACCATGTAGATAGTCTGCTTGACGACGGCATAACCACCCCCTACCCGAAACATTGGACGGCCATGAAGCTGCTCGAGGGTGACGAACAGATCAACAAACTGGTCAGGGCGCGTATTCCGGCGGAACGCTGGCCTGCGCTCGACTCTTATTTAAGGGAACACGAGTCTGCGGCTGTCACCATCGCCACGCTGCGCTTTGAGTGGGTTGCGAGGATGATGGCCGTGGCGCAGCAAAAACGACGCGTAGGCCAGGTCTCCCTGACGGAAAGAATTGACCGCGCTGCCACGCATCCCGTGTCAGGCCTGGTCATACTTATAGCCGTTCTGGGAGTCATGTATTTGCTGGTCTTCAGCATCGGCGTTCCCATACAGGAATTCCTCAACATCAATTTGATTGAGAGGACGCGTGATTTTATATACAGCCTTTCTTATATGCCACAATGGCTCCAGGGCCTTCTGGCCGACGGGGTTCTGAGCGGCGCCGGGACGGTCCTCACGTTTATCCCCATACTTTTCCTCTTCTTTGCGGCATGGGCTTTTTTGGAGGACACGGGTTATACGGCGCGGGCCGCTTTCGTAACAGACAGGTTTATGCATGCGCTTGGACTTCATGGCAAGTCGTGCCTGCCGCTGGTGCTGGGTTTCGGCTGCAACGTGCCCGCGATTCTCGGAACACGCATTATAGACTCGCCGCGCGCCCGCCTGCTCACAATACTGCTGACACCGCTCGTACCCTGCACAGGCAGAATGGCCGTAATAGCCATCATTGCCGCAGCCTTCTTCGGCAGCGCAGCAGTGCTGGTATCAATCGGAATGATAATACTCAGTTTATTAATCATGGCATTAGTCGGCCTGATACTCAACAAGTTCGTTATACGCGGGAAAAGCAGTGCACTGATCATGGAATTACCGCTTTATCATGTGCCCGACCTTAAGCTTATCGGCATGGTTACCTGGCAGAATATACTGGCTTTTATCAAGCGCGCCGGCACTGTGATACTGGCCGTATCCATCGTGGTATGGTTGCTATCCGTAATCCCCGGCGGCAATGTCAACGACAGCGTACTGGCCGATATCGGAAGATTCCTCGAGCCAGTGGGGCGCTTGATGGGACTCAACTGGCAGATGATGGTAGCGCTTCTATCCAGCTTCGTGGCAAAGGAAAACACCATCGCCACCCTGGGCGTAATACTGAGCGGCAGCAGCGGCGATTTTACTCAGCAACTGAAAGCGATTTTGACCCCGGCTGCAGCAGTAGCCTTCCTGGTAGTACAGGTGCTGTTCATACCGTGCGTGGCTACAATTGCCGCCATCAGGCAGGAGACCGGGGGCTGGAAATGGCCGGCACTCATACTTGTTTTTCAAACGGTTTTGTCTTTTGCCATTGCTATAGCGGTATACCAGGTGTTGAGGCTGTTCCCGGGTATGTAACCGGCAGGTCCGTTCAGCAGCAATAAAAGGAGGTTGCCGTGGCCGTCGTTTTTAATGAGCGAGAGGATATGCGATTAGGTAGATTTGAATATCTGGCGATGAATAATCCGCTGCGAAAGTGGGTGCAGAAACATATCGAGTTTAAAATATTTAAAGACCAGTTAACAAAAGCGCGCATTGAACTGAATAACAAAGCAATCATGGACGGGGGATGCGGGTCCGGATACAGTACCGAACTTATTGTAAATGAATTCCATCCATCACACATTGTAGCTTTCGACTTCATGCCGGAACAGATCGGACTGGCAAAAAAACGCGACCTGAAAGTCGATTTTACTGTCGGGGACCTGACGAGAATTGATGCAGCTGATGAAAGCTTCGACGCCGTCTTTATATTCGGCGTCCTTCACCATATTCCGCGATGGGAAGAAGCACTTATGCAAATATCAAGGGTTCTAAAACCGGAGGGATTTCTCCTGGTAGAGGAACCCAGACACAGGTTCGACTGGAACGATTTCGAATCGGGAATAAAGCAGGCAGGTTTCATAATGGTCGATTTAAAAACATTATTGGCCGGGTACTTTCATTTCTATCTGTGCAGAAAACTTGAATGAACCCCCTTGTTGCGTAATCTCGCGAGCATTTTTGCATTGTTTTAGTTCCCCGGTTTAACCTCAAGCCCAGAAGGCAAATTTGATTACTTGACAGCTATTGATAGCGTCTTCTATAATATATCTAGATATATCTTGATAATACTAAATATATCTTAAACCGCACGAGGTGACAAAAATGTTCGGGTACCATCATTTTGGACGTGATCGATTCTTTCGGGGCTTCGGCCATGAAAGCCCTTTTAGCAAGGGGGACCTGAAATACGTGGTCCTCGATTTGCTGAAAGATAAGTCCAGGTACGGGTATGAGATTATACGTGCCCTTGAGGAGCGCTCACATGGATTTTATACTCCGAGCCCCGGAGTAGTTTACCCAACATTACAAATGCTTGAGGAGACGGGCCTTGCAAGCGCTGAGGAGCGAGACGGTAAAAAAATTTATACCATAACTGAAGAAGGCCGTAAATTTTTAACCGAGCAAAAAGACTTCACCGACAAGGTCAAACACCACATGAGGCATCACTGGAATCCCGAGAATATTGCTGTTTTCACTGAGATGATGTATGAATTCGGTGAACTGGCGAGGGTTGTGCACCACCGGGCACGCCATATAGCTCCCAATAAAATGCAGCGCATACGTGAGGTGGTCTCCCGCGCTTCGGTGGAGATCAAGGCCATACTGGAAGAATAAAGTGTGGAGGCATATGACGGTGTCAAGGCAAAATGGAATCCACTTAGAGTTTGATGAGATAGCTCATGATTATTATGTTGTCTGGGAATCCATAGCTATGGGCGCAGGTAAAACGATGCAAGAGGCCATGGATGACCTGAGGCAGGCGGCGCATTTCGGCATAGACACATTCATCGATCTGAAGTTGAAGGATATTAACGTTTCCCCGTAAAACAGGCCGGCATAAGTTATTCAGATGCCACCGGGCTTATGCGCCAGGGTCCGCTGAAAAAATGAGGTTCCGTACTTATGCCGCCCAGCCTTTTTTGTATAAGTTCGGATTCGTCATAGGTAGTTTCCTGATAAATGCCACTAAACTCATTTCTCCTGGGCAAGTCCTTTGTAGCATAATAGGGCGCGAGACATACAAACAAAAAAATGATTGCTACGAAAGATAAGAAAGCAGCGTGTCCAAAATATAGTTGGACAGAAGCTTCTTCATTTATCTGAGAACCTCCCTGATCATTTATTATCGATATCTTGATTGATTACAAATAGCTATGTATCACCCTGGTTTTCTTTTGTCAATATCTCTGGATTTTCCGGCTTGCCTTAAAGGATCCATCTTCTCTTAATATTATGCAGGCTCAACACAAACAGGACAGCGCAAAACGCGCCCAGGATCAGGAAGTCCAGCGATAGTGGCATAATATTCTGGTTGCTGACCGCCCCATGCAGGATATCGACACCGTAGGTTATGGGCAATATATAAGAAAGCGGGCGGATGAATACCGGCAGTGCCATGATGGGGAAGAATAGCCCGCACAGGAAAATCATAGGAAAGCGAAAGAAGTTGGAAAAGGTCTGGGCTTCAAAAACCTCGCTGACCGAAACCGCAATGAAAAGTCCCAGGTAGGTGGACACAATGCCAATCAGGATGATAGCTGGTATAACCAGTGACCAGGCAATTCCCGAAAGGTCTGCCATAAACGCGGCAATCACTATTGGTACAAAAGCATTGATTACCCCGAAGAGGATGGCGCCGGTCGTCTTGGCCAGCATAAGCAGTTCCAGAGAAATAGGCGCCAGGAGCAATCTTTCAAATGACCGGCTTCGCCTCTCGAAGGTGATAGTTACGGCCAGTATCGAGGTTGTCCCGAAGAGGATGGAGATGGTCATTACACCCGGCAGGAGAGCAAGAACGCTTTCCAGCCCGCTTCCTGACTTGATAAAAAACATGCCTGTCCAGGCCAGTGGAAAGATAATACCCCAGCTGATGTTGGGCGGCTTGAGATAATACAACCGCATATCTTTGCCCATGATGGCCCAGAAAGCGATCCAGCGTTTCATTGGTTGCCTCCACCGGCAGCTTTTTCTTTCTCCTTCCTCATCAATCCCGCCTCAATGCCCGTCACCTGTACGAATACATCCTCCAGTGACGGGTGGCGCCGGCGGGCTTCGCTTACTTGAACTGCCCGTTCTTCCAGAAAACGTATCAAGGGGCCGATACTGACCGTTTCCTCTGATTCAACCCGCATTTGCCCGGGAGTGAATTGTAACTGATACTGCGGGAAACAGCGGGTCGCTTCTTCAGATAAGTTACCCCCCGAATCAGAAACGGAAAGAATCAGTACATTTTTGCCCTGAACAGGTTGTAACAGGTCCGCTATGCGGTCAGTTCGGACAATCCGTCCGTTCACTATGAAGGCAACTCGCTCGCAGAGCCGCTCTGCCTCCTCGATATAGTGTGTAGTGAGAAAAACAGTCGTTCCTTTGCGATGGAGATCGGCGATTATCTGCCTTACCTGACGGGCGCTGGCGACGTCGATACCCGTGGTCGGTTCATCGAGGAAGAGAATAGGCGGCTGATGGATGATGCCGGCTGCGAATGTAAGCTTGCGCTTCATGCCTTTGGAATAGCCGGCAAACTTGCGGTTTGCCGCATCGGTAAGTCCGAAGGTATCCAGGAGCTCCCGTGCTCGTGCCTGTCGCTCGTTTTTTGGCATCCCATAAAGAGCCGCACAGAAACAGAGGTTCTCGAAGCCGTTCAGTTCAGGATAAAGGTTGCTCTCATCGGGGACAATGCCGACCAGATGCTGGGCTGCCTTGGGATTGCGTGTACAATCTATACCACTAATTTGAATAGCGCCTGAGCCCAGTCTGGCTAAACCCGTGAGAACGTTGATGGTGGTGGTTTTGCCGGCTCCATTAGGACCGAGGAATCCGAACAACTCTCCCCGGTTAACCTGAAAACTTATATTATCAACAGCAAGGACTTCACCATAGCTCTTGGTGAGACCAGCTACCTGAATAATGGCGCCTTTATCTGCCTTATCAGCCACTTTTGCCTTTATTAAAACGAAATAACCTTATCAGCCTCGATAATCCATTCAGCCAATTCAGGCATCTTAGCCTCAATAGCCCCGCTTATCAGCGGCTTATCTTTATAAATCCCACAGCGCAGCAGGCAGGTTCCGCAGACTTTCACCTGTACTCCTCTCCCCATCAATCCCTGGAGAATCTCAGTCAGGTTGTAGTATCCTTCTGAAGGCGTAACCCCATCTTTAGCCAGGTCAATGGAATCATTCATCAGGAAAATTCTTAGTTCCGTGCCACTATCCAGCAATTTCTCTCCGAGTCTAAGGGCATTCCAAGTTACATCCGTCCCGTCATAAGGATTTCGATTTAATATCAGAAGCGTATTCATGATGCCTCCTCAAGTTTCTTCTCTTCTTCCTGCTGCATTTACAGCCAACATCCACGATTTAAGGTTATGTTCAGATGTTGTTATTAAGGTCTAGAACCGCTCTCGTCAATTCAAAACAGCGCTTGAAGCCTTCTTTGCTGATAAAATAATGAACGCGGTAGCCGCGCTTCTCCCCTTTGACCATACCGGCATTTTTAAGCACTCTAAGATGCTGGGATACGGCTGATTGCGTCACTCCCAGACGATAGGCCAGCGCATTCACGCAGAGAGCATTCGGCTCTTGCTGCGCCGCAAGGAGTCTGAGTAACTTCAATCGGGTCGGGTCAGCTAACACCGCAAACAGAGCAGCCTGTTCTGCGATACCGGTTTTCGACTCATCTAACATATTAGTCTATAAGCATTCACTAATATGGCTATCTTAACATCAAATAAACTGCGAGTCAAAAATTGATAAACCGCAGCCTCTTTTCAACGACAGACAGGCATGTCAGTATCGCCATCCCTGCCAGCAAGCGCACCCGCTGGTCGATATTAATAATCTCCGATATGGGGTCTGTGAAATGGCCATCCAGAGGTTATTGAAAAGACTTTAGCCAGGTATTCTTGTTGTGAAATCCGGAGGATGGGGGGTCAGGTACGATGGTTTTTTATCCACATAGTTATTGTGTACTTGGCATACCTGCTACATTCCCGCTAGCCACTCCAGCAAACCAAATTCCAGAGTATATACAATGACGGATATACAAATTCCGAATCCCATGCCCCTCACAACTTCACTATTACGTTTGACAGCAAAAACGGCTAACACCAGTATCGCTACACCGATCAAACACAGGCCGAGAATAAAAAGAGTATTTGATATGCCCGATACCTCCACCCTTCCGGCTGCATTGTTCAATAGCTGAAAGATGACAGCAGCTATGGCCACCACAGTGGGAGGGATTAGTGTTGCAAGTATGGCTATTCTACGTGTACCGGTCCACTTCTGCCCGGGCCTGAGCACCCATGCCATAACACCAGCAATAATAATCAGAGCAATTGCTAAAAACATAACTTAATCTCCTTTCTTTTCTAATCCGGCGTCGTCTCTTTCATAACTTATTATCAGCACAGCTCAGTCCAAATCGAATTCCATGACCAGTACTCTCTTTTCAAACCTGCTCATCTTCGAGTATAAAAACATCCTCGATGGAGGCTCCCAGCGCGCGGGCGATTCCGTAGGCCAGCTTGAGCGACGGATTATACTTACCTTGCTCAAGGAAGATGATGGTCTCGCGGCGCACCCCCACTATTTCTGCCAGCTTTTCCTGGGTCAGGCCGAGGCGTGCGCGGTACTCTTTCATCCTTGTTTTCATGACTGCTCAACGTTACTGAAACTTGCCCACAATCCCTTTATGTAGATTGCCAGACATCCCAGCAGGCTTATTACCAGCGCCGCCGGGGCCACCAGCAGCGCGAGTATAAAGAAGAAAGCATCCTCGAAACCGAACCAGCTGCTGACCAGGTTGTGCAGGACGATGGCCAGCGCTATGGTACTCAGCGATAGGCCGGCCGTAATCAGGCATATTTTAAGCCAGCGCGCCGCCCGCTCTCCCAGATCGGGGCGGACACGGTCGTAGTAGTAATAGCCTAACAGGTAAACGAAGCCCACGATCACCAGCTGGCCGCTGATGATCAGTTCCGTGGGAGTATTCTTGAAGACATTAAACCTCAGAAGCATTATCAGCACGATACTGGCGATAAAGAAAAAGACACCGGTCAGCCGCATGGCGCCGGTAAGATTATTCTGCACTCGCTCGTCAATGACCGGCAGCCGCCTGTATCTGACAAGTGACCATAATTCACGATGTCCCAGCAGCAATATGCCGGCTACCAAGGCTATCGCCACGTACAAATTCTCCCTGGACAGCATCAGCATTAATGCCAGCAGACTGATAGCGGCATAGGCTATTAATATCCATCTTGTCTTCACCGCGTTTCCCCTCCTTATGTTAGGAATATATAACGTTAGATATATATAACATATCACGTTCAAAAAGACCTGTCAAGAGTTCTTATGGAGACATTGGTGTAATAAAGGACAGGTCAATGAGAAGAGGCACTTTGAAAGGGAGGGGGATGCGAACAGTCCGGGATGGCATACGCTTTGGTGGAGCCGAGGTATCAATAGGTAGTACCGGAAAAGAATTTGATTTGGTTTTTATCTTCAGCATTTAAAATTGAGCCTTCTTCAAGAAACTCAATCTACGAAAAAGCGACAACTGGTACTATCATGTAATCATCGAAATCAACGTTCTGCTCTATGGTAGTAGCATATACGAGTGTGCCTAGGCAGTATCAATAAAGGATATTTTCATAGATGACTACCTGTTAACGAGATTTCATAGGAGCGAGGCAGTACATGGCCCAACCCATATATTGGCGTTGGAACTGTAAATAATCATCCTGGTCAGTACGGAAATAGTTGAATACCTGTTCATAGTCAGTGTGGGTGGGATTTTCTTCGAGCCAACGTATCAGTCCATACCAACCATCCGAAATGTACCTATCCCAGTCGTCGTAACTGGCACGAATGATGTATTCGAGTTCAAAGCCTTCGTCCCGGGTAAATCGAGCTAGTTCCGCTTCTGTGTGGGTAGTTGTCTGTTTTTGGGCGTATTCCGGATCTACCCGATTGCTAAGCCAGTGGGTTTCACCGATACCAAGGCGTCCATTCTGATGAATAGCCCGCTTCAGTACCTGGACTGTCTTCTGGTAGCTGCCAAAAACAAACGTTGATCCAATACATGTTGCAGCATCGAAAGCCCCCTCTTTAAATACATAGTCAGCCGCAGAGGAGCAAACGATTTCGATTTGGTCCGATAAACCTCTCATGGCCAGCTTTTTCCTGGCCTGTTCGCAGAAATCCTCGGATATATCCATACCAATACCAGTAATACCAAATTCCTCAGCCCATAGAGTGAGGGGCTCAGCACAACCACAACCGAAGTCGATGACCCGGTTTCCTTTTTTCAATTTGAGTAATTTGCCAAGTTTGATGATTTTTTCAGGCGTGGAAGGGTTTAGTATATCCATATAGCGGTGTGAGATACTCATAAGGTCAAAAAACTCCATAATTCAAGCCTCCTTCTGTAAATGGTGCCTTGATTAATAAGTGTGTTGCAAGATCTTATCCTAATCTCGGTGACAATATGTTGATGACAGCCTCAAATTGTTTCCCCGATATAAACATCTTAGACTTCTGTTTGAAAAGCAGCAATTCGTTCTAGGCCATAATACTAACATTACACATACATTGGCACGACCACGTAACTTAAAAGTAATGAGGTCTTCCTTTTCTCATTCGGAATCAATATCACAAGTTGAGTTTTTATTAACCTGGTCAATTGAGAGGGGGACTATTTTTGCGTGACGGTTCATCTCGTGCCATTTATACCAAAAGAAAGTGTTAACTAAGTGTGCACTATTGTAGTGCAAGAGTAGCACAAAAATAGCAGGAAAATGGACCTGGGGAGATTCGAACTCCCGACCTCCTGAATGCAAATCAGGCGCTCTCCCAATTGAGCTACAGGCCCGCAAGACCATTAATTATACTAAATCCACTTGATTTTGCTAAGCACAGGGGAGGGTCAGTTTTGTTTTATCGAGATAGTTATCAGGTACCTGATATACTTGCCATACCTTACCGGTTGTATTGTATAGCAGTTGAAAAATAACGGCAGCGATGGCTACCACGCCGGGAGGAATTACCGCAGCCAGTATGGCCAGTGGCGAGTTTCGGAGCGCTTATTTGTCCAGGTACACTGAGTTGCCCTTGGAAAGCTTGGATTAGCAACTCGCTTTGCCCGACATTAGCTATATGCGGTGTTAGGCGTAGTGCCTTTATATCAATTCTTTTCAATATAACATTTTAATTTTTCTAAATCTTCTTTATTGTGCTCAATCATCGCTGTATAATAATCTTTACCTAGCAATATAAAAAATAGTCTATCAATTATTGTTCCGATAATAGAGTTCTCTTTCCCAACTGTTATAGTCCGAGTAAATTTCACTCCATTTTCAAATTCCTTCACATTAAGTACTGCTCTTATATTTAACAGTGACCTTGGAAACATAGCTTCAAATATTACTATTTTTTCTCTTGTTCTGTCAGTTATTTTGTAAACTTTATATTTCATAATTTGCTTTTTACCAGCTATTAGCTCCTCAAAATATAAAATTGAACCTTCAGCAAGTGGATTTCCTTTAATAAATTTGCATTTTATATGTTCTTCTGGACAGTACAAGGAATAAATCTTGTCTAATTCCATCAAACTTGAAACGACCTTTTCAAGCGAACAATTGAACTTTTCTTCTGCAATTAGTTTTATCATATAATTCTTTTCCCCTTTTGACCTTACCCCGCATTTAGCAGCACCGGCGCTTAGAATCCAGTCTTTGTATAAGCATACCCCACAGGCGGTTGCAGAAACACGTTGAGTTTAAGATATTTAACGATCAGTTAAAGAAAGCCCGAATTAAATCGAATAGCACAGCTATGGTGAGCGGCATGGGATTATCTGGATGACGCTCTTTTTACACTGTACCGACCATATCTACTTCTTACTTTTCTTAGTCTTGGCCGGACTGCTATCGGCTGAGCCCATCCAGCGCTCGTAGTGCACGCGCTCTATTTTGAACCTGTCCTCCATGCGCGGCCTCTCGTCCGGATAACCTATGGAAACAAGCGAGATCGGCACTATTCTGGTCGGCATATTGAGCAGTTTCCTCATGCCGTTCATCCTCTCCTCCACGGGATAAATACCGACCCAGACCGCACCCAGGCCCAGATCATGGGCGGCCAGGAGGATATTCTGTGTGGCTGCCGAGCAGTCCAGTACACCCCTGCCTTTGGTCAGCTCGAGTCCGCTGTCGTCACATACAAGGATAGCCAGCGCCGCATCCTTCAGCATATGCGAGTGCGGATGGAAGGTTGGCACCTGGACCAGCGTCTTGCGCTCGGTGATGACCACGAAATGCCATGGCTGCTCATTGGCCGCCGAAGGGGCAGCCATCCCCGCCCGCAACAGCTGCTCTACAGCCTCCGCGGGAACACGGTTATCTGTATATTTCCTGATACTGCGGCGTGTCATGATTGCTTCAATTGTTTCCATCGGTTCACCTCGTTACTGCCGGATTTAAATGCGCCGCCTGACCCTGGCGATCCAGCGCCCGATCAAAACGATCAGCGTGAGTACGACCACCGCCAGTACATAGGGCCAGATCATCTCGTAGAGGGGTGTGGGGGGCGGTTGCCTGTAGCCGGGCAAGTTCACCTTGAGCCTGTTGTCCAGTCCGCTGGCGATATGGAAGGTAGACTCGGTCCTCTTGCCTTCTTTCTCTACAATTATCTTGTATGTGCCATAGAAACCGCGCATCCTGGCAATTCCATCATCGCCCGTGTATACGTTGCCGCGCGACCACCATTTATCATGGATCAGATTAAGAAGACGGTTGTAGACTGGCTTTTTCGTCATATCCGTTCGCAGCAGTCCGGCCGGCGCCCCCTGCCAGGCGCCGTAATCGGAGAGGTCCCACCAGGTTATGGCCTGCACCGATGGGTGGCTGAAGAGCAGGATATAGAACTTCTCCACATAAACGGCCTGCTCAATCTCGCCGGCCGGCGTAGTCGGCCACTCGGAAGGCTGCTGCTCGGACGATATACCCGTCTTGGGGCTGCCACTCAGCACGGTCACTTCACTGAAATGTATGGGCACATCTAAACCCTTGAACCGCTCGCAGGTATCCCAGACCTGGTATAGCGGCCAGTTGCCGCGGTGCATATGCGATTGTATGCCGATGGCATCGAATTTACCCTTCTGCCGGACGATACCCTGGAGGAGATCTTGGAAATCCTGGTCGGTGCGGAAATCGTTGATTATGAGCGTTGAAGTAGGGCATGACGACCTGGCCCAGGCCAGCGCATCGGTACAGACCGCTATGGGTGTGCGCTGGGACATCCACTTGCCCAGCGGATTATCTACCTGCGCGCCCATGGTCGGTTCATTCACAACATCCCAGTAGTCGATGGTGCCGCAGAATTCACCTGTGATCTCCTTGACCCGCTTCTCCTGAGCTTTTTGCATATCATCGGCCTGGACGGGGGCCCAGCCTGGAAGCGATTCCGCCCAAATTAGAGGATGTCCCTTTACGGTTATCCCCCTCTTTTTTGCCCATTCCGCAATCATCTTGAGCATGGCGGACGAGGATTGCCCCTGGGTCGCCTCATAGCTTTCCCAGTAAAAAGGAGCAGTGCCGTAATTGAACAGTGCGCTGCAGGCTTCAGCCCATTCCTGGTTGACCGCTGTGGGGCCGTTCTTGGCCAGCAGGGACAGGCCTGTGCCGAAAAGGAAGTCATGGCTCTGCTGCTCGTAATATACGCGCGCTCCCCTCACCGGAACATTATTTTCATCCAGCACCAGCACGGTACCGTCCCCTTTGCGTATCTTCTCGATACGGTCGCCGGCGCCCTGCATAATGAACCATTCACGGACCCCGTTATAAGCCTGGAGAACGACATTGCCCGCATCAGAACCCGGCGACTGGCAGGCCGCCGCCGGTATAAGCAACGAAACCACCATGATCGTCAGTGCCATTATGTAAAAACATCTTCTGTTCATATCCAACCCTGCAAACGATAATATTTCATATATTTTAGCACAGCGTCCAAGCCGCCTATATCGGCCCCCATAGCCCGAAATCCGCAGCATGAATAATAGCATTATTATCACTCCACGGTGGCTTCGGCGATCCGATCTTCATCCGTTGCCGTAACTGTCCCTCAGCTCATCGATTACGCTTTTGACAGATTGCAATAGAGGAGATAATATATATAGTAATATGAGTATATGGTAATATAATCATGGAGCAATCATTTGGCTGAATTGAAATTAGACAGGGTCACGCTGTATGAGTTCCATGCCCAGTTCTGCAAGACACTGGCAGACGCCAACCGCCTTTTGATAATCGCGGAGTTGGTTGCAGGGGAGAAGTCTGTGAACGACCTCACAAACAGTCTGGGCCTTCACCAGTCCAACGTGTCGAAGCACCTGGCGCTGATGAGGGAGCGAGGATTGGTGGAAACCAGGCGTGACGGCGCTTCTATCTATTACTCACTATCGGATCCCCGGATCTTTAAGGCCATAGAACTGCTGGTACAGGTGCAGACCGAACAGGTTGCCAGGAGGCATAAACTCGCACAAAACAGCCGCTGACGGCAATCAATCGGAATAGTGGCTCCGGATCGTAAGCGGCAGCTGGAATTCAACGGTAAAGGAGGTAATTCGTAATGGATAACTCTACAGATGGGACGACTATCATAGTCTTCAGCGGCGATATGGACAAGGTCATGGCGGCGTTCAACATCGCCATCGGCGCCGCTGCCCTGGGCAAGGAGACCAATATGTTCTTCACCTTCTGGGGACTGAAGGCCATCCAGAAGGGTAACCTGACCGGAAACAGCTTTTTCGGCAAAATGATGGGCTTGCTGAACCGCGGCGGAATTGAACGCATCGGCCCTTCCCGCTTCAACTTCTGGGGGATGGGAAGATGGATGTTCAACCAGATGATGAAAATGCACAAGATCACGCCCATTGCCGAACTCCGTCAGACGGCCATCGACCTGGGAGTCAAGCTTCTGCCGTGCCAGATGAGCATGGAGGTAATGGAAATCAAGAAAGAGGACTTCATCAACGAGGTCCAGCCGGCCTGCGGCGTGGCAACCATGCTGGAAATGGCCTACCGCTCGAAGGCAACTCTCTTTATTTAAGGAGCATATTATGTCAGTGGAAAACGAAGTCAACATGAAACTGAACCTGGAAGGGCTTCTATGCCCGATCCCGGTGGTCAAAGTCAGCAAAGCAATAAAAGACCTCCCTATCGGGGGAGTACTGGAAGCGACGGCCACAGATCCCGGCGTACTGGCCGATATCCCGGCCTGGGCGCGCACTACCGGCAACGAGGTTATCAAGATTGAACGGGACGGCAAGCTGGTCAGATTCCTGGTTCGCAAGCTGAAATAACGTATCTGCCATGATCGATATACCGTTGACTTTCCTAATAGTCTCATTGACCGTCGCCCTGGCGGGCGTTGGAGTCTGGACATTCCAGCTCTTCTCCAGGGACAGCGCCTGTGATCCGTCGCCCGGCAAGGGTTCCGACAAACTGGGAGTGCTCTATGCCTTTACACTCGGTATGCTCCCGTGGAAGAAGGAAAGCGCCAGGCTGCACTGGATGGTGTACCTGAGGGGAATCTGCTTTCACATCGGGATCTTCGCCGGCATACTGGCGCTGCTGCTAAGCATTTTCAGCATCGCCGGCGGCGGTACGTTGAGCCTGGTACTGAGCATCCTGATGTGGATCGGCGCCGTTGCAGGTGTTGCAGCAATCATATCCCGCGCAGCCGACGCCAATCTCAGGGGAATCAGCAATCCTGACGATTACATCTCGCCCGCGCTGATTATACTTTTCATGTCCACAGGGGCTTTGCACGTTACAGGCCTGATCGACGCCGTGTATTTCTACGTTGCAGCCAGCGTGCTGTGCCTGTACCTCCCCTGGAGCAAGGTGCGGCATTGCGTTTATTTCTTTTTCTCGCGAGGGAAGATCGGCGCTATGATGGGTCATCGAGGACTCTTGAATGGGCATTCCGGGAAGCTAAAAACATGAGTGATAATGATTCAACCACTTTAACGGCGGAGAGCCCGGCCTTACCTGTCAGGGAAGTCCTGGATAAACAGCTGACCAGGGAGACTGTTGCCGCCCTGGGGGGCTGCGTCCGCTGCGGCCTCTGCGCCGAGTCGTGCCATTACTACGCTGCCCAGCCTGAATTACAGAACATGCCGGTCTACCGGGGCGAAGCAGTTCGTAAATTTATCCGGAAAGCCAATGGCCACACGAAGCAGTTATTTCACAGGCCTGCAAAGGCGAAATCTAACGACTCATCGTCCCTTGATTCTTTAGCGGATATGGCCTTCGGCAAGTGCACCCTTTGCCGCCGCTGCACGGTGAACTGTCCGGTGGGAGTCGACACAGCTTCTCTTATGCGAACTGCGCGGTCCATCGCCACGGCCTCAGGCAAAGCTCCGGAGATACTGGTCCAGCTCGCTGACGCAGCTATCAGCCGCGGTGAGAATATCGAGCTTTTTCGCGACATGTTGCTGGATCGATTAAAAGAACTTGAGACTGAGACCCGCAACAAGATCAACGATCCAACTTTTTCGATACCCGTAGGTAAAAAAGGCGCGGATATGCTGTTCGTCGGGCTGTCGGGCGAGCACAGCATAGTGCCTCCGTCCATACTGTTCCATTATGCAAAGGCAAACTGGACACTCAGCCTGTTTGAGGCGTCTAATTATGGCTCATTTATCGGTGACAGCGAAAGATCGAAAAAAATAGCGCAGCGTATCATCGATGAAGCCAGGGACCTGGGCGTAAAAGAGGTTGTGATCGGCGAGTGCGGCCACGCATACACGGTGCTGCGCTGGGAGGCGCCCAAGTGGTTCAAGCAAGCGCTTCCGTTTCGTGTGAGAAGCCTGATAGAGGTCCTGGCCGAGTGGGTAGAGAGCGGCCGCCTCATACTCAATCCGGAGGCCAATCCCGAACCGGTCACATATCACGACTCCTGCAACCTCGGCCGGAACGGCGGCCTGCTGGAAGAACCGCGCGTGGTGCTGCGAGCCGCGGTCAAGGACTTTCGCGAGATATACCCTAACAGGGAGGAAAGTTACTGCTGCGGAGGGGGAAGCGGTATGGTGGCCGTCTCCGAATGGGAAGAACGACGCATGCTGGCGGGTCTGCCCAAGGCCAGGCAAATTAAGGCGACCGGCGCTAAAATCGTTGTGGCGTCCTGCGATAACTGCCGGATCCAGCTAACCGAGCTTAACGAGCGCTACAACCTGGGCATCAAAGTGACAGGCCTCGCCGACCTTGTCGTAAATGCCGTCGTCAACAAGCGTTGAATAAATCCCCGATGTAGGGGCGGGTTTTTAAACCCGCCCGCGTGAACGGAATACGGCCGGGCGCACCTGAAGGTACGCCCCTACATTTGAAAACGTCGTATGTTATTATTTGAAGCGTGGAATCCATTCCCCTACTCAGGTACCTCGTTGAAGCCGGCCTGGGCGCCAGGCGCCAGGTAGTCGCCGCCATTAAGGTCGGCCGCGTTTCCGTGAACGGGAGGCAGGCCGAGAGCTATACGATGCCGGTCTACCCGCTGGCGGACAAGATCACCTTCGATGGAAAACCCGTCTCCTTCCATGCCCGTGCCAGGATAGTGCTGATGCTGAACAAACCGCTGAACCTGCTTACCACCACCAGCGATGACCGCGGCAGGCAGACCGTCCTCGACATCCTCCCCGCCGAATACCGTGGATTGGGCCTGTATCCCGTGGGGAGGTTGGACCACGATACCACCGGGCTGCTCCTGCTGACCAACGATGGCAACCTTACCTACCGCCTGACACACCCGCGGTTCGAGCTGGGCAAGGAATACCTTGTACACATAGACGGCAAACTCGGACAGCAGGAAAGAGAACTGCTGGAAAAAGGCGTGCTGCTGGATGACGGCCTCACCGCGCCCGCCACAGTGAAGGAGATCGGCTATGATCCGCCCTACAATTACAGCGTCACCATCCACGAGGGCCGCAATCGCCAGGTCAGGCGGATGTTCGCACACCTTGGACATACTGTCAGGTCTTTAAAACGTATCAGGATGGGAAACCTCAGGCTGGGAGACCTGGCTGAAGGAAGTTTCAGAAGACTATCTGTCCAGGAGATCGCCTCGGCCCTGAGACAGCACAAACAATAGTTTACCCGCGTTCAACATCATTGACCGGCACGTCAATAATGTGCAGCAGCCGCCCTGTTGTTGTACAATATGCAGGGTTTTGTTCGCAACTAATAAAATTAAGGAGTGTGCTTTAATATGGGTAACAGGCTAAAGGGCAAGGTAGCAATCGTTACTGGTTCGGGGCGCGGCATCGGCCGTGCGGAGGCCATGGCGCTGGCCGCTGAAGGCGCCAGGGTTGTTGTCAACGACCTCGGCGCAGCTTCAGACGGTTCCGGCAAATCGGCCAGCCCGGCGGAGGAAGTTTGCCAGGAGATCAAGAAGCTGGGCGGCGAGGCCGTACCCAATTTTGATTCCGTGGCCACGTGGGCGGGCGGTGAGAATATCGTTAAGACCGCTATCGATAAATTCGGCCGCATAGATATCCTGGTCAATAACGCAGGCATCCTGCGCGACCGCATGCTCTTCAACATGAGTGAGGATGAGTGGGATATCATCATTAAGATACACCTCTACGGCCATTTTTACTGCTCCAGGGCGGCATCCCCCTTTATGCGCCAGCAACGATGGGGCCGCATTATCAACACGTCTTCCATCGCCGGCCTGGGCAACATGGGCCAGACCAACTACAGCGCAGCCAAAGAGGGCATCGTAGGATTCACCCGCTCGGCAGCGCTGGATTTGGGCAAATACGGCGTAACCTGCAATGCAATCAGGCCCAACGCGGCCACCCGCATGACGGTTACACCCGAGCTCAAGGCTGCCTGGGAGAAGAGGGCTGCAGCAGCCGGCATCACCGACAAGGCGCAGTTCGAAGCGATGATCAGCCAGATGTTTGCCTCCAAGCCGGAGAATATCGCCCCGGTGGTGGTATTCCTCTGCTCGGACGAGGCAGCCAACATCAACGGCAAAACCATCTTCATCAACCTCAACCAGATCGGCCTGTACTCCGAGCCGCAGATCATCAAAGAGATCAACAAGGCCGAGGGCTTCTGGTCAGTGGATGAACTGGTCAAGGAGATCCCCGCCAAGCTGACCGGCGACCTGGTAAACCCGGCGCCCCCCCAGCCGGCCAAATAAATCATAAAAGATAACAAGCTGAACAGAAGGGCATCACTCAAAAGGTGCCCTTCTGTTATAATCTGTTTTAATAAGCGCCGGCAGGTTTTGATCAGAGGTTGTGAATGACTGATTTTATAGTTCAGGACAGTCGACGTCAGCTCTGGATAGTTATAAGCGTAGCATTCGCGTCGTTCATGGCTGCGCTGGACACCTATATAGTCAACGTGGCCCTGCCCACAATAGCGGCGGACTTCAACGCCAGCCCTACCGATGCGGTCCTCATTACTCTTGTATACCTGCTTATCATCACCAGTACCCTGCTTATATTCGGCAAGGTGGGAGAAAGGACGGGGTTTAAAATCGTCTTTGTGGCAGGATTCGCATTCTTTGCCATCGGTTCATTGCTGAGCGGGCTGGCCCCCGGCATATACCTGCTTTCGGGCGCACGCTGCATACAGGGGCTGGGCGCCGCCATGCTTTACGCGGTGGGGATGGCCATGATAATCAGGTACATACCGCCGGGCAAACGCGGTTGGGCCTTCGGCATAATATCAACCGGGGCCGGACTGGGCGTTATCATAGGGGCGCCCATGGGAGGCTTCATCACGCAGTACCTTGACTGGCACTGGATATTCTGGTTCAACGTGCCGGTCGGCATCGCCGCGATCATAGTGGCATTGAAGGTAATGCCAAACGACCGCGTCCATACTATAGCGGGCGCCAAACGTACCCCCTTCGATATTGCCGGAGCAGTATTAAGTCTCCTGGCCCTTTCTCTCCTGGTGCTGGCAATCAACCGGGGACAGCAGCTCGGCTGGGACCACTGGGGAATCTGGAGCTCATTCATCGTCTCAGCCATCCTCTTTATAGCATTCATACTATGGGAAAAGAGGTGCCGCGATCCCCTGCTGGACCTGTCGCTTTACAAATCCGCCAGTTTCGCCTTTGGCTCGTTCGCCGCGCTGGCCGCGTGGGGTATGTATTCCGGCGGCAACTTCCTCTTCCCCTTTTACCTGACGATGATCCAGGAGCTTTCAGCCAGCATGATCGGCTCCATCTTCCTCGTCGGGTCAGTCTTTTATATCATAACCAGCCTCTACATGGGACGGTTGTCCGACCGCATCGGCAGACGGCTGCTGTGCTGCGCCGGGATGATTTCAGCCGCTGCAGCGCTGATTTTCCTGGCCCTGCTGCTCGGCCTCCCCTCCCTTATCCCTATGATAGTCTATCTCGCCTGGATAGGCGTATCCATGGGCACCTTTGTATCACCCAACAACAGCCTTGTGCTGGGCTCCATACCCACCGCCAACCAGGGAGAGGCGTCGGCGGCATCGAGGGCCATGCAAAACCTGGGTATGGTGCTGGGCGTGGCGATCTACGAAACAGTGTTTACGGCTTTCATCCCCTCCGCCGAATTGAGCACCGAGCAGGCCGTTGCGGGCGTGCCGACAGAAGTGCTGATTATGGGCTTCAGCGCCGCCTGCTTCGTGGGCGCAGCCATGTGCGTGGGCGCCTTCATACTCTCGTGGCTGGCCAGGGAAGATAAAAACGCTGCAGCGGCGGAGAGACCTGAGCGGATACTGATTTAATATATACTCCACATAAAAGGAGTCTATGCCGGACTATGTCATAAGACACGTAAAGGACGATGACCGCAATGCCGTCGTGGGCATCTTCAACTATTTCGTCGAGAACAGCTTCGCAGCTTATCCTGATAAGAAAGTGGGGCCGGAGATCTTCGATCTGCTCAAGAATATGAGCTGCGGGGGAGTTTTCTACGTGGCGGAATCGCCGGCCAAAGAGGTGATAGGCTTCGCCCTGCTGAGGCATCACCAGATCGCCGAGGCGTTCAAGAAGGCCGGAGAGATAACCTATTTCATCCTTCCTGAACATGAGCGCAGGGGTCTGGGCGTCCGCCTCATGGACACCATCGTTACGGATGCCAGGGCCGCCGGTGTGGAAACCCTGCTGGCCAATATATCGTCACTTAACGAAGTGAGCCTCAATTTTCACCATAAACACGGATTCAAGGAGTGCGGACGCTTCGAGCGCATCGGGCGGAAGTTCGGCAGGGATTTCGACGTTATCTGGATGCAGAAATTCCTGTAGGGGATAAGCATCCGTCATTGCGGGGAGCCGCAGGCGACGCGGCAATCTGGTGTTATCGCCGCGGGAACACAAGATTGCTTCGCTATCTGCCACGCCTTCGGCTCGCAGCTCCGGCTCACCGCAATGACGGTATGTAAGAACGATTGTCTACTTTGTGCGGAACTCGAAAGGACCGAAATTGAATTCGTTCTGATTTGGGTCCGGCGCAGGGATCCATTCCTGGCCATTGCCCTGATTGAACTCGTAGTATCCGGGGAGCCTGTCGGGCCATTCGGCCAGCTCAACCGGCACTGATATCTTCTGATCACCCCTCTGAACAGAGAGGGTTACTTTGTCTCCCGGCTTCTTGCCGTTGAAGTACGAAAGGATATCATCGACCCTGGCTACGGCGATCTCATCAACCGCTGTGATGATATCCCCTCCCGCCGAAGGCTCATTCTGCTTATTCCTGCCGCTTTCCACCAGTCCGACTTTGTACGCGGGGCTTCCTTCCATAACGCCCACAATGTATACACCCCCGGTCACTTTAAGGCCGAGTTTATCCGCCAGTTCCTTGCTGACGGGCATGCCCTCGATTCCGAGCCAGGGAGTCTTGATCGTGCCGCCCTTAAGCAGCTCGGGCAGCACCTTTTTAGCCGTGTTGATGGGAACGGCAAAGCCCACCCCGTTGGCCGTGGCCTCTATGGCAGTATTGATGCCGACCACCTCACCGTGCGAATTGAGCAGAGGGCCGCCGGAATTGCCCGGATTGATCGCAGCGTCCGTCTGTATGATATCCGTTATATTGCGGCTGTTGGCATTGGGTATGGACCTGCCCGTGCCGCTGATGATGCCGATGGTGATGGAGCCCTGCAGCCCGAAGGGCGAACCCAGAGCCACTGCCATCTGGCCGGGCTTGACCAGGCTTGAATCGGCCAGTACCAGATACGACAAGGCCGGTACCCTGGAAGCGTCTACCTGCAGCAGGGCCACATCGTTGTTGTTGTCCGAACCAATCACCTTACCTTCGAGATGGGTGCCATCGCTCAATACGACCTTAACGGTGGAAGCCTTGTCCACCACATGGTTGTTGGTCAGAATATGGCCTTCCGTATCGATGATGAAGCCCGATCCCTGTCCCCTCACATTGGGGATATCCAGGCCGAAGGGGCCGAGAATTTTAGATGCGATGGCGGTCTCAGATTCCACCTGGACCACCGCCGGTATGCACCTTTCATAAAGCGAAACAACCTTGTCTTCATCGAAAAGCGGCGTCACCTGCACCGTTGCAGATGAAGCCGGCAGGCTTAAAGACTTCTGATCGGACGAGCTGGCCGCCGGACCGCAGCCGGTGACCAGAAGCGCGGCGATAATCAGGGCTGTGGCAAGCGCGCCTGCCCTGCAGCGCCATCCACCTGATATTTTAGCTAACGACATTGATAAGCCTCCCGGAATTTGATATCGATAACAAGACTAAAGGTTCTGCGGCCTGAAGAATATTTCGTAGAAATAGTTATTGCCCGCCTCAGGCTCTGTGATGCGCTCTACGCGGCTCTCCTCGAGGTTGACCAGTATCAGCCAGACCTTACCATCGAGTTGCAGCGACACGATGGCCTGCGCAGTAGTGGGCGTGACTTTTAAAATGGACCCGCCGATGACCGCCATATTGGAAACGGAGGAGAAAATGGGGAACACCCTGTCCACGCTTCCCCCCCTGTCCATGATACTTTTCACCCTTGGATCCGTTGCGGCGATTTCAACAGCACGTTCACGCGCGTCCTGCGCCAGCTCGGGCATAAAAAGTCCCTCGTAACGCCTTGCGCTCACCACCGCCTTAACGTTCATATCCACATCGGCTTCGATCAAATCACCCATGCAGCGCCCGCAGACTACGCTGGCCATACCGTCCCTCACGTCCACGCGTATTATGAGTATCTCCCCCGTGCCGTTCAGGCGCTGCTGTATGCCGGGGTCTTTTTTGACCACGTCCGCAGCGACCACCGAAGGCGAAGGAGCGGCCAGATAAAAGGTCAGTGAAAGCACAGCAGCGATAATAAAGAGCGCCAGCCCACTGGCGGCGGCCATCCTCCAGGCCGGCGCCCGCAGCCAGTCCAGCCAGCCTTTAAAGGTGCTTGTCAGTGATCCCCGGCTTTTATCCGTGGCTATAGCTTCTGCATAGGCGCCCTCGAGCAGCACCTTCCGCAAACTGCTTTTATGGCCTGCTATCAGCAGATCGGGCAGTTCAGTGCTTTCCAGTATCCTGATAAGAGCTTCCTTTTTCATAATGCTGTGCTTCCGTCCAATAATATAATGATTTTAAACAGAAAAAGTTGCATCACTTCATTTTTTCCCTGAGCTTTTCTACTCCCCTGTGCAGCAGCGACTTGATGGTGCCCTCTTTCTTGCCCAGTATCTTCACCATCTCGCGTATCTTTTTCTTCTCGAAGAATTTGAGGGCTATAACCTCCTGATAAATAAAGGGCAGTTCTGAGACCTTCTTGTGCAGCATGATGAATTCCTCATGCCGGCTCAGCTCCTCCTCCGCCTGGTTAATCTCGTCGCTATAGCTGCTGGTATCCGCCAGGTCAGCAATGGATTCTATGCTGGATATCCGCCTTCCACCTTCCCGGCGGTAATGATCGTTTATCTCATTGCTGGCAATACGGTAAAGCCAGGCAGCAAAGGGCACGTCCCGCCAGCGATACTTTTTAATCTGAGAGAAGGCCTTGAGAAAGGTTATCGATGTTATGTCAAGTGCTAGTTGAACATTGGCGGTGCGTTTCAAAGCATAGTTAAAGATGCGCCGGTAATAGACCTCGTACAGTTCGCCGAAGGCCTCCGGGCTGTGCTGGGCTCGCTTTACCAGTTCCCCTTCCGATCTCAATTGATCTGGCGTCGGCGAAGTATCATGCTTCATATGATCGGGCATGTAACACAGTTTAACTCATAACGCAATGGATGCAAAAAGGTTGCATGAGAAAAATGATCTCCCGCCGAATCATCAGATCCGGCGGGAGAATTGTATTAGAGGATAGGAGCTACTTTTTTAGAGAATCGAGCGCATCCTGCCATGTCGAGACGGTTGCATAGGCAGTGTTCTTATTAAAAGCGATATACAGGTCAACCTTATGTACAAAGGCGACCGCCTCGATCTCAGCCGGGTCTACGCCCGCCTGCTTTGCCACCAGGTCGACATCGGCGCCCGTGCCAAGCCAGAGGTCAACCTCTCCCGCCACCAGTTTCTTCAGGCCGTCGGCGGTTGAATCGGCGTACATAAAATTAATGCATCCCTGCTGCGCAAGCTTCTGCTGGCCAGCTTCATCCTTCACCACGGCGATGCTTTTGACCGCTTTGGCTTCGTCCAGGCTGCCGCATCGTATATTTGAGCCTTTTTTAGCATAGAGCCAGTTCTCGTAAGAGCCGATAGGGCCCACCCACATGAATTGGTTTTCCCTCTCCGCTGTCCTGGCCATGGAATAGAGTGCCGTATCGGGCTCCAGCGTAACCGTTTCATAGGCTTTTGCCCAGGGTAACACCTCGATGGTGATATTCTCTCCCAGTTTATTGATTATGCCTTTAACCGCCTCGGTGGATGATCCCACAAGATTGCCGCCGGCGTCGGTATAATTGAAAGGCGGATATTCCTCCGTCAGTATGCGCAGTTTAGCGGGCTGCGTCGGAGTGATACACGCCGTGATAAGCAGTATGCCTGCTATAAGAGCAAAACAAAGTCTCTTCATATCTCCTACCTCAATGGTTTTTAACAAGATTATACTCCAGATTCGGCAATGTCAATAGCTCGATGGTACTATCGACAGCAGGCGGGGCACTGGCAGATAACAAATAAATACGATCGCCAGGCTGGTTGAAAGAAACCGGCGGAAGGGATATGCTGAAAACACGGCCGAATCCAAACGAGAGTGTCACTAATTGCAGAACATGAAATTCAATAAAAGAACATATAAGAACCTGAAAGATCTCTTCAGCGACTTGTGTTTTCCAATCAGAAACATGAGTCGGTTGAAGGAAGTAACAAAAAATAAATTGATATCCCCTGCCTTCCAGGAAAGGCTCATGCTGACTGTCACCGCGGTAAACGGCTGCCGCTACTGTTCCTACCACCATGCCAGGCAGGCATTGAAAAGCGGGATTACGCCGGAAGAGATAAGCCGGCTACTATCGGGATCTGTTGCCAACTGCCCGGAAGAGGAGGCTGTGGCCGTAATTTATGCGCAGCATTGGGCTGAATCCGATGCCCATCCTGACCTCGAAGCCGTCCGAAGACTGCAGCAGGCATACGGCGCTGAAAAAACAGATGCCATCCACCTGATGCTCCAGCTGATCCGTCTGGGTAACCTGCTGGGCAACTCCTGGGACTACTTAATATACCGCCTATCCTTCGGTAAGTGGCCGGGATAAGTCTACACATTTACTATGGGCGCCTAATCAAAAACAAACATGGTTTTAATGGTCTTATATTTACCTTTGTTAATATTAATGTCTATCATCTTCCTGTATTCATCAAGTTTAAACCTGTGCGTAATAAGGTTTTGAAACTTTATATTTTTTTTCGATACAAGATCGATCGCAATCTCAAAAACATGTCTCTTTTTACCTTCCCATTCATGGAATCCATAGAATGTAGTCCCTTTCAGGGTAAGCAGCTTCAACCATATCATGGTTGGATCAAATTTTAGCTTATCTGAGATCCCGATAAGGGATATCACGCCTCCTGTTCTCGCAGCGCGAAGGGCTGTGTTGACGCTGTCCGAATTAGAAAGACAATCATAAACCCTGTCAAATCCGCGCATCATGCTGCTCTGTCCCAACAGTGGCATGTAGCATTTCCCGCCGGTAATCTTCGCTGCTTCTTCCAGGGCTTTGGACCCGGTAATTGTATAATCCGCACCGGCACTTTTCGCCAGCTTTGCTGTGAAATCTGAGCTTACCAACACCGTTATTTTGCAGGGAATATCCAGGGCACGTAATGCCAGAATAACCATATTCCCTATTACACCGCAACCGATAACCAGTACATGTTCGTCACTTTGCGGCCTGTTGGTGAATACAGCCTCCAGTGCAATTGCGAACGGCTCTATCAGCGCCGCGCTTTCGGCACTCATACCATCCGGTATTCTAAAAACCTGGCTTTTATGGGCAACTACGTATTCACTATACCCGCCATTCAGTGCTGTGCAGACATCGATTACTGAACCGGTTGCAAGCCGGCCTTCCGCAAAATTCTCGCAGCAGCCCAGGCCCTTCCGGCAAGCTTTGCACTCAGGCTCGATCTCTCTTACTTTGCAGTTGAGGACCGGGCTTATCGCCACTATATCGCCGACATGAAGGTCCTCGACAGCAGCCCCAACCTCGACAACCTTGCCGGAGACCTCATGGCCAAGTACAGAGGGAAATGAACAATAGGGAGTCCACGCAGGTGAACTATTTAACGTAATAGCATTAACGTCACTTTTACACATACCGCAGCGAAGGACTTTTATTTTCACCCACTCACTTGTTACGATTTCCGGCTGGGGTATATCAACTAACCGCACCGTTGAGAGAAGCCCTTTATAATAGGCGCCTTTATTTACTGCACCCAATATTTTTAGTGCCAGAAACTGCGGAATTGAAACGTTGAATCGTATTGCCTTCATGATATCCCCCTGTTTTTAAAATATGCAGCCCTAACCCGGGACCAGGTAGAAAAAGTAACAAACCCTGAATTGCCCATTTCAGTTTTCAACCAGGCGATTATCATCCACTATCGCCCTGAGTCGTCATGGTATGACTTAACCATACAGCTGTCAATGCCACCGCTACAATTCCGCCTGAAGCAGGATTTTCTGAGGATGTTGGGCGATACCGGACTGGATACCGGCCAGGCCAAACCCGGCCCAGAATGCGCCTATCTCACTCTGGCGTGATATCAGAAATATATGAGACGCCGGCAATGGCCCGTTTTATGCGGGTCGTATCGAGAAGGTGACGCATATCCACAAACTCGCCTGCGCGCGCAATCCTCCTGATTTCGCCGTCCAGATTTAAGGCATACTCCCACTGTATATTTTCAAAGACCACACCGTGGTTATGCAGCATCATTTTCTTGTTGCCGACATTGGCCGGATGCATATAAAACGCATTTTCCAGGGCTTGTTTAGAAAGGTGGGACAGGTCGGCCGTCAGGTCCAGGCCCAGGCCGAAGCTGATCATGGTCCGGCCGGGGAGCTTCGGTTCCAGATTGATGTCCATCCATTGCTCTATATTATCCGGGTCTGTTATCAGGCCTTTGTTAGCCGGGGCATGTTTTTTGATGGGGGCGATTTTAACGCCGGAGCTGAAAAGCACATCCAGGTCGGCTATCATGGCCACGCTGATCAGGCTGCGGTTGGCCGTTTGCCGCTCCCTGGCAATATCGAAAATAGCTTCATACAGCTCGCCGACCGTGACCGGTTTGCTGTCGGCGCCGTCACCCACCAGCATGATATCGTTAAATTCGCCATGTAAAGCTAAATTAAGGCCGGTGTGAATCACAACCTCGCCTGTATCTTTTTGCGGGATGAGAAAATCAGGCGTGTCATTACCATCGGTGGGCAACCAGACCATGATGCCGCCGCTGGTCATCATTTCACCCATCAGCGGCAGGCAGTCTTCAAGGCTGCCGCCGAGAGCCCCCAGGCCGATGGAATATTCAGCTTCGGAAAAACGCCGCTGCCGGATATCTTCCGGCTCCAGAGTGGCATTCATGACTTTGGTCAGATCGCCCACGGTTTTCAGCGTGGCTGCGCGGTCCGTAACGTGGAAGACGTGAAAGCTGGTATCCTTTCTATGATAACAGGGAAGGTTTCTCCAGTCTTTTTCAGAGCGTTTCATATCCTTCAGCATTGAGCTGTGTTTAACGGCCTCATCCACCGTAGTATAGGTAGGGAACATTCCTTCCATACCGGCCATTTTCAATACCTGGGCCGGGAACTCGGTAATCCCACACAGGGAGATATGTCCATTTTTGCTGGCCAGTTTCTTATGTGTGGACAGAAGCAGCCTGATGCCGCCGCTGCTTAAATACAGCGCGCCTGACATATCGAGGACCAGATAATGGTCATCTTCCTCTAAAAGAGTCTCAAGCTCTTTACCCAGATTGGTAGCCTCGAAGGCGCCCAGCCTGCCTTCCAGGGCCACCACCAGAATGCCGTTTCTACGTTCCGATTTTGTGCTCACAACAATTCAATGTAATTAATAAGCTGAAGTATGTCAATAACCATAACATAGAACCGGCCATTTTTTGCAATGAATAGGCTCTTTCAACCGTCCATTGTTCCGCGGCTCAAACAAAAACAGTGTCCAACCGGCAATACACTTGACATTTTGTATAGCTTACTTTACTATTGGCATATTAGACTATACAGGAGGCGTCGGAATGCGAATAAGTAAATTTCGTATTTACAAGGCGCTCATAGCGGGCGGTCTGGGCATTGCTGTGGCAATTGCGATTGGTACTGACACCCCCATAATCGCGCTGGCAGCGGTTGTTGTAGCTATCGGGCTTTCGTTTATTCTGGAACGCAGCAACAAAGAGATAGTGCGGGATGAACGGATCTCGCAGATCAGCGGGAAAGCTGCTTCTGCTTCTTTCAGTAGCGTGCTTATACTGGCGGCGGTCGCCGCATTGGGCGCCGCACTTTTCCGCAACCAGTTGCCGGAAAACATTGTTTTTGTAGGTGCAATCATGGGCTATTTTATCTGTGTTGCAGTATTGCTGCATATGTGTTTTTACGCCTATTTCAGCCGCAAGCTATAGGATGCAACAGATGAAAAACAGGCTTAAGGTATTCCGGGCCATGCACGACCTCACACAGGAGGCGCTGGCTGACCGGTTGCGCGTGACCAGGCAAACGGTCATCTCCATCGAAAACGGTAAATATGACCCTTCTCTGCCGCTTGCTTTCCGTATCGCCAATCTATTTAACGTGAAAATCGAGGACGTCTTTTTTTACGAGGGTGAGCCGGGTGAATTTCACGGTCATCCACCCGCGCCTGAAAAGTGAAGCCTCTGCTATAGAGGAAAATAACGGGGCAAAGTCTTTATGAGATGACATCGACCTTTAAAGAGCAACAGTCCCGCCATTGCAATGAGCACGGTTGAGAGCAGACACCAGTCATTTCAACAGATGCCTTCGAAACCAGTCGATAATGGAACTGACTGCTTTCTCATAGTCAGGGACCATCTTCATATCCTTCCGCATCTCGCCCTGGCCGGGACCATCGAAGCAAAAGAAATTGAAACCGGCTTCCCGAAACGGTATATCCAACCTTATCGGCCTTTTCTCTTCATCATATAACTCAATAGCCTTTTTATAGCTCAGTCTGGCGTTATTCTGAGCCTCTTCCTTCTGCTCAAGGTCTATAAAATAGATATGCTGACCGATGTGAAAACAGCCGGCCGCCTCATGGAATAAACCTCTGGCAGTATAAGTATCCCCTTTTACCACGGCATCGTCAGCCATCTTATAGAGCATCTCACCCTCTCTCGCCCATTCGGCACACCACCCATAGAAATTCTTTATCCTCGATATTACTCTCCTGATTCTGGCTAAATCGATCCCGCAAATCAGAAATCTGGTATACCAGTGGTTATAAACCAGCTTCTCATTAAGAATAAAGATGTAATAGAGACTTGGGAGATAACAGCAGCATCAAATACAGCCGGAAATGGTGGGGCATTATGGACAGTTCCCGGATTCCTGATCGAGAGCAAAAAGCTTATTCCGGCGCTACAACAATTACTAACAGTGGGATACTAATATGTTCCGAACTAATCCTATTTGAGAGTATATGCGTTGATGCCGGCGTTGCTATTGATCTAATCCCAGAGCGAAATGTATGGCCGCTTCAATTTCCTTCAATTTAATGCGGTTTAATATGGTATGCCGACTACGAAGGCAATCCTTTGGGATGGTGGTGATAACATCCAGATTTACCACGCATGCCTGGGACATGCCGTCTTCAGCTGTCAATGGAACTTCAGCAGCTATACCGCGTATCCGTGTGGTAACCGGGGCTATGATTACGAGCGAGCGGACAGCATAGGCCTCGTCCCTTGAGAGAAGCACCACGGGACGTTTTCCGGCGGGTGGTTCCAGTTCTGCCCACCATATCTCGCCTCTTTTCATTGCCAGAGTTCCCCGGCTAATATGGCGCTGGCAGCGTAGCGGGCCGCATCAATTTCCTCTCTCGTCTCAGGCATTTGCTCATAAGCGCGAACATATCGCTCGCTCATAGCCTGTTCTCTATTCCGACGTAGCAGCATTTCAACCGCCCGTCGAAATAGCGCGCTCCTGCTCTCACCGCTAGCTTTTCTTTCTTTTTCTACCGCGCTAAGAATTGCCTCAGGAAGGCTGATAGCTATTTTAGTTGTCTTTGGCATTATTGACACCTCAATATCATACTGAAGTATGACAATAGTATGAATAATTATAGACTGATTGTCAACCATTACAAATTGTGACAGCAACATTGCCGCTAACACGAGAGGAAAACCATTGGCGCTCGTTTGACGCTGGAGATACCCAAACAGCGAGCATTCAATCGAGGCTTTTTACAGGAAATTCGACAATCTCTGAAAGCATTAATGAACTTGCATCAACCTTGACAATAAGCTGTGGAAAGAAGTATCTTCATTGTAGATACTTCTCATGGAGGTTTAAATTGAAAACACGCATACAGAGGTGGGGCAACAGCCTTGCTCTGCGTATACCTAAATCCTTTGCTTCTGAAGCAGGGCTGCAAAAAGAAACACCTATTGAACTAACTGTATCTGATGGAAAACTTATAATAACGCCTCTGGTTGAACCCGGGTTTACTCTTAAACAACTGCTTTCGAAGATCAATAATAATAATCTGCATCACGAGATCGATACAGGTAAAGCCATGGGAAATGAACTATGGTGAGCGCCTCAACGTACATTCCACAATGTGGTGATATAGTATGGATAACCTTTAACCCGCAGGCAGGGCACGAACAGTCAGGACGCCGGCCTGCTGTAGTGCTTTCACCCGCCAGTTATAATAATAAGACTGGATTGGCAATATTCTGTCCTATCACCAGCCAGATTAAAGGCTACCCTTTCGAAGTCCTGCTACCAGACGGATTGCCAATAGAGGGAGCGATCTTATCCGATCAGGCTAAAAGCCTGGATTGGCGTGCTAGAAATGCAGAATTGCTATGTTCACTGCCCACAAGCACTATCTCCGAGGCGCTCCAAAAATTGAACACGCTATTATCATCATAACCAAATGCAATTTATCACTGGTAATCTGAGTGCCAGGAAGTCCAACGTTTCCTCAGCGCCAAACCAGCGGCACAAACGTGTCCATTGATCGTACCCTCTGTCTAATGGACTGAGGGTTTATATGAAAAATCTGATACCCAGAAATGTTTTCATATTTCATTTAATAGTCTTACAGAAATCAACTTTTGGCCAGGCACTGCCAATTTTATAAAATGTTTCTTGGTACTTGAGACTCTTATCACAAGATTGGCAAGAAAAGGGTTTTTCTAAAGGACGACCTGATAAAATGGATAAAGGAACACCAATAGAACCTCACTATTCGCTAGGTTGCCCAATTAGTAAAACTAATGCCTATACAATCTCGCAGTCCAATTATTAAACGGGTAAACACCAGTCTATCCCCTGCTGCAACTTTTGACCTTTTTAAGAACGACCCGCATGTATTTTTCCTGGACAGCGGCATGTGCCATGATAATTTAGGGCGCTTTTCCTTTATCGGAAGTGATCCTTTTCTTGTACTGAAAATATGTGGAGACAGCACAACTCTGAACAGTAAAGACCAAACAACCATCCAGGAAGGCGACCCCTTCGAAATCATTAATGGACTACTGAATACCTATCAAATGGACTGCCTTTCTTCCTGTATTCCATTCACTGGTGGGGCGGTGGGATATTTTAGCTACGATCTCTGCCGCTTCATCGAGCATCTACCCCATAAAGCGATAGACGACCTGCAATTACCGGATTGCTGCCTGGGTTTTTATGACACCATTCTGGCTTTCGATAATCTACTGAAAGAAACATGCATCATCTCCACCGGTTTCCCTGAATTGGACGAGATTTCTAGGCTCGAAAGGGCACACCGTCGGGTCAGTGAAATCGAAATAAAATTGGGTAGATATGGAAACGCCTCCCAAGCCAAAGGCGATGTACTCACTAATAAAGCAAATAACAGCCTGATATCCAATTTCACCCGCAGTGGGTATATCGAGGCGGTGAATAGGGCACGCGACTACATTGTTTCCGGCGACATCTTTGAAGTAAACCTGTCGCAGCGTTTCGAAAGTGAACTTACAATCGAGCCTTACCAGCTCTATTACAAGCTGCGTGCGTTAAATCCAGCGCCTTTCGCCGCCTACCTTGGTTTTGATGAAGTCGCTGTAGTTAGCGCCTCCCCGGAAAGATTCCTCCGCAAGACCGGTGACCTGTTAGAAACACGCCCGATAAAAGGTACCAGGCCAAGAGGAAAAACAGCGGAAGAAGATGCGACGCTAGCCAAAGAACTCATGGGTAGCTCGAAAGATATCGCCGAAAATACTATGATCGTTGACCTGGAAAGGAACGACCTTGGCCGAATTTGCCGATACGGTACTGTCAGAGTACCCGAGCTTGCAATCCTGGAAACCTATCCCACTGTTTTTCATCTGACCTCAACCGTCAGAGGACTGTTAAGAAAGGATAAAAAATTAAGCGATATACTTAAAGCAACATTTCCCGGAGGATCGATAACCGGCGCACCCAAGATAAGATCAATGCAGATAATCGATGAGCTGGAACCTACAAGGAGAAGCATCTACACAGGCAGTATCGGTTACTTGGGATTCAACGGCGATATCGATCTGAATATCGCGATCCGTACAATACTGGTCAAGGGAAACCGAGCTTATTTCCAGGCAGGCGGTGCGGTAACATACAAATCCGATCCCGATGCTGAGTACATGGAAACACTGAATAAGGCAAAGGCATTAATGGCAGCTCTAGACTGCGGAGTCGAGGTATTATTGTAATATGGTGTTGATAATAGATAATTACGATTCGTTTGTTTACAACCTGGCGCAGTACTTGGGCGAACTGGGTTATGAACCAGTGGTTTGCCGTAATGATGGGATCACATTAAGCGAAATTGAGGATAGCCACCCCTCGCATATCATCATCTCTCCCGGCCCATGCACTCCGTTGGAAGCAGGAGTATCAAATGATCTGGTTCTCAATTTCGGAGGCAGGATACCGATACTGGGTGTCTGCCTCGGGCACCAGTGTATCGGCTATATTTACGGAGGAGAGATAACCAGGGCAAAAAAGCCCACCCACGGGGAAAGTTCCCTGATTTATCATGACGGCAAAACGATTTATAAGAACCTGCCCAATCCATTACGGGGAGGGCGTTACCACTCGCTGGAAGTTACCCCGAATTTACAGAATCCGGTGCTGGAAATAAGTGCCTGTACGGATGATGGTGTAATCATGGGAATCAGGCACAGGGAATACATGGTCGAGGGGGTGCAGTTCCACCCTGAATCCATCATGACAGAGGCAGGACATGACTTGCTGCGAAATTTCTTAAGCAATTCCAAACCACGTAGGGATGGGAGTTACGGTAATGAGTGAAATGGTCTATCTCAATGGCGCTATTACGTCCCTTCAACAAGCCGCGATTTCTATCATGGATTATGGATTCCTTTATGGTTATGGCCTTTTTGAGACTGTCAGGGCTTATCACGGAAAAGTATTCCGCCTGGAGGCGCATCTTCAGCGCCTTATTGCTTCAGCCTGGTTGCTGGGGATACAGGTAGATGAAGCTTCTTTAATAAAGGCTGTCAACATAGTGCTGCAAGCTAATCACCTTGAGGACGCCCGTATTCGCATTACTGTAACGGCCGGAGAGGGCAGTCTCATACCCGATCTTGCCAGCTGCATACATCCGAATGTCCTGGTAACAGCAGTAAGTTACAAACCATATGCAGAGTCTGTCTATCAAAACGGCTTTAGCATAATTACCTCCTCACTACGATGTAGCAGCCGGTCATTGCTACCCGGTATTAAATCAACGAGCTACCTGGAAAACATGTTGATGCGCCGGGAGGCCAGAATAAAAGGGGCAGATGAAGCCATCTGCTTAAATGAAAAAGGGACGCTGGCAGAGGGCAGTACGAGCAATATATTCATGGCATACGGAGGCACAGTCAAAACCCCGCCTTTGGAAAGCGGTATATTACCGGGGATTACACGCAAATTATTACTCGATCTTATAAAAATTCTAAGTATCAGTATCGAAGAGGCAGAAATATACCCTGGTGATCTCAGACAATGCGAAGAGGTATTCCTCACCAATTCACTTATAGGGGTCATGCCTGTTACGAGACTGGATTCTTTATTGGTTGGTACCGGGAAACCAGGCCCCATTACGACCAGATTAATGGCAGAATACCGGAACCTCATAGAAAGAGAGCTTGGTTAATGCCTATCTTTTGTGTTTCTTTTTTCCCTGCCGCTCCCTTTGACGCTCCCGCTGAAACACACGGATACATAACGCATTGAGGAATGGCTGTCACGCAACATGATGGAGCATTAATGGTGGGCGATACTGGATTTGAACCAGTGACCCCCTGTGTGTAAGAGATCAGTGACTGCTATATACCTGCTTGGGCTTCAATCTGAGGTTACTGCCGGTCCACCGCTTCTTCAGCGTCAAACCAGCGGCACAAACGTGTCCATTGATCGTGCTCCCTGTCTGCTGGACTGAGGGTTTGAGTCGTGGAGTGTATATTTGGATTACGTAATTATCTAAGGCAATTATTGTGATAACTCTGACCCAATCGATGGTACAATTATTGGATGGGCAAATTATAGGTATTTTCTTTATTCTAGTACATAAATAACCTATAAGGGAACTCACAATGGTATGGTTACAGTTTATAGCCTGTGTCATCATAATTTTCTTTGCTAGTACGAGATTATCTAAATATGGCGATGCCATCGCGGAAAAGACCGGTTTGGGGCAGATGTGGGTGGGCATGGTACTTTTGGCTACTGTTACCTCGCTACCGGAGCTTGTTACTGGCATCAGCTCCGTGGCCTTGCTGGGGAAGCCAGACTTAACTGCTGGTGATCTTTTTGGATCTTGCCTATTCAATCTGGCTATTATTGCGCTTGCCGATATAATCTATCGTCGGGGTCCTGTACTACATAGCATACGTGTGGGTGTTGCTTTCAGTGCTGCTGCAAGCGCAATGCTTATTTCTCTCGTTGGTGTATTCATGTATGTAGCGCAAAATATCTCCCCATTTGGCATATTAAACTACGTATCTTTCTTTTCAGTTGTGATCTTTGGCGCTTATCTTTTCAGCCAGTGGCTGATTGCTTATTTTGAGAAAAAACAACAGGTCAAACTGGCAGAGATTGAAAAGGTGATTTCAAGTTATAAGCACCTATCTCCAAGACGAACGTATGCGGTTTTTTCTATATCTGCCTTGGCTATTATCGGTGCAGGTATATGGTTAAGTTTCATTGGAGACGAAATATCTAAGACTACTGGGCTGGGAGCTGGCTTCGTCGGTACACTGTTTCTTGCCATAGCTACATCGTTGCCCGAGGTAGCAGTTACCATTGCAGCCATACGCATGAAAGCTGTAAATATGGCTATAGGTAATGTGATAGGAAGCAATCTGTTCAATATGGGGGTTATCCTGTTTGTGGATGATCTGTTCTATACGAAAGGCCCGCTACTGAGCAATATATCCTCAGATCATATTTTTACATCTCTCATTATTATACTTATGACTATTGTAGTTATCATGGGAATCATTTACCGGCCGAGGCACTGGCCACGTGCGTGGATCAGTATTGATACTATAGCTCTGATACTTCTCTATGTGGGCGCGTTCTGGGTTTTGTTTGTTTTAGGCCAAGGCTAGCCTATTTTTATTTGTAGTTGAACATCAATCAATATAACCATTTTTCATATTCGGGCACATGTTTCATATCTTCATACAGCCAAACCATTCTATCCAGATACCAGCTTTTTCCTATATACGCTAAGGATATACCCAATATTGCTGGCCATATAGAGAGTGCGACGATACCCCAAATCGACAATATCATTCCTGCCGAAGAAATCCCATTAAGGATATTAGGTAAAGTCTTATGATACTTTGGAACATCTATTTTATCCCTGTTCTGCCACACACGTTCTCCCAAAACAGATTTTGATGCCCAATTTCTTGTCGACCTGGGTCTCTTAAAGAATATTGGATTTAAAAACATCCAAGCCAATGATATTATTGCCGGTATAAGAGACCACCATCCAATCCAAATCCTGCTCCAAAAAGCTAAGACAATTATAGGCAGCACTGAATATCTCGTCCATACACTCCAGGGGTTTGCATGTTTCATCCAGTTTTCATCTGTAAGGTTGAACAGTTTTGCGATCTTTCTTTCAAGTGTCATATTTTACTGAGGCCCTCCCTCTTTTTGGATAGAACATCATATTTATTCAGTATATCAGCTATCTGCAATAGAAATGCATCACAAAACGTTCAGCCAAGTTTCCTTTTCCTCCTGCCGCTCCCCGTGACGCTCCCGCTGAAACGCACACACACCAAACGCATTGAGGAAGGACTTCAAAGGGTAATGATGGAAGCAGAAATGGTGGGCGATACTGGATTTGAACCAGTGACCTCCTGTGTGTAAGAGGTCTGTGACTACTATGCATCTACTTGAGCTTCAATATGAGGGTACTTCCGGTTGGCGCTCGTTTGACGCTGCGACCATGCATAAAGCTTTCGTCGCAGGACTACTTAAGGTTGAGTTTTCAATCTATTAATGATCTAAAATCATAACCGAGCCAGTCTAAAATATCTTTGAAAGAATATCCGTCCGGCAAAAGTTCAGCTGCTTGCATATCATAGTACCAGTGAAGTAACGCTTCTCTTGATTTCGAAAGATCAGATAAATCCACACCTCGAAAATTGCTAATCCATAACTCAATTTCTGTTGTAGTAATTTCCCCTACCGAGGCTAAAATCTCTGCAACACGTACCAACGATTCAGCAAGCTCTCTATCTATAACTTGGTCTGGTTCCGACCAATGCGCTTTGCTTAAGCAGTCCGTATAAATACTTATTTGCTTCACATTATCAAGTAGATTTGGAGAGTCCGATCTTTCGTCGAAAATCAGTCTGAAATCATCTAGCTTCCGTACGCCTCTGGCAACCATTTCAGGAAAAGACCAAAGCACGTTCTTTTTCGTATGTGAACGATAGTCTTTCCATATTTTCAATACTTCTATATCTGTTATTGCCAAGGAAAGTCGTCTGAGGATAGAAACCTTTCCTGATTCTTCAATGGATAATATAGACAAAGCCGTTGCTGACGGGTAACTGTTGGAATTTAGCATAGATTTAGCATCGTTCAATAACCGAATGGCGTTGCGTCGAGCAGCATTCATGCCATCTGTAATTTGGTTTACTGTGAGCTTCCCACGATAAGAATTAAGCTTCCTACCCATTATGCAAACTCCCCTTCTTGACCGACAATACTTCAGTCTTATGTTGCGCCATCATAATCATATTAAATTATAGTGTCAACGGTCAGGGTATACGCACAACAGCTACTCAGATCATAAAGGCAGTGCACCCCTCACGCCAGCAGGTAGTACTGAATCAAGACTCTTGGCAGCAGCCTCCTGAAGTCCAGGTGTGACGTGGCTATATATATCTAACGTGATCGCAACGCTCGAATGCCCCAGCATCTCGCTCACAATCTTTGGATGTATGCCCTCTCTTAGCATCAGGCTCGCACAGGAATGCCTGAGATCGTGGAACCTGATCTTCAGTCCCGCAGCCTTCACTATCTTGATGAAGTTGTGCGTCACGGTGCTGGGATCGAGCGGAGTGCCATCAGGGTGGCAGAACACAAGGTTATCAAGGGTGGTCAGCCTGCCGATTGCCTGCTCCTACCTTTGCCTATGCTCTCGCAAGTAGATGGCAAGCTTGGGTGTCATTGCTACTCTGCGCCTGCTATGCTCGGTCTTGGGTTCCTTGAACTCGATCCTGCCCCTGCCCTTGTACAGAACCTGGCTGACCGATATGCTTGCCATGAGGAGATCGACGTCCCTCCACCGAAGGGGCCAAGAATTTCGTTCCTGCGCAGTCCGGTCGAGATAGCTGTGTATATCACCGGATAGTAGTCATTACCCTGTGCGTGTTCCAGCAGGAGGCTAACTTCAGCAGGCGATAAAGTGGTCATGTTCCTGTATTGCGGTGTGGGCGGGTCTACTAGCTCTGCGGGGTTCCTTCCCATGTAGCCTTGCCTGATGGCCCATTTCAATGCTTGGCTTAGCACCCGATGAGTATGCAAGACCGTGCGATTGGATACCTTTTCGCAGGCAGCACCATAGTAGTTCTGGATGATGCGTGGCTGAAGTTCATCAAGCTTGATATGTCCCAGTGCCGGAACCAGATGGCACCTGACAAGGTACTCATAGCTGTCCTGTGTGCGCATAGAGCACTTGGTCCTGCAATATCCCTCCAGCCACTGCTCGAGAAGCTGGGCAAGCGTCATATGGCTGGGAGCAGTGTAAGTGTTTCGGTCGATCTCGCTGAGAAGCTCCCTGAGCCTCCTCTGTGCATCGGCTTTGTTTCCTCGTATCGTTTCGAAATGCCTCAACGGTCGCCCGTCGGGCTTTTTACCTACCCATATGGTCAGCTGGTAGTTTTTGCCTCTTTTTCTAATATAGCCTCGCATTGTATTACCTACAGCGTCCTGTCGTATTTGAAAAACATCTTACTTTGGGGCGGGAGTTTTAGAAATAACATTTGAAGGGCAGGCGGTTTGGTGGATGGAAAAGCAGATGTCTGGACAGCATAGACGACGTAGACATTGTAGCGACCGTAAACACAAAGACAGGAAGCCAGATTTCAAAGGTTGCGAAGGTTTCGCTTTTCAGCGATTAATGTAGGGCGTGGTGGGTGAGACGAGGCCAGCGGTTGGGTTTGCATGCTGGATGCAAGCTAGAGTGCCTGATCAGTTCCGGGTATGACGGGTTTACAGGTACGGTACGTCCTGACCGGCTGGCACTGCAACTACAACTAAACGTCTTGTTATCCCGTGGAAGTGAAACCTTTGAAGCCTGCGACACGGATTTGATGAGCAGAAGCACAAGGGATCGATCAACAAGGGTTTTAGCAGGTTTCGGTTTTCGCTTAGAAGCAGGTATATAAACGCCATAGACAGCATAGACAGTACAGTCACCATAACCACACGGATAGACTGTGTCTGTCTACACCATAGATAGACGGTTGCCCCATCATGGGTGTATCTCAGCGTTTACGCCGTCTACACTGTCGACAATGTTTAGTACCACACTACCGCATGGATAACTTTGCCGGAAAGTATACAAACTCGGAAACCCGGAACCACAGGCAGCCGTGCCGCAAGTTAACGGTGCCGTGACGCAAAGTGGACGCAAACCTGCTCCTCCGGCTACATGATCGGTACACGATCACAGAGTGACGCAAAGACGCAAATGACGTAATTTTTTGTAGCCTTTACTTCTTAGTACCCAAGGTCAAAATAAAAGAAAGAAAGCGAAGGTAATGGAAAAGTGAGGTGGGGAGTAAGAGTAGGCAAACTTGCGTCATTTGCGTCATTTGCGTCACTTGCGTCCAATCCATCTCCGGGGTTCGCTGGATTAATGACGCAAACGTGCCGCAACTTGGCTGGCAGTGGACGCAAATTAACCGGAGGCAAATCCTGCTTATCGTGCTGCTGCGCCACCTTCAGACTTTACTCGAAACAGTACCTACCCTATACCCACCCATCCGTGACCCTGTCCCCGGCTACGCCTTGGGCACGCCCAGTGGCATCCACTCCCAAAATTGCATACGATGTAATTCTGTAATATAAAGTAACCTGCTATAATCGGATAATAATCGTAATGGCAAGTGAACAAGAAGATAAATTAAGACTAGTCGAAAAACACATAGACGACATCCTTTCCGGGCTTCGTATATTTCAAATACCCGCTCAGTACGCACTGGAGCATGCATGCGTAGCGTTTGAGATGATGTATGAAGATATTCTTTTTAATATAGCAAATGAAATCGAGGCCACCATAGCACAGGAGCAGATAAGAAGTGGCTTGCAAACACTAGTCCCTCAAATATTAAAGCGTTGCAAAGGGATGGCTCAGATCGATGAATTACCTGAGATAACTACTGACAATCTAGCCATCGCAAAAGAAGCCATGAGTTTTTGTTGTAAGTATGCTCAATTAGAGGAATGTTTTGTCAGATATCATCAAGACTATTATATAAGCGCTGTCGACGATAGGATCGTAACATTTCGTCACCCACCAGACATTAAATTCGGCAAATTACACGTTAATTCATTCCTGCATAGATACCGTGCTGGTAAAGAAGGTTTTAAATCTTTCATGCTAGGAAAGAAACCCAATCTATCTGCTAAGGAATTAGAGCGACAAATACGCTCAATGATCCAATTATGTTTAACCAAACTCGTTATTTCATCTATTCCAGAGGAAATATATGGCGTTTTTAGACAGATTATGGCTGATAGTGCGCCTAAAGCCACTCTGGATAAAAACATAAGCTGCCAAGGCTACACGTTTGAGGACTACTATGATTTTTGGATTGAGTGCAGTGCAATTGCGCTTATGAACCTTTACATATGTGATCAACGTTATAAACTGGGAATCACCCGTACTCCATTGGAAGGAAGAATATTATATCTGACGATGACAGAATTTGCAGATTTAATTATTAGTCATAGTAATTTAGATCGAAAGATAGTATTGTCGATCCTATCAGATTTGGTACTTAATATGGACGTTAAAAGGCCTGATTTATTGGTGCAGCAGCTCGTCAGATTACCCAACGATAAGCGGATAGTGATAACTCCATCGCTATTTCCGACCTCCTATTGGGAAACTTGTCTCTTGAGGAACTGGATCATAACCCACCCTGAAATCTATGGTCATACTGTTGCTCAAAAGAAAGAATTCCTTTCCGATGAATTTGGTAATATCCTGAAAAAACAGAAATTCGTCGTTTCTGTGAGACAGAAAATAAGGGACAGAAGTGGGAAGACAATAGGTGACATAGACGTTGGTGTGCTAGATACAGAAATGTCTCATGTAGCCTTATTTGAACTAAAGTGGATAATTGAGCCGGATTCTGTTTATGAAACCATGAAAGCAGATTCGGAGATTAAGGAAGGTATCGATCAACTTAATAGGATTAAGGTTATGCTGGAGCAAGAAGGAGATTTCTACTTCAGGCAAATTTTCCCTACTAAGGACATCGAATATAAAGATATCAAAAAGATTGGATTCTATGTTATCGGAAACGGAAATATAGGCAACATGAAGACTATCCGTTCTGTTATGCCGGTGTTTGACTACACACTGACCGTTGACTTGCTTGGTGTAAATAAATTCGCCACTATCGCACGATTAGTGGAAGGAATCGTGAAAGTGCATGATATGGCAGTAAATACTGTCGCAAAGAAAGAGTGCCTAGGCCAATTCAAATTGGGTGGTTTCGTGTTTCGTTTTCCCGCTTTTGGCGATCCAGGTGGCAGTTACTATGTATCGAGATGCAATCCAAATAGCACTGGAGTGAATGATCCTTGTGTCTGTGGTAGTGGCATAAAATACAAGAAGTGCTGCAGCGATATAGAAAAGTACACTGAATCAGCCATTTCACTTGAGAATCTTCCTAACTGAAAAGACTTCTTTGGTGAATAATTAATCTTCCTGTGTGATGTGGCCATGTTTGATCTATATACTATATCCCCATGATTGAGGCCACCCCTACCTGTTCAGGATGTTCAACCAGCAACCTAATGATTCAATTACTGACGGTTTCTTACCAGGAAGTCCGTCACTTCCTCATCGCCAAACCAGCGTCACAAACGTGTCCTTTGATCGTGCCCCCTGTCTGGGAGATGTCTGCTGACATGTGTGTGAAGAATAAATGATATAATCTGGTAGTATACGGGATGCTGGTTTCTTGGGAGGCCAGTGGATACTGGGCATGCTTGAAGAAAGCACGGGTGGGAGTTGGGGAGATACGATAATATATGGATATTAAATTGGCGCGGGGATAAAGACGATGAGGGAAACAAATTGGACCTAGCAGTTATTATTAGTGGCGTCATTGTCGCCGTTTTAACAGCTCTTATTATCTGGTTATTCAAACAGCCCCTTTTATGGCTAATAACACATGTTTATAATAAACTATTCCGCAGACTCCAGAACGCAGTAAAGGTCTTTCCGCAAGGGACCGTGGAACCACTTAGTAAAAAACATTTTGTAAACCCTGCCGACATGAATCGTATCCAGCAATTCTATGCAGGATCTAACCTTGGGTGGGATATAATCGCGGCTAATGGTGACGTGGAAAGGGACCAACTTGGGGACTTACTAGAAAAGCTAAGGGCACCCAAACGAGAGCCACGGATAATATGTTTGTCGGCACCTTCGATAGCCGGAAAAACAACGCTAGCATGGAGAGCCGCAGAGAAGCTTTTTCATGAGGATCGAGCCACCGTCCTCTGGATAAAACGACACGATGACCCAAACGTGTGGTATCGCTTGACCGAATTCTGCCAAAAATACAATGATCCGATATATGTACTGGTGGACGACCTATTCAAGCACCCTGAAGTAATAGAAGCATTGCGATTTTTGGATCCATCCTTACCTGTGACGATTCTAGCAACAGCGCAAGATAATGAGCCCGCCCCCTCAAGATTGCCATATTCAATATTTTCATTCGTCCTGTCAAAACCCAGTGCGGAAGAAATAGACCGAACCCTAGATAAACTTAATCGACGCCTGACAGACCTGAGCCGCGAACAGCGAAATCGCCTGAATGAAGCTAATGACTATGGCGTGGTGATGATAGAACTGACCGCAGGTAAAGACTTCTTGCAGACAATAAGAGAAAGGGTAACTTTACTACGGACGCAGGATGAGGTTGTATTCCGAGCCTATGAATATATCTGCTTCTGTGCGCAGTATGGTTTGTCATTTCCGGAGACATTGCTCCAAAGGCTAGATGACCATGGGCGCTTTTTCAGGCTACCGCAGCGAGCCCGTGCCAAAGGAGTCATAGACTATGATGAAGCCCGCCCAGGAATGCTGAAAGGACGTAATCCCGCATGGGAACAGGTGGCATTTTCGTGGTATGGACGGAATCCCTTCACGGTATTGACTGAGATATTGCGGAATCTTAATAAGGACGACGCGATAGAATGCCAATTCGCCAATCTAATTTGTCGAGCTTTATTAACAAGTGAGTATGGAAACACACAACAAGAGCGTGCTCAAATGTTCGAACTCATTAAAGATATCTACAAGCACGTTAACAAGGTCACGGACCTTTACTACTGGGGCCGTATATACAAATCTCTTGGGCAACAATCTGTTGCCTGTGCCTGTACGGATGCTGCATTAGTCTCACCTCCCACGAATCAGCGTGATTGCGAGTTATTGGTAAAATATTTTAGGGAAAGCCACAGAGAAGACGAGGTATTACCTATTTTACAGAAGTACATTCGCTCGTCCCCTGCAAAACAAATGTTCCCTGGATTCTTGGACATACTGACAACCCACGGTACGCCTGAGCAAATACAAGGATGGATAAACGAAATCCGTGCGTGGCTGAAGCTTCATCAGGAAAATAGCTCTATGCGGACGCGATACCTGGGTTTCGTAGAACAACACGCCCCTAAGCAAATACCTAAACTCATGGAGGAAACTCATGCATGGCTAAAGATTCACCCGGAGGATAGTTTGCTACGGACGCGATACCTAGGTTTGGTAGAACAACACGCCCCTGAGCAAATACCTAAACTCATGGAGGAAACTCATGCATGGCTTGCAGAGCATCCTGATGAAAATGTGCGAGCGAAAGCGATTGGTATTCTCATACGTAATGGACTAAACGAGGCAGCTATAGCGATGGTCAAGGAAGCTGTTCCTAAAATAGACACTGATATTGCAGCAATTAACAAAAGTATTCTTGAACAATATTTGCGACTATTCAAGAACAAGATAGAACCAGAAACCGTGATGCGTCTTGGGTACCATTTAGCAGAAAGAGACCCATCACAAAAAACTGAACTGGCCAATTGGCTAAGGGATAATGGCTACACTGATGAAGCAGAAAAGCTATATCAAGAGATGTCCAGACTCAAACCGGTACAAACGACCGGCGATCAACGAAGGAAGAATCAATACGGATATGGCAGGCTTTTACTATTGACTAAACGACCCAAAGAAGCGGAAGCTCAATTCAGATCAGTGCTTAATACTCATGATAGTCATTGGGGAGCGATATTAGGGTTGGCTCGGGCACTTGAGTGGCAAGGTACTCAAGCCAAAGAAGGCGGTGATCCGATTCAGGAGAAATATTTCTTCGGAAAAGCAGAACAAGAGTTGAAACGGGCATTATGGTGGTTAAGACGTAAAAAAATGAATACAGCCCCGGTTTACTATAGATTCGGCTGGCTCTATATACAGATGGAACGCTATCAGGAGGCATTAGATGCCTTCTGTAAGGTAGACCAAGTCGAAGGATCAAAAGAAAATAGTTTTGGTAGATACTGGGGTATCGGGAAGGCGCTAACTGGGCTCCATAAATTTGAACACGCTCTGTACTATCTTGAAAAGGCGCTCCTAGAAGCCGGAGAACTTAAACCGCCAGCATCTGAAGAAATACCTTCCCTTATTGAAATATGTGCGGTACAGCAACAACGTCGAATGATCGAGCGCTGAAACAGCTTGAGGATGAGCTTCAAAGTCTGAGCCATGATGTAGATCCGTTAAAATAGTTGGCTCATAATTTGACGCTCCCCCTGACGCTCCCGCTCAAACACACAGATACCTAACGCATCGAGGAATGGCTTGCATGGGACATGATGGAACAGGTCTGGTGGGCGATACTGGATTTGAACCAGTGACCCCCTGTGTGTAAGAGCTCAGCTTCAACTATTGTACCACAGGCACATCGATATCATGCCTCCAAACGCTGACGCTCGCCTGCCGCTGGGGCGTTGACAAGAACCAGCAATGAAACTAACCTTACGAATTGTCTGCGAGGGTTCGCTGATACCCGTAGCGATAGGGAGGTCATATCATGGGTAAACTGATGGCGGTTGGTGGCTTGGATGCCATAAGTACAATAACAAAGTTACTTGAACTCCGGCAATACTTGGACGTGCTCAAGAAGCAAATAGACGTCATGGCAGAGGATTACTATAGGAAAATGGAGGAGGAGGTAAAGGCTATAGATAATCCTGAGGAGAAAAACGAATACTATGAAAATAGTATGGAAGAGTACTGGCGATACACAGAGAGATTCCCTCGTATTTTTATGAATGGCTTCCTCATTATCGCGTATTCACTATTGGAAACACAGACCCATAGTGTGGCAAAAAGAATGCAGAGGAAATTCGGTGAGGTTTTCGATGTGGACGAGATAAGAGGAGGGGGTGATCTAGAGGCTGCGATTCTCTACATAAAGAAACTGACTAGAGTAGATGCCAAGCAATTCAGTTCGTGGGATGATATCAAAGACGCTCAGAGACTGCGGAACATCATCGTTCACTCTAACGGGCAAATAGCAAGTGACAGTACCAAAGACATCGAGCTCGCAGAGAAATGCGGAGTCCTTGACAAGACGATGATTGATGTCATGGGTAGGTCAATCTTCATGGTACTAAACACTTACGACTACAATCTCACGTTATTAGATGCCCAGGATGCATTCTTCGCCGATCTTTACGGGCAAACCAAACTAGCGTCCCAACCATGATAGGCTGTGATGCAAGCCTATGTGGTAAAATCAGGATGCGAGTAACGCCCAAGGAATTCAGCTAACCAGGATATGAAAAGCAAATTGAACTTATTCAGAAACCGCCAAAAATTCAATCCCGAGGTATACAGGGAAGCTGCAAGGCAGGATATGCCGCATGCTTACACCAAAGAACCGATCATCTACGAACCCATTAGCGTAAAAGCGACCATATTCCCTTGGTTGGCATCCATATTCGCAGTCCTGATAGCATGCCTCATCATTCAACTGAAGTTCAATGAACTAGATTACCAGCACATGGTCAGATCGCCCTGGGGCGTTATTGTTGCGGCTATTCTGGTTATCCCTTTGCACGAGCTTTTCCATGGAGGAGCTAGCTATCTACTGACTGATCCTCATTGTCGTCCAGAGTTCGACAAAAAGTGCTGGATGTTCATCTTCTTCTACTTCTACACTTACCTTCCTCCCGGAGCATTTCTTTCAAAACGCAGAGCTGCAGCCGCCCTACTGACGCCGCTATTACTGGCAATCCTCCCTATGCTGATATGCATCTTCCTGTCCGCCTATGAGTGGGTTGTGGCATTATCCCTGTTTTTCTCGTTAAGTACGATGACCTGCTACAATGACATAGATCAGGTGATCTGGCTACGCCCCCAAGAAGATGGTGTGTTAATCGCCTTTAGGCACGGATACAACGTAATATATCCGCCTTAGAAATGATATGCATACCAACGTCGGCCGATCACAAAGGTGCTAGCTGACTGCACGAACTCCTGCTCATCGCCAAACCAGCGTCACAAACTTGTCCATTGATCGTTCCCCCTGTCTGACGGACTGCGGGTATTACATTGCGCATGATTATCTTGACTTATTTATGGTCGTATACTATATTTCCATAGCGATGGAATGGTGGACAATATTAGCATCTATTATCGGGGCAGTTGGTGGTGGTTTAGGAATATTTTCATTCGCCCGAAATATGAAGCGTCAACAACCTGATTTTCGCATAAAGACTGATAATCCTGGCATATTGTATGGCGAAGGTAACAGAGCAGAGTTTCTTGTCGTCGATACCAGCATTTCAAATCGATCTGATATTGCTAATAGTATAGTGGAATATGGTTTAATAATCGGTCGGCCATATCTCGACTCTGTCCCACCAATCCATTACTCTATAAACAATCTGGGAGAATCAGTGCTCGAGACAGTTGATATGGCAAAGAGGCTTGCTGTTAAGGAAACCCAATTTGATTGGCTCGAAACACCAGTCAATTTAAACCCTCACTGCTCTGCCAGTGGTTTTATCGGATTCCCATTACCATCAATTCCTCGAGATATAGTTAAGGCTATCGATTATACTATCATCATTGTGCCAAGCGAAGGAAAACCGCTTTTACTTCCCTTACTATTAGATACATTCGAATGGCACATCGCTGAACATACAATCACTAATAAGGATATGACTGGCCAGAATGATTAATTTAGCCTCGCCAGTCGTTTACGTGAACGGGTCTTCCTGAAAGACGACCAGGTGAAATGGATAAAGATCACTAATAGGATAACTATTTAATATGCCGCATGCACATATCCAGAGCGTCAATGATTTTTGGGATAAACTATGGCAGAATGGTGCAGTCAATTTGCGGCAAGACGAACCAGTTTTTTCAAATAGGATTGATGTATGCCAGAAGTTGGGTTTGCCATATGGAAAATGCTGTGATGAAAGCATACCACTACTGACAGGTAAATTTGACAAGTTTGTAAACCTACTTGAGGCATTGCATGAGGTTCGGTACTACTGGAAACGATTGAGCGAAGCTACTAGGTTATTTGAAATTAGCAATCAGTGGAAAGCGAGCCCAATCAATACAACACCATTCATCAACGAAAATGAATGGTTCATTTACCACCTCGATAACTGGTGGCATGCAGCCTATAGCCTATTTGAGAGATTGGAAATATTTCTTGCCCAACTAGATAGGCGGCTAGGTGTAGAACAAGACTCGGAAATAAAAGGTTATATAAAGGAAGCTATACGAGCGACCAAAGAGACAAATGAGCTATTAGGCAAGGTCAGAAACCCCATAGCTCATCACAGCTCACAAGGTGTCCAGGGATTAAAAGCAGATCACCATTGGGAAATGGAGATCGCATTAGCTATATCAGATGATAAGGTAGCCAAGTATGACGAAGCGTTTATGCTACATAGGGATTTCTATGAGGAGCGTATCGCTGAATATTATGCGATGATACGCTGCCTACTTGATATAGTATTTTCTGAGCTCTTAATTAAAGTCCCATTCGAAAAAATCAAGTAGCTTGTCACCCACGCTTGCCGCTCCCTTTGACGCTCGCCGTGCCACCCGCATATACTTCACGCATCGAGGAATGGCTTAACGCCAGCATTATTGGGGCAGGAATGGTGGGCGATACTGGATTTGAACCAGTGACCCCCTGTGTGTAAGACAGGTGCTCTAACCGCTGAGCTAATCGCCCTGGGAGTGGCACGCCTGGTGGGGCTTGAACCCACGGCCTCAGCCTCCGCAGGGCTGCGCTCTATCCACTGAGCTACAGGCGCTTAAAATGGTGCCGAAGGTGGGAGTTGAACCCACACATCCGTTACGGATACTACGCCCTGAACGTAGCGCGTCTGCCATTCCGCCACTTCGGCCCTGGGCAGCACAGGATTTGAACCTGCGACCCCTTGCGTGTGAAGCAAGTGCTCTAACCGCTGAGCTAGCCGCCCTCTAACGCTATATTTTATTCTTTAACAAGGTTTAAAAGCAAGGAGAACCGCCCCGTACAATCGTAGTTAACCAGGATTTAAAAAGCCCGCTCTGTGGACATCTTTCTCCATCAATGCATATAATTCAATAACACCTATGTTATCTTATCAGCCGCTTAAAGCCGGCCCCTTACCGCTGCTGGCTGTTCTCATGATCCTTGCCGGGCTGGCAGTGGCCTGCATATCACCCCTGCCGTCGCAACCGCCCCCTGGCAACGATAATCCCCAAACCCAGGCTGAGACATCGCAGGCGCCGGCGTCTGCCCCGCCGGAACCAGCCGTAGCTGAGAGCGCCCCCACTACAGTCACAACCCCGGGATCGCCGGTCCGGATAAAGCTAATCCATTACAGGGGCACTCTGACCAGGATCGGTTGCTGCAATCCGGGACTTTATGAGCGAGATGAGTTCGTGGTAATCCAGAACGTCGGCGAAACATACGTCGATATCGTCGACTGGCGTCTGACCAATGTAACCAGGGGATATCCGACCTTCATCTTCCCGTCACACTTTCCCTGTGTTCCTTACGAGCTGCCGCCGCCTGACCTGACCGAGGAAACGGTATCGCCCGAAAGCTATTACACGTTGGTCAAGAACCCGGCGCAGTCCGAAATATACAGGTTCGCCAAGGAATCCCAGCAGGCCAAACCGACCAATGTGCCCAACAGCGAAGTGCAGTGGTCGTCGTGCACACCGATTGAACCTCTGGACCAGACGCCCATGCAGCCGGCCGAGGGCGGGCAGGGACTGCCCCCTCAGAGCATCCTATACCCGGGTCAAACGATACTGGTGTTCACAGATGAAATTCACTGCCAGACGGGAGGCTACTCCTTCAACTGGGGACTGGGCAATATCTGGAACAACGAGATTGCCGATACGGCCGTGCTCTACAATGCCCGGGGGGAAGAGGTCTCGCGCAGGAGCTACCTTGCCGGCAGATAAGAATATTCTTTGCCCCCGAATTATTAAGTTTATTGATTTATTTAATACCTGTGTATATAATCAAGAAAATGGTTAAACATAGTCCGCCGGAAATACGTTTTCTCTATGGATAGTTATGGATGTGACGGAGAGATGATATGCAGCAATGGATAAGATGCCCCAGATGCGGCGCCAACAACGCTCCCGGACAGAAATTCTGTAATGCGTGCGGCACACCGCTGCCGACCGTTTGTCCCAATTGCGGAACCCCGGCAGGGCCGGGCAGTACTTTTTGCGCCAGGTGCGGTATGACTTTCGGTGGTGCGCCGCAGCAGGGCGGTTATTATCAGCCGCAGCAGCCTGGCTATCCTCCGCAGCAGCCTGGCTACCCGCAGCAACCACCCGGCTATCCACCTCAGCCTGGCTATCCTCAACAGCCGGGATACCCGCCGCAGCCGGGCTATCCGCAACAACCTCCCGGTTACCCGCCTCAACCGGGCGGCTACTATCCACCCCAGCAGCCCGGTTATCCGCCACAGCCGGGCTATCCCCAGCAACCCCCCGGCTACCCGCCTCAGCAACCACCGGGCTATCCACCTCAGCCTGGCTATCCTCCGCAGCAGCCCGGATACCCGCCGGGGTATCCTCCGCAGCAACCTCCACGCGGCGCGTATCCGCCGGGCGCAAGGCCGCCTCAGCAGGGCGGCGGCAAGGGAATGCTTATATTGTTGCTCGTCGTTCTGATCGCAGGACTGGCAGGGTTCGGTTACTGGGCCTACAGCCAGGGTTACCTCAAAGGTATACTCAATTTCGGCAGCGATAACACCACCACCAGCACAGGGACGCAAAAGGATACTGTACCCCCCACAATCAGCGGTATCGAAGTGACCTCCAAGGCCATAAAAGAGGTGGCTATCCGCTGGAAGACCGACAAGCCGTCCAGTTCGCAGGTGGAATGGGGTCCCAAGGGCTCATTCGGTAATAAAACGGAAATACAGGATGACCCCGTGAGCGGTACCACCATCGGAGCAGTTGATCACGGGGTCATCGTCAAAGGACTCACCGGCAATACTGAGTACCAGTACCGGGTCATTTCACATACCAACGGCAGCGCTGACGCCGTATCAGGCACCAATACTTTCACGACCCCTTCGGAATAACCCGCCCACTATCTGCACTTACAGATATTCTCATGTACCAAGCAACAATTCCCTGCCCTACATGCGGCGCGCAGAACCTGCGTGGTCAGTGGGTATGCGCGCACTGCGGTAATACGCTTGTCGTCTACTGTCAATCTTGCCATGCCGGCAACTCCGCCGACAGCCAGTACTGCCATGCCTGCCATACCGTTCTCCAACATACAGGCGTTACCCCCATTCAACCGCAATACCAACCACAACAGCCACAGCAGCCGCAGCAGTACCCGCAACAGCAACCGGAACAACAACCGCAGCAGTATCCGCAGTATCCGCAGTATTCGCAGTATCCGCAGTACCCACCTGCCGGATATCCGGACCCGGGTCAATATCCCCCTCAGTATCAGCCATATCCGCAGCAGGGCTATCAGCCCCAGCAACCGCCGTACCAGGACTACCAGGCCGGATATGGCCAGAGCGGCGATTATAAACCTTACCCCGTGCATGGGGGCGAAGCATATTCCGCAGGCACGCTGGACGGCCTGACCGGCAGGCTCAAAGAGATCGTGCGCAATACTAATCCCATACTGCTGTCAGCGCTGGTGGTGCTGGTGGTAGGCATGACCATCTTCCTCATCCTGGCCTTTCAGTTCGGCTGGATCAAGACCGGTTCAGCGCCTGTAGTCGAAACGGTCAAAGATACCACAGCCCCTGTCATACCTTATTTAACTTACGAAGGTGGCCCAGATAAAAGTGTAATAATAATATGGACAACTAACGAGCCAGCCAGCACACAGGTGGAGTGGGGTATCGCACCAGTTTTCAATCAGTTCACGCTTCTTGAAAATGATCCTCAGGTAGGTCAAGGCACGCTTTCTCATAGGGTGACATTAACCAACTTACTACCAAACACCAGTTATATTTACCGTGCGATATCATATGATAAAGCAAGAAACAAGGGCGTCAGTCCTACTATGCCATTGCAAACTGCGAACTACTAGTAAAAACGCTCCCTGCCTCAAAGCCTGCGTAACATCCAATATCGATCATACGTTGCTCCAATCCCGCGTCCGACATACAATATTAAGCATTTAAGGGATTATCATGCAGCAAAACTTTCTCTGTCCCATCTGCTGGCAAGAAAATACGGCCGGCAGCACGGTGTGCAGCCACTGCCGCTCACAACTCGGCATCCTGGGCGCCGTCAATTCCAATTGCCCCCATCCCGGCTGCCGATGGCCGCGCGTCCCCTATGACCGCTTCTGCGGCAACTGCGGAACTCCCCTTCAACCCATCTGCCCCAACTGCGGCAACAACATCTCCAAAGACTCCAGGTACTGCCCGAAGTGCAGCTTTTTCTGCGGCGGGGGCCGGGATGGATTAAAATAGTCTATTATTATGCTGGGGTATTATATGGCGGATATTCTTGATGAAGCTCAATCGGTATTACAGTGCAAGACCTGCCCGTGGTATAAAAACTGCGTTTTGCCGGTCCGTGTAACCGAGCTCGATCTTAAAAAGCAGCTCGGTTCAAATGTCTCCTTCTCCACCCCACCCGGGATGGAGGACTTGGGCCTCAGCCAGTTGCTCGCCGGCCTGGCTTCAGCCGCGGAAAATTCCATGCTGGAGGGATGCCCTGTTTTCATCGAAAGACTGCGCTCCAATCCCAACCTGGCCATACGCATTAAGAAGGTGATGCAGGAGTGGTCGGATGAAAGCGACGACCGGCAATAGCTGATGAGCGAACAGATCAAGCTTGTCTCCTGGAATGTTGTCAGCATGAGAAACATGCTGGACAAGGCCAACCTTGCGCCGGCGGGACAGCAGCCGCTGCCCTTCCTCGACTGGCTGAAACAGGAATCACCGGACATCATCTGCTTCCAGGAAACGAAGCTACAGCAGGCCCAGATCCCACCCGCCCTCGAGAATCAGGCCGACTACTTTACGCATTGGAGCTTCGCCGAGAAGAAAGGCTACAGCGGTGTGGCCACTTTCAGCCGTAAGAAACCCGTCTCTCACAGCAGCGGGCTGGGTATCGAGAGCTTCGATCGCGAGGGCAGGGTGTTGATGACCGAACATCCCGGATTTAAACTCTTCAATGTCTACTTCCCCAAAGCCTATTCCCCGCGGGAGGTGGCAACTGCCCGCAAAGAGGGCGCGGCAAACGCCGATAAAATGGCGGAACGGTTGCCTTTTAAGCTGGCCTTTTACGATGAGTTGCTGGAACATATCGACTCATTGTCCGGGCGGGGCGAAAAAATTGTGATCTGCGGTGACTTCAATGTAGCCCACAACGAGATAGACCTGGCCCGGCCCAGGGAAAACCGCGAGACTTCCGGATTCCTCCCCGAGGAACGCGCATGGATGGATAAGCTGATCGATCACGGGTATATCGACACGTTCCGCCACCTCCATGAGGATGCCGGCCATTACACGTGGTGGAGCTATCGGTTCAAAGCCAGAGATAAGGATATCGGGTGGCGTCTCGATTATTTCTTTATCTCCCGGAACCTGGCCGGATCGTTGATCGACGCATTTATACTAAAAAACGTGCAGGGATCAGACCACTGCCCGGTCGGCATAACGTTGAAAATAGACTGAGCAGGCCTTAATATAAGGGGTATATGATCGATGCCCTGCACGAACTTAAAAACAACATAGCGCGCGTCGAGCAAAGCCACCCCTATCTGGGCAACGACCTCTCCTCCACATGCGATAGGGCCATTTCAGCGCTGCAGGACAGTCCCTTCCGGCAATACAGCGCGGAGGCTGCGGAAATCATCAAAGCTTCGCCACAGCCGACCAGGATCAATCCGCTTTCGCTGGCCATCGATAAGACAGGCGACTTTATCATAGGCGGCCTGGACAAGATGGGTGACGGCATCATATTTATCTTCCGCAAGATCAGCAGGGTATCCGGTTAGACGCCTCTTCCCGGATTACCGGCGCCGGCTAACCAATGGATTTCAATATAAACCCGCTTCTCTGATAAGATATTTGCATGAAAAAGGCGCAATGCATCGCTGTCATAGGCGCCGGCGCCGTGGGAGGTTATTACGGCGGGCGGCTGGTCGAAGCCGGACATGACGTACGTTTCCTGGTCAGGCGAGACTATTGTGATGTCACATCTTCCGGCCTGAACGTAACCAGCCCGGATGGGGATTTTCTGCTGGCGCATCCTTTCGTGGCCCGGGATAGCACCGAGATCGGGACTGTCGACTGGGTAATTTGCGCGCTCAAGTCGACATCCATCCATGTAGCCCGGAAGCTGGTACAGCCCTGTGTGGGCACGAATACCCGCATACTGGTGCTGATGAACGGCCTCGGGCTGGAGGACCATTTTGCCGCGTGGTTCGGCGCCGAACGGATATTCGGCGGCCTGGCCTTTACCTGTATCAACAGGGGCAAGCCGGGACACGTGCATCATCTGGCCTATGGCACAGTGACGTTAGGACATTACAGGGACGATCCGGCCGAGATCGAAATGGCTCTCGAATTATGGTCGGGCAGTAAGACCAGCGTTGTCCCTGCGGTGTCGCTGTTGAAGGCCCGCTGGGAAAAACTGTGCTGGAACATTCCTTTCAGCGGCCTGTGCGTCGCCGGTGGCGGGATCACGACCGATCGCATTATGTCGGACGCAGGCCTGCGCGCTGCAGCAAAAGCGGTGATGGAGGAGGTCATTTCCGCGGGGAACGCCGACCTGGCTCACCATGGCGAAAAGGCCGGAATCGATGGGGACAATCTGGTAGAAAGCATGTTTCAAAAAACCTCCACCATGGGAGCATACCGGCCGAGCACCATGATCGATTTCGTGGAGGGCAAGGCTATGGAGATCGACGCCATCTTCGCCGAGCCGCTCCGGCGCGCCCGGGCGCTCGAGATTCCTGTCCACGGACTTGCCCTGCTGACGGCCCTGTTAAGATCCCTCAACCACGGCCGTTAATTGAAAGCTACTGCTGTATCTTGATCGCTCCGGCTTCCTCTGAGATAGGCACGTATCTGAAGGGGCCGGTGTAATCAAGACCCTCCATGCCCTTTTTGATATCGGGTATATCCCATACCAGGCTGATGATCCAGACCACCATCACCTGTTTGCTGGCAGTAAGCTTTTCAAGAATGGGGGCGAAGTCTTTGGTCCCCGGCTTATAGTACTCAATGGGACCTATCTCCCATCCCTCAGCGATGGAACGCTGCTTCATGATAGCCAGGGAATTCCTTCCGGTATCATTATCGATTACCAGGAAAGTGGCGTAGTTTTTCGACGGATCGTAGGTGAAGCCCTGGCCCGGCAGCAATGAGCATGAAACACACATCAATGCAAACATTAAGACCGCAAAAATTGAAAATAATACTTTATGGTTCATCATTTACATTTCCTTATAAATATCCTGTATATTATACAGAATGCCGGGTTGTGATGCTGAATCCGGCGAATAATCGAAGATAATATGAAAAGGGTCTACAACAACGACAGGATCACGGTTTTCTGGGATTCGCAGAAATGCGTTCATTCCGGCAACTGTTTTACACATCTGCCCGAAGTATTTAAACCGATGAGGCGGCCCTGGGTGCTTATAGATGCCGCTGAAGCGGACGCCATAAAGAGCGCCATAGATAAGTGCCCTTCAGGCGCGCTCACCTGTAAAATTCACAAATAGCCGCGCAGGCGGTCGCCTATTTCTTCCTGAACCTGTCATATAGCTCGATGAACCAGATATTGAGCGCAACGGCGATGACGATGGGCAGGATGATCAGCCACAGGTTCTGGGCCAGGTCGATATCGAAATACTGACAGAACATCAGCAGGGCCAGCGTTAACAGGATACCCAGCCCGGCGCAGCCGATTGCCAGAGACGCATAGATCAATGTAAGTAGCCACCCTGCCGTTTACTGTACGCCGGCGGGCAACGGCAACCGGCCCGGGACGAAAGTCCTATCACTGCTCACCCTCCATAATTATACCTTAACAATCATGCCCTATACTTATGTAAATAACTTGGTACCGGGAGCAATTCACCGCACGGAGAACTGTCGTTTGGGACAGGGGGGGTATGACTAAATACCTATTGATACCGGAATATCTGCTGCTATAATAGGCAGTTGGAGGTGATCTATGGGAATCCAGAATGCGGGGGAAGTACTCGGTGTCGTATGTCTGGGCCTGGCATGCCTGGCAGCTTTTCTCATGGTGCCCGCGCGTGAGCTCACCTTGAGGGAGAGGATCGGCATACATACGTTTTACTGGGCCTTTGCGATTTATGCGGCCTGGACCATATATTTCATGTGGAGCGACCAGAGCTGGGAAAAATATTTTTATACCTTCATCCCCCTGATGCTGGGATTGTTCCTCAGCCTCCTGTCGGAATTGCAGTCGAAACAGCCGCCCATCAATATAAGCGACGCGCGTTTAAAAAAGATCGCGATACAGACATGGCAAAGGCTGCCGAATCATGTGAAAAGAGGGCTGCAGAGCACCGTCATGAATATACAGGAGGTGCCGGAGTGGGGCGAGCTGGATGACGAGTATTTCAGGGATTCCGAGGTCAGGGCTGCGCGCTGGTACATCATCCTTCCCCTGCCGACCAGAGGTATCCTGCACGTCTCGGAAAGCGACTGCCGTAACCTGCAGGACCAGGTTATAATGGAAGCCCTGGCACGTGAACTGGGAACGGCCTACCAATCCACGCGGACCCCCTTTGACAGCAACGCCATCGAACAGGCAGGTAAAGAGCTGCCGGTTAAATGGAAGTTCACTAAATAGGCAATCTAATTTGCCTCTCTCAGGCGCTATGCTCGCAGGCGCAATCGGCGCCTTCTGATCAGCCGTTTACTTATTCAATCTGCACCCGCAGACAATGCCATTTGATCGTGGCCAGGTTAAGCCAGTACTTAAGTAATGGTACCATAGTCATATTGCTTATTTAAATATACTGGGGTATATATAAGACATATGTATATGAGGACGGATATGGTGATACCCCATAAGTTAAACGGATATGCATACAAGGACGAGGGTGAAGTCAGATAGATGCGAAGAAGAGCGATCTTTAAGTGACGTCTGGGCCGGTATCGACCGTAAAAGCAGTGATCAGCTGTTCAAATCCATTTTTTTAAGCTCTCCCATCGGTAAATACGTTGGGCAGAGCGGTAAATTTGTGCTCTGCAACCCTTCATTTGAGAAGATCACAGGCCGTAACAAAGACGAACTCAGAGACATGCAGCATTTAAGCATAGTCGTCCCGGCAGACAGGGACCTTGTCAGAAGAAATGCAGTCCGCATGCTCAAGGGTTTGCGCAAAACACCCTACGAATTCCGGGTATATAACCGCAACCGCGAAGTACGCTGGATAATAGAGACCATCGTGCCCATCGTATACCGGGGACAACGGGCTGTTCTGGGCAACACCACAGATATTACCAAACAGAAAAATCTGGGGGCGTCATTCAAAGCAAGCGAAGAAAAATATCGCACGCTTGTGGAGAATATCAACGACGTTTTATTCACGCTGGACACCAGGAGGACGATTACTTATATCAGTCCGGTAGTTGAGCGAGTGTCCAAATATAAAGTGAGCGAATTACTGGGGCAATCTTTTATTTCGTATATCCATCCGGATGACTTGAGGAGTCTATTAGGCAGTTACAAACGTCTGCTGTCCGGACACATCGATCCCTGGGAATTCCGCCTGATGGACAGGGACGGCGAAGTCAGCTTTGTGCGTTCATCCAGCCGCCCGATTTATAAGGAAGGCCGGATTGTGGGAGTTACCGGCTTGATAACCGACATTACGGAGCACAAGAAGGCTGAGGAAGCGCTCCTGAGCTCCAAGGACTTATTGCAGAACGTGATTGACGCCACTCCCGACTGGATGTGCGTCAAAGATTTTAATCATAAATACATGTTGGTCAACAAGAGCTTTGCTCAAGCGCAGCACCTGTCACCGCAGGACATCATAGGCAGGCCGGATACCGACTTCTTCTCCGAGGAGTTGTGCCTGGGCAATCCTGACAGGGGCATCGCGGGATTTCACGCCGACGACCTGCAGGCCTTTAAGGGACATCTGGTGCAAAATCCCGGAAACGTTATCACCTGGGCCGATAACTCAAAGCATATTTACGATACATATGAGATCCCGCTGAGAGACAAATCCGGGAAAGTATACGCCGCCGTGGTATACAGCCGCGATTCCACCGAGCGACAGAGGGCGGAAGAAGAGCGTGAGGCCTCTATCAACGCATTGCAAAGGGCACTGCGGGCCCTGGTGGATACAATGGTTAAAGTGGTGGAGATGCGCGATCCCTATACCGCCGAACATCAGCACAGGGTGGCCGACCTGGCCGGCGCCATTGCCCGTGAGATGAAGATGGACGATTTCCGGGTCGAACATCTGATAATGGCAGCTAAAATCCATGACATCGGTAAGATGTATGTGCCGTCAGACATCCTCAACAAGCCCGGTAAACTGACTGATACCGAATTAGACCTGATAAAGACGCACACGCTTGGCAGCTATTCCATACTGCGGGACATCGAGTTTTCCCGGCCGATCGCCATGATGGTCCTGCAGCATCACGAAAGGCTGGACGGCTCCGGTTACCCTCAAGGATCGACGGGCAAAGAAATGCTGACAGAGTCCAAGATACTGGCGGTGGCCGATGTGGTTGAGGCCATGTCATCACACCGCCCATATAGAGCGGCACTGGGTATCGACAAAGCTTTGACTGAAATATCCAGGAATAAGGGCAAACTATACGATCCCGAGGTTGTCGACGTCTGTTTGATGCTGTTTAAAGAAAGGGGATTTAAATTCGAGGATAGATTCATATACGGCGACAGGTAAATGCCGCGCTTCCGTAGTCCGAACAGCTTCATTAACCGATCTTCCTTCCGTTAATAATTGTTTAATATTTGAGCCGTATACTGATTATGTAAACAGATATTTCAGGCAAGTTTAAATGCAGAGGACTCAGACAGATGCAACAGAAATATTGCTGCCCCAACTGCCGGGCGCGGGTTGTGTGCGGTGAGAGGTTCTGTGGAAACTGTGGCGTTAACCTGACCCGGGTGGCGCAGCCGGCGCCGGCAGACGGAGCCGTGACGCCCATCAGCAAAGAGATCTCCAAATTGCTGGCGGACTTCGAGAAGCACATTAAATACAGCCATACCAGGTGAATTAGACGTAAAAGGAGACGCTGATTGCGTCGTTGCAATCAGCGTCTCCTTATTTAGTAATGATGATCTAGGGAGCGGGAGGCGGTGGCAAAGGACCCGGTCCGGGGGGCGGCATGGGGCCAGGGCCAGGATACGGCGCCGGCCGTGGATATGAAGGATACTGATACCACGGTGTGCCATATGAATAGGTCCGGTAATAGATCACGGTAGGCTGATAGGCCGGCTGCGCAGACGTAACATACGTGTTCTGCTGCAGCTTGGACTGGGCTTCAGACAGCGACTGCTGGGTTGTATTCAGTTGCTGCTGGGTTGAAGACAGCTGCTGCTGAGTGGAGTTCAGCGAGTTGTTAAGTGAGTTCACCTGGCCTTGCAGGGCCATGTACTGCTCACTGCTTATGCCCGTGGAAACGCAGCCGGCTGACATTACCGCTGTGAGCAATACGAGTGACAAAGTTGCGATAACTAATTTGTTTTTCATTTTTTACCCTCCTTATCTCTTAGCATAAAGGAGCGGTATCGAGCATGCTTGACGGCGCACTGATAAGTATCTGATATTAAACTAACAGTTTCTCAGTTGAAGCTGTGTTATCAGTCATTTACGGTTACGCTGACGGTGGCGTTATCCGTCCCGTAGCTGTTGATGGCGGTCAGCGTGTAGCTGGTCGTTCGGTCGGGTGAAACCGTCTGCCCGTATTTTGAGGCCGGAATGTAGATACCCTGATCTATTATCAGCGTGGTGGCCCCCTTTACTTCCCATGAAAGACTCGACGTATCGCCCTGGGAAATGATGTTCGGTGTGGCGGTGAAGGATTTTATCAGCGGCGCATCCCCATCGGTCGATACGCTCACCGCAACTATCACTTCCTTCTTCACGGTGCCGAAGGTGTTGACCGCGGACAGCTCATAGGTAGTGGCGGGGGTGGTGGTGGGTATTACCTTCGTCCAACCGGATGACGTTACACTGCCGATATTCGGGCTGATCGAGACCGTCCTGGCCGCATCGACTGTCCAGGTGAGTGTTACCTCATCCCCCAGCGTGATCGAGCTGCTGCTTGCGGTAAAGGTTTTTATCTGGGGCGGATCTTTGGTAAGCGCCGGGCCGGTGCTGACATTGGAAGTATCCACGCTAACCGTGACCGATTTGCTCACCGAGCCGTAATCGCTGTCGGCCCTCAATGTATAAATAGACGTCTCAGCGGGCGTTACCTTGATCGTGCCCTTTGACGCTACGCCTCCGACGCCCTGGTTGATATTAATCGACTTGGCGCCGATGACATCCCATATCAGAGTCGCGTCATCGCCTGCATTGATAGAGGTCGGGCTGGCGCTGAACGTGGTAATGATGGGCGCATTTGATGTGGATACATTAAGCGTGGCCGACGCGGTTGAATTGCCTTCGCTGTTGGCGGCCGTCAGCACGTAGCGGGTGGTTGTGCCCGGTGAAACGACTTTCGATCCGGTCGGAGATACGGTCCCCACCTCGGGCTGTATGGAAACGGATGTCGCGCCCGTGACGTTCCAGGATAATGTGGATTGCTGGCCCGCATAGATGCCGCCGGGGCTGGCAACGAAGCTGTTCACGGTCGGCGGCTTGCCGCTGACCGTAACGGTTATCTCCCTGCTGACAGAGCCGCCGAAGCGGCTGTCGGCAGTCAGCTTATAGGTAGTGGTTTCATCCGGCGATATCTTCTTTGTTCCGCTGAAAGACACCGTCCCTATGCCGGGGCTTATAGAGACCGAGGTTGCCCCGCTGACATCCCACTGCAAGGTCACATCCTGGCCAGATATGATCGCCGGAGAACCGGCTTCAAAGGCAGTCACCACCGGCGACGCGAACCACTTCGCTATCTCTCCCCGTAGAGCAACTCCCGTTACGATAAGCGCGGCAAGGATCAGCACGCCGATGGATATTTTTATGACCAAGCTCCTGTTATCTTTAATCCACTGCAGCAGCCCCGGACCGCCTCCGCCTTCGGAAGGCTGACCGTCGCCCTGAGATTGCGAACCATCAGCCTGACCGGTGGACTGGGACCATTGCTGCTGTTGTTGTATGTACTGAGAATCGGATGACTGGTACTGGCCCTGTGTCTGCGATCCCTGCCAGTTCAAGATTGTTTTACAGTATGAGCACTGAGCCTGGCCGTAGGCTACAGGTGTGTTGCAGTAGGGACAATAATACATTGGCTGCATGGTATATTTTTACTTCCGTAACAGCGGTAAGTCAAGATATTCAATTGTGCCGGCAGGCCGGCGGCTACCTGACGGCCAGTGTCCGGACGATCTCCTTTATCAGGGCTTTATTGGCATCGCCCTTTATGGTCAGGCCGATCGCTGCAATGGTCTTCTCGCCTTTATCCGTGCCCAGGGCATAGACATATAAATTATACATACCGTAGACATCGGCGCTCAGCACGGCCTCCGTGGCGGGTGTTGTTCCATCCGACAGCGTAGTGGTCTCGATGGACTCGATTTTCGTTTTGACCGGCACGCCGGATGCTGCCAGAGTTTCGTCCACAGCCTCCTTGATAGCCTTGCCGTAATCCGCAGGCTTATCTACCACGGCTGCCGCGGCAGCATCGGCCTGAATGTCGCCTGCCCTGGCTGCCACTCGCATCACCGTGTCTGCGAGTAGCTTTTCGTTTGACCAGGATTTGGGATACCTCATGGTAAACCCGTACTGGTCGTTGCTGTAAGTCGCAGCTTCAAAAGATGTGGGCTTTTCGATTACCTGCGGCGCGCTGTCGGGCGGCGCAGCCGGCTGTTCCGCAGGCGGTGTTACCGTGGGCGTTTCGGCTGCAGAGGTTGCCGGAGGTGTTTCAGCCGGGGTTGCCGGTTCACCTGTATCGGCAGGTTGGGCCGGAGGCGTCGCCGAGGGAGCGCACCCTCCCGGCGCGCACGCGGATAACAATATCCCCACAACAAGCATAATGGTTACCAGAATGATCGATGATCTTCGCATATACATTTCTTAAATCTCCTCCCTGTCACTATGTACTTGAAAAACGTGTAATATTTCGAAAATCCGGGGTGATTTATTTACTCGGTTTAAGCCGGGTATCGCATAGCATACTGGATAGTAAAGACCGGGTCAACTCATACAGGTAAGAAGTATTACCCTTTCATGCCCTTAATAAATCCTTTATAATTTGGATATAAACTGTGTGTTTGTGACAGAAGTGAAGATTTGTTATGCAACAAATGTACTCTTGTCCCAACTGTAAAGCGCTTATCAGGTATGGCCAGCCTTATTGCAACGCCTGTGGTATGACATTGAACTGGCCTCCTCCACAACCCCCTCCCTATCCATACCCCAACCAGCAACAATCGTGGGGACAGCAACCTCCCGGCGGACAGCAGTATGGCTGGAATCAGGGGCAATATGCATACGGTAATCAGGGGGCCGTACCGCCCAAGAATAGCTCGATCGGCGGTATTGTATGGCTGGTTGTGATATTGCTGGTCATCGGGGGCGCGATCGGCGGTTTCTATTACGCTACGAACGGAGACGTCTTCAAATGGTTCACACCGCCGTCCGTAACATCCTTCGCTGCCAGTCCCAAATCCGTTACGTCAGGAGGATCGGCAACATTAAACTGGGATGTCGCGGGGTCTCAATCGGTAACCATCAGCCCCGACATCGGAACCGTGTCGTCCAGCGGTTCACAGACGGTGACCCCCACCGAGACGACCGACTATACACTGACTGCCACCAACATATCCGGCTCCTCCCGCGCATGGGCTGCTATCACAGTAACGGCTCCGAGCAAGCCGGCCATCAGCAGTTTCAGCGCCAATCCGGGCACGATCACTGCCGGACAGCCGGCCACGTTATCATGGAATGTTACGGGGGCGACCTCGGTCTCCATCAGTCCCGCCTTGGGTACCGTGTCATCCAGCGGCTCGCAAACAGTAACGCCCACGCAGACAACCACCTATACAATTACCGCCACCAACGACGCCGGCCCGTCGACGACAACGGCCAAAGTTACGGTTAATCCATCCGGACCGCCGGCTATCGCCAGCTTTACGGCCAGCCCGACCTCTATCACCTACGGCAGCAGCTCGACGCTGTCGTGGAGTGTCAGCGGGGCCACTTCCGTTTCCATCAACCAGGGGGTTGGAACAGTGTCGTCCTCCGGAACGAAATCGGTATCGCCGTCCTCTACGACCACTTACACTCTCACGGCCGGCAACAGCGCCGGCGACACTACGGCCACGGCCGCGGTCACCGTGACCGCAGCGGGCATACCCGTCATAACCACGTTCACGGCCGGCCCGACTTCCATCACCTCAGGCGATAACACAACACTGACATGGACTGTTACCGGGGCGACGACGGTGAATATCACAGGTGTCGGGACGGTGTCGGCCACCGGCACGCGTACACTAAACCCCACAACAACCACAACCTATACGCTCACAGCCACCAACACCAGCGGGCCTGCGACCGCGACAGCGACGGTTACGGTGGCCTCGGCAGGTTCACCGGTGGTCAGCTCTTTTTACGCATCCCCCAGCACCGTAACTTCCGGGGCGTCTTCGATACTGCACTGGACGGTCGCGGATGCTACCTCGATATCCATTACTCCGGGTATCGGAACCGTATCGTCCACCGGATCCCAATCGGTAACGCCGGCGTCCACAACCACATATGAGCTGACCGCCACCAACACCCACGGCACGGTCATTGCGCCCTGTACGGTTACGGTGACATCGGCAGGCTACCCCATGATCAGCTCTTTCAATGCCAGCCAGGCCACGGTCGCATCCGGTCAATCTACACAGTTATCCTGGACCGTGACGGGCGCGACCACCGTCACCATCGATCATAGTATCGGCACAGTCTTGGCCACCGGTTCCAGGACAATCACCCCCGCCGCCACAACCACCTACACAATGACCGCCACCAACAGCCAGGGATCCGTGACTGCGACAACCGCAGTTACGGTGACGACGACTTCCGGCACGCCGCCGAATATAGTTACATTCACGGCTAATCCCGCTACTATTGCAGCCGGAGAATCATCACGTCTAGACTGGCAAATAACCGGAGCAACATCCATCTCCATCGAACCTGATATAGGCGAGCTTTCAGGCTGGGGCGGGCAGAACATATACCCCACGGAAACCACGACCTACACCCTAACCGCTTTCAACAGCGCAGGCTCCGATACTGCTACAGTCACAGTTACGGTAACTCCCTGACGTTGACATTGGCTATTAAAGAATCTACAATGCCTTTTTGAAATGGAGATAGCATCTTATACGCATGCCATCGCAACAGTGCTGGGCTTCGTTTGCGCGATGGTCTGTGCCGCCTTCATGCTGAACTTAAAGACGGATGAGCAGCGACTTAAAAGGGCGCGTATTGCACGTCGTATTGCGCTTGTCACCTGGATCGCGTTTATCGCGCTTATTATCAGCGGAATCTTTCTGGCCCTGGATAAGGATGACCTCAATGCTTACGTATTGGGAGCAAAGCACCTGCTGGTGGTCGTACTGCTGGTCGACGCCCTGCTGATACACTTCCGCTATTTTCCCCGCTTTTTCAAACAGATAGGGACTCCCGAGTTCGCTAAAACATACGGTATGATGCGCCGCATAGGCACTCTGTCCGTCTCCTGCTGGATCATCATCCTTGTGCTCTCCGTCCTGCTTGACCATTTATCATAGGCCCTCGTTACATCCACCCGACTATATCTCTACATGTGGATAGGAAAAAGAGCACTACTCTGTTGTCACTGCTTATCATGCGGCACAAAAACGATGCATGACAAGACGAAATCGTCTAAGGATGCGGAGTAATCGTAAGAATGGTGATTACTTTTCGAGAGGGTCCATAATACCAGAAGACTCTATATGCGGCGGGAGTATTTTGTTCTGCATACGCTTCATAGACCTTTTCTCCCTCAGGTCCTTTGATACTCTCCCATTCATGGGTTTGGAGACTATTATGCCGGGGATTGATTGCCAGGAATTGGATGGTTTTTTTAACAGCTTTGTAGCGCTTCTTCAGGGACGCATCGCTTTTTAATTTATCATAGGCTCTCGTTGCCTCAGGTGTCCACTCTAATTCGAACAAGGACTTTAACCTTATAGAGCATTAAGATCAATCTTTGTCGTTCGCCCCTTTGCAGCTTCTAAAAGTCCCCGCTTAACAGAAGCAAGGGCCTCTGGATTCCTGAATAACCACACCTCCGAAGCAGGGATATTGACCTGGGGATCCAACACAATCTGCCCGAGCTTGTTTGTGTATATATGATAGGAAACCCCTTCTTGTATCTGAATGCTATGAAGAACTACCCTCTTTTTAGCATCGGGCTTAACGCTATCTGCTACTTTTTTAAAATCTTGATCTTTTATTACCATGGCTCCCCTTCAGACTGGTTGTGTAATTTTGTACATCATGTACTATACATACATTGTATTGTTGGTGGGATAATGTGTCAAGTGGGATAATCCCACCTATTTCTGATCATATAAATAGGGATTATGCACCTGTCACATCAATTCTGGCGCCACATTGTACTAAAATCGAGTTTTTCCACTAAAAGCCTTTACGCTCAGAGAATTTCGAGCTTTCAAATTAAATAGACAAGGTTAACAATAGCTGCTACCTATTGCCATTTCCTACGCAAAGTTTATAATATCGGCCATGAAGGGCAACTGGTATGTTTATATAGTTAAGTGTAGTGACGGGACTCTTTATACAGGTATCAGTAATAATGTTGATAAGCGTATAAAGGATCACAATTCAGGGATCGGTTCCAAGTACACCAAAGGAAGGAGACCCGTTAAATTGCTCAGGAAGTGGGATTGTGCCGACAAATCACATGCAGCTAAAATGGAGTATAGAATTAAGGGACTTACCAGAGAAGGTAAGCTAAGGGCAATCATTCAGAATGTAACAGGCAAAAGGAGAACGGGAACTTGTTTAACTTGAAGACCGGTTTATGTATTTTGTTGGCGGGATTCGCACTCACCCTGTGCGTTTGCTCTCCGGCGTCAGTATCGAATGTCCCGGCTCGCAACTGGGTAATGAGCGTTGTGACCAACGAAGATTCGTCGTGGGCCAAGGGAGCGCATCTGTTCGCCGACCTGGTCAAACAACGGAGCGGCGGCCAGATGCAAATAACCGTTTACCCCGATGCCGAGCTGGCGGGTGGAAACCAGGTAATAGAACTCACCATGCTGCAAGATGGCAGCATTGATTTTACCTATCACTCCAATCTGCTTTATACGAACCTTGACCAGTCGTTCGCGGCTGTCTCCATGCCGTGGCTGTTCACGGACTATTCACAGGTTGATGCGGCTCTGTCCGGGTCCGCCGGCAGTCAACTGCTGAAAGCGGCAGAAGATCGGGGTATAGTTGGCCTCGCCTATGGCGAGAACGGTTTCCGCCAGTTGACCAACAGCAAACTCGCCGTCCGTGCGCCCGATGACCTGCACGGTTTGAGAATCCGCATCCCCGATGTCGAGCTTTATAACTCGATTTATAAAGAGTTGGGGGCTGTACCGATAACGATGAATTTCGGCGAGGTTATCGGCGCACTCAGGCAGGGGCAGATCGACGGACAGGAGAACCCCATAGACATTATTGTGTCATCCAGGCTCTACGAGGTTCAGAATCACATCACCGTCTGGAATTACTCCTATGATGTGCTCATCCTGGGCATGAACATGAAGGAATACGATAGCCTACCCGTAGCTGCTCAGAATATTATCAGGCAGGCGGCAATCGAGGCTTCAATAGAACAGGTGAAGCTGTCGCGTGATGCCGCACGTACCAAGTTGAGTCTGTTGCGAGATAAGGGCATGACTATAACCGAACTGACACCCGACCAGGTCAAAGCTTTCCGCGCGGCCACAGGCCCGGTATACGCGGAATGGTCGAGCAAAATCGAACCCGGCATTCAAAAATTGTGGGAAATCAGGAGCCTGCCCAGGTAGTCGCTAAGGAGGACAAGCAGGATGAGAGATGCAAGCAACACAATAGGCCACATGATCGATAAAGCCAGCGTTTCTATCATTAGTTCAATTGATGAAGCTGGGTTTCCCAACTCAAAGGCAATGCTTCCCCCTAGAAAAAGGGAGGGGATAAAACATTTATTCTTTACGACCAACACATCCTCTATGAGAGTAAAGCAATATACCAGCAATCCTAAAGCCTGTGTATATTTTTTCGATAAACGCTTCTACAGGGGTGTTATGCTCAGGGGAACTATGAAAGTTCTGCTTGACAACGCATCCAAAGAGCTCATCTGGAAGGACGGCGATGAAATGTATTACTCAAAGGGGGTAACCGATCCCGATTATTGCGTCCTACGTTTTACAGCTCAAAATGGAAGGTATTACAGCAATTTTAAGTCCGAGAATTTCGAAATCGAGTAAATAGCGGAGCATGGTATAAAAAAATACAAGCACGGTGGCGGCTGAGATTGAACCAGCGATCAAGAGCTGGGGAAGACACTGCTGCGTGTGACTATCATTTAGGTTGACGGGCAACCACCAATCGCCTAAGATATTGACATCAGCCCCGTTCGGAAATAGCGGCCTCGGGAGGACACAGTCTGCCTTGTGGGGATGTTAGATGCCGTCTGTTACTGTTATTGTTACCGCTGTTACTTCTTTTCTGGGATTTCTACTTAACGGGTTCATACTGTTTCTCGTTTCGTCACGGGGAAGGGAAAAATATCACTACCTTTTTGCTGGTTTTCTTCTCATGTGTGCTCTATGGGACCTCGGCATATCTCTATCCATGGTGAGAAATAGTCACGTTAATGAGCTGCCTATCTATGGCAATATAATCTGGCAACCGTGCACTTTTATGTTTGCTATTATCTATCACTTCACCTGTGCCTATCTAAATCAACCGAGGAAGAAACGTACCATCTTTATCTGGGTCTTTTCGGCCATTTTCTTTGTTCTTGGCGTGACCGGCTTGGGGGGTAAGATTGAGGGCGTTTACAACTATAGCTGGGGGAACATCTTCCGGCCTGACTCTACGTTTCTTATATGTGCCTCCTTGTTTGCCCCTGTTGCCTACTTTTTTGGCCTGTCTGCAGTCTGGTATCTTTTCCGCGCTTACAGGCGAGAAACCTCGCCATTGAGAAAGCGCCATATATTGTACATCTTTATCAGCTTTTTAATAATCCTTTTAGCCACGGCAAAGGTGTCCATACTTTATGGCATCGACATTCCCTGGTTGATGCCTACGTGCATGCTTTTAAACGACATTGCCGCAGGCTTAATCGGTATAGCTATAATAAAGTATCGCCTGATGGACATCACGGTCATTATCAAGAAGGGGACTATATATTCAGCATTTGTAGTGCTCATCATATTTGTCTTTAGCTGTTCGGAACACTTCCTATCAATGTATCTGGGTAATTTGTTAGGTGAGCAACCTGTATATATTCACCTTACTTCAATTGCCGTGGTTGTTGCTATTTTTATGCCGGTTCGATCGAGATTGGAACGCGCTATCGACCGCTTCTTTGCAAAGAAAAAAATCGAGTTCTAAGATTACACAATTGCCTAAACCAAACTCCCGGTTCACTCTTCACCATCTCTTCGACGTGTAATACCGGCGTTTGTTTACTTGGGATTCATCTCCAGCACAGCCAGTAACAACATTCTATTTGTAAGCATAACGATTTCCCACCCCCCGGAGTCATATGATTATATTAAAACAGGCTATGTTATCCTTCTTCTTTTAGAGTTTGGCGTACAATATAATAGAAAGTTAAGCAGATCAATCGGAATAATCACATTCATTAAATCAGCTGTGGCGCGCAGAACCGTTTGAGAAGGAGGAATTAAGGATGTCAAAAGTATATTTAGCTATGGCTGCGGTGATCTTAGTAATGGTATTTGGCGCATGTTCTAAACCTGCCGTTGGTCCGCCCATCGGTGGTCCCTGCACGTATGTGGATATCCCGGGCATCGCGACCATTGTATCTGTTGAGCACGCCCCCTCAAATGAATACAACTGTGCGGATGCAGTTCAGGTTACCTTCGATTTTGTTCCAACAGATCCGGCTGCTATCGATCATTATCGTCACCCCGGCTGGAAGGACACAGGTAATCACTTTACGCTTGGCGCGGGGATGAATCCGCCAAAGACATGGGTCCTGGAGCGGGGATTGACAGTGGGCAGCGAACACGCCTGCGTTAGATCGGAATCAACCGCGGGAGCATGTGCGCCAGTGGGATTCTCATTTCCCAAAATCAATATGGAGGGATGGGATAAATATTGCTTTGAGAAATAATTAGATGGCTTCCTCATGGTAATATGGGGAGACAATGGCCGGTAATCGCTCAGTTGCGATTCGAAATGGGAAATCCCGGCATAGTAATTAAAAACGGAGGGTATCTATGAAACTAACTCGTGATTACAGCAGGTTCTACCTGGTCTTATTGATGAGCATACTGATTGTTTCCTGGTCAGGATGTTCCGGCGCAGGCACACAGGATCTGGTTCAAGGATATCCTGTTGATTCCAATGTGCAAACAACGCTCCAGAAGACGATCGTGCCCGGCACGATAGCTCCGGGTAGCAGTATCCCAAGTTCAGCTGTTTCCCAATACGACAAATACGGCTATGGCAAATGGACGCCCGGACAGGGTCTCCCCCTCGATCCGCGGACTGATACCATGCCGGCGGATTATAGCGGTGCATCAGTCACCAACAAAGTAAAACTCCTGAATTTCTTTACTATAAGTGACATTCATATTACCGACAAAGAGTCCCCGGCCCAGCTGATCTATCTTCAACAACTGTATTACCCGATTCTCCTACCACCCCCTTATGACGCGATGGGCCACACTCCCTGGTTTTGGGAAACCTCGGTATATTCACCGGTCATGCTATACACAACCCATGTTCTTGATGCAGCTGTCCAGACCATAAATGCGCTTCACAAACAAAATCCATTCGACTTCGGGATTTCCCTGGGCGACGCTGCCAACCAGACCCAATATAACGAACTCAGATGGTACATCGATGTCCTTGACGGCAAGGTTATCACCCCGAGTTCCGGCGCCCATCTCGGAGCCGATACAATCGATTATCAGAAACCTTTCAAGGCGGCAGGGCTTGATAAGACCATCCCCTGGTATCAAGCCCTGGGCAACCACGATCATTTCTGGATAGGTTCGCTGCCGGTCAACATTTTCCTGCGACAGGCCCTCATCAGCGACACCGTAATGGCTGCGGGAGATGTCCTGCTGAACCCCACCAATATCAACAATCCCATGTTCTACATGGGCGTACTCGACGGCTCTACTCCTAACGGCGATATTAAAGACGCAGGGCCTGTCGTAACGTTCAACAATCCTCCCAAAGTTGCACCCGATCCGGACCGGCGCTCACTTTTGAGAACGGAGTGGATTAAAGAGTTTTTCACGACAACTTCAAGCCCGGTCGGTCACGGTTTAAACCTGGTCGACCCCAAGCAGGAGAAAGGCTTTGCCTGTTACAGCTTCCTGCCGAAGTCGAATGTGCCCATCAAGGTTATCGTGCTCGACGATACGCAATCAGAAACCGATATGGATACCAGCATCCACGGGCATGGCTTTCTTGACCAGGCACGTTGGGACTGGCTAAAAAAAGAGCTTGCGGATGGTGATGCTGCCGGTCAGCTCATGATCATTGCCGCACACATACCGATAGGTGTCCAACCTGACGGCACCTTTACGGAATGGTGGACAGACCCTCAAAATGCCGTAGATATTAACGGTCTGATTGCGGAACTCCACAATCATCCGAATCTCCTCATGTGGATCGCCGGACATCGTCATCTCAATACTGTTAAAGCCTTCCTGACGGATGATCCCACCAGGCCTGAGCGCGGCTTCTGGCAGGTTGAAACTTCGTCGTTAAGGGATTTTCCTCAGCAGTTCCGTACTTTTGAAATTTACCTCAACAGCGACTATACCGTTTCAATTGTCACGACCGACGTCGATCCTGCAGTCAAGGACGGAACACCTGCAGCGACATCACGTAAATATGCTGTCGCAGCCCAGCAGATAGCCGGAAATAATCTAAGTCCCAATAATCCCGCTTCGGATCCGACCAGTGTGGGTTATCCAGCCAGTCCGGACCCGACTATTAAGCCGATGCTTAATGGTTCTTATAATGCAAAGCTTTTCAAACAATTAAGTCCTTCAATGAAGTCTAAAATGCAGGCATTGTTCCCATAAACAGATTTGCGACTTAAAGAGTTCGGTGGCAGCGACTGAGTGACCAGGGGCTTATTATCTGTCAATTAACATCAATGCGGATTTCATCTTGTTGGGAAAGGTGCAATGTGGAGGGGTCGTAGTATAATTACCTGGAAACTAATGTAGTGAAGAGGTGATGTTAGATGAAAAACATAATTCTGCATAGGTTTCTTATTCTCATGGTTTTGCTGATCACAGCGGGTACTGCAGCTACGGGATGTGCTTTCACTGCGGACACAGCCAGGCAAAATGTCAGCCCACAGGAAGCCCGGCAAATCGCCTATGATGCCACGGTATACGGCTTCCCGCTGGTCATAATGGACCTGACCCGGCAGGTCTTTACGGCAGTTCCCACACCCACAGCGAACGGTGCACCGGTCAACCAATTCGGCAATAAGAGGACGTTTCCTGATGCGACTTTTACTAACGTAGTAAATCCTAATGCCGATACGCTTTATTCAGCAGCCTGGGTTGATACCAATAAAGAACCCGTTATCCTTTCTCTGCCGGATACTCATGGCCGCTACTACCTGATGCCCATGCTTAACTACTGGACGGATTCTTTTGCCTCGCCAGGCTCACGCACTACGGGTACCGGAACCGGCAACTTTGCCATCACCGGCCCTGATTGGAGCGGCAAATTGCCCGAAGGCATTCCGGAAATGAGGTCTTCAACCAGGTGGGTCTGGATAGTCGGTCGCGTCGCCTGTAGCGGCTCTTCAGACTACGAGAACGTCTGGAACCTTCAGGACCAATTGAAGCTGACGCCGCTCTCCGCCTGGGGCACAAATTATGTGCCGCCGGCTGATGTCCCGGTCGATCCCAATGCCAATACCAAAGTCTCACCCCTGAACCAGTTGCTGGCTCTTGACGCGGCCGGCTATTTCAATTATGTCTGCCAGTTGATGGTTGAAAACCCTCCCTATGAAGCAGATGCGCCATTGCTGGCTGAAATGGCAAAGATAGGCATTAAGCCTGGAGTTAACTATAAGTTGTATTTTGCCGATCTGGACGATAGCGTTAAATCGGCAATCCAAACCGGCTATCAGTCCGCTCTGGACAAAATCCCTTCTCAAGGAATGAGTGCTATTAAGAACGGGTGGCAACTCCCTTACGGTACCGGCAATTACGGGACGGACTATACATTGAGAGCTGCTGTAGCTTATCGGGGACTGGGCGCCAACTTGGTTGATGATGCTTTCTATGCCTCAGCATCAACCGGCAGCGATGGCGTAAATTTTTCCAGCGATAACAAATATGTACTTCATTTCAGCAAGGATGAGGTACCGCCGGTAAACGGCTTCTGGTCGCTTTCTATGTATAATGAAAAGATCCTGTTTGCAGCCAACCCGATCAACAGGTACTGTCTGGGCTCATTAAGTGACCCGCCTCTGATCAAGAATCCCGACGGATCGATTGACATCTATATACAGCGTGATTCACCTGATTCTGCCAGGATGCCTAACTGGCTGCCCACCCCGGCCAGCGGCGGCTTTTCATTGACACTGCGCCTGTACTGGCCACAGGATCCGGTAATTGACAGGTCCTGGATACCACCGGCGGTACAACAGGTTAAATAGGACCATGCTATCTGAGAGAAGAGAGCATGCTTACTCCAACCTGAAATAGATAATCGAAAGCTACATGGTTCGTGTCAACGGCATCAAATGGTAGCCATCTGCCGGCACTAACTTATATTGACCGATATTAATCAGACCTCTATAATACAAGTTAACAAACACTTACTTTTTCTATTATCAACAGACACAGACCATTCTTTTAGTACAGGAGGTTGCAGTGAAAATAGGCGCGGTATCTACAATATTGGCAGCAGTTGTCGCTCTGGCTTTATTGCTCGTATCTATGCCGGTTGTCGCCGCCTCAGGCCTCACGAGCGGATATGCAAAAATAAAAGACTGGGACAGGGCACATCAAGCCTTCAGTTTTTCTTCGGGCCAGGTTACCTCCAGCGGTGGGGATTTCTTCATCGCTCCCAGAGGAATCCATGTTTTTGAATCTCCCGGCATAATTGATATGGGGCTGATACATCTTGATGCCATAGGCGAGGCGCCGGCATCGGGATATGTAGAAATGACGACACCTATTGACGGGCATTCGTACGTTGTGCGGTCAAATGGAAAGTACGGCAAGTTCTACATTGAGGAAACTTACGATTGGCTGGACCCTGTCGAGTATGGGATTTCATGGGTATATCAAACCAATGGCACGAGGACTTTCGAAGGCTCCTCTTCTAGTGTTCAGTCAACTACCTCGGGGCAACCGGGTACCGGTGCAGCAACGGGCTGTACTTATGAACAGTACATGGCTGCTTACAACAAGTTAACCTCTTTGATGGCTCAGGGCAAGGGAGACACGCCTGAAGCACAGGCAGCCTATGCGGAATACGCAAAGGTCAAGGCCTGCTATGAGAGCGGAAGCACCGGAACAGGTCAGACAACTACCCCGGGGCAAACGGGGACCGAAGGAGGTTATGAATGTCCACAGAATGCTGCAGACGCATATCAACAGTACCTTGCAGCTTACAATAAACTAACCTACTTGATGAATAAGGGCGAGGGGGGCACGCCGGAAGCAAAGGCAGCATACGAGCAATACGTAAAGGCGAAGGCCTGTTACGAGACCGGGAGCTCCGGAACAGGGACGCCATCCACATCTTCTACTTCCACTTCCACTTCTACTTCTACTACCACACCTGCCACTACTATCAGTACCACTACCACTCCTTCAACCACAACTACATCCCAGCAGACTGGTTGCACTCAGTATAGTATTCCACCTGCCGGAAAGTGGTCCGGCTCATGGTTTAGCACCGGCATCAGCTTACCTGCGAGACAGACGATTTCCGTTACAGCATCGGGGACAGTCCAACCGAGCCTCAGCCGGGACATATTTTGCGGACCCGAAGGAACATTCGCAGATGGCACCTGGCTAAATAATTACTCATTCCTCTCCGATTGTGGGCATGCAGCATTGATCGCCAGGATAGGCGCCACAGGGACTCCGTTTTGTGTCGGCACAGGTACCACTTTCTCCACCCCTACGGGGGGTGATCTTTGGCTCGGAATAAACGATACCGACACTGGCAACAATTCCGGCTCATATGCGGTCGAGGTGTGTCTGGGACAAGCCTCCTCACCTTCTCCTTCATCAACTGGATTCGGTACTACTGCGGTTCTCAACGTAGGTTTTAAGGGCAATATCTATTATTTAGAGGAGGGAACCAGTCAACTTCCGGATTTCTCAACTATGCTTCCCGTCGGCACAATTTACACTGAGAAATTGGATATCCCGGATAGGGATTTCACTGAGGGATTCCCGGGGATTACCGATAGATTTGAATGGTTCGGAATCTCCTATATCGGCGGCATTCTTATTCCCACTGATGGCTATTACATATTCAAATTGACGTCTGATGACGGCACCAAACTATATATCGATGGTGAGATGATCATCGACAATGATGGGATTCACCCATCCAGAACACAAACGAAACAGATGTTTCTGGCCAGAGGAAACCATGTCATAAAGGTTGATTATTTTCAGGGTCCAAAAACCCGTTTATGCCTCCAGTTACTCGTTCAAACCCCGGATGGAGGAGAAAACCCTGTAAAACCTGGCCTCGACCCGTCTCAAATAGTGTCTCCATCTCCCACATCGATTACATCGACCACATCGACCACAACTCCCACATCCATACCTGCAGGCACGGCGCTCATTGCTGAATCCAGAACTGCAGCGCCGGGTAGCACGATCCAGGTGCCCGTTAATTTCCAGAATGCACAGAACGTTGGCAGCCTGGGATTCAAACTGGATTACAATCCGTCAGTTGTCCAGGTAGTAAAGGTGTCAAAGGGTTCTCTGATGTCGCCGGCAACCTTCACTTCCAATGTCCAGCCTGATTACATTATTTTCGGCTTTGCCATGCCCCAGTCGATCAGCGGTACCGGATCCGCAGCCGTCGTGGAATTCCAGGCGCTGGGAGCTGAAGGCAGTAAGAGCCCGTTAACCCTGACCGAGATCATGGCAACCGGTTCTTCCGGTGCTGCCCTCTCCGTAAATTCCGTTAACGGTGAGCTAAGCATCGGACAAAAGCAGATAGGGGACGCCAACGGCGACGGCAAGCTCTCGGTGCTTGATGCCCTGATTGCCCTGAAAATGTATGTTCAGTTGCTCCCACTGGACTTAGTAGCCGACATTAACAAGGATGGACGGGTCACCCCGGAGGATGCCCGATTGATTCTGGAGAAGGCCAAGCCGTAGTAAAGGAAGGTGATAAACATGAAGTTAGGATCTATTGTACGAATCCTGATAATTGCAGCGCTGGCTGTTGTAATAATGATACCTGCCGTTAGCTGCGTAAAAGTGGCGCGGAAGTCCGGGACAAAAACCGGCGACTTGAATGTGCCGGTCAATGCCAACAATGCCAGCAACCTGGGTAGCCTTGAATTCGAAGTAGTCTATAATCCTACTGTTTTACAGCCGCAGAGCGTGACAAAGGGCGAACTGGCGGACAACGCTATGCTTGACTCCAGCTTCGTAAAGTCCGGCCGGGTATGGGTGGCCCTGGTCGATTCCAACGGATTGAGCGGGAATGGTTCACTGGCCATAATAACTTTTCGCAGGGTGGGAAGCGGGCAATCAGCGGCTGTGCTGACACTGGAAAATGTCAGTGCTCATAATGCCACTACCCTTGTTGATATAATAACCAGCACTACTGTGGGAAGCCTGACAACACCACCGGCCATTAATTTTACCCGCTAAGAAGATACTGCGGCCAACCGGGAAGCTGATCTACCGCATTGCAGCTGTCTATCATCGAAGGATCGGTGACAGCGACTGGGATTGAACCAGCGACCAGGGTCTTACAGAAGTACGGTATCACCTATTATCATCATAATATTCAGGTCAACAGGGCCCACGTAGCCGGTCAATCCTTTTACCTGTAAGCAATTACAAGGCTATAATGAATCCATGCTTTGCCCCAATGATAATATCGAAATGTGCCCGGTAAAAGTAATGTCTCATTACGATCATCCGATTTATCTTGAACAATGTGAGAAGTGCGGAGGTATCTGGTTCGACGAATCAGAGCTATACAGCGCAGGGCAGGGTGAAGCAGAAAAAATTGAAGCCCTCAGCGCTGAGCTTCTGCGAAATCCGTCCGTTATTGAGAATGATATCCTTACCTGCCCCAGAGATAAAACCGGACTGCAGAGGTTCTCCGACAGATACTTTCCCCGGGAGATAACCCTTGAGCGATGTCCATCGTGTCACGGGATCTGGCTTAACAGAGGTATGTTCATCAAATACCAGAGATACCGCCGGGACTTACAGCAACAGAAAGCGAATACTGTTAAAGACAGGCAGATGGACGAAAGGATCAGGCAATTGATAGCAGCACACCAGTCAGGACAATCCACTGAAACACTGAAAAGGCTGGGTAAGTTTTTATCCACCCCTGTGGATGGCGACACATATCAGAGTTCGCCATCAGAGGTAAATGCTGTCAGTACTGTTCTAAATAGCATAGTAGCGATTTTAAGGTCTTTCGTCTTTAAATAATAGTGGCCTCGACATACTACTTTTCCCTTTTATATGTAGCTATTAGATAGATCAAACCCACTTCTAATATTATCTGGGGTATTTTGGTCCCCAGTCCAGGTAAACTGAGCATGACAGCTGGAATATTTCTGTACATTATGAAAAAAAAGGCCATTACCAGTGTATTCATCAACAGGCCAACAATCCATAGCCAGCGTTTTTTAGCCAGGATCAACAATCCTCCAAGCATATAACATCCTGCGGCCACGTAGATAAGAGTGCGTTGCCACTCTTTGCTTTCAAGTGTCGGCACTGTAATAATACCGGCCGCCAATAGTAAATAGAATACTGCGGCTATAAATGCCAGCACCACACAACCAATCATTATTCCTTTCACTCTGACTCCTCCTAACACCATCCTTCGGTACTAAAATAAGTATGATTCAATGTCATGGCGGGGATCAATAAAATTGGTGGCTACGGCTGTGATTGAACTAGCGCCCAAGGGTTTATGTAAGAAAATTCCAAAAGCTGATGACGCCCACCACTGCTTAGTATCTGTTTGATGGATCCAGTTTGTCACTCCACATTTGCTTGAGCATTTTCAGATCGTCTATAAACTCTTCCTGTGTCTGCTCTTTCTTCTTCTCCAGTGCCTCAAGTATCTCAAAGGCAAACGCCTCGCCTCCAAACGATTCCCACACCTCTTTCAATCGGAGGTCAATGCAAGAACCCGAAGATCTCGTAAATTTGAAGCTGTTTTGCTTTGCTTGAAGGTTAGGTGTGTAATCCAATAAATACATATTGTTGTGAGTATTGACCAATCTGTATACTCCGCCAACAACCTTCCCCTGCTTATATTCATTTATAAGTGTTTTTCTTCTATCCATTTCGATCCGAATTCAAAAAAGTAAAAAATGGCAGCGACTGGGATTGAACCAGTGACCAAGGGCTTATGAGTCCCAGTTCCGACTTTTATTATCGTTGCAGACTTCATTTTACTACTCCTTCTCGCGATGCTGCAACGATATATGACCAGGGACTTATGGTCAAGCAATTATTCAGTTCTATATATATTATCTAGTATGTGCCTACTGGTAAATGCAGCACAAGTCTAATGGGCCAGGGGGCTAAGGTCAACCGCAGCGTAGCTATAGTTATCACCAGACAAATGGTATGAGCCTGTATCTTACTATGCTGGCATATTCCCGATAGCCCGGTAATTCCTTTTGCAAGGTACAATCTTCCTGAACCATGCGGGCAGTGTAATTGACTCAGACGGTTGTATTGCTCTTATGTGATACAATTAGAAACAATTAATTGAGGGGAGGCATGTGATGAATGAAGGAACTGCTACCCAGGATAAATTCAAGACATTTGTTACCGATACCATCAGCCCTGAAGCGCGCAATTACCAAACGACGCTGGCTGAGATTTGGTGTTTCGACTCAACCAAGGACGATATGCCCAGCGTCAGAAACAAGCAAGTGGAACGCTTCAAGCCCTTGGTCGAATTTGTGAAAAACGGGTGCGTGGAGTCGCTTGAAAATATCGAGATTGCCGGCGTACCCGTCCTTGTAACCACGCCTAAGGGCTATAACAAGGAAAACGACCATAAGTGCATCTGCTATATTCACGGTGGAGGATACACTGTCCTGGACCCCACTACCATGTTGGTTTTGTCGGGACCGATCACCCTCCAAGCGGGCATCAAGACCTATTCAATAGGCTACAAGCTGGCGCCCGAATACCCCTTCCCGGCAGCAGTGAATGATTGCATGAGCGTTTATCGAGAACTTGTAAAACGATTCAAATCAGAATCGATCGCGCTTCTGGGAGATTCGGCTGGAGGGGCACTTTCTCTGGTAACAACTTTGAAGGCGTCACAGCAGAATCTGCCTTTGCCAGCAGCACTTGTTTTATGCTCGCCAGCTGCGGACATAAATGAGGTCGGCGACACAGGCCACGTACTCGAAGGATGGGACTGCGTGTTAAGCCTGGACAGATGCGGCTTTAAGATGAGCGAGGCCTATGCAGGCAAACAGGATCTTAAAAACCCGGATATCTCACCTATCTATGCGCAGTATCCCACCAAATTTCCACCCGTGTTTATTATAACCGGCACACGCGATACCTTACTTAGCAACTCTGCAAGGCTGCAACGCGTGCTAAAAAATACGGGAATTGAAGTTAGGATGGACGTGTGGGAAGGCATGTGGCATGACTTCATAGCAGTGTCATTTATTCCTGAAGCGCAGGAAGCAGCCAAAGAGATCGGGGATTATATCAAGGCAAGATTAAAATAGCTTTAAAAGCTTCAAATTCCAAGGTTGGCGGTCTCCTCGGAAACTATGTCAAGTGAGTGATAGTTTATGTACATTGGCCTTACAACTTGTTTCATATAGGCGATTTCTAGGGCTTTGCTACCATCAGACGCCCAAAACCCTTCAGATATATTTTCTTATTGAGTTTTGCCTTTTATACAAAGCGTATTTGAGAAAAAAGTAAATGTAGTCAGATCTATATCGTCTTAATCTACTTTGACGAAGTTTGGTATCTGCATAGCGAGAGATTATAGAGATCGTTGTAAGAACAACCCCAAATATGGTATAAATGCCTTGAAGTACTATGATTACCAGCAATATAGTGCCGGTCAAGTACGTCTTTCTGGATGTAGTAGGCTATTCGAAACACACGGTCGAAGCACAGTGCTACATAATCCGAACACTAAATAGGATCGTTAAGGGAGCCGTTAATCGATTTCACATCTCCGATAATTCGGTCATCTTCGTTCCCACTGGTGATGGAGTGTGCATTTGTTTGCTTGGCGTAACCCTACCATACGATATACACGTAACGATAGCAAAGGAAATACTCCGAAGATGTAAAGTCAGCAATGATCGAGTGAAAGAAAATTGGAAGAGATTTGAGGTTAGGATAGGTATAAACCAAAGTGACGATAATGTCGTCACAGATATCAATGGCTATAGAAATGTCACCGGCGCTGGAATAAACAACGCAAGACGCATCATGGATTTGGCTGACGGAAGTCAAATTCTGGTTAGCGGCAGCGTATATGATAATTTATACCCGCGTAAACAATATCGTACAGCTTTTGGCGGTGAACTAACTGCAACAGTGAAACATGGACTCGTCTTGAAGATGCGACAGCTCATACTATCAAATGCTCAGGGACTGAACATAAACAAGCCATCATCATTTGTCACTCAGACAGTCCAAGAACCGGAGTTGCCGTTGCTTACTGCTTTCTATTTTGCGCATTGCATCAAGAACGAGAAGGAAATCCTGAGTATTGCTACGGGGAATACATATCAGAACAACTGGCTAAAGCTGCTGCTTTGGTTTCTCTCCAAAGACTCTGAAGCAGCCTTCAATTCCACACCCGACAATGTATATAATCGCAAAGTGATGCCGGATACAGGGGCTACGACTTTTAGCGGACATCTAGCGTGGTTCCACGCTGAGGTACCTGGTGAAGTGGCAATAGACTTGAGTTATGTAGTAGTGAATGATGCCATACCGTGGGAATTCAGAGGGTATTTGGCACACATGAGTGATAATTTAGTCGTTACACCTGATGGGAAAGACAAATTGCGTAAGGAATATCCCCAAATATGGGCTGAGTTCAAGCTTACATAGTTCGACAAGAGATTTAGTGGCAGCGGCTGGGATTGAAGCAGTGACCAGGGGCTTATGAGTCCCACTCTCCTTCGTTAGTATTGCAGCAGTTTTCATTTCACTTCTCCTTCTGATGATACTGCGACGATACAAGACGAAAGGACTGTGATCAAGCTACAGTTCCGTCAATTTTGACAACACGTCTGATAAGAAGATATATAATAGATACGCCATGAACTCAGAGTCACTGCAATATTTAACGCAATTAGGTTGGGATACCTTTTTTCAGGAACAATTTGAAAAGCTGAAATTACCTGGCTCAGTGCCTGCTAGAGTAATCTCAGAGTCCAAGGGTTCTTATCAATTATTGAGCCGGTATGGGGAATTAACTGCCAGGATATCGGGTAAAATGAGATACCATGCTGGAGAAGATAATCAATATCCTGCTGTTGGTGATTGGGTGATTATCAAACCGCTTATCGATGAGCAGAAGGGTATAATTCAGGCTGTACTGCCACGAAAAAGCAAGTTTTCTAGGAAAGTTGCGGGAGAACGTACCGAAGAACAGGTTGTTTCCGCTAATGTAGATACTGTCTTCATTGTCAGTGGCCTGGATGGTGGAAGAAATTTCAACCTTCGAAGGATTGAACGTTATCTAACGCTTGCTTGGAGCAGTGGGGCTACTCCTGTTATTGTTCTTAACAAAGTAGACCTGTGCACGGATGTCGATGTTTGTATTAGGAACGTTGAGACCATTGCCACAGGCCTATCTATTTACCCTGTCAGCGCTAAGGAACGACTCGGATTGGATGCGCTAAGAAATTACTTGACCAAAGGGAATACAGTCGCATTTCTTGGCTCTTCAGGAGTAGGTAAATCCGCTCTCATCAATGCACTGCTTGGTGTTGAGAAGCTCACTACTGGCCAAGTTCGAGAAGATGACCGTATGGGCAGACATACTACAACCAAACGTGAGCTCATTCTTCTTCCGGGCGGTGGAATGATGATTGATACACCCGGCATGAGGGAAATCCAGATGTGGGCCGGTGAAGAGGATCTCCATGGCACTTTTTACGACATAGAGATGATAGCCAAAAGATGCCGTTTTAGCGATTGCAGTCATAACCTCGAATCAGGTTGCGCTGTGAGAGGAGCCATCGACCATGGTGACCTGGACCCGGCAAGACTGGAAAGTTATCAGAAGCTCCAAAAAGAGCTAACTTACCTGGCCTCAAGGGAAGAGCATAGTACGCGTCTCTATGAGAAGGCGAAGTATAAGAAGATAGCTCAATGGTCAAAGGAAATTCAAAAAAGACCACGTACTGAATAGCCTTAGAAGCAGAAATCCCTTGTTCTTACTCGGTAACTAAATAAGCTTGTTGATTTTGACTAATCCCTTGTTCAGTTACAGATGATTTAAAAGGAATGGTGGCAGCGACTGGGATTGAACCAGTGACCAAGGGCTTATGAGTTCCAGTCTTCGCTTTTATTATCGTTGCAGATTTCATGTTACTACTCCTTCTCGTAATACTGCGACGATATATGAGGGACTATGGTCAAGCCATTATTCAATTCTTATATATATCATCCAGTATGTGCCTACTGGTAAATGCAGCACAAGTCTAATGGCCAAGGAATTAAGGTCAAGCCTAACGTAGCTAAGACCGGTTGGTTATATTTAAATCAAGCAACGCTGTTTGCAGCTATGCGTTCCACTTTGATCTTACAACCGGAACAGACGTTATACATTGAACCATGATACATGGGACAACCAGCCAAAATGCAATCAGTCTCATAACCACAGAGTATCCTAGTTATCGAGCATTTGGCCTTTTCTGGCTGGCGTGCCTGTAAACCCAAACAATACTGTTTTAGTTTGGAGCTATTCTTGAATGGGCAGAGGGCTTCTAGCTGTAAATCACACATCCTAGGAGCAAAATCAAACCCAATATCAAATTGCTCGGGATAGAATTGGTCGTTTAGGCCTCCTCTCTTGCGCAATTCACTATAGGAGTTTCTCAATTCTAGCGGGCTAGTAATTTGTTTATCAAATAGGCGTTCGTTAAATCTGAGATTCCAAACATCTCCGGGCAATTCCAAATGTGTCAATATCTCTGACCGATTACTTCGTATATAATTAGAAATACTCGTTACGTTGGCTTGATCAAGCGCCTGTAGGAAGATTACTTCAAATTGACTACCGGGTTTCACATAGTCTCTGACCGATGCCCATAGTCTTTTATGGAATCTCTTATGTACAAACCACACTTGATACAACTTTTCCAGTTCAGCCTGATTCTGTAGCTGCATGATTTTAATCCGATGGATCTCGAGGTCTTTCTTGAATTCGTCAACGTGTAAATGATAACTTGTTAATCCCTTTGGAACCTGGTCATAAGATAGCAAATACATTAAAAAAGCTATCCTTGCAATCATTGAATCATCTTTATTTGAATCAAATTTGTTAATAAATGCATTATTAGCTGAAAGATAAGTAGCAATGCTATTGTTGAATCCAGTCAGATGATAAAGTGTCCTAGCGATAGCAACTAAGTGATCACCAAATCTAGGCGTATAATTCAACTTTTTACCTTCTATAGTTTGTATCGTTGAACTAAACCTATCCACTTTCTTTGGATCCGTATTTCTCTCGGTGACTGACTTGAGTAGATCGAGAACTCCTTCCCGGTTATTAATACGCTGATACTCACCTACCACTTCCGCAACTATTGGGCTACCAAACGACCACACGTCTTCCCATGTGCGCTGTTGATCTGTAATATAGGTCAACCAGTGCGTCAGCACCTGAGCATCAGGCGATAACTGGGTAAATACTGGGCCAGGAATAAGAGCACTAGATGCTCCTGCAGACCACCTTGCATCGTCCAGCCATTTAACAACTACCCACACCTTTGCAAGTCTGTCCAGAATGTCCATATCACCATCTCCTGGATTTATCTAATGCCGGGTATTTATTTATCCTATTTTTGCCTGGATTTCTTCTTTCAATTCTCCCAAGAATTCCCGACTGAACATATCCTGTTTTATGGCATCCTTTACAAGCTCCAATAACACACTTTCTTCAAGTATCGGTGGTCGCTGTCCCCACTTGACTTCACCCTTTGTTCGTGACGTTGATACCCAATAAGTAAACCATAATACTTCACCTATTGACATAGATTCTAGAAGCAATATTTTGGGAGCGTAACATACTTCTCCCAGTACGGCATCCCTGTATTTAATTAGTTTGGCCAGTTTAGCTACCTTCTTCACCTTCCACCGTTGTATTCCTTGGTATCTTGGATGAACAATATCTCCCACAACAGTTGCCATATCCTCCCTCCTTTGATTGATATCAGTAATTTACACGCATGCGTCAGTCAGGTCAAGAAATGCCGCGTTGATAACGGCGATGTGCCGGAGTAGAATCCTTTGTAACTGAGGAGTATTTTCTTATGGCTATAAAAAAGCAGTCAGCTAAATGGTTAAATTTTCTGGAAGACTCTTATCAGCGGCTTGTTGACTCGAAACCTATACGTTTTAATGCTATTACTCCGTCTCAAATTCCTAAGGTTGGTGGCGTATATTTGATTACAGCGAAAAAGAGTTCAAAAGAGAGTGCATATTACATTGGACGTTCTAAAAACCTAAGACAGCGAATATACAATAATCATCTTATGGGGCCAGTAACGAATGCACGCCTAAAACGCTATTTAATTACTGCTAAAGTATGCCAAAACGTAAAAGACGCAAAAGATTTCATCAAAACATATTGCTTAGTACGATGGATAGAAGAAGATGATGTTCGGCGAAGAGGCGCTATAGAGGGATATGACACAAGCGTTGTATTTCCTATGTACGGCATATATGAGGAACACTAGCTCGTTATGGCTAAGGTCAGCCAAGGTCACGATTTAATATATATAGGCCAAGTATATGTTGACTATTTTGGACAGGCCGGACATTTGCCTTTTAAAGTACCTCTGAGATATATGGTATTTAATGTTTTAATATAGCTCTCAGGTTCTGTCTCAATTAATCGCTCCAACTCCCGAGCCTTAGGATTTTCGGCTTCAAGATGCGTTTTGAAGTAATCAAAAAGACCATGGGCTTGATAAATATCGGCTATATATTCCAGTTTGCTTTTTAATTCGTCTGTAAGCTTCTGACGACTTACTATTTCTTTTTTCATGATTGGGGGAAAGTATTCCCTATTTATTATTTTGTAATTATTGTAATGCACCCCGTTAATCAAGCCGGAACTAACTGAGTAATCTGGCTATTTCGATATTCGTTCTCGTATTGTATAGGCGCCTTGTAGCCCAGTGCTGAATGCAGGTAATTGCTGTTGTATTTAGCG